>Ga0326727_10000253_pt1 | contig 226401 bp, 177 predicted proteins | sample MB2enrmetagenome_FD_207643 | JGI IMG/M metagenome (GOLD analysis project Ga0326727, IMG submission 207643) | Lab enriched peat soil microbial communities from McLean, Ithaca, NY, United States - MB29MY | ecosystem: Environmental > Terrestrial > Soil > Wetlands > Peat | place: USA: New York...
CTGCGGCTTGCGCCAGGCCTTCCATGTATGCCGCAAAGCGCTTCTGTTGTGGGCCTGGCGCGAAGAGGCGTGAACCCACAAAACAATTCTACATCAGTTTGTTCTATTTATAACACAGTAGTACTAGGAATGTCAGGAATCGGAATGCTGACGGGAAGGGGGTGTCGGCCGACACGACAGTTCCTCCCGTCACCGCAGCGGGTTGTGTACTGATGATGTGGCCGGGATGTCCATTGTTGGGCTTCCCGGTACGGTCAGTATACATCCATTCGTTGCTTCTCGATCCGCAACGCCGCAGTTTGCTCTCACCCGCAGCGTCTCTGCCCCTCGGAACGCGATCCGCCGCGGCTCCAAGACTTCACAGGAACAGAACGCAATCCGCCATCGAGTCCGCGTCTTCAGTGACAGGGGGAGCGCGAACATGTCAACGGCGAGATGATTCCGCGGTTCGCGCGCGCCTCGGCCCCACGCTATCCTGTTAGATAGCTGCGCGCCCGCCATGAAGACGTTCTACATCGAAACCTTTGGCTGTCAGATGAACGCCCACGATTCGGAGAAAGTCATCGGCACGCTCCTCGCGCAAGGCTACAGCCAGGTGGAGACGCCCGAGGACGCCGAGCTGGTTCTCTACAACACCTGCAGCATCCGTGACAAGGCAGAGCAGAAAGTCTTCAGCCGGCTGCAGCAGTTCAAGCGCGATCACGGCAAGGGGAAAGTCTTTGGTGTCCTCGGCTGCGTCGCCCAGCAGGAAGGCGAGCACATCTTCGAGCGGGCGCCGCATGTTTCGCTGGTGGCCGGTTCCGCCAGCTATACGAAGCTGCCGGAGATGCTGGTGCAACTCGAAGCGGGCAATCGCCGCGTCACCGGGCTGATCCTCGATACGGACGCCACTTTCGACACGCCGTACACGCGCCGCGACAACCCGCATCGCGCCTACATCACCATCATCGAGGGCTGCGACAAATCGTGCGCCTATTGCGTGGTGCCGTTCACCCGCGGGCCGGAGCGCAGCCGCACCAGCGAAAGCGCGCTCGAAGAAGCGCGCGGACTGGCTGCGAAGGGCTATACGGAGATTCAGCTTCTCGGCCAGAACGTCAACAGCTATCGCGACCCGTCTGAGCGCGGCTGGGATTTCGCGCGCCTGCTGCGCGCAGTCGGCGAGATCGATGGCATTCGCCGGGTCCGCTTCACCACCTCGCACCCGCGCGATTTCGTCAAGGACATCATCGACGCCATCGACGAGAACCCGGTGCTCTGCGATCACGTGCATTTGCCCGTGCAGTCGGGGTCGAGCGCGGTGCTGGAGCGCATGCAGCGCCTCTACACGCGCGACGAATACATGCGCTGCATCGAGTGGATCAGGAACGCGAAACGCAACATCGCTCTGACCACGGACATCATCGTCGGCTTTCCCGGCGAAACGGAAGCGGAATTCCAGGAGACGCTCGACCTGCTCGACGAGGTCGGCTACGATTCGCTGTTCAGCTTCAAGTACTCGCGGCGCCCCAACACCGCCGCGCTCGCGCTGGCCGATCAGGTGGGTGAAGAGGAAAAGGGCCGCCGGCTCACCATTCTGCAGGAACGCCAGCGCGCCATTCAGATCCGCCGCAACGGCGCACTGGTGGGCGCAATCGAGGATACGATGGTGGAGGGGTATAATCACGCCACGGGGCAGTGGATCGGGCGCACGTCGCAGAATCGGACGCTGAACTTCACGCATGCTATTGTGCCCGCCCCGAACGGCCAGACACTGGCGGGCGGATACCTGCCAGTTCGGGTCACGCGCGCGGGGCCGAATTCGCTGGCGGGCGAAGCGGTTGTCTTTTCAGCAAATGCCGGCACGACGGAGCGGACCGCCCGGCTTCGCCCGAGTATGTTGGGCGCGGCGTCCTGTGACGGCTCGGGCGCGGCGCAGCTCTGACCCGACACGCCGGACGCGAGCGCCGGGGGAAAGGGAAACATGGAAGTCGAAATGAAAATCCGGGGGCTGATGATGGACCCGGTGACCAACATGCCGATCGTCGTTCTCAAGGACGTCGGCGGCACCTCGATTCTGCCCATCTGGGTTGGCATTTATGAAGCCAACGCCATCGCGCTCGAAATCGAGAAAGTCTCCACTCCCCGCCCCATGACCCACGACCTGATCCGCACGGTGCTGCATGGGCTGGAGACGGGCATGCGCAAAGTGGTGGTCAGCGAGCTGAAGGACGACACGTTCTACGCCGTCATCTGGCTGGAGCGCGACGGCCAGCTCATCAGCATCGATTCGCGTCCCAGCGATGCGCTCGCGCTGGCGCTGCGGCTGGACTGCCCGATCTACGTGGACGATTCCGTGCTCAAGAGCTCCAGGGCGTCCAGCGCCGTGTCCGAGAAGCTGAACAACAACGAGGAACTACGCCGCTACCTCGAGAACCTCAACGACGAGGATCTCGGCCGCTACAAGATGTGACGGATGCTCTCGAGCGCCTGGCCGCGGCGGGCATCCAGCTTCTGCCGGCGCAACTTGCCAGTCATTTCGTATTCGAGCGCGGTGGCTTCGTCTGCCTCGTCGAACGCGCGGGCGAGGGCTTCGGCAACACCGGTTCTCCCGGACTTATAACCGAAAAGGGATTCGCTGCGCTGGTGTGGCGCGGCGATAACGCCTGGTTCGTCGGCAAAGGGTTCGAGCAACCTGCAACAGCGGAACAGGTGCAGGAAATGCGCTCCTTCGACGCCGACCTCCGCGCGGCGCTCCATCCAGACTGATTCGGCGCTGCGGCCGGTTGGTCGCCGAAGCGCGGTTACAAACCGCGCGCAGGATGCAATCCTGCCCCACTTCGTGCTGAGAACACTTCCGGCTCACTCCGCCGCGCCGTGGCCAGTCAGCTCCTCTTCGCTGCGGAAACGATATCCGACGTGTGAATCGGTCAGCAGATAACGGGGCCGTGTGGCTTCGTCGCCCAGCTTCTTGCGCAACTGTCGCATGAACGTGCGGAGGTATTCCACCTGCTCGCGATATTCCGGACCCCACACCGCGGCCAGAAGCCGGGAATGGGTGAGCGAGAGGCCCGCGTGCGACATGAGGTAGTGCAGCAGGTCGAATTCCTTGGGCGTGAGATGAACGGGTGTGCCCGCTTTGCGGACCAGGCGCCGCGCCGGGTCCAGTTCCACCTCGGAGATGCGGATGGCCGTTGCCGCGTTGGCCCGGGGCGTCTGTGCCCGGCGAACGGCGGCGCGGATGCGCGCAGCCAACTCCCGCACGTTGAACGGCTTGGTGACGTAATCGTCCGCGCCGGCATCGAGCGCCTCAATCTTGTCGGCTTCCGAATCTCTGACGGTCAGCATGAGAATCCCCACGAGCGGCATGAGCTTCCGAATTTCGCGGCACGTGGCGACGCCATCCATCCTCGGCATGGCGATGTCGAGCAAAACCACGTCGAAGCGCACGGTGCGAACCAGCGCCAGGGCCTGATCGCCGTCCGCCGCCTCCGAGATTTCGAAACCCATCGCGCGCAGGGTCCGGTGGAGAGCCCAGCGTACCGATGGCTCGTCGTCCACGATGAGCAACTTACCGCGCGAGGTCCGGTCGGACGCCGCCGTGGTGATTTCCGTTGTCGAACTCATGCTTTACTTCCGCAGCGCCGCAAGTGCGTTGCCCACAAAGTGCACCGCAAACGCGATCAATCCCGCGCCCAATACGCGGATCGCCAGCTGCACTGCCAGCCCCCGCCGCGCCTCAGGTAAATGCGCGACGTTCTCGTCGATAAATCCCACAAAACGCACCGGGGCGACGAGCATCCACACGCCCAGCGACACCCAGATCACCGGCAGGGCCAGATACAGGACGACGCCCGCCAGAACCCGGTAGAGCACCTAGAATCCGGCGGCTCGCGCGGTCTGTTTCAACATCACCACCGAGATCAGACCGCCGCCGGCGCAACGCGCGCAGGGTACGCTCGTTGCCGCGGTCCCTGTTCCGCCGCAATCCGCACAGGCGGCGGTCAACCGAATGTCGCACAGAGCCGCATCGGGCGCCTTCGACGGCGGTCCGGCCACCTGCGCCTGATTGTTTCGGAGGAGCCAGAGCGCGAGCTTGTTCTCAAGCCTTGCCTTTTCGGCCGCATTCATCTCCGGCGAGCGCGAGGCCCACCAGGCGGGGACACAACCGAGGCAGACAAGCTCGCCGCCGTGCAGGAAGGAATCCGTGTCCGGACTGCGGAAGAAGCGTCCGCACTCGGCGCAGCGCCTGACGCCCAACAACTCCAGGCCGCCAATCAGCGCGTCGAGGTCGCGCTCCACACCGGACAAACCCGCCGGCGTTCCATTGGCCGGCATACCCGGCCGCCCGCCGGGAATGTAACTGAGAGAGCGTGCCATGTTAATACCTCCTGCACCTTCTCGCGAACTCCATTAAGTCTGCCCGCGACGAATCGCGAGCAGCGTATGCGTTACGTTACTGCCCCGGCTTTCCAGTCGCGGGCGTACTGCACCATGGTCAAATAGCGGCGCGCCAGTTCATGGATCTGGTCCTCTTTTCGGCGCTCGAGAGCTTCCTTCGGAATCAACTCGCTGCCGATACCCAGCGCGATAGCGCCCGCGAGAATGAAGTTCACCGCGGTAGTCTGGTTCACACCGCCAGTCGCAATCAGAGGAATCTGTGGCAGCGGCACTTTCAGAGACCGGATGTAGACCGGACCGCCCACCGGCGCGCAGGGGAAGATCTTGACGAAATCGACGCCAGCCTTCCACGCGGTGATCACCTCGGTGGCCGTCAGCGCGCCGGGGAACATGACGACATCGTTCTCCAGAGCGAATTCCACCACTTCCATTACCAGACCGGGGCTGGTGATGAACTTCGCGCCGGCATCGAGACAACGCCGCGCGGTTTCACGGTCCAGAACCGTTCCGCCTCCGACCACCATGTCCGGATAGCGCTGCGCCAAATGCGAAATCACTCCCGCGGCGTTGGGGACTGTGTTGGTAATCTCCGCGAGAGGAATGCCTGCGCGATACACGGACTCGGCGCCGAACACCGCCGCCTCCGGCGAGGACACGCGAAGCGCGGGAATGATGCCGACCTTCTCGATAACTGCGCGGACCTCGTTCTTTGTCATGGCAGATTCCTTGATCCCACTGCCTCGCGCAGTTGTTCGAGCGAGGTCAGATACGCGGCGATGGTCTGCCGCCAGGCAAGCTGGGTGGCGCGGTAAGTGCGTTCGGCGTCCAGGAAATCGAGCAACGCGGCCGCGCCATGCCGGTATGCGTATTCCGCGATGTCGCGGCTTTTGTCGGCCACATCGAGATAGCCGGATTGAAACTCCTTTGCGATGCGGTCGTTCGATTCGAGCCCTTCCCACGCGTCACGCACATCGGTGAGCACCTGGCCTTTCGCAAAGAACTGCTGTTCCTCCGCCTGGGCGATGGCGTGATGGGTGCGCGCGATTTCGCCCTGATTGCGATCGAAGATTGGAATCGGCAGACTCACGTTCCACGAGAATGCGTCGATGCCGCTGACGTGCGAGTAATTGAGGCTGCCGGTGACGTCCACCTTGCCGTTGGCTTTGGCGAGTTCAAATTGGCTTCCCGCGGCGGTAACACCGAGAACGGCGGCCTGGAGATCGGGGCGGTTGGCGAGGGCCTTGTTCTGCAGGTCGCTCAGGGTCATGGGGAGCGGCTGGTATTCAAAAGCCCCGGCGACATCGTAGTCCGCCGGAACCGACTCATAGCCGAGCTGTTGCCGCAAATCCGAGAGCGACTGCAGCTTGGCGACGACAGCGCCTTCCTGATCCTGCTGGAATTGCAACAACTGAATCTTGATCTTGAGGAAATCGCTTTCGCTCATGCCGCCGATCTTGTATTGGTACTCGCTGATGTCGACCGTCTTCTTAAAGCTGGCGAGGTCCTTTTCGGCGAGCTCCAGCGTGGACTCGGCAAGCTGCACGTTGATGAAGAGCTGGGCGACGGCAAACGCGAGTGTCCGCTCGTTATCCCTCACCGTTGCGCGCGTCACCGCCGTTGCGTCCCGGGCGGCCTGCAAACGGTGCTGCCGCTTTTTGCCGCGCTCGAACAGGTAACTTACTCCCAGATCGCCTTCGGTGGACTCCTGCAGGTAGTCCAGATAGCCGATGCCCTGCGGGTGTTCCAGGGGCAGATACTCCCAGTCGAAGAAGAGCGTTGGGTTGGGACGGAGATTCGCGGTGATCTCCTCGTCTTCGTTCTGCAGAATCGTGGTTCGCGCGGCAAGGAGGTTGTGATTGTGCTTGAGAGCGAGGTCGATGGCCTGATCCAGGCTGATCCGGACAGAGGGTGGGTTTGCCGGAGTCTGCGCGCGAAGAGAACCCGCGCACAACAGGCAGATCAGCGCGATTACGCCGGTGCGCGCGAGAGTGGATCCAATACGTCGTACTGCTCGACTAACCTTCAAAGGATTCCTCCGGAGCCGGGAGCTTGTCGCCCTTCCTGGCCATCCAGACATAGAACGTGGGCAGCAGGAAGATGCTGAGCAGCAGATCGGAAATCAGGCCGCCTACGATGACGATGGCGAAGGGCCTCTGCGAGTCGGAGCCGATGTCGTGCGACATGGCGGCGGGGAGAAGCCCGAGGGTAGCCACGAGCATGGTCATCATGATGGGCCGCAGCCTCAGAACCGCGCCCTCCACGGCGGCATCCACAATGGAGTGGCCGCGCGCGCGAAGCTGGTTAATGTACTCGAGCATGATGACGCCGGTCTGCACCGATACGCCGAACAGCGCCAGCATTCCCACGCCCGAAGAAACACTTAGGTAGGTGCCGGTAATCAGCAGCGCGAGGAAGCCGCCGACGCGGGCCAGGCCGACGTTCAGCAGGATCAGCAGCGACCACTTGTAGGACCGGAACATGGTGTACAAAATGATGAAGATGATCAGGACCGTGAGCGGCACGATCACCGCCAGGCGGGCTTCGGCGCGTTCTTCGCTCTCGTATTCACCCGACCAACCCACCGTGTAGCCCGGCGGCATCTTCACCTTGTCGTGAATCGCCTTGATTGCTTCCCTCACTGTTGTTCCCAGGTCGCGGCCGCGAACATTGAACGTCACCGCCACATAACGCGTGTTCCCTTCGCGATAGATATCGTAGGCGCCGTCCTTGACCTCGATCTTTGTCAACTGGGCCAGTGACACCCGCTCACCCGTTGGGGACAGCAGGCGAATGTTCTCGATCGCCTTCGAGGTGTCGCGATACGGCTGCTTGTAACGAACCACGACGTCGTAACGGGCTTCGCCCTGCAGCACCTGGCTTACCGCGTTCCCGCCCACGGCGGTCTGCACGGCATCCTGAATGTCGGCCACGTTGATTCCCCAGCGCGCCGCGGCCTTGCGGTCCACGGTCAGGTCGAGATTTGGCTGGCCAAAGTCGCGCAGCAGCTTGACGTCGTGCATACCCGGGATCGCGGCCATGATCGTGGTGACTTCCTCGCCCTTCGCTTCAAGGGTTTTCAGATCTTCGCCAAAGATCTTAAGCGCGGCCGAACCCTTCGTTCCGGTCATGGTCTCGCCGACGTTGTCTTCAATCGGCTGCGAGAAGTTCCAGATGGCCCCCGGATACTTCTCCAGCGCCTTGTTCATGGCGGCGATCAGCTCATCTTTGTTCTTATGAAAGACCGGCCGCCACTCGTCGTGCGGCTTCAGATCGACGAAGTACTCGGTGTTGCCGAACCCGCCGGTGTCGGTTCCATCGTCGGGGCGGCCCGCCTGGGAGACGACCGTTTTCACTTCGGGGAAGGATGCAAATACATAGCGACACTCGGTTGTGAATTTCTCACCCTCGGTGAGGCTGGTGCTGTTGGCGAGGGTACCGCGGGCCCAGATCGCGCCTTCATCCAGATGCGGCAGGAACTCCGCTCCGATGACGCCGCTGAATCCCAGATATATGGTTCCAGCCAGGGCAAGGGCGCCGACGCAGGCCATCACCCAGCGATGGTTGACTGCCCACCGCACGCTCCCGCGGTACAGATTGGTAAGGAATTCCATGACATAGTTGCGCCGCTCCCGGGCGCCACGCGGGAAAAACATGCTGGCCAGCACCGGGGCGATCAGGATGGAGAAGGTCATGGCGCCGAGCAGGGCGAAAGCAACGGTCCACGCCATCGGCTTAAACAGGCGGCCTTCGACGCGCTGCAGCGTGAAGATGGGCATGTACGCCGTAATGATGATGGCGATGGCGTAGAACACCGGCCTCTGCACTTCGTGGCAGGCCTCGCGGATGATTTCGCCGGTGGTCTTGGGGCGGCCGGCGATGGTCTGGCCGCGGCGGCTCAGATGCCGCATGATGTTTTCCACCATGACCACCGCTCCATCCACCACCATTCCGAAGTCCAGCGCCCCGAGCGACAGCAGATTCGCCGGAATCTGGCTGAGGTCCAGAAAAATCGATGCGAACAGCAGCGAGAAGGGAATGGTGAGCGCGACAATCAGAGCCGAGCGCACATTCAGGAGGAACAGGAAGAGGATGATGGTGACCAGGATCATCCCCTCGGTGAGGTTGCGCATCACCGTGTGCGTCGTGAAGTACAGGAGATCGGTGCGGTCCAGCATGGGGATGACCTGCACGCCGGGCGGCAGAATGCCGTTATTGAGTTCCTCCACTTTTTTGTGAATTCCGTCCAGCGTGGGCTGTTCTTCCGCGCCCTTGCGCATCAGCACTCCGCCCTGGATCACGTCGGGCTCGTCGACGATCCGGCCGTCGGGCATGTGATTCGCTCGAGCCATGTGGCCCAGCCGGATCTTCGGCCCCTGCACCACGTCCGCGATATCCTTAATCCGGATCGCGGTGCCGTTCTTGTTGGTGAGCACGGTCTGCTCGATGTCCTGCACGCTGTTGAACAGACCAAGAGCGCGGACGTTCATCTGCTGCATGCCGGTTTCAATGAAGCTGCCGCCGGCGTTGATGTTGTTATTGGCGAGCTGCTGTTCGACCTGGCCGATGCTCAATCCGTAGGAGACGAGCTTGTTGGGGTCCACGCGCACCTGATACTCGCGCACAGTGCCGCCGAAATCCGATACGTCCACAACATCGGGCACCGACTTGAACTGTTTCAGCAGCAACCAGTCTTCCATTGACCTTTGTTCCATCAGGTCGTATCGAGGATTGGTGCTGCGAATGGTGTACCAATAGATCTGACCGGTGGTGCTCCAGTCCGTTCCGATTTGCGGCTGCAGGTTGGTTCCATTCGGGAGATTCACCTGCGTCAGCCTCTCCAGAACTTTCTGCCGGTTCCAGTCGTTCACGGAGGTGTCGTCGAAGATCAGCAGCACGAACGACAGACCGAAGATGGATTCAGACCGCAGAAACGTCATATGCGGCATGCCGGCCATCTGAATCTCGATGGGAATGGTGACCTGCTGTTCGCACTCTTCCGCAGAGCGGCCCGGCCACTGCGTGATCACCGTCACGTAATTGTCGGCGATATCCGGATATGCCTCCACCGGCAGGTTATGGAAGGAGACGACTCCCCAGCCCACCAGCAGAAGGGCGACGGCCATCACCACGACTTTGTTGTTGAGCGCGAAGTCTACGAGAGCGCGAATCATCTTTCTTCTGTGTCCTGTTCTCTTAGGCGGCTACTGCGCGAGCACATGATCGAGAACCAGCGCGTTCGACACCACCTGCTGTCCCGGATCAATCCCCGACTTGATTTCCTGCAGGCTCGTATTCTCAGCCAGAAGATCGCCGCCCTGAACTTCCACCCGGCGGAACTTGTTGCCGGGCGCGGGAACGAAGACGAAATCGCGATCGTGCATGCGCAGAACGGCAGAGGCCGGAACAATCGTGTGCATCTCGGTGGTCTGGCCACGGAAGGTGGCCGTAACGAACATGCCCAGCTTCATGGCTCCGTTGTTGGCGACTTCGATTCGCACCTTGCCGGTGCGGATGGTCGGATCGAGGATGGGAAGTACGTTGCTCACGCGGCCCTTGAAGATGCGGCCCGGGAACGCGTTCAGAGTGACATCCGCGGCATCGCCGATTTTGACGGCGGCCAGATCGTTCTCGTAAACATCGCAGACCACCCAGAGCGACGACAGATCGGAAATGGTGAATGGATAGGGCGTGTTATAGGCCTGCACCAGCGACCCGAGCGTAATTTCCTGATCGGTGACTACGCCCGACGTTGGCGCAACGATATCCACCATGAATTTCGGCTTGTCGGGGTCGTTGCCGAGCAGTTGCAGATGCTCGGCCGCGGTGTCCACGGCGATTTTGGCTTTGTCTTCGGTATCCTGAGCCACCTGCAGGTCGTTCAGCGCGATGGCGCCGTGGACATAGAGGTCTTTGCTGCGGTCGTACTGAGCTTTGGCCAGAATTTCGTCGGCTACCGCGGACCGGTAATTCATGTAGCCGCCCGAAACGTCGTCGCTGCGGATGGTCATCAGAACCTGGCCTTTTTCCACCTTGTCCCCAAGGCGCGCGTGAATCGCCACGACGCGGCCGGAGGCGAGCGAGACCACCGGCACCGTACGTGAAACGTCCGGCATCACCGTTCCCGTGACCGCCAGCTCCGATGTCGTGGGGCGGGCGGTCGCCGTGACCAGCGGAAACTGCTCGGGATGGTCCACGGTGAACAAGCTGGCCTCGGGAACCGTGACAACCTGAGCAGCAGGCGGCGCTCCAGCCGACGGATCCGCCTGCGCATTGCGGCACCCGTTGAGGCTAACGAGGGCTGGAACGCAGAGAACCAATAGACCAACAGTCAGAGCTTTTCTATTCACCGGAACGTGAACCTCCACAGCGTCAGCCAAGTGTAGGCGGGGATAACCAAGAAAGGCATAAGGAAGCTGTTAGCGCCTGCAACAGCTTTTGATTCGCGCTCATAACCAATTCCGATCAGAGCCGGTGTTTTCTTTATGCGATCCTTACGGGCGCGGCCTTACATTGGGGCGAGACATGAGCGCGACGAACTTAGTCGCGGCGTTCGCGGAGATGCGCGTCCACGAACGCCTCAGTGCCGCTCTCCGGGGAGCGAGCGAACGGTTCGCGGCTCTTCTGCCCTGCTTTCTGTCGCTGGCCGGCGTGGGCGCCACCACATGGATCTGTTTCCGCCTTGGCCTGAGTCTCGGCTCGGTCGGGTTCATTTATCTCGCCTTCGTCGTGCTGGCGGCCGTATACGGTGGGGTCTGGCAAGCCACCGCAGTCTCTCTGGTCTCGGTCGCGTGTCTTGACTACTTCTTCGACCCGCCCGTCTTCAGTTTTCGCGTGGACCGTGTCTCGGAATGGGTGGAGCTCGCGGCGTTCGAGCTAACCGCGGTGGTGATCAGTCAGCTCTCCAATCGCGCGCACATGCGCGCATTGGAAGCCATCTCCGAAAGACGTGAAACGGCCCGGCTCTATCAGGTCGCGCGGCGGATTCTTCTGTTCGACAGCACCGTGGAGCCAGCGGATCTGGTGGCATCGCTGATCCGCGAAACGTTCGAGCTGCGAGCGGTGGTGTTGTTCGACGCGCAGTCGACGGCAATCCACCAGAGCGGCGATCCGCGTCCGGGAGTGGAGCGGCGAACCCGTGACTCGTATGTCCTCAACTCCGCTGTCTTCGAGGCGGAGCAACAAAGCTGGTTCTGCGCGCTTCGGCTGGGAGTGCGGCCCGTGGGCGCCCTGGCGCTGTGCGGGACGGACATGGGACAACTCACGGCGACGGCATTGGCGTCTCTGGCCGCCATTGCGCTGGAGCGGGCACGAACTCTGCAGACGCAATGCAAGGCCGAGGCCGCACGGCAGGCGGACCAGTTGCGGACGGCCGTTCTGGACGCTCTCGCGCACAAATTCAAGACGCCGTTGACGGTGATTCGAACGGCCAGCTCGGGCTTACCGGCGGCGGGTCAGTTGTCGGAACTTCAGACTGAGCTGGTCAGCCTGATCGATCAGGAGGCCAGCAAGCTGAACGATCTGGCCTCGCGCCTGGTGGGCGCACCGTCTCTCGATTCCTCGGCATTCAAGCCCCAGCCTGAACCGCTGCTGCTGTCCCGTTCGATGCGCGTGGTGATTCAGGAACTGGAGAGGGAATCGGACCGCGAGCGATTTCGCATTCACGCGCCGGCGCATGAGCCGCCGGTGCTCGCGGACCGCGAGCTGATTCTGACCGCGCTGGCGCAGCTTGCCGACAACGCGATTAAGTACTCGGATCGCGGAACGCCGATCGACGTGGGACTCGGCGTTCGCGGGAACGACGTCGTGCTAACTGTGCGGAACCAGGGGCTGGTGATAAACGCCGTGGACCGCGAACGGATTTTCGAGCGGTTCTATCGCGCGCCCGGCGCGCAGCGGCTGTCCACCGGCACCGGTCTGGGGCTTTCCATCGTGAAGACGATAGCCGCCGATCATCACGGCCAGGTGTGGGCCGAGGGCGTGCCGGACTACGGGACCGAGTTCACGTTTTCGCTGCCGGGCATACCGGCAACAAGCTAGCCCACTACATCTCGAACTGACCCTGGAACTGCATGTCCTCAAGGTTGAAGTACTGCTGAATGTCGAGGCGCCCGATTTGCGCGACGAACTCGACGAGTCGATCCTTCTTCGTGATCTCGGCCGTCAGGGGGAAAACGTAGACGACGACCATGGTGTCCGCCGCCTGGAAAACTTCGACGCTTGACGGCTTCACGTCTTTCTTCCCCTGGCGGCGAAGCACAGCCGCACTTTTCAGCGGTTGCCCGAGGCTCTTCGGATCGCCTTTCACTTTGGCGGTCGGAACGCCGTAAACGGCGATGACATAGCTCTGATCGTCGCCTTCGGAAATGGGCGGAGGAATAACCCCGGCCTTGAGCTCGGCCACTCGGATCGGAAGAGCGCTCTCCCAGCGGAGCTGCAGCGTGTAGGGGTGGGTGGGCCGGCGAGCGTCGGCTTCCGGTTTGACGATGTCGAGCGGACTGTGCGGAAGTTCGGGCCGAGGACGGTCGTCGGGAATGCCGTCGTAACCGATGCCGCGGGGCTGCCCCATGTTGCCGCCTTCGCGGCGTTCATCCTCGCTCTGAAGCGGGATCAGCGCAGCGCCGCATTTTTTCGACCATGGGGAGTCGTCAAGCACCTGACGGGCCTCGTCCACCGTCCACTCGCGCGCCGGTTTATTCTTCCAGGAGGGATCGGCGGCCATAAGTGCGACGGCCGCGGTAATAAGTAAGAAAATCGGTTTCGACATTGAAGTTACTCCGCAGTTACCCAGACCGAAGACGGGTCCGCGCCGTGCAGATCGAACCGGTAGCCAAGCCACGGCTCGGTGAGAATGAATCGCGGCCGTGCCGGGTCCAGCTCGATTTTCTTTCGCAACTGGTTGATGAAGACGCGCAGATACTCCACCTCGTCGCCGTAATCCGGCCCCCAGACTGCCTGCAGAATCTGATCGTGAGGCAGCACCACATTCGGATGCATCACCAGAAAATAGAGGAGATCGAGTTCCCGGGGAGTCAGCCGAGTCAACCTGTCGTTGACCCTGGCCTGACGTTCCCGGAAGCGAATCTCCACGCCCTCCAGACGAAACGCGCGGGATTCGCCCCATGCGGAAGCCGGAGCGCGGCGCAGGGTCGCCCGGATGCGCGCGAGCAGTTCGTTGATGTCGAAAGGCTTTGTGACGTATCCGTCCGCGCCGGCGTCCAAAGCTTCAATCTTGTCCTCGGCGCGGTCGCGAACGGTCAGCATGAGAATGCTCACGTCCGACCGCGACCGAATGGCCCGGCAGGTTTCCAGTCCACTTAGTCCAGGCAGATTGATGTCGAGCAGGATCAAGTCGAACTTATCCTCACGGACCTTGTCGAGAGCGACCTCGCCGCTCTCCGCGTCGGCTACGACGAAACCAAAGGCAGTCAACGTAGACCTCAAAGCGCGGCGGAGTTGAGGTTCATCGTCAACCACCAGTATTCGGCTGCTGACCATGGCGCCCGCTTCAGGCGCAACAGGCGACGGCCGCGCCCTGCGACAACGGCATATGAAACACGTATCCGACGCCGCGTTCCGTGACGATATAGCGGGGACGGTCCGGTTCCAGTTCCAGCTTTCGCCTGAGCTGCTGAATCACGACACGCAGGTATTCTATCTCGCCGCGCGCATCCCGTTGCCACACTGCCTGGGTCAGGGCATGGTGCGTGAGCGACTTCCCGGGCCGGCTGACGAGCTGCTCAAGAACGTCGAATTCTCTTGGCGTAAGGCTGGTGACGCGATCATGCGGCCCGCGCACCTTGCGGGCGCCCAGATCGATGGTGCGGTCCTCCAGTCTGATGTGCCTGGACATAGCCGGGGGATTCGCGACACGGCGCAGCACGGCGCGGACGCGCGCCTGCAGTTCGGCCATGGCGAAGCGCGCGGGAATGTAGTCGTCGGCGCCCGCATTCAGCGCATCGATGCGGTATTGTCTATCGTCATCGCGGCTCAGAACGATGATGCCGAGCTCGGATTTTCGCCGTATGGTTCGGCAGATTCCGGCGATGCCGTCGTCCGAGATTGCGGAGTCGAGAATCAGCACGGTGTGCCATCCCGAGCACGCTTCCTCGATCGCCTGCACGCCGGTGGCAGCTTCCACTACCTCGTGGCCCTCACTGTCGAGGGCCGCACGGATGTCGGTTCGCATTTGTTGCTGATGCGAAGCCACGATGATGCGGCCTTGCGGGACGCGCCGGAGTTGGATCAACTCCGGCACGCCACCGCCCAGCTCGGGTAACGCGTGTTGTCGTCCCGTTGCCGGCAACATCGTGGACAGACCTCCCGGTTAGAACCTCACCATCACGCCGGCGGACAGCTTGAATTCGCTACGGCGAAGGTCAGGGAACCAAACGCCGGAGCTGCCGCAGGCTGTTTGAGCCGCAGCAAGGTCAGCGGTTCCCGCGGTTGCGCCGGTCATGCACGTGTAGTATTGAGGCAGGCCGTTATCGCCACCTGGAGGCGTAACACCACCGCGGCCTGCGAAGTACGGGATGTCGGAGTGACGATATCCAGCCTCCGCCCACCACGTGAGATACTCTTTGGGCATGTACTGGTAGGTGACCGTGCTATCCCACATGTGAGCCCTTTGGCCAGGGTCTTCCGGGAAGTAAACCGAGCCCACTGCAGCCCAGGCTCCATCGATGGGCGGAAGCAGCGTCAAATAGCGGCCCCAGTTGCTCATCTCTCCGCCGCCCAGCGTGACCGCCATCAGGTCCTTGTGAAACCAATACCGGTTATAGGCCATCCAACCGATGAACGTGTCCTTGTTTTTGCTTGGCGCGCCCAGGCAAGTGATTCCACCGCCAAATTGGCAGCCAGCATCGGCTGTGAGCGACATGGCTATCTTGGAGAGCCCCAGGCTGTTCGGATTGTTGTAAAACCTGACTTCGATACTGTCGTCGGTGTGAATACGTTCCGTCTGGGGAAGGCCCAGATTATCCTCTCCAAACCCATACTGGTTCGCGACAAGCTTGAACCATTCCGTCGGCAGCCAGAGAAGCTGTCCGCCGAGTCCGGGATGGCCGTTGTATTTGGCGTACGACTGCCACCCGTTGATGAACCAGGGCTCAATCTTCAGCTTGTTGGTCGGGAACCATTGCAGTCGAACGCCGTTGAAGAACCAAGGCGTATTCGACGAAACATACGACGGCTGGTAAGTCCAGTTATCGAAGTTATAGTAACTGAACAAGCCGATGTACGACACGAAAATGCCCGCGTCTATGTTCAGTCCGTGCTGCACGTTGAAATGATATCCGCCGTAGGCCTCCGACACATATTTGTAGGCATCCTGAAGGTCCCACTGGCCAGGGCTGCCGGTGTTTCCCGGGAATTGGCCGGTTGCCGAGCTTGCGTCGTTGCGCGGCGTGGTGGTGGCAAACAATCCCTCCATGAACAGGATTCGGCCGCGGACATTATCCCAGTGGAAGTCGCCGCCGACGCTGGCCTGCTCAATCTGAATTTCGCCGGAGCGGAATGACTCGGTGGCGCCGACAATTGTGTGGTCGATTGGCTGGTTCATATCGTCCATGTAATGCGTATCGAAGCGAACCTCGGGGGTGAAGAACTTCGTGTCCAGCACCACGTCCTTGTCGCGCGAGTTGCCGTTGAGCCAGGTAAAATCGGCGAACGCAAACGGCGTGTCATTATCCACTGCAGGCCCCGGATCCGGCGCTTCCAGAGCCTTTGGCAAAGTTCCAGCGGGGGCCGGCGGCGGCGCTGTTGCCGCGGCGGGAGCAGCCTGTGCCGCGGGCGCGGGCGCTTCCTGAGTGGGTAGCGCTTTGGCGAGCAGCGGCCGCGATGCGGGCTCTCGCGCCTGTATGGCGATGAGCGCCTGTAACTGCGCTTCAAGCTGCTCGATGCGCTGCTTCAGAGCTTCCACGTCCTTGCTTTCGGCGAACCCCGAGGCGGAGGGGATTGCCCCGGAGGGCGACGGGACCGAGGCAGGCGAGGCGGCGCCATCGGCGCCCGCGGCGAGCAGCAGATCAAAGGCGATGTTTCCATTGGCCGCGACGAGAATGGGCGCGGACACGCTTCGGAAACCGTCCTTCGAGGCGGTTACTTCGTACCGGCCGGGACGAAGGTCGGCCAGCCTGTAGGTGCCGTCGGAGGAGCTGACGACAGACTTATCCGCGCTCGAATCGGCCAGGTTGTGAGCGAGCACGGCGGCCTTCGCGAGCGGTTTTCCATCCGCGGCTCTGGTAACACCGGCCACGGTTCCTGTTAGTGTTCCCGCATAAGCGGGTTGAGCCAGCTGCGCTGCGACATGGAGCGCGATGACCGAGGGCAGTACAGCGTAGGCTATTTTTCGAGTCATAGAGTGAGCTAACCTTCACGTCGATTGTGCGGGTGCGCGCATAAGGATGGCATGAGGGAACCGCGCGGGTTATGGCGGATTTTATCGACACTAGCTGCAACTCGTTGTGACCATAGTGCTTCGCTGCCATACGCAAAATATTTATACGCTGCTTTAGATTTTTCTATGCGTCGCGCCCAGGTTAGCTTTCAACTCCTGAAGCTTGGCAACCGATAACTCGTTCATCGAACTGGATGTTATCGGTCCGTAAGCCGGCCGCGACTCTTCCTGGTTGAGACCTGATGACCGCGAGTCTTTATGTGATCCTTATTTTCCGCTTATATCTTTCTCATGTAGCTCCTTATGCGGTCCTCACGGCTTATCTTCTAACCTTGCTCATGGTCATGACAGCCATGACAGCGCGGGAGTCGGGCGGCTCCGGCGAACGAGAGCGCACTCCCGACATTAGGCTCGTTCATCCCGGTAATGCAATCCTGCGTCGCGCGGTGCAGGAGAATGTCGTGTCCTTCCCCTCGCAAATCCCCGTTCTTTCAAAACAGGCGCGAGCGGATATGCAGTGCCACGTAGTGATGCTGTACTTCATCCACGGATGGACCATGTCGGAAATCGGCGGGAGATACAGCCTGCCGGATTTCCGGGTGTCGCAGTTACTGCATGAATGGGCTGTTCGGGCCTTCGCGCTGGGGTACGTCCAGGTGATCGATGAAGACCGATTCGCCGAACTCTCGCAACCTTTATCGGCGAGGACGAACGGCAAGATGCTGGAAGCGCACGTTTCTCCAGCGCGTCCGGGGGAGCATGCACATCCCGCCCTTCCGCCGGTAAGTGAGGCAATTCCGGCCATCACGGCTCTCGCGCGCGAGAGTGTGCTCGACACGCTTGACCGGGCCATTGATTCGTGCGCCAGCCGAGGCGGCGAATTCTGGTTTCATTCGGCTGCCGCATTGCGGAGCCTTCGCGCCGCCGTGGAGGTGGCCGAGCGCAGCGACGTGAGCCGGGTTGCTGAGAAACTCAACCTCGCCGCGCCGGCGCTGGCGGCGTCCGCGGGCGTTGGCAGCCGCGGCCTGCAGGGGGTCGTATGAAAACGAGGACCGCATTTGTTTGCGTTGTGTCGGCCCTGGCGGTCAGTGGCGCCGCGGCGCTGGCACAGGGGCCCGCGGCGCCCGAATACAGCGTGAATTCGAAGCTGGTGCTGGTTCCGGTTACGGTCACCGACAGGAATGGAGCTTTCATCAACGGGCTTTCGCGAGATGCGTTCACCGTTTCGGAAGACGGCGTGAAGCAGCAGATTCGCTCCTTCAGCGTGGATGAGGCGCCGGTCTCGATCGGTATCGTTCTCGATACCAGCGGAAGCATGAAGGATTTGCTGCCGGTCGCGCGCGAATCGCTCCGCACCTTCGCCGCCATGTCGGCTCCCGCGGACGAGGCGTTTCTCAGCACGGTTTCGACGCGCCCGCGGGTGCGGTCCGGGTTCACCGGCGATCTGGACGGTCTGGTGAGTAATGCCGCTTTCGAAGGGGCGGCCGGAAGTACGGCGCTCATCGATACCATCTGGGTCAGTCTGGATCAACTCCGTTCGGCGAAGAATGCGCGGAAGGCGCTTCTGGTGCTGTCCGATGGCATCGACAATCACAGCCGCCATACGCGTGGCGAGTTGCTGGAGCGCGCTTCGGAAGCCGACGTCCAGATCTATACGATTTCCCTGAACGATCCGCCGCGATATGCCAGGGGCGTGGCGCTGGTGGAGTACCAGCATGGCCTGCAACTCATGCAGGACCTCGCCTCCCGCACTGGAGGACTCGAGTTCGACGTGCGCGGCCGGGGAGATGTCGACCAGGCGGTTACGGGAGTGAGCCAGGCTCTGCGGAACGAGTACAACATCGGCTACGTACCGCCCAATGCGGATCGCAGCGGCAAGTTCCGCCGGATCCAGGTAAAGGTGGCGCGAGCAGGGCTGAAAGCCCACGCACGCACCGGCTACCGGCTCGATTAAGCCGTGCCCTCATGCTTTCCTTATGTCCGGGGCTGCATACTGCTTTGTCGGGACGAGCAAGCCGTTGACGTTTGTCTCGGATCGAAACGAGGCAGAATAGTAGGAAACAGAGTCCTCCTGTGTCCAACGCCGTCATTGAGGGCGAGCCGCTATCCTCATCGCAACCGTCCGCTGCGACGCACCGTGAGCCGGGGGCCGGCAAGCGCGAACCGCTGCCGAGCCTTCCGGTTGCCGCTCGGTTTATTGGCGCCTCTCTCCTGGGGGCGCTGGGTGTCGCCTTTGTAACCTACTACGGCTTTGCTCTGCACGCCAGTCAGAGCATCGCTGGTTACTCCTATCTCCTGGTTGTGGTGTTGATTGCGATGTTCAGCGGTTTCTGGGAAGCCACCGTCACCTCGCTTGTCGCCGCCGTCTGTCTGAATTTCTTCTTCATCCCCCCCATCCTGAGCTTTGAGGTCGCGGAGCCGGAAGACTGGGTGGCGCTGGCGGCATTCGAAGTCACCGCTTTGCTGGTCAGCCGGCTGTCCACCAGAGTGCGGAACCAGGCGAAAGCGGAACTCCGCCTGCGCCGCAACACCGAGCAGCTCTACGACCTCAGCCGGCGCATCCTCTTTCTGGATCGCCGCCGGACGGTGGGACCGCACCTGGTATTTCTGATTCAGGAAGTCACGAATGCCGCCGCGGTTGCCCTTTTCGACGCCACCGCCGCGCGCATGGACGCTTCCGAATCCAGCACTCCGGAGCTGATTCAGATGGCGCGTAACGCCTACCTGCAGGACGCCAATGACGGGGATACCGAGCGCGGGACGTGGCAGCGCGTATTGCGCCTGGGAACGGATTCGCTGGGGGGGCTCGCCCTCATGGGTGGGGACCTGGACAAGCTCACTGTCGATGCGGTCGCCTCGCTTACGGCCATCGCATTCGAGCGCGCCCGCTCTTTCGACAAGGAGAGCAGGGCGGAGGCCGCGCGCCAGAGTGAACAGCTTCGCGCCACCTTGCTGGATGGCCTGGCCCACGCCTTCAAGACGCCGCTGACGGCGATTCGAACGGCCAGCTCCGGTCTGGTGGAGATGGGTACACTGGACGCCGATTCCGCCGAACTCGCCGCCCTGATTGACGAGCAGTCCGAGCATCTGAGCCAGCTGACCACCGACCTGTTGCAGATGGCCCGCATCGATTCGGCGCAGGTGAAGCTCCACCGTGAGCGCATCTCCGTGCTCGCCCTGATTGAAGGAGTACTGTCGGACAATCAGGAACAGCTTCGCGCGCACCCGCTGGAAGTCTCCATGCCGCCCGACGGGCCGCCTGTGTTCGGCGACCGCGCAATGCTGGCTACGGCGCTGCTGCAGCTTGTCGACAACGCGGCGAAATATTCAAGCCCCGGTTCGTCCATCGCCATCGCCGTGACCGAGAACGACGACGAGGTGGTCGTCTCGGTCCATAACCGGGGTCCGCTAATCGGGCTTTCGGACCGCGAGCGAATCTTCGAGCGGTTCTATCGCACGCCCGATTCGAAACACCGCGCACCGGGAACCGGACTTGGGTTGTCCATCGTGAAGAAGACCGCGGAAGCCCACAACGGCCGTGTCTGGGTGGTCAGCGAGGAAGAAACCGGCACAACCTTCTTCTTCGCATTGCCGCGGGTGAACAGGAGAAATCATGAGCCCGGCGCAGGGTAAGGTTCTCATTGTCGACGACGAGGTTTCCATCCGGCGCGCGCTGCGCGCCACGCTGCAGTCGATGGGCTTTGACATTGCGGAGGCGTCCACCGGCGAAGCCGCGCTGGAACTGGTTCGCAACGACCGCTACGATGTCGTGCTCCTCGACGTCAACATGCCCGGCATGGGAGGCATCAAGGCCTGCCAGGAGATCCGCCGTCTTCTTCCTGGCCTCGGCATCCTGATGGTCACGGTGCGCGACAGCGAGGACGATAAAGTGCAGGCGCTCGATTCCGGCGCCGACGACTATGTGACCAAGCCGTTTCGCATTCGCGAGCTGGCGGCGCGAATTCGTGCGGCCGTGCGCCGCTCGCAGACACCGCACATCGAGCCAGAAGCGGTGCTGCAGATCGGCGAGATCCAGCTCGACCCGAAGCGGCGAGTGGTCCGCAAGGCCGGCAGAGTTGTCCGTCTCACCCCCAAGGAATTCGATCTGCTGCACTACCTGATGTCTCACGCCGGCCTGCCGGTCACGCATGCCCGCCTGCTCCACGCCATATGGGGTCCGGAATACGGCGGCGAGCTCGAGTATCTGCGGACCTTCATTCACCAACTGCGCAGGAAACTGGAGGACGATCCGGCACAGCCCGCCTGGCTGCTGACCGACAGTCACATCGGCTACCGGTTCGCGGAGGCGTCCCGGGAATCCACCGCCGAGCGGGCGTGACCGGACTCAGAAACGTTGGGGCAGCCGCGGACCGCACCGACAGCGCGTAGCGCCGTCGCCCGCGCTGCTCAGCGCAGACCTCGCGCCAGATCCAGCACCGGCTTGCCGCAACCCCGAATCTTCACCGCCAGCTCCGCCGAAGGCCGCTGCGCGATCACCAGACGATCCGCCCACGCGGCCAGATCGTCGAAGTTGCCGGTGAGCAGCCTTCCAATGTGCGGAATCGCGCTCAGAATGTAGTTGCGATTGGATCCGTAGATCCGTTCCATCTGAATATGCGGATCGTAAACACGCAGGTCGCGGCCCTTCCCGATCAGGTGCTCGATCATTCCCACCACCGGGCTTTCCCGCAGATCGTCCGAGTTCTCCTTGAATGCCAGCCCGACGATGCCCAGCTTTGCCGGACCCAGATCCACCACATGCTGGATCGCCCGTCGCAGGTGTTCGTCATTCGCCGGCAGGATGGATTCCAGCAACGGCAGCCTGAGGTCCAGACGCGCAGCGCGATAGCGCAGCACCCGCAGATCCTTGGGCAGGCACGATCCGCCGAAGGCAAATCCGGGCTTGAGATAGGCGGCGGAGATGTTGAGCCGGTCGTCCCGGCACAGCGTCTCGAGCACTTCCTCCGGCGGCACGCCCAGACCCTCGGCCATGGCGCCGATTTCGTTGGCGAACCCGATTTTCAGCGCATGAAACGCATTGCAGGCGTACTTGATCATTTCCGCCGTGCGCAGCGCGACAAAGCAGGGCTTCACACGCAGGCCGGCATACAGGGACGCAACGCGTTCCGCCGCCTGCCTGGTGGTGCCCGCGATCACCAGCAAAGCCGGCTCCATGAAGTCCCCGACGGCGACGCCTTCCCGCAGGAACTCCGGATTCGCCGCCACGCTGATCGCGCCGATGCCGCTCACCGCGGGGATCACCACCTGCTCGCAGGTGCCCGGAAAAACCGTGCTGCGAATGGCCAGAACCAGCGGCTTCGTACGGCCCGCGCAGGCCGACACCACGTCTTCGGTCACCCGCCGCAACTGGTCCAGCGCGATGTTGCCGCTTCGCTCCGACGGCGTGCCCACGCACACCATGGCCACGTCGGCCTCCGCGATCGCCTCCGCCGTCGACGTGCATGCGGTGAGACGGCCGGCGGCGGCGTTCTCCTTCACCAGCTCTTCGAGGCCCGGTTCGTAAAACGGGGCTTCACCCCGCCGTACGCTGAGGACTTTGTGTTCGTCGCGATCCGCGCCGCGGACCGTGTGGCCCGTTGCCGCCAGACACGCGGCGGTCACGCATCCCACGTAGCCCAGTCCAAGAACGGCGACGCGAGACGACTCGGTGGTTGAGTTCATTGACGCTCAGTTTGATTGAGTTGCTCGCTCCCGGCGTGGCAGCGGCTACCTGGATCGTACCGCGCCCCCGTGGAACGGGCAACGCTTGCCTCCCGATCACGCCGGGCCACCGTCGCATGCTCCGGGAAAGTGCCGCACCCAAACCCAGGCTGGAAGCCTTCCGGCTCCGTTCCCGCATGATCGGGCAGCTCCGCAACCTGGAGCCACGCCGGCCTCCACTCTCGCTCAGATCCCATCGCCTCGTGTTCCCGGACGGCCATGTTAGCATGAGTGTTCTGCATGAGCTGGGAATGGCTTCCCGCGGCGGTGAGCGGGCTACTCGCCACGCTCCAACTGGCCGCTGCCACAGGCTCGCCCGTTCACGCCTGGCAGGATTCGCTCACTCTCCCCACGTATGGCCTCGGCGAACCGTCGCCCACCCCGCAGTTCGCCATACTCAATGCCGGCGACGCCGCCAACTATCCTTACCCGGTGCTCGACAGCTTCACGAAGGACAAGCGGGATCGGGTGTGGCGCACGCTCAATCTCGAGAACGAATACCTGTTCTGCCGCGTCCTCCCGGATCTCGGCGGCCACCTCTATAGCTGCCGCGACAAGCGCAACGGCCGCGAGATGTTCTACGCGAATCCGGTGATCAAACCGGCGGATGTGGGGCTGCGCGGAGCGGGGGTCTCGCTGGGGATCGAGTCCAACTTTCCCGTGGGTCACACGCGATCCTCGATCTCGCCGATCGACTTCGCGGTGGACAACCAGCCGGACGGCTCGGGCCGCGCCATCGTGGAAGACATCGATCGCCTCACCGGCATGAAGTGGCGCGTCGAATACGTTCTCCACCCCGCCAGCACGGTCCTCGAGCAGCGCGTCACTCTCTCCAACGACAGCCCCGTGCGCTGGCCTTATTACTGGTGGGCCAACGCGGCAACCGCCTTTGACGATCCCGGCATGCGCGTCATTTTGCCGGCTTACGTGGCCAGCACGCACACAACGCCGGCGGAAATCGTGCCCTGGCCGGTAACGCCCGATGGCGCCGGCCGGGATGGAACCCTTGTCGCGAACTACGAAACCGGCGGCGGATGGTTCGCGTACGGGTCGCGGGAACCGTTCTTCGCCGTCTTCAAACCCGCTTTCCGCAGCGGGCTTGTGCACTACGCCGATCCCAGTATCCTGCCCGGAAAGAAGATCTGGATCTGGGGCGCGAAACAGGATGAATGGGTGAAGCGCGAACTGACCGACGGCTTCTCATCCTATGTCGAAATGCAGAGCGGGCGTTTTCAGAATCAGAACATGTTCCAGTTCCTGGCCCCTGGGCACAGCGTCCGGTTCTCCGAATTCTGGATACCCGTTTTCGATATGGACGGCGTCACGCGCGCGACCCGCGATGTCATCTTGAATCTCCAGCGCCGGCCCGATATGTCCGTGCAGGTCGAGCTGAGCCCGACACACGCCATACGCCATGCCAGTCTCCAGATCGTCTGCGGCGGAAAGAAGCTCCTGGACACGCTCATCGATCTCGATCCGTCCGCCACCATCGCCAGGAATCTGGAGAAGACCGGCGACTCGCGCTGCACCGTTCAGCTTGTGGATCCGCTGGGCAGGATCCTGCTGCGGCATACGGAGGGAGTCTGGGATGCCGACACGCCGGATCGCGTCAGGCTCGGGACCGTACCGCCACCTTACCCGGACAGCCCGGAAACGGCGGCGCTGTCCGGCCGGGGAGAATTCCACGAGCTGGAGCGGCAGTGGGCTTCCGCGTGGGCGGACTATGCCGCGGGCCGAAAAGCGTTCCCTGCGAATCGCGCATTTTCCAAAGACGGCGGCATCGTCGCACTCAATCTGGATCGCTTTGCCGAAGCCGTCAGTTTGCTCTCGCCCGCGGTCGCTGCCGATGCGTCCGACGCGGCTGCCGTCTATGGTCTGGGGCTGGCGCAGGCAACCCTCGGCGAGGACGCGGTGGCCCGGCAAACGCTGGCCAGGGTCCTTCCGGACAACATGTACGGCGCCGCCGCCATCATGCAACTCGCCTTCCTGGCGGCTCGCGCGAAGGACGATAAAGGCGCTCTCGCGCTGCTGAAGCCGCTCCTCGATCGGCCTTTGGGGGCCTCGGAGGCCGGTGCATTTTCCGTCGCCTTGTTGCGCCGGTCCGGACACGCGCGGGAAGCCGGGCAACTGCTGGATCGTCTGCATGCCGCCGACCCCGCCGACAGCATTCTGCGATTTGAGCGGGTCCTCGCCGGCAACCAGGATGAGGACCTCTGGAAACACCTCGCCGCCGACGGTGAGCGGGTCCTCAATCTTGTGGACCGGTATCTCGCTGTGGGTTCCGATGAGGACGCCCTTCGTCTCCTCGGCCACGCCTGGCCCGCCATCTCACCCGCGGAGCTTGAGCCCGGAGCCGTGCCGGCGGCGACCGATCCGTTGATCGCTTACTACAGGGCTTTCGTTCGCACGCGTTTGGGCCTGGATGCGGCGGAAGACCTGCGGACAGCTTCTGCCGGCCCCACCCAGTACGTATTCCCGAGCCGCTGGAGTTCGGTCGCCGTTCTGAACAGTGCGCTGAAGGCGAATCCATCCGACGCTCACGCCCACCTCCTGCTTGGCCGTTTTCTCCTCTACCAGATGAAAGTCGATGAAGCCATCGCCCAGTGGCAGGAAGCCCGCAAACTGGACCCCGCGCTTCCCGGACTGGATCGCGATCTCCAGCAGGTGTTGGCCGCACAGAAGAAGAGCGGCGGCAAGCTCGATCCGGCCAGGGCCCCGCCGCCCGAGCTGGCCCACGCGCGCGCGAACCCGGCGCCGATACAGGAGTCGTCTCTCCCAACGCGCCCATCCTCCTCTCCGGCCGACATCGCCACCGCCGCGATGCTGAAGGCGGCAGCAGGCCGAGCCGACGAAGCCGCCGGCATGTTCGACCCGCGCGTGTTCTCCGCGGAGAAACAACCGGACCCGATCCGCCAGGCGTGGATTGAGGTGCAGTTGCAACGCTTGCTGTCCATGGCACGAAGGCGTCAATGCCGCGCGGCAATGGATGGGCTCTTTCACCTTGGCGATCAGGACACCAGCCTCGGCTTCACGCTCTACGGCTTTGGCCGCTTCATGAAGCTCGCTCACTTCGCGTACTACACCGCGACTCTCGAAGCCGCCTGCGACGAGGGCAAACAGGCGAGGAAGGACTGGACCAGGGTCAGCCGGATGCGCGAGGCCCTCCCGTCACCCGAGTTCGTGTTCCCCGTGCTGGCCACCATGAAGCTTGCTCCCGGCGCGGACCATTCCGCCATCGGCCCGGCCCTCGCCAGCGTGCGCGCGGCTCTGGCCAACGCCGACCCGGCGGCCCGGGCGCCTCTGATCTTCGCGGAAGCCATGCTGCTGAAGGCCTCCGGAGAAAATCGGGAAGCCGCGTCGCGATTCGAGGAGGTTCTGAAGTCGGGCGACACCATGGTTCGCTATCTGGCGCTCACCGAAATGACCCTGGCGTCTCTTGAGTAAGACGCCGGCACAACGGAGCGGACCGCCGGTCTTACCCGGCTCGCACTGTGGGCGGCTCCGCACTGTGCCGGCCGGTAAGTGGATGGAGTAAGTCGAAGGGAAGCGCGCGTAACGGCAAGGCATAATAGAGTCAGTGCCCGTGGAGAACTCGCGCCCGCCCGCCCTGCTTTCCGTCGATGTGGAGGACTACTTTCAGGTGGAGGCGTTTGCCGACCGCGTGGACCGCGCGCAATGGAGCGATTTTCCGAGCAGGGTGGAGGCGAACACCCACGTCATTCTGGACCTGTTCGATGAATGCGACGTGAAGGGCACCTTCTTCATGCTTGGCTGGGTGGCGGAAAGGTTTCCGGGCCTGGTGTGCGAAATCGTCCGCCGCGGCCACGAACCCGCCTGCCATTCGTACTGGCATCGGCTCGTCTTCAAACTCAGCCGCGAAGAATTCCACGACGATACGCGCCGGGCGAAAGAGCGCATCGAAGACGCCGGCGGCGTCGCTGTTTTCGGATACCGGGCCCCGAACTTTTCGGTGGTCGGCAGCTCGCTGTGGGCCCTGGACGTTCTCGTGGCCCTGGGCTTCCGCTACGATTCCAGCGTCTTCCCCATCCGGCATGATGTTTACGGGATGCCCAATGCGCCGCGGGTACCATTCCGTGTGGACACTGGAGCCGGCCCCATTACCGAATTCCCAATGACTACGTTCCGTTGGATCGGGCGGCACAACTTTCCCATCGGCGGCGGAGGCTACCTGCGCATCTTTCCTTTCTGGCTGACCCGCATTGGCGTCCGCAAGGCTCTCCGGGACAAGGTCCCTCTGATCACCTACGTCCACCCCTGGGAAGTCGATCCCGCTCAGCCCCGCCTCGAAGGCCGTCTCACTTCGCGGTTGCGCCACTACACCAACCTGAAGCGCACCGCCAGCCGTCTGCGGAAGTTGAACGGGATGGTCGCCTTCACCAGTTTCCGCGACAGCGGGTGGATTGAATCGACTCTGGCTGCCACGCCCTGCGAGCTTGCGCGGGTCTGCTCATGACAAAGGACAACATGCCGCGGGTCGCCCGCTATTGGAACGACATTGCGGAGGATTTCGACACCATTTACACGGGCCGGAAGGGCGCTGTTGGCCGCTGCCTGGATCAATGGCTGCGGAAAGACATCTACGGGCGCTTCCAGTGGGTCATGGACCGCTCCGGCGACGTTGCTGGTCTGGACATCTGCGACATCGGCTGCGGCTCCGGCCGGTTTGTTACCGAATTCGTGAAGCGAGGGGCGCGTCATGTCACCGGCGTTGATGTCGCTCCCGAGATGCTTCGTCTGAGCCGCGAGTTGACTACCGCCGACGGAACCGTGGACAGGTGCGATTTCGTGCTCGCCGATGTGCTCAATTGGGAAACCGCAAACACCTATGACATCACCATCGCCATCGGCTTCTGGGATTATATACGGGATCCGCCGGCCAGATTGAAGCTGATTCGCAAGCTTACCCGCGGGACGTTTCTCTCCGCGTGGCCCCGCTTCTGGACCTGGCGCATGCCCGTCCGCAAAGTGCGGCTCCAGTACATTCGCGGCTGCCCGGTGTATTTCTTCCGGCGATCCCAGGTGGAAGAGATGTTGCGCGCCTCCGGCTTCGAGGTGACCCGCTGCGACACGGTCGGCAAGCTGTTCTGCGTGGAATCGCGGCCCGTCTGACCACCGTGCGTCCGATCGAATTCCTGTTCTGGCTCTCCGCCGCTGTTCCCTTGTATGCCTACTTCGGTTATCCGCTTCTTCTCCTGCTCGGCTCAGTTTTCAGGCGCCCGGCGCAAAGAGCGAAGTTCGAACCTTCCGTCACGCTCCTGATACCGGCTTACAACGAAGCCGAACACATCGCCGCCAAGATACGCGATTCACTGCGCCTCGATTACCCGCCTGGGAAACTGGAGATTCTCGTGGTCTGCGATGGCTCGCGGGACGATACGCCGGCCATCGCCGAAGGGTTGGCTGACGGCCACCGCGTGCGCGTGCTCAGCTTTCCCGAAAACCGCGGCAAGATTCCGGCGCTGAACGACGGCGTTCGTGAATCCCGCGGAGAGGTGGTTGTTTTCTCCGATGCCTCGGCGCTGCTTTATCCGAATTCCATCCGCGAATTAATGATGAACTTCGCCGATCCCCACGTGGGCGCCGTCAGCGGCCGCTACACCGTGATTCGCGCCGACGACGTGGGCATCGGAAAATCCGAGGATTTCTACTGGAAATACGAGACATTTCTGAAAACCCTCGAATCGCAGCTCCATTCCATGCTCGGGGCCCACGGACATCTGCACGCCATCCGCCGCGATCTTTACCCGTGTCCGCCGCCCGGCACCATCAACGACGACTACGTCATCCCTGTCTCCGTGCTCGCGAAAGGGTACCGCGCCGTCTACGAACCAAAGGCCGTAGTGTACGAAGAGGCGCGCGAGATGAGCGGCTTCGCCCGCCGCGTCCGAATCATGGCCGGCAACCTGCAGCAGCTTCGCGAGATCCGTGGACTGCTGCGGCCATTGCGGCCGCTGCCGTTGTTCTTCTTTCTGTCGCACAAGCTGTGCCGCCTGCTGGTCCCCTTCGCCATGGTGGCCGCATTCCTGGCCAACGCGATGCTGCTTACCCTGCCACTCTATCGTGGACTGTTCCTGCTGCAGGCGGTTTTTTATCTGCTCGCGCTCGGCGGCGCTTCGCTCCGCCTCCGGCCGAAACTGCTGATGCTGCCCTGGTATTTCTGCATGATCAACGTCGCCGTCTTCTTCGGCATCTATCACGCCCTGACCAGCCGCCGCGCCATGGCCTGGAAGTAGCCGTCCGCTCCAGACGCGGTCCGCCGTCTATCTCCCGCCAGTGGCGTCGGGCGTTCCCGGCAGCCTCACCTTATACACATAGACGCGCCCATTGGAGCCGGCCAGATCCAGCCACGGTGGACCCCGGCCAGCCGCGAGTCCCGCAAGCAACGGCGATTCGCCGACCACTGGATCCAGTTCGGCGTCCCGGAATACGAGCAGCCAGGCGGCCCCATAACGCGTCAGCGCCGCGCGCAGTTCGGGCGCATTCCACGCAACCGTGCCATAGGGGCGGCCCACCAGGGAGAGCGCGGGGTGGTTGAGAATGTAACCGGCCGCCTGGCCGTTGGTGGCGGCAATCACGTCACCCGGCTTGAGCTCCTCGTCGAGAAGCCGCCTGATGCTGCGCCCCGCCTCATCCGGCGCAAGCAACGCCCGTTGGGTCTTCGCGTATTGATCCGGCCCCAGCGAGATTCGCGAAATGACATTGCCACTCACGTAGCCGAGCAATACACACGCCAGCATCGCCGGATATGTGCGCGGCTGAATGCGAGCGGGAATCCGCCGTGCCAGTGTCGCGATGCCGCATGCCCCCAGCGCCAGCAGGTGGGGCAGAACCGGGACAAACATCCGGGGCGCGTACGAGATCACGGAATGCATGGCGATCATGGCGATCCCGGCAATGTATATGGCCGCGGTGCCCAGCACGGGAACCAATGCACCAGGCGCTCTGCGAACGGGAGGAACATGCGTCGCTCCCCACGCGCGGAAGGTGGTAACACAGAGTCCCAACAGTCCGATTGACATCAGCGCGGTCGGAAGCCACAACTGCCTCACACTGGCGCTGCCGAGGATGAGGTGGTATGCGAGCTTGATTGATTCCCGGACAAATACCGATATCGACATCGACGCGGGAGTGTTGTTTCCGCCCCGCCAGTCGCCGACCAGGATCACGTTCCGTATCATGACCGGCGCCAGCAACAGCAGTACCGAGGTCGAGGCGGCAATAGCGAAAGGCAGGGTTGCCCTCCGCTTGCTCCTGGCAGCCGCGAATTGCGCCCACAACAGCGCCAGACAACTGAGCGCCCAGAGAATCCCGGCGTAACGTACCCAATACGACGCCCCGGCCAGAATGGCCGATCCCAGCCGGCGAAGCCCGTTCCTCCGCTCGCCGTCACCGGTTTCATCCGCCTGCACAAGGAATAACACGCTCCCCAAACCCAGCACGGTAAAGAGCAGCTCGCTGCATGCCGATACCGAGTACTGGAGCGCATGGCTGTTGGCCAGCCAGCCGAGCACGGCGGCCCTTGCCACCCACCGCGACGGATTGAGCGCCCGCGTAAGACGCCACAAGCCCCCGGTCACAAGGACGAACGACGCGATGGAAATTAACAGGGCTGCATGTTCGCAGCTCAGACCGGTCGTGGAAACGAGGGCAATCGCCGCTGGATATCCGGGAGGAAACCACGTCAGCGGCGCCGGAATCGTGCCGTGGGATCTCTCCGTATCGAAGTGAACCAGTGGAGTTGCGAGCTGGTGCGTGGACCGAAGTAGCTTTGCCACACTCAGGTACTGGAAGGAGTCATCGCTCAGGCACGGCGATCTCTGGAGTGGCAATTGCAGACCGGCCAGCACCAGCGCCGCTGCGCACCAGACCGCCGACTCCGGAAACCGCCATCGAGGCCGGCCATCGCCGGTACCAGCAACAGACGCCAGCATCAGATTCGAACCTGTATTCTCTCATGCGCTCCGCGCGTCGCTCCTCTCTTCTCTGGGTTGTCACGATGCGCTGCGCGTGCTGGACAAGGTGGAGGCAACCATGCGCCTGATCGCCGAGGACGCTGCCCCGGTGGCAGCCAGGCGAAAGACCGCCGCCTTCCATGTTGAGATCCTGCGCGGAAAAGATGCGATCCGGCGCCACGACTGGCCTGCTGCAATCCGACACTTTGGATTCTGTCGGGCTGGCTCTCCGGCGACGAAGCTGCGCGCTGTTTTGCTTGCGCTGTTCCCCGGAGTCGTCTCTCTCGTTCCGAATCCGCGAGGCAGGCTGAACCCGGTTGCGCGCTGACGTGCGGCCTACTGTACGGCAATGGCCCCGACTGCGCTATTCGTATGCAGACCATTCCGCCGTTGAGTCTGCACTTGATAATACAGAATCCGTCCCGGGATCGCCGGAATGGATACGGAGCACGAATTTGAACAAGCGGTGAACGACGGCGCCTCGCTGGCAAACACGAACGGATTCCCCTGGCTTGACGATGCCGAAGTGTAGCAGGCCTCCGCGCGCGATGTGCAATAGAACTGCGCGGGATCTCCATTCTCGGCGTAACCAAAGGCGGCGCGAATCAGGTCTCCCGCAACTCCGCTGAGCTGCAATGTTAGATTGGTTGCGCCCTGAGCGGTTCCGGGATTGGAAACGACGGGAGGGAACGGCGGCAGCTTCACCCAGAACATGTCCGTTCGTTGTCCTTCGAGCCATTGCGCCTGCACCTGAGCCCATTCGCCGTCCGGCGTCGATTTGGCGTTCGTAAAGTTGTACTGACGGCCCGGCGCTACCAACGCCGACGTCAATCGCCGCGAACTGACGCCCACGTTATCCGTTTGCGTGGTGTTGAACTGAGTAACCCAGAAGCCGTAAGGATAGTTGTTGCTGATGCACGGCGCGTTGTACGCGTATGTGTTTGTGAAGCACTGCAGGCTGGAGGAATCCTGCGGAACACTGACATACATCTGACCGGCCGCCGAGCCGCTGGCGCACTCGCCTGCTGCGTACGCATAGCAATAATGCCAGGGGGTTGTATCGCCGAAAGTGCCGGCGGAGTTCGGACCGCTCGCATCGGCGAGCATGTGATATCCGGCCCACCCGATGAACCCCGTGATCTTTGGATCCGGCGCCTGGCTGCCCGCGAACGTGATCAGATAAGTACTCGCGTGGCTGGCGACCAAAGTCGCGGTATTGCCAAAGAGCCCCTCCGGTGTCTCCGCCCCGTTACCTTCGCCGGGATTGTAATGGCGCACGTCCAAAGCCCAGTCCATTTCCGCGAGTGGAGCGATTACCCTTCGTTGCCGCTTGGAGACATAGCTCTGCAGGTAGATGTCCGGGAGTTGTGCGGAGCCGAACGTGGGGTCGGCCACGATGTGAGCTGTTGGCGGCGTCCCGATCTGGCCGGGCATGGGCTCGTTGGCCCTGGTTATGTAGCCGCTGAGCGTCGCTCCGTTCACGAGGGTGTAACCGCCGGACCCCTCTCCGAAATCCGGGTGCCCGCCCAGCGCGTTAGGAGCCTCCGCCAGATACGTGTGTGTGGCATCCGCTGCGTTGATCCAATACATACTGCCGTAGCAGCCGTGATAGGGCATCGCGTACATCGTCCAGCCATTAGCGTGATTCCATTCGGAGGGCTGGTAGGTGCCACAGGTGAACCCGGACGCCGGCGTCTGAGACTGGCTGCTGTAACGAAAAACCCATAGATCGATGTCGGTGGTCGAGTTCCGCGTGACCTTCACCACCAGCATCTTCTCGCCCCACGTGACAGCTCCTGCTGTCGCGTCGCTCAACTCGTCTCCTTCGCCGATCGGCTTGATGAGCGAGTAGTTCGACGCCGCGTTCCAGGGGCAGGGGAAAGCCGCCGATTCCGCCGCTGTCGCATTCACGGAGCAGAAATCGCCCGGCACCTTAAACTCCAGGCAGCGCGCAACCCCCCCCTGCGCAAGCGGTTTCGCTCCCAGGGCCTGCCACTGGGGGCTCAGATTCGCCGGGCACTCCATGCCGTCGGTTAACGTGACTGCGGTGTTCGATGTGTATCCGCTTCCGCTGTTGTACATGATCGGCGTCTGCTGCCACGGCCCGCGCAACGCACCGCCGACTTGTCCACCGTTTCCGTTCAGGTTCGCGGTGTTGTATTGTCCCGTCCCGAAGCTCAGGCAGGCGTGGACTCCCGCATAGCCCACGGGAAACGCGTCGAACGAGTAACCAGCCCAGGCAAGAACGGCTGGCGTGGAACCGATGTTCCATAACGTCATGTAGCCCGGGCCATCCTGGGTTCCGCCGATCGCCCCTCCGCACAGCACCATGTAGTTGCCGCGAATCGCCGCCCCAGTCTGTGGCGGCGAAGGAGGCACGCCGAATATCGTCGCGTTAATCGCCGTGTTGCAGGTCCCATTCACCACACAATTCGCCATCTGTGTGGCCATGTCATTTCCGGTCCCCGCGAAGATGTCGGTGAACGTTAGTTGTTCCGGTGTCCCAGGTTCCGTGGTGGTCTGCGGAAAACCGGGCGTGAGCGCCCGGAAGTCGCCCGTGTAGACAACCTCGAAGACACTCTGCCCCGGATAATTGACGAACCATGCCGCTCCATTGGTGGGGTGCCATCCAACCCACGGGCGGTAGTCGTTGGCCGATGCCTGATATGTGCGCGCAATAAGGCGCGATTCCCCGGTCGAGGGAATGAACAGGTAAACAGGGTTAATGGCGCCGGAGATCCCGCTCGCGCTGGCCACGCACAAATAGCCCTGCAGCGAAGGGGAAATCGGATTCCCGGCCGCATCCACACTCACCGTCACGTAGTTCGAATTGCAGATATCCCCGGATCCGTCCAGACCGCTGGCGTAGTTGGCGCTGTCCACGAAATCGTAGCCGGCCGACACCGACACCGCGCCAATGCTCGTGGTCTTTTGAACCAGCAGGGAGAAGTTGGCGCTCGTCCAGTCCGCCCCGCTGATGGTCAGATTCTCAACCAGCGTCAGGTCCTGCGCGTCCTGCACGGACGCGACGGTGCAGAGGCTGTTGGCGCAGGTGGGAGACGATCCCGCGATGTAGATCCTGGTCCCTGCCGTCCAGGTGGTGTCGAAATTGGAGTACGTCCAGCTGTTCGACGTCAGAACCAGGACGCCTCCCGTCGCCGTCACCGTGCCCCCTTTCCGTTCTCCCACGGAAGCGTGTAACGGGGGAGTGCCCCAGGAAGCCCACTGCGCCTGGGGGAAGTTCGCCGAGGCGATCAGCTCCCCGTCGGTGTAAGTTGCCGGGTACGCGTTGCTGGGGAAACTCACTGTCGCGTACCCCGCGGAGGTGATAACGTGGCATCCGTTCAGGCCGTTCCCTCCCTGTGCCGTCGTTACGCTGTTTCGAATGCCATTGATGCAGATCTGGCCTCCCGCCGTCAGCGTGGTCTGAGTCGCGAAATTCACCGTGGCCGTGCCATTGGCGACCACGACGCCGGAGAGCGCTGTGGCTGCCGCCCCGGACCAGGGAGACTGTATGCTCCACGACTGCGGTGCCGTCCCGGCGAATCCAGGGCTGCTTTGCGGCAGGACGATGTTCTGAGAGGAAGTGAAACAGGTCTGGTCGTCTATCGACCAGCAGACCGCCACCGTTCGGTTCGCGGCCGACGCATCCGTCCCGCTGCCCCACATCTTCACCAGGAAGTCAAGGTAGGAGACGTTGGTATCCCATGCTCCGTTGGGCCGGTAGTTCGTGTTGTCGGTTGGAATCACGGCAATGAGCGCAAGCGCATCGCTCGTAGCGCAGCCAGCGGATGTGTCGCAGGTAGCGAGGCTCGACGACCCGGCCGCAATCGCATTCCCGGGATTGGACCAGTGACCGTTCGTCGAGATCCCGTAGGTAAACGTCTGGCCCGCCAGATAGAAGGCCACATCGGTGGGATCGGTCATTCGGTGAAGTTGCGTCCCCCACAACGGATCGACGTAACTCGTCGATCGATTCACCCAGTCGATGGTCGGCACGGCCACATTGCCGAACGCCGTCGGGTCGAATGGCATCAGTTCCGGACCGTCGTTGCCGAGCGGTAGGTTCAGCGTCTGAAAAATGGTGGAGACTTCCGCGTCCAGGCCACAGGTCACCCCGACCCAATGCAACGTGTTCGCCTGCAAAGCTCTGGAGTAGAACTTGCCGTCCGCTCCGCGCGCCGCGGTGCGTGTCCCGGCGACGAATACATGTTCACTTCCGGCGCTCGGGCTCCCGCCTCGGCCCGACGAAATGCCGGTTATGATCGAGCCGTCGCGCCCGTCTGAGTTCGCCCCGCTGAATATAGCCGGGTTCACATCGTTCACCATCGCGCTGAAGCCTGGGCCCTCACTCACACGATAGGTGCAGAACCCCGGCTGGTCAGTCCTCACGCGAACAATCGCCTGCGTCGAGGTGATGTCCTGTTTTCCGACCTGCACGACGGTAACGGCGTCAGCGCTCCCGGCGAGCGCAAATGCAGCCACCATCGGATAAGCAAATCTCATTTTCTTCATCTTATCCCCGATGCCTAAAACGTCGATATTGGCGCTCGCAGCCATGCATTCGCGGTCACGCAGACGTAATAGTAGGAGGTATCCGCCGCCCACGTGCCGGCTACGCATGCCGAGGATGATGTCGCCGGCGCCGCCACGCGCAGACCAACCACCGTCGAGTCAATCGCCACCGTGCTCTCTCCAGGCGTCTGCGTAAGCTGGATCCCCGCCCCCGATGTCAGCGTTTGCGTGCTGCTGAGGAATGCTCGCTGGTCCGAACCGCCCGTCGCATCCCACGTTCCATTGGTCGCTGTCCACGTGAAAAGAGGGATGCTGTTCAGCGGAAACGCCGTCACTCCGGCCTGGGCCGTGCATCCTGTCGAGCAGTTCGCCGTGAGATTGTGCCCGACGGTCAACACACCCCCGCTGGATATGTAAACGTAAGCCGTTCCCGTGCCGCCCGAGACATTGACCACGCCGCCGCTGGAAAACGAATACGTCTGACCTCCGAAGCCGACGTTGCAGCGCGTTGCCGCCGTGCATCCGGAACCAATCGACAATGTTGTGGAATTGACCTGGGTAACGAGGAAATCTCCCAGCTGGCTGGCTACCGTCGCTCCGCCGCTCCCGCCGCTCCCGCTTCCCCCGCTTTCCAGGGACCAGCTGTTCGTCGCCGCGCAGCCGTAGAGATTCGAACCCGCCGGCGCCGTGGTCAGGAAGAACATCTGCCCGGTGGTGCAAGTGGATGGGACCGCGGTTCCCGCCTGGAATGGCTTCGTACTGGCGGCCGAAGAGAAATCGACGTTCTTGCTCTGCGTGCGCAGATCGACGGTTGTCTGCCCTGACGTCAACATCGCGCATGGCATCCACAGCATAAGCAGGAATCGGCGGTTCAGACCCATCATCATGATTCAACTCCTCGGCCCGCTTGGCCACGCCAAACTTACCTGGAGTCGACGGGGGGATTACCTTATCACATTGATTTGCCTGGAACTGAAAATAGTCAACGGGCCGTCGGCTTTTGCTTTGCCCGTTGATCCCATGACCGGCCACGGCGTGCCGGAACGAGAGATCTCCGTCGCGAGGATTCCGTGGCAGCTTGAGGTTCCGGCGCCCGAGCGGGTAAAACGGGGACGTGCTCGACGAATCGGAAACCGGCCCGCATGGCCCGCCTGCTCGGTTGCGCCTGGGTGCCGGCGGCCACGGGGATCTCCTTCCAGACGGCTGCAGCGTTGCATCCATCCTACGTACAGCACCAGCAATATCGGGGGATTGGGAGCAGCCTTCCACTCTGAGATAATGACAGGAGTTCAACATGTGTGGGATCGCCGGGAAGTTGTTACGCCATGAGTATGCGGACCTCGCCGGCATCCAGGCGATGTGCGATCAGATTCGCCATCGTGGCCCCGACGACCAGGGCTATCACCTCGATGGCCGCTGTGGCTTGGGAATGCGGCGGCTCAGCATTATCGATCTCCAGACCGGCCACCAGCCAATTTCCAACGAGGACGGTTCCCTGTGGATCGTGTTCAACGGCGAAATCTACAACTACCAGGAAATTCGGCGCGACCTCCTCGCACGCGGCCACGCGTTTCAAACCAACAGCGACACCGAAACGCTGATTCACCTCTATGAGGAGGAGGGCGTTGAAGGAATCCGGCGGCTTCGTGGCATGTTCGCCTGGGCGCTCTGGGACTCCCGCCGCCAGTCGCTTCTGCTGGCGCGCGACCGCTTTGGGAAGAAACCGCTGTATTACGCGGCCCTGCCGGAAGGGTTTTACTTCGCCAGCGAATTGAAGTGCCTTCGCGCCGCGGGCGTTCCCCTGGAACTCGATGAAGAAGCGATCCGCCTGTATCTTCAGTTCTCCTATATCCCGGAGCCCCGGACGTGTTTCCGGGCTGTCCGCAAGCTCCCCCCCGGTTCGTGGATGCGCTGCCATGCCGACGGAAGAATCGAGCGGGACCGCTACTGGAAGCTCCCCGTACCGCCTGCCGAACCGGCCCCCGGCCTCAGCGAGGCCGATGTCTGCGCGAACCTGCGAACGGTCTTTGACGAATCGGTCCGCCTGCGCATGATCGCCGATGTGCCGCTCGGTGCATTTCTCAGCGGCGGAATCGACTCCAGCCTCGTGGTGGCTTCCATGGCGCGCCACTCCAGCGCGCCCGTCAAAACCTTCTCCATCGGATTCGAGGAGACGGAATTCAACGAGCTGCCGTGGGCCGCGGAGGTGGCGCGGCACTGCCGCACCGACCATCATGAGATCCTCGTCCGCCCGGACTCGGTCGACCTCGTCTCGCGGATCGTTCGCTGTTTCGACGAGCCGTTTGGCGACTCGTCGGCCATTCCCACGTTTCTCGTCTCGGAGTTCGCAGCGCAGCAGGTGAAGGTCTGTCTCTCCGGCGATGGCGGCGACGAGCTTTTCGGCGGCTATGAGAGTTTTTTCCGGGTGGAGAGTCATCAATGGATGGATCGCATCCCCCTGGTGGCGCGAGCAGCCATTTCAGCCGTCGCCGACGGCCTGCCCTATTCCGCCTACGGGAAGAACTTCCTGCGCATGATGAGCCGTCCCACGGCTCTGGAAAGGTATTTCGAGAACAATACCGCGCCCTGGTTCCTTCGCCGCAGTCTCTTTCAACGGGATTGGATTCTGCCGCCGGGGGACTCCTTCCTCCGCGACGCCTTCCCGGATTCCATCCCGCCCGAGGATGCCGGAACCATGAGCCAGGCCATGTACCACGAATGCACCGCCAAACTCACCGGCGACATGCTGGTGAAAGTGGATCGCATGTCCATGGCCAACTCCCTGGAGGTCCGCTGCCCGATGCTCGACAGCGCGCTCGCCGAACTGGCCATGCGCATCCCACATTCCTGGAAGCTGAAGAACGGCAAGGGGAAGGCGATTCTGCTCAAAGCGCTGGGTGACCGTTTGCCCCCATCGATCCTCAGCCGCGGGAAGATGGGATTCGCGGTCCCCATGGCCATCTGGTTCCGCGGGCCCTTGCACGAACTGCTCTGGGACCACCTCACCGGTTCGCGGTTTCTCGGCCGGGGCATCGTTTCGGGCGACTTCCTGAAGGCGATGCTGCGCGAGCATCAGTCGGGCCGGCGCGACAATTCGCATTGGTTGTGGATTCTCCTGATGCTCGAAATGTGGTTCCGGGAATTCGAAGACACGCTGATCGCGCCCTCGCCTCCGCCGGCTCAACTCACCTCATGCCCGCAGTAGAGCAGGATCACTCGGCGCGTCGAGGCAAGCGGTTTATAGTCAATCTCCTGTGGAGCTGGATGGGAGTCGGCGCCACTCTCGCCAGCGGGCTTCTCATCTCGCCGTATCTGATCGCCAGGCTGGGGCCCGAGGGATACGGCGTCTGGGTTCTCTCGTTTGCCCTGGTGGACAACTACATGTTGCTCGATCTGGGCTTTCGGTCCGCCACCGTCAAGTATGTGGCTCACTACTGGGCGACCGGCGAGCCCGCGCGTGTGAACGAAATCCTGAATACCGTGATCGCATACGCGGGAATCATATCGCTTGCTTTGATTGCGGCAATTCTGGCTGCCGCGGCTTACGTGGATCGTTTCTTCAAAATATCTCCCTCTTACGTTCACTCCTTCAGGACCCTCGTAATCCTGATCTCGCTGAGCTGGTGCCTCGGTTTCGTGTTTAACAACTTCGCTGCATCGCTGGAGGCGGTACAGCGCTTCGATCTGTCGAACAAAGCCGGCGTGGTGGTGATCGTCTGCCGGGTGATCGGCACCGCCGTTCTGCTGTATCTTGGCCACGGCCTGATCGCCATCGGGATTCTTGTCGTGCTCACGCAAATCCTGGGCTACGCCATGTATTTCCTGGCTTTTCGCCATATTTTTCCGGCGCTTCGCCTGTCCACTCGCTGCGCCAGCCTGGCGACGCTGAAGAAGATGGGCGGCTTTGGAATCCATACTTTCGTCCTGAACATGGCCAATCTCATCCTGGCGCAGAGCCCTCCGCTGTTGATCGGCCATTTCCTGCCGGCTTCGTTTGTCGGGTACTTTGGCGCCCCGAGCCGGCTCCTGCAGTACACCGGTGAGGTAGTGGGGCGAGCCGGTATCATCACCAATGCCAACGCGGCCGAGCTTCACGCACGCAATGATAAAGGCGTTCTGCCCGAACTGGCCATCTTTACAAATCGCTATTGCGTGGTGCTCTTCATGCCGATTGCCATCGCTCTGTGGGTCTATGGCAACGCGATCTTCACCCTGTGGGTGCCCTCCATCGCGCGCTTCAGCGCCCCGCTGCTGCGCGTGATGCTGGTGGGTTATGTCATCGCCGTCGTCGGTCAGTTCAGTTCGTCCATGCTGCTGCAGGGGCTTGGCCGTCATCAGAACTATGCCCGCGGGGTGATGGCGGAGGCGATACTCTCCGTGGGTGCTCTGGTGTGGATCATTCCGCGGTACGGAATCATGGGGGCGGCATGGACTCTCTCCATCCTCATGTCCATCAACAGAGGTCTCCTGACGCCCTGGCTGGTCAGCCGCGAAATGAGCTTCTCGTTTCCGAGGTTCGTCGCCTCCATCTATTTCCGGCCGTTCGCCGCGGCAATCCCCGCCGTCGCCCTCGCGGCGATCCTGCAATGGTCCGTCCTGCCCGGCCTCAACTGGCCGCAGATTGCAGCGGCGATAGCGATCATTGGAATCGCCTATTTCGGCGTCGCGGTGCTTCTTTGCGTGCCCCGCAGCCACCGCGAACTGCTTCAGTCGTGGGTGACACAAAAGCTCTCATGGGCGCGTACGGCGTAATGCGAAGTCCCCGGCAGATCCTCGACCGGCTCTGGCAGGAGTTCCTCAATCTCCTGCTGTGGATGTTCCCGCCTCGCCTGCCGGCGGATTCCTCGCCGCCGGCGCCTCTGCCACCGCTGCCTCAACCTTCCGCGGTAACGGCGCGGTTGTCGAACACATCCTTTCCGGACGAACTCCGCGGGTACGCCCGCGACATCCTCGCTCATCGTTTCCCCATCCTGGGTCTCAGACTGGAGACGGGCTCGGCCATTCGCTGGCGCAAGGACTACATCAACGGACCGGAGACATCCCGCGCGTACTTTCGGCTGATCCCCTATCTCGATTGCCGGCGGGCAGGCGATCACAAGATCGTCTGGGAACTCAATCGGCACCAGCATCTGGTGCTTCTCGCCCAGTTGTACCAGTTCGAACCGGACCCGGCGCTGCTGGCGGAGATCTGGAGCCAGTTGGAGAGCTGGCTCGATGCGAACCCGTTCCAGCGAGGCATCAACTGGGCCAGCGCGCTCGAGGTGGCGTTTCGTGCGCTGTCGTGGATCTGGCTCTGGCACTTGGTAGGAAACCGCATCCCAGCGCCGTTTCACCACCGTTTTCTGGAAGCGCTGATGCGCCACGGGCGGCATATCGAGGTCAATCTCTCGTTCTATTTCTCCCCCAATACCCACCTGCTCGGCGAGGCCGTGGCTCTCCACGCGCTCGGCCTGTTATTCTCGCGGTTTCCGCGCGCGCAACGCTGGCGCGAGCTAGGGGCACAGGTGGTGAACGAGCAACTGGATCGACAGGTCCGGGCCGACGGCAGCCATTTCGAGCAATCCACGTACTATCACGTCTACGCGCTGGACATGTTCGTATTTCACGGGATTCTGGCCGGCTGGGGCCAAGGGCAACGCGCGCGCATCGCGCAAATGGCCGATTACCTCGCCGCCGTGCAGGGTCCTTCGCGCATCCTCCCCTTCATCGGCGACGATGACGGGGGCCGCTTCTTTCATCCTTTCGGAGCCCGCGGCCATTTCGGCCGCGCGACGCTCGCGACGTGCGCCGTCTGGCTGGGCTGCTCCGGCTGGGCGTACCATCGCGAGGACCTGTTTCCTCAGGCGGCCTGGTGGCTCGGATGTGCTGAAGGTTGCGCCGAGGGCTCCGCTTCCATCGGGTCGCGTCTCTTCCCGGATGCCGGCATGGCGGTGATGATCGCTCGGGATCGTCATGTGCTGATCGACGCCGGCCCGTTTGGCCCATGGGGAGCGGGACACAGTCATTCGGACACATTAAGCATGGTTGCGCGATGCGGAAATCGCGAGATCCTCATTGATCCCGGGACTTACACGTACGTGGGCGACCCGGTTGAGCGCGACTGGTTTCGTGGATCGGCGGCCCACAACACGATTCGCGTGGACGGGCAGGATCAGGCGATTCCGGTACATCCGTTCCACTGGTTGGATCGGCCTGCTGTGTCGATTCGCGCCTGGACAACCTCGGAAGACGAGGACTCTCTGGACGCTGAATGCGTCTCCCGCGGCGTCACTCACCGCCGGCGCGTGCACTTTGTGAAGCCAGACCTGCTCCTGATCGTCGACGAAATAACCGGTCCGCCAGGTGAGCATGTCATCGAGCAGTTCTGGCACCTCGGCTCCGCGAGGGACCGCGACCGGATTACACTCAGCGGCTGCGCCGACCTGATCGAGTCGTGGCGTTCGCCGGTGTTTGGCGCGAAATCAAGAGGGCCCACGCTTGTGGTTCGGCGGAAATCGGCTTTGCCGTTCGTTCTCGCTGCCGTCCTTCAACTCGGAAACGAACGGTCGGGGATTGATATCGATGTGGCGCGCGATCGCGTCTTCTTTCGCCTTGCCGGCCCTGAAGGCAGACGGGAGCTCGTCCTTTGATCCACCAGGCGCCGGCGCAGAGCCGCGACAGCGAGCGTTTCAGCTCCGCGGACCTCGGAAACATCGTTGTCATCCTGGCGCTCAGCGCGGCGGCCGCGTTTCTGATGTGGACGAAAGTCCACTCGCTCATCTGGTTCGATCCTGCCTTGTGGCTTCAGGAGGCGCTGCGCATGGCGCGCGGCCTGGCGCCTTATCGCGATTTCCTGTGGATGTATCCACCGGCACCTATCGCCCTTATCGGCTGGGGACTGCGCGCATTTGGCGAGAAGTTTGAGGTTGCACAGCTGCTGATCGACGCGGTCTCGCTGCTCGTAGTGGTGGCCTGCTATCTCTGGGTTCGCCGGCTTTTTTCGCGAAACCTCCACGCGATCTCCGTCGGGCTGGTGATCGCTGTTATGGCCACGTCGCAAACGTATTTCAGCCTGTTTTCCTTTCTGACGTACGGTGCACCAAGCCTTCATTTTGCGGCGCTCGGAGTTCTGGTCTTCGTCATCGGCACTCTCCGTTACCTCGAGCGCGGCGAGCGGGATAGCGGGGCGACCTGGCTCATGGCGCTGGGAGCGGTGATCGCCCTCACCAGCAAGCCCGAGAGCATCGTCGTAACGCTTGGCGTGTTCGCGATTCTCGCCTGCCTGGACCGTTTCGCCACTTTTCGCGAAGCAAATCTTCAAAGCTGGGCCGCGCATTACGCACGGTGGGCGCTGGTGTGTTTCGCCCCGGCGGCGATCGCCTACCTCGCCGTCGGAGTGTGGGCCGGTTTCGGAAACATGGCGCGCGGCATTTCCGGAAACGGCATCGCTCAAATGTCCTGTCCGTGGTGGCCCACCGGGTTTGGAGTTCTGAGCGTGGCATCGGCTCTTGGCCTCGCCATCTTCGTTTTCGCCGTTGCCTCGCTCGCTGAGTACAGCCGCTGGCTTGCGTTTCTGGGAAAGAAGCGCTATGCGCTCGTCTGGACCGCCGCTCTGGCCGGGTTCTTTGTCTACGCTTCCCGCGAAGCGGTGCTCAACCATGACCTGCTATCCGGCCCGCTGCCCCTTGCGGCAAAGCTCCGGCATATGCTGCCGGATCTGCTGGCCACCAGCGCCGTGTTTCTTTCCGGGCTGTGGTCCATCGTTGTCTACTGGATCTGGCTGGCCATGAAACTCCTTCGCCAGCAGGCCGTGCCGAAGTCCCGACTCGCCCTGCTGGTCGTGCTGACCGTGCCGGTCGCGTTCAGTGTTCGCGGCTTGTTCGGATCTCTCATGTCGGGTCTGCCGGAGGTGCCTGCCGCCGATTACCCGTTCGTCCTGATGTTGACTCCTTACGTTCTGTTGCGAGTTCTGTCACTCCCGCACGGCCTTCCCCCGGTATTGCGTATCGAGGCTCCATCGCGCCCGTCAGCGGTTGTCGCGGCTTTGATGCTGCTCTACATCACGGTTCGGGTGGTTGGCGGCTGGCATGACGTGTTGTCGCCCGCGCGTTACACCGCGCTCGATACAGTAGCCGGAAGAGTCCACGTCCGGGATTTCGAGGACACTCGCGACGTTTATCGCTATGTGATCGCTCACACGAATCCCACAGACTCAATTCTGGAGATCCCGTGGGGCGGCGGCATCGGGTTCGCCACCGGCCGGCCCAGCTACTCATTCACCACCTTGTGGATTCAGGTTCGGACGCCCGAGTCTGTTCAGGCGCGCGATCTGGCGATCATTCGTGCGCACCCGCCGCGAGTGATTGTCGCCAGCTCCGCAAGCCACCTTGGCAGTTACTACGGTGTCATGGGCAACAACGGTTGCACGTTTCCATGCATCACATGGATGCCCAACCGGCTTTCCTGGCGCCCCGGTTATGTCTATCCGGCGATTCAATGGATCGAGGACAACTACAGAATCGACAAGCGCGTGGGAGAATGGGTGCTGCTGGTCCCGAAGTAAGTGAACCAGCGGGCAAGGTATGTGCGGGATTGCCGGATTCGCGACCACCGCTCCGAACCCCAGTTCGGAGGCCGTTTTGCGTCGCATGGCCGAGAGTATCCGGCATCGCGGGCCCGACGACAGCGGGTTCTATCGGGATGCGCACGCCTCGCTCGCTCACCTGCGACTGAGCATTGTCGATCTGGCCGGCGGGCATCAGCCGATGTCCAACGAGTCCGGTTCCATCTGGATCACTTACAACGGCGAGATATTCAATCATGCGCTCCTGCGCCCCGATCTCGAGCGAGCGGGTCATGTCTATTCCTCGCGTTGCGATACCGAAACCATCCTGCACGCCTATGAGGAGCACGGCCCCGATTGCGTAAAGCTGTTCCGCGGCATGTTCGCGTTCGCTATCTGGGACGCCGCGGACAGAATTCTGTTCTGCGCCCGCGACAGACTTGGGATCAAACCGCTGTACTACTTCTGGGACGGCCGCCTGTTCGCTTTCGCCTCCGAGATCAAAGCGCTGCTGGAACATCCAGCCATCTCCGCCGCCTTTGAGGAATCTCTGCTGGCGGAAATGCTGGGCTTCGGCTATAGCTGCGGCGAGCGCACGCTCTTTCGGAACATCCGGCAACTGATGCCCGGCCATCATCTCCGGCTCGATCTTCGCGAATCCCAGCCGGAAATCGAACTCCGCCAGTATTGGGAAGTGCCCGAGCCGGAAGAGAACCGGCAGGCATTCGCGGGCGCGTCGGAGAGGGAGTGGATCGCGGAGACGCGCCGTCGTCTCGAAGAGACCGTGCGGATGCGGCTGATGAGCGATGTTCCGCTGGGCATGTTTCTCTCCGGCGGCGTCGATTCAAGCGCGATTGCCGCGCTGATAAAGAAGAATACGGCGGGGACGGTGAAGACGTTTGCCGTCGGCTACCGCGAACAGCGCTTCAGTGAGCTGAGCTACGCGTCCCAGGTGGCGCGCATGCTGGGCACCGACCACCACGAAGTGTCCATCGGCATGGACGATTTCTTCGGCGCTCTTCCGGGGTTGATCTGGCACGAAGACAAGCCCATCACCTGGCCGTCCAGCGTTTCGCTGTATTTTGTCTCAAAGCTGGCCGCCGAGCAGGTGAAGGTGGTCCTGACCGGCGAGGGCAGCGACGAGCTGTTCGCGGGATACGAGCGCTACCGCTGGAATCTTCTGAACCAGCAGTACGGACGCATGTACGGCGTCTTGCCCGCCGGCCTGCGGGCGTGGGTGCGGGGGAGCGTCGCGGGTACCAGGCTGTTATCAGCCTCTGCGCGCCGAAAGATCGGACACACCTTCATCGGCCGCGATTCACGCCTGGAATCTCTGTTTCTCGATAATTTCTATTGCGCCTTTTCGGATTCCGGTCTTAGTCGGTTACTTCATTATCAGGCCGGGTCTTTGTACGACGGGTATCTTCCTTACTGGAACGCGCGACCCCGCGCGCCACTGCTTCCCAGGATGCTATATGCGGACCAGAAGACTTACCTTCCCGAGTTACTCATGAAGCAGGATCGCATGAGCATGGCCTGCTCGATCGAAAGCCGCGTGCCGTTCCTGGATCATCACTTTCTCGAATTCGCCATGAGCATTCCGGATGGGTTGAAGATTCGCGGTAAGTGCCAAAAGTACATCCTGAAGAAAGCAGTTGAGGACTTACTCCCTCCGGAGATCATCCACCGGAAGAAGATGGGGTTCCCCACGCCGTGGCGGCAGTGGTTGATGGAGCCGCGCGCCGAGCCGTTGATCGGCGCCCTCCAACGCCCCGATGGCCTGCTGGCCGATTATGTGAACCGGAGCGAGCTCGAGCGTCTGATCGAACAGCATCGCAGCGGCTTCCGCGACGCCAGCGACCAGTTGTGGCGGCTGCTGAACCTGCAGATCTGGGGCGACGTGTTCCTGACCGGAAAACGCGATCGCTGGCCGGCCCTGACACAGCCGTCCGAGATGGCGCCGAGCGGACGATGAGACTGCTCTGGGTCAAGGCGGACTTTCTGCATCCCCCTGACCGCGGCGGCCAGATCCGCACTCTGGAAATGCTGAAGCGTCTTCACCGCCGGCATGAGATCCACTACGTCGGGCTGAACCGGGGGGACAGTTCCCGCAGCTCCGAGTATTGTTCGCTTGCCTGGCCGATCGAACATCGGACGCCGGAGAAGAACACCGCGGCTTTCGGGGCCCAGGTGGTGAAGGGTCTCCTCTCGCCGCTGCCGGTGGCCGTCAGCCGCTACCGGTCCGCGCAAATGAAAAGGAAGATCGAGGAGCTGTTGCGGCAGGAGCGCTTTGATGCGGTTGTATGCGATTTCCTGTTCCCGGCTCCCAACATTCCGGATCTCGCGTCCTGCATCCTTTTTCAGCACAATGTGGAGGCAGTCATCTGGAAACGGCACGCGGCGAACGCGCCTTCCCTTGTCCATCGCTGGTATTTTCAACTGCAGGCGCGGCGCATGGAGGCCTTTGAGGGCCACGTCTGCCGCACCGTGAAGAGCGTCGTCGCGGTCTCCCAGGTCGATGCCGAATTCATGCGCGGGCATTACGGCGCGCGGCATGTAGATGCGATTCCAACCGGGGTGGACACGGAGTACTTCACGCCCGATCGTCCCGCTGCGCCATCCAGCGACCTGGTCTTCCTCGGGTCCATGGACTGGATGCCGAACGTCGACGGCGCGGTCTGGTTCGTCCGCGATGTCCTGCCGCTCGTCCGCAAACGAAAACCGGACTGTTCGGTGGTGTTCGCGGGGCGCAGGCCGGCGCGCGCGATTCTCGATCTGGCCAGTGCGGACTCGCGAATCCAGGTGACCGGGACGGTTCCCGATGTGCGGCCCTTCCTGTGGGGAGCGGCGGTTTCGATCGTCCCCCTGCGCATCGGCGGCGGCACTCGCCTGAAAATATTCGAGTCGATGGCGGCGGGTGTTCCGGTTGTGTCCACAACAATCGGCGCCGAGGGCCTTGCCGTGCAGCCCGGAGTCGAGATCCTGCTCGCGGACGATCCAGCCCCCTTCGCCGAGTGTTGCCTGCGCCTGATGGACGATTCGGCGGCGCGCACCAGAATGGCACAGGCGGCGCGAGAGCGAGTATCATCGTGTTTTTCGTGGGAGGCCGCGGCGCTCGCCTTCGAACGGCTTCTCGTCCCATGAAACACATACTGATTCTGTCCGGAGTTATCGTCGTGCTCGCCATTCTCGCGCGCGGCACAATCATTCCCGGACCATATACCTACGATGAGGCCGATTACGCGTACGCGGCCTCGCTTGGTTGGCGAGCCAACGCGCTGGATTCACCCACTATGTCGCTGTCTGATTTTGTGAAGATGGGTCTAAGTCGAGGCAGGGATGCGGGAGGAAAGAGAGAGCTTTCCGATACCATTCGCAACAGCGGCGATGTCCTTTTCTACCGGCACTGGCACGGTCCAGGCTACTCGAACTGGCTCGATCTGGTGCGGCATCTAACGTCGGATGAGCGCCTCAGCAGGATGTCGAATTATGTTTTCCCGATAGCGGCGGCTATTCTGATGTATTTCGGAACTTTGTGGCTGCTTCCCGGACCTGCCGGCCAGATAGCTGCGATTCTTTCGAGCGCTCTGTACTTGTGGAGTTATGCGGTGGTGAGGAGTACCGAACTCGGCCCCCACCAGTTCTTCGCCGCCTGCGTGGCCGTAGCGCTGCTGCTGCTGGCAAAGGCGGCGACTTCGCCGGAGCGCTCCGCCCGCCGCTACTGGTACGCGGCCGTGTTCGCAGCCGGCGTTGCTTTTTGCCTCTTGGAGGTCTGCTTCGCTCTGATCCTCACCATTCTGCTCTGCGGCTATGCGCTGCGCAAACGCCTGCAGCCGGACGTCGGGTTTACGGGCAGGTCTGTTGGCGTGTTCGTCGTGACGGTATTGATCGTCTGGCCGGGTGCGATACTTAAACTCTCGTTCATCAAAGCCTGGTTCTTCATGGCGTACCTCGCGGTGTTCCGGCGCAACGCGTGGGGTCCGGACGCGACAGTTGCAGGAACATGGTGGCTCCGTTTCGCGCAGTCCCCGGCGCCCTGGGTTCTCGCCGCCATCGGTGCGATCTGGTTCATAAAGACGCGGCCCAGGCCCGGCGTGGTGCTCCCGTTCCTCATCTTCACGCTGACAATGTCCGCGGCCATTTCCCCGGTGAAGACCGAAATGGCCCGGTACGCACTGCCGCTATGGCCGGGGCTGGTGCTGTTTGCAGGCCTGTCGACAGGTCTCGCCCTCGCGACCTGGAAGCCCGCCGTTCGTCTCGCCGCGACAGGATTCATTCTTGCCGCCATGTTGGCGACCTCCTGGCCCAGTCTGCGCGCCGACCTGCCCCGTCGCAATACCAGGTGCGAAAGCATTCTGGCGCTGATTCGCGATCGGGGTCTGGCCACAAAAACGCTCCTCGTGCCGCATGAAGACCTGCCCATGCTGCATTACTATTTCCAGCGGGCGCACTTTGAACAGTATTACGACGAAACCGCGATACGCCAGCAGATCCGGAACGGAGGCCTGGACGGGGTGATCGACCGCGGCGATCCTCCGCGATGGATTCCCGCCTCGGCGTTTCGGTGAACCAGCGATGGACAATGTGGCGAAAGTGCACGTCCTCCTGATGGCGCGGGAGCTGCACATCGGGGGCAGCGAGCGCCAGATGACCGAGGTGGCGAAGCGGCTCGACCGTTCGGTTTTTTCGCCGCACGTTGGCTGCTTCCATTCGGCGGGCGTGCGTGGCGACGAACTTCGTGATTCGGGGGTCACCATCGTTCGATTCCCTGTTCAGTCCTACCGCTCACTCTCTGCATGGAGTGAGGCCGGCCACCTGGTCCGCTACATTCAATCGCACGGTATTCGCATTGTGCACACGTGGGATTACCCGCTCAACATCTATGCGATCCCCATCGCGCGCATAATGACCCGATCCGTTGCCGTCTCGAGCCAGCGGGCGCACCGTGACCTGATCCCTCCCGGATACCGGCATCTCCTGAAGCTTTCCGACCGAATGTCTCACGCGATAGTTACTAATTGCGAGTATGTCCGCCGTCATCTGATTGACGAACGTGTCCCGGAAGAGAAGATTCGGGTTTGCCACAACGGCGTGGATCTGGAGCGCTTCCGCCGGCAATCCGCGCCGCCGCATCCTTTGACCGTCGGGGTCGTATGCGCGCTCCGGCCGGAGAAGGACCTGGGAACCTTGATCGACGCGTTCGCGCTGGTTCGCGACCTCGCTCCGGATCTCCGCCTTGTTCTCGTCGGCAGTGGGGACCAGCTACCGGCGCTCCAGCGCCGGGCACGCGAGGCCGGGCTCGGAACGCGGTGCCATTTCGAACCTGCGACGCCGGCCATACCCGAGTGGCTTTCGACAATCGATATCTTCGTGCTTCCGTCGCGGAGCGAGGCGCTTTCGAATTCCCTGATGGAGGCGATGGCCGCCGGTTGTTGCGTCGTCGCCTCGGACGTGGGCGGAAACCCGGAGCTGGTGCACGACCAGGAAACGGGGATTCTCTTTGCCGCAGGTGACGCACGCGAGCTGGCCGCCGCTCTGCGTCTGGTTATCACCGACACCAATCGCCGTCTGCGGTTGGCGGAAACCGGTGAGCGGTTCATCCGCTCCCAATTCTCGGCGAATGCAGCAGCCGCCAGGATGGCGGAAATCTACGCGAGCCTTCTGACCTGATAGCGCCGGACGAACAGGGCGGCGTTTCGCCGTCAGTTCACGGTGGGGGGCAATCCGCCTTCGCCGAGGTGGAGCCTTTGCTTCGCCGCGAGATGAAGCGCAAGCGTCTGGCCCGCGAGGAGTGGCAGCGTCCCGGAATACGCCATGTGGAAGAAGAACGAGCCAACGGCGTAGACCACAGTGCCGGAAAGCAGGGCAAGAGCGAGGGTGCTCCAATCGGCGCCATCCCTCAGGTCGCGAGAGACCTTCCAGAGGCGGAGGTTCAATACAAAGCAGAGAACGACGACAGCGATATAACAACCCAATGCCGGCAATCCGCATTCACTGGACACCTGTGTGTAGGCGTTGTGGGTCCCCAGCCACTGTACCCACTCGCCTTTCTCCTTCGCTTCTTCAAATACCGCCACGGGAAACTGACCAGGTCCCACTCCGAATAGCGGGTGCCTGATTGTCTCGGAAATACTTCGCTTAAGCAGTACGATTCGCGACATCTGGGAGGCGACCGCGGACGACCCGGACAAAGCCGGTTGCGATTCATCTTCCGCCAACAGCATGATCCGGTGCAGGGTGGTCGAGGGAACGAACAGTAACCCTACGACCAACAGAGCGAACATAATCGCCAAAGCGCGGATACGATGGCGACTTGTGTAGACGAGCAGAGCACAGTACACGAAAGCAGCAACAACACAGCCGCGCGAGCCCGTCCGGAGTATGAATAGCACCGAACCGAATATGCCTGCTGCGGACACGACCTTGCGGAGAATGCCTCGCTGCGAAAAAAGATATACAAACTGCGTTATGCCCATGAGAAGCTGTAACGCCAGCTCATTTGAATTCGCAAAGAAGCCAGCACCGCCTGGCACGAAATACCGGCCATCTTCACTAAACTTTCCCAGGCCGGCACAAGTGAGCAACGCCCCGAACGACACGGCAACGTTGACGTACATGAGCGCCCGGCATTCGCGAAATGTCACGCTCAGTGCCGTGACGTAGAAAAACAACAAGTAACAGCGAGGGATGTAATTGATCAGCAGGTCGAAACTGCCGCCGCGCCAAATGCTGAATGGCGTGTCCAACAACAGGATCAGCAGGAACGCCGCCCAGCAGCGGCCGATGGGGTGGCTCAGTCCGCGAAAGACCGCTGCAGATGCCAGCCAGACGAGCGGAAGCGCAAACAGGGTGATCACCGACACATATGCCTTCGTACCCGCCAGTCGGAGCATCCACTCGTTCAGAATCCAGGAGACCATATAGGCGCACAGAACCAGGAACCCGATAAGCTGTACCGGACTCGCACGCAGTTCGGCCGGACGAACGGCGCCTACGGACCCTTGCGTCGGCTGATCGAACCGGGCTTGCGGCGCATGGGCAGGAAACGCCGCCACCGACCGTGAAGGGATGATCGCCTCGCCCGATGGGGAGATCCTCGGACGGAAACGGCTCACTTACGGTTACCCCGGGAACCCATGAAGACAGACCCAGTCTAGCAAATCCCGGCTGTCGCCGATCTTCCGGATTCGCCGCACCGGAGGAGCACTTAAGAGCGATCTCTACCGGTCACGGGTCATCGGCGGAAGCAGTGGACGGCGCGAAGTAGTACAGGAAGATCGATCCGCCGACGCGCTCCACGGGCCGCGCGCGCGCCAATTCCGAATAGCGTTGCGGGCACTTGCTCCAGAGTGGCCCGTGCAGGTAGAGCATGGTCGCACTGACCGCAACGTACCCCTTCAGGTTGTCTTCGCAGGAAATGCTTCGCGCAGCCGGGAGATTGAACTTGGTCAGGTCGGCAGTGCCGAAATACGATAGGGTTACCGACGGCGCGCGCAGTGCGCGTAAGCGCGCACTAAGGCGACCCAGGTCCTGTCCCCAGTCCAGATCTGAATCGACAAGGAAATGCTCGGGGCGACGCGAGGCGATCTCGTTAAAATAAGCGAGATAGTCGGGGTGCGCAGCAATACTGCTCGCACAGCACCACGCGACGCAGGCAAGTGCCACGAAACGGAGTATGCGTCGGCCCCGACCGAGAGCATGGCTCACGAAAGCCCCGGCCAAAATGGCGAGGGCCGGATACATTGGCAGGACATGCCGCACGCCGATGTTGATGCGGCTCGGCAGACAGGAGAGCAGGATCACCAGGGCGAACAGCACCGGCGCAGGCGCTATCCAGTCCGCGTCGCGGCGAAGTCGCTTCAACAGGATCACTCCACCAGCCAGGGCAAGCACCAGAAATCCCAGGGGCGTCTTCACCGCGAGAACAACTGGGAAGAACCACCACCAGCCGCTATCGCGCCGTTCGCCGAGCAGGAAAGACCACTGTCCGCCCTTGTTGTGGCGCCACACCTGGCCAAGACCTCGAAAGTACTGTCCGGCGGGCACAGGGACGGTGGTCGCCAGGGTGTGCACAAATCCCGGAACGGTCAGGACAGGACTGAAGTCGGCCTTTCGCCGGGCGAGTTCGTCTACCGAAAACAAAGGCGCGAACGTAAAAAGGAAACACGCCCACACGATGAAAAACGCCACTACCATGGCGGGGGCGATCAGCCTCAGCGCACGCGGCGCAATTCTGAAGCGGAGGAACCGCCAGCGATGGGTGCAGGAGAGCCACACAAACAGGATGCACAGAGCGCTGAAACCGAGAAAAACAAGCGACGTGAACTTCGAAATCAGCGCCATTCCGGACCACAGTCCGAGAAAAAGACTGTGTTTCGTGTTTGGTTCCTCGAGAAATCGCAGCCAGGCATAGAGCGCCCATGCGCACGTGGCCGTAATCGCAATATCCGTGGTGGCCAGACCGCCGTGAGCCAGCACCGGAGGCGCCATGCTAAACAGAAAGACGGAGAAGAACGCGGTGCGATATCCGTAGTAGCGGCGCGCCCAGACCCAGACTCCGGCGCCCGCGAGCACCACGAATGGCAACTCTCCGAGCCGCGCCAGCGCCAGATTCCGCGTGTATCGGCGACCCGAGCCGAAAATCGCGTTGCCTTCCAGAATGGGATCCGCAATGCCGTGAGAACGCTCGCCCGCGAGTCGGGGACCGAGGGCAGCCGCGATGCGCGCCAGCGGCGGATGCTGCGCTTCGTAGTGATATACGCCTTTATCCAGCCATTCCATGCCGCAAGCTACATGAAATGGTTCGTCGAAAGTCTGCGTGAAGACGGTGTAGGTGGACACCATGCGCGCACACATGATGACGAGCGCAGCGACGGCGGCCGCCGCGTAAAGGCGCCCTGCCTTCCGAGCGAAGGCAATGGTGGGTTGAGCTGGCGTGCCTGGCGTCACACCGGAAAGACTCCAGTCTATCTGATCCTGCCGAACGATCCGGGACTGTGCGTTCTGATTTAATAGCGGGGCTGCGTCAGGTCGTCCGGCAGTACAGATGTCCTTCCATTGCCACTGACGTGTTCTCCGGTGTGATCGCGGTACCCGTCTCCACGTGTCGGATATGCCGGTAGTCAAGTTCCCACAGGAAGGCGACGATCTCGGCCACCTTACGCCTTTTTTCCCGAATCGTCTCGCCATGCATCTCGAGAAACAAGGCCGGCTTATAGAGCTCCAGCGTCTTGCGCGCGCCCCGGAGCGCTTCGATTTCCCACCCCTCAATGTCGATCTTGATGAAGTCGGGCGGGGCCAGGCCGGCCTGAGCGATTTCTTCGTCAAGCGTGACGATGGAGATCTCCTCGCTCGCTGTCTTCACCCCCGCCCGCAATAGCTCCGCGGCCGTCCTCTCGTCCACGCTCGCGCCGCCCGGCATGAGCGAAAATCCCACAATTCTCCGCGTCTCCCGCCGCGAGCCAACGCCCTCCCCGCGCACCTCGACGTTGCGGATCCCGTTCAGCATCAGATTCTCCATCAGGCGCGTGCGATTCCGGGTATGGGGTTCGAAACAGACCACCGCCCTGGCCCGTGAAGCGAAGAACATAGTGAGCAGGCCGTGAAATGCGCCGACGTCGTAGACGGTCATGCCGCTGAGATTGAGATCCGACCAGAATTGCTGTTCGGCGGTCATGATGCCCCGCGAGAACATCGCGGGAACCCAGCCGAGCCCGCCTTTCCGCTTCATGCCTTTCAGCAAACCACGGCCAACGGTGTACGTCAGGTGATCGAACAGATGTAGGCTGATCCAGGCCGCCAGGCGGTGCTTCAGCGTGTAATGGCGAAAGGGGAGGTCTTCCCGCGAATCGGAATCGATCACTGATTGAGTATAGGCTTATCCGCCTGCCGCGAAGAAGCGGATGTGGATTGCCGGACTCGTTCGCTCGTTACAATAGTCGCTTGCACGCCATCCGCTTAGCGTACCTTGTGAGTCAGTACCCGACGACCACGCACACGTTCATTATGCGCGAAGTGCGCGGCCTTCGCGACCGCGGATTTGACGTTGAAGTGATCTCCATCCGGCCTCCGGACCGTCCCTGGGACAAGCTCAGCGAGGCCGAGCAGGCCGAGGCGAAGATGACGTTTTTCGTCCTCGGCGCCGGCACGATCGCGGCGGCTCATCTGGCGACGCTCTCTACGCGGCCGCTGGCGTACTTCGCGGGCCTGTTTCGCGCGATCCGGCTGGCACGTGCAGATCTTCGAAAAGCTCTGCGACATCTTTTCTATTTTGGGGAAGCCATCGTTGTGGGGTGGCGCATGCGCCAGCGTGGGTTGACTCACGTACACACGCATTTTTCGTCTACGGTGGCGTTATTTCTGACGCGCGTGTTTCCGATCACATTCTCGGCCACCATCCACGGCTCGGACGAGTTCATGGATCCGGTGGGATTCCACCTCCACGAAAAAGTCGCGGCGGCGAAATTCATATGTGCGATCAGCAACTATGGGGCAAGCCAGTTGATGAAGGCCTCGGATCCGCAACTCTGGCACAAGGTGGAAGTGAGCCGGCTGGGTGTGGATACAAGCGTTTTTCTCCCGCGTCCGCATCGTCAGAAGCCGGAGCGACTGGAACTGTTGAGCGTGGGGAGTCTGGTTCCACCCAAGGGACACCCGATTCTGATATCCGCAATGGCGCGCCTGGTCCATGAGGGCCGCGGAACAATCCGCCTGCGGATCGTCGGGGAGGGTGCGGGGCGGCCTGGTTTGGAGAAAATGATCGCCGAGCGCGGGCTGGAGAGCGTTGTCACTTTGATGGGATCCCGCCAGCAGGAACAACTGCGGGCGCTGTACCGCGAGACGGACCTGTTTGTCCTTGCCAGCTTTGCCGAAGGCATTCCGGTGGTCCTGATGGAAGCCATGGCCATGGAGATTCCGTGCATCGCCACGTGGATCACGGGAATACCGGAGCTGATCCGTCATGGAGTTGACGGCTGGCTGGTGCCGCCCGGAAACGAGCGGGAACTGGCCGAAGCGATGGCCCGCTTGCTGGCCGATGCGGACTTAAGGCAGGCGCTGGGACGGGCCGCTCGCATTCGCATCAGGGAACAATACGAACTCGCCTGCAATGTCGATGCACTCGGGCGCATCCACGAAAGAAGACTGACGGGACGCCATTGCCCGGCATCGTATGGTTCGCTCAGCGGGAACCGGCCTCGATGATGGCGAGCGAATGGCGATTCGTCGGAGTGTCGGCAAGCCGCACGAACCCGTCCTCGCCGCCCACTTCCTGGTCTGTCGCAAGGCCCCGGGTGAACGTCGTCAACGCCCGCCACGAAACTCGCGGATCGTCGCCCTCGGTCCAGCCCCATTCCGGCCTGGGGCGCTCGGCCAGCAGCCGCTTGCTCATCCAGACCGGCCTGCCGGAGTCCCATGCCTGCAGGGTCTGCCTGGCGAAGCCCTGTCGCCAGTGGGCCACGACCGCCGTGCCGATTTCTGCTACCGGGTCCAGCCGCAGCTCGCGCCGCCCCCTTTGATCTTCGTAAGGGAAAGCATCAACTGCCCAGTAGAGCGGATCGGCGAGACTCATCAGCCAGATCTGCCCTCCGCCAGCTACGCTTTCGATAGAGCGCGCGCGGCTCAGGTCCTGCTGCACCTGGCGCTCTACCCGCGGTCGCCAGGCGTCATACACATTCGCGATCGCGGCGGCCACGAGAAAAAGCAGGAGCACCCGTGCCGTCAATGTCGGCGGAGTGACGGCCAGAACGAGCGCGATCGCCAGTGCCATGAACGGGTACAGCGCCAGAAAGCGTTCCAGCGATCCGCTCTCGAAGTACAGGGCGAACGCAAGAACCGGCAGGACGCCGGCTGCCAGAATTGCGAGGGCAGGCTTTGCGCCCTTCCGAAGCAGGGCCAGGCCGAGGCAAAACATGGCCCCGTAAAACAGCGGGAGCTTCCACAGACTGGAAAGCGCCAGGTCCGCGATCGTCACCGGGGCATATGGATCGTGCAATGCGAACCGTTTGAACAGGAGCGTATCCTGACCCATGCTGATGAAGGCGCGGGGAAGCCCTGACACCAGGCGCAGCGCGGTCCGGTTCTGTGTCCATCCATGCTGCGACTCCCGCACCCATCGCCCGAAATCGCCGGGCGAGTGAAGCCCGAGCACCAGGAAGCCAGTGCCGTAAAGAAGAACGATTACCGCCCCGGTGATGAGCAGGGTAACCAGAAGCAGGCGTAGCCGCTGACGCGCTTCCGGGCCGTTGAAACGCCACTCCGAACGGTTCCAGCAGAATGTCGCCAGGACCACACCGGGAATCGATAGAACATACGGAAACCACAGTGCCACGGCCAGCGCCAGGGAGAGGCCCATCCACAAAGCTGACGGAAGCCTGCTCACGCCGATCCGCAAGGCGAGTGCCAGGAACAACAAGCCAGGAATGTAGGAGGAGCCTGCCGGCGCCATGGTGAGGAACGCATGGCCATAGACCAGCAAAACCGCAGTCACAAGCCCCACGCCCCACGATCCGGAGACATGTCGCGCGAGCGATGCGAGTGTCAGCGCCAGCAGGAGCCCACAAATCACGCTGATCGCCACCAGCGACGTCCGCGCCGTAAGATAGTCGCTCCAACCGAGCACGCCTCCGGTGAACCAATGGACGCCGCGGTACATCAGATAGCCGAGCGGCCGCCAGATCAGATGTCCGAACTCCCATAACCGACTGCCGGTGTCGCGAAAGTCCCCCTTCGTATATGACACAATCTCACGCGCGTACCATCTGGTGTCTCCGACATTGACCGATTTTGTGAGCGCCAGCAGGAGGGCGTAGGCGAACGCCATGATCCAGTACTGGATTCGACCAACCGAGGGCACGCAGACATTCTATCGGAGGCGGCCCGCAGGCCGACGCAGCCAGCGGCGATCTCCGTCCCGCTCCCGCCCGGTGAGCCCTCTTCTACCCGCGGGACGGCGTCGTACGCGATCCATGTTATTCTCTAACACGAAGTTTCGGCAAATGACAGGAGAAAGACAGGATCGAATTCGAACATGCGAATCTTCAGGGTGTTCTTTCCCGCTCGCGTGGTCACGCTGCTGGTCTCCGAGATTGCCCTGATCTTCGGGTTCTACTGCGCGGCCGCGTACTTCACAACGGAAACACCGGACATCTTCCTGTTCGTGGACGCCGGGCTGGTTCGCATCGGCGTAGTGACGGCCTGCATCGTGGGCGGCTTTTATCTGAGCGACCTTTACTCCGAACTGCGGGTGCGCTCGAAGACACGCCTGGTGCAGCAGGTGTGCCTCGTCCTGGGCGTGGCCTTTCTGATTCAGTCGCTGTTCGGGTACCTCCGCCTGCAGGATTGGGCGCTCCCGAAATGGATGATGATTTCCGGCAGCTTCCTTGTGCTGCTGGTCGTCCCCGGCTGGCGCGTTGTCTACGACCGCGCGGTGGTAAGCCGCAAGACCCGCGAGACGGTCCTGTTTCTGGGCGCCTCTCCGGTGGCCCGGATGGTCGCCGAGCGGCTGGCCGAAACCCCTCATTTCGGCCTCACCGTCATTGGATATCTGGAAGACGCACCCGTCTCCGACGATCTCCCGCCCGGTCTCCTGCTGGGTCCCATCAGCCACTTGCGGCAGGTTGTCGCCGCTTTGAAACCCCAGCACATCATTGTCGGGATGACCGAACGTCGCGGGCGCATGCCGGTGCAGGATTTGCTCGAGCTGCGGTTTTCCGGGATCCAGGTCGAGGACGTGCTGACGGCGTACGAAACCGTCTTCGGCCGCGTCAGCGTGAAAGACCCCCACCCCTCGCAACTGATCTTCATCAGAGAACTGGGGCCGCGGCCGGAGATCGAGTTCTGGCGCGGCCTTTATTCATTCGCATTGGCGCTGGTGGGCCTTCTTCTCTTCGCTCCGCTGATGCTTCTGGTGGCCGCCGCCATTCGGCTCACCTCGAAGGGCCCGGCGTTCTACCGGCAGGTCAGGTCGGGCAGGAATGGCGCGATGTTCACCCTGCTCAAGTTTCGTTCCATGTATCAGGGCGCGGAAGCGAAAAGTGGAGCGGTCTGGGCCTCCCCCAACGATCCGCGCGTGACCCCCCTCGGACGCTGGCTGCGCCTTCTGCGAATTGACGAGTTGCCGCAGTTGATCAACGTCCTGCGCGGGGAAATGATGATCGTGGGCCCGCGGCCGGAGCGGCCTGAGTTCGTGAAAGTGCTGGTCCAGCAGAACTCGTATTACACGCAGCGGCTGGCGGTGAAACCGGGCATCACCGGATGGGCGCAAATCAACCACAAATACGGCGATACGCTTGAAGACGCGTTGCTCAAGCTTGAATACGACCTCTACTACATCAAGAACCTGAACATGACCCTCGATGCCTACATCATGTTTCAAACTTTCAAGGTCATGATTCTGTCTCGCGGCGCGCAGTAAGGCCCTCGCCGATCCAGACCCCGGCTATCTTGCGCGCACACACCCACAAAACCCACCCTGGGCACGCCGTTGGAGACGCGATCGGCCCCCGTTGTTGGCGTAGAGCCAGCGCCAATTGCGGTAAGAGTCTTGTTTTGATGGTCGGGGCGGGGCGATTTGAACGCCCGACCCCCTGCGCCCAAGGCAGGTGCGCTACCAGGCTGCGCTACGCCCCGACATTAGAAGCTTCTTCGATTCTAAACCAATTCCTCCAGCTAACGGACGGAAGCGAGATAAACTGCCATCGCCAGTCCCAGGGCTGCCAGGATCATCGCCACAGCGAGCGCCGGCGTGGAGGGACGCGCGAACGACGGTCTCCCCTGCCTGAGATCCCGAACCAGCCGCACGCGGCTGCAGGCGCACACGATGTTCACAGCGACTCCAAGCACGATCAGCGCCGTCCCGAACCAGAAGGAAGGACCGTAGGGCTTCACCGGAAGACTGGCGCGCCCCACCTGCAGCGCCTGCAGGAAAAGACCGAATCGGGCGACGACAAAGCCGAAGCCCATCAGCGCGAGGCCAGTGCGAATCCACGCGAGGAACGTTGGCTCCGCCGCCAGGTAGTCTGCCGGCCCGCTCGTTGGTCTGTCAGTCATGAGTTCCATCATCCCAGGCTGACGGCAGCGCGAACGGACCGCGGGCTTCTTCCAGACGAATGGCCAGCTCAAGCAGCAACTCCTCCTCCCAAGGCCGGCCGACGAGTTGGATGCCGACGGGCAACCCGTTCTCGTCCGTATCGAAAGGAATCACCATGCCCGGAAGGCCCAGCAGGTTGAGCCAGGTGGCCGGCATCATGGCCTCGAACAGGCCGATCTCCTTTGTTGCGGTCTGGTAGCGGCGCTGGCGGTGCTTCCATGCCGTGGTCCCGCAGACCGGCGTCATCAGCACCGGGAACCGCTCCATTTCCCGCAGCAGGGCCGCGCGCATTTTGTCGCGAACGGCCAGGTTTTCGACGATCTTTATCGCCGTCGGCTCCGGTTCGGCCAGCGCTTTGTTCATGAACTCCGTGCCGGTCCAGTGCGCGTCGGCTTCGCGCCCGGCGATCAGCGCCTGGGTGAACCGCGCCGGCACCTGACCGAAGAAGAACCACCACAGATTCGGCGCGCGCTCCAGGCCGCGGGGCTGAAACTCCTCGACGGCGAAACCCAGTCCCTCAGCCTCGCGCGCGGCTTTTCGGACCGCCTCCGCAATCGCCGGCTGCACGGGCACGTCATAGAACTGTTCCGTCACGCCGACGCGCAGGCCGCTTAGGTCAGGGATGTGCAGCGGAACCGGGGCGGAGAACGGGTCCTCGGTGTCGTATCCGGCCAGCACTTCGAACAACAGCTTCACGTCGCGTGCGTTTCGCGCCATGGGACCGCCCACGCCGAGCAGCCCTCCAGGGTGCGCGATCGCCGGGACATGACCTGCCGCGGACACGCGCCCCGGCGTCGGTTTCAGCCCGGCAATGCCCGTGCAGTGCGCGGGCACGCGAATGGACCCGCCGCCATCGCTGCCAATGCCGCCCGGCGAGCAGAAGCTGGCAATTGCCGCCGACTCGCCTCCGCTCGAACCGCCCGGTGTGCGCTCGGGATCCCACGGGCTGTTGGTGCGGCCGATGATGTAGTTGTCCGTTTCGTAGTTGCCGAGGAACTCAGGGCAGTTCGTCTTTCCCAGCGGAATCGCGCCGGCCCCGCGCAAGCGGCGCACGGCGGTGGAATCGTGAGCGGCAGGCGTGTCGCGGAAGAACCGGCTGCCGCACGTGGTTGGCAGGCCGGCCATGTCGAAGCTGTCCTTGATGGTCACGGGCACGCCGTCGAGAGGCCCCCGCGGATCGCCGGACATCGCGCGCTGCTCGGCCTTTTTCGCCTCGGCGCGCGCCTCCTCCGCCAGCAACACGACGAAGGCGTTCAGTTGCGGATTCAGCTTCTCAATCCGGGCGAGATGCGCATCCACCAGCTCGACAGGCGACAACGCGCGCGCGCGGACTTTTGCGGCCATCTCGGTCAGCGTCAGACGGTGCGGCATGAACTTTCATTACAGCAGGTGACCGCTACAATGTTGGAGTGGCGACCTGCAGCTTTGAGGAAGCGAGAGCCTGCGTCATCAGCGCCGTTTCCGGCGGGCGCCGGCTGCCGCAGGTGGAAGAGGTCGCGCTGCTGGAAGCTCGGGGGCGGGTTCTCGCCGAAGACATTCTGGCTGACCGCGACTTTCCGGCAGTGGCCCGGTCCGTCCGCGACGGTTTCGCGGTCCGCGCCACGGACCTTCCGGGCACGCTGGAGTTAATCGGCGAGGTCCGCGCGGGCGAAGCGTTTCACGGAAAAGTGGAGCGGGGCCAGGCGGTGGAGATCATGACCGGCGCGCCGATGCCCGAAGGCGCGGACGCAGTGGTGATGGTGGAGCATACCGTGCCGGAGGGAAGCCGCATCGGCACGAATCGCTTCCTGTCTCCCGGCGAGAATTACAATGCGGCGGGCTCGGAGGCGCACGCGGGCGACACGGTGATCGCGCGCGGCGCATTGCTCGGCTATGCGGAAATTGCCATGGCCGCGGCCATCGGCCAGGTGACCTTGCCGGTCTATTTGCGGCCGCGCGTGGCGATTCTCGCCACAGGTGACGAACTGGTGGACGTCGCTGACTTTCCGAAGCCGTGGCAGGTGCGAAATTCCAATTCACGATCGCTCGCCGTGCAGGTTGCGTCCGCGGGGGCCATTCCCTGTCTGCTCCCGGTTGCTCGCGATACTTACGAGGCGACCCGCGTGCTGATCGAGCGGGGATTGGAGTTTGACTTGCTGCTGATCTCGGGTGGAGTGTCCGCGGGCAAATACGACGTGGTGGAGAATGTGCTGGCCGACCTGGGCGCCGAGTTCTACTTCGATCGGGTGCGAATCCAGCCCGGGCAGCCGGCTGTGTTCGGCCGAGTGGGCGGAACATTCGTTTTCGGTCTTCCGGGGAATCCATTGTCCGGGATGGTGACTTTCGAGGTGCTGGCCGGCGCGGCGCTGGAGCTCATTGCCGGCCGCGCCACAACGGCGCTGCCACTGCCGTGGTCGAAGCTCGGCCGCGAGCTGCGGCAGCGCACTGGATTGACGCGGTTTGTTCCAGCGTGTCTCAGTGACCATGGGGAAACAGTGACGCCCGCCGGTTCACGCAGTTCCGGCGACATTCCGGCCGCCGTGCGCGCCAATGCGTGGCTGGTGACCGATCCGGACCGCGAGCATTACGATGCGGGCGAGCTGATTCGCGTGATGAGGAAGGGATGCTGACATGAGCGAGCTCTCCCACTTCGACGCCGCCGGAAGCCCGCGCATGGTGGATGTGAGCGGCAAACCGGAAACCAGGCGCACGGCGCGAGCGCATGCGTTTGTCAGAATGAGCTCGAAAGTGCTGGCGCGGCTCGCAGAGAATCCCAAGGGAAACCCGCTCGAAATCGCGCGCATCGCCGGCATTGCCGCCGCGAAGCGGACGTCCGATCTCATTCCGCTCTGCCACCCGCTGATGCTGACGCACATCGATGTCGAGACTGCGGTGGAAGAGCAGGGGGTGCGTGTGGTGGCCTCGGCGGCGACCACCGCGCAGACCGGCGTGGAGATGGAAGCTCTCACCGCGGCGGCCGTTGCGGCGCTCACCATCTACGACATGACCAAGGCTCTCGACAAGTCCATCGAGATCGGCGAGCTGCATCTTCTCGCGAAAACCGGCGGCGCGAGCGGCGATTACCGGAGGCCGGACGCATGATTCGCGCCGCTGTGGTCACTATCAGCGATTCGGTCGCGCGAGGGACGCGCGAAGATCGCTCGGGTCCGGCCGTGCAAGAGCGTGTCGAACAACTGGGCTGGACCATCGCCGCTTCGGAACTGGCGCCCGACGACCGCGACTCCATTGCGCGCCTGCTGACTGATCTCAGCGACCGGCGCGGCGTCTCGCTCATTCTCACCACCGGCGGCACCGGAGTCGCCGAGCGCGACGTAACGCCGGAAGCAACCCGAGCCGTGATTGACCGCGAGATCCCCGGCCTTGCCGAGCTGATGCGCGCCGAAGGCCGCAAGTCCACCATCCGCGCCGTGCTCTCGCGGGGCATCGCCGGAACCCGTGGACGCACGCTGATCGTCAACCTCCCAGGATCGCCGCGCGGCGCGGTGGAATCTCTGGAAGCCGTGGCCGAGCTGGCGCCGCACATCATCGATCTTCTGGAAGGCAGAACGGAGCATCACTGAATATGCCAAAAATATCCCGCTTTTGTGCGCTATTGTTGCCGATTTCGCTGGCCGCGCTTCTTGGGCAGACGCAGGAGCCTGCCGAGCAGGAGCCGGCCGTTGCGAACATCATTGTTCCGGTGCACGTCGTCATCGCGCCGGTCACGGTTACCGACAAAGTCGGCGACTTTGTCACCGGCCTCCAGCCTGGGGATTTCACTCTCTACGACAACAATCACAAGCAGAAGACGGTTGTCGATGTTACGTATCGCCCCATTTCGATGGTTGTCGCGGTACAGGCGAACAACATGGTGGACGCCATCCTGCCCAAGATCCAGAAGATGGGCAACGTGATCGACGACCTGGTTGTCGGTCAGGCCGGTGAAGTCGCGGTGATCGCGTTCGATCATCGCATTCGCACCATGCTCGATTTCACCAGCGACTCCGGAAAGGTCTCGGATGCGCTGAAGAAGATCACCGCCGGCAGCTCCAGCAGCCGCATGATTGACGCGACGATGGAAGCGGTTCGCATGCTCGGCAACCGCCCCGAAGAACGCCGCCGAATTCTCCTGCTCATCAGCGAGAGGCGGGATATCGCGAGCGCCGGCCGCCTGAAAGAAGCCGTCACCCAGGCCCAGTTGCACAACGTATTTATCTATTCGGTGGACATCTCGCACCTGATGACCAACCTGACCGGAAAGCCGATCCCCTCGGTAGCGCCTCCCATTCCGCCCGCTGCGCAGCACGTGGGTGTTGGCGGCACGGCTACGCCGAATGAAATCGACCAGACCTACAACATCGGCAATGCCGTCCCCGCGCTGGAAGAAGTCTACGACGAGGCCAAGCGGCCGTTCGTGCACAACCCGGTGGATACGCTGACCGGCCTCACCGGCGGGCGCGAGTACGCGTTCATGAACCAGAGCGCGCTGGAGCACGCCCTGACCCAGCTCGGCGAAGAACTACACAGCCAGTATTTCGTGAGCTATCACCCGGACGATCTGAACGAGCCAGGCTTCCATAACATTCGCGTGGAGGTGGATCGCGCAAGTCTGACGATTCGCACGCGGCCCGGCTATTGGGTGGCGGGGACAGGGGATTAGAGGCGAGGGAGGAAAGCCATGTCCACGACCTTCCACGCGTATGCCGCCTCCGAGCCGCACGGCCGGCTCGAACCGTTCAGCTTTGACCCCGGCGAACTGGGCCGGGAAGAAATCGAGATTCAGGTCAGCCATTGCGGCATGTGTCATTCCGACTTATCCATGCTCGACAACGAATGGGGAATGACGAAGTTCCCGTTCGTTCCCGGCCATGAGGCGGTCGGCGCCGTCGTTTCCCTTGGCGCGGAAGCGAAGGGACTGGCCATCGGCCAGCGTGTTGGCGTCGGCTGGACCGCGCACAGTTGCCTCTTCTGTTACCAGTGCCTTTCGGGCGATCAACATCTTTGCGCGCGCGCTCAGGGCACTATCGTGGGCCGGCACGGCGCCTTCGCCGACCGCCTGCGCGTTCAGTGGACCTGGGCTCGTCCACTGCCCGATGCGCTCGATTCGGCGACGACCGGGCCTCTGCTTTGCGGCGGCATCACCGTCTTTTCTCCCCTGCTACAACACAACCTGCCTTCCACCGCGAGAGTCGGAGTCATCGGCATCGGCGGGCTGGGCCACATGGCGCTGCAATTTGCGAACAAGTGGGGTTGCGAGGTCCATGCGTTCACCACCAGCGACGGCAAGGCGGAGGAGGCTCGCCGGCTTGGCGCCCGCTACGTCCACAACACCAAACGCGAAGACGAGCTGAAAAAGATTGCGGGCAGCCTCGATCTGATCATTTCCACGATCAATGTGCTCCCCGATATTCCAGGATTCCTTGGCGCGCTGGCGCCGCACGGCGTCTTTCATGTGGTGGGCGCGGTGCTCGAACCGATGCCCATACCCGCGTTTGGCCTCATTACCGGCGAGAAGTCGGTTTCCGGTTCGCCCACGGGCAGTCCGACAGCCATTGACCAGATGCTCGCCTTCAGTGCGCGCCACTCCATCGCCCCTGTCACCGAGACTTTCCCGATGTCCAGGGTCAACGAGGCATTCGAGCATCTTCGCGCCGGGAAGGCGCGTTATCGCATCGTGCTGGTGAACGATCAGGGCTGAGTCCAGGTCCGCGCGGGACTCGACGATCAATCGATAGTGATCGGGCGGCCGGTCAGTTGACGGTGTGAACCGACCCAGCAAGAGCGGCGACTCGCCCGGCGACCGACATCAGCGATTGCGCCTGTGCCGATAGCTGCTCGCTCGCGGCGGCCGTTTCCTGCGCCTGAGCAGCGGTGTCCTGTGTAGCCCGGTTCATCTGAGAAATCGCGCGGTAGACCTGCTGGAGTCCTTTATCCTGTTCGGCGCTTGCAGTGGCGATGGCATCGGACAGTTTCTTCACCTGGTCGCGAATGCTGCCGCTTTGCCCCCACGAGGAGTGCACCGCATCCATCCGCTCCGCGGTAACGCCCGCCGAAGTCTCGTTTCGCTCGACAAACCGGGCGGTTTCCCTGGCCGCCTCCGAACTGCGCTGCGCAAGCGTGCGCACCTCATCGGCCACCACCGAGAAACCGGCGCCGGACTCGCCGGCTCGCGCAGCTTCCACCGCGGCATTGAGAGCAAGTATGTTGGTCTGGAATGCGATCTCCTCGATCGACCGCAAGACACGCCCGATTTCACTGTTGGCTTTCTGAATCTCGCCAACTGCCGCGCTCATTCCATCCATTGCCTCTCTCACCTGGCTACCCGTCGTCTGGGCGTTGCTCATCAGACGGGCCGACTCGATGGCGGACTCCGAATTCTCCCGTGTCCGCGCCGTGATCTCTCCCAGGGACGTGGATACTTCCTGAACAGCCGCAGCGTTCTGGGAAGCCCCCTGCGCCAAACTCTGGCTCGACGAGGAGATTTGCGCCGCGGCGGCGGAGACCTGGGTCGCGCTCGCGCTGATTTCGCGCACGGCTCCGGCAAGCGTCGCCGTGATTCCACGCACCACGGGAATGGACACGGCAATGAGAACGAAAAGCAGAATCACGATAACCGACCCCGAAACGACGGACGTCCTTTGAAGTGATTGCTCCCGTTGTTCGTTGTGCAGCAGAAAGGCAACCGAAGCCAGACACAGCATCCAACTCAGTCCCAGTAGGCAGGTGATCCGTTTTGCCAGGGTCCAGTTCCCCATCCCTTTCGCTTAGGCCTCTTCACTTGACGTATCGGCAAGGGAATCCTCGCCATTAAACTTTCACACGGAGCTAAGGCTGTCGAATCGGCTTATCCCCGCACGCTCGCCGCGGGAATCTTCCGCACCAGATCGGCCGTCTGCGCGCGGCTTTCCTGGCCGATGGTGAAGCAGTCCATGAAATCCTGCGCCAGCGCGAACTGCAGACACTCGTCGGGCTTGTGCGCGAGTTGACCCGCGCCGAAAATCTTCATGCCGATCACGCCCTTGCCCTGCGCCTTCATCTGACGCAGCACGCCGCGGACGGTGGCGACGTCGGAGTCCATGTAGACCTCGGCGGGATTGAAGCGCGCCAGATCCACTTCCACCCAGGGCGATGCCGCGGCGAGCTTCAGCGCCCCGAGAGTATGGCACGAGACGCCTTTGGTACGCACAATCCCGCGCTCCTGCGCCTCGGAGATCACCTCCATGGCGCCTTTCCGGTTCTCCGGCCACTGGTCGTCGTGCAGGTAGTGCAGCAACATGATGTCGATGTAGTCGGTGCCCAGCTCGCGGCGAAAGCGGTCGAGATCGGCGCGCATGTCCTTCGCGGTCATCGACTCGGTCTTGGTCATGATGGCGACCTTCTCACGCGGAATGCCCGATTTCAGCGCCTGCCGCAGGTTGGGATGCGAGCCATACTGGTCGGCCGAATCCCAGAACGTGATGCCCTGATCGTACGCGGCCTTGAGCAAATCGGCCAGGCCCTGCAGGCCGAGCTGTCGCGTCTGATTCGAGCTGAAACCAGCGCCATTCGTGCCCGTGCCCATGGCCAGGCGGCTCACCTCGACCCGGCGCGGGCCGAGCTTGATCCTGTCGCCGGCGGCCCTCATTGTCGTGCTGGCGAAGGCGTGGTAAGGAAATGCGTGGAACGCAGCCGCGCCCACGGTGGCCGTTTGCAGGAATTGACGCCGGTTCATATTGACCATGGTAGACGGCTGCAGCCTTGTTTCTGTTAGCTGAACGGCTAAGCCCCCATTCCCGATGTACAATCAGCATATGTCGGATTACGCTCACCCTGAAGTGCTCGTGACTACCCAGTGGGTAGCAGATCATGCCGCCGATCCCAATGTGCGCGTCGTGGAAATCGACGTGGACACCAAAGCGTACGACGAAGGACATGTGCCCGGAGCCATCGCGTGGGCCTGGAACACGCAGCTCTGCGATACGCTGACGCGGGACATTCTCTCGAAGGAGCAGTTCGAGAGACTCAACAACGACTCGGGCGTCGGCAACGACACCACGCTCGTGCTTTACGGAGACAACAACAACTGGTTCGCCGCCTGGGCCTTCTGGCAGGCGAAGATCTACGGCCACAAGGATGTCCGCCTCATGGACGGCGGGCGTAAGAAATGGCTGCTCGAAGGGCGCGAGCTTTCGACCGATAAACCGGCGGTGAAGCCTGCGTCAGGCTATCGCGCAAGCGAAGCCGACCTTTCTCTGCGCGCGTTTCTGCCGCAGGTGCAGGAGGCCGAGCGAAGCCACGGTGCGGCCATGATCGACGTGCGCAGCCCGCAGGAATTCACCGGCGAGATTCTGGCGCCTCCGGGATTGCCGGAAACCTGCCAGCGCGGCGGACACATTCCCGGCGCGCGCAATGTGCCGTGGGCCACGGCGGCCAACCAGGATGGCACGTTCAAGTCGTTCGACGAACTGCGCCAGCTTTACGGCAAGGAGGGTGTGGACGGCTCGAAGCCGGTGATCGCGTATTGCCGGATCGGCGAGCGCTCCAGCCACACGTGGTTCGTGCTGAAGTATCTGCTCGGCTACAACAACGTGCGGAATTACGACGGCTCGTGGACGGAGTGGGGCAATCTGGTGGGCGCGCCCGTGGAGCGCGGCGCGGCTGCGGCGGCCAGCCAGCGATGAAGGTCCCAGCAATGAAGGCAGAAGCTTACGCCGAGCGCCGCGTCGAGCTGGAAGGCTGGCCGGTGAACGTCACTTCCTGGCGGCTGGGTGAGACGTGGCACGCCAACGCCGATAACGTCTCACCTGGCGCGACGCTGGCGAGGGTCGCCGCGGCGTCCAGACAAGAAGCCGAAGAGAAGGCCATTGCCCGCGCCCGTGAATTGCTGTCGCGCACGCATCGGCGCGCGGTGTAGCGCTACAAACTCCTCAGCGCCGCCTCGACCTGGCTCGCGAGAGCTGCGTAGTCATCGCCGGCAAGACTGATTGGCTGGCCGATGATCACGTTCACTCGTCCGGGTCGCGCCATGCGCCAGCTCTTGTGCAGCACGCGCTCCAGACCCTCAATGCGCACCGGCGCCACGGGAACGTTGAGCCGTGAGGCCAGCATGCCCACGCCGGGCTGGAACGGCGCGATTTCTCCGTGGTCGGTGAGCCGGCCCTCCGGGAAAATTACCAGACAGTTGCCGGCGTCCGTGATTTCGCCGATATAGCGCATGGCCTCCAGCGTTCCGGCCTCGTGCCGCGGAATCGGGAACGCATTAAAGAACAGCGCCGCCAGATAGTAGTTCAGGCTGTTGGTGAACCACTCGTGCCAGGGATGCTCGCGCGGATGAAAATGCGCGTGGAAGAAATCGCGGGCCATCGCCGGAGCCATGCGGTACCGCCACGGCGCGCCAATCGCCGCCATCAGGACCGGTACGTCCATGTGGCTCTGGTGGTTTGGCGCGAAGATCAGCGGGCCCCGCACGCCGCGCAGATTCTCGCGGCCGCGGACGCGAATCCAGGCGAACAGCCGTGTGAGCGGCAGCAGAATCAGGGGAAGGGAAATGCGGCGGATCGCCCGCGCCCACCACGAGCGGTTCCACGAGGGGAATGTCACCGGGGCCGGCGACGGAGCGGCCAGACCTTGCGCGCTCCGCTGCAGTTCGCCCACGGTGGATGATTTCGCCAGCGTGGCCTCGTCCACATCGAGGGTGGCCATCAGCTCCACGCGCTCGAGCGAAGTGAGCGCGTCAAGCGGAGTCTCCGGCGCGTACCGCTGCTGCTGATTTCGGCTCGGCGGCGCAACGCCGCGCGCGATCTCGTGCCGCTTGAGCTTGCCGGTTCCTTCCGTTCGCGGGAACTCCGGCCAGGGCCACAGCGAAGCGCCGCGGATCTTCTGATGATCGGCGAGCTGTGCATTGGCCCGGTGGACGATTTCATCCGTGTCGGCGCCGGGCTCCAGCAGCAGGACGGCCTGCACGCGGTCGGTTCCAATGACCGCCGCGTCGCGCACGCCGGGAATCGCGTGCAGCACGCGCTCCACGTCTTCCGGAAAGACATTCAGGCCCTCCGGCGTGACGATCATCTCTTTCCTGCGGCCGACAATGCTGAGCCGGCCCTGGCCGTCCACGCGGCCCATGTCTCCGGTGTGGAACCAGCCCTCGGCATCGAACGCCGCCGCAGTTTCCGCCTCCGCGTTGTAGTAACCGCTGGTCACGTTGCCGCCGCGCACCAGGATCTCGCCATCGCCGGCGATCTTCACCTCCACGCCGCCAATCGGCTTTCCCACGGTGCCTTTGCTGGCGTGGAAGGGATGGTTCAGCGTGACGATGGGCGCGGTCTCGGTGAGTCCATAGCCCTGAATGACGAGAAAACCAAGATTCGACCAGAATGTTTCGACATCGGGCGCCAGTGGCGCCGCGCCCACGACAAATGCCCAGAATTTCCATCCGAACGCGTCGTGCACACGGCGATGCCTCCACCAGCGCTGGTACCATTTGCCCTCGCTGGTGGGCGGATGCTCGCGCAGCTCGGGGAAGCGCTGCAGCATGTGCTCCCGGAGCACGTCCAGGATCATCGGCACCGAAACCAGTACCGAAATTCGCCGGGAGCGGATCTGGCGGACGATCTCCGCCGGATTGTACCCGCGCATGAATACGACTTCGCCCCCGACCATGGGCGGGATGAACGTGGCCATGGCCTGGCCGAACATGTGGCTGAGCGGCAGCAGGTTGAGGAAACGCAGCGGAAAAAACGGCCACGCCCAGCGGCGATGCTTGCGCACCTCGCGTTCCACAGGGATCACGTTCGCGAGGATGTTCGCGTGAGTGATGATGACGCCTTTGGGATCGGACGTCGCGCCGGAGGTGAAGATGATCTCGGCGACGGTGTCGCCGCGCACGGGCGCCGATTCAAGCGTCTGCGAGGCGGCCCCGTCGGCCAGTTCGCTAAGCTCCAGCGACGGAACGCCGCCGTCCAGCTTCGGCCGCTGCACCTCCGCTCCGGCGAGCACCAGCCGGGCATTCGTGATCCCGCAAACGCGTTGCACAAACTCCGGCGCCGATCGGAAATCCACCGGCACGACGACCGCGCCCGCGAGCAGACATCCCCAGAACGCGATCACCCACTCAGGCCGGTTCTCGCCGTAGAGGACGATCTTGTCGCCGGCAGAGAATCCATCGCGCTGCAATCGCCCGGCGAATCCTCGAGCCCGCAGCATCACCTCGGCATAGCGAAAGCTGGCGCTGCGAAAGCCGTCGTCGTAGATGAGAAAGCGCCCGGCGTTGTCTTCGAAGTCGGCGAAGAAGTCGAGCAGCGTGTCGCGCCGCATCCACCATTCATGTTGGCACGCGGGCGCGTGCCACACTGGAGGCGTGAGTTCGCTCCAACGCCCCATCGGCGTGTTCGATTCCGGAGTCGGCGGTTTGACTGTGCTGAAGGCGCTGCGCGCGCGGCTTCCGGGTCGCGACTTCATCTATTTCGCCGACACCGCCCGCGTCCCCTACGGCCGCAAACCGCGCGAAATGGTGACGCAGTTCGCGAATCAGATCACCCAGTTTCTTCTTGAAAAGGATGTGCGCGGCATCGTGATCGCCTGCAATACCGCATCCGCGGCGGCATTGCCGGAGCTGGCCGAGCGCACGCCCGTTCCGGTGTGGGGTGTCATCGACCCGGGCGTGGAGGCGGCGCTGCGAGCCTCAAAGAGCGGCAGCGTGGGTGTGATTGGAACGCAAGGCGCCATCGCCAGCGGCGCATATCAGCAGCGGCTTGCGGCGCATGGCCTTAAGGTATGGGCACGAGCCTGCCCCATGTTCGTGCATGTGGTGGAGGAAGGGCTCGTCGATTCGGAAGAAGCGGAACTCCTCGCGCATCACTACCTCGACGATCGCCCGGGCATCGACACGCTCATCCTCGGCTGCACGCATTATCCGATGCTCAGGGGCGTGCTGGGGCGTGTCCTCGGGCCGGGGATACGGCTCGTATCGAGCGATGAAGTGACGGCCGAGGTGGTGCGCGAAGCGCTGGCGGTCTCCGGCGATTTCGAACAATGCGGAACCTTGGGGAACAAGCCGGCGGGTACGGTGCTGCACTACGTGACGGGCGATCCGCTGGCCTATCGCCACACCGCCGCGGTGATCGGCGGCACCGAGGGAAAGATCGTCGCGCTCGACGTGACCACGCTCGCGTGGACGGCCGATGCGGAAGAGCCCGTCGCCGTTGAGGGATGCTAGAATACGGGTGACGTTCCCGCCTCGTTTCCCCGGTCGTCTAATGGTAGGACAGCGGCCTTTGGAGCCGTGAATCGTGGTTCGAATCCATGCCGGGGAGCCATTCGAAATCGCCCCTTCGAATGTAAGGTTTACGGGCCACAGTTCCATTTTCGAACGACCCGCAAGATGGGTCGCTGACAAGAAACGACATGTGCCGCCGTGCGCCTCTGAAGGTCAGCCCCGAACAGAGGGCAGTGGGGGGCGCCGCCGTTGGTTTTCCGGTGTACATTTGCACTATGCAGGCAATCGATTGGCTGCTCGAAGAGGACAATCCTCCGGTTCGCTACCTGACCTTGAAACACCTGCTGGGGAAGCCGGAGGCGGCCCCGGAACTAGCGCTGGCGAAATCACGGCTGATGCAATATAACGTCACCCTGGGAATACTTCGGCACGGAGAACGGTTCTGGGGTGACGACAAGAAGGCGTACGAGAAATACACCGGCAAGTATTGGCAGGTGATCTTCCTGGGCCAATTCCTGGCGGACGGCAAGGACCCGCGCATCGCAGCGGGGATCGGCACGATACTGGGCCAGCATGAGTGGATGCTTCGAGTGCCGATCAAAGACGGCGCGCAATGTCTGATAGCCAATGTCCTGGCCGGGCTGACGCGTCTGGGCTACGGAGAGCATCCCGTCGTTCAGCGAGAGCGCGAGACCCTGGCGCAGAGAGTCGTGCACGATGGGGGCATCGATTGCGGCGTCATGGGCTATTCCTTGCTGCCGTATTGCTACATGGCTCAGCCGAAACTGCTCCTCTGTTTTTCGCAAATGCCACCGGCTAGCCGGACCCCGGCCATGAAGTCCGCCATCAAGTTGCTGGTTAGCCGCCTGCTCGAACACGAGGTCTTTGTGTATGTGCCGGGGAACCAGGCGGACTGGCGGAAGGTTCTGTCGCGCAGCCCCGGGCGTAGCGGATTGCCTCCCAGCCGGACCGTAAAGCAGTGGGTGTCTGATCAGAAGGACGCGTTCCTCCTTGAACGTGGTCCTGGAGATCCGAAAACCAAGCAGGGGTGGCTGAAGTTCGGCTTCCCGCTGCACTACAACTCGGATGTCCTCGAAGCCATGTACGCCCTCGCCGAATCAGGCACGCCCATGTCCGCTGCACTTGAGAGACCGCTCAATGTCATCGAATCGAAGATGACGCTGGAGGGCAAGTGGGTCATGGAGAATTCGCTGAATGGCAAGATGTGGGTAGACGTGGAGACACTGGGAAAGCCCAGCAAGTGGCTGACTTACTATGCACTCCGCGTGCTCAGCCACTTCGGTCGCGCACCGTTGCCTGACGGTGGCGGTTCCCTCCCCGAGACTGAACCGCCCGCGCGAGCAAGCGGGCCTCGTCGCGCGTGTACGACACGTAAGCCTCCTGCACGAAGGTCAGCTCGCTGATCGGCGGACGCACGTAGTCGTGCTCCCGCAGTGGAGGCTTGATCGGCTCGGTTATGCCGGCCGGCCACTACGGCGCGAGGAAAGGTCTGTGATCGGTTGGTGTGAATGAGCGCGATGCGGATACGGCGATCGGCGGTCCTCGTCACCACTTTCCTTCCACCCGGCTTTCGCTGCTTGAGGCCGCGGCTACAGGCCTGCCGAATGAGGCACTCGAAGCGGTCGCCGCGCTCTATTGGAAACCGGTTTACCGGTTCATGCGCATCAAATTCCGCAAATACAACGAAGACGCCAAGGACCTGACCCAGGGCTTTTTCATTACCGCGCTGCGGCGGGATTTTTCGTGTGGTTCGATCCGGCCAAAGCCTCGTCGATCGCAAGCCTCACGCGAAGTGCGTGGTCTGCAAACTGCCACCTCATCGGCCGACAGTAAGTGCGCAAGGTCCGGACCAGATTGCCCGCACCCCTCGAGTTGTTCAGGTGTGATTCGGTTCAGCCGCAACCCTTCGAAGGTGTCTGCCAGCGCGCGAGGAAATCCGGGGAAGGCAGCCACCGGCCTGAGATAGGTCAGTTTTGTTCGCGCCGCGACCCGTGCTGCCAGCGCCTCTCGCGCAACCCGCCCGACTGGCGCGAGCCCCAGCCTGTTCATGTCCTCCGATGCAAGCTCTGGCGCTGGTTCGCGGAATCCCGGGCGTTGGACACCCAGTAGCGCCTTTGTGCAGGCGAGCCGTACCACCTCGTCCGCCGCTGACCGTTCCGGCGCCACGACGAGCACTGGTCCGCTCGCCGCGAACTCATTCACCAGGTGGACGGCGCGGTCGCGCAACTGAGCATACCGATTCATGCCTAACGGAACCTCCATTGCAGGCAGATTGCGGCAACCGGCCACAACTTTGCACCGCTATCGCTACACAGCCACCAATTCTGACCCGGGGTCGCGGCAAAATCCGCTACAGTCGGGCTCTCTTGAGCTTTTCGGGAGGTCTTTGGATTCTCTGGAAGTGATTGAATCTGGTACGGATGCAGGGACTCGACCCCGATCTGAACGTTCGTAGCGTTCTGTCCTGATCCATTGGACGACATCCGCAAATGGCTGGCCGGCGAAGGATCGAACTTCGAACCTCTGCGTTCAGAGCGCAGCGCTCTGCCAGTTGAGCTACCGGCCAGTGGCTGGGACGGATGGACTCGAACCATCGACATTGGGTTCCAAAGGCCCACGTTCTTCCACTGAACTACGTCCCACAATCTTTGCGGCTGTTCATGGACCCTGTTACTCCGTTGCGAATGCTTCCTCTCCCCCGCCGCACGGTGAGAAAGATGGGGTGGCCGGTCGGACTCTCACCGACTTCGGACGGGGTCACAACCCGCCGCCTCGATAACTTCGGCCTCGGCCACATCTGGCAGCGGGACTCCGAATCGAACGGAGATGATCTGGGCTTCAACCAGACGCCATGACCACGTAGGCGATCCCGCTGAATCTGGTGGATACGGAGCGAATCGAACGCTCATTTGCTGGGTGCAGGCCAGCGGTCCTCCCGTTGAACGACGTACCCATGGTTGCGGATTTCCGAGTCGAACGGACTTTCAGAGGTTATGAGCCTCGCGTGACACCGGTTCACTTATCCGCATTGAAACTTGGGTAGTGGGTCTTGGACCCACCACCGAAACTTGTAGAGGTGGATAGAATCGAACTATCTCCCGGTCGGTTATCAGCCGACTGCTCGCCCGGAGAGCTTCACCTCTGTGGAGCCCCGTGCCAGATTCGAACTGGCTTTTCCGGATTACAGGTCCGGCGCATCGCCCGCAATGCTTACAGGGCTCGGGATTCTGGAGCCAATGGAGCGAATCGAACGCTCATCGGTTGCTTACCGTGCAACTGCTCTCCCATTGAGCTACATCGGCTGGAGCCGGAGGGGATATTCGAAACCCCGACCTCCGCGCTACGGGTGCGGCGCTCTATCTCCAGAGCGCACAACGTCACCATTAGCGCCTGTGCGCCTGCACTTAAGCTACTCCGGCATGGAGCGAGCGCGGAGAATCGAACTTCGTTAATCGGACAGGCGATCCGATGCCCAGCCAATAGGCCACGCCCGCGAACTATGGAGCGGACGGAGATAATCGAAATCTCTTCTCTGGGTTGGAGGCCCAAAGCACACCCTATATACCACGCCCGCCTGCTTCACACGTATTGTCGTGCTCATTCAGTTGTCAAAGAGCTGCGTTCAAACACACCTGTAGCGCCTCGTCTCCATCGCGAAACAAGTTAGACAACACTTCAAATCACTGGCCCAAATACAAAAGGGGCGGCCCTTTTTGGTGGCCGCCCCTTCTTGAAAACCGGAATGTTATTCCAAGACGGTCAGGTCACCGCGCGCGCATCATGATTAATGCGCCTCTGCGTACCTGCGACTTCGGTGCCGAATTGGAATACGTGTATCACGCACTTACATCCTAAACTACTCCGGCAACAAAGTTCAACCACTTTAATGTGCTCTTCACTTCGATCCATCGAAAGCGCGAACATGATTGGCGGAGGAGGAGGGAATTCAACCCCCGGTGGACCCTTGCGGGCCTCACGCCGGTTTTCGGGACCGGTGACTTTAGCAACTCGTCCACTCCTCCGCATGCGAGAAACCTGGAGCGCCGCCGCGGATTTGAACCGCGCACGCCGAGTTTGCAGCTCGGCCGCTCGCCACTTGCTGTTGCGGCGCATGGCACCCCGGGGGTGATTCGAACACCCAATCGCGGGTTTGGAATCCGCTGGCCTCACCAATCGGCAACCGGGGCATCTGGTGCGCCTGGCCGGATTCGAACCAGCACTGTGCCCGTTTTGAGCGGGCTGCCTCTCCTGACGAGGGGCGAAATCGAATGCCCACCTTATCGGGCGATAAGGCCGCCGTTCCTCTGCGCCCCTGGTCAGGACTACGGGCGCACGTGGTAGGCTCGGTCGGATTCGAACCGACACTGGACGCGGTCTGAGCGCGTTGCCTCTGCCTGGTTGGGCTGCGAGCCTGTGGTGTTCGGGGCGAGATTCGAACTCGCAACAATGCGGTCCTCAACCGCACGCGTCTACCGGATTGCGCCACCCGAACGTTGGTGGGCAGTCAAAGGATTCGAACCTTGGAGTTCCCGCAGGGAATCCGGGTCTACAGCCCGGTGCTTTCAGCCTCTCAGCCAACTGCCCAATCGCAAATTGTCAAAGATCTGGCGGAAGGCAGGCGACTCGAACGCCTATGTCCCGAGGGACCCTGGCTTAGCAGACCAGTGGGATACCAATTACCCGAGCCTTCCGGGTTCAACTGCAAATCGATTTACAGGGAAATTACAGACTCAGTGAGAGACACCAGGACTGTCCGACTGAGCGTCGGTAAGATAGGAGGCCGCGACTAAGCAAACGCCGCATCTATATTAACTGTACACCGAGAAATCACTCCGGTCAAGATTATGTCGATGGCTCATGTAGATGCCTCACAGCGCGCCGCGATATTCTACGCCGGCTTCAGCCTGTGGCGAGCAACCGGACGCTTCGGCCTTGCTTCTCCTCACGCGCACCTCGGAGAAGCTCGGGAATCATTGAACCGCGAGTGATGGAGAGACCGCCGCAGGTTGCTGCTGCCGTTGGGTGTCCCGCAGGCGCGTTGCATCGGCTTCGCGCTGTCGCGCCGCGATTTCATCAAGGGCGCGTCGCTTCGCTTCCATTCGCACGCGAGAGTATCGCGAGAGCATGGCACGCGACACATGTCCGGCGATGCTCATGATCACCTCGTCGCCCGCGCCCGACTCGGCGAGTTCCGTGACCAGCGTGTGGAGTTCTTACGAATCCTCCGTCACTCAGGCGCACGCTCGCGCCGCTGCGCGGCCTGGGTATCGACGCGCAGCTCGCCACTGCGTCAGTCGCCTGCAGCCGCCTCGGCGCGCGGGATGACGGCCGCTACGTACCGGCTGAACGCCTCGTCGCCCCGAGCATCGGCGAGCGCTTGTAGTTGTGCGATCTGCATTGGTGTGAATTCGCTGGATGGCATGCAGCCGAAGGCCTGAACTTCCGCTGCAAAACGCTGGGGCGCATCGGGAAGGCTGTCGCGTCCGCTCATGCGGAACGACACAGGGGCCAGCGGGCCGAACATCAGCGGGCGTGCGAGATCAGGCCAGCGTGCGAGTTCGGGCTCCACTCCGGCGGCACGTGAGAAGAGCACCGCGGCTCTATGGTTGGGCAGCGATTGTGGACCACCCCGGCGCGCGCGGTAGGCTGCTATGCCGGCTTCGAGATCGACTCTCGAAGGAGCGGGCTGTGCGCCGCTCCAGGCGTACGCGATCCAACGGGCCTGCAGTTCAAGGACGGGATAGTACGGGCCGATGAGTTCGAACAGGCCGAGAAAAGCCAGACCCGGCAAGTCCGGATGGAAGGTGAATTTGAACAGGTCCAGGTGGTGCGCATCCATGTTCAACGTGCGCCGGATGTCATCGCTCAGGAAGGGAAGATGCAGATCGTAGCCGGTGCCGAAGAGAATGGCGTCGAAGGTTTCGCTGCTGCCGTCGCTGAAGCGCACAGTCTGCCGGTCAACGGAGTCGATCCACGGCTTGACGGTGATGCGGCCTTCGGCCACCAGAGGAAGGAAGAACTGGTTCTGAGTAATGCCCGCCTCGAAGATATCGTCCGGAGGCCTGGGGGCTCCGAACTGTTCCGGACTGCCTGCCGCGCCGAGCACGAACTGCTTCATTCTGGCGCCTACGGCCGCCATGGGGAACGATTCTTCGGCGAACGCGGAGAAGCGGGTGAAAGCCAGGTGGTCCACGGGCACTCCGGTGATCAGCTTCTGCAGTACGTAACGCTGCTTTCGATTGGTGACGACAACGCGCCTAGCGCCAAGGGTTGCCAGGTCGCTCGCGATCTCCAAAGCACTGATGCTGCACCCGGCAACGAGAACTCTTAGGCTGCGGTAATCCTCGGGACGCTTGTAGGAAAAAGCATGACTCACGCCGCCGGAACCCGAGAAGGACTGCAGTCCGGGCACGTCGGGAATCGCTGGCTTGTTGTAGCGGCCGGTAGCGATCACCGCCTGCTCGTAGCGTTCCTCGCCAGCATCGGTTCGCACGATCCAGCCGCGATTCGCATCGCCACGGATCGCGCGCACCGGCGTCTTCATCCGCATGCGCGGGGTGAGATCGAACAGTTCCGCGTAGCGCCGCAGGTATTCACCCATCGCCTCGCTGGTCGGATAAGTTGGCGATGCGGCGTTGTGCGGCAGATCGCTGAATGCAGTCATGATGCGGCTGGTATTAGTGCGCATAGCGGGCCAAACGCCGCTATGACCGGGATCGCCGCTCCACTGGCCGCCGATACGTTCGCCCTGCTCGAAAATGACCGGCTCGAAGCCTTCCGATTTCAAGTACCGCGCGGCCACTATTCCCCCCGGCCCCGCGCCGATGACAGCTACCATTCGCATCCACATTAGTCTAATTCAGACTGCGGCAAAGATGCTGTTAGAAGATGACACACGTCGGCGACCGCATTATCAAACAGAGTCCGTCGGGAACCCACCCGGCTCCGCAGCCTCCGCAGTCGGCACACCGCGAAATGGCGTGGCAGCGACGCGGCTCGAAGAAAGCGATAAGGGGCATTAACGGTAGCTATCTCGGCAGCTTGTGTTCGCCTACACCGGTCCCTGCCCGGCCACGTGCCTGTGTTGTCTCCTTTACCGACCCGGAGGGAGTTCATTCCGCCCGCTATCCCACGACTTCGGCCACGAGCCGAAGCACCTGGACCACCGTATCCGCGTGAGGATTGTAAACGTACCTGCAACCCGCTTCGCGGCCGTTGGTCAGGCGAACAATGATGAACGCACGCTCGCGCGCCACGGTTATGTCAAAAGGGAAGGTAGTGGGTCAGTTTGAAATCTGGCTCTATTGACTTTGGCTCTTTCAACCTTCAACTGTGGCTGGGACATGCTCCCAGGATGCCCCCTGAAGGCAAATGCATCAAATCGATGCGGGTCTGTTTCAGTTGTCACGGCGGCGATATCGGCTTATCGGAAGCTTACCAACAGAGGCATTTCCTTCTCAGAGCACTGCACCTTCGCACCGCGTCGCATTCTCGGGTCTCCGCTCTCGGTCCGCTTCGACGATATACTGAACCCGAAAGTCAGGGCGGATGGCGGGCCGATTAAGAAACTTCTGGCAGCGGATCACCGACGGCGTGGCAATCCAGGAACTCTGGATGCAGTTCCGCGCCGAGGCTCGCGAGAGCTACGACCTCTATTCGAAGGAAGTGGGTTGGCCAGCCAGCGAAAAGCGTTGGTACCGGGGGCGATTCCTGCGGCTGGCCCGGGCTTTGTTCTGGGCGATGATGGAGAAGCTCTCGCCGGGACGCCGCGTGTTGTTCCTGATTGCGCTGGTGCTGCTGGTCTTCCCACGCCTGGAGTTTCACACCGACCACGGTGAAATCGACACCGGCGGCCTGGCCTTTTTCGGCGGCGCCGTGTTGGTGATCCTGCTGGCGCTCGAACTCGCCGACCGCGTCACCATGAAGCGCGACCTGGAAATCGCGCGCGAGATCCAGGGATGGCTGATGCCCGCCGCGCCTCCTCCGGTTCCCGGCATGGACATCGCGTTCTCCACACGTCCCGCCAACACCGTGGCCGGCGACTATTACGACGCTTTCTTCCGGCCGGGCGCCCCCGACCGTCTGCTGGTGGTGGTGGGCGATGTGGCGGGCAAGAGCGTTCCGGCCGCGCTGATGATGGCCGCGTTGCAGGCGAGTTTGCGGACTCTGGCGACCGGACCCGGTTCGCTGCTCGAGGTGACGGGGCTGCTTAATCGATATCTGTGCTCGCAGAATCCGGAGGGACGGCGCTTCACTACCGCCTTTCTGGCGGAAATCGACCCGTCGAGCGGCGATTTCGTGTATATCAACGCGGGGCATAACTGGCCCGTCCTGCAGCACGCAGCGGGCGTTGTGGAGCGGCTGGAGACAGGAGGGCTGCCGTTGGGCATCAGACCGAACGCCGTTTACGAATCGGGCGTTGGCAGGCTTGTGGCCGGCGACCTGCTGGTGATTTTCACCGACGGGTTGGTGGAGGCCGAAAACGACAGACAGGAAGAGTACGGAGAGGCGCGCATGCTCGCCGTGATCGGGGGTCTCGGGGAAGGCAGCGCGGGGGAGGCGCTGGGCAGGCTCACGGCATCGGTGAACTCGTTTGTCGGGGCGACGCGCCAGCACGATGACATCACCTGTCTGCTGCTGCGGACCTTCGCGGTAGGCGGCTGAGGGAAACGATGAGGGCGGTCCGAACGAGCGCCTGAACGTTAGCGGGGGCTATCGGTAGCCATCACGGCGATTTCGCAGGCCGCGTTCGCGGTGAGTGGCAGATTTTTACTTCACCAAACGTGGTGTAATGCCAATGCGGATTGTCATCAACCGCCTACATCCGCAAGCGATTGGAGATGGCCGGCCGGACTTGATTGAAGAGTTGTATTCCGATGTCGCTGGAGGCGCGCGATCCCTTTGACGATTGGCTCCCCACAACCGTATATGTGCCCACTCCTGATAACCCCGCTGAGTCGGCCTGAGCACTGTCCCGCACTCCGATTCATCGCGCGGCGTTAAGTCTTAGGGCTGTCTCAGAAGCGATCCGGCGCCACCAACTGCAGCCAAACTTACTCTCGGCGGAAGGCCCACTATCTCTGCCCCCGCTCCGGAGCGAATCGCCATAAGGTGGACCGCGGGCGAATGCGCAGCGCGATCATGCGCCCGTCCGGCAGCCAGGCCATGGAGGCGTAATCACTGATTTTATCGGTTGGCAGTGGCTGCACGCGGCCGTTGCGTGTATCCAGCACCGCGGGTGCGGCAAACCAGGACTCGTCAAGCGAAGCCAGCAAGCGGCCGTCCGCCTTCCAGCTCCCGGGCGAGAGGTGTAAGAACCGCATTGCATGGGCTCCATCGACCGGGACCTCCGTTTCGTCCGCGCCATCCAGAGGAACGCGAAAGAGCCGCGTATTCGTGCTCTCCAGAAGACTAACCAGCAGCGCCCGGCCAGCCGGATCGACGACGACGCGATTACCCGCCCGAATCTTGTGCGCTTCACCCCCGGTGGACGGTATCGACCAGATCATGCCGCCGCTCGCGAAATACAGCGTGCCGCCGTCCTGAGAGGCGGCCAGCGAAACGATCTCCCCTTTGCCAGGCGAAATCCGGCGCGTGATGCGTCCGGTTGCCGTATCCGCCAATGCGATCGTTCCGCGCGGCACGGGACCAATCAGAAATGCGATCTCCCGCGGTCCGGCGACCGTTGCAGGAGTCGCAGTCTCCTCTGTCGTCGCGATTATGGCAACCGCGTGCTTGCCGCGCTCGACGGCCACCAGTCGTCCGCGTTCCGAATTGAGCACCGTCAGGACCACGCGCCCATCCGGCAGCACGGTCAGCAAGTCCGGATCAGAAACCTCCGGGAACCGAGCCAGCGTTTCCGTCTGATCGCGGTCCAGCGGGCGACTCACTACTTCGGCGGGAAGGTCCGTGACGCAAGCATACACGCTTCCGTCGGGCGCGCTATCCAATCCCCAGATTTCGTGGGTCGCCGTGAACAGCGTTTGCGCGGGTCCCTGGCCATGAGCAGGCGCCGCAATCACGCGCGTAAACTCCCCATTCTCCTGTGCAATGAGCACGGATTTGCCGTCACGGCTCACTGCGTAACCGGGCGTGCCAGTGCCCATTGGAAGGCCGGGCGCAAGCGGCCGGGCAGCGCCGGTTGCGAGGTCGACAACCAGCAGCCGCATGCCACTGGCTTCTTGTCCCAGCGGCGCTCCATCGATTACGGCTTCTTTGCCGTTCGGGAACACACGCGGGTTTTCCAGACTATTCCCAACATCAACCGCCGCGAAAGGCAAGTCCTGAACCCGTCCCGTTTCAGGCCAGAAACGGAAGAGTTGCCATTCATGGTTGGAGTTCAATTTGTTGGCCAGCAAACTCCCATCCGGGAGCGCTTCGGGCCGGAAGGCCTTCGGGATGACAAGGCGCTCATCGCCGCCCAGTAGCGGCACACTGTAGATCCCTTCGGGCACAGCCGTGGCGCGGTCGTAGTAGATAGAGGCGCCATCCGGCGCCCAGGCAACGTTGGTCACGTTTCCGTGCTGCCGGCTATGAGTGAGCATTGACCAGTTGCCGGTTTCGGGTTCCATGAGGGCAACCTGGGTACAGCCATTTTCCACGGTGTAGAAGGCGAGCAGGTGACCGTCGGGCGAGGGACGCGGTCGATAGGCAATGTCCGGTCCGCCCAAAAGCGCCCCCGTCCAGCTCGTTGGCTGTGGCACTGGAACGGCCAGCCGATACACGACCGCCGCCAGTGCCACAATGACGATCACTGCCAGCACCGCCAAACCCTGCCGAAACCCGGCCTTACGCACCGATGCCGGCGCTGTCGCCGCAGGTCCGGGCTGCTTTGATAATCCCTCGCGCGTCTGGCGCAATTCGCGGTACAGGTCGCGCGTGGAGTCATACCGCTGATCCGGATCCTTGGATAAACATCGTTCGATGGTCCAGCGCACCGGCGCAGGGACGGTGGATGGCAACGGCTCCGCCTCGTCGCGAATGATCGCCGCCATCGTCTCGGCGGCCGTTTCTCGTCGAAAGGGGTGTTTGCCGGTCGCCAGCTCGTACAGGATCAAGCCGAGGGAGAACTGATCGCTGCGGTAGTCCAGTTCCCGGCCACGCGCCTGCTCGGGACTCATGTAGTTCACCGTTCCGACGACCATGCCGGGGTCCGTCATCGTCATCGTGCCCGTCACGTCGCTGCCGTCCGCAGACTGCTGCTTCGCCAGGCCGAAGTCCAGAATCCTGATCCGTCCGTCCCGGGTGAGCAGAATGTTGTCCGGCTTCAAATCGCGATGAACAATACCGGCAGAGTGGGCGGCGGAAAGTCCATCGGCAATCTGCAGAGCGAGATCGAGCAGCCTGCGAATGTCATCGGTGGGCTTCAGTGGAGCGCCATCGACGAACTCCATGACGAGGTAATCGGGGCCGATGTCGTACAGCGCGCAGATGTGAGCGTGATTGAGCGCCGCTATGGTGCGCGCTTCGCGTTCAAGCCGTTCGCTAAAGCGGGTGGCGGAAACCTTGATGGCCACGAAGCGGTCGAGGCGAGTGTCGCGGGCGCGATAGACCTCGCCCATACCCCCCGCGCCGATGCGAGAGAGAATCTCGTAGGAACCGAGGCGGGTTCCTGGAGTCAGAGGCATCGGGCTTCAAGAGATTTTAGCGTATGGGCCTACGGTTGTACGATACTCACCTGCCACTCCCAACCAACCCGGGTATTGTCAAGTTCTCGTATAACGGCCAAATGGTGGAAGTGCAGCCAAAGTCCCGCGATGCCCGGTCGGGGACATCAACCCGCAAGGCGGAACCATAGCTGGCGGTGACGGCCCTTCCGTCTAACAACCGAATCGGTCCCGTGAAACGGCGCTCACGGCAGTCTGCCGACGAGGCGTTTCCGACCACCTGGAGGTAACGTCAACCTCCGCGCGGAATGACGTGCGTGGCACCGGGCGTCACGACGGCGTTAATTCGCATTATCGGCAGCCAGCGAACGCCGAAAAGATGGTGCGCAATCGGACGTGAACTGCGGACTTCTCGATAGTAGTCCGCAGTTCACGTCCCGGTTAACCAACATCCGCTCTGACCTTCTCTCCAAGTGTCTCTTCGCCGCCCGCCTCCATTGGCCGTTTTGCTCCCCGCTTGCCCGCGATACACTGGTCCCGCCATGTTTACTCGCCGCAGCTTTCTTCAGACCGCCTCCGCCACGCTCGCCCTGACTGCTTCGCAGAGGCGGCTCCTGGCCCAGAAGAACCAGGTTTATAGCAACCCGATTCTGGGTGGAGACCACCCCGACGCCAGCCCCATCCGGGTCGGCAACGAGTTCTTCCTCACCCACTCCAGCTTCGACTATGCTCCCGGCCTGCTCATCTGGCGCTCGACCGATCTGGTGAACTGGAGGCCCGTCGCGGCCGCCCTGCATCGCTATGCCGGCAACGTCTGGGCTCCATACCTCTGCGAGTACCAGGGCCGCTTCTACATCTACTTTCCCGCCGACGAGCGCCTGCGTGTGGTCCATGCCGATCATCTTCTCGGCCCCTGGAGCGATCCCATCGACCTGGGCATCAATGCCATCGACCCGGCCCACATCGCCGAGAACGGCCGCCGGTTTCTGTATGCCAACGGCGGCGTAATGGCCGAGTTGACCGCCGACGGACTGGGGGTGAAGGTGCCTCCGCACCACGCTTTCGATCCCTGGCCCATGCCCGCCTCGATGCGGATCGAATGCACCTGTCTGGAAGCGCCGAAAGTGATCGAGCACGGCGGTTATTTTTACCTGAACGTCGCCGAGGGCGGAACCGCCGGGCCCTCCACCAGCCACGCCGTCGTCTCGGCGCGCAGCCGCCATGCCGACGGACCCTGGGAGTACTCACCCTACAACCCCATCGTCCACACGCCCAGTCGCGACTCGCGCTGGCTCTCGGTGGGCCACGGCCGCCTGGTCGATACGCCCGAAGGCCGCTGGTTCATGACCGTCCACTCCTACGAAAACGGCTATCGCACCCTGGGCCGCCAAATGCTCCTCCTGCCCATCGAATGGACCGACGACGGCTGGTACCGCGTCCCCTCCGGCGTTACAGTCGATTCGGCCATCCCCATGCCGATTCCCGGTACGCGCCAACTACCCCTGCCCGATCCCTCGGACAACTTCACCAGCGCCGAACTCGGTCTGCAATGGGCCTTCTGGCACGAATTCGACCGGGCGCGCTTCACCACCGGCCAGGGCGTGCTGAACCTGAGGGCGCGCGGCACATCGCTGGCCGACAGCCCAGTTCTCACCACTCCGGTCGGCGGCCACTCCTACACGGTCGAAATCGATATCGAGATCTCCCCCGGCTGCTCCACCGGCCTGCTGCTCTTCTACGATCCCCAGCACTTTACCGGAATCCTGCTCGACGGCGACGGCATCGGCGTGCGAGTGTCGAACGGCTACATCGCCAGCCGCCAGCAGAAGGGTGCAACGCGCGCCACTCTGCGCGTCGTCAACGACAACCAGGAAATCGATTTTTACTTCCGCCTCCCCGGTCAGGGCTGGCAGAAGACCCGCGAATCGGCCGAAATCAGCGGCATGCAGCACAACGTGCTCGGCGGATTCCTTGACGTGCGCCCCGCCGTGTTCGCCGCCGGTTCAGGCAGCGCCAGCTTCCGCAACTTCCGCTACTGGGCGGAAGCGAAGGGGCCGGCATAACGGGTCCGCCCTCTCTTTGCCTCCCCGGCATCGTGAACCATTCTCTCCGCGCATCTTGCCAGCGCCAAGGTAGGTGAGATTACTCCAACAAAACGCCTGTCATCGGCAACGTGTTTGCGAACAGGCGTATCGTCGCCTGACCGCTAACTGACCATGACCGAATCGAATGTCTACAGCGATAAGAGCCATTATCGGTAGCCATCAGGACGCTTTCCACAACGCGTCGTCACCGGCCAACGTGCGAGCGACCATCCGGCCAGAACCGCCGGCCAATTCGGTGCGGGCTTTCACGGCCAGTGATTTCGCACGGGTTGCGCTAACGTCATCCCCCGCTAGCGGACAAGCAGGGCCGGCCAGTTCTGGATCAGGACAATCGACCGATTCGTGCCTTCCTCCGGGGTTTCCGCGAGAAGGAAGCGGCGGCCGTCAGGCATAACGTCGAAGCTGCTGGCTTCCGGGGCGTCGAAGAGTTTTCGTGGAGCGCCCGAGCGGGGCGTGCCGTCGGCCCAGTCGATGGGAACCGCAAACACTGCGCCGCTGGTCAGAACCAGCAGTTCCTTACCGTCGGCACTCCAGCGGATCGACGATGGCGCAGAGACAAAGGAGGCTATTTCCCGAGTGGCTGCCGGCAGAGGCGCGTTCGGGTCGGCGGGAATGGCCCGTACTACGATTCGGGCCGAGGAGGAGGAATGCACAGACTGCGCCAGCCATTGGCCGTCGCGCGACAGTGCAGCGGCGCCGCCGCCGTCCTCCAATACGGATGGCCTGATCTTCCCCTCAGGCCGCGAAATCACGGACACCCCAGTGCCCCCGCCGCCCCCGAACCGGACCGCGATCAGCTTCCCATTGGCGCTGATGCTTTGCACCACCGGCATCACGTTACCTGGAATTCGCGCGAGGATGGATTCCGATGCCAGGGCATCGGCCGGCCGTTCGATGAGGACGGGGCCCCGGCCATCATTCTGCCCGTAGACGATATGACCATCCGGCGTCCAGACGGGTGCTGTCATTCTGTCGGCCCCGGCAATCCTCTCGTCCGCGCCGCGGGCGACATCCATAAGCCAGACTTCGGTTTTGCCAGAGTCCCGCTTAAGCGCCACCACCCGTTTGCCGTCCGGCGAAAGACTCGGCGCCGACATGCCCGGCTCGCCGAACTTTTCGCGCGGTTTGCCGTCCCGGCCGTACCAGCGCAGCTGCCGGGACGCCGACGCAGCCGGGACGTAGGCCAGATAGCGGCTTCCGCTGAGGCTGAAATCCGGCCCCGTAGCCACGCCATCCACCAGGAGGACGGCGTCGCCGGTGAACTCACCACGCGCCGCATCGAAGGGCCGCACAAAAAGCTGGGTATTGTTGTTGTAGGCGAGAAACCCCTGGCCGGCGGGGTTGGCAACGTAGTAAGAGGGACTGTTGGGGTTATCGAACAGGTGGCGGCGTACCTTGCCATCCAGCGTGGCGAAGAACTGCGCGCCCCTCACCCGGCCGTTGCTTCCAAAGAGGAACGCCTTCCCGCCGGGCAGGAAGGCCGGGCCGCCGTGAGTCACTTCGCCGAAGGCCGAATCGAGTTCCAGCGCATTGCGCGGCACACCACCGGCCGCCGGAACCCGCTGCAAAGGTTTGCCTTCCTCCTTGAACAGGATGACGCCCTCCGGGCTCCAGGCTCCTTCCGTTGCATTGGCGTTGCAAATGACCTGCGGCGGCTGTCCGGCGGTTACGTTCCACTTCCAGAGCCTGCCGCTACTTCCGAAGCCGATCCACTGGCTGTCGGGCGACCAGAACGAATAGTTCACGCCTTCGGTTCCGGGGATGGGCGTGAAGGCGGCTGCCGCGAGAGAGCGTACGAGGAGCTGGCTGCGGCCATCGCGATCGACTCCCTCGGTGACCATTCTGGTTCCATCCGGAGAGAGAGAGCCATAGCGGGGGGCAATCCCGGGTGGCAGCGTCAGCTCCGTCCGAACCAGCGGCGCAACGGCCGGCGTTTCCCGAAAGTGGACCCATGCCAGACCGGCCGCAACCAGCAGCGCTGCCGCGGCCACCATCCAGGGCGCCAGCGCGGAACGCCGCGAAACCGCCTCGCGCGCCGTCGCCGCCGCCTCCTCCATCGGTCGGCTCAACATCACCCGAGCCTCGCCGATATCGCGCAAGCGGGTCTTCACATCGCGGTCCAGGCAACGGCGCAACAGTTCCCGAATGGCGGTCGGCGTCCCGGGCGGCAGTTTGCCCAGGTCGATCTCCGCCCGCAGCACGTCCGCGAGAATGTGCGAAACCGTCTCGCCGGAGAACAGCCGCCGCCCCGTGAGCATCTCCCACAGGACCACTCCGAACGACCAGATATCGGCACGTCGATCCACCGGTTTCCCGCTGGCCTGCTCCGGACTCATATAAGCCGCGGTCCCGAGGATCACGCCGGCCATCGTTGCCCGCATGGTCAGAGTGGGGGAAGACATCGGGGGCGGCGCGTCGGCAGCGGAAGACTGCGCCACTGCCGCGAGGCCGAAATCCAGCACCTTCACCTGTCCCTCGGGCGTCAGTTTTATGTTGGCGGGTTTGAGATCGCGATGAATCACCCCGCGTTCATGGGCGCACTCCAGGGCCTCGGCGATCTGCCGGGCTATCGGAACCGCTTCCGCTACAGGGATTGGGCCCGCCTCGATGCGTTCCGCCAAAGTCGGACCCTCCACGAGCTCCATGACGAGGGCGCGATCTTCGACGCCGTAGATCTGCGCGATATTCGGATGGTTGAACGATGCGAGCACCTGTGCCTCGCGCGTGAAGCGGGACATGCGGTCCGGGTCCTGGGCGAAAGCGTCCGGGAGAATCTTAATGGCGACTTCGCGATGGAGCTTCGTGTCAGTGGCGCGCCAGACTTCGCCCATACCGCCCTCGCCCAGCCTGGACACGATCCGGTAGTGGGCGATCGATTCTCGCGGGTGCATAGGACGAGTGCAGGTATGGTAACACTCTCGGGACGGATGATGGGGCACTCGCAAACAACGCGAATAGCTGGGCAAACTGGATTATTGGGAACCTGGCGGGTGTCAGGCCGAAGCTGGAACGATATCCGCCATTATCGGTAGTCCGTTTTCTGCCTCTGCACGGCTACTTTGTGGTGGCATCGCTGGAACCACCTCGGTGAGTGCTGGGTTTCTTCGTCAACCTGGCCGCCGCCGGAAGGCTCACAGAGCTTGCGTACGGCAGGTCGCCCCGCGGCCTTTCATGCAATAGTCATAGCAGTTCTTGTGCGCGATGTAGACACGCCGGAGGGATTCCTCCAACGTCCCGCCCAACTCGAATCGCGGATCGTCGCAAATGACCGGACAGGGGTAATAAAGCAGCTCACCGCCGATCTTCTGGATCGTGCGGCTGAAATGGCACATGAGCTGTTCGGCTGGTCTGGAGAGGACCGCAAAGCAGTTGGTGGTCACGAATACCTCGGGATGGACCGGTTCGCCACGACGCGCCAGGGCGACCAGTTGATGCCCCATCTCGAGCATATTCTCGATCAGGCTGACCTCGACGGCCGCGCCGGGAAACAGGGAGCGGTAGCTGTCCCGAATCTGCTCATCGGTCCGTCCCTCCAGCAGAGGCCGCTCCGCGGCAATGACGACGTGGAAGCCCATCCGGATCAGCATCCGGATCGTCTCCACCGTTTGAGAGAAGGTTCCTCTCCCGCGGATAGCGTCGTGACGTTGCGCTTCGGGGCTCTCGAGGGTGATGCGAAGAGTCAAGCGGGCGCCGTGGCGCCCGTGAAGCCGCTGCAGAGCCTCAAAGTGGTTCCTGATATACAGGCGTCCGTTGGTGAGTACATCGACGGGCGCGATATCGAGAGCGAAAGCCAGGCTCTTGAGAAACTCGCTGTTTCGCTCAGCCCGGCGGCGCAGGACGTCCTCGTTGACAAAGATTTCTCCGCCCGTGAAGTAGATCTTCTGCACGCCGAAGCGAGCGGCGTCTTCGAGGTGCGGGGCAAGCTCGGCGAACGCGATCTGCTCCAGCCGGTTGTTTGACGGCGACGACGCTGTATAGCAGTGCCTGCAGCGAAGGTCGCAGAGAGAGCCTTGCATGACCCAGAGGTCTTCCAGTGCTGGTTTGTCTCCGAGTCTCTGAGGGTCCACGAATCCGCGCCGCTCCCCGCGCGAGTTCACCAGCTCGAGTCCGTCTGGGTGCCGAGGCCGGATCATGTTCGGGAGTGTATCAGTCTTCTCCAGGCCGCCTGATAAGCTGATCTGTTCAATGGTCCGATGGCGTCCACGCCGCCCATATCGATCATCGTTCCCGTTTACAACGAGGAGGTGGCCATCGGCAGGTTGCTCAACAACCTGGATGCACAAGGCGCTGCAGAAGTCGTCGTTGTAGACGGCGGCTCCACGGATCGTACAGTGGAGATTGCCTCGCAAAGAGCCCGTCTTGTTCGAAGCGAAATGGGGCGCGCGGCGCAGATGAATACCGGCGCGGCAGCCGCTTCCGGTGAGATTCTGTTGTTCCTTCACGCCGACGTGCTGCTCGGAGAAAGCGCGCTGGATCAGCTCCGCCGGGCGATGCAGGATGCCATGATCGCGGGCGGAAACTTCGACATCCGGTACGAAGGAACGGACTGGGCCGCCACCACCTTTACGCACATCAACCGGTGGCGCCGGAGATGGGGGATATTCTATGGCGATTCCGGCATCTTCTGCCGGCGGGCGGTATTCGACAAACTGGGCGGGTATCGGTTGTGGCCGATTATGGAAGACTACGATTTTGCGCGGCGGTTGTCGAAAGCCGGCAGACTGGCCTTCCTGGAGTGTCCCATCCAGGTGTCCGACCGGCGTTGGCGTAACTCTGGCTTGCTTCGGACGCTGTGGAGCTGGTTTCTGATTCAGGGGCTGTATTCGTTGGGCGTACCGCCGCGCAATTTGGCTCGACTGTATCGCCACGTCCGCTAGAATCGTGGCTTGCTCCCGTTGATCATTCTGTTTGCGAAGGCTCCGGCGCCCGGACGTGTGAAAACGCGGCTGGAGGTTGATCCCGCGCGCGCGGTCGAGCTTCACTCTTGCTTCGTCCGCCAGACGCTCACCATGCTCGAATCCTTGCGCGGCGAGGCGGACGTGGAACTCTCCACCGACGAACCGACGGAGGCCTGGGCCGAGTTCCGTGTGGCGCGCTCGGTTCAAAGCCCCGGCCACCTGGGGGAACGAATCTACTCCGCTCTCGAGAAGGCGCTCGCGGCGGGACGACCCAGGGTGCTGATCCTCGGCAGCGACTCGCCGGGGTTGCCGGCGGCGCACGTCCGCGCTCTGTTGGCCTCCCCTGCCGACGTATGCCTCGGCCCGGTGGATGATGGCGGATTCTATGCTATCGCTTGCAGCCGGACACCCCCGGCGATGTTCGAAGGCGTTCGATGGTCCACAAGCGCCACACTCAGCGACACCCTCAGGGCGCTTGAGGAATGCGGACTCAGCGTCGAACTGGGGCCCGCCTGGTTTGACGTGGACCGGCCGGAGGATCTCACGCGGCGGTAATTCAATCGTAGAAATTGCGCTGCCAGGCGTGGCGCCGGAGCACGTCCAGTGTCTTTCGGTCGAGCGGGCCCTTGTCGCTCACCTGCGCGTTCGCTTCGGCGTTGCGAACGCGGCGCATGCCGGGGATCACTGTCGAAACCGCCGGATGTGTAATGGTGAAGCGCAGGGCGATCTCCGGCAACGATCCGCCGGCAAGCCCGTCCAGATCGCGTTTCAACGCACTGACGCGCTCCACCACCTGCTTCTTCCGGTCGCCGCGAAAATACTGCGCGCGGAATTCGCCCGGCTGGAACCGCGTGTCTTCGCCGATCGCGCCGGTAAGGCCGCCTTCGTCCAGGGGCACGCGCGCGATGACGCCGATGTCGAGCTGCCGAGCCAGCGGGAACAGATTTCGTTCGGGGCTCTGATCGAAGATGTTATAGATCACCTGGACCGTGTCGATCAGGCCAGTCCTCATCAGCGCGAGCGCGGAATCGGGGTCGTGATCGTTTATGGAGACGCCGACTGCGCGCACTTTGCCGGATCGCTTCAGGTCCTCGAAAGCACGCCGCCATTCCTCGCGTGCGATCCACTCCGGATTCCAGACGTGAAACTGCTGGACGTCGATGACATCCACTCCCAGGTTCTGCAGACTCACTTCCGTCGACTGGATGACATAGTCGTACGGGAAAACACACTCGATGCCAATGCCGCGGCGCGCCGGCCATAGCAGGTTCTTCGGCGGCACTTTGGTGGCCACGCGAATCGGCGCGCGCGTCTCGCGCAGAATGGAGCCGACCAGCCGCTCGCTGTGTCCTTCGTTATAGGCGAGCGCGGTGTCGATGAAATTCACGCCGAGCTCGATGGCTCGTTTGAGCGCCCGCACGGACTCGTCGTCGGTTCCACCCATCCACTGCCGGCCCCCGATTCCCCAGGCACCGTATCCGATCTCACTTACCTCAAAGCCGGTGCGGCCCAGCCTGCGGTATTTCATATGCTGCCATCATCTCACCGCGCGCCTGCATCGAAATAAGGGGGGAAAGGATGCAACGGCAGCGCGTGGTCATTCTGGGCGGCGGCTTTGGCGGATTGTACGCGGCGAAAGCGCTGCGCCGAACGCCGGTGGATCTGACCGTGGTGGACAAGCGGAATTTCCATTTGTTCCAGCCGCTGCTGTATCAGGTGGCCACCGGATCTCTGTCTCCGGGCGAGATCGCTTCGCCGTTGCGCGGCATCCTCGGCCGCCACTGCAACACGCGCGTACTGCTGGGAGAAGCGGTGGATCTCGATCCCGCGCGGCACGCCCTGATTCTGGCCGATGGCGAAGTCGAGTACGACGCTCTGGTGGTGGCCACGGGCGCGCGCGACGCGTGGTTCGGCCACGACGAATGGGAAGAGCACGCGTCACCGCTCAAAACGATTGAAGAAGCCGTGCGCATCCGCCACAGGATTCTCTATGCGTTCGAGGCGGCGGAGCGCGAGGCCGATCCGGATAAACGCCGCGAATGGCTGACTTTCATCGTGGTGGGCGCGGGCCCCACGGGCGTGGAGCTGGCGGGAGCCCTGAGCGAGATCGCCAACGACACGCTGAAGCACGATTTCCGCTCCATCGATCCATCGCAGGCGCGCATTCTGCTGCTCGATGGCGCAAGCCAGGTGCTGCCGTCGTATCCCGCCGACCTGTCGAAGAAGGCGGAGGCGTCATTGATTCGTCTTGGCGTACGCCCGTACACCGGAGTACGGGTGACCGGCATCGACGAAGCGGGCGTGACCGTTGAGCACGCAGGCAGCGGAGTCGAACGAATGACTGCGCGAACCATCATCTGGGCCGCGGGCGTTCGTGCTTCGGCATTCGGCGAGGTGTTGGCGCGGCACGCCGGAGCGAAGCTGGAGAAAGGCGGCCGTGTTGCGGTTGGCCCCGATCTGACGCTTCCGGGGCACCCGGAGATCTTCGTCATCGGCGATCTCGCGCATTGCGTGGACGCGGAGGGGCGGCAGTTGCCGGGAGTCGCGCAGGTGGCCATGCAGCAGGGCAGCTACGTGGCGCGAACGATTCGCCGGAGAATCGCCGGGAAGGCGGACCGTGCGCCATTTCACTATCGGGACCGCGGAGATCTGGCGGTGATTGGCCGCGCCGCCGCGGTGGCGCGAATCCGCGGGCTGCATCTCTCCGGTTTCCCGGCCTGGCTGATCTGGCTTTTCGTGCACCTCATGTATCTGGTTGAATTCTCGAACCGGGTGCTGGTGTTTGTGCATTGGGGTTTTCTGTATCTCACGTTCAACCGTGGCGCGCGGCTGATCACCGGGGCGGAGGGATCGGGGAAATCCTGATCCTCCCATACGGTTTACACCCTGAACGGCAGAGGGCGCTGGTCCTGGACCGTGCGTTCGACTCGCACTAAGACGAAGAGCGGGCCTCGCGCGCCAGGTGAGAATGCGCTCTTCGGCGGGCTGAAGCGGCCGATATAGGAGACAGGCGAAGTTTCTGGTGCGACCCGGCGATTCGAATGGCATTGATGAACTGCGCAGCACGCCAGCGGGAATGGCGAGGGCTGCTCATGCGCGTCGCGTCGCGTTATGGTGCCGCGAGGTTTCCGAGTCGCTCCAGCTTCCTCGCCTCGATCGCGAATGCCTGGAGCGCGCCGCGCTTCTGCACCAGTTTCCGGACATTGTCAGCGACGAGCGAGCGCTTCGGCGGTTGCTGGCGGAGCTGAAGATCGTGGACAGTAACCCGTCTGAGGATTCCGGACTGCACCGCGACAGCCTGGCCCTGCTGGGCGCATTTCACCACCGCGGCGGCGAGCCGGATGGCCGGCGGTCCAGGCTGGCGGCCGTTCTCGAGATGTGCGACGGCTTCGACGAGGCGTTTGAGATGGACGCGCTCGCTCCGGGCCTTGCCGACGAGGACGTGCTGAACTCGGCCACGGAGGTCCTCTCCTCGTACCTGCAGGTTTCCTGCGGCTCGGATCTGGTGGATGTGGTGGAGCGGCTGCCGGTTTTTCCCACGGTGGCGCACCGTGCGCTGAGTCTTCTGGCGGACGAAGACGTGAGCCTGGCGCGGGTGGAGTCGGTGGTGGCCACGGATCAGGTGCTGGCGGGGAGCATCGTGCAGTGCGCCAATTCAGCGGCGCATGGCGGAGTGCAATCCGTGGGCACGCTGCGGCATGCGCTGGCGCGCATCGGCGTCGATAACGCCTGCAAGGTGGTGGCCGCGGCGTCGCTTCGGCCGATGTTCGCTTCGCGCCTGCTGCATCGTCTCTGGAACCACTCGCTCGAAACCGCCGCAACGGCGGAGCGGCTGGCGGCCATCTCACGAAAGGCAGATCCCGAGCAGGCGTTTCTCGCGGGCCTCGTGCACGATGTCGGAAGGCTCGCGTTACTGCGGCTTCCGCTGGCCGCCACGGAACGATACGTCCGCCTGATGGACCAGGGCTGCCCGCAGGTGCTGGTGGAACGGGTTCTGTTCGGCCGCACGCACATGTCGGTCGGCGCCGATGCGTTGCGCAAGTGGAATTTCAACGACGAAATCATCGAGAGCGTAGCCAGCCATCACGCGCCCGAACGCTTTCCCTCCACTTTGTCGGCCATGCTCTACCTCGCCGAGGAATCGTCGGGCGAAGCGGAGGATCTACCCAGCGCGTTCCGCCTTTCGCTGGCGTCCGGCATTATCGGCGTCCGCGGGGTATCGCTGGAGACCCTTGCGCCGGGGGAGAATACAACGGTCGCCATGCTGCGCTTCGCGGCCTAACGCGCTTCACTCGGCCACGTTGTAGAACTGCTCGATCCGAAAAGCTCTCTTGCGGCCATTACTGGCCACGTGACCGTGAAACTTGAGCTTCGAGTTCACCAGCAGGTCGACGGGCCGCTCCGTCGGAAAATCGAAGGTGAGGACATCGCCCTGCTGGATCTCCAGCAGCTCGGCAACTTTGAGCGTCGGTCCCTGCAGGCGCGCGTCGACAACCGTAGCGGCGGGACGGATCAATCGCAGAATGCGGTCGCGTTCTTCGGTGGTGGACTCCGTCTTCCGCACCGACCATTGCTGGTCGAATTTCTGGCGGAGCATCTTGATGATGATGGACGGAACGCCTAGGTTCATCATGCCCGAATTATCGCCGATGCGCACTTCCAGGCTGATGGCGACCACCGCCTCGTTCGGCGCGAGAATCTGCAGCAGTTGCGGCTCGGTCTCGTGAGCCTCGATGGTGAAATCGAGACTGGCCACGGCCTGCCACGACAATTTCAGATCGTGCAGAATGATACGGAACAACCCGTCGAGAATGCTCTGCTCGATTTCCGTGATCTCGCGGTTCATTTTGGCGATCAGCCTGGCCGAGCCTCCCAGCAGCATCTCCAGGATGGGGAAGACCAGAGTGTTGTTGACCTCCATCACGGCGTTGCCTTCGAACGGCTTCATGGCCAGCGAGACCAGGCAGCTTGGCGAGGGCAGGCACTGAGAAAACTCCATGAAGGAGAGCTGTTCCACGGAGACCAGGTTCACGGCGACGTAGGCGCGCAGATAAGCGGAGAGGCTGGAGGCCAGCGAGCGCGCGAAATTCTCGTGCAGAACGTGAATGGCGCGCAACTGGTCTTTGGCGATGCGATCCGGCCGGCGGAAATCGTAGGGCTGCGCGCGTTTGGCGAGATCGCCTTCCTGGGGCGCCTCGCGCATGTTGCGAAATACGCTGTCGATTTCCTCCTGGGAGAGAACTCGTTCGCCCGCCACGCTCATAACATCGTCGGGCCTGCGCCGTTTCTTTATTGCACCACTGGTGTTCGCGGCGGCGTTGCTGAAATACTGTAGAGGTGGAGCGATTCCTCGTCCGGAATTTCGGCTGCCGCGCTTCGCAGGCCGATGGCGCGGCCATCGAGACGGCGTTGTGCCGGCAGGGGCTTGCGCCCGCGGGCGGCGTCGCGGACGCGCAGCTCGTGGTGCTGAACACGTGCACGGTTACCTCCACCGCGGACGAGGATGTACGCCAGACCGTCCGCCGGGTATATCGCGAGAATCCCCAGGCGAGAATTCTGGTCACCGGGTGCTATGCCCAGCGCGCGCCCGGGGAGATCGCCGATATGCCGGGCGTTCACTGGGTGGTAGGGAATTCCCATAAGACGCGCATCGCCGAAATTGTCGGCGAGCCCGGCGGCGTGCCATACCACGGACAGATTCAGGTGGGCGACATCTTCGAGGTGCGCGAGTTCATGGCTGCCCCGGTGGAAGACGCGGCGGGCGATCGCACGCGGCCCAATCTCAAGATTCAGGACGGCTGCAACAATCGCTGCTCGTTCTGCATTATTCCGTTCGTGCGCGGGCGCAGCCGCAGCATGCCGGCGGAGCGGGTGGTCGAGGAGATTCGCAGCCTGGCGGAGCGCTATCGGGAAGTGGTGCTCAGCGGGATCAATCTGGGGCGGTGGGGCAGGGAACCGGGCAGCACCATGCGCCTGGCCGATCTTCTGCGCCGGGTGCTGGACGAAACGTCGGCGGAACGGATCCGGCTCAGCTCGGTGGAACCGATGGACTTCAGCGACGATCTGCTCGGGCTGATGGCGGGCTCGCCGCGCATCGCGAAGCATGTGCACGCGCCGTTGCAATCGGGTTCGGATGCGGTGCTGCGGCGGATGCACCGGAAATACCGGCCGCGTCATTATGAGGACCGCATTCGCCGGGCGCGCGCGCTGATGCCGGATGCGGCGATCGGCGCGGATGTGATGGTGGGCTTTCCGGGCGAGACCGACGCGGAGTTCGAGGAAAATCGGCGGTTCATTACCAGCCTGCCCTTCACATATCTGCACGTGTTCACGTATTCCGAGCGGCCGGGCACGCCTGCGGCCGAGCGGGAGGATCAGGTGCCCATGCCGGTGCGCAAGGAGCGCAATCGTGTGTTGCGGGAGCTGGCCGCGGAGAAGAATCTGGAGTTCCGGCGGGCGATGGTGGGCAGAACCCTGTCGGTGGTGACGCTGGAAGACGGCGCGCTGAGCGACAATTTTCTGAAGGTGGAGCTGGCCATACCGCGCCCGGCGAATCGGCTGGTGGATGTGCGCGTGGGCGCTGTCACCGCCGGCGGCGTGCGGGAAGAATCGGCGCTGATGGTGCTGGGGTAGGTACCTGGGGACTCAGAGAAGCTCGTCGAGCAACAGAGTTTCGAAGGCGTCGATGCGCCTGAATATGGGGTCATTCGTGACGAAGCCCGTCGCGTTTGAGCGGACGGCGGTCGCGGCCTGCAGGGCGTCGGGAGTTTTGAGGCGGTGCTGGGCGCGAAGCTGCGCTGCGAGATCGGCGTTCTCCAGATCGGGCGCGATCCAGTCGAGATTCGGGAACGTCGCGAGCAGGCCGTAGAAGTCGTTGACCTTGTCCTCGCGCGAATCCCGGTATGGTTGGACGAGCAGCTCCATCATCGTGATTGTGGAGGTCACCGCCGAGTGTCCCTGTGCTGCGATCCACGCAAAGATCGGGTCGGTCAGGCCGGCGTATCGCGGATTGGCTTCCAAGTGATAGATGAAGATGCTGGTGTCGAGCGCGATGCGACGATGACGGCGCAGGAATGCGCGGAGGCCTGTCAATCCCAGCTCTCGCGTTCCTTGCGAAGGTAATCTTTGGGCAAGGTTCCGCGTCCGAGGCCGCGAAGGGCGGCGTGGGGAGACGCGGGCTTCTGCAGCACGATGACGGAGGAACCACGGACAACCACGAGCAGTTTGTCGCCCGCTTTGACGCCGAGGGCCTTTCGCGCCTCGCGGGGCACCACGATCTGGTTCTTGGCGGAGAGAGTGGCTTCGGTCATCGCTTTACATTATAGCAGGAAGTAAAGTGGCTAACCAAAATCGTGCGACGGCACGCCCGCGTTCGCTACTCGATTCGAAATGAATTGAGGAACATGGCTGGCATGCTTTCCGGCGTGGGGGCTTGCCAGAAGACCAGGACTGCGTATGCATACTTCCCATTCAAAACAGCCCTTGCCCGCGCCTGCCAAGGGCCCATTGAAGCTTCCTGTTCGAATGCACGAAATCCGCTTAGCGTTGTCGAAAGAGGTTTCCCGTATTTCGGTTCGGACCTGATTCCTTGCTTTGTCAGGGCCGCGATCATCCCATTAAGCTGAGGGCCCATGATCGATCCCAGCACGGCAGTCTTCTCCGGGTCAGAAAGCTGCTCCTCGGCGCGAGAGAGGTGGCTGATGTAGAAAACTATGAAGACCACGTCCTTGGAACCAGACACAAGTTGACGTCCGTCCATCGTAATCGGAGGCGTGGTGTTTGTCTTGAAGGTCCCACTGAACTCCCGCGGTTCGCCGGGTACCTGGACGCTGAGGGTCAGACCATCGTCGTATTTGAAGCTATGCCGTCTCCATCCCTCTGGAAGATTCAGTTCCTTGACATACTCGGCGGCTGCGGTGTCAGCGTTCCTCGCGGGAAGGGGCTTGGCGCCGAGCGTTCTCAGATCCCCGATGCGATCCAGCCAAAACAGGGAAGGTGCCCCGTTCTTCACAAGAAAGTTGGCGACGAATCGATCCGATCCGCTGTCGATGACAAGGAGAGGCTCTTCGATATCGAAGGAGATGGTCGACCAATAATAGCTGATTTCGCCAGCAGCCGCCTTGCGAATCTGGGCGTGTTTCAAGTCCGGATACCGAGAGTAATACGCAGACCAGAACGCCCTCCGTTGGTCTGTTGTGACGAAGCCGCGAGCCTCGAGATGAACGACCTCCGGGATTTGAAGAAACAGGTCTACAACCTTCGACTGCAGAAGAGTGGCGTTGGCTGTCGGCTTAAGGTCGCCCCATAGCATCGGGCCGCACGTAAAGGTGTCGTTCAGGATGTCCGGCACCGTATCCCTCGAGCCGTCAAGTGCTTGGCGCAGAAGAGCCGTAGCAGCATCGTTGATAGCGTCTGACGCTGGTTTGTAGCGCACTCCGGGCGGGACACCCTGTGCGTGCAGGCTCGTGGCAATTGTGGAATTAATGATTATCAGCGTGAATACAATGCGGGCGCGCGATTGCATGCCCGAAGTCTATCATCGATTTTGATGGATTACCGGAAATCGTGTGATGGCACGGCTTCCTCCGCTACGTGCAGCGGGAGCAGTTGCGCCACCTTCACCGTCACCACGTTGTCGATGTTCTGCAACTCGCCGTCGATGAGCAGATAGGCATTTTCCAGCAGCGTGGCGCGCTGTTCGGCAAACACGTCGGGCATGATTACGGCGTTGGAGACTCCGGTTTCGTCTTCCACGCTGAGGAACACCAGGCCCTTCGCCGTACCCGGACGCTGACGGCAGATGACGCAGCCGGCTGTGCGCACACGCCGGCCGTTGGGCACGCGCGGCAGCTCGCTGGCGGGCACCACACCCAGTTCGTTCATGCGTGCGCGATGGAAGGACATGGGATGACGGCCGATGGTCAGGCTGGTGCGGCGGAAGTCGGTGTTCAGGCGCTCGGAATCGGTCATGCGTGCGAGCGGTCCGGGCTCGGGCACGTCGGCGCGTTCGGCTGCAAACAGAGGTCCCGCCGGGCGCATGGCCAGCTCGGCCTGCCACAGCGCATCGCGCCGATGAATGCCGTTGATGAAGTTCAGCGCTCCAACCTCGGCCAGTGTCCGCAGCTCGTCTTTACGAACATCGGGCACGCGATCGACGAGATCCTGAATGCTGGCGAACGGCCGGGCGGCGATGATCGCGCGTGCCGTCGTCTCGCGCACGCCCTTCGAATAATTCATTCCCAGCCGAACGCATTTTCCACTGTCGTGCTCCTCGATGGTGCATAGCCAATCCGACCGCGTCACGTCGATGGGCCGGAAGTGCAGACCGTGGCGCTGTGCGTCCTTCACCAGCGTGGCGGGCGCGTAAAACCCCATCGGCTGATTATTCAGAATGGCCGCCGTGAACGCCGCCAGATAATGGCATTTCAGATACGCGCTGGCATAGCCGATCAGCGCGAAGCTGGCCGCGTGCGATTCGGGGAAGCCGTACAGCGCGAACGACGAGATGGATTGGATGATCGACTCCTGTGCCTTATCGGCGATGCCGTTCGCGGTCATGCCGGCCCGCAGCTTCACGGCGATTTCGCGCATGCGCGCCTCAGATCGCTTGAAGCCCATGGCACGGCGCAAATCCTCCGCCTCGCCGCCGGTGAAATTGGCCACGATCATGGCCATTCTGAGTAACTGCTCCTGGAACAGCGGCACGCCCAGTGTGCGTTTCAGCACGGGTTCGAGCGACGGGTGCGCGTACTCCACCTTTTCGCGCCCCTGCCTTCTCCGCAGATACGGATTGAGCATCTGACCAACGATGGGCCCCGGCCGGATGATGGCCACCTGAACCACAATGTCGTAGAAATGTTCCGGGCGCATGCGCGGAAGGCAGGACATCTGCGCGCGGCTCTCCACCTGAAACATGCCGATTGTGTCGGCGTTCTGCAGCGCGGCATAAACCAGCTTGTCGCCCTGCGGCAGGTGGGCGAGGCTGACTTCCTCATTGTAGTGATCGCGAATGAGCCGCACCGAATCGTACAGCACGGCCATCATGCCCAGGCCGAGCAGGTCCACCTTGACGATGCCCATGTCGGCGCAGTCTTCCTTGTCCCACTGCACCACGACGCGGCCGGGCATGGTGGCGGGCTCCAGCGGGACCACGGAATCGAGCTGGCCCTGGCAGATCACCATGCCGCCGGAATGCTGGCCCAGATGGCGCGGCAGATCGCGAATCGCGCGGTACAGCTCGATGAATTTCGCAACCAGCGGATCGTCGGGCGAAAAGCCGGCGGCGCGGAACTGCTTCTCGGCGGTCTCGGTGGGGTCGTTCCATTCCCACGTGGAGATCATGGTGGCGATGCGGCCGAGCGATTCTTCGTCGAACCCCAGCACCTTGCCGATGTCGCGCACGGCCGAGCGTCCGCGATAAGTGATGACGTTGGCGGTCATGGCGGCGCCCAGCTTGCCGTAGTGCTGGTACACATATTGGATGGTCTGCTCGCGCTTGTCGCCGCTGGGCAGGTCGAGATCGATGTCCGGCCACTCGCCGCGCTCTTCGGAAAGGAACCGCTCGAACAGCAGCTCCATGGCCACCGGGTCCACTGCGGTGATGCCCAGCGCATAGCAGACTGCGCTGTTGGCGGCCGAGCCGCGCCCCTGCACCAGAATGTCGTTGCGGCGGCAGAATTCGACAATGTCCCAGACGATGAGGAAATAGCCGGCCAGGTCGAGCTTTTCGATGAGCGCCAGCTCGCGCTCGATCTGTTTGCGCGCGCGCTCGTGATACGGGCGGAAGCGATTGCGCGCGCCTTCGTCGGTGCGCTTGCGCAGGAACGAGTTCATGGTTTCGCCGTCGGGCACCGGATAACGCGGGAACTGATAGCCGAGATCGGCAAGGGTAAAGTTCAGCCGCGCGGAAAGCTCGCGCGTGTTGGCGATTGCTTCGGGAAGATCGGCAAACAGGCGGCCCATTTCGCGAGCGTGTTTGATGTAGCGCTCGGAGTTGCGCGCCAGCAGACGGCCGGCTTCGGCGATCTTCACGTGATGGCGAACCGAGGTGAGCGCGTCCATGGCTTCGCGGGCCTGTGGCGTGGCGTGGGAGACGCCGTTGGTGGCGACGAGCGGAAGCCGGTACGAGCGGGCGATGTCCACCACGGCCTGATTGCGCGCTTCCTCGGCGCGATCGTAATGGCGCTGCAGCTCGGCGTAGATGTTTGCGCGGCCGAAGATGCGGATCAGGCGATCCATGCAGCCTTCGGTGAAGTCGAGCGGGCCGTCGTCGCCGCCGGTGAGCAGGATCAGGCCCGCGGAGAACTCGGCGAAATCGTCGTCGGTGGCCGCTCCCTCGCCTTTGGGCGCGCGCAGCTTCATGCGCGTGATCAGGCGGCAGAGATTTTGATAACCAGTGCGATTTTCCGCCAGCAGCGGATAGCGGCGGCCGCCGGGCCCGGTAATTTCGGCGCCGATGTGCGCGGTGATCTCGGCTCGCTTCGCCGCCTGGTGAAAACGGACCGCACCGGATATGTTGTCGTGGTCGAGCAGGGCCATGGCCGGCATCTGCAGCTCGGCCGCGCGCGCGACGAGGTCCTCGGGCACGGAAGCGGCTTCGAGAAAGCTGAACGCGGAGCGGGCGTGGAGTTCGACATATTCAGTCATAGACGCCTTCCACGTGCCAGCGGCCGACGGGCTCCGCATAGATGCGGTACAGCGCGCCGTCGTTCAGAGCAACGTCCCACTCGTCGCGATTCCAGGGCGTGAGGGTCCACCAGTCGCCCGAAGTTCGCCACGGGCCGGCGCTGGTCACGACTCGGCCGTAGATGCCGGGCGCGGTGAGACGGGCGGGGCGATTGTTGTGCAGCTCGACTTTGGCGGAGAGCGAGGGTTGGAAGTAGCGGAAAGCCATTTGTGGGGCAGGCAATCCTGCCTGCAGCCGGCTTTCGAGCCGGCAACCCACATCCATCCGGAACGGCGCCGGACGATGTGTGTCCAGCAGCTCCGGCATCCCTACGTTCTGCTCGCCCACCAGTCCGCGTATGCGCGCCAGCGTCAGCTCCAGCCTGTCGGGGGCGGGTGTCTGCGGAAGGAACAAGCCATGTTGCACGCGCCGCGGCTCCACCGGACTCAGGGCCACCGAAACAGCGGTCATGGCAGCCTGAGGCGGATGCGCCTCCAGATCCAGTTGAAGCAGCTTGAGCAGAGCCCGGCTGTCGCGCATAGGCGCCGGCAGACGCAGCGTGCGCACGTGCTCGCTGCGATCGTCGAGAGTGAGCGTCACCCGGACTTCACTTGCCGCCAGACCGTGCGCCAGCAGCCGGGCGCATTGCTTGTTCAGTATGCGAGCGATCAGAAACAGCAGCGGTTCGAGCAGTTCGATGGGATGATCGAGCGCGATGCGGTCCTCGTAAACTTCCGGCGGCTTGTGGATCTGCAGCGGCCGATGGATGGCCCCGCGCGCGAGCCGTTGCAGTGCCAGCGCTCGGTCACCCAGGCGGCCGGCCAGTCCGTTTTCGGGAAGCGCGGCGAGATCGCCCAGCGTGCGAATGCCCCACGATTCGAAGGTGTCGAGCAGGTCAGCCTCTATGGGCAGACGGTCCAATCCAAGATCGGCCAGCGCACCCGCCGAATCGCGAATGATGGTGATGCCCGCGAAATTTCGCGCGGCCAGCATCGCGGCATCGGGTATTGCAGCCAGTGCGACGCTGGCCCGCCGCCCCGATCTTTCCCACACGGCCTGCGCGATCTGCTCCGGTGAGCCCAGCAGGCGCTCCAGGCGGGCTGCATCGAAGATGGCCGTGTCCGGCGACGCCAGTTCATGCCACGGGGAGAACCGCGCCGCCAGCGAGGCAGCCTCACCGTGATGGACGCACAGGAACATCGATGCTGGCCCTGCCTCTCCCAGCCGGCTTGCGCGGCGTGATTCCAATTCCGATGCCGCGGAGCAGCTCAAACCCCGGGGCGCCTCTCCAGTGCGTGGCGTCGCGTTTCAGATCGAGCATAAGCGCGGCGCAGGAACGGGCCAGCGCGTTCTTCTCCACCAGCGCCAGAATGGTCGGGGTGTTCTCAATGGCCCGGCGGAAGCGATACCAGTACGAAATGGGAATGCGATTGGCCGCACGCTCGCCGATGCGCGCCAGATCGAGCACCACCACGCCGAATCCGCCCGCGTGCAGAATCAGATCCGCCGCCTTGAAAGCATGCTCCACGTTGCCGCCGCAGCGAATCCAGATCAGTTGCGAGAGCGCCGTGCCAGCCTGAGCCGCCGAGACCGGGTCGAATGCGTCCGAAGTATCGATAAAGCAGCAGATCTCGCCGCGCGCGGTGGCGACGGCCAGCAGCGAGTTGGCCAGGGTGGTTCGTCCAGACGAATCCGGACCAATGATCTCAGTGATGGCGCCTCGCGGGAAGCCGCAGACCCGATGAAGGCTCGGGACTTCCAGCGTCTCCCGGGGAGCCGGAGACACTTCGAACGGAGCGGCAATGGCGGCAAGCGGGTCCATGCACTTCGCCTTTTATTCGCCTTGTTCGATTGTGCTACCAGGCAAGGAGAATGTCAATGGGGGACGAGCAGTCCCGCAAACGAACAAGGCTGGTCGTCCTGCGACATGGAATTGAGCGTTTGACGCGGCACATAACGTGCCAGTAAAACAACACAATCCAATGCGAGTCTGGTTCGACGACGTTCGCTATGCGTCGCGTCTGCTGAGTCGCAGTCCGGGTTTCAGTGTCGTCGCCGTGCTGACACTGGCGCTCGGCATTGGCGCAAACACCGCGGTGTTCAGCCTGGTGGAAGGACTATACCTGCGATTCCTGCCGTTTCCGCATGCCGAGCGGCTGGTGATGATTCAGGCGGTACACGGGAGCTCGGGGGACGGAGGCGTCGGAAGCGACAATTTCGACGAATGGCGCGCCGGCAACACCGTCTTCGAGACGATGGCTCTCACGCAGTTTGCTCAGGGGAACTTCAGCGGACCCGATTTCGGCGAACCGGAGCGGATCACCGGCGCGGCGGTGTCGGCAGAATTCTTTCCGCTGCTGGGAGTCCAGCCGGAACTGGGCCGATGGTTTCAGCCGGAGGAACAGAAGCCCGGCCATGACAACGTACTGATTCTCAGCCATACTCTGTGGCAACGACGATTTGCCGGAAGGACGGACATTATCGGACGTACGGCGGTGCTGGACGGCCGCGTTTGTTCTGTCGCCGGCGTCATGCCGGCCGCGTTTCGTTTCAACGAGGGCCATCGCAGCGAGTACTGGACGCCGCTGGTGCGACAGGATAGCGGCCGCGCCATTCACATGTACAGCGCTTATGCGCGTCTGAAGCCCGGCGTGACCGTGGATCAGGCGCAGGCGCGGATGAGCGCCATCGCCCGCCGCCAGGAGCTCGATTATGCCGATAATCTGGGATGGACGGTCAGGGTTGTCGGCATGCGAGCCATGCTGCTGCAGGTGGGACCACTGGCTATCTTCTTCGGGGTGGTTGCGGTGGTGCTGCTCATCGCCTGCGCCAACGTCGCCAATCTGCTGCTGGCGCGCGCCGCCGGCAGGGACAGGGAAACAACCGTCAGGCTCGCGCTTGGTGCGACGCGTTTTCGCCTGATCCGCCTGCAACTGGCCGAAAGCCTGCTGATCGCGGCAGGCGGCACGGCCTGCGGGATGTTATTTGCATTCTGGGTGATCGATTATTTCGCCGCGGTGGCGCCTGACTGGCTGGAGTTGCGCTCGGTGGTGGTTCTGGATGCCGGAGTTTTCGTGTTTTGTGGCGCCGTGGCCGCGCTCGCCGGCCTGCTGACCGGAGTTGTTCCCGCCTGGCAGAGCTCCCGAACCGATATCGGCGCCAGCATGCGGGACGAAGGCGGCGGCATGTCGGCCGGGACGGGTGTTTCGCGAAGTCTGAATGTCCTTGTTGTCTGCCAGATCGCCCTGTGTACCGTCCTGCTGGTGGCGGCGGGTTTGCTGTCGCGGAGTTTCCTTCGTCTGCTTCGCGTCGATCCGGGAGTGCGGACCAGCGATGTCGTCAGTTTTCGAATGGAACTACCAGGGGCGAAGTATCCGCGCGGAGCGCAGATCGCCGGATTCTATCGCGACCTTGTGGAGAAGGTTGGCCATCTGCCTGGCGTGATATCGGCGGGAGCGGCGGATGCCATTCCGCTGGCAGGAGTGGAGTCCAGCGGCGATATCGAGATTGAAGGAGTGCCCCGGCCGCGCGACTGGACCGACATGAGCGCCGCTTATCGCGAGGTCACTCCCGGCTATTTCCGGACACTGGGCATTCCGCTCCTGCGCGGGCGGGACTTCACCGCCGCCGATCGGCCTGGTTCGCAACCCGTGATCATCGTCAACGAGAAGCTCGTGGAGAGCTGGTTCAACGGCCGGGAACCGATTGGCAGCCGGATCCGCCTGGGCCGGGATGGTCCGTGGCAAACCATCGTCGGTGTCGTGGGCAACGTGCTTCATGCGGGGATGGACAAGCCTCCGGAAGCGGAGACCTATACGCCGCACTCGCAGAGCCCGTCGGCGGAAATGTTCCTGGTGGTGCGCACCGCAGTGCCCCCGGCGAGCGTCGTATCCGCCGTCCGCAGGCAGATTGGCGCACTGGACCGCGATCTTCCGGTATCTCAGGTCCAGACGATGAGTGAAGCGGTCTCCGAGTCGCTCGGTTTGCAGCGTCAGATGGCGACGGTGGTGAGTTTCTCCGGCATGATGGCGCTGTTCATGGCCGCGCTTGGACTTGGCGGTGTGATGTGGCGCCGGGTGGCTCAGCGCACGCGCGAGATCGGCATTCGCGCCGCGCTGGGAGCGGACCGCGCCGACCTCGTTCGGATGATCGTGATGCGCGGGCTGGTGTTGACGACTACCGGGCTGGCGCTGGGTCTTGGCGGCGCCTTCGCGGCTGCGGCAGGGCTGTCGTCGTTCCTGTTTGGCGTGAGCCCTCGGGATACGACGGTGTTCGCCGGGGTAGCGATTCTGCTGCTGCTGGTGTCCCTGGCCACGAGCTATGGGCCAGCCCGCCGTGCTTCCCGCGTCGATCCGCTGGTGGCTCTTCGTCACGAATAGCGCGAGATCACGACGCTTTTCCGCGCCGCGCCAGCCACAGCATGATGGCTCCGAACACGAGCATGGCGAGGCCGCACCACAGGTTCACTCGTGGCGAGGCCAGTGGGGCACTGGCGGTGACGAAGAAGTAAGCGATCAGAAGCATCACGCCCAGAATCACGAAAAACGAGCCGATGGGTACGCGAAGGTCGTCCATTTTTGTTTACCAGAACCAGAGATTGAAAAGAATGCAGGCGATGCCCACGATCACCGCCAGCGGGCCGGGCCGCTTGTACCAGGGGAGATGGTCTTCCACCGGCATCTTCGTGTAGCCATAAACCAGATTCTCCAGCTCGGCAACCGGCTTCGGCGCGGTTGCCAGGCTCACCAGCACCGTGAAAATGAAGCACGCCGCGAAGGCCAGGATGGCGATCCAGAAGTTCTGGGCCATGGCCGACGGGAACACATGCACGACGCCGAACCAGCCGCCCGTGCCTTCCGCCCGGCTCAGGCCCAGCGTTAGCGTAGCCACGATCTCGCCGACCACCAGCCCTGCAAACGCTCCGTGGCCGGTGGTGCGCTTCCAGAACATGCCCAGCAGGAACGTGGCGAAGAGCGGCGCGTTGACGAACCCGAACACCAGTTGCAGGAAATCCATGATGTTATTGGATTGCGCCGCCCAGTAGGCCGCGCCGATGGAGAGCAGAACGCCGACCACGGTGGTGATGCGGCCGACCTTAAAGTAGTGAGCGTCAGACGCGTTCTTCCGGATGTAGCTTTGATAAATATCGTAAGTGAATACAGTATTGAAGGCAGTTACATTGCCGGCCATCCCGGACATGAACGAAGCAAACAGCGCGGTAAGTCCCACGCCCAGCAAACCGGACGGATAGAACTGCGCCATGAGGTTAGTAAGCACCAGATTGTAGTTGTAAGTGTTTCCCTTCGGTACCAGGATGCCTGGTACGTTCATCTGATGCAGGGCAATTGCCGCAAGCCCCGGCGCGATGACCACCACGGGCATCACCATTTTCGGAATGGAAGCGATCAGCGGCGTCAGCCGTGAAGCGGCCATCGAGTTAGCGGCCATGGCCCGCTGCACAACCAGGAAATTACAGCACCAGTAACTGCACCCCAGCACCCAGCCGAGCCCGAACAACATGCCGAACCATTCCACGCCCATCAGGTTCGACGATGCGTGGCCCATATACTTCCAGGTGTGCATCATCACGTCGGGATTCTGCGCGAAGGAATGGCCGGCCATCCAGGCGGTCGTGCGAGCCGTCACCCCCGCCCAGCCGCCGGCTTTCATGACGGCCATGATCGACAGCGGCGCAAACCCGAGCACGATGAGGAAGAACTGCAGTACCTCGTTATAAATGGCACTGGTAAGTCCGCCCAGGTAGGTGTAGACGAGTACAATCGCGGCAGAAAGCAGTACGGAGTTCGCGAAGCTCCATCCCAGCACCAATTGGAACAACAGACCCAGCGCGTACATCGAAATACCCGACGAGAAAATAGTCATCACCGCGAACGTGATGGCATTAAACCCGCGCGTCTTCTCGTCGAATCTCAGCTTGAGATACTCGGGAGCGCTGCGGGCGCGGCTACCGTAATAGAACGGCATCATAAAGACGCCCAGAATGATCATTCCCGGCACCGCGCCCAGCCAATAGAAGTTACAAGTCAGCATCCCGTACTTGGCGCCGGAGGCAACCATGCCGATCACTTCCTGTGCGCCCAGATTCGTGGCGATGAATGCGAGGCTGGTGACCCACACCGGGATGGAATGGCCCGACGTGAGGAACTGCACGCCCGTCTTCACGCGCCGCTTCACCAGCCAGCCGATGGCCAGCACGTAGAGGAAGTAGGTGGCGAGGATGATGTAGTCGATAAGCCCAGGTTTCATGGTTGGTTAATCGTCTTTCATTCGGGAAGGTCGCGCAGGCGTTCGGCGGCGCTCTCCGGGGTAATGTCGCGCTGCGGCATGTCAAGCATTTCAAAACCCACCATGAACTTGCGCACCGTCGCCGAGCGGAGCAGCGGCGGCAGATAGTGCGCGTGCAGATGCCACTCCGGATGACCGCTTCCGTCGGTGGGTTGCTGGTGGAAGCCCATGGTGTAGGGAAAGGGGGTGTCGAAGAGCTTGTCGTAGCGCGAGGTCAGCCGTTTCATGATGTCGGCCAGCGCATCGCGCTCCGGCGAATCGAGCGTATCCAGGCTCCCAATATGACGACGGCTGAGGACGATGGTTTCAAACGGCCACACTGCCCACCAGGGGACCAGTGCGGTGAAGTGGTCATTCTCACACACGACGCGTTCCCTCCGGTCGCGCTCGAGCGCCAGGTAAGCGCACAGGAGACAAGTCCCTCGCGCGCCGAGCCAGTCGGCCTGCGCCGCCTGCTCCCTGGCCACCAGATCGGGAATCTGCGCCGTGGCCCAGATCTGACAATGCGGATGCGGATTGCTGGCGCCCATCATCTCGCCGCGGTTCTCGAAGATCTGGACATGCCCAATGAAAGGCAGCGCGCCGATCTCGACATATTGGTCGGCCCAGACATCCACCACCTGCCGAATAGCCGCCGCGTCCATGCGCGCAATGGTCAGATCGTGGCGCGGCGAAAAACAGACCACCCTGCAGATACCTGGCTCGTTCTCCCAGGCCAGCAGATCGCCCTCGGAATGGCCCGCCGCCGGAGTATCCGGCAGCAACGCCGAGTAGTCGTTGGTGAAAACGAAGGTGCTGGTGTACTGCGGATTGCGGGCGCCCCCCGCTCGTGCGTTCCCGGGACAAAGATAGCACCGGGGATCGTACTCCACCTCGGCCGGTGGAGCGCTCTTCTCCATCTGACCCTGCCACGGCCGGTCCGTGCGATGGGGGGAGACCAGCAGCCACTCGCGGGTGAGCGGATTGAAGCGCCGGTGAGGGTGGGTCGACGAGGCCACGGACGGTAAGTTGCAGAGTACAGGGAGCGTCGGTGGGGTGTCAACCTACTTTGGTCTGACCGGCGTTTTGCCCCGTTGGAGTCGCGCTGCACCCGCTCGCTGATCGCGGCGTGCCCGGATCGCCCAATCCCGATATCATGGTTCGAAAGCGATACATTTCAGACTTGGGGGCCCGGGACTATGCGAAAGCTGCCGCTACGGCAATCGCTGGGGATCATCGCGCGCGGATCGGCGAACTGGATCGCACAGCGCCCCATCGTCGTTTCGTTCGAAGTCACGGACTCCTGCACCTGCGATTGCCGCCACTGCGATCACGGCGGCCCCAAAGACGATTCGCATAACCTGAAGCCAGCCGATTACAAGCGCTACATGGCCACGCTTCGCCCCTGCGTCGTCCAGATTTCCGGCGGCGAGCCCCTCATGCGCGACGATCTCGCGGACATTGCGCGGAACATCAAGTCGAAATCCGGGCTGCCGTACATCATTCTTGTGTCGTCATGGTCTTTGATGACGGAGGAGTACTATCTGGAACTGCGCGAAGCCGGTGTCGATCAGTTTTCGGTCAGCCTCGACTTCCCGGATCGCCGTCACGACGACTTCCGCAATCTGCCCGGCCTGTATGATCGGCTCAACGACGTGGTTCCGCGCTGCGCCGCGCACGGCTACGACGACATCGTGCTGAACACGTGCATCACCAGCGCCAACCTGCAGGAGATCAACTTCGCCGCCGATCAGGCGCGCAGGTGGGGAGTAAACATCTGCTACAGCGCCTACTCGCCGCGGCGCACGGGCAATCCGGAGTACTTCCCGGGATCGCCTGAACAATTGCAGGAACTGCGCGTCCAGTTCGATTGCATCGAAGCGCGCCGCGATCATTCCAACTACATCGTGAGCGCGCCATCGACCTTGGCGGCCACGCGCCGTTACTTCGAGACCGGAGGCGCGCCGGGCTGTAAATCCGGCCTGCGTTTCCTGGTGGTGACGGCCGACGGCCATTTGCAGCCTTGTTCCATGCAGTTCCACCGCTATCCGCTCACCGAGCAGGCGCGCATGGTGCGGGAGTTCACCAACTGCAACCAGTGCGACGAGTGCTACGTGGCCATCCGCTCGAACCTGGATAAGAGCTTCCCGCAGCTGCTGCGCGAAAACGTGGCGAACTATCTGTCGTTCGGCCGGTCGAACAATAACTGCTGAGGCGCACTTATCCGCACGCGTCGCCGTTTGCGCGTTCCGCGACCTTGTGATCTCGGGGCCAGACTGAGCTACCGCCGATGCCGCGCGATGGCCGCGCGCGCCTCATTCTCTGCGTCCCGATTCCGCTCGGCCTCCCGCTTGTCGTGGAACTTCTTGCCGCGCCCGACGGCGATCTCGCACTTCACCCGGCCGTTCTTGAGGTACATCTTCGTGGGGACCAGCGTCAGGCCTCGTTCGCGCGTCTCGCCCTGCAGCTTGTCGATCTCCTGGCGATGCAGCAGCAGTTTGCGGCGCCGCTCGGGCAGGTGATTCTCCCGATTCCCATGCGAGTAAGGGCTGATGTGGGCATTGACCAGCCAGGCCTCGTTCGCTACGACCTCGGCGAAGCTGTCCTTGAGCTGGATCTTGCCCTCGCGCGCGGCCTTCACCTCCGTTCCGGTCAGCGCGACGCCCGCCTCGTAGCGATCCGCGAGGTGGTAGTTGTGCGCGGCGCTGCGGTTGTCGCTGAGGATTTTGATTCGGTTTTCGGCCACGGCGAAAAATGGTCTCAACGCGGCAAAGGCAAACAGCGTCAGTCAGTTATGTGGTGCTGCCGCTATGAGCACCATCATTCTAGCACAGGGTCGCTGACGGGCATTACATGAGTATTTTCAAGAACTTAGGTAGTCTCGCGGGGGTTCCGCTGTTGCTCGGTTTCCTGTTGCCCATGGGGCTCGGGGCGCGCAGCCATCACGAGAACGTGTTGCTCCGAGAGGCCGAGGAGGCCGAGGCGCGCAAGGACTGGGATGCGGCTCTCCAGCTCTATCAGCAGGCGCTGGCGCAGGACCCGCACTGCATGGATTGCCAGATTGGCCTGCAGCGCTCCCGTTTCGAGGACGGCCAGGTGCACCTGCGCCGGGGCCGCGCGTTGCGCGAACAGGGGCAGCTCGAGCCAGCGCTGGCCGAGTTCCAGAAGGCGTTCCAGCTCGATCCGGGCACCAACGTCAACCTGCAGGAAGTGGCCATCACCACGAAAATGATCGAGGACGCGAAGAAAGCGCCGGGGCAGCCGGCGGCGGAGCGCGGCCTTACGCCCATGGAGCAGCAGCGCCGGAAGACCGAGGAGCGGCTTCGTTCCATCGAGGGCGTGCCGGAGCTGAAGCCGATCAAGCGGGAGATCGAAACCCTGAAGATCAACAATCAGCCGCCCAGGGTTCTGTATGAAACGGTGGGCAAGCTGGCGGGCGTTAACGTCATTTTCGACCCGCAGTTTACGCCTTCCGGGGGCGGGCACAACAGCTTCAACATTGATCTTTCCAACACCAACCTCGAAGACGCCCTCGATTACCTCGCCCTGATCACCCACACGTTCTGGAAACCTCTCAGCGCGAACGCCATTTTTGTGACCGAAGACAACCCCACCAAGCATCGCGATTTCGACACCATGGCGGTGCGGACGTTCTATCTGGAGAATCCCACCACCGCCCAGGAGTTCCAGGAAATCGTCACCGCGATCCGCAGCATCACGGATTGCCGCCGCATGTACACCGCGGCCTCGCTGAACGCGATTGTGGCGCGCTGCGAAGTGGACAAGCTGGCGCTGGTGGAGAAGCTGGTGCACGATCTGGACAAGCCCAAGGCGGAGGTGCTGGTGGATGTGCTGGTCCTCGACGTCAACACCACGCACACCCGCGATCTGCAGGCCAGTCTGGTCAGCGGCTCGGGCGCCGGCCTTACCGTTCCCGTCGCGTTTACGCCGTCCAGCATTACGAGCACGACAAGCACCGGAACGAGCGGAACCACCGGAACCACCACCAGCGGCGTCTTCACGCTCGGTCAGGTCGGGCATCTCAGCATTAACGACTTTTCCACCACGTTGCCGGGCGCTTTGCTCAACGCGGTCCTGAGCGATGCCGACACCCGGGTGCTGCAATCGCCGCAGGTGCGCGCCTCCGACGGCGGAAAGGCCACGCTGAATATCGGTTCGAAGATCCCGTTCGCCAGCGGCAGCTACCAGCCGGGACTCGTCGGGACCACCGGCGTGAGCCCCCTGGTGCAGACCAGCTTTCAATATGCCGATGTTGGCGTGAACATCACGCTGGAGCCGCGCGTGCATGGCGACAACGAAATCAGCATGCATATCACCGTGGACATCTCCAACGAGACCTCAACCGTGGATTTCGGCGGACTGGAGGAACCGGTGATCGGGCAGAAGAAGAGCGATACGAATATTCGCGTGCGCGACGGCGAAGTGACGTTGCTCGGCGGTTTGATGAACAACACCGATACCGACAACTCCTCCGGCATTCCCGGGCTGGTGAACATCCCCATTCTGGGCAAGCTCCTGTTCGGCCAGACCCACAAGGAAAGAGACAGGGAAGAGCTGCTCATCGCCGTCATCCCGCACATCGTGCGCACCGAGCAGTTGGACGATCTGAACACGCGCGGCATCGCCACCGGCACCGAGCAGACCGTTCAGGTTCGTTACAATCATCCGGTGGCGCCCGCGCCGCCTCTGGCCGAAACGCATCCAGCCAGCCCCGGCATCGCCCCGGGGGCTTCGGTATTAACCGTTCCCGTCGCGCCGCCGGCGAACGCACCCGTTGTCCCGGCGGAACCCGAGGTTCCGGGCGCGCAGACCGGCCTGCGTATGAGCTTCACTCCCACGGTGCTCCAGGCGCATCCCGGCGACACGGTGCTTCCCACGCTGCAGGTGAGCGCCAAAGAAGGGGTGTTCTCCGTGGGTGTGCACGTCAAGTGGGATCCGAAGATCCTCCGTCTGAACTCCATCACGCCCGGGGATTTCCTTACCGCCGGCGGACAGAGTATCAGCGCTCCCATCGATATTCGCAACGATGCGGGGGAGGCCACCATCAGCCTCAGCCGCCTGCCGGGCGCTTCCGACGTCTCCGGGGCCGGCCCTCTGGCGACGTTCGCCTTCACCGCGATGGCGCCGGGATCCACCGCCCTGACGGTAACGGAATTGACGCCGAAGAACTCCAAACAGGAGAGCCTGGCGGTCCGCCTCCCGAGCGTGACCGTCAGCGTGAAATAGCGTATGCGCCCCAGTAACAAAAGCCGCACAGGCGCGAGCGGGCTGGGACCTGAGCGCCGGCACGAAGCCGACAGGCGCTGCGGCCCGGCGCTTCCGTTGTGCGGCGCGTTCCCCGGACGACGGGCGAAGCGGCGCGGGTTCACTCTGGTGGAGCTGATTGTGGCCTTCACCATCATGCTGGTTCTTTCCACCATGGCCGTCCCGCTGGCGCGATACAAGATCCGCCGCGAGCGCGAGGTCGCGCTGCGCGAAGCGCTGGTGGAGATGCGCAGAGCCATCGACAAGTACAAGGACGATGCCGATGCCGGGAAACTGGGGCCCACAAAACTCGAAAGCTATGGGTATCCGGAGAGCCTCGACGTCCTGGTGGAGGGCGTGAAGATGGCCGGGACCGTGGATGTCAAGAAGCGCTATCTGCGCCGCATCCCGGTGGACCCGTTCACCAACTCGAAGGAATGGGGCATGCGCAGCATGCAGGACGACCCGGCATCGCAAAGCTGGGGCGGGCAGAATGTGTTCGACGTCTACACCAAGACAACGGAGAAAGCGCCGGATGGCACGTCGTATTCGGAGTGGTGAGAGGAGCGCACGGAACGCGGCGGCGGCCGTTGTGAATAATGCCGAGCCGGGCGGCGTTGCGTTCGTTGTGCGCGATTCCAGCCGAGGTTTCACGCTCATCGAGCTGATGATCGTGATGGCCGTCATCTCCATCCTGGTCGCCATTGCCGTGCCCGTCTACAACCGCGCGATCACGCGATCGAAGGAGAGCGTGTTGAAGAACAACCTGTTCACCATCCGCTCGCTGATCGACGAGTACACCTACGACAAGCAGAAGGCGCCGCAAAGCCTGCAGGATCTGGTCAGCGATGGCTATTTGCGCGAAGTTCCAACCGACCCGATCACCAACTCGAAGGACACATGGAAGGTCATCATGGAGGACCCCAACAACGCCATGAACCCCCAGGAGCCGGGGATGTACGACGTGCGCAGCGGGTCCGACCAGACGAGCCTGGAAGGCACACCGTATTCGGACTGGTGACGTTTTTTGTGGGGCAGGCTCTCAGCCTGCGGCGGGCTCCCAGCCCGCCCGGGCGCTACCAACGCTGATGGACCTGCGGCTTGATCCTTGCGTCGTAAATGCCGCGGATCGCCCGCATTGTTTGGTCGGGTAACTGCGGCAGATCGGATGCCGAACAGTTCTCTTTGACCTGCGCCGGCCGTTTCCCGCCCGGAATTGCGCAGGTAATGGCGTCCTCCATCAGGATCCAGCGCAGCGCGAAGGGCGCCATGGCGGTTCCGGGCGGAAGTAACTGCCGGATCTCCTCGACCGCTCCGAGCGCGACGTCGTAATCGACGCCGGAGAACGTCTCGCCCACGTCGAACGCTTCGCCGCGGCGATTGAAGTTGCGATGATCGTCGGGCTCGAATTGAGAGTTGCGCGCGAGTTTGCCGCTGAGCAAGCCGCTGGCCAGCGGAACGCGCGCCAGAATCCCGACGTTGCGCCGCTTCGCTTCACGGAAAAACAGCTCGGCCGGCCGCTGGCGGAAGCAGTTGAAGATGATCTGCACGGTCTGGACGTTCGGGAACTCAATGGCTTTCAGCGCCTCTTCGACCCGCTCGACGCTCACGCCGTAATATCGGATCTTTCCCGCTGTCGCGAGATCATCGAGCACTCCAAAAACTTCCGGCCGGTAGTAGACATCCGTCGGAGGGCAGTGGAGCTGCACCAAATCGAGGCAATCGGTGGCGAGATTGCGCAGGCTGTCCTCGATGAAGCGCGTGATGTTTGCGGCGTTGTAGCCGTCGGCGGTGTGGGGCGACAGGCGGCGGCCGGCCTTGGTGGCGACGACGATCCTTTCCTTCCGCTCGCGCTTCAGCCGCGCGATGAGGCGCTCGCTCCGCCCATCGCCGTAAACGTCCGCGGTGTCGATAAAGTTGACGCCGCAGTCGATGGCGGCATGCAGCGCGGCCATGGATTCCAGGTCGTCAACGGCGCCCCACGCGCCGCCGATGGCCCATGTTCCGAAACTTACCTCGGACACATTCCACCCGGTCCGTCCCAACGGTCGATATCGCATATGTCTAATGTAAACTCATCGCCCGTGGTAACTGCTCGGACGCACCAATTTCGCGCAGATGGTGGTCATCCCGCTGCGAAAACATCCTGCTACGCTTGATTCCAGGAATGATCGATGCGACTCCTGATAGCGTCACTCGTATTGATCGCTGCGCTCAGTCTCTCCGGCTGTATCGCCGTATCCAGTCAGCCGTCCTCGAGCCGCTGGACGTCTGGGTTCTGGTTTTGGGAGGGCAGCTCGATTGACCCTTCGTACTCCGGCGAAGCGCTTGATGTTCTTTTCGTGCAGGTCGGGACCATCAGCAGGGAGACGATACCCGCTTTTGTCCATGCGACAGGCAATTCTGCGGACCAATGGCGCACCTACGGAGAATTGCCTCGCGAGTTGCCGCCGGCGCGGGAGTATTGGCTGGTATTCCGGTACACAAGCCGGGGTGTACCCGATACCGAAGTGGCGGCAAAGCTCGACGCCGAGATTGAGCGCCTTCAAGGGGACGCGCGGGAGCGGCATCTCAATGTCGCGGGAGTCCAACTCGACATCGACAGCCCAACGTCCGTGCTGGCGCGTTATGCCGACTTCATAGGCCATGTGCGGCAAGGCCTGCCGAAAGAAACGCAGGTCTCAATCACAGCCTTGCTTGATTGGTTTCGCGACGGCACGGACATTGGCGACGTCATTGCTCAGGTGGATGAGTTTGTTCCGCAGTTCTACGATCTCGGCGATCCGACCTCCGCCGGCGAAGCCGTCATCGCCGCCCGGATTGACGCCGCGCGCTGGGGACCTGTGTTTAATCGTTTTCACAAGCGGTTCCGGATCGGAATCTCCAGCTTCGGCCGCGCCCGTTTGATCTCGCAGAAATCCTCGGGGCTGCACTCTTACCTGGGCTCCATACTCTTCGGGGACCTTCGGCCGCTCGATATGGCGGTAAACCCTGCCTTCCAGTTGCAAGCATCGCGGAACGAGGCCGACGAGACCGTGCTGAGTTACCGCGCTACCCGGAAAGTCCAGGCCGGTTACGCGCGCCTTGAAGCCGGCGATGTGATTCAGTTCATAGTCTCTGGCCCGGATGCGATCCGGGCCGCGGTCTGGAGCGCGAGACAAATCAAAGGATGTATGGCAGGAGTCGTCTTCTTCCGCTGGCCATCTTCCAGAGAGGACTGGGCAATGCAGCCGGACGAGGTGCTGGATGCCGCCGGGCTGGGCGCGCCGGGCCGGAGAAAGGCGAGCGGCGTGCAGGTGGTGGGCGGCGATTGCGCCGCGGTTCACTGTGTGGACGTTTACCTGGAGAGTGACCGACCTTTATCGGCGCAACCTCTCCGATATCGAATTCGCGCCTCCACTCCGCTGGAGTATTTCCTGCCGGAGCGAAACATGCCCGTCCATATGGTAGGCGCTTCGGAAATGGACGTGACGCTTCCACCCTATTGCACGCGCGGCCACCTCTACATCGGGCGCGCCGTCAGCCTGCAGCCGACGGAATTCACGGTTGAGGCGGAGCCATGAAAGCCCGGCGAATTCTCGGGGCCCTCCTCGGACTCGTTATCGCCTGGGCATGCCCCTGGAACGACGAGCTGAGAGAGTACCTAAGCGCCCATTTCTGGTCGCCGTTCGCGCGACACGCCCCTGGTTTTGAGAGGCCCAATTTGCCGCGCAGAAACGTACCGTTCGCCGGGATGACCGCAGCAAAGGGCGGCACCCCTTTGGCCCGGCTCCGCGAAGCATACCAGAAGATTTCTCAGCTCGAGCCGTATTATCAGAACCAGGCGCTTCCGGACCTGTCGCCGCTCCGGCAGGCAGTTACGGTAGCTCGTGCCGATCAGTCCCTCAGTCGGCGCGACAAGGAGGAAGTCGACCTGGTGGAAGCGAAGATTGAAATGCGCGTGGGGGAGTTCGGTGATTCCGATCAGCTTCTGAGCGCGGAGAAGAAGTTCAAGGCGTTCCTGCGCATTGCGCGGACTCCGGAGTTCCGAAGTGAAGCCCGCGGCTGGCTGGCTCATATCCACTACTTGTTCGGAGAGCAGACTGCCGCGGGGAAGATATACCTCGATGAGCTCAACCGCGCCGGCTCCAACCTGAGCCGCGATACCCTGCTCACCTCTCTGGAGATGACGTACGGGTACGACGGCGGGCCCGAGCTCATTGCACATCTCGACGAGTACTTCGACACGCCTGAGCACGCTGCGTTCGCCATCGAACTGATCACGAACCCCCACTGGCAACGGCCGGATGAGGCGGGCAGATTCGTACGATCCCCCGATAGGTCTCAAACCTACCAACGCATCAAGGATCTTCTTGCCAGGCGTGACGACCTTTTGCGATCGAGAGGCGGAGCGGACACCCTGGGCTTGCTGGCTATGCGCACCGCGCTCAGCATGGGAGATCCGGACGGAGCACGGAAGATTGCCGAACAGCTTCCTGCTGCGGCGGCGGTGCACGCCAGCCCCGATTTCCAGTGGATGTCGGCGTCCGCGCACTTCCTGGGCGGAGACTATGCGGCTGCGGAGAAGCCGCTGCTGACTCTCTTCCATTCAGCCCGTGCGGCCCCTTCACAGAGAGCGGCCGCCGCGTACGGATTGTGCGGCGTCTATTGGAAAACCGGCAATGTGGCGGAACAGATTCGCTTCGCACTCTGGCTGCGCACCGCGGACCGCGGGGGCGAGTATATGGAGGCGCCAAGCCGCCTCTCCGACCTGTCGATCTATTGGGCGTCCTCCGGGTGGGACCTCAACATGCTCCTTGAGGCCGAAGCGCCTGTCGATACACTGCAGTCGTTCGTGCAGCAAAATCCGAATCTGGACGGCATTCGACTCGTGGAATACTCCCTCGCCGTTCGCTTGGCCCGGCAGGAGCGGTATCAGGAAGCAGCGGACCTGTATCGATCGATCAACGCCAGCCGGCGGGCGCAACGTCTTCAACGATTGGCCTCACTTCAGCAGGCTGCCGAGGGGCCCGCGATGAGCGCCGAGCAGAAGTTGCATGCCCGCTACGAACTGGCGGAGTTCATCGCGGCGAATCCGGATCGGATCTACTTCAACAATGCTCTGTGGTATGGCATGCAGCGCTACGCGCTCCAGGCAGGCAGCGACGAACGTTTGACCGGAAAAGAGCGCACGAAACTAACGAATGCCGAAAGGGAACTCAAGGACAGTCAGGAAGAGCGTTGGCGCGCATACCTGATGCTGCGTGACGTAGTTCGGGACGCGGGAGCGGACAGCCTCGGACGCGACGCCGCTCGCCTCGCGGTTCGGTGTCTGCGCGGAATCAACACTGATCGCTTTGGCCGCGCGGAGGACATCCGGCGTGCGGAGATTGAGTTATCAGGATGGCTCCAGGCGGCTACGAAGTGAGGGAACCGCTCACCGCGCCGCCTGGCACCGATCGCACGGACAAATCGCCCGCAAATGGTCGAACGAATAAATCCCCGCGCTGTGGCCATCGTTCCAGTAAATGCGCACCGCATACTGGCCCACTTCCTCGATGCGCTCCATCTTCAGCGCGGGCTTGAACATGGGGAACGGCTCTTTCGCGGGCGCCGAGTAGTTGCTCTTCCGCGGCTCGTCGCCGTGCGCTCCGGTGCAGCTTGCGCAGGGGCATTCGTCGCGCAGCCAGGCCACCGAGTACTCGCTGCGATGACCGTCGCGCCAGTCGATTTTGATGCCCTTCGATTTGGAAATGGCGATGTGCTCGGGATCGGCCTTCGCCACGGTCACTGCACGCGCTCCACGTCGCGCACTCCGGGAATGCGGCGCACCGCCGACACGACCCGCTCGAGTTGCTTTTTATCGCGGATCTCAATGGTCATCTCCACCACCGCTCCGTCGCCCGTACGCTTGTCGTCCTGGCGCGCTTCCAGGCTGCGGATGTTGCTTTGTTCATGGAACAGGACCGAGGTGAGCTGGTTGAGCATGCCCGGGCGGTCGTCCGTGTGCACCACCACCTTCACGCTGAACGGCTCGCTGACCGCCCGCGCCCACTCCACGTCGATCTTGCGCTCCACCTCGTACATCAGGTTCTGCACGTTCGCGCAACTGGTGGAGTGCACCGCGATACCCTTGCCGCGCGTGACGTACCCGACGATCGCCTCGCCGCGAATCGGGTTGCAGCACTTGGCGCGATACACCAGCAGATCGTCCACGCCGCGGACTTTGATGACCAGATCCTCGTCGGCCTTTTCCTGCGGAGTCGCGCGTCCCTCGGCGGGCTGCGGCTGCTCGGGAGTTTCCGCCGGCACCTGATCGGGAGCGATTTTTTGCAGCACCTGGCGCGGTGAGAACTTCCCGTAGCCCAGCGCCGCGTGCAGATCTTCCACGCGTCCGTAGCCGTACTCAGACGCCACCGCCTCCATGTCCGACTTCGTCGCCCGGCTGAGGCTCACGCCCAGCCGCCGGGCTTCGCGTTCCAGAAACCGCTGGCCGATCTCAATGGCCTTGGCGCGCTCGGTGGTGTTGATGACGTGCTTGATCTTGTTGCGCGCGCGCGAGGTTTTGACGAAGCCCAGCCAGTCCTTGCTCGGCAGGTGGCCCGCGGCCGTCAGGATCTCCACCACCTCGCCGTTGCGCAGCGCATACTTGAGCGGCACAATACGGCCGTTCACCTTGGCGCCGACGCAGGTGTTGCCCACGTCGGTGTGAATGGCGTAGGCGAAGTCCACGGGCGTGGCATCGCGCGGCAGCACAATCACGCGGCCCTTGGGAGTGAAGGCGTAGACTTCCTCGGGGTAAAGGTCCACTTTCAGCGTGGACATGAACTCGCCGGGATCGCGCATGTCGCGCTGCCACTCGACAAGCTGCCGCAGCCAACTGATGCGCTGATCGTCGAGGGCGGGGCCCTTGCGGCCCTCCTTGTATTTCCAGTGGGCGGCGATTCCGTCCTCGGCGATGCGGTGCATTTCGTCGGTGCGTATCTGCACCTCGAACGCCACGCCGCCGGGTCCCATCACCGACGTGTGCAGCGATTGATACAAATTCGGCCGGGGAATGGCGATGAAATCCTTGATGCGTCCGGGGATGGGGTGCCATTCGTTGTGGATCACGCCGAGCGCGGCGTAGCAGTTCTTGACCGAATCCGTGATGATGCGCAGGGCCATCAGGTCGTAGACCTGATCGAGGCTGATCTTCTGCCGTTTGAGCTTCTGATACACCGACCACGCGCGTTTCACGCGCCCATCCACTTTTGCCGGAATGCCTTCGCGGGCGAGATTCACTTCCACGTCGTGCTTGATGCGGGCGAGGAATTCCTCATTTTGCTCCCGGCGCGATTCGATCTCGCGGGCCAGCTCGGCCCAGGCCTCCGGCTCCAGAAACCGGAAGGAGAGATCCTCCAGCTCGCCGCGGATCTTGCCCATTCCCAGCCGGTGCGCGATGGGCGAGTAAATCTCGATGGTCTCCTGAGCGATGCGCTGCCGGCGTTCGGGCGGCAGGTTGGCCAGGGTGCGCATGTTGTGCAGCCGGTCGGCCATCTTGACCAGGACCACGCGAATGTCGGTGACCATGGCCAGCAGCATCTTGCGGACGCTCTCGGCCTGGCGATCCTCGCGCGAGTAGAGCTTGAGCTTGCTCAGCTTGGTGACGCCATCGACGCAACGGGCCACCTCTTCGCCGAACTCGCGGCGAAGCATGTCGAGCGTGACGCCCGTGTCCTCCAAAGTGTCGTGCAGCAGGCCGGTGAGCAGGCAGACGTTGTCCATCTGCATCTCGGCCAGGATGAAAGCCACTTCGAGGGGATGGCTGATGTAAGGCTCGCCCGAGGCCCGGAACTGTTTGGCGTGCGCCTCGGATGCCACTCGGTACGCCTTCTCCAGCGCCGCGAGATCGTCCTTCGGGCGCAGCTCCCGCACTTTGGCCACAAGTTCGGCGAAGCGCCGGTCCTGCGCGTCCGCGGGCGCGATCGCCGCTGGAACCGGGGCGGGAACGGAAGGACCAGGCGGTGCGACTTCCGAGGGGAGCATCTACTTAGAGCATAACTGTTTATCACCAAATGCCGGCACAACGGAGCGGACCGCCCGGCTTTTCTTCAATACGTTGTGGGCGGCTCCGCCCTGTGCCGGCGAGGCAACGCCGCCGAAGAAAACTCTCAACGTTTCGGGGCGTTGGCGAGTTATTACTGATAGACGTGAGTAGTCCGGAGTTCATTCTCGGGATGACCCCTTTTGCGATGGAGGCGTCGGCGGATGCGCTCGCGCGGGCGCGGCGCGGCGATGAAGCGGCCTTCGAGGAGCTGATGCGCATGCACGAGCGCCAGGTGCTGCGGACGGCGCTGCGGTTGCTCGGCCGGGTCGAGGATGCCGAGGATGTGGCGCAGGAGGTGTTTCTGCGGCTGTATCGGAACCTGTGCGGATTTCAGGCGCTGGCGGAGATCCGTCCGTGGTTATATCGGGTGACTTTTAATGTCTGCTGTGATCTGGGGCGGAGGCGATTTGTGGCCGAGCTGCCGGACGAGGTGGCAGTGGAGCAGACCCAGGAGAGCGACGTCAGCCTGGAGCAGCGGCGCGGGCTGCTGGCGGAGGCGCTGGCGTACCTGCCGGAGAAAGAGCGGGCGGCGGTTGTGCTGCGCGAGATCGAAGGCCTGGATACAGCGCAAGTGGCGGAGATTCTGGGCTCGACACCGGTGACGGTGCGGACGCAGGTCTCAACGGGCCGGGCGCGATTGCGCGAAATCGTCGCCCGGCTGGAGCGGAGGAAAGGATGATGCCGGACGATTTCTCCTTGCGGGATCTGAGCGAGCCGCCGGAAGCGTCGTACGAGGCTGTGCGACGGCGGGTGATGGGCGAGATTCGGCGGCAGAAAAGGGTTCGTAATGCGATGCGGATGCTGGCGGTGGCGGCTGCCTGCGTGGTGCTGGCCGTGGCGGGGCTGCTTGTGTTGCGGCCGGGCGCCGGGGCGGTTGCCCCGCCGATATTGGCACGCGCGCCGGGGGCGCCTGAGCTGGCGTCCATTGTTCACCGCGCGCCCGCGCAGCGCCGGCGCACCCTGTCTCTGATGGCCCATGCTCACGCACCCAAACAGGAACTCGTAGTGCGGATGCAAACCGACGACCCGAGCGTCGTCATTATCTGGATGGTGGATTGAGGAGAGAATCATGAATCGATGGATCGCGAAAGTTTGTCTTGGAGCGCTGTTCGTCACTGCGTGCGCACACGCGGAGGATATTCAAAAGCTGGTGGAGGTGAAACACGTTCAGCCGACCCAGCAACTGCGCAATCTCTTCGACGTGCTGGGGGTGCGGATGTCCGATCCGGTGGGCGGCTACATCGCCCTGAAGGGATCGAAGGACGCTGTTGCCGCCGCCGAAGAGGTTCTGCATCGCGTGGACGTCGAGAAGCCGCCCCAGGACGTCGAGATTACGGGCTGGCTTGTGGTGGCGGCTGTAAGCGGCACTCCCGGAACGCAGGCACTTCCCGAGGAACTGACCTCGGTGGCGAAGCAACTCAAAACGGCGTTCGGGTATGCCGATCTTCGCCTGTTGACCAGCTTCGTGCTGCGCACCAGAGCGGTGAGCGGGGGCAGCAGCGGCGGTCCGCTCGACGGCGCCTCCTACAACTTCAGTGCCAGCAGAGTGGATGTGACCGGTGACACCCCGGGCGTGCACAAGCTTCGCCTTACCGCCGTGCATCTGTCCTGCAACAACAGCAATCTCCTTACGGATGTCGACCTGAATGAAGGCCAGAAGGTGGTTATCGCCAAAACGAGTATGACGTGGGGCCGTCAGACGACGCCGCTCATCCTCGTGCTTTCCGCTCGCGTGCTGAGCGAATAGACTCTCATCATGGAGTTTCTCAGCGAAGAGCGGGTGCGCGGGCTGCTGCGCTTCGAGGATCTGATCCCGGCGATGGAGCGGGCGCTGGCCGATTTCTCCGCGGGGCGCATTCGCCAGCCGGTGCGCAGCGTGGTCGCGATCCCCGAGCACGACGGGCAGTGGGGCATCATGCCCGCGGTTTGCGGCGACGTTTTCGGGATCAAGATGGTCACCGTCTACGAGGCCAACGCCGGCCGAGGGTTGCCCACGCATCAGGCCACCATCGAGCTGTTCCGTTCGACGACCGGTGAGCCGCTGGTGGCGATGGACGGGCGGCTGATCACCGAGATGCGAACAGCCGCGGTGACCGCCGTGGCGACGCGCGTACTCACGCCGCGCGATGCCCGATGCCTGGCTATTCTGGGGAGCGGCGTGCAGGCGCGAGCGCATGCGAAGGCGCTACGAATGGTCCGCGATTTCGATGAAATTCGCGTCTGGAGCCGCAACCCAGACCACGCCCGCCGATGCGCGGAGGAGATCGGCGCGAAAGCCATGAGCGCCGAGGACGCCGTGCGCGACGCTGACGTGGTGGTGACGGTGACCTACACGATGGAGCCGATCCTGAACGGTGCGTGGCTCGCGCCTCATGCTTTTGTCGCGGCGGTCGGCGCAATCGGACCGAAACGGCGCGAGCTGGACGACGAAGCGATGCAGGCGTCCGTGATCGTCGATTCGCGCGCGGCGGCCGAGGTGGAATCGGGCGACATCCTCCTTGCCGGCGCAAAGATTTGCGCCGAACTGGGCGAACTGCTTAACGGTCAGCCTGCGCCCACGCGCCGAATCGTATTTAAATCGCTCGGTCTGGCCATCGAGGACGTGGTCGCGGCGAAGCTGGTCTGGGAACTTCACGCGGCGTGCGCTTGATTATTGCTCGACCGCCCGCGCGGCTTGCTGCACCTCGCTGGCGGTGATGAGTTTCAGATGAACGCTGAGATGTTCGTCTTCATTGAGGGTTACGGTCTCGCCTCGGCTCTGCATCTCGCGCACTAATCCAGGATTCCTCCAAAGGGCCAAAGCCTGTTCCAGGGCGAGCGCGTAATAGGTGCCGGGCCGTATGTTCCGGATTTCGAACGAGCCCTTGTCGATTCCGCCAGTGCGCAGGTCGATGGCCCAATCCGGCGACCAGTCCACCGGAATCAGGACAGCAAGAGTCCTCGCTTCCGGATCCGTCGTCTCCGCATTCGTGGGTACCGCGCCCGACTGCGTCTCCACACTCCCGCTGAGTTCAGCACCACCTTTGTGGAAGAATACCTCGAGCTTTCCGCCGCCGTTCGAAGCATCGATGATGTCCGAAGGGAGCACGTCGCGGTGGTTGAAAGTGATCGATCGCACGTACATGCCGGCTGGCGCCCTGACCCCAACCGCATAGCGAACCGGATCGCATGAGGGAAGTTCGAACCCGCCGTCCCCATTTAACTCCGCCTGCGGGTAAGCGCCGGAGACGACGCCGTCGGTTGGCGTCAGCATCACGTGCACGCCTTTCAGGTCCGCGTCGGGCGAATCATCCACACTGGCGCTCCCGGAAATCGCAATCGGCCAGCGGACTGGCAGCCGCAGGTCCTTCACGTCGCTCTTGTCCACCAGAACGTCTGCAAACGCGAGCAGATGCGTCGCCCCCTGGACGCCTGGCCTCGTATCTTTCGTCTTACAAAGTAACAACGCGGTGTAGTTGCCGGGAACGACATCGGCAAATGAGAACATTCCCCTGGCGTCCGGCGTCGCGATGCGTTCGCCATACAGCGATTCGCCTTCGGCGGCCAGCCGCACCGTTAATTCCTTCAGATCGGGAATCTCGGGAAGCCCCGAAATGGCGCCGGAGACAACGTAACCGGCCGCTTTGCGAAGGTGAATGTCCGTCCCGTCATAGCGGTGCCCCGCCGTGACGTAAACGGGAACTGCGTCAATTTTGTGGAGGGCGTCCGGGTGCCATGTGGGAACGGGAAATAACCCTCCTGCTGGCGACTTGCGCGGTGCATCGGCAGGCGGCGGTTCCGCAACCAGGAAATACTTGCCGGGCATCAGGCCGGACAATGCATACTCGCCAGCCTTGTTCGTAATTCCGTGACCCGCCTCAGTCACCCGCCGGGAACCGAAATCACGGTGCTCGCGCAAGGCCTTCACGGTAATGCCGGCAACCGGCCTCCGGCTTTCCTCATCGACGACCCTGCCTGCTATTCCCGCTTCCGGGATTAACGTTAGCTCGATGGTGAGGCTTGCGCCTGCGGAGACATCGATCTGGGACGTGGGGCCGTCTCTGTATCCGTCGGCGGATGCAAGAAACATGTAGCTGCCGGCGGGGAGTTTGTCGAATCCGAATTCACCGTTGAGATCCGCTGTCGTTGTGCCATTTCTTCCGTGCTGAAGGCCGAGCATCTGGAGTTTGGCGCCGCCGATGGGTCGCTTCGACTCCGAGTCGATCACGCGTCCCGTGACGGAGCCGAGGGGAACACGCTCTGCCGAGGAGTCGTTTGGGGCGACCTGCGCAAAAACACCCGCGGCAAACAGAAGCGTTATCCAGATTGCCGCGGTGTTTTTCCAGAGAAACTGGCAAAACCGCATGAAAGGCATTATTGCACTCTCTGACGAGCTGTCTTAATGGACACCCTCGAAAATACTCGATGGGGCGCCACCGGATGTGGGGCCGGATGGTATCCGGCGGCGGGTCTGAAACCCGCCGGGACGGGCCGACTGCAAATCGGCAGCAGGTTGAAAACCTGCCCTGCAAGCCCGAGTTGTGCCACTTCCGCGGAAACCGAGTGGCATTGAGCAGTCGGGTTTTCATCCGGTTCGGCGGCCGAAACGGCCATGTCCAACACGCGGCGCGAGCCGCGTCCCCTGGTGCCCGGCGACGACGCGGCCGACGCGTGTTCCCAGCGTCACAGATTGTACAACCCGCGCGCCACCAATGTGGCGCGAACGCTGGTTTTTCGTTATGCGGCGGATACTGGCTCGGCAACCTCGGCCGCGGTGAAATACGCGCAGTCGGGATGATGGAAAACCAGCGCGCTGACGCTGGCCTCGGGCTCCATCATCATGCCTTCAGTCAGCTCGATGCCGATCTCCTCCGGCCGCAGCAAAGCGAACAAGCCGCGCTGATCATCCAGATTCGGGCACGCTGGATAGCCGAAACTGTACCGCTTGCCCCGATACTTCGAAGTAAATCGCTCGTGCATGGTGAGCGTGGGCGGATCGGGGAAGCCCCAGTCCTCGCGAATTCGCCGATGCAGCCACTCGGCGCAGGCTTCGGCGGTCTCAATGCCCAGCGCCTGCAGTGCGTGCGACTGGAAGAACTCACCGGCCTCTTTCGCCTTCTCCGATTCCTCCCGCACCCGCGCCCCCGCCGTGACCGCGAACAGGCAGAGATGATCGCGCCGGCCTTCGTCGGCATCCAGAATGTAGTCGCTCAGGCAGAGCCCGTCGGCCTTGGCCTGCCGCCCGAACACGAACGTGTGCAGCGGCTCGCGCGCTCCAGGCGCGAACAGGTGAATCGCATTCCCATCGCGCTCGGCTTCGAAGAACTGCCAGACCGCTTTCACGCGCATGAACTTCGCGGCGCAGGCCTTCACCGCCTCCACGTCGTGATAAAGCTTCAGCGCTTTCGGATCGCGCTCGGCCAGCAGCTTCTCGAAATTGCCCTTGAAGCCCAGGTGCCGCCCGTACAGCATGTACGGATTGATGTAGCTCCACACCTCGGGCAGATTGGGCACGTCGCGAACGCGCCGGTCGAGATACGGAGCGGCCGGAATCGGGATGTCCGTGCGCACCTTCGGACTGCGTCCCGCCATCCGCGGAGCCACCGCTTCAAACACCGGCACGACTTCGGGCGCGGCCTCCACAAACGTGTTCGCGCGCAGCGCCGCGTCGCGAGTGGCCGGGTCCATGATCCGGTTCATCAGATTCAAACCGGTCATGGCGTCCTTCGCGTAGAAGGTCGGCGCGCCGAAAGCGGGAGCGATGCGCGTCCGCGTGAAGCGGTCCGATAACGCCGCGCCACCCACCAGCAACGGCACCGACACTCCGCTGTCGCGAAAGTCGGACGCGGTGGTCACCATCTGATGGGCGCTCTTCACCAGCAGGCCGGACAGTCCGATCGCATCCGGCTTGTGCCGTCGCCAGGCCTCGATCAACTGGTCCGGCGGAACCTTGATGCCGAGGTTGATCACCTCATAGCCGTTGTTGCTGAGGATGATGTCCACCAGGTTCTTGCCAATGTCGTGCACGTCGCCTTTCACGGTGGCCAGCACAATCTTCCCGCGCGCGGCGGTGTCGGCCTTCTCCATGAACTGCTGCAGGTGGTTCACCGCGGCCTTCATTGCCTCGGCCGATTGCAGCACCTCGGCGACGATGAGCTCGTTGTTGTTGAACAGCCGGCCCACCTCGGCCATTCCGGCCATCAGCGGTCCGTTGATGATGTCCAGCGGCTGTGCCCCTTCGGCGCGCTTGCGATCGAGGTCGGCGATCAGGCCGTCTTTGGTGCCCTCAATGATGTAGTGGGCGAGGCGCTCGTCGAGCGGAAGCTCGGCCTGTTGTGTCTTCGTCTTCTTCGTCGCATGCCGGAAATGCTCGGCGATGGCCGCGATGTGGAACTGGTTGATGGCGATCTTCTGCTCGCGGGTTTGTTCGCGCCAGTCGTCGGGTGCAGTGCGCAAAAGGTCGGCCTCGGGATGATCGGCGGGCACGTCCGCGGGAGGCGTGTTGAAGAGCAAGTTCTCGGCGAGGCGGCGCTCTTCCACCGGAATGGCCGCGAACCGCTCCAGCTTCTGGGCGTTGACGATCGCGAGATCGAGTCCGGCGCGAGTGGCGTAATAGAGGAATACCGAATTCACCACTTCGCGCGCGGCGGGCGGCAGACCAAAGGAGATGTTCGAGATTCCAAGGATCGTCTTGACGAACCGGATGTTTTCCTTCACCAGGCGAATCGCTTCGATGGTCTCCACCGCGCCGCCGATGTAGTTCTCATCGCCGGTGGCACACGGGAACACGAGCGGGTCGATGATGATGTCCTCCGGCGCGATCCCGTACTTGCCGGTGAGCAGTTCCACCGACCTCTGCGCCACGGCCAGCTTGCGCTCGCGCGTGAACGCCTGCGCCTGCACCTTGTCCTCGTCGATTGTGCCCACCACCAGCGCCGCGCCGTAACGCCGCGCGATGGGGCAAACACGCTCGAACTTCTCCGAGCCGTCCTCCAGATTGATGGAGTTGACGATCGATTTGCCCTGGCAAAAGCTGAGCGCCAGCTCCACCGCGCGCGCATCGGTGGTGTCGATCATCACCGGAACGCGGATCTTCGGCATCAGTTTGTCGTAGAACGGCGCGACGTCGTTCAGTTCATCGCGGTCGCTCGACTGCAGGCAGACATCCACGATGTGCGCGCCATTTTTCACCTGCCAGCGCGCGATTTCGCTGGCCTCCTCCCACTTTTCTTCGGCGACAAGATTCTTAAACAGGCGCGAGCCGATCACGTTCGTGCGTTCGCCGACGATGAGCGGACGGTTGCTGTCATCGGGCTCCACCGTTTCGACGCCCGAGTAGCGCGCGCGATGATCCGGAGCTTTCACGCGGCGCGGCGGCCGTCCTTCAACCATCTCGGCGATGGCGCGGATGTGCGCCGGTGTGGTCCCGCAACAGCCGCCGACCAGGTTTAGCCAGCCATGCTCCACGAATTTGTCGAGCTGCGCCGCCAGCGAATCGGGCGTTTCCAGATATTCGTCGTCTTCGTTGGGAAGGCCGGCATTCGGATAGCACGAAATGCGCGTGGTGGACATCTCGTGCAGCGTGCGAATGTGGTCGGTCATCAGGTCGGGGCCGGTGGCGCAGTTCAGCCCAATGGCCAGCAGATCGCCATGGATCACCGACGTGTACAGCGCGTCCACGGGCTGGCCGGCCAGCATGGCGCCCCAGCGCTCGATGGTTCCCGAGACGATGAGCGGAATGCGCAAGCCGAGCTCGCCGCGCAACCGCATGACCGCCAGCAGCCCGGCCTTGACGTTGCGTGTGTCGAAGCAGGTTTCCAGCGCGAGCAGATCCACGCCGCCTTCGAGCAGTCCCTTCGCCTGAATGTAATAGCTGTCGCGCAGTTGCTCGAAGGTGACGTCGCCGCGAAGGCTGAGCGATTTTGTGGTGGGTCCGAGCGATCCCGCTGCAAATCGCGGCCTGCCCGGACGCGAAAATTCGTCCGCCGCCGCACGCGCCACCCGCGCCGCAGCCACGTTGATCTCATGCGCACGGTCGGCGAGCCCATACTCCGCCAGTACGATTGGCGAGCTCTGGAAGCTGTCCGTCTCCACGATGTCCGCGCCGGCTTCCAGATACGCGCGGTGAATATCGGCGATCACGTCCGGCCGCGTCAACGCGAGCATCTCGTTGCAGCCTTCGTACTTAGCGCCACCGAAATCGGCCGCGGTGAGGCCGCGCGCCTGGATCATGGTGCCCATGGCGCCGTCCAGCACGAGGATGCGCTCTTCAAGCGCGGCGACGAGTTCGTGGATGCGCGGCTCGTTCAATATTCATCATTGTAACGAGCGCTTCGTTTCGTACTCGGGCGCGCCGGCGTTCAGAAGGGCCAGAGGCGGCGCTTCGGGCGATTCACCGAAATACCGCTTCCCACGTAAGAGCCATCCAGATGGAGGTCAAACTCGGCGCGCTGCGGTACCTCTGCTCCGATCCCAGGTTCGTTTTCGTCGCTGGCTACCCCTGAATCGGACGGCGCCGGCTCCTGAGCCGCTTCCGCGTCCTTCGAGTCGTCCTCGGCGGCTCGCGCCTTCGCGGCTGCCAGAGCCTCGGCCTCGCACTCCGCCTCCGCGGCGAGCCTGCGGGCTTCCGCCTCGGCCAGTCTCCGAGCCTCCGCCTCGGCTTCCAGTTGGCGCGTGATCGCGGCCTGGCGAATGGCGATGAGCGCGCGCCGAACCGCGCGCCGAACTTCTTCACTGCTGTCGTTCAAAGCCTCCTGGAGCAACCCGGAGAACTCTTCGTTGCCCATCTTCCCCATCACCCAGGCGGCGGTCCATCGGAATGGCGGACGCGAGTCCTGGAGCATTGCCCGCACGTAGGCGGTGGCGGCCGGTTCGCCGAGCATATGCAGGCCCACAAGGGCGTTTCCCACCACGCCAGAGTCCTCGTCATCCAGGCTGGACCACAGCGTCTTCTTCGCGGCCGGCGTTCTCACGCCCCACAGGCCCTCCACCACATTGGCGCGCAGCCGCGCGTCCCCGGAGTCAAGCTGCCTCTCCACCCACTGGCTGTTGCGAACGCGCCGCGCCATCAGCATGAGCGCTTTATTGGCAATCCCCCGGTCGGGGTGGTGCGTAAGCTGGTTCAGTACCAGCAACAGCCGCGGTCCACTTGAGATCTCGTTGAGGAGATCCAGAATCCTGACCACGGCCGCGGCATCCAGGCCGGCGACGCCAGCGTTCTGCCTTGGAGCCAGACGTGCCAGCCGGACATCCAGCGCCTTGTCCACCCTCATCAGGGTGCGGCAGGATTCCAGCAACTGGTCGTGGCTGAAGCGGCCTGGCCGCATCAGTTCGACGAGAAACTCGGGACATTCCACGAAATGGTTGTACAGAGTCTTGCCAGGGATGGACCCGTTGTCCGAATTCAGTATCGAGATCGCCGCGGCGAAGAAACGCTCGGGCGCGCTTACGGCGAGTTCGCGAATCTCGGCGCGTGCCGCTCCCGGCGCCTGCGACAGGCTCATCGAGAGCGTCTCGCGCATTACCTCTTCTTCCTCGGTAAGCTCGCGATTCAGCAGCTCCAGCATATCCACCGAAGGGCAGAGAAGTACTACGGCAGCGACACTACCCGCCCGCCTGTCATATCGACAGCGTGAACCCGCGTTTTGAACCCGGCAGGCTGAAATGGGCCGGTCAGGTTGCGGGACTATGGCGAGGCCAGCCCGAGGCGCACGGCAAGGAGCGAACGTCTACGCGATGACCGGCACGGCTTCCGCCGTCTTCGCTTCGTTGAAGCTGTAGCCGAAGCCGCGGATGGAACGAATCATCTTCGGATTGGCGGAATCCTGCTCGATCTTCTGGCGCAGACGCAGGATGTACACGTCCACCGTGCGGTCGGTCACCGCGCGGTCCTGGCCCCAGACGGCATCCAGCAACTGTTCGCGGCTGAAGACCACGCCGGGCCGGCTCATGAGGTACTCGAGCAAACGGAATTCTGTCGCGGTGAGCGACAACTCGCTGCCGTTCAGACGGACCACGCAACTGTTGCGATCAAGCTCCAGCACCCCCGAGCGCATCACTCGCGGAGCGATGGACGGTCCGCGAAGCTGGGTCTTCACGCGCGCCACCAGCTCGCGCACGAAGAACGGCTTGACGATGTAGTCGTTGGCGCCGAGTTCGAGGCCGATGATGCGGTCGGCTTCCGAAGCGCGGGCAGTCAGGAAGATCACCGGCATCTGGGAAAGCTCGGGGGAGCTGCGGACAGCCTTGCAGATTTCCAGCCCATCCACGTCGGGCAGCATGATATCCAGAATTGCCAGGTCGGGCTTCTCTCGCCGAAGGAACTCAAAGGAGCCGCGGCCCGTCTGCAGTCCGACGAACGCAAAGCCTTCCTTCTCCAGGTTGTACTTCACCAGCGAGTACAGGTCCGCATCGTCTTCAATCAGCGCAATCTTTCGCATATCGTTTCCTGAAACTAACCCGCAACCGTTACAGTCGCATTACAATTCGATGACTGGCCAACTACGCAGGGTATTTTCTTAATTGTACGAGTTCACCACGCCAGCGAGGTGGCCCCGTCAGTCCACGGGGATTCCTGCTGTAGCCCATTTTTCATTGGGTTGCGGACGGAGCACAAATCGGAGCATGCCCCCGCCGACGATTTCAGAATGCGAAATCCAGGGCCGGTTGAGGGGCTCGCCGTTGAGAGAGGCCGACTGGACGTAGAAGTCGTCAGCTCGCTCCCGCACAGCCTCCACGGTGAATGTCTTTCCGTTCTCCAGATGGATGGTAAGCCGATCGAACAGCGGGGTCCCCAGCGCGTAGATGGGCCTGCCCGGATTCACCGGGTAGAACCCCATCGCGCCGAAAACGTACCACGCAGACATCTGGCCCGTGTCCTCGTCGCCCAGCCAGCCGTCCGGACCGGGCTTGTACAGGCGGCTCATCACCTCGTGCACCCACCTCTGCGCTTTCCACGGCTGGCCGGCGTAGTCGTAAAGATAGATCACGTGGTGGACCGGCTCGTTGATGTGCGCATACTGGCCCATGTTCTCGAGTTTCGTCTCGGCCATCTCATGGATTACATGTCCGTATCCACCCACTTTGTAGTCGGAGGTCATCGAGAATAACTCGTCGAGTCTGCGGATGAGCGCCTCGCGCCCGCCGAGAAGCTGGATGAGTCCGGGGACATCGTGCTGCACGGACCAGAGCCACTGCCAGGCGTTGCCCTCGGTATAGACCCCGCCCCATGCGAGTGGGTCGAATGGCTCCCTCCAGCTTCCATCGGCCTTGCGGCCGCGCATGAAGCTGGTGGAGGGGTCAAATACATTGCGGTAGTTCTGTGCGCGAGCGGCGAGTGCGCGAGACTCAGCGGTTTTTCCGAGCTCGCCCGCCAGCCGCGACACGCAGGCATCGTCATACGCGTATTCCAGCGTGCGTGAGACAGACTCGGGGACGCCGTGATCGGCGGGCACGTAACCAAGTGAGATGTAATCCGCGAGACCGTCCCGCCCTGCGTTGCCGGCGGTTACGGTGGCGTCTTTATAGACCGCGCGCCAGGCTTTTTCCGCGTCGAAATCGCGGACGCCTTTCGCGTACGCGTCGGCGATCACGGAGTCGGCGTGGGTGCCGATCATGACGTGGGTTTCCGCCGGATTGGGCCACTGCGGAAGCCAGCCGCTTTCGTCGAAGATGTTGAGCATCGCGCGGATGATCTCCGCGTCACGCGTGGGCTGAAGCAGCGCCAGCAAAGGAAACTCGGCGCGAAATGTGTCCCAGAGACCGGTGTCCGAGATCATCGGACCCGGATGAATCTTCCCGTCGTACGGGCTGCGGTGGACGCCCCCTTCCGTCAGCATGTGCGGGAACTGCAGCGTGTGGTACAGCGCGGTGTAGAAGGTGCGGCGCTCCGCATCCGTGCCGCCCGCGATCTCGATGCGGCCCAGTTCGCGATCCCATTCCGCGCGCGCGGCGTTGGCCACCGCATCGAGATCCGGCCGCGGAATCTCCGTTTCGAGGTTGCGTCTGGCCTGCTCGGAACTAATCAGCGACGTGCCAACGCGGATCGTGACAGTATCGCCCTGTTTCGCCGGGAAGCCGATCCAGGCCGCTTTGCCGGTTGTGCCGTGTACCGCGAAATCGTGGTCGAATACGGCGACAAAGCAGAGCTTGTGGTCTGCCGTGGCGCCGGTGATCGTCTTCGCGCGCGGGTCCACTGCCATGGAGGCTTCATCGAAAAGCACCCATGCATGGCGCGTCTTCGGAAACGTGAAGCGCAGGATGCCACCGTGCCGCGCCGGCGCCACCTCAGCTTGTATGCCGTAATCTTCGAGCAGCACGCGATACCGGTAAGGCCGCGGTTCTTCATTCTCGTGCCGGTACCTGGAGGCCCGCGCGCCGCGTTCGAGATGGAGCTTGCCAGCCATCGGCATGATTGAAAACGAGCCCCAGTCGGACATCCAGGCGGAGGGCCGATGCGTGGAGCGAAAGCCGCGGATCCTTCCCGCGCGGAATTGATAAGGCCAGCCTCCGTCGCCGGTTTCAGCCGTCCAGGCGGCCATCGCAAACGGCAGGAAGACACCGGGATAAGTGTTGCCGTGCGACAACTCGTAGGTCGAGTCGGTGCCCACCAGAGGGTCGGGGAGATCGGCGAGGCGAGCCTGGGCTTGAGCCAGGGCCCATCCGCCCAGCAGGAGGATCGTGCAGGCTGGCTTCACTAATAACCCGACACCGCGCCTGACGTGCCGGCCAGCGACATCGCCGGCAGCCCGAGCCGGCTGCGGCACTCGTCCAGCATGGCCGCAGTGCGGCTGGCCCCGCACCGGGTCGCTCCAAGAGCGCGTACCTTGAGCAGCGTGTCCAGGTCGCGCACTCCTCCGGCCGCCTTGACCTGCACGCGCGGCGCCGCGTGCTTGCGCATGAGCGCAAGATCCTCCATCGTCGCGCCGCCCGATCCGTAGCCGGTGGACGTCTTGACCCAGTCGGCTTCGAGCTCGCTGGAGATCTCGCAGAGCCGAATCTTCTGCGCGTTGTCCAGGTAGCAGTTCTCGAAGATCACCTTGACCTTCCGACCCGCGGCATGCGTGACCGCAATCACCGCCGCGATATCGTCGCGCACCAGGGACCAGTTGCCGCTGCGCACTGCGCTGATGTTCACCACCATGTCCAGTTCCTGGCCGCCATCGGCGAGCGCGCGCCTGGCTTCGGCCACCTTGATCGCCGTGGTATGGCCGCCGTGCGGAAAACCAATTGTCGTGCTGGCCTTCACGTCACTGCCGTGCAACAACTCGGCGCAGCGAGCCAGGTAATACGGCAGGATGCAGACACTGGCGACCCCATAGGCGCGCGCCAGCCGGCAGCCCTGCTCGAGCTCGTTCACCGTCAGCGTCGGATTGAGCAGCGAATGATCGATCATCCCGGCGATATCGGAATATGTGTAGTCCATCGCAGCCCCCGTAACTGGTATAACATCGGCCGCAACGCTTGTGACACGATATCTGTGATGCGAAACCATGTGGGTCTCGCCATTGCGGCTGTTCTGCTGCCATTTCCTCTCAGTGCAGGCTGGACTTCACTCGGCGCGATGCCGCCCGGCGTTAAATCGGGCGAAGGCATGGAGTACCGGAGCGCGCAGGGAATCGTGAGGCTCAGCGTGATCCAGCCGGGTATTGTGCGGGTGCGCTTCACTCACGCGCAGGCCCTGGCTCCGGACGATTCCTACGCCGTCCTGCCGTCTGTCCTGCATTCCTCGGGCGCGGTTTTTCAGTTCGCGAGCGATGCCCATGCGGACCGAATCGTCACCAGCGGGCTGACTGTCGAGATCCAGCGGGATCCCTTTCGGCTGCGATTCCTCGATCCACAGGGGCGCGCGCTCGATCGCGACGCCGACGACATGGGCATGGCGTACGATCCCGCGGGGGGCGTTCGCGTCTGGAAGGATTTGCCCGCCGACGCTCATGTCTACGGTTTCGGCGAGCGAACCGGCCCCCTGGACAAGCGCTCCTACAAGCAGAGCGGCCACTCCATGGTCGACTGGAACACCGACACGCCCGGTTACGACGGCAGCTACGATCCGCTCTACGACAGCATTCCGTTCTTCATGACACTGCAGAACGGCCTCGTGCACGGCATGTTCTTCGACAATCACCGCCGCGCGAGTTTCGACGTCGGACGCGAGAACGCGATGCGGCTGAGTTTCGGCGCCGACGATGGCGAGCTGAATTACTATATTCTCACCGGCCCGCGGCCCGCCGACGTTCTGCACCGCTATATCGCGCTCACCGGCGCAATGGCCATGCCGCCACTCTGGGCGCTCGGTTATCATCAGTGCCGCTGGTCGTACTATCCCGAATCGCGCGTGCTTGAAATCGCGCACGGTTTTCGCGACCGGCACATCCCAGCCGATGCGATCTGGCTGGACATCGACTATATGAACGGCTATCGCATCTTCACGTGGGACCACTCGCGGTTTCCCGATCCGAGTGGCATGCTGCGGCAGCTTGACGGGATGAATTTCCACGCGGTCACTATCGTCGATCCTGGTGTCAAACTCGACCCAGGTTACGCTGCGTACGACAGCGGTCTTCGCGCCGATATCTTCGCGCACACATCGGATGGCAAGGTCTACTCAGGCCCGGTGTGGCCCGGGCCGGCGGTGTTCCCGGATTTCACTGACGAAAAGGCGCGAAAGTGGTGGGCCGGGCAGATCGCCGGTTTTGTTTCCTCCGGCGTTTCGGGCATCTGGGACGACATGAACGAACCCTCCGTGTTCGACGTGCCGACGGTCACCATGCCCGATGACGTGGTCTTCCATCACAACGGAGCGGCGATCACGGCGGCCGAGGCGCACAACGTTTTCGGTCAGCAAATGACGCTGGCCACGCGAGAAGGCCTGCTGCAGGCTCGCCCGGACGAGCGCCCGTTTGTGCTGACGCGCGCGACCTACGCAGGGGGCCAGCGCTACGCCGCAGTATGGACTGGCGACAATGTCGCCGACTGGCCGCACCTGCGCGATGGCATCACGACGCTGCTGGGCATGGGCATCTCCGGCTACCCGTTCGTTGGGAACGACATCGGCGGGTTCAACGACGGTCCGGTTGCCGACCCGGAGTTGTTCACCCGGTGGATCGAGGCAGGCGCGTTCTTTCCGTTCATGCGCGCGCATACCGTTCCCGATGCCGCGAACAAGGAACCGTGGGCGTTCGGCCCCGAGTTCGAGGCGTACAACCGCCGCGCCATCGAGCGCCGTTACGAATTTCTCCCGTATCTCTACAACGCCTTCCGGCAGAGCGCCGCCACGGGCATGCCGATCATGCGGGCGCTGGTTCTGGAGTATCCGAACGAGCCGGCGACGTGGGAGCTGTCGGATGAATTCCTGGTTGGCGGCGATCTGCTGGTGGCCCCGATTCTCTACGCGCACGCGCGCGAACGCGATGTGTATCTGCCGCGCGGCGAATGGTACGATCTGCGCGACGATCGCGAGTACGAAGGCGGAAAAACCGTCCATGTGAAAGCCGATCTCGGCGAGATCCCGCTGTTCGCGCCCGAAGGCGCCATTCTGTTTCGCGCGCCGGTGATGCAATCCACCGCCGAATGGCCGACGGCCGAGCTGATCTTCGATGTCTATTCACGCAAAGGCACGGCGCGCGCGTATCTGGAAGACGACGGGAAGCTGAACAGCCGCGAGCTTGCGCGCAGCATTGCCTGCGTCCGGCGCGCCGATGGCGTTGAGGTGTACCTCGAGCCGGCCGCGGGAGATTTCACGCCACGGCACGCCGACAACGCCGTAGTCCTGCACTTTGCGCATGCGCCGGGCGCAGTGACCCTGAATGACGTCGCGCTGGCGGGCGACGCGGTTCATTTCGATTCGGCGCGATCGACGCTTACCATTCACGTACCGCAGTCCCGCGAAGAGCAGGTAATCAAGGTTCACTGGAAGGAAGGAAATCATGGATAGCAGAATTGGCCGCCGCAGCCTGCTCGCTCCAGCGGCCGCACTCGGCCTGGGATCATTGAGCACAATCCGGGGCGCGGAACCGCCCAAACCCGCGGGGTTGCCCTCCGACCTTCTTGACCTCGCGCGCCTGCGCGATTATCAAAGCCGGCGCTCCTCCAGTTACGACCGCACCGGTGGCAACGCCGATTTCATCCCCATCGAACCCGGCGCAACAGCCACGCTGCTGGACACGGCCGGCCCCGGGCTGGTCACGCACATCTGGTTCACCATCAACTCGCGCGAGGAGCTGCACCTGAAGAGGCTGGTGCTGCGCGCGTATTGGGACGGGGAGACAGAGCCCTCGGTGGAAGTGCCGGTCGGCGACTTCTTCGGGCTTGGTCTCGGCGAGTACTTCCTGTATCAATCGGCGCTGACCAGCGTGGCTGGGCAGAAGGCGCTGAACGCGTATTTTCCGATGCCTTTCGCAACATCGGCGCGCATCACGGTGACCAATGAAGGCCGCATCCGAACCGACAGCTTCTACTACAACATCGACTACGTCGCGCTGCCGCACGCGCCGGCTGAAGTCGGCTACTTTCACGCGCAGTATCGCCAGGCGTCGCCGCTCCGCGGCTGGACAGATAGCTGGCAGAACAACTGGGACGCCATCGTCGAACACAAGAAGAACCTGAATGGAGAGGGGAACTACGTCTTCCTGGAGGCGACCGGCCAGGGCCATTTCATCGGCGTCACGCATGCGGTGCTGCAGAACCAGAGCGGCTGGTTCGGCGAGGGCGACGAGATGATCTTTGTCGATGGCGAAACGACACCGTCGATCAACGGCACCGGCACCGAGGACTACTACAACGGCGCATGGGACTTCGGGCAGACGTTTGCATATCCGCACAACGGCGCGCCATACATGGTGGACCCGGAGCGGATCGGCGGACGCTACTGCCTGTATCGCTGGCACACCGAGAGCCCGGTGACGTTCCGCAAGTCGATTCGCGTGACCATCGAGCACGGCCAGGCCAACCACCGCTCCGACAACTTCTTCAGCGCGGCCTTCTGGTATCAGACCGAGCCGCACATGAAGTTTCCCGCGCTGCCGCCGGTAACCGAGCGGATTCCGCGCCTGTGGCGGGTCGGCGGACCGGGAGCCGCGCCGCTGCCATGAAGACCGCTATCGCGTTGTTCTTCATCGCAACCGTGCTGGCGGTGAAAGGAGGAGCCGCCGTGAAAGTCGAGAAGGTGGAATACAAGGGCTGGCACAATTGCTATCGCGTCAGCAATGGCGAGGTGGAAGTCATGGTCACCGGCGACGTCGGTCCACGCGTGATTCGCTACGGCTTCGTCGGCGGGCAGAACTTCTTCAAGGAATACGCGGAACAGATGGGCGGCACTGGCGAGGAGAAGTTCCAGCTTCGCGGCGGCGATCGCGTGTGGAAAGCGCCCGAAGATCCCATCGCCACGTGGGCGCCGGACAACGTCCCGGTGGACGTGCAGGTGAGCGCGACGGGTCTGGTGGCCCGCGAGCCCGTTGAGCCGCTGACCGGCCTGCAGAAGGAGATCGAAGTCAGCATGGCCGCGTCGGGAACCGGCGTGACGGTGTCGCATCGCATCGCCAATCATTCGCTGTTCACGCTGGAGTTCGCGCCCTGGGCGCTGACCATGATGGCGCAGGGCGGAACGGTGGTCACTGGCTTCCCGCCGCGCGGTCATCATCCGCAGAATCTCGAGGCGACCAATCCGCTGGTGATGTGGGCGTACACGAATCTCGCCGATCCGCGCTGGAAGTTCACCAGAAAGTACCTGACACTGCGGCAGGATCCCAACAACAGCGAAGCGCAGAAGCTGGGAATGTTCAATCCCGACACCTGGGCGATGTATCTGCTCAATGGCGAGGCATTCCTCAAATGGACAAAGCCGAATCCGGCGGCCACGTATCCCGATTTCGGTTGCTCATTCGAGACTTTCACCAACAATGAGTTTCTGGAAGTGGAGACACTGGGCTCGCTGGCCAAGGTGGCCCCGGGGCACACCACGGAGCTGGTGGAACACTGGAGTCTGCACAGGGACGTGCGCGTCCCCGAGCTAACCGACGCCGAGCTGGACCGCGTCGTGCTGCCTCTGTTGCAGGCTCGCTGAGGATTTCTGCGGAGGGCCCGAGCCATCTTTAGCCCCTTTGGCGAGAGGTCCGTTTGTTAACCCGCAACGGCGTGGGACCGGATCCCGGGCCGGCGGCTGATCGTCGCACGCAGCCTCGCGCGAAGGGAACTAGTATTCTCTACGCCCGGCGATTCGCCTCTCCGACGACAGAGCAACGAACTCTTGGTTTGAAATGTAGCACAGGGTTTGCGGGCTGCCGGCGGGGCGAGGGTGTAAGTGGATGTGCGCGTGGGGAAGATGGGGCGAGATTTTTGTGAAGGAGCGAGTCTGGCGGGCACCTCGGCAGAGCGTTTCCAAAAGCAGGACCTCGGATTGATGCTGCCCGAGGTCGGACTCTGTACGAGTTGCGCGTGATCCGACCGTAGCCGCCTTGACGCCTGTGAGCGGACGTACGATGCTAGGGACTCAGCGACCAAGTGAACCGAGGACGTATCGCGAACAGCACGACTCGACTCCGAAGGGATCGGGTGGACCCGTTAGGCATGCGGCTCTGCCCCGGTGAGGGTAAGCGATAGATCAACGGCACGACTCTGACCGAGTTCCCTGAAGAAGTACGGCAAGGGCCGCCAGCGCGGTTCCCAGGAGAAGTAGGCTGGGGGGTTCTGGAACCACGTTGGTCAAGTAAAAGCTGTCCGCGTAGGACTCCAGGCTGACCGTGCTTCCGTCTCCGCTCGTCGCATAATCAACGCTCTGAAACGCGATGTTCTGAACGCCCATTGGGGTGGTCGAGAAACTGGTAAAGTCAATGGAAGCCGTGTCTGACGACCCTACCGGGTACAGGGCCTCGGAACAGGCGCCGTTCGGAATACCATTGTTGAAGCAAAAATAGTCTCGAGGAGTCCCATTAGCGATTCCAGACAAGTAGTAAGAGACCATTCCGTAATTTGGCGAAGAGACAGTACAGTCGAACGTCGAGGAGCCGACGCAGAACATCAGTTGAACCGATACGAAATCGTTATAGTAAGTGCTGCCCCCGAGGCTGGCGCCATTCGCGGTCACTGAGATCGAGCTGATGTACCGGTCTCCTAACGAGATATCAACGGACGATTCAAAGCTCATCTCCGACGCACAGCAAGAGGAGCTGCTCGTGGACCAGCCGGGGGAAGCGAATGTCGCGCTGATGCCTCCGGTTTCCGACGTGCCAGCAAAGCTAGCGGTCACCGTCGAGCCTGCGGGACTGCCGAAGCTACCCCCCGGCGCCCATGGATAGCCAAAATCCGTGAACTCCAGGTCCGTCTGCTCGCAACCACCCGATGCCGTCCCTGGCGAAACGAGCCCATTCGTCCCCGTTCCCAAATTATAGATCGACGACCCGCACGGGAGAGGAGCTGCCGATGCGGTCGCCGCTCCGGCCACAAGCAGCATGCACAGGTTCAAAATCTTGTTTCGTCGAGACATTTGTTAGGGACGGTCTAATGTCGGCCGCAGTATGAGGTACGCCACATAGCCCTCTTGTCCGCCAATCGTATCAGAAACGCGGTCGACTGCTCTGCCCCGTGCTGGCATACGCTGCAGAGATAGTACTTCTCAAGCTGTCCAACGACAGGCCGGAATTCCTATGAGACCCGCTTAGCTCAGAACTTCCTCAGATCGTCCACCGGCGCTTTGAGGCCTTTGCTACGGTAGATCTGGAGCAGGCTGTCCTCTTCGGGCGAGGTAGCCAGCACCTTGGCGATCTGGGGGTTCACCAGTGATACGCGCGAGGGAATCCAGACGTGGCCGTCGGCGAACTCGACGTTGCTGACGAAGCCGGTCGGGGCCGCGATAGCCATGGGCTGGCCGCCCGCGCCGGTCAGATGAACAGCTCTACCGACAGTCCGAAAAACTCCGCCAGCTTCTTCGCCTGCGCTTTGCTGACGCCTCGGCGGCCGCTCAGCAGGTCCGAGACCTGCGCACGCGAGCCGATCGCCGGCGCCAGATCCACCGGCCGGAGGCCTCGCTGTTCGAGCAGGTATTGAACCATCTCGTTCGGGGGCACGTCGGGCAACTCGACGTGATCGTCATAATTCTGGATCAATTGCTGAAGAAGGTCCGCCAGTTCCGCTTCCTCGGCCGACATCCTGCGCTCGGGAAAATGCAGGCTCTCCAGCAGTTCGACAGCCCGATCGAATTCCTCATCGTTGCGGATGACTCGCGGAAGGGCGCTGGCCAGCAGTTTGCCGTATCTGCGCTCATCCATTGCTACCGTGCCCATTTCATCCACTCCTTCCGGTCGTACTCTTTGTGCGTGAGCAGCGCCTTCACGTAGAGCGTTCGGTAGGTATAGTTTACCCGGACGATCAGCCGCAATGCGTTATGCGAGACATCGAAGATCAGAACCGTGCCCACCTGGTCGGCCGAGGCGAAGTCCCGACGAACATGGCTGAGCTGCAGCCACGCGGCCTTGCGTGCGGCGCGGTACCATTGCGTGAGTTCCTTCAGGCATCCGGGGTGTTTCGCCGCCAGCTTCATCAAGCCGGTCCGGCTGATCACGTTCACGCATTCATGTTCGCATAACGATAACAACCGTGCAAGCATTATGCGAACTATGCCCGCCGTTCTTTCCGGCGGTGTTGGGGATTGCGAGTGTTTGGCGGATTGAAAATCCACGCGCAGGATGCAATCCTGCCCCATGATTTAGAACTTCTTCAACTCATCCACCAGGGCCTTGAGGCCCTTGCGCCGGTAGATCTGCAGCAGGCGGTCCTCTTCCGGCGAGGGCGCCAGCACCTTGGCGAGTTGCGGGTTCTCCAGTGACATTCGCGACGGAATCCAGACGTGTCCGTCGGCAAACTCGACGTTGCTGACGAATCCGGTCATCGCCGCGATCGCCATGGGCTGGCCGGTCCGCGAGGAGAATCGCAGCACGGCATCGGGCGTCATCTCACGTCTTTCGCCGGGGGCGAGGTGCACGTCGGCGGGTACCGCGCCGGCCATGTATTCCCGGCCCTGCTGATCCCGCATAATCCAGCCGATCTCCACCGAGCGAATCTCGCGGTCGGAGCGATTGTGCACCGCGAAATGCGGAGTCACCGCCTCGTTGCCCCGCACCACCGCCATCGCGCCCGGCGAATCCACCGGGGCGTCGGGAAACGCCAGAAATGCGAACTGCACCTGCCGCTCCGGGTCCACATTGGTGGCCCGGCCGTGGACCATCTGCACGTCGATTCCCGTGGCGTCCGCCCGGCGCGACATGTCGGCCAGCATTTCCTGCTGCAGCCTTGCCGGACCGCCGGAATCGAGCAGCGCGCGCAGATACTGCCGGTCGCGGCGCGCTTCCAGCTCATACACCATCAGCGCCCGGCGCGAATTGAGGCGATTCGGTCCATAGAAGCCCAGATTGTCGAAAAGCACGCCGTCCAGGCCGATCTGCACAACCGCATCGCCTGGCTGATACGGCCTCAGCAGACGCAGATCCACGTGCACGGGGAACGTTTCGCCGGGCCCCACGTTCAGGCTGGGCACCGTCACCGAGGCTTTGCCGCCCGGCGCGAGATCCTGCGCCAGCACCACCAGGGTGACGCCGCGAATGCGCTGCTGGCCGGAATTGCGCAGCACCAGGGCGACTCGCACATCCACCACCGACGCGCCGCCGCGGATGGCTTCGGTGGAACCGGCTGGATCGGACGAAAGCAGTGAAACCGGAGAGTCCCTGGGAAACTCGACGCGTGGCAGCACGCCGGCCCACGCAGTCGCCGCGCACACGGTTATGAGGGGCAAACTCCTAGCGCGCATCGTAGACCTCGGTAATGGTGGTCTGGCCGGTGTCGTCATCCAGCGAGCGCGCCGCCACCGAACCGCGCGTGCTCACCGTGACCAGCGCCGCGCCGGGGTCCGGCGGAACATACGACAGCGACGCGCCGTTCGTCTTCGCCTCGATTCCATGCCCCGATGCCACCAGCATGTCCGCGCGGCTGGTGTCGTGTGCGGTCGAGCGACTCACAATGCTCTTCAGCGCCGCAGCCAGATGGTCCGCCTGCGGAGCGGGAAGATTGATCCAGAATCCAACTACAAAAACGGCCGTCAGAACAGCGACAACGGTCGCGGCGCTCCAGCGAAACCGGAAGAACCGAAGCTTCGCTGGGTAGTCGCCCACGCACTCGCCCGCCGCCAGGCCAACGCGAATGTTCCCGGTCATCTCTTCGGAGAGCCGCGCCCAGTCAATGCTCGCCGGCATATCCTGCGCCGCCTGCGCGACTGCACGGCGGTCTGCCTGGAAGGCTTCCAGCGCCGCCCGGCAGCGTTCACATCCACGCACGTGCCAGTGCGCGCGCAGCGACCGCCAGAAACCGAGGTCGCCGCCGGCCAGGAGCGCGAGCCTGCTGTCATCCATGTGATTCACATTCACGTGATTCACGGCCGCCTCCTTTCCATGTAGCGGCGGAACTTCACTCGTGCATTCGCGATGTGCGAGCGCACGGTGGCCTTGGAACAATTCAGATGCTTTGCGACATCTTCGGCGGGCAGCCCTTCGACATCGCGGAGCAGCAAAGCGGTGCGCTCACGGTCGGTGAGCGTGTCCAGACCGCGCTCCAGCCACGCGCGCCGCTCGGTGCGCAGAACCATCTGTTCCGGGCTCTGCTCACCAGCAGTGGAGAACTCCTCCAGCATGCGATCGGAAAGCGAATCCGGCAGGGCGTCAATCTCGCAGAAGCTCACCTTCCCGCTGCGCCTGAGGAAATCGATCGCCGTGTTGCTGGCGATGCGCGAAAGCCAGTGTGCGGCCTTGTCGGCATCTTTCAACTGCTCCTGGCGCTGCAGTGCCTTGATGAACGCTTCCTGGGTGAGGTCCTGGGCGTCGGCGACGTTGCCGACAATGCGATAGATGAGCAGGAAGATTCGCCGTAAGTTATCGGAAATAAAGCGGCTTTGCTGTTCGTGCGTGAGCGGCGCGTCGAGCGAGTAAGGTCCGGCGCCTTCCGTCATAAAGCCCTCGAACGCATGTACCGCGGTAGCCATTGCCTATTACAGGCTGACGACGAACCGGCTGAAACGTGCAGAACCATCTTTATTTCCGCTTCACTTCCCGCAGATCCCATCGGGCGCTGCCCGCCCGAACCTTAGCCCGCCGCTCGCCGCCGGGGCTCGCCCCGGCCAGGCGTATCCTGAATTCTAGTATGCGACGTGTAGCTGTGGTTGGTGTGGGCAAGACGGCGTTCGGCGCGTTTCCCGACCGGGATTTGCGCTCGCTGGCTGTGGAAGCGGGGCAAAAGGCCCTGCAGGATGCGAATGTCGAGCCCGGCGGCGTCGAGGCGTTTTATCTGGGGAATTTCGCCGGGCCGTCGTTCATCGGGCAGAATCATCTCGCCCCGTACGTGGCGGGAGGACTCGGCATCAGCGGCGTTCCGGCCACTCGGTTCGAGGCCGCCTGCGCCTCCAGCGGAGCGGCGTTCTTCCATGCCTGGTCGGCCGTGGCGGCGGGGATCTACGACGTGGTGCTGGTGGGCGGCGTGGAGAAAATGACCTCGCAGCCGACCCCGCGCGTGGCCGAGATCCTGGCTGGCGCGGGCGACATGAGCGGCGAGATGCGGGCCGGCGCCACGTTTCCGGCGCTGTTCGCCATGATCGCGCGACGGCACATGTACCAGTACGGGACGACGCGCCAGCAGCTCGCGGCAGTCGCGGTGAAGAACCATGCCAACGGCGCGAAGAACCCGCTGGCGCACATGCGTAAGGTGATCACGGTGGAGCAGGCCCTTGCAGGCAAACCGGTGGCCGAGCCGCTCACCGTCTACGATTGCTCGCTGGTCAGCGACGGCGCGGCCGCGGTGGTGCTGGTGGCGGCCGACCGGGCCGCAGAGTTCACCAGCAAGCCCGTGCATGTGCTGGGTGTTTCGCAGACTTCGGATCGCGTGGCCATGGACGAGAAGGAGGACATCACCACTCTGCGGGCGGTGCGGTCGTCCGCGGAAAAGGCCTATCGGATGGCCGGCGTGAGCGCCGCGGAGATTCAGTTTGCCGAGGTGCACGATTGCTTCACCATTGCCGAGATCCTGTCGTACGAAGATCTCGGCTTCGTGCCGAAGGGCGAAGGCGGTCCGTATGCGCAATCGGGCGCGACGTGCCTGCGCGGCGAGCGCCCGGTAAACGCCAGCGGCGGGTTGAAATCGAAGGGGCACCCGGTGGGCGCGACCGGCGTGGCGCAGATCTGCGACGTTGCGCTGCAGATTCGCGGGGAGGCCGGCGATTTGCAGGTGAAGCGCAATGAGCTCGGCCTGGCGCAGAACCTGGGCGGCTCGGGTGCCACGTCGGTGGTGACGATTCTGGGGGCGGCATGATGAAGACGGGAACTGTATACACGGAGACGGTGGTCTGGTCGCCGCCGGAGATGTACGTGAACGATGCGCCGTATCAGATCGCGATCGTGGATTTGGGCGACCGGCGCGTTACCGCGCGCATTCTGGGCGAGCGGGTGGCGATTGGGGATGTAGTGGAGTTGGTGGAGGAGCGGAATGGCGTGGAGTACTTCGGGAAGGGGAAGGAATGAGCGCGCAGGTCCTTCGTGCGACCTGGTTCATATTCCTGCCTCTCGCCATGTGGCTTTGCGGGATTTTGCTGGCCGTCGTCTTTGGCAAAGCTGAGAGACGGAGGCTGCGCCGGGTTCTGTTGTGGGGCTCGCCGATCATTCTTCTGCAGACCGCGCTCGCTCTGTTCTTCGTCGTGATCCTCTCCAAGGGCGCATTGTAGGTCCAGCGTGTTATGAAGCTCGCCTCGCGGATGTCGCGCATCGAATCCGAGTCTGCCTTCGAAGTGCTGGTGCGGGCGCGGGAGCTGGAGGCCGCGGGGCGGGACATCATCCATCTGGAAATTGGCGAGCCGGATTTCGCCACGCCGCGGCACATCATAGAAGCGGCGAAGCAGGCGCTCGACGACGGATGGACGAAATACGGTCCGCCGCAGGGATTGCCCGCGCTGCGCGAGGCCATTGCCGCCGGGGTTTCGCGAACGCGCGGCATCCAGGTCGGCCCCGAGCATGTCTGCGTGGTGCCTGGCGGGAAGCCAATGATCTTCTTCCCGATGCTGGCGCTCCTGGAGCCGGGCGACGAAGTCATCTATCCGAACCCCGGCTTCCCCACGTACGAATCGATGATCCGATTCATCGACGCCACGCCGACGCCCGTGCCGCTGGTGGAGGAACGCGGGTTTTCCTTCGACCTGGATGCCTTCGCGCGGAAGTTGTCCGACCGCACAAAGCTGGTGATCCTCAACTCGCCGCAGAACCCGACGGGCGGTGTCATCCCAGCCGACGACGTCCGCGCCATTGCGGACATGCTCCGCGAGCGCGACGTGATAGTGCTCTCCGACGAGATCTACTCGCGCATCTGGTTCGGCGAGCCGCCGCTGTCCATCGCCAGCTTGCCCGGAATGCTGGAAAAGACCATCATCCTCGACGGCTTTTCGAAAACGTATTCGATGACCGGCTGGCGGCTGGGCTACGGCGTGATGCCGCGGTGGCTGGTGGAGGCGGTGAACAAGCTGATGGTGAATTCGAACTCGTGCACGTCGAGCTTCACGCAGCGCGCCGGGATCGCCGCGCTGACCGGTCCACAGGATGACGTCAGCGCCATGGTCTGCGAGTTTCGCCGGCGGCGGGACGCGTTCTGCGAGGCCCTCAATCGCGTGCCGGGATTCCGCTGCCGCTTGCCAGAAGGTGCATTCTACGCGTTCGCCAACATCACCGGCACCGGCCTGAAATCGAAGCCGCTGGCCGGCGCGTTGCTTGAAGAAGCCGGTGTGGCCGCCCTCGGCGGCACCGCTTTTGGCGAATATGGCGAGGGCTACCTGCGCTTCAGCATGGCCAACTCCTATGAGAACCTGATGCGCGCCGCGCAGCGAATTGGCGAGTTTATGCGTCTTAATTGTCGATGATGCTCAGACTCATCGTTTTGGCTGTAGCGTTGTTCACTTCCTGCCTGGCCGCCGACTATTTCACGCCTTCGAATCGCCTTACCGCGATCGGCGTGGATCGAGGCGATATTACGGACCTCGAACTCAACGAACGGGTTCGCCTGATGACCGAGGCGCAGACCTTCGCCATCATGCGCGACGCACGGGCGCTGGCCGGGGCGGAGCGAATGACCGCGCCAAAGATGCAGAAGCTCCTCAACGACTCGGCCGCTCGCAGCGGAATTCCCGCGTCGCTGATCGCGGCGATGGCGTTTCTGGAGAGTTTCGGCAATCCGACGGCGGAAAGCCCCACCGGCCCCAAAGGCATCATGCAGATTTCCCAGGCCACGGCGCGCGCCATGGGCCTGAAGATGGTCTACTCCACGAAATACAAGACCCACACCGAGCGGCGCAAGGTGACTCGCCATGGCAAGACGGTCTACAAAAACGTGAAGGTCAAGACCGCCTACCACGTGCTCATTCGCGACGAGCGGCTCGATCCGTCGCGCGCCCTACCCGCCGCCGCCCGCTATCTCGCCGGCATGGAGAGGAAATTCGGCGGCCTCGACTGGGCCGTGTGGGCCTACCACTGCGGCGAGGGCTGCGTCTCGGAGTTTCTCGAAATGGCGCGCCACGCCAGCGGTCTCCGCGGCGATCCGCCGTCGGTGGCGCAGGTCTTCTTCTCGTCCAGTCCGGCGCACAATCGCCAGATCTGGCAGGCGCTGGAAGAACAAATGGAGCGCGATTATTCGCCCACCTACTGGTTTCGCGTGCGCCGCGCCGAGCAGTTGCTGGCCATGTACGAGGAAGACCCGGACGAGTTCCAGCGGCTGCAGGAAGAGTACCGCTACGATTTCGAGCCGCTGCAGCGCGCGCCGAATCGGCTGTCGGTCTGGGTGAAGCCGCAGGACCTGACCTATCGCACCTGCGAGGACGTCGAGCATGATGTCGGAACCCGCCTGGTGCGGGCCATGGACAACTCGAATTACTTCGGTTTCCAGCTCCGCCGCATCGGCTATGGCTCGCTCGGCGAATTCGATCCCGAGCACCGCGATTCGTACCTGAACGCCACGCCGTCCGCGTTGGGAACGCTGCTCACCATCGCCTTCGAAACGCGCCGCCTCTACGATGCGATGAAACCGCGGCATGAGACGTTCATGCCCATTGAAGTCACCGGTCTCGCGCGGCCGCTCGACTACGCCGCGCGTGCCGGGCGCGAGTTCGCCACAGGCAAGGCCCACTTCGACGTGCTGTGCAGCGGCCAGGCTTTCGAGATTTCGCTCGCCAACCTGCCGCTCGGCGAGCGGGAATGCCTGCGCTTTGTCCTGGAGGACATCGGCTGGCTGGGCTGTCTCGGTTTCGTCGAAGAAACCCCCGGCAGCGGAGCCCTGGTCATCGGCAGTTCGCCCGGCTCCCGCGATTTCTTCACGAAGGTTTACGAAGAAGCGGCAAGCGCAAAAGCTCCCAGCACGTCGAATTAATAGAGCTTAATGAAGCTATGCCGACCCTGGAAGCATTCACCAGTGCCAGGCGCGTGCATCGCAGCATGCTCGCGGCCGGCGAAAAGAGACTCCTGATCTGGATGGCGGAGCGCATGCCCCGCTGGATCGACTCCGACCATCTCACCGCACTCGGATTTCTCGCGCTCCCCGGCGTGGCCGCGGCTTACTGCTGGGCGCGATCGTCGCCAGCGGGATTTGCACTGGCGACAGCGCTGTTCGTCGTGAACTGGTTTGGCGACAGCCTTGATGGCACACTGGCGCGTGTACGAAACCGGCAGCGCCCGCGCTACGGTTTCTACATCGACCACGTGCTCGACACCTGCGGCAGCGTGTGCGTGTTCGGCGGGCTGGCGCTCTCCGGCTACATGAGTGAGCGCGTCGCTCTGGCGCTTCTGGTAGCCTGGCTGCTGCTGAGCGTGGAAGTGTATCTGGCCACCTATACGCTGGGCGATTTCCACCTGTCGTTCGCGGCGTTCGGCCCCACGGAGTTTCGCCTGCTCATGATCGCCGGGAACATTGCCGTGCTGTACCGGCCCGTCGTGACCCTGCTCGGTCATCACTACCTTCTGTTCGACGTGGGCGGAGTGATTGGCGCGGCGGGAATGCTGCTGGCATTCCTGTGGTCGGCGGTGCGTCATGGCGCCCAGCTCTATCGCGCCGAGACACTGCGGTGATCCTGCGCTGGCTGAAGTTCAACGCGGTGGGCGGAGCCGGGCTGATGGTGCAACTGGCCGCCTTGTGGCTGCTGGAGCGCGCGGCCGGCGTGCAATATCTGGTGGCCACCGCGCTGGCCGTGGAGATCGCCATCCTGCATAACTTCGTCTGGCACCAGCTCTGGACCTGGCGGGATCGGCCGCCGGAACCGGTGGTGCGCCGTCTGCTGCGTTTTCATCTCGCCAACGGGCTGGTCTCGCTCGTGGCGAATCTCATCCTGATGGCGCTGTTCGCCGGCGCGCTGCACGTACTGCTGATCCCGGCGAACCTGCTGAGCGTGGGTCTGGCGGGAATCCTGAACTTCGCGCTCGCCGAGATCTGGGTGTTTGGGGGAGCTAAGATGCGCCGTTAGTCTTTCGTGTTCGTGCGCGTCGCTGCCAGCCCTTCCTGTTCCGATAGTAAGGCCGTCCCACTTCCGGTAAGCAAGTTGGTTGCACCGCTTCAACTTATAGTCAGCTTGAGATTGTAATCGGAGTCCGTTCCCGTCATGATGATGCGGTTGATTCCGTGTTCGTGGGTTCTGGTATCCTGGGAACCGCCGAAGCAAACCCGGATGGGAGCGGCCCGGTGTTGTGTGCGCCGGGCACTCTGAGCGGGTGGAACATCAAACATGCTGTGAAACGAGGACATTTTGCGATGCGAATGATGAAGAATCTCTGGTTTCTGGCCGCGGCTCTGCTCCTGTTACTGGGAGTCAACGCAGTGGCCCAACGATACGGCGACGATTATTATTACAAGCACTGGGGCCGCGAGCCCCTGGATCACGTGCGCGGGGACCTGAACCGGGCGGAGCGGGATCTCGTCTATCTGTCCGGCGACGAGATGCGCAGATTCCGGCATACCCGGGACGGGATCAACGATTTTCAGCATGACTGGGAGCGGGGACACTTCGACAGGCACGCTCTGGATGAGGCGATTGGCGGTTTAAACGCGCTGGTGGAGAAATCCAGGCTGCACGAGCGGGATCGGGATATTCTGGCCGACGATCTTCACCGCTTGCGCGACCTCCGCGACCGCTGGGAACACCGCGACCGGGATTGAGACCGGGCCGGGGCGCGCCGTGGGATTTCATGGCGCGCCCCTCGAGTACCGGGTCTGGTTTCCGGGAATCGGGAGGCTCTTTTTCTTTCGGCGGTGGCGTGGTGAACCATCGCCACATGGCGCGTGCCCCGGTGGCGCCGGGTCGGCACGGCGGGATAGTCTGCGACGTCTCAGGACGGTCGCGGCGAAATAGAATTGCAGACGCGCAGGAGGACGCAATGTTGCCCGGTTTAGAAGCGAGGCAGCATGCCCATGACCTGCTTGCGCAGCTCAGGCCAGGCTGCTGAAGGTCATGACTCGTCGCGACGAAGATGCGCTGACCGAACAAGACCGCCAGGCAGTAGCGGCTTCTCGCGAGTACTTCCGTCGGTGCCCCGACGGTGGCCTGACCTTCGAGCAAGTGGTGGCGAAGCTCGGGTTCACCATGGACGAAGTTCGCAACGTCAAGGTTGAGCAGTAGCTCGGTGAAAGCATTCCGCTTTCGACCCGACGTTCCCGCCGAAATCCGCGCCATTGAGCGCAATGCAGCGCTCCATATTCACCCGCTGCATCGCGATCGGCGGGAAGCGTATCGGCGTAGCGCACCGCTTCATCTGCGGCTCGCCGGATTACGCCGCGAGAAACCAGCGATCCGCCGGCGACGATCAAGGCGATCCTGGCGAATCCGCTGAGCGTGGGTCTGGCGGGAATCCTAGACTTCGCTCTGGCCGAAGTGTGGGTGTTCGGGCGGGACCAGGGCGGCTATTCTCTCTGCCTGCCCGGATACAACTCAATCCTCTCCCGAAGCGCGCTCATGTGGGGCATGGGGACGCCGAGGCTCTGGCCCGTGTTGAGCACGTCGAAGTAGAACCGCTTCATCTCCTCCGCGCTGTTGGAGAAGTGTCCTGCTCGCAAAATGCGCCGGCCTTTTTCCGTTAACCGAACGCCGGCGACTGCGGCCAATCCCGCAAGCCACAACGGCGTGTTCAGGGCGCTTCTCGCCTCGGTGTAATTATCCAGATTGACGCCGCGGGCTGCGACCACGGCCAATGCTTCGCGCACGGCCTGGACGCCGAGCCTCATGGCCGCTGGACTTCGCGTGGCTTCGGCGATGCCTCCCGCCCAGAGACAGACCCCGATTCCGCCCGAGTTGATGGCATGGTGTACCCACAACCACTCGATGATGTCCCGCTTCACGTCCAGCGCGAAGCCGGCGCGCTGGAACAAGTCCTTCACTGCCTGGAATCGGCCGGGGTCGGAACCCTTCAACATGCCGAGGCGCACGGCCGGATCGATGGTGGCGACCAGGGTTCCCAGCGCGTCAATGCCGCCGGTCGCTTTCGCATAACCCCAGAGCGCGGCAGACGCCGGCAGAATTCTGTCGATCTCCTCGGCTCCGTCCCAATTCGCCGTGAACAGGAGGATGGTCGCGTTGGGCAGGTGGGGCAGATATTGCTGGATCGCCTGCCCGGCCTGGTAGTGCTTCGTCGCGACGATCGCGAGGTCGAACCCATCGGACGCGCTGATCTGCCGGACCGTCTTCGGAGCATATGCAACGCGGCTGTGTTTCGAGCGCCCGGGCCGAAGATCCAGCAGGTCCAGCGACTGAGTGGCCGGAAGCCCCTCCTTCCGGACGACGTGAGTGGTGTCGACGCCGGCCGCCGACAACGCCCATCCGTAGATCGTGCCGACAATCCCCCTGCCGACGATGAGGACTTTCATCTAGTGTTCGTGTGTCTGGCCGCCGGCCATACCGCAGCCACCGTCCGACACCGCGCAGGGGACGTGCTCGAATTGCACGGTGCTGTGATGAATGCCGAAGTCGCACAGCACCGTGTTGATCTTCTTCAGAATCGATTCGCTGGACGACGGCGGCATATCCTCAATCAGCACGTGACAGCTCAGCGCGTGCGCGTGGGTGCCGAGGCTCCAGATATGCAGGTCGTGTACGTCGATGACGCCGCCGACTCCCTGCATCGCGGCGGTGACGCGTTGCAGTTCAATCCCTCGCGGCAGGCCCTCCAGCAGGATATTCAGCGATTCGTGGATAATGTCCCAGGCCGTCCACACGATCAGCGCGGCGATGGCCACCGAGAGTAATGGGTCGAGTTGCTGCCAGCCCGTGAGGCGGATGGCCACGGCGCCGGCGATCAGCGCGATGGAGCTCAGCGCGTCGCCGGCCATGTGAATCCACGCAGCGCGGATGTTCAGGTCGTCGTGACGGTCGCGATTCAGGCCCCACATGATGGCCGCGTTCACCAGCAATGCCAGAACCGCCGCGGCCAGCATCAGCGGCTCGTTCACGGGATGTGGATGCAGGAATCGTCCCCAGGCTTCGTAGCAGATCGCCAGCGCTATGAGCGCCAGCGTGAGCGCGTTCACGAACGCCGCCAGAACGCCGGCGCGCTGGTAGCCGAAGGTCTTGATGTCATTCGCGGGTTTCGACTGGAAGTAAACGCCAATGGCCGCCAGCACCAGCGCCAGAGCATCGGTGAAGTTGTGCCCGGCGTCGGACATCACCGCCAGGGAGTGGGCGCGCAGGCCGGCCAGAATCTCGGCCACCACCAGCAGCACGGTGGCGGCGAAAGACCAGTAGAGAACCCGGCCGGTGCCGTGATGGTGATGGTGCCCGTGGTGGGACATGCCGCTATCCCAGTGTAGCTTCCAGTGAAAAAAGTGGAAACCAGCGTCCGGTTCCTTCGTATTTCAGACTGAAGGAGTCTGCCGCTTGAACCTTGTATCCGATATCCGCCTTGCCGCGCGCAACCTGAGGAAGGCCCCCATCTTCGGCGCCGTTGCCGTGCTGTCGCTGGCGCTCGGAATTGGCGCGAACACCGCTATCTTCACGCTCATCGACCAGTTGATTCTGAGGATGCTGCCGGTGAAGAACCCGCACGAACTGGTGCTGCTGGACAGCAACGGCGATCATTACGGGAACAACCGCGGCTACAACTCCTTCTCCTACCCGAAGTATCAGGACTTCGTCGCGCGCAACCAGGTCTTCAGCGGGATGCTGGGCCGCGTCAATACGCCCGTCAGCATGAGCTTCCACGGCCAGACTGAACGCGCCGCGGGCGAGCTGGTCTCGGGCTCCTATTTCAACGTTCTGGGCGTGCCGGCGGCCATCGGACGGACGGTGGCGCCCGATGACGATACCACGGTGCTGGGCCATCCGGTGGTCGTCCTCAGCTATCGCTATTGGCAGAGCCGCTTTGCCAGTGATCCGTCCGTGCTCAACAAGACCATGATCCTGAACGGCCACAACTTCACGGTGATCGGCGTGGCCGCGCGCGGCTTCGATGGCATCGAGCCAGGCTCGGTCACCCAGCTCTTCATGCCCATCACCATGAAGCCGTGGATCATGCAGAATGCGCCGGGCATGGAGGAGATGACCGACCGGCGGGCCTCCTGGATGCAAATCGTCGGCCGGCTGAAGCCTGGCATGACCGTGGAGCGGGCGAAAGCGTCGATGCAGGTCCTCTTCCACCAGATCATCGTCGAGGAAGCGAAGGACCCGATGATCGCCAAGGCAAGCGAGTATGATCGCCAGCAATTCCTGAAATCCACCATCGATCTGATCCCCGCCGCCACCGGCCGCTCCGGCCTGCGTTACCAGATGTCGCGCCCGCTGGAAGTGCTGATGGCCATCGTGGCGCTGGTGCTGCTGATTGCCTGCGGCAACGTGGCCAATCTGCTGCTGGTTCGCGCCGCCGGGCGCCAGAAGGAGATCGCGGTGCGCCTCGCGCTGGGGGCGGGCCGCGGACAGATCATGCGCCAGTTGCTGGTGGAGAGCGTGATGCTTTCGCTCGCGGGTGGGGTGGTCGGTGTAGCCCTCGCCTGGTTAGGCGCCAAAGCGTTGCTCGGATTTCTCCCGCAAAGCAGCACGCCGCTGGGTCTCTCCGCGGTGCCCGACGCGCGCATTCTGCTGTTCAATTTCGCGGTGGCGCTGGTGACTGGCGTTTTGTTTGGCCTCGTGCCGGCGCTGCAGGCCACGCGCCCCGATGTCGCATCGACGTTGAAGGATCAGGCCGCCTCGGTGGCCGGGACCGGTCATGCGCGGCTTCGCAAATCGCTGGTGGTGGCCCAGGTGACGCTTTCGCTGCTGCTGCTCATCGGAGCGGGACTGTTCATCCGCAGCCTGCGCAACCTGCGTGACTCCGGAACGGGCATCCAGCCGAGCAACCTGATCTCGTTCTCGGTCGATCCGTCTCTGAACGGCTATGCGGGGCCACGTACGGTGGCCTTCTTTGGCGAGCTGAACCGGAACCTCAGCGCCGCTGCGGGCATTCAGTCGGCCGCGCTGGCCTGCAACGCCATCCTCGCCAACGAGGAGTGGGACAGCACCGTGAACGCGGAAGGCTACACGTCGAAACCGGGCGAGGACATGAGTCCGAACTTCAACTGCGCCGGCCCCGGCTATTTCGCAACGCTCGGTGTGCCGCTGATCGAAGGCCGCGATTTCAACGAGCACGACTCCGGCACGGTCACGCATAAAGGCATTCCGTTCCCGGTTCCCAGCGTGATCATCATCAACCAGAAGATGGCGAAGTACTTCTTCGGCAATCGCAGCGCCGTCGGCCGTCACATCGGCTTCGGCAACGAGCCCGGAGCGGTGGCGGACATGGAGATCATCGGCGTGGTGAAGGATTTCAAGTATCTGGGTGTGCGCGAGGACATTACCCGCCAGGCGGTCATCCCGTATCTGGGCCTGCCCTTCATGCTGAGCATGACCTCCTACGTGCGCACCTCGATGCCGCCCGAGCAGGCGTTTAACCTGATTCGCCGTACCGTGGCAAACCTCGACCCAAACCTGCCGGTCTACAACATGCGCACGCTCGAGAACACCATTGATGAGTCTCTGCTGAACGAGCGCCTGGTGGCCAGCCTCTCGGCGCTGTTCGGCGCGCTGGCCACGCTGCTGGCGGTGATCGGGCTTTACGGCGTGATGGCCTACACGGTGGAGCAGCGCACGCGCGAGATCGGTATCCGCGTGGCCCTGGGCGCGCAGCGCGGCAACGTGGTGTGGCTGGTGATGAAGGAAGTCGTCGTCATGATCGCCATCGGGTTCGGCATCGGACTTCCCGCGGCGTGGTTTGCTTCGAAGCTGGTCACCAGTCTGCTCTACGGTATTCAGCCGAACGATCCGTTTTCGATCGCCGCCGCACTGCTGGTGCTGGGCGCCATCGCCGTTCTGGCCGGCTACGTTCCAGCAGCGCGCGCCTCGCGGGTCGATCCGCTGCGGGCGCTCCGGTATGAATAGCGCTAAAAGCGCGTCACTTCGGTGAAGTTAAGGCCCTCCACCGTCATCGCGGGGACCACCATGTCCATCGCTTCCTCGCCGCTGGCGCGCACGGCAGGGCTCATGGCAACCACGTTCCGCAATAGTTCCACCACACTCTGATTGAAACGGAAATTGCGCAGACCGCAGACCACCTGCCCACCCTCAATCAGGAACGTGCCATCCCGGGTCATGCCGGTCATGATCTTTTCGAACGGATCCACTTCGCGGATGTACCAGAGCCGCGTTACGAGGATGCCGCGATCAACCGCGGCGATCAGGTGTTCGAGGCTGGTTTCGCCGCCCGCGATAACGACATTCAGCGGCATTTCGCCGGTCTCGTTGGGGAGTGGGAAGCCGTGGCCAGTCGCCGCGACGCCGGCGCGCTTCGCACTGCCGCGCGCATAGGGGATCTCGCGAACGGCTCCGCCCTCCACCAGCCGCAGACCTCGGCGGGCCACGCCTTCTCCGTCGAACGGCGCGCCGGATTGCAGCGGATGTTGCACGTCGTCGTTGATCGTAATGTTCGGGCCGAACAAGGCCCCTTGGGGACGCCCGGTGAGGAAGCTGCGCTGATCGTGAATGGCCGTGGCGCTGAAATCGCCGAAGATCTGGCCGACCAGATCGAGCACCGCGGCGGGTTCGAGCACAACCGTGTAGCGGCCGGGGGCGGCCTCGCGGGGCGATGCGGAAAGGCGGGCTTTCTCGCTGGCGTTACGGGCGAGTGCCGCGGCGTCAATGGCGGCTGCCGAAACGGCCGAAGCCTTGGCCCATCCCGAACTGTCGCTGGCCGTCGCCGTGATGGAGAATCGCGCCGAAGTCTCTTCGTGATACCGGAACAGCCCGCGTGAGTTGATGAGCGCTTCCGTTGCCGCGCCCGTCTCGAAAATGCCCGCGGCGGTTGCGCCGGCGCTCTCCACGATGGCGATAGCTTCCTTCACCGCAAGCGCGCGGCGCTCGGGTGTTGTCTCCGCGGTGGCGGCATCGAACCGCGATGGTTGCTCCGGGATCTCGCCGGCCTCCTCAGGGGAGGGAAGCGGCAGCAACTCGTCATTGGGCTCCGCCACCTTGGTCAACGCAATCGCCTCTTCCACCACGCGCCGGATGGAATCGTCGTCCACCAGATTCGTTGTCGCGCGCGCTGTCCGCGAACCCATCAGCACGCGAACCGAGACCATGCGATCGCGTTCCGCCACGTTCTGATGAATCGCGTTGTTGGCGAAACGTGTCAGAGCGGTGGTGTGCGCATCGAGCAGCAGCTCGATGTCCTCGATGCCGCCCGACCGCGCCGCTCGCTGGGCGACATCGAAGATGCGCTGGCATTCCACTCTGGTCATTTGCCGTATCCTCCGCCCACGCGCACATCGCGAAAACGTGCGGGACTGGCCCCATGCCCCGTGCCCATCACCTGTTCGGGCTGGCCTTTGCCGCAATTGGGCACGCCCCACAGCGTCCAGTTGTCGCGGTTGGCAATGCGCTCGCACGAATTCCAGAATTCCGTGGTGATGCCACTGTAAGTCGGATTGCGCAGCATTCGCGCGCGCTTCCCATTGCGAATCTCCCAGCCGATCTCGCAGCCGAACTGGAAGTTGTACCGCTTGTCGTCGATGGACCAGCTCCGGTTCGTCTCCATGTAGATGCCGTGATCGACGTCGAACACTTCCTCCAGCGTATGCGGGCCCGGCAGCAGGCTCACGTTGGTCATGCGGATCAGCGGCAGCCGCGACCATCCCGCCGCACGCATTGCGCCGTTGGATCGTCGAAGCCCGATTACCGGCGCAGTCTCGCGCGAAGCCAGATAGCCCGTGAACTGGCCCTCGCGAATCACGTCGATCCGCTGCGCCGGCACGCCTTCATCGTCGAAAGCGAACGTTCCCAGACCCGGCCCATGATCGAGGCGCGCGTCGGCAACGGCATTCACGATGTCCGAGCCGTAGCGCAGCGTGTTGAGCTTGTCCACGGTGAGGAAGCTCATGCCCGCGTAGTTCGCCTCGGAGCCGAGCACGCGATCGAGCTCGATGGGGTGCCCAATGGACTCGTGGATCTGCAGCCCGAGCTGGCTGCTGTCGAGAATGAGCGGGAACACGCCCTCGGGGCACTGATCGGCCGAGTGCAGCGCCACGGCCTCTTCGGCGATGCGCGGGGCGTGCTCCAGCAACGCCAATTCCTTCACCAGCTCGTAGCCCTTCAACTGGGCCTGACCGCCGAACGACGTCGGGTAGGAGCGTTTCTGAATCTCGCTTCCCTTGAAGGCCCAGGCTTCAAAGCCCGCCTGGCTGGCAGTGCGCGTCTGGTCTATGATGCTGCCGAGCGAGGAGACGAATACCTGCCTTGTCCGCACGAAGGTCATGTTGGTCTCGGCGAGCGTCACGCCGGATTTCCGCCTCAGCTCGGTGTCTACTGCCAGCAACAGTCCGAGCTGCTCCTCGATGGGAACCGCGAACGGATCGATGGCGCACGGCGACACCCACACGCATTCGTGCTTGTCCTCGGGTGCGAGCCGCAATTCGCCTTTCGATGCCAATGCCGATGCCCGGGCAATGGCCACGGCCTGCTCGGCGGCAGTGGAAAGCCCCGCGGCGGAGAGATCGTCCGTCGCCGCGAATCCCCACGCGCCTTCCGCCACCACTCGTATCCCCGCTCCCGTCGATTCCGACGAGCCCAGCCGGCCGGTTTGCCCGTTCTTCGTCCCCAGCGACCGCTCGCGTATGTGCTCCACGCGCACGTCTGCGTAGGTGACCCCGTGGGCAAGCGCGGCGTCCAGCGCCCGGAGTGCGACATCCTTCATGAGAACAGTGTCGCAGGGCGGACCTCCTGCCGCGGTGCCCTGGCTACAATGGTCGCCAGACACCATGCCTTTCTGTGGAAACTGCGGCACCAAACTCGCCGACGACGCGCGATTCTGTACCGGCTGCGGACAAGCCCAGGTGGCGGGAGCCGTTCCCGTCGCCGCGCCGGCGGCGCCAGTGGTCCCCAAGCTCGAATACACCATCACCGGCGAGAATCTGCAGATGGCTCGCGTGAAGCTGCGCCCCGGCCAGGAGCTCTACGCCGAGGCCGGCCGGATGATCTACAAAACGCCCTCCGTGGAGTGGCAGACGCACATGAGCGGCGACAGCCTGGGCGACAAGATCTGGGGCGCGGTGAAGCGCAAGCTGATGGGCCAGTCGCTGTTCCTGACTTACTTCCAGACGGCCAGCGCAGGCGAGGTGGGCTTCGCCGGCAGTTATCCCGGGCGCATCCAGGTCTTCGATCTGGCCGCCGGTCAGAGCGTGATGGTGGAGCGCGACAGCCTCCTCTTCGCGCAGAGTACCGTGCAACTGGACATCGCGCTGGTGAAACGGCTCGGGGCCGGGTTCTTCGGGGGCGAGGGATTCATTCTGGAGAAGCTGACCGGCCCGGGATCCGTTTTCATCCACGCCGGCGGCGATTTCGTGGAGTTCCAGTTGGGCGCGGGCGAGGCGCTGCAGGTGGACACCGGTTGCATCGTCGCGTTCGACCAAAGCGTCGATTATGATATTCAGCTTGTCGGCAGCATCAAAACAGCGCTGTTCGGTGGCGAGGGGATCTTTCTGGCGACGCTGCGCGGACCGGGCCGTGTCATCATCCAGAGCATGACGCTGGAGAAGATGCGCCGCGAGCTGGCCCCGGCGCACACCGGTGGCGACGAGCACCGCGGGCTGGATGCGCTGAGCGGGTTATTTGATCAGAATTGAGATGAAAAAGACACTCGTGTTCGCGCTTGGCGCACTCGCTGGATTCAGCGCAGGGGCGCGCGAGAAGCCGATCGCTTCGACTTTCTCCATCGTGGCGCGCGATCCGGCTACGGGCGAGCTCGGCGTTGCGGTGGCGTCGCGCTACTTCGCGGTCGGCAGCGTGGTTCCCTGGGCGAAGGCGGGCGTGGGTGCAGTCGCCACGCAGTCGTTCGTGAATCCGGCGTTCGGGCCGCGCGGTCTGGACCTGCTCGCCAGGGGCATGAATCCGGAGCAGACGCTCAAAGCCCTGCTCGCTAATGACGACGATCCGAACGGCCGGCAGGTGGGCATTGTCGGCGCGAATGGCGAATCGGTCACATACAGCGGCCCGAAGTGCAACCCGTGGGCGGGCGGACGGCACGGGCCGAACTACGCCATTCAGGGCAACATCCTAACCGGCGAAGCGGTTGTGGACGCCATGGAGAAGTCGTTCCTGGAGACGAAAGGTACGCTGGCCATGCGCATGTACGCGGCGCTGCTGGCCGGCGACAGCAAAGGCGGCGATTCACGCGGGCGGCAATCGGCGGCGCTCATCGTGGTGAAGGAAGGCGCGGGCGCGGGCGGATACGATGACCGCGCCATCGACATTCGCGTCGACGACAATCCCGACCCGTTCCGCGAGCTGGGCCGGCTGCTCACGCTGGCTGAGACCAACTACCTCTGGAACACCGGCTGGACGGATTTCACGAAGAAAAACTTCCCGGCGGCGCTGGAGGCGCAGGAGCGCGCGGCCCTCGTGGCGCCGGAGAATCCCGAGCTGCTGTACGATCTGGCGGTGATTCGTCTGGCCAACGGCCGCCGTGCCGAGTCGCTGGCCGCCCTGGCGAAAGCGCTGCGGCTGAATCCGAAGCTGAAACAGCAGGCCGCGAACGACAAAGACCTGACCGCGCTCCACGGCGACGCGGCATTTCAGGAGCTGGTGCGATGAACCCCGCCGGCGAGCCCGCTCCCGCGCCCGAGTACAGCGAAGACGGCGTCGATCTGTCGCTGATCCGCTGGATGCTCTCGCTCACGCCGGCCGAGCGGCTGGCGTTCCTCCAGCGTCGCATCAACGACATCCTGACGATTCGTGAGCTCAATGCTGAAAAGTGATTTGTCCGCTACCCTTGGGGCGCTTGTGAAGGCCGGCGTGGAGTTTGTGCTTGTCGGTGGACTCGCCGCTGTTCTGGACGGTGCACCCGTGCAAACGTATGATCTGGACATCGTGCATTCCCGCGCCGCTGACAACATCGTCCGGCTGCTCGGCGTATTGGAATCGCTGGACGCCGTTTTTCGCATCCAGCCCGAACGACGGCTCCGGCCCACTGTGTCGCATCTCGGAGGCCCCGGTCATCTCAATCTGATCACCCGATTAGGCCCGCTCGACGTGCTCGGCACCATCGGACGTGGCCTGAGCTATGACGATTTGCTCCCGCATTCGGTGGAAATGGACATTGGCGGCGCGCTCATCCGCGTGCTCGATCTCGAAACGCTGATCGCGATCAAAGAAGAGCTCGGCGGCGAGAAAGACCGAGCGGTTCTGCCCATTCTCCGCCGCACCCTCGCGGAAAAAAAAGCTCACTCCTCCCACTGACGCAACTGAGTCGACCCCAGCGCGAACCCCGCCACAATCAGGATCGTCGCGATGCCGCCGCCGACTACGCTGGGCACCGCGCCAAACCACGCAGCCGTCCAGCCCGATTCCGCCGCGCCCACCTGGTTCGAGCAACTGATGAAGATACTGTTCACCGCCAGCACCCGTCCGCGCACTTCATCCGGCGTCTTCTTCTGCACCAGCGTCTGCCGCAGCACCACGCTGATGTTGTCCAGACCGCCCACCACCATCATCATCGCCATCGACAGCCAGAACGATCGCGACAGTCCGAACGCCACCGTTGCCGCGCCGAAACCCACCACCGCCCAGAGCAGTGCACGCCCGGCTTTCCGAATCGGCCGCGAGTGCGCCTGCAGGAAGGCCATGAGAATCGCACCCACCGACGAAGCGGCCCGCAGCCATCCCAATCCGCGCGGGCCGGCGTGGAGAATATCCACCGCGAAGATGGGCAACAGCGCCGTAGCCCCGCCGAAAAGCACGGCAAACAGATCCAGTGAAATCGCCGCCAACACCAGGCGATTCCGCCACACGTATCGAATGCCCTCGAGCAGCGACTGCCGGTCGGTTGGCGCAGCCCGCCCCGCCTCCACGGCGCGATACCGCAGCAGCCAGACACAAGCCAGCGACAGCGCCGCGCAAACGAGTTGCACACGGTACACCGTTCCGCTACCCACCGCGGCGATCAGAATCCCCGCCACCCCGGGACCGCCGATGCTGGAGATCTCGTGCGCACTGCTTTGCCAGGCAATCGCATTGCTCAGCGCTGCCGGCGAAACAATTCCGGGCAGCATGGCCTGCCGCGACGGCCCCTGGAAAGCGCGAGCCATCTGCAGCAGAAACAGACAGGAGTAGATGAGCGCCACCGAGCGCGTGCCGAACGCGAGCAGCACGGAGGCGGCCACCAGAAGCGTCTGCGTCACCAGCATCACCCGCCGCCGGTCGTAGCGGTCGGCGAAATGGCCCGCGAAGAGCGCAAACAGAATGAATGGCGTGACCTGCACGAAGCCGACATTGCCCAGCACGATGGCCGAGCGCGTCTGCAGCCACAAATCCCAGCTCACCGCGACCGACACCATCTGCATGCCGACGTTGGCGAGAAAGTTCGCGCTCAGCAGCAGACGGAAATCGCGCGAGCGGAACGCGGCGTAGGCATCGTGCCGGTCGTTCACCGGTAGGCCACGAAGAACAATCTGCGAAATGGAAACAGCACGAGCCCGTTCGGCCGGCGCGGGTAAGCCGCGATGTATCGCCTGAGCAGCATCATCTCGAATCGGGACCGCTCATCATCGTCGGAGAGAGCCTCCAGAAACGGTCGCATTCCGGTGCCCCGGAACCACTCCACCAGCGCGTCCGGGCCGGCCACTTCGTGATAGTAGATGGTCTCCCAAAGGTCGAGGCGCGACGCCAGCGGCTGCAGGGTGTCGTAGTAAAACGACGGTGGCTCCTTCGTGAGCGCGGTGCGCGCCTTCTGCATGCGCTCGTCCCACGCCGGGTCGCGCGAGACCTCCAGAATCTCGTGGTGCATGGGCAGATCGTGATGCGCAGGCAACTGCGCCGCGAGCGCGCCGCCGGGCGCCACCTGTTCCAGCAGCCGGCGGCACAGCGCGGCGTGATCGGGCAGCCAGTGCAGCAGGGCGTTGGAGAAGACGAGGTCGTACGGTTCGTCTGCAGTCCAGTTCGCGGCGTCGCCGAAGATCCATTTTGCGGCGGGAAACGCCTGCCGGGCTCTCTCGATCATCTGCGGCGAGCTGTCCAGCCCGACCACTTCCGCCTCGGGCCAGCGGGTGCGCACCACCTGGGTGCTGTTACCCGGCCCGCAGCCCAGGTCGACAATCCGCCGCGGGTTGTCCAGAGCGATGCGCCGAACCAGATCCACGCTCGGCCGCGTGCGCTCGTCCGCAAACTGCAGATACTGCTGTGGGTCCCACTGGGGCATGATTCCTGATTCTAGCCCTGCTCAGGATGAGCTCGCGGCCCGCGCTGAATCTTCACCGCCGTGAGATGACCGGACATCGGTGTATTTCCAATGGAAAGACCGAGCGGTTCCGGGAACCGGACAACAGCGCCGGCCCGTCCGGGCGCGACCCCCTGAAATATTGGCCTGGCTCAGTGACTATCGGTCTGGCTTTTCAGAACGGCATCGGCGAGTTGCTCCACCTGGTCGGCGCGCGGCTGTTGACCCCCGACGTGATGCAGCAGGCGTCCTGCGGGGTCGAACACCAGCAGGGCGCATTGGTCCTTGTGAAAGCCGTAAGCTTTGGCGAATGTGTTGTCCCAGTCGAGCACCACTGCGTTCTTTTGCTGCCGCGGGAACCTGCCCTTCACCATGCCGTGGAGGAAGCCCGGTACACCCGCCAATTCCGCCACCGAAACCTCGCTGGTTCGCGAACGCCAATCGGCGCCGAGCCGCCCATTCAAGGCATGGTCCCAGACCGGGCAGAACTGCGAGCCGTGCTCGTCGCTGAGAGAGAACAGCAGAGATTTTCCGTGATATTGGGCGTCGGAGTAAATGCGGTCAAATTGGTCCTGCATCCTGAAATGAATCAGCGTGACTTGCTGAGCGCACAGGTGCGGGGCGAGCGCCAGCACCGGCATGAGGCAACAAAACCGCTTGAGAGTCGCCATTTATTGTCTGCAGCGAGCACGTCGGAGCCCGAATGGAGTTGTTCCGTGCCTGGTTAAAGGCGCAACATCTCTTTTGCACTCGCATCGGCCACTTTCGAACAGCGGTGTTCGGAAATGCAACGACCATCAGATGGTTGCAAATCGAATACGATCCGCCCAGCCTCTGTGCTCGCCGCGATCCGATTTCGCGGATCGGCTATCGGCTCACCGCGTTACGCATTCGTCCACGCGGGCTTCGCGACCGGAGACCGGGGACACACTGGCCCCCGACGTGCATGGCAAAAGGTATCGTGAACAACCTGTTCCGCGACTTCCAGCTTGCGCTTCGCCTGATGCGCAAGAGCCCCGGCACCACCTTCGTTATCGTGCTGGCCCTGGCGCTTGGAATTGGCGTCAACACCTCCGCCTATCTGAACCTTCGCGCGATGGTACTCCATCCGCTGCCCTTCCCGGACATCGACCGGGTGATGACTGTCTGGGAAACCGTGCCGAAGGCGCATTCCCAACAGGACGCCGTCGCGGCAGCCAACTTCATCGACTGGAAGCAGCAGAGTCGCTCCTTCGCGGCGCTGGCCGCGTTTCAGCCCTGGGACGCGAACCTGACCGGCATCGGAGAGCCTGAGCGAGTGCAGGCGTACCAGGTTTCTCCCGAGTTCTTTAAGGTGCTGGGCATGAAGCCGCTGCTGGGACGCACGTTTCGCGCCGATGAGGCGGAACCCGGCCGCGCGTTCAGCATTGTCGTAAGCAACGGATTCTGGCAGCGGCATCTTGCCTCGGCCCCCGACGCGGTCGGCCGCCAGGTGAAGCTCAACGGACAGACGTACACCATCGCTGGCGTGATGCCGGAGAATTTCGACTTCCCGCTGGCCACCGACGTCTGGTCGCCGCTGGCCATGACGCCGGCCGAGAAGAACGACCGCGCCACGCACAGCCTGGCGGTCATCGGCCGTCTGAAGCCCGATGTCGCGGTGGCTCAGGCGCGCGCCGAACTGGAGATGCTGGCGCGCCGTATCGAGAAGCTGCATCCGGACACCAACGAGGGCCGCACCGCGCTGGTGAAGCCAATCCTCGAGAAAATCAACCCGGTCACCGACCGGTTCGTCTCCATGTTGATGGTTACGGCGAGCTTCGTGCTTCTGCTGGCGTGCGTCAACATTGCCAACCTGCAACTGGCGCGGGTCATGAGCCGGCAGAAGGAGATGGCCGTGCGCACGGCCATGGGCGCCAGCCGCCTGCGCATTGTCCGCCAGCTCGTCGTGGAAAACGTGGCGATCGCGCTGGTGGCCGGCGCTCTCGGTCTGGTGCTGGCGCAATGGGACCTGAACCACATGTCGTCCACGGTGCCGCCCATCGTGCGCAAAATAGTCACCGGATTCGCCAACATGCGCATCGACGGGCCGGTGATGCTGTTTACGCTGGCCGCTTCGGTGGTCACGGGCATTCTGTGTGCCGTCCCGTCGTTCCTGCAGATCACGCGACGCCGCACGGTGACCGACGTCAACGTGGCGCTCAAGGAAAGTTCGCGCAGTTCCAGCTCCGGTCCACGCCACAACCGTATGCGCAACACGCTGGCTACAGCCGAAGTGGCGCTCGCGCTGGTGTTGATGGTGGCGGCTGGCCTGATGGTGCGCACCTTTCAGCGCCTGCTGGTCGTCGATTGCGGTTTCAATCCTAACAATCTGCTGACCGCGCACATCGCGCTGCCGAACACCACCTATCGCACGCCGGTTGAGCAGGCCGCGTTCTACGATCGCCTGGTGCGCAATCTGACAGCTACACCGGGCGTGAAGGCGGCGGGCGTTTCGTCCTACCCGGGTGACGCCGATGCCGTCTACATCGAAGGCCGCGCCGAACCCCGTCCCGACGAACCGCACCCCGGCATCCACGCTGCTGTCGGTAACTACATCGAGGCGCTCGGCGTGCCCCTGCTCTCCGGCCGTCTCATTGGCGAACAGGACCGCAGCGATACTCAGCCCGTGGTGGTCCTCAGCGAGAGCGTTGCGCGCCATTACTTTCCCAAAGGGGATGCCCTCGGCCAGCGCATCCGCCTGCACAAGAGCGATGCAAAATGGCTCACCGTGGTGGGTGTGGTCGGCGACGTCAGGGAATGGTTCCGTAACATACCGTTTCATCGCGTGTACACCTCCTTTGCCCAGATGCCCTCGCCCGCAGTGGACGTGCTGGTGCGCACCGCGGGCGATCCGGACGCCATGTCCGGCGCCCTGCGCGCCGCTGTGCGCGATGTGGACGCCAACCAGCCCCTGTTCGACGTGGAAAGCTGGCAGCAACTCATCAGCGAACAGACTTCTGGCGTACGCGCCTCGGCCGTCAGCATGACGATCTACGCTCTGATCGCGCTTGTGCTGGCCGTGACCGGCATCTATGCGTCGATCTCTTACTCAGTGGCGCAGCGCACGCACGAAATCGGCGTGCGCATTGCTCTCGGCGCCGGCAAGGGCGACGTTCTGCGCATGACCCTCATGCAGGGTGTGGCGATTGCCGGATTCGGCCTGGGAATCGGGGTGCCCGTGGCCTTTGGGCTGATGAAGCTGATGTCCAGCGTGCTCTTAAACGTCATCTTCATCGAACCGCTCATGGTCCTCGCTCTGACGGCGCTGCTGGCGGCATCGGCCATGCTGGCGAGCTATTTGCCCGCTCGCCGTGCCGCGAGCATCGATCCGCTGACGGCGCTGCGGGACGAGTAATCATCGCTGCCCGCGCCTGATCCTGATCAGATCCGCGAACGACTTCAGTCCGGTGAGCGCGCTGACTTTCGTTCCCTCGACGTTGGCCCAGCGCACCGGCACCTCCACCGCCGGGATTCCGAGACGCCGCGCGATGTACAGATCCTCGACGTCGAAGCTGAACCCGTCAAGCTTCTGGCGCGAGAAAACTTCGCGGGCGGCGCTGGCGCGATACAGCTTGAAGCCGCACTGCGTGTCGCGAAACGGCAGACCGGTCGCTGCCCGCATTACCAGATTGAAAAAGCGTCCGGAAAACTCGCGCAGCGCCGGCTGGTGCTTTGAGACCAGCGTTCGATCCAGCGCGCGCGATCCAATGGCGATGTGCGCCCCGGCACTGCTGGCGGCGTCATAGAGGCGCGATGCGTCCTCGATCGGCGTGGAGAGGTCGGCATCGCTGAACAGCACCCATTCGCCGCGCGCCTCCAGCATGCCGTGGCGCACGCTGTAACCCTTCCCGCGATTGCCCGGATTCTCGAGCAGCCGCACGCAGGGGTGACCAGCCCGATAGCGCTCCACCAGCGCCGCGGTGCCGTCGCGCGAGCCGTCGTTGACCACGATCAGCTCGCCGAACTCCAGCGATTGCGCGCCCAGCCAGGCGACGACACGGTCGAGCGTCGCCGGCAATCTCTTCTCTTCGTTATAGGCGGGGATGACAACCGAGAGCGAAGTCAACAGGCATTATATCGGCCCGGCCTTTTATAATGCAGTTACGTGTCATTGGAAGACGATCTACTCAGGCAGCGCTACGATCGCATCGCCCAGATCGAGGCGCTGGGATTCGCCGCGTACGGGCAGCGATTCGACTTTACCCACACCATCCCCGGGATCCTGCGCGACTACGGCGCGAAGACCGCGGAGGAACTCGTGCCGATGGGAGAAGCCCCGCGCATCACCGTGCGCATTGCCGGCCGCGTGCAAACCATCCGGCGCATGGGCAAAGCCGGCTTCGCGCACCTGCTGCAGAATGGCGAGAAGCTCCAGACCTATATCCGCCGCGACGCCGTCGGCGAGCGCGATTTCGCGCTCTGGGAACTGCTGGACATCGGCGACATCGTCGGCGTGGAGGGCTATCTGTTCCGAACGCGCACGGGCGAGCTGAGCGTCCACGCGGAACATCTCTATTTCCTCGCGAAGACGCTGCTGAACATGCCCGAGAAGTGGCACGGGCTCGAAGACGTCGAGATGCGCTATCGCCAGCGTTACCTCGACCTGATCGCCAATCCGGATTCGCGCAAGGTCTTCGTCACGCGCGCGAAGACCATCGCGTCGTTCCGGCGGCAACTCGAAGCGCACGGCTACCTCGAGGTGGAAACGCCCATGATGCAGCCGTTGTACGGTGGCGCGGCGGCGCGGCCTTTCATCACACATCACAACACGCTGGATATCGATCTGTACCTGCGCATCGCGCCGGAGCTGTACCTGAAACGCCTGGTGGTCGGCGGGTTTGAGCGCGTTTACGAAATCAACCGCAACTTCCGCAACGAGGGCATCTCCACGCAGCACAACCCCGAGTTCACCATGCTGGAGTTCTATCAGGCTTACACGGACTACCTGGGCATGATGGATTTGTCGGCGGAACTGCTGAAGCAGGCGGCCATCGACGCCACCGGCTCGGTGATCGTCGAGTACGACGGCCGACAGCTCGATTTCGGCAACATCCGCCGGGCGACGATGCGCGAAATCGTGGGGGATTCGGCGCTGGCCGGCCATGCCCTGGTCGAGAAGTTCGAGAACGAATTCGAGCACACGCTGGTGCAGCCGACCATCGTTTACGATTATCCGGTGGAAGTCTCGCCGCTTTCCAAAAACAAACCTGGCGATCCCGCGTTTGTCGAGCGCTTCGAAATCTATGCCGCGGGCATGGAAATCGGCAACGCGTTTACCGAGCTCAACGATCCGCAGGAGCAGCGGCGCCGCTTCGAGGCGCAACTGGAACTACGCGCCAAAGGGGACGAGGAAGCGCACCAGATGGACGAAGACTACGTGCGCGCGCTGTGTTATGGAATGCCGCCGGCGGGCGGAGAGGGGCTGGGAATCGATCGCATTGTGATGCTGTTCAGCGACGTGAAATCGATTCGCGATGTGATCCTGTTCCCGCTATTGCGGCCGGAAGGCGAAATTGGAATCGCCCGCCGCCTGCGCGAGCTGGAGCAGGGAAGTGGGGCAGCCTCGTAGGCTGCGGCGGCCTCTCAGGCCGCCATGCAAAAATTGACTACCGTTCCCAAATTCGAGCTTTTCGTTGCCGGCCGCTATCTGCGGGCCAAACGCAAACAGGCGGTGATCTCCGTGATCACGGTGATCTCGGTGGTGGGTGTCGCCGCCGGTGTCATGGCCCTGGTAATCGCCCTCGCCATCAACAACGGTTTCCGCAACACCCTGCAGCGCAGCCTGCTGGGCGCGACGGCGCATGTCATGATTCTGGAGAAATCGCCGGGGCCGGGGATCGCCAACTGGCGGGAGCTCGATCCTCAGCTCCGCCGAATCCCGCACGTCCTGAACGCCTCGCCCAGCCTCTACGGCATCGTGCTGGCGTCCGGGCCGATGCAGTCCGCGCAGGCCGTTTTGAAGGGCATCCCGCTCGACGCCGCGCCGGACATGCTGCGCCATCTGAAAGAAGGCTCGTTCGACGAACTGAAAGCCGGCGACGGTTTGCCCGGCATCATCATCGGCTCGCGGCTGGCGCAATCGACGGGCATGCTGCTGCACAGCGTGATCAACATAATGAGCCCGCGCGGGGAACTGACGCCGTTTGGCCCCCAGTACACGCACTATCGGTTCCGCGTCGTCGGCATTTTCGAGAGCGGTTTCGCCGATGTCGATTCGCAGTATGGGTTTGTGCCTCTGGAAGCCGCCGAACGGGTTTTCGACGCCGACACAGTGAACGCAATCGAACTCCATCTCGACGATATTTATGCCGCCCCTCAGGTCGCTGAAGCGGCCGACCGGATCATCGGAACAAAATTGACCGCCAGCACCTGGATGGAACAACTCCATGGCATTCTGAACGCGCTGCGCATGGAAAAGCTGGTGACCGCGGTGACCATCGGACTCATCGTCATGATCGGCGCGCTCAATATTCTGATCGTGCTCACCATGATGGTGATGGAAAAGACCCGCGATATTGCCGTGCTCATGTCCATGGGCGCGCGGCGCGCGCAAATCCGGCGCGTGTTCATGCTGCAGGGCGTGCTGATCGGCGCGGTGGGAACGGCCATCGGGCTGATTTCCGGTTACACGCTGTCATTCCTGGCCGATCATTACCGCTGGCTGCGCCTGGACGCCGATGTCTACGCCCTGAGCTATGTGCCCTTCGCCCCGCGGCCGCTGGACGGGATCTGGATCGCGGCCGCGGCCCTGCTCATCAGCTTCGCGGCCACCATCTACCCGGCCACTTCCGCCACCCGCGTCGCCCCAGCGGAAGCGTTGCGGTATGAGTGATTCGGCGCACCGTAAAGCAAACGCAAGAGTCAATCACCACAAGTACTATTGTGGCGGGCTCCGGGATTTGCGTCACGGTTAATGTGCCGGGATTGAACTCAGGACCTGCGACTTCGGCGGTGTAGACACCCGGAGTACCAAGAGCAGCGGTGGGAAAATAAAAAGCGTAGAACGCGCCGTTGGCGGCATCGAACCCCACGCTTGCCGAGAACGGCGGCGGCCCAAAGTCACGCAAGCCGACGGCGTCCCCGGGGAATGAAAGGTTGCAGTTAGTCTCCGCATCGAGCTGAGCACACGTGAAGTCGTCGGGGAGCGATGGACTCGTTTCGAAACCGGAAACCGTAAGCTGGAATCCTACTGGCTCCGAGGTCCCGCCGGAGACGCCGGTGCCGGTAAAATCATAGACTACGTCGGCACGGACACACGCCGAGGCAAGCAGTAAGAAGATAAATTAACAGCCTTTGCGGAAATCATCGGTCAGAAGCATATCAGATTTCCTGAACCGGTGGAGAGGCAATTCGGCCTCGCCCCGGGGGGCGGTTCAGTTCCCCGGCGTGACCTTTTCGCGGCGGCAGCGCACCTCGCGCACGGCGTAGATGCGCCGGCCCTGGCTCTCAAAATAGGTCCGCATCAACACCTCGCCCAGCAGGCCCGTGGAGAACATCACCAGTCCCGTGAGCAGCAGCAGTGCGCCCAGCAGCATCAAAGGCTCGTGGTTAGCCAGCAGCACGCGGCCGGTGAGGCGGAGAATCGCCAGAGTGCCCAGGATGCCCACGCCCGATACGGTCCCCAGCAAACCCAGCCGCCCGAAGAAATGCATCGGCCGCGTGAAGTACTTCAGCAGGAATTTGATGGTGATGATGTCGAACAGCACGTTGAACGTGCGCGAGAGGCCGTAGTGTGATGCGCCGTTCGTGCGCAGGACGTTGCGAATGGGCACCTCGGCGATGCGCGCCCCGTAAAAACTCGCCAGCGCCGGAATAAAGCGGTGCAATTCCCCGTAAAGATTGATGTCCTTCAGAATCTCCGCGCGATACGCTTTGAAGGTCGTCCCGAAATCGCGGAGATCCACCCCCGACGCCCTGGCCATCAGCCAGTTGGCGATGCGCGACGGAATCCTCCGCGTGAGGGCGTTATCGATGCGCTCCTTGCGCCAGCCGCTGGCAATGTCGTAGCCCTCGTCGATCTTCGCCAGCAGTGCCGGAATGTCCTCGGGCGCGTGCTGCAGGTCGCCGTCGAGCGAGATGATGATGTTTCCCTGGGCTTCGTCAAACCCGGCTGAAAGCGCGGCCGTCTGGCCGAAGTTCCGGCGCAGGCGAATCACCTTCAGCCGCAGATCGGTTTCCACCAGATTGGCCAGCAGATCGAAGCTGCGGTCCGTGGAAGCGTCGTCCACGAAGAGGATCTCGTAGGGCCGGTGCAGGCCCTCCAGCACGGCGGTGAGACGGTCGTAGAGCGGGAGGATGGACGGTTCCTCGTTGTGAATCGGAATCACTACCGAAAGCATGGCCGGCCTGGTCATCGCCACCTCATTGCCCCGCCGGCGCCGGCGTCTCCACCCTGCCCTGGGCGTCGCGTACTTCCACCGGAGCGAACTTCGCCAGCGAATCGCGGATCTTCGCGGCATCGCCCACCGCGACAATCTGCAGGTTGTTGGGGTTAACGTATTTGCGCGCGACACGCTCGACGTCGTCGTCGGTGACCGCCGAGATCATCGCCGGCCACTGGTCCCAGTAATTGTCGGGCAGGTGGTAAATGCGCAGCAGCGTGGCGCGCTCGATCAGATCCGCGGGATTCTCCAGAGAAAGTGCGAAGGAGGCGACCAAAGCGTGCTTTGCTTCGTCCAGTTCCGGCGCCGGCACTCGCTCATCGCGGATGCGCCGAATCTCGTTCAGAAACTCGGTCATCGCGCCTTCCGTGATGGGCGAACGGACGTCGGCGCTGGCGGTCCACGGGCCGGCAAACAGCGTCGCGCTCAACGAGCTGAACGCCCCGTAGGTGTATCCTTTATTCTCGCGGAGGTTCAGAAACAGGCGCGCCGCCGCGCTGCCGCCTACTACGCGATCCATCACCACCAGCGGAACATAATCGGGGTCGGTGCGCTTCACCGCGATGTTGCCCAGCACCAGCGTGGTCTGAACGGAGCCCGGCCGGTCCACCATCCAGATCTTCTTCGTCTGGGCCGGTTTCGACGCAGGCGGCTCGGGCATGGCCAAGTCCGTGCGCTTCCACACAGCGAGCGCGCGCAGAGCTTCGCGAACCTGATCCGCCGTCACGTCCCCGGCAACGCCCAGAATGGAGTTCTGCGGGACATAGCGCTCATCGTGCCACTTGTGCAGCAGCGCGGGCGTCATCGCGTCGATGGAAGCCACGGTCGGCGCGACTACCGACGCCGGGTGCGAACCGTAGACCGCGCGAGAGAACAGTTCGTTAGCCAGAAATCGCGGTTGTCCCCGGCTCTGCATGAGCTGGGCTTTCTGCCTCTGTTTCTGAACGGCCAGCTCCGATTCCGGGAAAGAGGGATTCAGGAGAACGTCGGCGAAGAGCGCCATGAGCTGCGGGAAAGTCTCGCTGAGTCCCGTGGCGGTGATCGAGCTGGTGGCCGAGCCGAACGGCGCCGAAGCGGCAAGCGATGCGCCCATCCCTTCCACCTGCTCGGCAATCCGCAGGCTGGTTCGCGATGCCGTGCCCTGATTCAGCATCAGCGCCGTGAAACTGGCCAGGCCGGGCATGTCCGCCGGCTCGAACACCGCACCCGAACCGAGAATACTGAGGCGCGCATACACGGTGGGCAGCCGGTGGTTCTCCAGCGCCAGCACGGTCAGCCCATTGGGCAGCTTCCACTCCACCGGCTTCGGCAGGGTGACGCGCAGCACCTCGTTCGACACCGGCGCCTTGTTCTTGCGCTCGACCTTGCTCAGCGGGACGGACTTGTCGCCGGCCTCGTTCTGGCCGAACAGGCCGACGGCGAACAGCGTCGCAACAGCGAATATCCGCTTCATCGGCCGCCTCCCGTCGCCGAAGAACCTTTCAGCTTCGGAACGGTGATCACCACCGCGCGATTCTCCGCCGTGAGATATTGCCGCGCCACGCGCTGAATGTCATCTTTGGTGACCGCCTCGATCTTCTCCTGCTCGGTGTTAACCAGATCGGGATCGTTGTAGAAGACCGCATCCTCCCCGATAGCGACGGCGCGCGACAGCGTGGTTCGCAGTTGCTGGACGTTGGCGCCCTTAAAGAGCATGCGCGCTTTCCGCAGCTCCCAGTCGGCCACCGGCTCGGTCTTCATGAGGTCGATTTCGGCGAGCATGGCCGCTTCCACGTCTTTCACATCCCTGCCGGGTTTGACGTACGCCAGCACCTGAAACAGCGACGGGCCGCGGTGATCGAACTCGAAACTGGCCGTTGAAATCGCCAGTTGCTTGTCCTTCACCAGCGACTGGTAGAAGCGCGACGATTGCCCGTCGCCCAGAATCTCCGCCAGCACGCTCAGCGCCCAGTCGTCGGAGGTGTCGCCCGGCACGTTGCGGTATCCGATGTCGATGCGCCGCAGTTGCGCAAACGGGTCCTCGATCGCTCGCCGTTTCTCGCCCGTGGGCGGGCCTTCGGTCAGGTCCGGCGCCGGCGGCGCCGGCTGGCGCGGGATGTCGCCGAAGTACTTCTTCACCTTCGCCAGCGCCACCTGCGGATTAACGTCGCCGACGATGGTCAACACGGCGTTATTCGGCGCGTAGTAGATGCGGAAAAAATCCCGGACATCCTTCACGGTCGCGGCGTTCAGGTCGTCCATCGACCCAATCACCGAATGCGCGTTGGCGAAATTACCGTAAGCGAGCTCGTTCAGCGTGTCCTCCACCTGGCCATACGGCTGGTTGTCTTCGCCGAGCCGCTTCTCCTCCTGCACGGCGTTGCGCTGATTATCCAGATTTGCCTGGTTCACCGCGAGCGAGCGCATGCGGTCGGCTTCGAGGAAGAGGCCGAGGTCGAGCTGGTTCGAGGGAAACGCTTCGAAGTAGTTCGTCCGGTCCTGCGTGGTGGTGCCGTTCATCGAGCCGCCGTTGTTCTGCACCAGGATGAAATGCTCGCCCTTTCCGACGTTCTCGCTGCCCTGAAACATCATGTGTTCGAACAGGTGAGCGAAGCCGGTGCGGCCCTTGCGCTCATCCCGCGAGCCGACGTTGTAGGTGACGCTGATGGCGTAGGTGGGCGCCGAGTGGTCCTCGGAAACGATCACGCGCAGGCCGTTGTCGAGCGCGAACTGCTGAATGGGAATGTGCAGACGGCCCGTGTCCGCGCCCATGAAGACCGGCGAAACGGACGCGACGAAGCCGAGTACGGCGGGAAATCTCATATTCGGAGGAGGCGCGACAAATTCAGTTTACTATGCGGCTTCGTGGGGCAGGCTTTCAGCCTTGGGTGCCCTCTGGGCAACGGTTTTCAACCGGCTACCGCACCTCCACCGAGGTCGTCGCCGTCACCGTGGCTCCGTTGGCGCCCTTCGCGGTCAGCGTGTACTCGGTGGTGCGTCGCGGCTGAACGTCGATGCAACGGCTCAGCGCCGGCTTCCATGTTCCCAGACCCGGGTCGATAACCACCGATTTTGCGTTGGAGACGCCGTAGCAGAGGCTGACGTGCGTGCCCGGGTGAATCGCCGCCGCGCTGGCATAGAAGTTCAGGATGGTGAGCTTGTCGCCGCCCAGCCGGTCGAGCACGTCGCGATCGTATTTCGCCCGCTTCTGCTCGGCTTCGCGCTCGGCGTCGTGCGCGTCCTGGTAGCGCCAGAGGAACACCCACCCGGTCCATAGAGCGGCCACTATCAGCGCGGCCGTCGTCCAGGGGATCAGCGCCCGAACGGTCCGCGCAATTCGCGACTCACCATTCCCAGCCACACGAACATTATGATGCTTTCACAACTATCCTGTTTCGCCGCCGGTGCGCTGCGCATCCGTCAAGTATGGATCTCTTTCTTCAGGACAGGGTGGTTATCGTCACCGGCGGCACGAAAGGCATCGGCCGCGCGATCGCCGCGGCGGTGCTCGGCGCGGGCGCAAATGTGGGGATCTGCGGGCGCAACCGCGACGAAGTGGATCGGGCGGCGGCGGAGCTGAGCAAGCTGGCCCCGGACAATGCGCGGGTGCTGGGAACAGTTTGTGACGTTACACAGCCAGATCAGGTGCGATCTCTGTTCGAAGTTGTCGATAAGAACTTCGACGGGATTGACGTGCTTGTGAACAACGCCGGAATCGGCGTTTTCGCGGCAACGGCCGATCTGACGATTGAGCAATGGCGGCAGACGATGGATACCAACCTCTCGGGCGCGTTCTACTGTTCGCGGGAAGCTCTGCGGCGCTTCCGCGCCAGAGGGGCCGGCTACATCGTCAACATCTCGAGTCTGGCGGGCAAGAACGCCTTCGCGGGAGGAGCCGCCTACAACGCCTCCAAATCCGGACTGAACGGGTTCAGTGAGGCGATGATGCTGGATCACCGGTATGACAACGTGCGGGTGAGCTACATCATGCCCGGCAGCGTGGACACAGGATTCGGACACAACAGTCAGCCAGCTGACTGGAAAATTGCGCCGTCCGATGTGGCTGAAATTGTACTGACGCTGTTACGCATGCCTGAACGGACGCTCGTCAGCCGGGTGGAAGTACGGCCGTCAAGACCGAAGAAGCAGGGAGTGACCGCGTCGTCAGGAACTGGCACGTAAGTTGCTCTAAGGAAGAACGGAGCGCTTGAGAAAGGGGCCGAACATGGTGAAAACAAACATCCCCCTGGATCCGACACGGACGGGCCGCGAAGCGGAGAGCCTCGAAGGAAGTCTGCACCGCCTCATCGTTGGCCAGGACGACGCGATCGATCAGATCGTAAACATCTATCAAATGCACCTGACCGGAATGAGTGCTCCCGGAAGGCCTGTGGGGAACTTCCTGTTCCTCGGGCCCACCGGTTCCGGCAAGACGCGCATTGTGGAAGCGACGGCGGAGTGCCTGCTGAAGAATCCCCGGGCGGTCATCAAGATCGACTGCGGCGAGTTCCAGCACAGCCACGAGATTGCCAAACTGATTGGGTCTCCTCCGGGATACCTGGGCCATCGCGAGACGCATCCGCTGCTCAGCCAGGAAGTGCTGAATCAGTTTCACACCGAGCAGATGAAGCTGAGCTTCGTGCTCTTCGATGAGATCGAGAAGGCCAGCGACGCGCTGTGGAACCTGTTGCTGGGAATCCTCGACAAAGCCACGCTCACTCTCGGAGATAACCGCAAAGTCGATTTCTCGCGGGCCATGATCTTCATGACCAGCAATCTCGGCTCGGGCGAGATGAACGCGCTCCTGAATCCCAGAGTGGGCTTCGGCTCGGTCGAAAAGGCACGGCGGACAGCCGCCGGCGACATCGACGAAAAGCTCAGCGAAAAGCTGAGGAACACCAGCGTGGAGGCGGCTCGCCGCAAGTTCACGCCCGAGTTCATCAACCGGTTGGACAAGATCGTGACCTTCCGCCCGCTCGGCGCCGAGGATCTGCGGAAAATCCTCGACATCGAACTGACCCTCGTGCAGCAGCGCGTGTTCAATACCAACACCGACCGGGCGTTCATCTTCAAGGTCACGGAAGCGGGCAAAGGCCATCTGCTCGAAGAGGGCACCGACATGAAGTACGGCGCTCGCCATCTGAAACGCGCCATTGAACGTCTGGTGGTGCAGCCCATGTCCAACCTGATAGCGACCGACCAGGTGCGCGGCGGCGACTGGGTGAAGGTGGATTTCGATTCCACCGAGCGTTGCATGATCTTCACCAAGGAAGCCGAGGGGTTGCCGGTGGCGGCGATGGCCGATCTTATGGATCAGCCCATGTCGGCGCCGAGTCTGACCATGGCCGCCGGCGCGGTCTACGAGCCGGCGAAGCCGGCCAACGCGAAATCAACGCGGAAGAGCTGAAGAGAGAGGTGGCACAGGCTTCAGCCTGTGGGGTTCGGCCTATGCCGCGCACTCGCCGCGGCCCAGCTTGAGCGAGAAGTTCTCTTCGTCGCCCCAGTCGCGGTATATTTCCGGGGCGAGGTCGGCCGGCTTTGCAAGATCGGCAGTCATGGCACGGAACGTCTCCACCCTGTAGCGCAGCACGTAGTCCCGGAACGACTCGCCTTCGGTCCGGTTCTCGACGAAGTGATCGAGCACCCGCCGCACGGCAATCGGAGCGAGTCGCGCCGGCACGCTCTGCACGGCCAGCCCAAAGCGCAGCATCCCGTCGCGGTCGTACCCGCCGCCGAGCAGCATCTGATAATAGGGCACTTCGCGGCCGTCGATCTTCCGCGCGTTGCCGTAGAAACCCACGTCGCCCGTCCAGTGCTGGCCGCACGAATTCGGACACCCGCTGATATGCACCGAGAGCCGGCGCACCAGCGGATCGTCGTAGCCGGAAACCGCTCTCGCCACCGCCTCGCCGAGGTTCATCGACTTGGTCAGCGCAAGGTTGCAACTGTAGGCGCCCGGACACGTCGTGACGTCGTCGATTTCATGCGCGCCGGCGTCCGCCAGGCCGATCTGGCGCAGCGCCGCGTACACACGCTTCAGATTCTGTAAAGGAATGAACCCGAGCATCAGGTTCTGGTCCATGCTCACGCGGACATAGCCGTCGCCCGCGTCGCGAGCGAGACCGGCAACTGCGCGCATCTGCCGCGATGTGAGGTTGCCCTGCGGTACCTTCACGGTCACCACGGCGTAACCATTCTGGCGCTGCTGTCGAACGTTGGTCTCCAGCCAGCGCTCGTAATCCGGATCGTTGTACCCGTTCACCACGGGCAACTGCCGGCCGGCTCCCAATGGTGGTGGTACCGCCTGAAAACCACCAAAGCTCTCCGGAACCTCGTCGGGCAGGTCGATGCCGCCGTTCTCGAGAATGTCGCGATACTCCAGCTCGATGTGCTCCTTCAGCCAGTCGAACCCGCGCTCCCGCAGCACGAATTTCAACCGCGCCTTGTTCTTGTTCTGCCGGTTGCCGTGCTGGTTGAAGATCCGCAGTACCGCTTCAATCCTGTGCACCAGCAGGTCGGCGGGAACGAACTCGTCCAGCAACTGCGCTTCGCTGGGCAGGGGACCCAGCCCGCCACCCACCACCATGCGGAACCCGCGCTGTCCGTTCCGAATCACCGCCCGCAGGCCGAGGTCGTTGAACGACGTCCCGATGCAATCCTCCGGGCAGCCGGAGAAAGCGATCTTGAACTTGCGCGGCATGCTGTCGGTGAGATCCTTGTGCAGGAATGCGAAGGCGATGCGCCGCGCGTACGGCCGCACGTCGAAAGGTTCATCGGGCAGCAGGCCGCTGAGTGGGCAGGCAGTGACGTTGCGAACCGTGTTGTAGCAGGCCTCGCGAGTGGTCAACCGCTGGTCGGCCAGGAGATGCAGCAGATCCGGCACATCCGCCAGCGGGACGAAATGGAACTGCATGTTCTGGCGAGTGGTCAGGTGACCCTTACCCGCGGCGAAGCGGTCGGCGGCGAGCGCGAGCTGATCCATCTGATCGGCCGTCATCATGCCGCCCGGGATCTTGGTGCGAATCATCTGCACGCCCGGCTGTCGCTGTCCATAGATGCCGCGGCGCAGGCGGAAGGGCCGGAACTGGTCGTCGGTCAGCTCACCAGCCACGAACTTGCTGGCCTGTTCCCGGAAGAGTTCGATGTCCGCCCGAACGATGGCGTCGTATTCGCTTTCGGTATGTGACAGAGCGCAAAGGGCCGCTTCGGACAATCTGACATTCCCCTCTTTCTCGATGGATTATAGCACGTTTCGGATTCAGCTAAAATCCCCCTTGCTTCACGATATATCGTGAGATATATCTTAAATAGAGGTTTGTACGATGTTCAGACACATGTTTCGAATGATGGAAGAGGAGGGCGGGCACGAGCGCTGCCACTCCCGGCGCAGCGGCTTCGGCGGGCACGAAGGCGGATTCGGCGAGCATTGGCACGGGGGCCGCTGGTTTGGCCGGGGCTTTGGCGTCGGCCGCGAGCGGATGTTCGACGCGGGCGATATTCGCCTCGTCATTCTGAAGCTGCTCTCCGAGCAACCGAGCTACGGATACCAGCTCATCAAAACGATGGAGGAACGGCTTGGCGGCGGCTACTCGCCCAGCGCCGGCGTGATCTATCCGACGCTGACCATGCTGGAGGAAGAGGGGCTGGCGGCCGGCACGTCCGAGAACAACAGGAAAGTCTATGCGGCGACGCCGCAGGGGCTGGAGTACCTGGAAGCCCACAAACAGCGAGTGGAGGAATTGTTTGCGCGTCTCGAGCACGCCGAGCGCGGTTTCCGGCGCGGCCGCTCGCCGGAGCTCATGCAGGCGTTCATGCACCTGGGAAGCGCGGTGACGGATCGGGTGCGCCGCGAAAGCGTGAGCGCCGAACAACTGCGCGGGATCGCCGACGCAATTCACCGAGCGGCGAAAACAATCGAGGAGCTGTGAACATGCAGAAACAACCAACGTCCGCGCTGGAGGGCTTCACTGAAGAGTACATGGGCGATCCTCCGTGGGAAATCGGCCGTCCTCAGCCGCCATTTGTCGCGGTGGCCGATCGCGTAGTTGGGCCGTTGCTCGACTGCGGCTGCGGGACGGGGAATACGGCGCTGTTCTTCGCGGCGCGCGGGGTCGAAGTGACCGGGATCGATTTCGTGGAAGAGGCCCTGCGGCGCGCGCGAGCCAAAGCGGACGAACGCGGCCTTTCCGTGGAATTTCTGCGGAAGGACGCAATGACCCTGGCGGACTGGGAACGGCGCTTCGCCACCGTGATCGACAGCGGGCTGCTGCACATCTACTCGGGCGACGAACGGCAGCGCTATGTGGCGGGTCTGGCGAAGGTGCTGAAGCCCGGCGGGAGGCTCTTCCTGTTTTGCTTCAGCGATGAGGAGCCGGGAGCGCCGGGCGGCGGCGTTTCGATAAAGGATCTGAACACGGTCTTCTCGCGTTGCTGGGAGATCGAATCCGTCGAGACGGTGCGGGGTGAACTGAACCCGGCGTTCACGGCGGAGCAGCCGGACGCGTTTTCCAAAGGCGGGCCGCTGGGCCGGTTCGCGATCATCCGCCGAAGATCGCCGGCCGAAATTCTCCGATCATCTGGCATTCGCGTCGCTGTTCTCTCGTGACCGTTCAAGCAGGCCTGGCGTCATCCACCCGATGGAGAGGCCGAGGAATGCTCCCGCGATAACGTCCGAGAGCCAGTGGCCGTTGGTTACTACAACAGCGACGCAGGCGCAGGTCGTCATAAGAGCGGCGGGGATTCGCAAACGAGGCGCGACCAGCCAGATTGTGGCCGCCGCCGCAACCGAGATCGTCGCCGTACCGGAAGGGAACTGATTTAGGTGCGGGCCGCCGTGCGGAAGCCGGCTGAAGAGCTGCTTGAACGCGAACTCCGCCGCGAGAGCCCAGGTCGCGCTCCACGAGCAGAGCAGAAGGGGACGCGTCCATGCCGCCAGTTTTCGCCCCGAAATCCGCCAGCAGCCGCAGGCGAAAAGAAACAGCAGGGCCGCCACCGGGAAGAGTACAAGCGGACCGAGCAGCCGATCGAGCCAGTAGCGCGCAGTGGTGTGCGCGACGTATGCGCCGAAGAAATCCGCCAGCGGATGGTCGGTGCAGAGGATGCTCACGACCGTCCCCACAAAACAGCAGATCAGCGCCAGAAGCCAGCGCCGGAACACAACGCTACCACCCGACCGGCTTGCCGATCTCGAGCGGCCAGACCTTGTGCTTCGATGCATCCCCCAGTTGCTCGGCCAGCGCGTCGGGTGTTCCGGTGAGGAGCGGGAACGTGCCGTAGTGCATGGGGATAATCGTCTTCGCTTTGAGCAGACGCGCCGCGAGAGCGGCCTCGCGCGGGCCCATGGTGAAGTGATCGCCGATGGGCAGAAACGCCAGCTCCGGCTTGTACAACTGTTCGATCAGCGACATGTCGGAGAAGACATTGGTGTCGCCCGCGAAATATGCGCGGCGACCGTCGGGGAGGTGCAGGACATAGCCGCTCGCCTCGCCGCCGTAAATGATTCGATCGCCGTCGAGAATCCCGCAACTGTGCACCGCGTGGACCTGCGTCGCGCTGAGCCCGCCGCACACTTCCTGCGTGCCCCCCTTGTTCATCCCGCTGCAGTTCTTCACGCCCTTGCTCTCCAGCCAGTGGCAGGTCTCGAAAATCGCAATCACCTTCCGCGGCTTGAAACCGGCGGCCAGCGGGATCGCGTCGTGAATGTGATCGAAATGGCCATGCGAGATCAGAATGGCGTCCACTCGCGAGCACTTGTGCGCCCGCGGGTATTTCGGATTGCCGTCGATCCACGGGTCGAGCATGATAACCTCGCCCGATTCCAGCTTCAGCTGAAACGTCGCGTGTCCAAGCCACGTGATTTCAACCATGGAAAGCCTCCTCTCGATAGGTTACTGTGGCGGCTTTCGGGAAGTGGCGGGGATCTGAATTCCCTCGCCGATCCTGGCGACGCCTGGAATGCTCACGGGTAGATGGCCGGCGATGGGGATTTCTCCAAACAGCGCCCTGGCCGCCGATTCCTCCGACGTGATGGTGGTGCTGAAGGTGGCGATGTACGCTGCAATGTTCGCAAGCCCGCGGATGACGTATGGACTGCCGAAGGCGATCATGGCCACCGGCGCTTTGCCGGAGGTCAACGTAGTGACGAACGCAGGGTAGGGCTCACGCAACGCCACCGTGCCCTTGTAAGCGCCTACGGTGACGAACGGTACCAGCACATTCGCGGAGCAACCGCTCATGCTCGCGGCGATGCGGCTCAGTTCGGCAAACGGGACTGCCGGATCGAGCGTGATCACCGCCATTCCCGGCGCGCGTTTCTTCAGCTCGGCGGTCAGAGTGCGCCCGTGCTGGCTGTCGCGGCTTTCCGTGAGGATGGCCACGCAGGCGGTGGCCGGATCGCGCAGCGGGAAGAGATTGTCTTTGTTCTTTACCAGCGTGAGAGCTCCGTCCGCGACGCGCTGGGCGGTTTCTTCGGCTTCCGGACTGGCCAGCACGTCGGCGATGTGTTCCAGATTCACGGTGCGCCGCCGGGTGAGTCCGAGGCGAATCTTCGCTTCCAGCACGCGCGCAACGCTTTCGTCCAGCCGTTTGCGCGGGATGCGGCCGCTCTTCACGGCGGCGACGATGGCGTTGATCGCAGCCTGGCAGTCGGCCGGCGCCAGAAGCACATCGGCGCCGGCCTCGATGGCGCGCACCGCCGCTTCGCCGGGATCGTACAGCTTCGCCACGCCGAGCATGTCGAGCGCATCGGTGACCACAATCCCGTGGAAGCCCAGCTCGCCGCGCAGCAGGCCGGTGACCACGGGGGCCGAAACCGTTGCGGGCACACCGGAGGCGTCGAGCGCGGGAAGCGCGATGTGCGCGCTCATGATGGCGTCCACGCCGGCGCCAATGGCCGCGCGAAACGGCACGAGTTCCATGGTCTCCAGACGCTCCCGCGCGACATCGAGCCGAGGCAAACCGAGGTGGCTGTCTTCCGCTGTGTCGCCGTGTCCGGGGAAGTGCTTCGCCGTCACAAGGACCGGATTCTTTCGGTCGGAATGCGCGCCGTTGATGAAAGCCGCGACGAACCGCGCCACCGCCTGCGGATCTTCGCCGTACGACCGCGTGTTGATAATGGGATTCTCGGGGTTATTGTTTACATCGGCGACCGGCGCGAAGATCCACGTGACGCCGAGCGCTCGCGACTCGCGCGCCGTCTCGGCCCCTTCCATGCGCGCGGCGTCCAGGTCGCCGGTCGCGCCGAAAGCCATGTTCTGCGGCCACGCGGTGGTCGAATCCACGCGCATCGACGCGCCGCGCTCGAAGTCCGCGCCCACCAGCAGCGGCGTTCGCGCCATCTTCTGCAATCGATTAATGAGCGCGGCCATGGCCACTGGTTCGGCATTCAGGATTCGTCCGTGCACCGAGTGGCCCAGCACGATGATGCCGCCAACGCGCAGATCGTGAACGTAGTGCGCGTAGCGGCGATAGTCGGGCGAGCGTGTGTTTCGCAGCTCGCCGTAAATCGACGGCATGATCAGTTGCGCCGCTTTGTCCCGCAGGGGCAGGGCGCGCGCCCACGCCTGAGCGGTAGCGGCGATGGACCGCTTTGGCGCGACAGGATGAGTGTATTTCGGAGGAGCGGCAAAGGCGATCGCACAGAAACCGATCAGCGCCGCCGCGCGGGGGGCGAACATCACAATTTACTATAGCGGCCGGACCGCAGACAGGATTGCCGTAGCCGCCCCCATCGCGTATTCTCAAACTATGGAGTTGCTGACGCCCAGTGAGATCGTTCGTCTATCGCCGTCTGAACGGCTCGCGCTCATCGAGCAACTTTGGGATAGTCTCAATGACGATCACCTTCCGCTGACCGCCGCCCAACAGGCTGAGCTTGAACACCGCCTTGCATCGCTCGACGAAGACCGCCGGGAAAGTGTGACCTGGGCGGCCCTGAAAGCTGAGCTTGAGAAGCGTTGTCCCTGAGTGCCGACGGTCGTTTTCACTCCCGCCGCGCGCAAAGAGCTGATCGAAGCACAAGACTGGTACGAACAACAAGCGACTGGTCTTGGCCGCCGTTTTCGTGACGCTGTCGACTTCCTGGTTGGGCGAATCAGCGCCAGCCCCGTCAATTCCCGATCATTCTCCGGCATGTCCGCCGTGCTCTTCTCCGCCGCTTCCCGTATGCCTTGTTTGTTGTCCTCGAGGGCGATACCGTAATCGTCATCGCCTGCTTCCACGGCAGCCGCGATCCGTTGCAATGGCAGCGGCGAGCTTGAGATCGCGCTACCCTCTCCGCCGGGCTGTTACTCGTTGCTGAAGGAATCGAGGGCCAGATCAAACTCTGGTGCACGTTCCTTGGGAACGTCATAGTAAGCGAGGTTCGGTGGGAAGGCTCCGAACGGATGGAGCGACGCCGCGCGTCCGACAATGCGGTAGTTATCCTCGCGCCAGAGGAGGACTTTGTGTTGATGAGTTCCTTTGCGAACCGTGTGGGAGGGAGTTGTTGTCGTAGAGGCAAGGAGGTAATCGACATCCTGCAACATCGGCACCCTATACATTCCGCCCCGCTGAAGAATGATGCATTCTTCCTGGATCTGCGGTTCGCTTGTCATGTCGCACATGTTCTGCCATTTCCCTCGAGTTCGCCACCGCCGATCTGGGCTACCCCACGCTTCTGTTGCACCCTTCCTTTGTTTCCCGCCCATGAAACCGCTAACCTTGTACAGATGCCGAAGAAGATCGCGCCGTCGATTGCCGGCAACGGCAAGGCTACGGCCGCCGCCGCGGCCCGTGCGCTGGCGAAGAAAGCCGCCCCTCAGCCGAACCACGTCAACCTGCACGATCCCGCGCTCTACGTTAATCGCGAGCTGAGCCTGCTGCAGTTCCAGCGGCGCGTGCTCGAAGAGGCGGAAGATCCCTCCAACCCACTCCTTGAGCGCATCAAGTTCATCTCCATCGTCAGCTCCAACCTGGACGAGTTCTTCATGGTCCGCGTCGCCGGTTTGAACGCGCAACTCGATGCCGGGATTCTGGAGGTCGGACCGGACGGCATGACCCCGCGGGCGCAGCTTGTGGCCATCCGCCGCGACGTAAAAAAGATCCTCGCCGACATGCACCGCTGCCTCCGTCATCTGACGCCGGAGCTGGAAACCGAAGGCATTCGTATCGTCGATTACACGAACCTCACGCCGGTGCAGCAGAAGGTGGCGGCCAGCTATTTCGAGCAGACCATCTTTCCGGTGCTGACTCCGCTGGCCTTCGATCCCGGCCGGCCCTTCCCGCACATTTCCAATCTCAGCCTGAATCTGGCCATGGTGATTCGCGACGACAAGGGCGAACACTTTGCGCGCCTGAAGATTCCCGATTCCCTGCCGCAACTGATCGCGGTGAGCCAGTCGCCCAGGCCGAAGCATCGCACCAAGCGGACGCCGCGAAAAATCGAGCTGGTCTGGCTGGAGCAGGTCATCGCCGCGCATCTGCCACGGCTGTTTCCGGGCATGCAGGTGATCGAGGCGCACGCATTCCACATTACCCGCGACGCGGACATCGCCATTAAAGAGCTGGAAGCGGAGGATCTGCTGGAGACGATTGAGGAAGGCGTACGTGCCCGGCGCTTTGGCAGCGTGGTGCGTCTCATGGTCTCCGAGGACATGCCCTCGCACATCCTCGACATCCTCATCAACAACCTCGAGGTGGATGCCAGCGAGGTTTACAAAACGGGCGCGCCATTGTCGCTGAAGCGGCTGATGGACCTCTATAACATCGACCGGCCCGATCTCAAGGATGCCCCTTTCGTCCCGGCGATTCCCCCGGCGATCGCCGCCGCCGACGACGAAGACACCTTCGCGGCAATCCGCCGTCAGGATATTCTGCTCCACCATCCGTTCGATTCGTTCCAGCCGGTAATCGACTTTCTGAACAGGGCCGCGCATGACAACGGCGTGCTCGCCATCAAGTCATGCCTCTATCGCGTGGGGCGCAACGCCCCCGTGGTGGAGGCCCTGCTGGAGGCTGCGCGCGAGGACAAGCAGGTTGCGGTTCTGGTGGAGTTGAAGGCCCGCTTCGACGAGGAGAGCAACATCGAATGGGCGCGCGCGCTGGAAGCCGAAGGAGTGCACGTTGTCTACGGCCTGCTCGGCCTGAAGATCCACGGCAAGGTCACCATGGTGGTGCGCCGGGAAAGCGGGCGCATCGTTCGCTACGTCCACATGTCCACCGGCAACTACAACGCCGTCACGGCGCATCTCTACACCGACATCGGCATGTTCACGGCGGACGAGCAAATCGCCGACGACGTCACCAATCTGTTCAACTATCTCACCGGCTACTCCGCCAAGTCCGATTACCGCAAGCTGCTGGTGGCGCCGGTCAATCTGCGCGCGCGCATTCTGGCGCTCATTGAACGGGAGATTGAACACCAGAAGCGCGGGCGCGGCGGGCATCTGATCTTCAAGATGAACGCGCTGGTGGATCCGCAGATGATCCGCGCCCTCTACCGCGCTTCCCAGGCGGGCGTCCGCGTGGAGCTGCTGGTGCGCGGCATCTGCTGCCTTCGCCCGCGGGTCCCCGGCATCAGCGACAATATCGCGGTCATCAGCATCGTCGGACGATTTCTCGAGCACAGCCGTATTTACTACTTCGGAAACGGCGGCGAGGGGGAGATGTACGTCGGCAGCGCCGATCTGATGCCTCGCAACATCGACCATCGCGTGGAAGTGCTGTTTCCCATTGAAAACGCCGGCCTCGTCCGCGCCATTCGGACCGACGTGCTGGGAGTGTACTTCTCCGACAACGTCAAATCGCGGCGCATGCTGCCCGATGGCAGCTACACGCGGCCGAAACTCACCGCCGGGAAGAAAGCCTTCAGCAGCCACGAGCGGCTCATTCGCGCCGCCCGGCACGAAAAAGAGGAGACGCTGCGGATTCGTTCCCGGCCGCGTCCCTGAGCGCCGCGCCAGCAGTCCGGGGTGGAACTGATCGCTGAGACAAATCGATGACGGGCGCCGAATTTGCCGCACCGGAAAGCGTTGCAAACCAGGCTCTGGCTGCCGCGGAATTTCGGTGCCCGTCCACGATTTGTCTGCCCACCTGCTTCCGCCCCGGACCGCTACGGCTTCTCGGTGTAGGTCACGCCGACGCTGGTCTGCCCCTGCTCGGTGCCAATCGTCACGACAATGTCGCGCTTCCCGTCTTGGTCTTTCGCGGCTACCATTCCGCTGTTACTGCCGTTGCTCGAGAAGATGGCGTTGTTGGTAATGGTCATTCCGGCCGAGGCAAGGCCGTCTTTGTAGAAGTTGACCACCTTGTCGACGGGATCGGAGGTCTTGAACGCGTACACGATCGTCTTGCCTTTGTCGGTCTCCGACGTCATGCTGGCCTGAGGCTGCGAGTTCGGATACGAAGGCACCCATGACGGCAGATTTACCTGCGCTCCGCCGCCCACTTTGAGCGTGCCCTCGTTCGATTTCATCTCAAAGCTGCCGGTCGAGCCGCTTCCGCTGGCGCTCATCGTCACCGATTCGCCGCCCTCTTCCTGCAGCGTCATGCGCCCCTGTCGCGCGTCCTGGAAGCTGAGGATGTAGTGTTTATTCTTCTTTTTGTCGTAGATGTGCGCGATTCCCCGGCCGTCGTCAACCGCAGTCATTTCGAGATCGGGATTGAGCGCCACCAGCATCTTTACGCTGGCCAGTCCCGGGTTCTTCTTCAGAAGCTCAGGGTCGAGTCCGGCCTGCTTCGCTTTGTGCATGACGAAGAAGTAGAGGCCGACGATGACGACGAGCGCCACCACCAGGAGCCCCCCACAGCCGATGAGCACCCATCCAAGTGCGCCCATCTTCTTCTGCGGAGGTGCGGGCGGCACACCCTGAGGGGGCTGCACCGGTTGTTGCGGGTCGAGCGGAGGTGTGGTTGCCATAAGTTGGTCCTTCGTGACAGGATACAGGAAAAGTGGCGATATCGCGATCCAACCGCGCAATATTTCCGTATGTGCTTGCCACGACGGTACTTGTCCTGATCATGGCAGGGTTGTGGGAAATTGCCGGCGACATTGGCGAGAGCGACTTCGACCGCGGCGGGATCGCCGTCCGCATGGACACGCTGAACGTCGAGGGAGCGACGGAAGCGCGCGGCTATGGGCTGATGAAGATTATCAACGAGAGCGGCCGGCCGCTTGCCATCCGCCTCGTCGGACCGGAATATCGCGACTCACGAACCTTGCTGGTGCCCTCCTGGCAGGACAAAGTGGTCACCGGACTCGAACCCGGCGCGTGGACCGCGAAGTATTGCGCCGGTTACGACTGCGGCGAGCTGAGCCGCCCCATCGACTACGCAGAAATCATTCCCGACGGCAATCTGCACTACACGACGGCGGTGATTCGCTTCGGACCTTCTCCCGCCGAGTGGCCGGCCGCGCGCCACATCTCCGTCGAAGATTTCAATGCGGACTGAAACTCCGCTCCCGTTGGTCGCGGCTCGGCTTCGGTGGGCGGGACTGAGCCGCGCGCGAAGCAAGCGGTCCTTGCGTTGACTCCGCCTGCCGCGAGTGGTTGAATCGGGGACATGAAGCTGGACGCTCTGGCGGCGCAGCTCGGATGCGAGCTGGTGGGGAATGGCGATGTCGAGATCAGCGGGGTCGCCGGGATGGAACAGGCCGGTCCATCCGAGATCACGTTCCTTGCGAATCCGAAATACGCGCACAAAGTGAAAGAGACGAAGGCGGCGGCCATCATCACCGCCGCGCCGGTGCGCGACTCGGCGGTTGCCAGCGTCGTCTCGAAGAGCCCGTATCTCGACTTTGCGCGCGCGCTGGCGCTCTTCTATCAACCGCCGAAGCCCCGGCCCGGCATTCACCCCACGGCGGTGATTGCGGAATCGGCGCGAATCGGCGAAGGCGCATCCATAGGCCCATATTGTGTCGTCGGGGAAAACGTCGTTCTCGGGCGCAACGCCGTCCTGCATCCCCACGTGGTGATCTATGAAGGCGCGGCGATCGGCGACGATTTTCTCGCGCACTCGCACGTCACCGTCCGCGAGTTCTGCCGCATCGGCAATCGCGTGGTTCTGGGCAACTCGGTGGTCGTCGGCGGAGACGGCTTCGGGTTCGCCAAAGATGCCCGGGGCAATCACGTCAAAATCGCGCAAGCGGGCCCCGCAGTCGTCGAGGACGACGTCGAGATTCAGCAGCTCTCCTCGGTCGATCGCGCCACCGTGGGGGAGACTCGCGTGGGGCGGGGAACGAAGATCGATTCGCTGGTGCAGGTCGGCCATGCCTGCACCATCGGCGAGCGCAACATCATCTGCGCCCAGACCGGTCTGGCGGGCAGCTCGGTGCTGGGCAACGACGTGCTGCTGGCCGGGCAGGTGGGCGTCTCCGGTCACCTCACCATCCACGACAAGGCCGTCGTCTATGCTCAATCCGGCATCGGCGGCGATGTTGCTCCCGGCGCGGTGGTGTCCGGTTCTCCCGCTTTCGACGCGCGCGAGTGGTTGCGCGCCATCACCGCCTTTCCCAAACTGCCGGAGTTGCTGAGGAGGATGCGACAATTGGAGAAACGCGCTCCGTCGGAGGAGAAAGAGCCCCAACCGCATGGCCACCGAGACTCCGAATAACGGCAGGCGTCCCCTCGCCTACAAGAACGAAGAATTCCTCGACAGTTCCGACGCCCGCTCCCTGCGGATCCTCTCCGAATACCTCGAGCCGCTTACGCACTTCCGCGACCAGAGAATCCGGGACACCATTGTCTTCTTTGGGTCGGCCCGCACTACGGAAGATTCTTCGATGGCTCGTTATTACGAGGAAGCCCGCGACCTCGCGCATCGCCTGGCCGAATGGTCGGACAATCTGGAGAACCCGCTTTGCCGGTTCGTGGTCTGCTCGGGCGGCGGCCCGGGCATCATGGAGGCCGCCAATCGCGGCGCGACCGAGGCGGGAGCGAAGACCATCGGGCTCAACATCGGCCTGCCCTTCGAACAGCGGCCGAATCCGTACATCACGCCCGAGCTGTCCATGGAGTTCCATTACTTCTTCATGCGCAAGTTCTGGTTCGCGTACCTCGCCAAGGCGCTGGTGGTTTTTCCCGGCGGATTCGGCACGCTCGATGAGCTGTTCGAAATCCTCACCCTGGTGCAGACGCGCAAGCTCGAAAAGAAAATCGTCATTCTGCTGTACGGCATTTCGTACTGGAACGAAGTGATCAACTTCGACGCCATGGTGAAACATGGGACCATTGCCGAGGGAGACGTCAGCCTGTTCGATCGCGCCGACGATCCGGCGACGGCCTTCGAGATTCTCAGGGACAAACTGACTCGGTTTTATCTCACCAGGGAGCCTCCAACAGAACCAGCGGCCGCGCCCGAAATCGCGAAATCCCGGAAATGACCGGTGGATAAAAGCCTCCAGGAGAAACTCAGGAAAACCGGCAAGCTGGAGCGGACGGTGGCCGTTCTGCTCCTTGTCTACGTGTGTCTTCTGCTCATCGCGCCGCACGGTCTGTTCATCACTTTGGTGGAGCTGACGCTGCTGGCGGTCGGCGGCTGGCTGGTGTTTCGCGTGGCCCGGATGGGCGTGCGCAAAGTGATCTGGCGGCTGCGCAACCGTCTGCTGGTGGCCTACCTGTTCATCGCCGTGGTGCCGGTGCTGCTGATTGTTGCGCTGGTCGGCCTGAGCTTCTTCATTCTGACGCGGCAGCTCGGCGCGAACGTCGCCACCGACGAGCTGGAGCACCGGATCGCGCGCCTGCACGCGGCCACCGAGGCGGTAGCGCGCTATGATGCCGCCAGCCGCGCGCGCGCCTTGCGCGGTGCAGTGCACTTCCTGAGCGGCCGGTTTGCCGGGCTTTCCATGATCCTTCGCCAGAGCGACGGCGTGTCGGTGGCGCCCGAGGAGGCCGGCGTCGGCGCTCCACCGGCCGGCTGGGGCGAGGAAAGCGGCATCCTCTTTCACAAACATCGGTTTTTCCTCTGGTCGCACAGCGTGGTTGCCGATGCGGATGTCACTGCGCTGGCTCCCATCGACAACAGCTTTCTCAGCGGCATGGCGCCGGGCATCGTGGTGAAGCTGGAGCCGCCTCTGCGCCCCAGGCCGGGAGAAGAACCGTTGGCGCTGGCCCCGGGAGCGATTGGAATTGCCCCGCCTCTGCCGCCGCCGGCGAACCGGTTTGACTGGGACTTTCCGTGGTTCGCGGATGTGCCGGTCGCGGTGTGGGAGACGCCCGGCAAGCCGCGCGTGGCCACGCTGCTGGCCGAGACGCGCCCCTCGGTCATTCTGGATCGGATTTTCCCGGAAATCACGAATCTGGACGAGGAAGCGACACTGCCCGTGCTGGTGTTTGCCGCGGCCCTGCTGTTTCTGGTGGTGGAATGCGTGGCTCTGGTGATTGGCGTTTCCCTGACGCGCACCATCACCAGCGCCGTCCACGACCTCTACGAAGGCACCCAGCGAGTCATCGAAGGCGATTTTTCCTGGCGCATTCCGGTCGCCCGCAACGATCAGCTTGCCGAGCTGACTACCTCGTTTAACGTCATGACCGGCAACGTGGAGCGGTTACTGTCGGTGGCGCGCGAGAAGGAGCGGTTGCAGTCGGAGATCGAAATCGCGCGCGAGGTGCAGAACCAGCTTTATCCGAAAAGCATGCCGTCGACGCGCAACCTGCGCCTCACGGCGATCTGCCAGCCCGCGCGGATGGTCTCCGGCGATTATTACGACTACCTGCGAGTGGACGATGCCCACCTGGCGCTTTCCGTCGGCGATGTCGCCGGTAAAGGCATATCCGCCGCCTTGCTCATGGCCACCGTGCAGTCTTCGCTCCGCGCCCAGTTGCGGGCGGCGGCGGATGGGCAGGCTCAGCGCCACGAGTTGTCCACCGCCCGGCTGGTGAGTGAACTGAACGACCACCTTTACACCTTCACCGCGCCCGAGAAGTTCGCGACATTCTGGCTGGGCATCTATGAGGAGGAGACTGGAATTCTCAGGTATACAAATGCCGGTCATCTCCCGCCGGTGCTCTTCCGCAACGGCCACACGCATAATCTGGAGGTGAACGGCATGATCGTCGGCGCATTTCCCTCCATCGAGTACGGGGAGAGCCACATCGAGACCCTGCCTGGCGACCTGCTGGTGTGTTATACCGATGGCATCACCGAACCCGAGAACGAATACGGGGAAATGTTCGGGGACCAGCGGCTGATCGAGCTGATCGAGAAAAACGCGGAGCGGGACCAGGAACAGATTGCGTCGATGATCATGGATGCGGTGCGGCAGTGGACCAGTTCGCCCGAACTGGCCGACGATATGACGCTCATGCTGGCGCGAAGGCTATAGATGAAACCGGTGCGCCGGAGATTGCTGCGGATTGCCGTCGCGATCCTGCTTACGATCGCGGTGGGCACCGCCGGCTTCACGCTGGTCGAACACTGGACGCTGTTCGACTCCTTCTACATGACCCTGATTACCATCACCACGGTGGGTTATCAGGAAGTCCATCCTCTTTCGCACGCGGGCCGTATCTTTAATTCGTTTTTGATTTTTTTCGGCGTTAGTGTCATGTTTTTCGCCATTGGCGGCATGACGCAGATCATCATCGAGCTCGAGCTCAACCAGTATTTCGGAAAACGGCGGATCAGAACGATGATTGAGAATCTCAGCAAGCATTACATCGTCTGCGGCTATGGACGCGTCGGCCGCGGCGCGGCGGCGGCGTTGCGCAATTCGGGCGCCGCGTTCGTGGTGATCGACAAAGACGAGGATAAAGTGGAAAAAGCGATTCACGACGGCATGCTGGCTGTCCTCGCCGACGCCAACAGCGACGACACGCTGCGCGACGTCGGCATCATGCGCGCCACCGGCCTGATCGCCACCCTCGCCACCGACGCCGACAACCTCTTCCTCGTGATTTCGGCCCGCACCCTGAATCCGGAGCTGAAGATCTCGGCGCGCGTCGCGGAAATGACCTCCGAAGACAAGTTTCGCCGCGCGGGCGCGGAGTTCGTCTTCGCCCCTTACGACATGACCGGCAATCGCATGGCCGAGGCGCTGATCCGCCCGCACGTTTATCAGTTCATCGATTTCACCACGCGGCCCAGCGGCATCGGTCTCGACGTGTCGCTGGAACAAGTGACCGTGCCCGGCTCCAGCGACCTTGTGGGCCAGTCGCTGCGGGATCTCCAGATGCGGCGCGAGCTCGGCATCATTGTTCTGGCTATTCGCAAACCCGATGGCAATATGCTGTTCAATCCTCCGGCCGACGCCGAAATCGCCGGTGGCGACTGTCTCATCGTTCTCGGCGAGCAGAACAGCCTTCGCAGGCTCGGACGTACCATGGGCGGAGAGCGCGCATGAAGATCCTCACCGCGGCGCAAATGCGCGAAGTGGACCGCCGCACCATGGAAGCCGGCATTCCCGGCCTCGTGCTCATGGAAAACGCCGGCCATCGCGTGCTTGAGGCGATGGAGCGCAGGTTCGGATCGCTGGCCGAGCACCGCATCGCGGTATTGTGCGGCAACGGCAACAACGGCGGCGACGGCCTGGTGATTGCGCGTGAGTTGCTGACGCGAATTCGTCCGCGCAGTCTGCACGTCCTTCTGCTCGCCGACGCGAGCGCGCTTGCCGGCGACGCCGCCGAAAACTACCGCCTGTTCGCCGCTGCCAACGGTTCCGTTGTGCACGATCTCACGACGGACATGCGCGACTCTACGTTGGTGGTGGACGCGCTGCTGGGGACCGGACTGGGCGGCCCCGCCCGCGGGCGCGCGCTGGACCTGATTCGCGTTATCAACACCGGGTTCCCGCTGGCCCGTGTCGTCGCCGTCGATCTGCCCTCCGGCATGCAGAGCGACAGCGGCACGCAGAACGGCGAAGTGGTTCGCGCCGACCTGACCGTTACCTTCACCGCGCCCAAGCCGTGTCACGTTCTCTCGCCTTCGTGCTACAGCGTCGGTGAACTCGTGGTGGCGCAGATCGGCTCGGCGCCCGAACTGTTCGAGAAGGACGCATCCATCTGGCTGGCGCTCTCCTCGCCGGAGTTGTTCGGCCACCTTTTCGCGCCTCGCGTGCCCGACTCGAACAAGGGGATGTACGGCCACGTTCTGGTGATCGCCGGGGCTCGCGGAAAGACGGGCGCGGCGGGGATGGCCGGTTTCGCGGCCCTGAAAGCCGGCGCCGGACTGTCTACAGTGGCGTCCGCGGAATCCGCCATCGGAGTGATTGCCGGCTACGCGCCGGAGATCATGACCGAGCCTCTGCCGGAACTGGCCAGCGGCTGCCTCGCCGCGCGAGCCATCGAAGACGGTTCTCTGGATCGTGTGCTGGAGCGGAAGGACGTGGTCGCCTGCGGCCCTGGTCTCGGCACCCATCCCGAAACGGTGAAGCTGGTCGCCCATCTCGCAAGCACGGCGCGCGTCCCGGTGGTGCTGGATGCCGACGCGCTCAACGGACTCGCCGGAGCGAACTTCGGTTCTCAAACGGGCCCGCGAATCCTCACCCCGCATCCCGGTGAAATGGCGCGCCTCATCGGCGGCACAACTGCCAGCGTTCAGGCCGATCGCGTGGGCACGGCGCGTTCCTTCGCGCAACAACAGGGAGTGTGGCTCGTCCTCAAAGGCAATCGCAGCCTGATTGCCGCTCCCGACGGTCGCGTTTTCGTGAACCCAACCGGCTCTCCAGCCATGGCCAGCGGCGGCACTGGCGATGTCCTCACCGGTCTGATTGCCGGCTTCGTCGCCCAAACGCCGGACGATCTCGCCTCCGCCGTTCTCGCCGCCGTCTGGGTGCATGGCCGATCCGGGGAACTGGCGGCCCAGGCTCTCGGTGAAAAATGCGTCACCGCAACCGACCTGTTCACGTACCTCCCCGAGGCCATGCATGAGTCCTCCCGTGCATGACCCGCGTCTTCCACACGGCCACTGAGGAAGACACCATCGCGCTGGGCCGGCAGCTTGCCCGCGAACTGCCTCGAAAAGCCGTGGTGCTGCTCATTGGCAATCTCGGGGCAGGGAAGACCACGCTGGCCAAGGGCATCGTGGAGGGCCTCGGCGCCGCACCCGCGGACGAAGTTTCCAGCCCCACGTTCACTCTGATCCATGAATTCGCCGATCGCGTCTACCACGTCGATCTTTACCGTCTCGATACCGCCGCGGAAGTCTCCACCCTCGGCCTCGATGAGATTTTCGATCGCGACGCCGTCGTGCTCATCGAGTGGGGCGAGCGTTTCCCCGAACTGATGCCCGCGCCGCGAATCGAGATCCGCATCGAGATGTCCAGCGACGACAGCCGCCGCATCGAAGTCGCCATGCCCGATTGAAAGACACGATACAATGCGCGCTTGGCGAACCAATACGACGTAGTTATCATTGGCGGCGGGCACAACGGACTCGTCGCGGCGGCATACCTTGCGCGCGCCGGCCGCAGGGTGCTGGTTCTCGAGCGGCGCGAGCTGTTAGGCGGCTGCTCCGTCACCGAGGAAATCTGGCCGGGCTATCGCGTCTCCACTGCCGCGTATCTGACCAGCCTGATGCAGGAGCGGATCGTCCGCGAACTCGATCTTCCGCGCTATGGCTACCAGGTGGACGCCAAAGACCCCGCGTTTTTCTCTGCGTTTCCCGATGGCCGCCATCTGTTCTTCTGGCAGGATGGCCAGCGCACGCTGGAAGAAATCGCGAAGTTTTCGAAACGCGATGCCGAGCGGTTCACGGCATACGAGGAGTATCTGGAGCGCCTGGCGCGCGTGGTCGAGAGCCTGCTGCTGGTCACTCCTCCGGAATTTCCGCCGCGTGGTGTGGGCGATCTTGTGGATTATGTGAAGCTGCTGGCGCGTTTCCGCGGACTCGGGCGGCGCGACACCATCGCCCTGGTGAAGATCTTCACCATGAGCGCCACCAACCTTCTCGACGAGTGGTTCGAATCCGATCAGCTAAAGGTCACGCTCGCCACCGATGCTGTCATCGGCGCCAACGGCGGTCCGCACTCACCCGGCACCGCCTACATCCTGCTCCATCACGTGATGGGCAGCGTGGCCGGCAAACGCGGATTGTGGGGATTCGTGCGCGGCGGCATTGGAGCCATCCCGGAAGCCATTGCCGCGTCGGCGCGAGCCCAGGGCGCGGAGATTCGCACGAATGCGCCCATCGCCGGAATCGTCGTACGCGAGGGCCGTGCGCGATCCGTTGTGCTGGAGAACGGCGATGAAATCGCCGCCCCGGTCATCGTCAGCAGCGTCGATCCGAAACTCACCTTCCTCCGGCTCATGGATCCCGCGGAGCTGCCGCTGGAATTTGCCCATCGCATCCGCGATTTCCGCTGCGAGGGCACCTCCTGTAAGATCAATCTCGCCCTGAATGGCCTTCCCAGCTTCAAAGCTCTGCCCGGCGCCCCCGCGGCCCAGCACAAGGCCACCATGCACATCTGCCCGTCAGTCGATTACGTGGAGCGTGCATGGGACGATGCCAAGTACGGCCGGCCGTCGCAATCTCCCATGCTGGAGATGACCGTTCCGACGATGTACGACCCTTCGCTCGCGCCCGCGGGCCGCCACGTCATGGGCATCTTCCTGCAGTACGCGCCGTACACGCTGAGCGAAGGCGCCTGGGACGACCTGCGCGAGCCGTTCGCCGAGCGCGTCTTCGACATCATTGAAGAATATGCGCCTGGTTTCCGTTCGCTCATCGAACACAAACAGGTGCTGACCCCGCTCGATCTGGAGCGCCGCTATGGCATCACCGGCGGCAACATTTTCCACGGCGAAATGAGCCTCGACCAGATGTTTGTGATGCGCCCCGTGCCTGGCGCGGCCCGCTACCGCACGCCCATTCGCGGACTCTGGCTCTGCGGATCGGGCACGCATCCCGGCGGCGGCGTGATGGGCGCACCCGGCTACAACGCCGCGCGGGAAATTCTGAAAGGCTGAGCGGGCGAGGGGACTGCGGTTGGTATGCGCGGTTGTTATTCGCCGTTGTTATGCTATGTTGCGTGCCCGAGACGTTCCTGATCGACACCGATACCGCATCGGACGACGCCGTCGCCCTGATCATGGCGCTGCGCTCGGCCAGCGTGCGCGTGGTCGCGATCACCACAGTCGCCGGTAACGTCCCGGTTCGGCAGGCCACCCGCAACGCGCTATACACCGCGGAACTGTGCGGCTCGGACGTCCCGGTTCATCAGGGCGCGGACCAGCCGCTCACTCGTGCTCTCAACACCGCCGAGTGGTTCCATGGCCACGACGGGCTCGGCGACCGCGGTTATCCGCCGCCCTCCCGCTCCGCCGAAAAAACGCACGCGGTGGAAGCGATCATTGCCACCGTTCGCGCCAGCCCGGACCTCACGCTGGTCACGCTCGGCCCGCTGACCAACATCGCGCTCGCCCTCGCCCAGGCGCCCGACATCGCGCACAACGTGGGCCGCTGCGTGGTGATGGGCGGCGCGCCCTGCTGTGCCGGCAATGTCACGCCCGCGGCCGAGTACAACATCTGGGTGGACCCCGAAGCCGCCCGCATGGTCTTTCACAGCGGATTGCCCATCGAGCTGGTTGGCTGGCAGCTTTGCCGTGGCCCCGCGGTGCTCGGCCCCGCGGATATCGCGCACGTCCTGGGCATCGGCACGAAGCTGGCGCAGTTCACCATCGAGTGCAACAGCACCGCTCGCGCGGCCTACCACAGGCAGACCGGCGAGGACGGCATCTCGCTGCCCGACCCGGTGGCCATGTCCATCGCGCTCGATCCATCCATCGCCACCGAAGCCAGCCGGCACTATGTCGATGTCGAAACCGCCAGCGAACTCACGCGCGGCATGACCGTGGTGGATCGTCTCGGGGTGGCCGCCAACGAGCGCAACCGTGCAGTCTGGGCGAACCTGATCCAGCGCGAACCCAATGCCAGGGTCTGTTGGGCCATCGACGCGCCACGCTGGAAGCAGGCATTGTTCTCGGCTCTGTGATGTGTTCAGGGAAACCGACCCGGAAAATCGTGCGTCAAAACAACGGTTTCTCAGCGACAATACAGACAGCGATGCAGGGTGTGACGACTATGCGGACATCTGCTCTGACAGTTGTTTTCTCGATTGGCGCGGCGCTGGCGGGAGCTGCTGCGTCGCAATCCGCGCCCTCGACCGGGCCGGGCCCCACAATCCGCGCCACGGTGAACGAAGTCGCTCTCGATATTGTGGTGCGCGACAAGCACGGCAAGCTGGTGAAGAATATCTCGCCGGCGGATGTGCAGATCTACGAGGACGGAAAACCCCAGAAACTCCTCAGCTTTCGTCTCGCCGAGGGAAGCGGCGTTTCCCAGGGGCAGCCCGGAAGCGCGCCCGGCGGCGCGGCTGCGAACGCCGAAACTCGCCCGGGGACGCCGCCGGCCCTGCCCCTGCGCAAGGCGAACCTGGTGTGTATCGTGCTTCACAATCAGGACAATGTCGATGTGAGCATGAAGAAGTTCACCTTGCAGGCCATCGCCGAGTTCCTGCAGAACAAATGGGATTCCGATACATGGGCGGGCATTTTCAGCCTGGGCTCGAATCTTAAGGTTCTCTATCCGTTCACCAAAAACCGCAACGAACTGCTGCAGGCGGTGGGGAACGGATCCGCCGGCGGGAGCTTCCAGCTTGCCCGGCTGGGCGACGCGGCGCTGCGCGGCGGCACGAACATGGACGTGGGCGGCAGCTTTCAGCTCTCCCGCATGGCCGACGCCGTCCTGAACGGGACCCCAAACATGGATGTGATTGTGGGCAACGGCAGTGGCTTCACCGAGACGCTCCAGACAGGCACGTTGAACCCCGCGGCGATTCTCGACGTGCAGGACGAAACCGGGCTCGCCGCGGGCGCCCAGCGGGGCGATCTGGTGGACCAGCAGCGCGAACTCGGCCATATCCAGGGAATGCGCTCCATCGATCAGGTCAAAACCATGATTCGCGGCCTGGCTTCGCTGCCGGGGCACAAAACCGTTCTTCTTCTGAGCGCCGGTCTTCCCAGCAATGGCGATGCCGACCTGTTCGAGAGCGTCCTCAAAGCCGCTCGCCAGGCGGACATCAGCGTCTACGCGCTCGATACCAACGGCCTCAGTCTGAACTCCAACGCGCTGGCGGCGAATCAGGATCTGCAGTACGCCACATCCGTCAGCCAGCAGCAGCAGAACAGCACATACGATAATTACGCCAACCAGACGACGAACACACCGAACGGCAAGCCGGCGCCCACGTATACCGTCGGCTCTGCCGGCCGGGAGGCGGAGCTCGTGCGCCAGGACGATTTTGTTCACAACGCCGTCCGCCAGAGCGACACCCAGGCGCCTCTTCGGGCCTTGTCGGAAGGCACCGGCGGGTTCCTGATCGGCGGCGGGAACGATCTGCGCAAGCCCTATCAGCAACTGATCGCCGATATAGGCACGCACTATGAAGCGGTGTATCGGCCCGCCTCGGCCAAATACGATGGCCATCTCCGCAAAATCGAAGTGAAACTGGCTCGCGCCGATCTGACGGTGGAGAGCCGAACCGGTTACTTCGCGGTTCCGTATCTCGGAGGCGAGCCGCTGATGCCCTTCGAGATGGCCGGGCTTATGGCGCTGAACGGCAAGCCGGCCCCGCACAGCTTCGATTTCCGCTCGGCCGCCTATCAATTCCGGCCCGAGGGTCCGGCGAACCAGATTGGGGTCGCATTTGAAGTGCCGGCATCCAGCGTGACGGCAACGGCCGAACCCACGCGAAAGATCCATCGGTTGCACGTCGCGGTAGTGGCCATGGTGAAGGACGCCGGCGGGCAGATTGTCGAGAGATTCGGGCAGGATTCGCCGTTCGAAATTCCCGACGACAAAATGCCCATGATCGAGAAGCTGCCCATCACGTGGACTCACGCCTTCGATTTGCCCGCCGGGAACTACACGGTGGAAACCGTCATTCTGGATCGCGAATCCAACCGCGCGAGCACCGCTGTTTTGCCTTTCTTCAGTCCGGGCCCCGTGGGAATCGGCCTCAGCAGCGTCATGCTGGTGCGCAGGATGGCCGCGGCCAGCGGCGAGGCAAAAGCCGCAAATCCGTTCGAATTCGGCGCGGACCGCGTGATCCCGCTGCTCAATGCAACGCTGAGCAAAGATGCGCAACCGAACGTCTACTTCGTGGTCTATCCCAATCCCGCGAGCACTGAGCCGACGATGGTCGGCTTTCAGTTCTACGTGAATGGCAAGCTGGTGACGCAGCAGGCGAGCGCGGCATCGCCGGCCGACGCGACCGGCGCGATTCCCGTGGTCATGCCGGCCATGGTGAAACCAGGCGAGTGTGAACTGAGGATCACGGCCATCCAGGGGTTTGCCTCAGCGACGCAAAGTGTCCGATACACGGTGTCGGCGGAGTAGGGCGGCGGGCGGAAACCGGCGCCGTTCAGCCGCCTGACGGAACCTTCAGCACCGCGTCAATCGCCTGACGCAGCGCCGGAGCGTCGCGCCCGCCGATGAAATGCTGGCGGATGACCCCATCCCGGTCGATCACGATCAGCGTGGGTATGGAATGCACGCCATAGGTCCGATGGACGCTGCGTTTGGAATCCATCAGCACCGTGATCCCGTAGCCGTTTTTCCGCAGAAAACCCTTGACCGTTCCGCTGTCCTCGTCGTTAATTCCGAGAAACTGGACCTGGTCGCCGAATTCCCGCCGCAATTGATCCACGATCGGCAGTTCCTGGCGGCATGGTCCGCACCACGTCGCCCAGAAATCGAGCACCACCACTTTCCCCTGCAGGGAAGCAAGTTCCACGTGCTCGCCCTCGACCGACTTCAACTCGAAGTCCGCCGCTCTCCGTCCGGTCAGCAGCAGCTTTTCCTCCCCCGGCAGCGCCAGCATGTCCACCTGCGTCCACGATCGCTGCGGCTCGAATGAGAAAAGACCGGCCTCCACCCGACCGTTCGTCTCCAGTTGTTTCACCTTCGTGACCACTTCAACCTGGCCGATCGCATTTCCAACCCGCCTTCGCGACACCTGACGGTGCTGCAGAACGAAACCGCGCTGCTCGTCGATCCAGAGCTCCTGCAGGGCGCCGGCCGCTTCGAAACGAACGACCCGGCAACGGATTTTCGCCCCACCCACCTTGATGGCGTCCTCCTTGCCGAGTTCGGCGTCCGGCGCGTATTTCGCCAGATTCAGATAGCGCCGCACCAGCAGGTTTTCCATTTGCGTGTGCAGATCCTGTGGCTGCGGTTCGCCTGGCTGGGCTTCGCCAATCTCTTCCTCGTCAGCGTCGGATTCGTCGGCGGCTTCCAGCTTCATCCATTGCTTCTGTTTCGGCAGAGCCTTCCACGTGCTTGCGCCATCGCACACGGCCACTGCTTCGGTATCCCCGCCTTTGAGCCGAGCCAAATACTTGCCGCCGCCCATTTCGGCGAGTTCGTAGTCGGCGGTGTTTTGCGCGGCCGCCCCATTTGGCAGCGAAATGGTGTCAGCCCGCGTGGCCACCACGTGCACCGCGGACAGATTGGAATACGCATCGTGGACCATTTTGAGCAGGTCCGGCGGTTGCTGCGCCCAGGCCGACGGCAACCACACCAGGGAATAGAGAACACGTTTCATGAATTCGTCCCGGATAGCTGCATTGTATATCGAATTTATGGCAAACGAACGCAACTAACGCCGTCCGCCAGAGCCTGCGCAAGGAGAGATGTTCCGGCAAAGGCCCCGCGTCGGAGACACTGCCGATGCCGGCGTTATACTTGTGATTCCTCGTGACTGTACCGGTCATCCTGCTGGGCGCATGCGCCTGCATCCTGACATCACTGGCCTGCGGACTCCTCGCTGTTCGATTGTTGAAACTCGATCTGAACCGCGCCGAATCGCTCTGCCTCGGTTACGTTCTGGGCGGCGCGCTCACCAGCCTGCTCACGCTCGCGGTTGCCGTGGCACGGACCGCGCTGAAGGGTGTGTTCTTCACCATTGCTGCCCTGGCTTTGGTGCTCCTGTGGCACGAACTGCGGTTGCTGCGCGCGCGAACGCCGGCGAGTTTTGCCTCGATTCCTCGCTGGGCCGCGATCCTGCTCGCCGCGGGACTGATCGCATACGGCATCATCTACTTTCGTCAGGCGCTGTCGCCGGAAATCAGCCCCGACGGCGCCCACTATCACCTCGGGCTGGTCAACCTCTGGGCGCATGCTCATGGGCTCGCCCATAACATCAGCATGTACGCTGCCTTGCCGCAGGGCGTGGAGATGCTGTTTCTGTTCGCCTTTTCCATTGGCCGGCACTCGGCGGCGGCGCTCGTCCATCTCTCCTTCCTTCTGATCCTCCCGTGGCTCATGATTCTGTACGGAATGCGCTTCGGGTGGTCCGGGGGGACGCCTGTGGTGGCGGCGCTGCTGGTGTTCGCTGACCCGCTGGTCGGCGTCGATGGCTCGGTGGCTTACAACGACGTGGCGCTTGCGGCAGTGGTGTTTGCCGCGGTTTATCTGATCCAGACCTGGCGCGAGAGCCGGCACTTCGGCGCACTCCTCGCAGCGAGCTTCCTCGGCGGATTCGCGGTGTCCATCAAATATTCGGCGGTTTCCGTCGCCGTTCTTCTTCTCGCCACCATTCTCTGGGAGACCCGAAGCGCACTCAGGGCATCCACGCGGATCATCCTGGCCGCGTGCGCGGCCATGGCCGCCCCGGTCGCTCCCTACATCATTCGTAATGTCGTCTGGTTCGCAAACCCCATCGCATTCTTCGGCAATTCGATTTTCCGGAACCCCTGGTTCCACGTCTCCGCCGAGCGCCAGTATCTCTACTACATGTCCTGGATGAACGGCATGACCTGGCCCCAGCTACCGTGGGAGTTCACCGTGGGAGGAACTCACATGTCCGAGGCATACGGTCCTGTCTTCCTCTTACTGCTGGCGCTCGCGGTGCCCGGTCTGTTCTGGCGGCGCACGCGGTATCTCGTGGTTGCCAGCGTCGCGGTCGGACTGGCGCTCTTCGGCAACAAATTCGCTCGCTTCGTCCTGCCCGCGATTCCACTTCTAGCCATGGTGGCAACGTATGTTCTGAGCCGTATTCCGCGATCGCCGGTGCTGCTCGGTTCCATAGCGATATCTCACATGGTCGTTTCATGGCCCGCTGTGATTGATCGCACCGGGATTCCACACTCCTGGCGTCTCAGCCCGACGCCGTGGGGCGCCGCGCTGCGCCGGGAACCGGAAGATCACTACCTCGCGATGGCGTCACCCGACTACCTGATGGCGCGATTCGTTGAAATGCGGGTTCCCGCCGGCCAGCAGGTTCTGGCGCTCTGGGGTGGAGCGGCGCAGTCGTACACGACTCGTCCCATTCTGGTGAGCTGGGAATCCGCCTTCGCGGAGAAGATGAGCGACGTGCTGGTCTGCGCCAGCCGGACGCCATTTGTCCGGCAACACCAGTGCGTGTACCGGTGGACGCCGGTGCAGGCCCGCGCGGTGGAGTTCACTCGCTCCGGCCGCGACCCGCGGCAGATGTGGAGCATGAACGAGATTCGGCTTTGGAATGGGAGCACGTTACTGCGGCGCACGCCCGACTGGCGCGTGGATGCGTTTCCGAATCCGTGGGACGCCGGCGACGCATTCGACGGAATCGACGTTACGCGCTGGCGCTCCTGGGAACCTGTGCGTCCGGGCATGTTCATCCGCCTTCAGTTAGGCAAGCCGGCTTTGATCGACCGCATCGAAGTTTTGAACACCGATCAGCAGGCCCTCGATGAAGTGCAAGTGCGAATTCTCGATGATTACGCCAAATGGGTCGCCCCATCGTCGAGCGAACAGCACGATGCCGCGCCCGAGGACCTGCGCCGCGAGGCCACACGGCAGCTTCGAAACGCGGGCGTTGGTTATTTGCTGACCATCTCTGGCGGCGGCGACTGGACCGACCGATTCCTTCTCGGAAAAGAATCCGAGTGGAGCATGAGTAAAGTGGTTGTCGTCGGGGATCGGACCCTGTACAAGATCGACTAAAAGTCGCGAGGGACGCGCGGCGCAAGCGGCGTCTCTTCGGTGTCGGGGGAAAACGCGGCTTGCGCCGCGTGTCCAAGGCGTCAGTACGCCGACGTCTCCACGCCTTGTCCATCCGCGATCGCCGGAGCCGCGCTGGTGCCGATGAGATGTGCGCCCGCCTCAATCAGGGCGAGCGTTTGTGAGTAGCTGCGAATCTGGCCGGACGCCTTGATCCGCGCCTTGCCCGTCAAATGCGCGCGCATGAAGCGAATTACCTCGGGCGTGGCGGGCGAACCGCCGGGGCCGATGCCGCTGGAGTTCTTCACGTAGTCCACTCCGCCTTCTTCCGCGAGCGTGATGGCCAGCACGCGCTCCTCTTCGTTGAGGAATCCGAACTCGGACATCGATTTTGTGGATCGCCCGTCGGCGGCTTCGACGATGGCGCGAATCTCTTCCAGAAACTCCCGGCGCAGGCCACTGCGCAGCAGGCCGATATTCGGCTGAAAATCGAATTCATCGGCGCCCAGCCGCACCACCTCGCGCGCCAGCGCCGTCTTCATGGCTACCGTCTCGCCGCCCATGGGATAGCAAATCGCCGTCGCCACGCTTACCTTCGTCCCTCCGAGGATGCTCCGCGCCAGCTCCACCCAGCAGGGCTGCAACATCACCGCCTGGAAGCCGTAGCGCGCGGCGGTCTCGCAGTGCGTCCGGATATCCGCCAGGGTGGCGTTCGCTCTCACGTTGGTGTACTGCAACCGTCCGATGAGTTCGGCTTGCGTCATTTCGACCACCTCTCGATTCTGGCCATCGTCTCATCCACGCGCCCGTCCACTTCCTCGCGGCGCGGATACGACTCGATGGTGTCGCGTTTTCTCGTGGAGAGGGAGGCTGCGGTCACCCCCATTGCGATTGCCCGCTCCATGGGCATGCCCTCGGCCAGGCCGGCCGCCAGGCCGGCGTTGAAGGCATCTCCCGCGCCCACCGTATCCACTACCTCGACCTCAAGAGCCGGAACGTGCCACAGCCCGTCATGCGAAGCCCAAAGAGCACCGTCGGCGCCGGTGGTTACGATCGCGTTCCGCGGCCCCAGTTCCAGCAGCTCGCGGGCGCACTCGGCCGGTGAATGGGAGTCAACGGCAGCCAACCCAAGCGAGACTCGAGCTTCGCCCTCGTTGGGGGTCAGGGCGAAAACGGCACCGAGGTCGCGACGGCGGAGATCCTGCGCGGGCGCCGGATTGAGAATCGCCGGGACCCCCCTTTGCGCGGCTATGCGCGCACCGGCCAGAGCGGTTTCCAGCGGAATTTCCAAAGGCGAGAGTACCACTCCCTGGATGGCGGCGTTCGTAACATCCGCCGGGCTGAATTCGCCGTTCGCGCCGGCGTCGATCACGATGAGATTCGATCCGCCAGGCCCGCAAACGATGACGCCCACGGCCGTCGGCTGGTTCTGCGCGTAGAGGACCCCTTCAGTGGCGACGCCCTCGCGCCGCAGCAAATCCAGAAAGCCTTCCCCGAAGTTGTCGCGGCCCACTTTGCCGACGAACCGGGTTCTCGCGCCGAGCCGCGCCGCGCAGCACGCCATGTTCGAGCCCTTGCCTCCGTGGGTCACTCGGTAATTCCGTCCAATGACCGTTTCCCCGGCCACCGGCAGCCGGTCCGCCTCAATCACCAGCGCCACGATATAGCTGCCAATAATGGTTACGTCGGCCATGGGGTCTGTCTCCGGATCGAACCCGTGCGCGAACGAAGAGTCATGACACTTTCCATGTAACCGCGCACAACCGACGCGGCCGACGTCCGGCTTCGCGTTTTCAGGGAGGACGCCGCCGCGTCCCGTGCGCTCCCTGTGACAATCCTACTTTAGGGGGATTTCCAAGTGTCGCGCGAGCAATAGAATCGGCACGATCAGTCTTTGTACCGCTGCCCCGAGTGTGGGGTCCGGGACACGGTACAAGGCGACAGGTATGTTCTTCCTGGTGGGGTTCTCAGCTTTCGGGAGGTCAAAGTGAATAGTTTGAAAGCACTTCGTTGGTGCATTTTCCTGGCCGTGCTGCCGGCGGCGATCTCATTCGCTCCCCTGGCAACTGCCCAGAACGCGAATACCGGAGAGATCAAAGGCTCAGTGACCGACGCCACGGGAGCCGTTGTGCCAGGAGCCGCGGTTTCCATTCGCAATGTGCAAACCGGCGTGGTCACTCCGACCACCACGAACGGATCGGGTTTATACGACGTTCCGTTTCTGGCGCCGGGCAGTTACACAATCACTTTTTCGAAGGAAGGCTTTCGCAACGTCGTCCGCGAGGGCATCACCCTTCAGATCCAGACCATGGAGATCACCGCCACGCTCCAGGTGGGCGCGTCCGCCCAGGAAGTGGTGGTGAACGCCACGGCGCCGGTCCTCGAGACGGAAACCAGCGACCAGCACATCGATCTCAGCACGCAGACGGTTATTAACGCCCCCGATGTGGGCACCGACTGGCGGGCCGAGATGACGCAGCTCATTCCGGGCGTCAACACCGGCGGCGGAACCGAGCAGGCGAACGGCCAGCAGTTCGGAGTGAACGGTACCCAACAGTACAACGTGAATTTCCTGATTGACGGGTCGGCCGGCACGGCTCCCCGGGACTATAACGGCAGCAACTACTACATGCCGCTGGATGCAATCTCCGAGGTCAGTATCAATTCCAGTAACGCGCCCGCCCAGTACGGCAACGGCCTCACATCCATCAACGTAATCACCCGGGGCGGGACAAACCAGTTTCACGGCAGCGCGTACGAGTTCGTTCAGAACACCGCGCTGAACGCCCGCGGCTTCTACAACCAGTCAGGCACAAAAGCGATCGAACACTGGAACAACTACGGCGGCAGCGTGGGCGGACCCATTAAGAAGAACAAGCTGTTCTTCTTCTTCGCGTACCAGCGCAACCCGTCCTCGTCGCCCACCGGAGGCGTGTATACGTACCCGACCGCGGCCATGCAAGCGGGAGATTTCTACGGCATGACCGGAGCTACCGGCTCGGCCTTCAATCCCAACGGGATTCTGCAGGGGACGTACGATTCGGTCGCCCAGAAGCTGCAATCGTACTTCCCCAAATCGGGCGCTCCGGGATGGGTGGCCGGATGCCCCGGACCAACGACCGTGGGACCGGGTACGCCACAGACCTGTCCCACCATCAACAACTACATTTTCAGCGGCACCGCGCCCAACAAGGACACGTGGTACACGACGAGGGAAGACTACAACATCAACGACAATCAGAAGCTGTCGTTCAGCCTGAATTACTTCCCCACGGTAACCTCCTATGTGCCCGGAGATCCTCTGTACCCCAACGATGCCACCGATTATTCGGTTGGCGACACGGACAATCTGACCGCGCAGATCTCCTACGTCTACACCATCAATCCGACGACGTTAAACGAGTTTCGGATCGGCGGAAGCCGGGAACTCGACAGTTACGTGCCGCCTTCGCTGGGCAAGAACGACCCGACCACGCTGGGCCTGGAACCGGCCTACGGCAGCAACGCCCCGGCCAACATCTTCCCCAAGATCACCATCGATCAGGGCGCGGGGACCGGATGCATCGCGGAAGGCGCGGGATGCAATGAAAACGGCAACATCGACGCTGTTCTCGGCGAGGGCATCTACAACGTCTCCGACGTCGTGACCCTGGTTCGCGGGCGGCACACCATCAAGGTCGGCGGCGAGTTCGACAAGCTCTACCAGGACTACTCCTACTGGGGCGCGCTGAGCTCCGGCAATTTCGAGTTCAACGGAGGCGTCACGGGAATCCCCTACGCGGACTTTCTGTCGGGCGACGTCTACGGGTGGTATGTCTACAACTACGACCCGACCAGCGCGCACGCGTGGCAATCGGCGGTGTTCGCCAGCGATGACATCAAGGTGACGCCGCACCTCACCCTGAACCTCGGCATCCGCTGGCAGATCCAGTCGGGATGGGGAGTGAACAACAATCTGTTCGGCAACTATGACCCGCTTCTGCCCAATACCGCCGACGGCGGACAATACAAGGGCGCGATCCTGTTCGGCGGGCAGAGCGACGGTCAGTACGGAGGCCACGGCACCCTGTCGATGATTCAGAACACCAACTACAAGGAATTCGCGCCGCGCATCGGCGTAGCCTGGGCGCCCACCGACAAGTGGTCCATCCGGGCCAGTTACGGTATCTTCGACGCGCCGCGCGACGCCGAGAACTACACCGATGGAGCGCTGGGCCTCGGCTTCAATCCGCACAACAATGGCAACGGCGGATACGTTAACGGAAGCTACGCTTTCAAGCTGGCTGTCGGGCCGCCTCCCGGCACCGTGGTGTTCCCGACGCTGTCCACTCTGTCTCCGGAGATCGACAACTACAGTGGCTGGGTGGAGGAGTATCCGTGGAACATGCCGATTGTGTACATACAGAATCTCCTGTTCAGCGTTCAGCGTCAGCTCCCCGGAGATCTGCTGGTGGACACCAGCTACGTCTACACGCGCGGCACCAACCTGAATTTCTCGACCGACGTCGATGAGGCGCCGGCCAGCGCATTGGGTTGCACCGGCTACAACTGCGGGAATCCCAATCCGATTTTCAACTCGATCATCGCGCAGAACTACACCGGCTGGTCGAATTACAACGCGCTGCAACTGCGCGTGCAGAAGAGGTTCTCGTACGGCCTGAACTTCCTGTTCAACTACGCCTGGTCGAAATCGCTGGACACGGGCACCGGCAGCGGGCACGGGTCGACCATCGATATCTATCAGAACGCCTACAGCCCCGCCGCGAACTACGCGTTATCGGACTTCAACGCCACCAGCACCTTCGCTGGTCAGGTCCTCTACGAGTTGCCCTTCGGCCAAGGCAAGCAGTTTGCGCTGCACGGCGTGGCCGACCAGATTCTGGGTGGCTGGCGCATCTCCACGGTAATGGAGGGTCGAACGGGAGTTCCGTTTACGCCGGTGATTCAGTCGTCTGTCGGGGGCGGCATCGATCCGGGGCTGGGCCCGGCGTTCGGCGTCGCGAACATGTACCTGTATCCCAACGTGGTTGGCAACCCCAACGTGTCGAATCCTTCGCCCGGCAACTGGTTCAACCCCGCGGCCTTCGCGAATCCGGCTCCGGGGACGTTTGGCGATGCGGGACGCAACATCCTGATTGGACCCGGCTTCTTCAACGTGGATATCAGTCTCGGGAAGACCTTCTCTCTTCCCTGGGAAGGGATCAAGTTGGATATCCGGGCTGATGCGACCAACGCCTTCAACCACGTGAACTACTACAACCCGGACGCCAATGTCGGTTACAACAGCAACGGTACGCTGGCCGATCCAACCGCCGGAACGATTACCAATCCGGCGGGATACAACGCGGCTATGCGCATCATCCAACTGGGGGCGCGTCTGACATTTTGAGCGTGATCTTTTTGTTGTAACTCGCTCCTTTGCCCCGCGGCGCGGCGGAAACCCTGAGCCGCCCGCCGCGGGGCTTTTGCGTCATCATGGGATGTTCTCCATGAAACACCGCCCACCCGCTCGAACTCTTTTGATCGTGACGTTCGCGTTCCTCGCCAGTGCGCTGATTGCGCAGACAACCACTTCGCCGGCCGCCGAGGTCCGCGATCATCTGCGTAAAGCGGCAGAGGACCTGCGCGCCCGCGACGCCAGCGCCGCCGTTCAGGAACTGAAAGCCGTTCTCGCTCTCGATCCGAAGAACAGCGAGGCATACGCCAACCTGGGTGTGATCGCCTTCTTCAGCCGCGACTACTCGCAGGCCGCGCAGTACCTGCACAAGGCTCTGGAAATCGATCCATCACTCACGAAAACGGAGGCTCTGCTGGGAATCTGCGAGCGCCGGCTGGGGCAGCCGTCGGCGCAGGCGCTCCTGGAGAAGTCCTTTCCCCGGCTGAAAGACAAGAACCTGCAGGTTCAGGCGGGTCTGGAGCTTGCGAATCTTTACTACCAGCAGGGCAGCCTCGATCGCGCCGCTTCCACGATGCATGCGCTCGTCGATCTCGATCCGGACAATGTCGAAATTCTGTATATGGCGCAGCGCGTCTACTCCGACCTCGCCGACGACACGTTGAACAAGCTGGCGCTGCTCGCTCCCGGCTCCGCCCGCATGCAGCAGGTAATCGCCGAGCGGCTGGTGAACGCGGGCGATCTCAAACGCGCCGTCGAACATTACCGGAGAGCGCTGGAGATCGATCCGCATCTGTCCGGCGTGCGTCTGGAGCTGGCCCAGGCGATCCTGGAATCGCAGCCCAGCGATAGCGCCGCGCAGAGCGAAGCGGAAAAGGAGCTGGACGCGGCCGTGAAAGCCGATGGCGAGAGCGCGGCCATCGAATGCGCGCTGGCCCGGCTTGCGCTGGATCGCTCCGACGTGGACGGCGCCCACGCCCACTATAAGCAGGCCTTTGTGCTCGACCAGGGCAGCTCGGAGGCGCAGCTGGGACTCGGCCATGTCCTGGAGACGATGGGTAAAGCCGAAGAGGCGCTGAAATACCTGCGCATGGCGGTTCAGTCCGAGCCGCTGAACGACGAAGCGCATTACCGGTTGGCTTCCGTCTGCCGGAAGCTGCAGTTGAAGGAGGAGGCCGACAAGGAAGCCCGGCTGTTCCGGGAAATCAAGCAAGCCCGCGAGCGCATGGCCGGCCTCTACTTCGAAATGAACAAGAAGCCACCGGGCGCCGAGGAAAGCACTCCCGATGCGGAACCGTAGTCTGCCAGCAGCGTTGTCCTCGGTGGCTGCGATGGCCGCCGCGGGCCAGCAACCGCCAGAGCCCGTGGATATCAGCCCCATCAGCGGCGATGCGTACTACCTGGTGAACCAACTCAGTGGCATGCAGGCCGGAGTGCAGGGGAGCGGTCAGCCGGTGCAGGAATCGCGAAGCTTCACCGACGTGGGCCAGCGCTGGACCTTCACCCGAATGGCCGGCGGATTCTGGCAGATTGCCAACGCGGGATCGGGACTCTGCCTCGAAGCATCGCCGCGACCGGAGGGGCGGGACGCGAAGAGAGATGCAGGCACGCCGGTGCCCGTGGTTCAGATGAGCTGCTCGCCGAGCGAGGCGCAGGAATGGGCGCTCAGCGCGACACGGAACGGCTACTACACGATCACGAATCAAGTCACGCGGCTGGCGCTGGACGCCGGCGCCGCGCTCGACCAAACCCCGTTTTCGCAGCGCGCGTCGAAGCAGAGCCAGCAGTGGCTGCTTCGTCCCGCATACCTTCGCGGCTTCGACAACGCGCTTCTGGAAAAGCAGGAGGCGGCCCGCGTCGCCTATGGACTGCCGTGGTGGAACGACAACGGGCAGACCGAGGACGTTCTCGCCATGCTGAAGAGCCATGGCGTCAATATGGTGCGCGTGCGGCCCAGCTCGGCGCCTCCTTACGCCAACATCTCGCAGGCCGGCTGCACCGGGAACGCTTGTTACGGGGAAACGGAGGCGCAGGATCTGGATCTCGCGAAGCGGGCGAGGAACCTCGGCATGAGCATCGAACTCACGTTGCTGTTCGACGGCGGCAGCTCCGCCAGCGTGCCACCGGCGTGGGCCGGCGATACCGAGCTCAGCCGGTTGCAGGCCGATCTGTATTCATATGTGAAGTCCGAGATTCTGGCGTACCGCACGGCCGGAACCATGCCCGATCTGGTGGCTATCGGCAACGAGGTGGATACCGGGTTTCTCGGGGCCATCGGCAGCCCCACCGGGCAGAACTTCGGCGGTTTCGCGGCGCTGCAAACCACGGCGGCGCAGGCAGTGAGGGATGCTGCGGCGGACCTGTCGGCGGGTCCCCCAATTCCGCCCCCGCTCACCTGTATTCACATCACGCCGGCGTGGGACCTGACGCAGTTTTTCACGCTGGCCAATCAGTTCAGCGTTCCGTACGACGCCATCTGCCAGAGTTACTACCCCATCTATCACGGCCCCCTGACGGACGCGCAGGCCGCCGCCTCGAACCCAAAGAACCAGCCGGTGGAACAGGATGTGCTGACGAAGGCCGGGAACAACATTGGGAAGCCCATCTTCATCGTCGAAACCGGCGAGCACTACGAGAACGGCTTCCAGGCGAACGACCCGTGGTACTCGCCGCCAACGACGGCGTCGCAGCGGCAGTTCGTGCTCGACCTGCAGACCGTCGTTCAGGGCCTGCCGAACAGCCTCGGCATGGGAATGGCCTGGTGGGACCCCGCCGGCGTGGACATCCACAGCGCCAGTGGGCAGGTGATCAACGGCGACAATTCTCCGGATGCCATCTACGTCTGGACCGGGCTTACCCTCTTCGACAACACGACGGTGTCGCTGCTTCCCGCGGCCGATGCGCTGGGCGGCAATCCGTAGCCAGTGAACGCCGGCGCGGCGGCATCCAACTTTAGAGGGATTTGCCACGGCCTTGTCGGCGCTACGATCCTGCTTACGAGTAAAGGACCTTCCATGGGACCGCGCGCAACGGACGCGACCGCCGTCCGGTTTCGGGTTTTCAGGTTGGACGCCGTCGCGTCCTGTGCGCTCCGCTCTTGCTGTGTCCTGTTTCTTCTTTCATCCGCCGTGTTCGCGCAGTGGGACGATTCCAGGCTCCGGCCCTTCGTGATGGACCACCGCGATGCGAAAGTGTCTCCAGCCTATGTCTCTTTCCTGCTCGATGGCCCCGCCGGCAAGGACGGTTTCATTCGCGTGGAGAACGGCCATCTGGCGAAGGGCAACGGCCAGCGCATCCGCTTCTGGGGCGTGCACTTTACCGACTGGAGCCGCGGCTCGGTGGAGATCCCGCCCAAAGACGACATGCCCCTGTGGGCGTCCACACTGGCCCGTTTCGGGGTGAATCTGGTCCGCCTGCACTTCCTCGATCTCGATTCTCCGCGCGGGCTGATCGACGCCAGTGGCAACGACAGCCGTTCCTTCGATCCGCAACAACTCGATCGCCTCGATTTCGAAGTCGCGCAGTTCAAAAAGCGCGGGATCTACGTCGATCTCAATCTGAACGTCGGAAGGTCGTACAAAGCGGGCGACGGGGTCGCCGATTACGCCAGGATCCGTTGGGCAAAAGGACTCACGCTCTACGACCCGCGCCTGATTGAGCTCGAAAAGGAATACGCCCGGCGGCTGCTGACCCACGTGAATCCTTACACCGGGAAGGCCTGGCGGGACGAGCCCGCTGTCGCGCTGGTGGAGATCGTTAACGAAAACGGCCTGTATCCTGGCTTTCGCGCGCCCACGGCCTGGTACGACGACGAACTGACCGCGCAGTACAACGCGTGGCTCGAGCAACATCCGGACCGGTTGGCGAAGGTGCGCACCGCAGGCTCTCCCGTGCCCCGACTGAAGCCACAGGAAATCGCCTCCGCGCCGAAAGACCGCTACGAGGCGGAAGCGGCCTTCTACATGGACACCGAGCGGCGGTTCTATGAGGGAATGAGCGCGTATCTGAAGAACGAGCTGGGCGCGAAGTGCCCGATCATCGGTACCGCCGACCACAGCCACACCGGCAGCCCCTACCCCATGCTGGCATCGCTGTCGCAACTCGACGTCGTGGACGGCCACGTCTACTGGGAGCATCCGGAAGAGCCGCCGCCAACCGACACGCCGATGGTGAACGATCCGCTGCACTCCACCGTGGTGCAGCTCTCGCGCACCGCATTCGCCGGCAAGCCCTACACGGTGAGCGAAACGAATCATCCGTTCCCCAACGAGTTCGCCAGCGAGGGCATTCCCATCATCGCCGCGTATGGCGCATTCCAGGACTGGGATGCCATTGTCACGTACACCTTCGAGCCGAAGCGCGCGCCGGACTGGAAGCCGTACGTCGGGGACCCATTCGATATCTCGCTCGATCCCGTCCGCATGACCGAAATGGCCGCGGGCGCTTTGATGTTCCTGCGGGGCGATGTGCGGCCCGCGCGCGAGACGGTGGATCGGACCTATTCGCCGGAGGAGGTTCTGGAGAGCCGGCGCCTTCCTCATTCCGAGCAGCCCTATTTCACGCCGGGCTTTCCCCTGATGCTGCCGCTCCAGCACGAGGTGCGCATCCGATCGCTCAACGGTGCGCCAACCGAAAGGTTCACGGCGCACGACCCCGACCCGATTGTCTCCGATACCGGCCAGCTCGCCTGGTACAACGGCGAGGTCACCGTGGACACGGAGCGCAGCGAGGCGCTGGTCGGATTTCTCCGGGCGAACCGCCGGGTCCGAAATCTCAGCGCCGACGTCACCAACAATTTCGCGACGTTAGTGCTTTCCTCGCTCGACGGGCAGCCACTCGCCCGGTCCAATCGCATGCTGCTCACCGCCGGTTCGCGCGTGGTCAACAGCGGCATGAAATGGAACGATGCGGGCACGAGACTGAAGGAGTGGGGCGGCCCGCCGACGCTGATCGAGCCCGTCGCCGGCACAGTGACGCTTCGCAATCTTGCGAAGGCCCGCGGCGTGGGTGCAGTCGCTCTGGACGGCTCGGGCAGGCCTATCGGCAAGACGATTGAGGCGAAGAGAACAGCAAAAGGATGGGCTTTCCCGATCGGCGCTCCGGTCACCACGTGGTATGTGATTTCGGTGAGGCGATGAGTGGCGGACGCCGATTGGAAGCGAAGCCGATACTGATGGAACCGGGTTAGAATACCACCAGGCTGCCCCTGTGCGAAGTGCGCCGCGTCCGCTCACATCCGCGCTCATCACGGTGAGCATTGCGCTCGCCGTCGCGCCTCTTTACGGCGCTTTGCCCGGCTACGCGAAACGGGTGTGGCACGCCGAAGACGGGCTGCCCGAGGAGACCGTACAGGCGTTTGCGCAGACGCCCGACCATTTCCTGTGGGTCGGCACCACCGGCGGTCTGGTTCGTTTCGATGGCGCGCAGTTCGTGGTTTTCAATCGCGACAATACGTCCGCGTTCCACGAGAACAGCGTCTTCTCGCTGCTTGCCGCCCGCGACGGGACGTTATGGATTGGCACCGAAGGCGGCGGGGCCATCAGTTATCGAAACCGCTCCTTCCGCCTCTGGACGAGAGCCGATGGCCTGACCAACGGCTATATCCGCACCCTGCGCGAAGATGCCTCCGGCCGCATCTGGATGGGCACCGACGACGGCCTCTTTCGGTTGAGCGGCGGCCGAGTGGAGCGCGTCGACGCCCGCGATGGCGTGCCTGCCGTCGCGGTCCATTCCATATACCTGGATCGCCAGCAGCGCCTGTGGGCGGGCGGCTTTCATTTTCTGTGCTTCGACCACGACCGTGCAACGGAGTTTCATCTGCCCGGCGGGCTCACCGACAACGTCAAGTCCATCCTGCAGTCGCGCGATGGGACGCTGTGGGTGGGTACGGTCACGGGATTGTGGCGGACCGGTTCCCCGCTGTCTTCGTTCCCGCCCGTGTTCTCGCGCGTGAACCAGATCGACAGCACCGTGCGCACGCTGCTGGAGGACGACGACGGCGTGCTCTGGATCGGGACCATCGGCGAGGGCCTGTTCCGCTATCAAAATGGGAGGCTGTCCAGCGTCTCGGCGAGCGCCGCTTTGCCCAGCAACACGATTCTGAGCAGCTTCTTCGGATCGGAACACAACATCTGGATCGGCACGCAGACCGGCCTCGTCCGTCTGAACAAAACCGCCGCGGACACGGTCGCCCTTCCCGATTTTGCCGATGCCGATTTCGGAACCATCTACGGGGATCGCGATGGAACCCTCTGGGTGTCCAGCACGCATTTGTTTCACCTGAAAGGACGCAGCGCCCGGATGGTCCATCTTCCGGCGCCGCTGGCCAGCGTGCGCATCCGCAACGTTTTCCGCGACAGCTCGGGCACTCTGTGGTTCGGGACCGAAGGCGAAGGCGCATTCCGCGAGGTCAATGGCGTCCCGCGACTTGTGCCGGGCATCAACCCGTACGTTCGGGCTTTCGCCGAGGACCGGGGAGGAGGAGTCTGGATCGGCACCGATGGCGGCTATTGCCGCTGGCGTCCGGATGGCACGCGGTGTTTCGAAGAGCACGAGAGCGTACGGTCGATGTACGTCGATCGCCAGGGAGACGTGTGGGTGGGCAAGGATCGTGGGTTGACGAGGCTGCGAAACGGCGGTGAAGTTGCCGATTCGCCCATCCCGCGGCTGCGGCGTGAAAAGGTCTGGGCGATCCATGAGGACTCCGAAGGCGGGCTGTGGTTTGGCACTCGCACCAGCGGGCTTTTTCGCTGGAAGGACGGCAAGCTGAGCGCGTGGAGCACCGCCCAGGGTCTCGCCAGCAACAGCATTTATCAGATCCTCGAGGATCGCCGCGGCTTTCTCTGGCTGAGCGGCCCGAACGGGATTTCGTCGATCTCCCGGCGCGATCTGGAACGCGCCGCGGTTGACCCATCTTTCCTGCCCGCGGTGAAACCGTATGGAACCTCCGAGGGCCTGCAGACGACACAGATGTACGGCGGCGTGCAACCGGCCGGCTGTATCAGTTCGAGCGGAGAAATCTGGTTCCCCAGCACGGCCGGCGCGGTGCGCATCGGCTCGGATGTGGGCGACCCCGTGGCTGCGCCACCCGCGGTCATCTACCGCGTGGAAGTGGATGGCCGGGACGTCGGCTTCGGCTCGGAGGGGACCATCGTGCTGCCGCCCGGTGAGGGCAAGCTGAACGTCGAATACGGCGCCATTCAGTTTCGCTCCCAGGACCGCGTGCGCTTCCGTTATCAGCTCGAGGGGTTCGACAACGGCTGGACGGAGACGCGGGCGAGGCGGGCGAGCTATACCAACATCCCGGCAGGCAACTATCGCTTTCGCCTTCTCGCGTTCGATATCGCCCAGCCGGGCGCCACTTCGCAGGCGTCGGTCGCTTTCGAGTGGCGGCCGCACTTCTACCATGCCTGGTGGTTCTATCTTGTGTGTGTCGGTTGTATAGGCGCGGCGGTCTGGTCGTTCTATCGCGCGCGCATGCGCCAGGCCCACGCGCGCTTCGAAGCCGTCCTCGGAGAACGGAACCGGCTTGCGCGCGAGATGCACGACACCCTGATTCAGGGTTGCACCGGGGTTTCGGCGTTGCTCGAAGCTGTTGCCTCCATGTCGAAAGAGCAAACCGCCGCGGCCGCGAATCTGCTCGATTGCGCGCGCGAGCAGATTCGCGTGATCACCGACGAGGCGCGCGAAGCGGTCTGGAACCTGCATCGCGGCGGGCGTTGCGAAATCAGCCAGCTCGTGGACCAGATGGCCAAACAGGCCTGCGCCGCCTCCCACGTGCCCGTGCGCTTCGAAAGTTCCGGCAAGCCGGTGGTGCTGGACCCCACCGTGGAGCACGACATCATGATGGTGGCGCGCGAGGCTGTGCACAACGCCATCCGCCACGCGCATCCGAGCGAAGTGTCGCTGAGAATGCAGTTCCAGCGGGGCCGAATCCGGCTCAGCGTGCTCGACGACGGGTGCGGCTTCCGGCCGGACGAGGTCGGGCCCCATGACGACGGCCATTTCGGACTGATCGGCATGCGCGAGCGCACCGAACGTCTGGGAGGGCAGTTTGCGGTCCGCAGCGCGCCGGGGAAGGGAACCGAGTTGTGTGTCGAGGTGCCCGTGCGTCCGCCGGCGCGGGAAAGACAAGGAGTTCTGAACGGATGAACGCAGCGCGAAAGTTCAGCGTCCTGGTGGTGGAAGACCACCCCATCATGCGGCTGGGGATCGCATCGATCATCAACGCGCAGCCGGACATGACCGTGTGCGGCCAGGCGGAGTCGGGAGAAGAGGGCGTCTGCGCGTTTCGCCAGTATCATCCCGACGTCACCCTGATGGATCTGCGCCTGCCGGGGATGAGCGGCGTCGAGGCGCTGCGCATCATGCGCAGCGAGAACCCCCACGCCCGCTGTGTGGTGCTGACAACGTACGAGGGCGATGAGGACATCCACCAGGCGCTGGCGGCGGGAGCAGCCGCCTATGTGATCAAGGCGATGTCCTACGAGACGCTGGTGGATGCGCTCCGCCGGGTGCACGCCGGAAGCCGTTACCTGCCGCCCTCGGTGGCGCGCAGTCTGGCCAACCGGACGCCCAACTCCGATCTGAGCCCGCGCGAGCGCGAGGTCCTGAACCTCATGGTCGCCGGCAAGACGAACAAGGGAATCGCCGACGCTCTGGGCATCACCGAGGCCACCGTGAAGTGCCACGTCAGCGTGATTCTGCAGCGTCTCGACGCGGAGGATCGGACTCAGGCCGTGGTTGCCGCCCTGCAGCGCGGGCTCGCGCATCTGTAGGCGATGGGCATTCGCGCCGCCTGAGACATATTGGCGCCGTCGGGTTGCGCTGAGACCGTCTCGCCGACCTCGCTCACGTACAATGGGCTGCGTGCCACCGACGTTGGTCGAAGCCGTTCGTGCCGGTGGCGGCAACCGGGCCGACAGGCGCGCGCTTCCCATCGGCGGCTGGCTTCTGTTGCTCCTCCTCGCCTTCACCACCGCCACCGTGTTCGTGCGCGAAGCCTGGGCGCTGGTGTCGTTTCAGATGGGCGTGTATGCTCTGCTGGCGGTCTGGCTGCTCGTGCTGGCCTGGCGACGCGCGGAAGCGGTGGAGTTCAGCCTGACCGCGGTGCTCGTCTGTTGCATCCCTCTCTGGGGAATCCTGCAGATCGCCGCCGGGCTCACCAGTTCCGTGGCCGCGACGCGCGAGGCCGTGCTTCGCTGGGGAGCCCTGGCCGCGGTGTTCTTTCTGGCGATGATTGCAGGACGCCGGCGCGACGCGCGGCAGACGTTCCTGGGAGTCTTCCTTTGCTTCGCCACCGCCCTCGCCGTGTTGTGCCTGATGCAACTGTTTACCTCCCAGGGCCGGGTGCTGTGGAGCTTCCCCACCGGCTACGACGAGGTCTTCGGAACGTTCCAGTATCACAACAACTACGCGCAGTTCGTCGAGCTGGCCCTGCCCATCGCCCTGTGGAGGGCGCTGCGCGACCGCCATCGTTCCTTTTGGTATGCCTTCGCCGGGGGCATTCTCTATGCGTCGATGATCGGCAGTGCTTCACGTTCGGGGACTCTGTTGTGCACCGTGGAACTCCTCGCCATGCTGGTCATCGGTCTGGTGCGGCTGCGCGATCCCGAGACGGGGCTGCCCGCGCGCGCGACTTCCGCGATGTTGCTGGTGGTGCCGGCACTGGCCGTGGCGCTAACACTCATAGTGGGCTGGGAACACGTCTGGCAACGTTTCCAGCAGGAAGATCCATTCCAGGGCCGCCGCGAATTTCTGGAAGCCGCGCTGCGCATGGCCCGCGACCGGCCTCTCAGCGGTCACGGGCTGGGCACGTTCCCGGACGTCTATCAGCGTTTTGCCGTGCGCGACTTTCCCTTCTATGCCAACCACGCCCATAACGATTGGGCGGAGTTCGCCGCCGACGGAGGCATACCTTTTCTGCTGCTCGTCCTGATTCCGTTTGCGGTCGCTGTTCCCGCCGCGTTTCGCCACCCGTGGGCGCTTGGCCTGGTGGTGGTGATGGTCCACGCCTTCGTCGATTATCCGTTCCCGCGCCCCGCCGTCTCCGGCTGGATGTTCGCGCTGTTGGGGCTTATTTATGCCACTCGCCACCCCGCGCGCTCGCTGATCGCTGGCGAAGTCAACCCGGTTTCCCGAGGTGTGACGGCGGCACAATCAACTGGCCTGAATCCGAGTTCGCCGAGGGTTCCCGCGTCAGATAACGAAGGAAAACATAAAAAACGAACAACAGAATCACGCCAATGATCGCCTGGACGATCAGCCGCTGGAGCGCTTTCGAGCCCCGCTTGCGCTCGCGCCGTTTTCGCGCATGCCGCGGCGGATCGGCGCCGGGCTCAGCGTGCGCGTGGAAACGCAGGCGGCACTTGCGGCAACGCCAGGCACTCTGGTGTCTGGCACGATGAAACCAGTCGGTCCACTGGGTACGATGCGACGATCGGATATCTTCACTGCCACACCTGGGACAGGTCATTGGAGTCCGTGAGATTGTAAGGCCGTGGATACCACCACCAGCATGCCGGAAATCCGCGGCGTGCCGAGAGCCCGGGCATAGGCCAGCCTCAGCCGCACCAGCGGCTGGGTCCGCCCGGCAACGAACGTCACCGAGTCGGTCTTCAGCGTCTCATGAGACAAATCCGGCGATGCCGCGAGAACGGCGCCGGAGAGGGAATCCTGAATCTGCCAGTGGAGGCCGGCGCCGGGGGCGATATCGCGCGTGCGATAGCTGTACTTCAGCTCGTATTTGCCCGCGGAAACAGGCACGGTCTGTTCCGCCACAACGCAGTTCTCGGGCTCCCTGCCGGTCAGCTCCACCTCCAGACCCGAGGGCCCCGGCCACGAGTGCAGACCCTCATAGGAAGGCAGGCTCCAGTCGAAAGCCACCGGCAGAGGCTCGCGCGCGAAGACGGCATTGTTGGGGAGCGTCTGGTCGGCCACCACCCAGCGGCGGTCGGCGAGCAAGCGCCAAAGCGAGATTGCCGGCGCGGTATCGCCCTGATCGATGGCGCGGTCGATCGTCCCCAACAGAAGCGGCCGGTCCTCGTCGGACTGGCCATGCCGCAGGAGGTGCGGTGCAACAATCGCGGCGGCCCGAATGTCGCCGTGATTCATCAGGAACGCCAGATATTGGCGGATGGTGTCCGGCTGGTCGGTGAGCACTCGGTCGGCGATCAGTTCGGGGTCTGGTGCGGCGCGCCAGCAAAGCTGAAACAGGGCGCCGATGTCGTTGGCGGGCATCTCCGCGGCGCGCCTTGCCCACTTCCAGAAAGCAGGCATGTCGTCGCGCCGGAAATAGAAATTGGCGAGAGTCCAGCGCGAGATATAAGTGCGATCGACGGCGAAGGCATCCAGCAGCAACTTCTCCGCGCTCGCATAATTGCCATCGGCCTCCCGCTGGAGCGCCAGCTCGATCGACGCCTGAGCGTTGTAGCGGTTCAGCGACAGCGCGGTTTCCAGATATTCGGTGGCACGTCCGCCGTCGAGCTGCGCCAGACGCATGTAGTATTGCGGCTGATCGGGAACCAGGCGGATGGCGGCACGAACCGATTCCGGCGTGTCTTCGCGGAACAGAAAGTCCGCTCGCCCCAGATTCCAGGACCACCAGGCTCCCCAGAGGCAGGCGGCCGCGCATAGCAGGCGCAGCCCATGCGTCAACCACAATGAAAACTGTTGTGTCACTTCACGATGGCAGCTTGCGAATCAATACAGCGGTTCCCGCGCTCAGTCCCATGTGTGAGCCGAAGGATGTCACGCGCCAGTTCACTTGTAAAGACTGAGTACTGAGCATCTTCAGATCCACGATTCCCAGACTTCCGTCATCCGCTCTCCAGCCGAACGAACCGGACGCCCCGGCCTTCCCCTGAAATGTGAAGGACACCTCAGAGGAAATTGGCCGGTCAGAAACGAAATATCGCGCGGAATACTCACCGTATAGGTGGTCGTCCTGCGCGCGAATTCGCAACTGAATAAACTCAGGTGCGTAAAGGGTCGGGGCGCGCTGTGCTCTGGGTTCCTCGGGTGCATACACCCAGAATCCCTCCAGCCCGGGAGCGGCGGGCGACTCGGGAGTCGGCGCGGAAACCCCGGGAGCGGGTGCAGCCGGCGGTGGGGGAGCCGGAGCGCCCTCCCGGGATGTCGCGGCGGCCGCCTGCGCTTGCGGTTCAGAGACGGCCTGCGGGGCCGGCTCAGGCGGCGGGGGCAGTGTGGTATTTCTCGCCTCGACCAGCGCAGGAACTTCTCGTCTGTCTCGGTGATTTGCTTCCCGAGCCGGGGCACTGTTCATCTTCGTATCCATCGTCCGACCAGGTGTCACAGTCGGCGATGCTGGCGGCGTCGGCGGGGCCGGGGTCGGTTCGACGGTTGCTGGCCGCTGTGAAGAAGATTGAAAATGAATCAGATCGCCTGCCTCAAACCAAACTGCGCCCAGAGTGAACAACACCCCGGCGACCACGATCAGGGCCACTCCCGCGGCTGGCGTGCGCAGCCAGCCCGGGAGCCGATTGTGCCTGCGATTCCGCAGGTACGCGGGTCCCTGCGCGTAGACGGCCACGGGACCCATAGGAGCGGCGCGCAGCGTCCGATTATATTCCTGGCGGCGTTTCGGATCGAGGAGAATGTCCACGATGGCGTTGAGACGTCGCATCTGCAGGGCGGCAGCGTCGCGAGTCGCCGGGTCGTTCTGCAGGTCGGGATGCAGAACTCTGGACATTGTCCTGAATGCTTTGTGGATGTCCTCCTCGGTGGCCGAGGGACTCAGTCCCAGTTCCTCGTAATAGTCCATCCGGTTCTGTAATACGAGTGTACTACCAAAACTATTGAAAAGGAAAGAGAAAACTCTTGTAAGCGACGCAAGTCATAGCGTAATCTGGGAATGGTACTGGTTCCGGGAAGTGTGAAAATGTCTTTCTACACGCTTAGTGGAGATAAGGTTTTGAAGGCGTCCTTAATTGTCCTCTTTGTCGTTTTTCCGACCCTGACTTTCGCGGTCGCCGGATCAACTGCAATCGGTACGGCAAGTGCCCGTGGCAGCATGCGAGTCGATGGCGCGCTGGTGAACGGCAACGCCACGCTGTTCGATGGCACTGTCATTGAGACCGACGCGGCCACCACCGCCGTGCGCCTGGAAAAAGGAGTCGAAATCAAGCTGGCCACCGATTCGCGGGGAAAGTTCTATCGGGATCGTCTCGTGTTGGAGAAGGGTTCGACGGAACTCGTTCGGCCAGGGTCATTCCGGCTGGAAGCGAGCCGCCTGAGTATCATGCCGGATTCGCCGGACGCCCGCGGCATCGTTTCCATGAAAGACGATCGCACGGTCGAAGTCTCCGCGCTGAGCGGCGAACTGCAGGTCAGCACGAACAACGGCCTTCTGCTGGCAAGGATGGAACCGGGCCGCATGCTTACTTTCAATGATCAGCAGGCGGCCGGCGCAACCGCGCAGACCACGGTCGCCGGCGTGCTCACGAAGGAAGAAGATAAGTGCTCGGCGACGCATGAGAAGAAATATTACGTCACCGTCGAGGAGACCGGCGTCAGGTATGAGGTGACCGGAACCGAACTCGATAAGCTTGTTGGCAAGGTTGTGACTCTGACCGGCACGCCGGATCCCAATGTTCAGGCCTCAAAGTGCGCCGCGGGACTTATCGTTGCCTCCAGCGCGGCCGCGGTGGCGGGCGCTATAGCGGCCGGTGTGGCTGCCGGCACCATCGCCGGGATTGCTACAACCAACCTGATCATCGCCGGTGTCGTGGTCGCGGCTGCGACAGGGACCGGAGTCGGCGTGTACGAAGCGAACAAGGGACCGTCGTCAGCCAGTCCGTAGGAAGACCCGGTCAGCCAACAACAACACTGCGTGGAAACTCAGTGAACGCTTTCGGCGCTACGCCCTTCGCCTAAGTGCGGATTCTCCGCGATCCCGATCACCCGTTCTCCCCGGATTCCGATCGCTGGTTCTCCCGCCAAGCCGATCGGTGTTCTGCGGTGAAAGCGATCGGCGTTCTTCCGCTGAAGACGATCACTTCCGGCCAGCCCGGCCACAAGCGATCGGAATGGGAGAATGAGTGATCGATTTCGGGAGAATCCGCGGCAGCATCACACCAGCAGTCCATAACGAAATACGATTGCAACTTATCGTCGAATTTCACCGGCTGACTCGACCGTGACGGGTGAGAGTCCGCGCACCATGACAGCGCAGACAAGCGGCCCGGCGGTGTTAACCCGGCTACAGCTATACCGCCGTAAGATGGCGATGTTCGAAGAAGAATCCGCGCTAGTGCAGCACCGTGGGACTTCCCAATGATCCGCTTCCCGCGCCGGGCAACACGTTGCTGCCGGGGTTTGTACCCGCCAGCGTGCCGCCGGAACTCGCGCTATACGAATAAAGAGTGTTTAGCGCTACCGAGCACGATGCGAATCGCCCTACTGCGCTCGCGCCCACCGCCGAAACGCCCGTGCTGTTCAGCGCGGTCCGGTCTCGGGCAAGCACCAGCGTCCCCCCGCTCGCCTCGAATCCGGTGCCATTGAAGTGGGCCGAGGCGCCTTCCGCGGCAGCCACTCCCTGGGGCACGTACACACCGGCGTTGCCGTTATGATCGAAGCTGGTATGGTGCACGTATGCATTCACCGAACTGTTAAGCACCGCGAGCCCGTTCTGATTGTCCGTGAAACGCGAGTTGTAGATGGCAAGATTCCCCGCCGACGCCATCTCCACGCCGTCGTTCGCGAAGTCTTCCGCCGTGAGATTATACAAGCGCAGGATTCCCACCTGTTGCACCAGTACGCCGTCGTTCCCAGTGCCCTGCCCGTGCAGTTCCAGCCCCTGAATCGTCACATTACCCGGCGTATCGATGGTCAGCCCGTTGCCTGAGCCTGCGTCGATCGAAGCTGCCACGCCATTGGCCGATATCGTCACCGGCTGAGTGATCGTCGCCTGCGCGTATGCGCCTGAATCCAGCACGATGATCTCTCCGCCCCCGTTCGTCATCGCCAGCGCCCGCGTGAGAGTGCCGCAGGGCGCGCTCACCGTGCAGTTGTTCGCGTCGTTCCCGGCTGCGGAGACAAAACTCCGGCTATTGGCACTCGCCGGAGCCGAGGACACGAAGTTCGCTGTGACCGTCGTGGTTGTCGTAACGATCAGGCAATTCGAGGAGTTCACCGTGGCGCCGCTCCACGAACTGAACGCCCAACCGGCATTCGGTGTTTCGGTCAGGCACACCTGCGTGCCGCTTGCGTACGTCCCGCCCGACGGGTTTGCCGTTAACGTGCCCGCCCCGGACGGCGATACCAACAATGTCAAGGTGTATGTCGGCGAAGTGACTCCCAGCGGATAGGCGTAAGCTCCGATGGGGTAGGCGGAGCCCTGCGGCAGGGGGACGCCGTCGAAGTCACGGACATCGGGAGTGGTTGCCCCGCCGTTGGCCGCCGGGCTGCCCGCCTGCAGATGGAAGTCCGGAATGGTCGTACTCACAAACAGCGGGTTGGCGTTCACGGTGGCCGTAAGGTAGCTGTCCGCCGGCGGCGCTCCGTTGTTGTAGAAGAGATTGTTGGTGCCAGTAACCGCTGAGCAGTTGCCGGAACACTGGGTCTCGCTCGTGCCCTCGAAGATGAGCAGGTAGGGCACCCCCGAGGCGGCGTAGATGATGTTGTCGGTCAACTGCACCGACTTGTTGGGATTCCCACCGGAATCCCACTGAAACCCGGCGTTGGAGCCGGAGTAGGGGGGATTGGCGAAGGTGCCGCAGTTGAACATGGTGTTGTTGTACACCTGGATCGTTCCCGATTCGGTGGCAAACGACCAGCCCCCCAGATACATGCAGGACCAGTCGCCGGTGCCGTCGGAATTGTTGGGCCCGGTGCCCGCGTTGTAGATGAGGTTGTTGTACAGCTCCACGGTCCCCTGCGCCGGGTTCACCGTGGTCATGACAATGCCGTCGCACTGGGTGTCGTGAATGACGTTGTCGTGAATGTGCAGGTCGTAGGAGCTGCCTCCTTCCCCGCTGTTCACGTTCTGCTGGATGCCGCGGCATCCCTGCACCCGTTCGACGGTGTTCCAGCCAAACTGCAGCCCGGTGTTGTGGCCGGAGATATACACCCCCTGATACAGCGCGGTCACGCTGCCCGGACTCAGATTGGTGGCCACATCGTGGATGGTGTTTCCGTAAGCGTAGGTGGTGACGCCAAACTGAATGTCCAGACAGCCCGTCTCGTCGTTGCCGTTGGGACAGCTCATGTCGTTGGCGATGATCCGCCAGCCCACCTCGCTGTAGGGATTCATGGCCTGCACCCCCCCGCGCAGGACGAATCCGGCAAAGGTCCAGTAGTTCTCTCCGTTTCCCTTGGCGCGGATGCCCGAGTCGCAGCCTCCGCCCGCCGTGAAGTTGACATTGCCGATGGTGGCCGTGGCTCCCGGATATGCCACCATGGCCATGGGCAGGCCCGCCGTGCCGCTCTGCCCGGCGCTGCCGTCCAGTGTCAGGCAGGCATTCCAGCCGGAATCGTCGTCGGTGGTCTGGCTCACCCCGTTCAGGGCATAGGTGATGTCGCCGGGTTGCATGGAATCGCGGGCGTGCAGCAGGGTGGCCCAGGGGGCGCTGTAGCTGCCCGCGTTGTTGTCGTTGCCGCTGGTGGAGACGAAGTAGATGTTGCCGGCGCGGACGGTGAAGGGAACCCCGTTGGAGGTGCCGTTCGGGGTGGTCACGGTGAGGTTACCGGTGGCCGCCGAGCCGCCCAGTTGAAAGGCCACGTTCGTGTCGCTCCACTGCAGATAGGCCAGGGCCTGCGCCCCGCCGATGGACACGAAGGAACTGCCCTGGGAGGCGCCGAAACCCTTGCCGTAAACGTTGACGATGGCTCCGCCGCCACTGGGTCCGCCGCTGCCCGGACCGCTGTCCAGATCGGAGTAGAATACCACCGGTGGCAGGGTCTCACTCATCAGCAGCCCCGGTATCAGCGTGAGAAGACAGCACAGGATCCCGCCCGCACGTATTCGCAGGCGGGTGCCGCACACCCGGTGTATCCCAAACTGGTCTGGTGCGCCCGCAAGTGGATTGAAATCAGAATGCCACACTGACGCTATTGGGTGGACCATTCCCATATTCCTCCGGTCAGCAATGCAACATCTGGGTTCATCAGCATAGTACACCAGGCGAGACAATCGGCTGAAGGGATTTCTTGAATTAGAGTTCGTCCGAAACCGGAAGCTAGACTACATTTGCCTTGGTACTAGGACGACTGTACGAAAGTACTGTTGACACCGACCAAAAAAGTGCACAAAATACTCACGCTGTCGATAAACTGCCGAACAGCGGGGTTGCGGTGCAACCAACGAGCGGAGTGTTACACCGCGATTGTTCTTCATGCGGGGAAGGAGTCCTGTGCACGGCGAATGCAGGTGGTACGCGTTGCGGGTTCGATGCCGTCTGGAACCTATTGTCGCAATGTCACTTCGGAGCAAGGGCGTTGAGGAGTTCCTGCCGGCGTACGTTCAAAAACGCGTTCTGTCAGATCGAATCAAGCGCGTGCAACGTCCACTCTTTCCCGGATACTTGTTCAGCAGGTTCGCCCTGCAGGACCGTCTGACCATTCTGACGACACCGGGAGTCATGGACATCGTGGGCTCTCGAGACATCCCTGAGGCCGTGCCCGATGAAGAAATCAACGTGCTCAGGAGGTTCGTGGACTCCAAGTTGCCCATATGCCCGTGGCCATGCCTGCGGGTTGGACAGCGGGTGCTTGTGGAACGCGGTCCTTTGGCGGGCGTGGAAGGAATCCTCGTCGAGTTCAGGAAAGACTATCGGCTGATCGTGTCGGTCACCCTCCTGCAGCGCTCCGTTTCCGCGGAGATTGAAGCGGCGTGGGTGACTCCAGTCCGCGCAGATCAGCCGGGGGTAGTCGGAGGTATCCGAAGAGAAGCAGCATCCGCGGGATGGGACGTCGCGCGGGCGCGGCGGGCAGCTGGTTAGCTCCGGGGGCTGGCGCCGCAGTCCACTGAAGTGCGGGCAGCGAACTCGCTTTCCACGAGAGGAATGCGCGTACAGGATCTGTTCCGGCTTGAGCGTGGCACGCTGCGCTGGGGTGTCGAGTCCGTGCGGACCAGTGCCGCGATGCTGATCGTCTCGCTCAGACAGCAGGCAATCGACCGCGACGGAGAAGCCGCAACTCCGCTACAGTTGTCACAACCGCACGATCTTCTCCGACTTCCGGTTCCTGTACGCGTTGCGCGTGTCCACGATCAGCTTCGCCTTCTCGTGAATCGCCTCGTAGTCGAAGTCCGAGTGATCGGTGATGATGACCACGCAATC
>Ga0326727_10000254_pt1 | contig 226042 bp, 169 predicted proteins | sample MB2enrmetagenome_FD_207643 | JGI IMG/M metagenome (GOLD analysis project Ga0326727, IMG submission 207643) | Lab enriched peat soil microbial communities from McLean, Ithaca, NY, United States - MB29MY | ecosystem: Environmental > Terrestrial > Soil > Wetlands > Peat | place: USA: New York...
CCGTGCCAAAATTCACCGCCGTGCCTGAGCTGTTCGTCACCGTCGGCTGGGTCACCGGACTCGGCGAGGCCGACGCCCCCGAAAAGGTCAGTGACTTGCTGCCCGTATAGGACGTTGCCGTGTTGCCCTGAGCGTCTTGCGCCGTGATGGTCAGACTGTTGGTTGTCCCTGCCGTCTGCGTGGCCGTGCCCGTGACTACCAAGCTCGCCGCCGCCCCCGCATTGATCTGTACGCTGCCCGAGGTGCCCGAGGCCCCGGTCGCCGTCGCCGTGAACGTTCCCGTCGTGGCGTTCCCCGTGTACTTCATCAAGCTTGTCAGGTTCGCCACCCCGGAACTGAAGTTGGCCGCCTGGTTGAGCACATTGTTGCCCCCCGAGCCCAGGCCCGAGACCGTCCCCGTCAGCGGCACATTCGCCGTGATGGTCACGTTGTTGGCCGCGGCGCTAAAGGTCGTGACGGTGTTGCCCCAACTGTCCTCGGCGGTCAGCGTGTTGGTGCCGGTAAAAGCCACCGCGTCCGTTTGTGGAGTAGCCAACACAAAGGCGAACTTGTTCAAGCTGCCCACGCTCACCGTTACGCTCAGATTGCCCGACCCGGAGGAGCTGATGCTGCCGTCCGTCACGCTGATCGTGGCCGTCTGCACGTCATACAGCGTCATCACGCCGTTGCTGCTTCCGGAAACCGTGGCCACGCCGTTAGTAAAGGTAATCGCCGTCGCCGTGCCAAAATTCACCGCCGTGCCTGAGCTGTTCGTCACCGTCGGCTGGGTCACCGGACTCGGCGAGGCCGACGCCCCCGAAAAGGTCAGTGACTTGCTGCCCGTATAGGACGTTGCCGTGTTGCCGTAGGTGTCCTGCGCAGTCACCGTCACGTTGAACGCCGTCCCCGCCGTCGCCGTCGAGGGCGCGCTCACCGCAAACCGGCTGGCCGCGCCCGCGTTCACCACAAACGCCGTGCTGGTGCCGGTCTTGCCGGAGCCCGTAGCCGTGATGGTCACTGCCGAGCCGCTGCTGGTGATCGTCACACTCTGCGGATCGAGCACGCCCGCCGTAAAGTTTCCCGAGGTGAGCGGGCTCCCGGTTAGCGTCCCGTTCGAGGTCAGCGACACCATCGACGTAAAGGAGGTCACCGTGTTGCTGTTTGCATCCTGGGCCGTCACCCGGATGTTGAACGCCGTCCCCGCCGTCTGCGTCCCAATCGCTCCGCCCCCGGTCTGCTCCACCAGGAAGTGGTCCAGGGCCCCCGGAGTGAACGTCACCGTGGCCGTCTGGGTGATGGTAACGCTTTCGGTCGAGTCTGTGGCCGTATAGGTTACTGCCTCGGCCTTCGTGTCGGTGACGGTGAAAGTCACCACGCCGCTGGCGCTGGAAGGACCGCTCGCGGCAGAGATCGTCGAGCTGCCCGTCCCTTGCGATAGGGTCACGGTCCTGCCGCTCGCTGGGTTGCCGATCGCGTCCAAGAGCGTGACCGTAATGGTCGAAGTCGTCGAGCCGTCCGCCGTAACAGAGGTCGGGCTGGCGCTCACCGTGGAGTTGCTGGCGCTCGCGGGAGTTGACGTCAACGAAATCGTGCTCGACGTACTGGGCGCAAAATTGCTGTCTCCCGGATAGCTGGCCTCCACATTGTGAGACGTGCCTGTTCCCGGAACCGAGACGCCTGACACAGATGCCGTCGCCGTCTGCGTCTCACCGTTCAGCAGCACGCTCACCGATCCGGCACCACCGTTATCGTAACTCGTCACCGCCAAGTCGGCGAGGCCATCCCCGTTGAAGTCCCCCACTGCGACGCGAACGAGACCGGTGCCCACATCATACGTATTCGTCAGCGTGAAGGTGCCACTGCCGTTCCCCAGTAGCACGCCTACTGTTCCGGCGCCACCGCCACCGTTGCAACTTCCCACCCCCGCATTGCAATTCGCCACCGCCAGGTCAGCGATGGCATCCCCGTTGAAGTCGCCTATCGCTACACCAAATGGTGTGGTACCCCCCGTCCCATACGTGGGTGGGGTGGATGGGTAGAAGATGCCCGTGCTATTTGCATAATTGAGCAGCACGCTCACATTGTTGCTGCCGGAATTCGCCACTACTAAGTCGGGGCTTCCATCCCCGTTGAAGTCCCCCACTGCCACAGATGTGGGAGCGGAGCCCACCGCATAGGGGCTGTTGGGCGCCTCCGTGAAGCCGCCCGTGCCATCTCCGTTATTGAGCAGCACGGTTACATTGTTGCTGCCGGAATTCGCCAGCGCCAAGTCGGGCCATCCATCCCCGTTGAAGTCCCCAACTACCACGGAACGCGAAGTGTTCCCCACCGCATAGACGCCATAGGGGGGGTTGACCGGCGGCGAGAAGGTGCCATCCCCGTTGCCCAGCAGTATGCTTACCGTACTGTTGCCGGCATTTGCCACTGCCAGGTCGGGGAGGCCATCCCCATTGAAGTCCCCCACGGCCACGGAACGGGGTGAGGAGATCCCTAACCCCGGATAATTAGTGTTATTATAGGGGCTGCCAGACGCCGCGGTGAAAGTGCCCGAGCCATCGGCCTTATTGAGCAGCACGGTTATATCGCTGCCACCAAAATCCGCCACCGCCAAGTCGGGCCATCCATCCCCGTTGAAATCCCCCACCGCTACGGAAATAGGACCACCGAATCCCGTTATATTGGCCGCCTGCGTGAAGGTGCCATCGCCGTTCCCCAGCAGTATGCTCACCGAGTCGCCATTTAAGTTCGCCACCGCCAAGTCGGGGATACCATCCCCGTTGAAGTCCCCTACCGCTACGCCATACGCCCCGTTGCCCGTCGAATACGTGAACTGTGTCCCAAAAGGCTGCCCCGAGGTTTTGAACACCAGCGTTGCCAAACCAAGGACATAGCTGCTGTTCGTCGTATCCAGGAACGACACGGTCTCGCCGACCGGCCACGCACCGCCATAGCCCCACCCTATCACCGTTCCCGTTAGGTTGTAGCTGCCCGGCGAGCCGGAATAGGAAATCGACGTCGTCGTCCTGTAGCCCGTTACCGATAGCGCTTGCGCCGGTTGCGCCGGCGTCGAGGTGCTGTGTGCGTTCGATGTGGTTCCATTGAAGACAGCATAGTAGTTGTGGCCCCCAATCCCCGGTAGCAGGCTGATGACCGCCGTTCCCGTCCCCGCCGGGGGGAGCGGGGTCAATTGCGCCGTGCCAATGAGTGCGGAGTTCTCGCACGGAGGGAGCCATGCCGAATAAGTGGGGATGGCAGCATCGCAGAAGCTCACTAAGCCAGTGGTGACCGGCGAGCCGTTGGACACCGAGGCCGTTAAAGTCACCGGTGTCCCGGCGGTGACCGAAGACGACGACAGAGTCAGCGTCGTGGTCGTCGGGGCCGCACCAATCCCGCTCAGGCTTACCGTCTGCGTGCTGCCAGTGGTGCTGTTGTCGGTGATGGTCAGCGTGCCGGTGAGCGTTCCTGTAGCCATGGGCGAGAAGGTCACGTTGATCGTGCAGGAAGAGCCCGCTCCCACACTCCCATTGCAGTTGTCAGTCTCACCGAAATTGGCGCTCGGAGTGATGCTGTTGATGGTGAGCGTGCCGCCCGTGCTGCTGAGGGTGACCAGCAGCGACGCGCTCGTGGTCCCCACGGCCTGGTTACTGAACGTCAGGCTGCCGGGCGAGATGCTGGCCACCTGGGCCTGCGCCGCCGGCGCAGCCAGCAGGGCCATAATCGCCATCAACGCGCTGAGGAGAATCCGCACGCAGCGCTGCCGACGCTTGAGGGAAGACCCTTCAGGGCGGGCAAAAATATTTGGGGGGTGCATCAGACCAGCATCCTTCCTAGTTAGCATGATCTCATTTCACGCCACTTCGATGATCAGGTCGCCAACGCCGGCGATACACATTTTGCCCATGAGCAGATTCCCGATTCGAAGTCGCGGACTTCACCGCAGGCCCATTTTGGCTCGTGCTTGCTCCTGCCGGGTCAATATGGGTAGCCCTTTTTCAAGCACTGAATAACTTCCAGATTTTTCATTAATTCAAGATAACGAGTAAACTCTAATTTCCTCTTAACACCTTGGCAATGGTACTTTCGCAGTAGCACGAGGGTGCCATGCCCGTAAATTCGGGTATTGTTTCTCTTCCGCGCTACAATTGGGCCCTGCCCATGGTGGATAACCCAACATTCGCAAGCATTCTTCCAAACTCCCCAAATCAAGAAGCACTGTAAGTGTATGAAACCGAATGAATCTATTGCTTATCTCCATTTCCCGCCGTGCCGGGACTATGAGATATCGTAGAGAAATTCCGCAAAATAATCTTGGCATCCGACCGGTCGGCGGGGAGGGGGGAAGATCTTGAAGTGTTTTCGTCGCCCGTCCGGATGACCCTCCGAATTCGGGCATTGCGTCACGCACACTTCAAGTATGGCCAAGCCCACGCGGCGACTTGGGATTGTGGATCTCAGAATTGCTGGATTGCTTACTCCTGTCCTGGAGTCCGTTACAATTGAAGCAGGTGGTTGAGGGTCAGGGCGTCAAGAGACTCGCCCGCGATCGTTCGTCGTCTTTAACTTCAGGGCGCCATTACACTAACCTACACGCCTCGTCAGATCTTGAACCCCAGCGTATGGAGAGCGTCCTTGTTGATCCGGGCACTCTCCGCGGGCCCGCCCGGCGGCGGCTCGAAGCGGTCGAGTTCGACAATCACCCAGCCCGTGAACTGCCCCTCCCGCAGACTCGCAGTGACGGCGGGAAAGTCCACCATGCCGCGGCCGATTTCGCAGAAGCGGGCCTTCAATTTTTCAGCCGCATCGCGATTCTGGCGAGCAAGTTCGTATGCGTCCCGCCGAACATCCTTGAGGTGCACCAGGACAAGCCGCTGATGATAGGTTCGGATCACCTCCGCGGGGTCGGAGCCGCCCAATTTCAGGTGCGCGACGTCCGCGATCAGCCCCACGTACCGGGGGTCGGTCGCGTCCAGCACGCGGCCCAGTTGCTCGCGCGTTTCTCCCGCCGTCCCGAAATGCGGGTGGTACCCAACGGTCATGCCGGAATCCTTCGCCATCTTTCCCAACTCGTTCATCTTCGCGCCCATCGATTTGATCTCGGCGGCGCTGTAATTGGTATTGGGCTTGCCGGCATCAATTAACTGCAGAACCTTCCCCCCCAGGCTGTGGAGGAAGTCAGCATACACGCGAAACTGGGCCGTGAAGTTCTCGGGGCCATCCGGGCGCAGCTTAACCTTACTGCACGACAACGCGGCGGCGGAGAGCTTCAGCTTCTTGAGCTGGTCCCTGAGTTCCGCGGTCTTTTCACCCGCACAGGTCTCCTGCACCCAACCCAAGAACTGCATCCCTTGATAGCCGAGGGCAGAAACCGTCTCCAAAGCTTCGCTGAATTCTTCCGGTTGCCAGGAGATGTTGGAATAGCCCACGGGATTGGGGAGTGTGCCGGGCAGGGCCGAGTTCTGGCGCGAAAATGCCGCCCAAGACAAAGCCGCGGCTCCTGCCTGTCGCAAGAACCCCCTCCGAGTCCTGTTGCTTGTTTCCGTCGAAGTTCGCTCCTGCGCCCTATCGGGCACTAATGGGATTCTCCTCTTCATGTTCAGCCTCCTATCGCGACGCCGTCCCAGGGTTGTTGGGCTGGAGGGAAGCTGGCGCAAGGTTGAGAATGATTTGGAACCACCAATTGGGCTGGTAAGTGATCTGAATGGGCGTGCCGCGCAGGTCTCCCTCCGTGCCGAGCAAGATGTCGAATGACGACTTGGCGCCCGTCTCTTCGCCCGCCACCACAAAGTGTGCTTCCTTAAGATGACGATATGTCCGATCGAAAGCACCGCCGTTCCCTCGCAGGGTGACGTGCACGGTTTTTTCCGCGACGGGATGGACGCTCAGCAGGGTGGCCGTGTAATGGCGGGCGTTATAAATGTAGCAAAGCGAGGCGGGCGTAGGGCGGCCCACCACTGCGTCATCGATCAATTGGAGGGTTGTCGAGAGGAATTCCCCCACGCGTGGACAAGCGCTCCGCGCCGTGCCGTCCAGGCGGCGGATGTGGCGCGAGGGGCTACTTTCCAATTGTTGCAATGTCGCTTTTTCCGCCTCGGCGTATTGGTGCAGATCAAAGTCCTGGTCCGAGGTGTAGGGGACAGTAGTGGAGAGCGCCCGGCCCTCGTCCACTCGACTGATGATACCCTCAAAAAGGTGGGCGCCGTTGGCCTTCTCCTTGGAGAGTTCACTCCGCATCGCGAGCACGGATTGACCCTTCGACGATTTCATAAAGCCAAAGAAGGCGCTCGCCTCCGGCTGACCGGAGCCGTTACTACGCAGGACTTCCGTGCCGGCGCCCCAGCGATTAATGGCGAGCGGAGCCCTGGCAGGGTCTGACCCAAAGAGAATCTGAATCATTCGCTGCGGCTCTTCCCCAGACGCCTTCCCGATGCGGACGTACCCGCCTCCCACATCATCACGCCCGGCCCAGAAAAGCAATAAGCGCAACTTGCAGGTCATCACGTAGTGATATTCAGATTCAATCTTGTCCTCGCGCCGGATCCAACTGGCGGCTTCCTGAATGGCAGCTTGATCGGAAGTGTCTGGCCCTGTCTGCGCGCCCGCGGCCGACCTTAAGGACAAGCTGGTGGCGAGAGCGGCAACGAGAAAGACGGCAAGCGTGAGGCGGCGCCACGGGGATTCAAAAGGCCCACCCTTGGGGAAAGAGGGCAGCAGTGGCCGGAATCGAAACTCCAAATTCGAAACTCGAAATTTGATGCAGAGATCGCGAGTCTTGGATTTCGATTTTCGAGTTTCGCCGTTCCCCAGCATCCAGTCCTCAGAGCCTGGCACCTGCCCTTTAGTCCTGCGTTGCCAACTTCCCGCCATCGCAAGGTTCCAGGTGCCAAATCTCGGACGCATACTCCTTGATGGCCCGGTCTGACGAGAACTTTCCGGCGCGGGCCACGTTGAGAATTGCCATTCGGTCCCAAACCTCGACGTCCCGATACGCGGCATCAACCCGCTCTTGCGTTTGGATGTAGTCACGCAAGTCGGCCAGCAGCATATAGTGGTCGCCGCCGTCGAGCAGCGATTGGACGAGCGGTTTGAAAATCCCGGGCTCCAAAAGGCTGAAGAAATCCTTTTCGATGAGCGTGAAGGCGCGCCGAATCTCTTCGTCGCTGTTGTACACGTCCCAAGGATTATAAGAGCCCCGGCGTTGCTCCACTTCTTCGGTCTTCAGGCCGAAGATGAAGATGTTCTCCTCCCCCACCTCCTCAAGGATTTCCACGTTTGCCCCGTCGAGGGTTCCGATGGTAACCGCCCCATTGAGCATCATTTTCATGTTGCCGGTCCCGGAAGCCTCTGTCCCGGCCAGGGAGATTTGCTCGCTCAAGTCGGCGGCAGGGATAATTTTTTGCGCCAATGACACCCGGTAATTCGGCAAGAACACCACTTTCATCTTGTTATGAAGCTGAGGATCCCCGTTTACGACCTCCGCAACTTGGTGGATCAATTTGATGATCAGCTTGGCCATGAAATATCCGGGCGCCGCCTTGGCTCCAAAAATGAACGTGCGAGGAACAATCTCCAGCGCCGGGTCCTTTTTCAGGCGGTCATAGAGCACGATGATGTAAAGGACCAGCAGCAATTGGCGCTTATACTCGTGCAGCCGTTTAACTTGGACATCAAAGATCGAATCGGGCGAAACCGTGATTCCTGTTTCGCGGGCGATGAGTTGGGATAGCAATTCCTTATTGTGTCTCTTGGCGGCGCGAAATCGTTTCCGAAACGCGGGGTCATCCACCAGCCTTTCCAACTTCCGGAGCTGATTCAAATCGGTGATCCATTGGTCGCCAATGGACTCGGTAATCAGTTGGGCAAGGGCCGGATTAGCTTCGTTCAGGAAGCGCCGAGGAGTGATGCCGTTGGTTTTGTTGTTGAATTTCTCCGGCCACAATTCCGCGAAGTCTCTCAGCACCTTTTTTTTCAGAAGCTCAGTGTGGAGCTTCGCCACACCATTCACCGAAGAGGAGCCCACGATGGCCAAGTTGGCCATGCGAACGTATTTTTCCCCCGCCTCGTCAATAATGCTCATGCGACTCAGGCGGTCACCGTCCAAAGGCCACCGCGTGGCGACATCCCGCATAAAACGGGCATTGATTTCGTAAATGATTTGCAAATGCCGGGGAAGCAATTTTCCGAACATCTTGACCGGCCATTTCTCCAGCGCCTCGGGCAGGATCGTGTGGTTGGTATAGCCGATGGAGGCGGTAGTGATTCGCCAAGCCTGATCCCAGCTCAGCCCCTCGCGATCGATCAACAGACGCATCAGTTCCGGGATGACCAGCGAGGGGTGCGTGTCGTTGAGTTGGATAAAGGCTTTGCTGGGAAATACCTCAAAATCGTTATTGTCTCTCTTGAAGCGCCGGAGGATGTCCTGAATGGAGCACGAGACGAAGAAGTACTGCTGCTTCAGGCGAAGTTCCTTTCCCTCAAACACCATATCATTGGGGTAAAGGACTTTGGTCAGATTCTCCGCCAAGACTTTGTTGGCCACTGCATCCACGTATGACCCGCGATTGAAATCATCCAGGTCAAATTCTTCCGCCGCCTTCGCCGACCAGAGACGGAGGGTATTAACCGAGTGCCCGCTATACCCTACCATCGGCAGGTCATAGGGCATGCCCACCACCGACTTGGTATCCACCCAGTGCCATTCCGAGCCTTTAGGGCCCGGGCGGGATTCGACGCGGCCTTCAAACTGCACTTGAAAGGAAAACTCTGGGTGGGCAATTTCCCAGGGGTAGCCGAGCTTCAGCCAGTCATCCGGCACCTCCACCTGATAGCCGTTCACGATGCGCTGGTTGAAGATGCCAAAGTCATAACGCAAGCCGTAGCCCACCGAGGGTAAATTGAGGGTGGCGAGGGAATCCATGAAGCACGCCGCCAGGCGTCCCAACCCGCCATTGCCCAGGCCCGCATCGACTTCCTGTTCGATGAGGTCGTCCCAATCGAGTCCCACATCCACAACGGCTTGGCGGCAAGCCTCCTCCAGGCGAAGGTTCATCACATTATGTACAAGCGAGCGGCCGATGAGGAACTCCAGAGACAGGTAGTAAATTCTTTTGACCAGCCGGTTGTGGTGCATTTGCTGGGTGGCAAGCCAGCGTTCAATCAGGCGGTCGCGCACGGCGAGAGCAAAGGCGTAATAGCGGTCGCGGGTTGTGGCGGTGTAGCGATCCTTGGCCAGCGTGCGGCGCAGGTGCTGCACGAAAGAGCCCCGCAATTCTTTCACTAGCTTCGCGGCTTCATCGCCAGCGGCAGCGGGACTCGTGACTTTCGTTTCGGATTTCATGTTTCCCCCTTGAGGTACCTGGTGTCAGGTGCCAGGTGTCAGATGCACCAAGACCTTAGCTCCTGACACCTGGCACCTGTCCCCTGCCCCAGCGCTCGCGCGATCAGGGCACGTCCTTCTTCCTGAACCCGGCGGAGGTGCTCGATGCCGTTCATACTTTCGGCGTAGAACTTGTAGACGTCCTCGGTCCCGGAGGGCCGGGCAGCAAACCATCCGTGTTCGGTAACGACCTTAATCCCGCCAATTGCCGCGCCGTTGCCGGGAGCGTCGGCGAACTTCGCCACAATCTTCTCACCGGCCACCTCCACGTCTCTCACTTGCAGGGGCGACAATTTCGCCAGCGCCGCCTTTTCTTCCGGGGTGGCGGGCGTGTCGGTGCGCTCATACACCATTTCGCCAAACTCGTTGGTCAGCGCGCGATAATGCTCTGCCGGGTCGCGCCCTGTTTTGGCAATGATTTCGCCAGCCAGCAGGCCCATGATCAGGCCATCCTTGTCCGTGGTCCAGACCCGCCCTTCGGAGCGAAGAAACGACGCGCCCGCGCTTTCCTCCCCCCCAAAGCCGAGCGCCCCGCTCAGCAGGCCCTCGACAAACCACTTGAACCCCACCGGCACTTCCACGAGCCTCCGCCCCAACCGCTGGGCGACGCGATCAATCATGCTGCTACTCACCACCGTCTTGCCGACTGCCGCGGTGGCAGACCAACCCTTGCGGTTTGGAAAGAGATAATCAATGGCCACGGCGAGGTAATGATTCGGATTCATGAGCCCGCCCTCGCGCGTCACAATCCCATGCCGGTCGGCATCGGTGTCGTTGGCAAAAGCCACGTCGAAGCTTCCCTTCCGTGCAATCAGGCTCGCCATGGCAAATGGCGAGGAGCAGTCCATGCGGATTTTTCCATCCCAATCGATGGTCATGAAACGGAACGTCGGGTCCACCGACTCGTTAACGACAGTCAGATTAAGATGGTAGCGGTCGCGAATCGGGGCCCAATAGGCGACGCCAGCGCCGCCCAGGGGGTCAACTCCGATCTTCACTCCGGCAGCCTGAATGGCCGCCATATCGACCACGGCCTCAAGGTCCTTCACGTAGGCCGCGACGTAATCATAGGGGTGGGTTGTTCCCGCCGATCGCGCGCGCGCGTAGGGCACGCGCTGAACTTCCCGAAGGCTCTCCTCCAGGATTTTGTTGGCGCGCTGCTCAATCCACTTGGTGGCGCCCGCGTCTGCCGGCCCTCCCTGCGGGGGGTTGTATTTGAAGCCTCCATCTTCAGGAGGATTGTGCGATGGCGTAATCACAATTCCATCGGCAAGGCCGGCGGGACGCGCTTGATTGAAAGTCAAAATGGCGTGGGAAACCGCCGGTGTGGGAGTGTATCCGCCGGCGGCGTCCACCATGACGTTCACCCCATTGGCCGCCAGAACTTCCAGCGCGGTCACAAAACCGCACTCTGAAAGGGCATGCGTATCCTTGCCGATGAAGAGGGGGCCTTCGATCTTCTGCTGTTTCCGGTATTCGCAGATCGCTAGCGAGATTGCCAGAATGTGGTCTTCGTTGAAGCTGCCCCGGAACGCTGATCCCCGGTGGCCCGAGGTGCCAAATGCCACACGTTGTTCCCGAATTGCCGGGTCGGGATGCTCGCTAAAGTAAGCCGTAATGAGCTTCGGGACGTTGACCAAGTCACTTGCGTCGGCGAGTTTTCCAGCCTTAGGATTCACCTGCACGTGAAAGCCTCCGGGCAATAGTAACGCACCCTTATCCCAATTTCACAGGGCCGAAGCTTGCCGATGTATGTTGGTGACTCATTCTTGCGCGAACGCAGCCTGCGCGGACCCGGAATAATCTCCCGCGCAATAACCAGATTTCAGGAGGATAACATTTCCCCATGAAATTTGTTACCGACTTACGTAACCGTAAGATTAAATCCCGTGATTGTCCTGAACCAGTTTATTGTACGCGTTCCGAGAGCCCACTGCAAGGGGCACGCGCACCGAAATATTGCTCGCTTAAATTTTCATTCTTTTCTGGAGCAAATTCAGTAGTGGGCGATCGAGTTGGTGGCCGTGCCAGTCTTCGAATTTTGTTCCCGGGCGCTCCGTATCCAGGATTCCGTCGGGGCCGCGGAAGTTCCATAGTGCCCACCCGGTGTGCAAGTCATTGAGAACGCTGAGCGTGTCGTCGAACCAAGCCAGCACTACATTCGGAGGCGTATGCTTATAGGCGCCCATTTCCCCGAAGTGGATGGGAATCCCCTGCTGCGGCGGGTCGGCCCAGGGCCGCAATATGGCGGCCAGCGCCGCACGGTCGTAAACGCGCCCTTGGCGGTTCTTAAGCGGCCAGGTGGGCAAGGGGGTGTCACTGGGAACGGAGCTTCGCGCCCACTCGCACTGATAGTGGGTCAATAGCGCAGGGATGTAGGTATGGCAGTTTTGGATGACTCGAGTGTCAAAAAGCTCCGGGATGGGAGAGGCCGCACCCGGATATCCATCGGTGACGATCAACCGCTGCGGATCGTGCTCGCGGATGCCGTTGATGGCGGCGCGGGCCACACGCACGTATTGGAGTTCGTGGCGATGCAAGAGTTCGCGGCTGAAGGTGTCGTTGGGGTTGTGGGTTCTAAGCTCAGCCTCCTCCGCCGGGGTAAACCTGTACTTGGGTTCGTTCACCAGGTTGAAGCTCAACCGCTCAGTCGGTATGCCCCGGTAACGCTGCGTGAAGTAAGTCCATTGATGGACAAACGCCTCCAACGTGCGCGCATCTTCGTACACGTTGGTCTTCTCTTTGGTGATGTGGATGCCGGTGATGGCTTCATCCATGCCGTCCAGAACGCATTCTCCCGGCGCCCGGTGCAGGCAGATGTTGACGTGGATTCCGTATTTTTCGCCCAGACGGATGGCGCGGTCGATGGGCTCAACCTGCTTCTCGCTGATGTTCATCAAATCATTCACGTCGGTCCAGAACCGGTAGTCCATGGGCAGGCGGACAAAATTGAAACCCCAATCGCGTATCCAGCGGAAATCGTCTTCCTGGAACAATCCATCATGCTTATAAGGGAAGTACTTCATCCAGTCCGGGTCCGTGGAAAAGTATTCCAACAAGTTGAAGCCGAACCAGGCTGGATTCTTGACGGGTGACGGCGGTCCGCCCCGCCCTTCCGCAAGCGCGCTTCGGACTAGGCCGTTCGCCACTAACGGCGCAGAGGACAGAACGTTCGCGGCAGCAGACGCCGCTAACGATTTCAACATATCGCGACGGCTCAAGCCCTCCAGCGACCGGCCAATTTCATGTCCGTTCGTGCTGGCGAGGGCAGATTCCTCCTCGGTGTCTGAGGATGTGAATTGATGCTGATGAGTCATAAGAAGTCCCCCCCTTCCGCGGCTTAGCGGCGAGTTTATCCGTCAGCCGACGGACCATAGTGCGGCGTCCCGATAAAATCGGGACAGGTTCCGGCGCCCCTACGTTAACCTCGCGTGAGGCGGGGCAACACGACTGCAAGTACGAGGCCCGCCACGCAGAGCCATCCGAAGACATCTCCAAAGCGCGCGTAAGGGGTGGGGGTAGCGGGGCCCAGAGGAAGCGAGGCCAGGATGCTCGCGCCAGGCAAAAAGGCACTGCGCCTCTCGGCCAGGATGTGTCCATATCGGTCGCTCACGGCGAGGAAGCTCTCCCGGCTGGCACGCACAACGGAATAGCCACCCTCGACGCCGCGCAGCGCCGCCACGCGCGAGGCCCACCAGGCGTCCACATAAAAGTCCCAGGCCGGAACGAGCAGCGCCGCCACGCCCAGCCGCGAATACGCTCGTCCCAGGCTGGTGAAAAACATATCGCGGCAAATCACCAAGCCATAAGGCGCGCCGTCGATTCTGCGCACTATGTTTTCGTGGCCTGGCGCCAGGTCGCCTTCCAAGTGGGGCACCATGTGCTGCTTGTCGTACTCTGCGAGCAGGTCTCCCGATGGAGTAAAGAGCCAGGAAACATTGCGCTTGCGATCCGGCTGGTTGAGTTGCAAGCCTACGACCAGAAACACGCCTGCTTCGCGGGCCAACGCCGCAAATTGCATCCGGCGCTCCGTCGCCTCATCAGGAGCAAGGTAAAAAACCTTCTCAGGCAACACGACGATGCGTGCGCCCTCAGCCGCAAGCTTTTTGACCTCCTGATCATAAGCGCCCCAGACGGCTTCGCCGTGGCCGGCGGGCACGCCTGGACCCACAAAGTCGTCGACAGCCACCAATCCAACCTTTACTGTCGGCCCCGCAACGCCCGCGTGCACACGGAAGGCTCCCCACCCGAGGGCCGAGAGCAGAATCGCCGCTGCCAGCCCGTAACCCAGCCACGGGCGGGAAATCTCCCGCCCACGATAGAGCGCCACCGCAACGGTGGAAGCAAAAAGGCTGGCCAGAAAAACGATCGCCGGCGCACCCAGCACTGAGGCTGTTTGAACGACGGGCAGGAAACCCATTTGTCCAAAGGCCATGCTGCCCGCCGTACCGTGCGGTGAGAAAAAAGCCACGAGAGTATCTACCGCGGCGAGAATTACAGGGTATACAAAGAGGGTCAGCCAGTGAGAAGAAGAAAGTACGGCCGCGCGCGTGCGCCCAACGATGAACCCCCACAACAACATATACAGAATGACGATTATTACAGTTGCGACCGGTCCGGTCGTCTTCCAATAATACGCAAATTCCGAGCTCAATCCGATCGCCACCGCCAGCCATGCCAGCGCGCGCGCCTCGCGTCCCCCGGCATGGAAAGCCGCCAGCAGCAGCGGAATGGGCGCCAGCCACGCCGCCAGCCAGTAGGGGTTCAGCCCAAATACAAAATAGAACAGCACGCCGGAAACGAGGGCGGCAACGATTCGCCCGGCGCGGGTTTGCAGCAGCGACTTCATCGCAATCTTCATATTTGACGGCGACTGAACTCCGCATTGTACACAAGTTCCAGCTCCTCCGCCCGATTGCAGATCAAGCTTGCAGATCAAGCTTATGGCCTTTCGCGGCACAGTGCGTATCCCGCCGTGAACCCGGATTTCTCACCCTGCGTTTGGAGGAGTGCAACTTCACAGGATGCTGACAAGCGCTTCGCATCTGCACCAATGTAAGTAAGGTAGAGTCCGGGAAGGAAATCTGGCATAATCTCCGGGCCTCGAGCCGAATGGGTTTTGGGATCCATAGTGCCTCAAGAGATTTCACTGCTTAACTTTGGAGATTCTATGCGTCGTGTACTGCTGGTATGCCTTTCCGTGCTTTTCGCCTCCGTCCTGACATTCTCGGCGGATTCGGGGCCGCTGCTGCTGCAAAGCCCCACACTCAGCAAGACCCAGATCGCTTTCGCCTTCGGCGGAGACATCTGGATTGTCAATCGCGCGGGCGGCGACGCCCAACGCCTGGTGACCGGCACGGGGCTGCTCAGCGCTCCATTCTTCTCGCCGGACGGCTCGATGGTCGCCTACACGGGCAATTACGAGGGCAACCTTGACGTCTACGTGGTTGCCGCCACAGGGGGTGAACCTCGCCGTTTGACTTTCCACCCGGGCCCGGACGTGGCCGTCGGCTGGACTCCTGATGGCAAGGCGATTCTGTTCCGTTCGCATCGCCTCAGCTACTCAGACCCGAACCAGCTTTTCACGGTTCCAATCGAAGGCGGCTTCCCTTCTCCGTTGCCCCTCTCCATGGCCGAGGACGGCTCTTACTCTCCGGATGGGACGCACATCGCCTATTCGCCCCTCTTCCAATGGGAGCCGGAGTGGAAGGGTTATCGCGGGGGGCAAACCACGCCCATCTGGATCGCCGACCTCAGCGATTCCAGCATTGTGAAGGTCCCGCGCGACAACTCCAATGACCGGAATCCTCTTTGGATTGGCGACAAGGTCTACTTTCTCTCCGACCGCAATGGCCCCATCACCCTTTTCGAATACGACCCGAAATCGCAGCAGGTGAAGCAGCTCATCACCAACCGGGGATTCGACATCAAGCACGCCTCGGCAGGACCGGGCGCCATCGTCTACGAGCAGTTCGGCGCCATCTTTCTCTACGACTTGCATTCCGGCAAGACGAAAAGGGTAAACATCACGGTGAATGGCGACATGCCACAGGTGCGGCCGCATTTTGAGAAGGTCGAAAAAGAGATTCAGAATGCGGAAATATCCCCCACCGGCGCACGAGCGGTCTTCGAGGCGCATGGCGAAATCTTCACGGTTCCCGCAGAAAAAGGCGATGTTCGCAACATCACCCACTCCCCAACCGTTGCCGATCGTGACCCCGCCTGGTCACCCGACGGAAAATCCATCGCCTACTTTTCCGACGAGTCCGGTGAATACGCCTTGCACATCAGCGCGCAGACCGGCCTTGGCCCGGTAACCAAGATTGACCTGGGCAAGCCACCTTCGTTTTTCTACTCGCCCACGTGGTCGCCGGACAGCAAGAAAATCACCTATTCGGACAAAAGGCTGAATGTGTGGTACGTCGACCTGGAAAAGAAAACTCCCGTACATGTGGACACGGACCTTTTCGAGGGCCCGAGTTTCAACACCGTGTGGTCACCGGACAGCAAGTGGTTGGCCTATTGCAAACAACTTGATAACCACATGCACGCGGTGTTCGTTTATTCGCTCGATACCGGGAAAGCCACGCAGATCACCGACGGCATGAGCGACGCGCTCTACCCGGACTTCGACAAGAACGGCAAATATCTCTACTTCACCGCCAGCACGGACATCGGCTTGGTGGCGGCCGGCGACATGTCGGCGATTGACCGCCCGGTGACGCGTGCGGTTTACGTTGTAGTTCTCAAGAAGGGTGTGGCCTCGCCGCTGGCGCCCGAGAGCGACGAAGAAAAACCTGCTGAGGAGAAGAAGCCGGACGCCAACGCTGCCAAGGGCGCCGCAAGTGAAAAGGCAAGTGCCGAAAAGTCCAAAGAGAGCGGCGAGGATAAGGACAAGGAGAAGCCTAAGGAACCGCCCAAGGTGGAGATTGACTTTGACAAGATCAGCCAACGCATCCTGGCCATGCCCATTCCCGCCAAAAACTATTTCGGGCTGGCCGCCGGGAAGGAAGGCGAAATCTATCTGGTCGAGGGGCCACCCACGATTCCCTTCGAAGGCCCGCTTATCCTTGCCGCCTATAAGTTCACCTTGAAGGAGCGCAAGACCAACAAACTGGTGGAAGGCATCTCCGCGTTCGCGGTTTCTTTCAACGGCGAAAAGATGCTTTACGAGCAGGGCAAGACGTGGTTTATCAACCCCGCCGAGAAGCCGCCGGAAGCAGGCAAGGGCAAATTAAAGACCGCGGATATGGAAGTCTATGTAAATCCCCGCGCCGAGTGGAAGCAGATGTACCATGAGGTTTGGCGGATCGAGCGTGACTTCTTCTGTGACCCCCATTACCATGGCCTCGACTTGCAGCAAGCGGAAAAAACCTTTGCGCCTTTTCTCGACAACATCACCAGCCGCGCGGACCTGACTTACCTCTTCCACGAAATGCTCAGCTACATGTCCGTCGGTCACATGTGGGTGGGAGGCGGCACGCAACCTGATATTTCCAAGATCAAGGTCGGGTTGCTGGGAGCAGACTACAAGATTGAAAACGGCCGTTATCGCTTTGCGCGCGTCTATGACGGCGAGAATTGGAATCCCAAACTCCAGGCGCCCCTCACCCAGCCGGGTGTGGACGTGAAGGAAGGCGAATATCTGCTGGCGGTGAATGGCCGCGACGTTCGCGGCACTGACGACGTCTACAGCTACTTCCTGGAAACCGCGGGCCAGCAGACGGTGCTGAAGGTGGGGCCCAATGCCGATGGCACCAGTTCCCGCGAGGTCACCGTTGTGCCGATTGATAACGAGAATGGCCTGCGCAACCTTGCCTGGGTGGAAAGCAACCGGCGCAAAGTCGATCAATTAACCGGCGGCCGGGTTGCCTATGTTTACGTGCCGGATACTGCCGTGGAGGGGTATACCAATTTCAATCGCTATTTCTTTGCGCAGGTGGGCAAAGATGCAGCGGTGATCGACGAGCGGTTCAATCACGGTGGCTTTCTCGCGGACTTCATCGTCGATTACCTCCGCCGGCCGATCTTGAGCAGAATCATGACCCGAGAAGGCAAAGATGCTTCCTCACCCACGGGCGCCATCTACGGCCCCAAGGTGATGATCGCGAATCAATTCGCGGGTTCCGGGGGCGATGCCCTGCCCTGGTATTTTCGCAAGCTGGGCATCGGCCCCATTGTGGGCGAGCGCACCTGGGGAGGACTCATCGGCATCGGTGGCTATCCCCCGCTTCTCGACAACGGATACGTGATGGCCCCGCGCGACGCGATTTATGGCCTGCATGGTGAATGGGAAGTTGAAAACCATGGCGTGGCGCCCGATATCGAAGTGATAATGGACCCGAAACTTGTGCGCGGGGGGCACGATCCGCAACTCGAGAAGGCAGTGGAAACAGTAATGAAGATGCTCAAGGAGCATCCCCTGCCGGAATACCCCCGGCCCGCGTATCCCGATTTCCATCCGGTGCTGCCGCCGCTGCCTTGAGGGAATGGCTAGTGGCGCAACTCGTTGGGGCGGCGGTCTTTGACGTCCATTCTCCGGACACTGCCGGTAACTCTGCTATCTATCCGAAAACGACGCGTGCCTAAAGTGGCTTCCTCCCGTTTTTAGCGGTTGCATGAGGTTCAGCGGGATTAGTGGTGCCCACCACCTCCTCCACCGCCACCACCTGAGCTGGCGCCACCGCCACCGGAAGAGACCCCACCTCCCCCACCTCCGGAGTGGCCGCCACCGCCTCCGCCGGAGTAGCCGCCGCCACCTCCCGAGTGCCCGCCGCCTCCGCCGGAATAGCCGCCACCGCCGCCCCCGGAATAGCCGCCACCGTGCGAGCCTCCTCCGCTTGATCCGTGGGATGCGATGACAGCACCTGAGCCGGATGAGGACGAAATGATGGGGCCGCCCATGGAGCCATTCCTGCCACTGGCGCCACCAATCCTTCCCCCGCCATTGACAACATTGCCGCGGAACTCACCCATCGAGCCATGCACCGCATAACGTCCCCCCAAGGTTCTGCCTTCTGCGGCGCGCAAGGGTGCATGGGTGGAATAGAAACCATGCATCGCAAGCAGGGCTCGCTCCTTTGCCGCATCGCCTCCCATCAGGATGGTCGAGGGTGCGGAACCATGGTGCGATGCAAAGCCTGAGCCCAATCCTCCCTTCGGGAGGGACGCGGGCGGCGCCGTGGCAGTCGAGGTGTTGCTCTTGGATGGGTTAACCGCGCTCAGCGCGCGCGAAGTTGGCGCAGCAGTGGGTCGCGGACCCGGTTCGAAGGGCGGATGGTCAATCATGCCTCCCTCCGTGGGCTGAATACGGTTCACACCCTGGGGCGTGATCATCTGCCGATTCTGAACCACTGTGCTGGGGACCGAGACAAGTCCCCTAGGAAAATGGCCTGGGCCTGGATGTCCACCCACGGGTGGGACTGGCCACGGACGACCGGACGGTCCCTTCGGCGCCCAGCCGATCCATCCTCGTCCGCTGTACCAATTAACCAGGGAAGGCTCCCAGAATCCGCAGCCGGACATCGGCATCATCCAATACCAGCCGAAGCTAGCGTCGAAGTCCCATGCGCCGCAGTGATAAGGCATCCAGCCCCAGGGTTCGCCGGAAATCCACGTGTAACCCATGCCCGGGTACCATCCCCACTGACCATTGGTGTAAGGCGACCAGCCTGCCCGCGCGTAGGGCGACCAGCCGAATCTGCGACCTGGAAGATTAATCCATTCGCCATAAGAATTAAGATCACTCCAGCCGTAGCTCGCTCCATACGGATGGATGACCTCGTCCTTTGACGTAAGCAGCGCCTGCTTATCCCGCGCCTCCGCCCACTGATCCCAAGCGTCCTTGACAATTCCTTTCTGGGCGTTGAAAGCCAACTCTGTGTCGCCGGTTTTGCGTTCCAGGACCTTGCCTTCGCCGAGTATGGAAGCCTGTGTTGGAGTGGCAACATCAACTGCGCCATTGAATACTTCCACGCGAAAGCGGTTCTGTTCCAGGTCGGTGCGGAATTCGCACTTGCCATCGGCCGTCACCGTCGCGTCGGCAATCTTGACGTGGTAAACGTCCATAGACGTGGGCTGAAAGTAGATCGTGCCATCTCTACCGTGTCTAATGGCCGAGGACGGAGAGTTGTGCTCGGGCAGAAAGTGGAAAGTGGCATATCCCTGCTCAAACGTCATGCCATTCAGCTTGTTGCCGTCGGCGTCCAACGCCAGTTGATGGAAGAGCAATTTGGAGAGCTCGCCGACGCGCGCGGTGGAACCGTTTTCAAATTCTACTTCGGCGTAACTGCCGCCGGAAGTGGAGAGCTCGAAGCCTTCCTGGATGGGCGTGTTCACCATCGCCTTCTCCTCTTCCGCCGCACCCGGCCGCTTGACCATCACCGTGCCACTCAAGTAGCTCAGCCGGACCACCCGCGCATGCGATTTCGCAACCTCCGAATTACCCGACGGGTGGTACTCCATGAACTTTCCTTTACCCAGGGTGACAGCGCTGGCGCCGGCCGAGACCACGACGGAGCCCGACACCACGCGCACCTCCATCTTCCCCGGTGTGAAAGCCGTTTGTATTTCGGTTTTGCCATAAGGGGTCAAGGTGGCGTCAGCAATCTTCACCTTGTACACGTCGTTGTGTCCAGGGATAAAATGAAAATCGGCATTTCCCTGTTCCATCGTGATGACGGTCGGTTTGTTGGCATCTGCAACCGTGGTTATTTGCGTGAAGCTGGCTATGGTGAGTTCGCTCAACTGAATCGTGGCGCCATTCTCAAGGTCCACGTCGGCATAGCCTGCACCCGTCGACACCTCAGAGCCTTCCTCAATGAGCGTGCCCGCCTGTGCCTGGACCCCTTCGGCTGCGCCGGGGGGTTTCACCATTACTGTGCTGCTTACGTAACTCAGCCGCGCCGAGCGCGCTATTGAAGGGTTCTTTTGCTGGCTAAAGAGAGCTGCTGGTAGGAAGATCAGCCCTGCGACCACAACCACGAGTACACGTCGTATACAATCGTATCTCACGGTCGGCCTCCTGCGGGCATTTTACAAACACTTTACATATACATTGACGAACCATATCGCGAAATAGTTGCCGCCTTAAGGCACTTTTTCAAGAAGATATGTAGATCGGAAAAAGCATTGCCTGGGCTCACAATGCGCCTCGTGTGCAAGCGTCTGGCAAACCGGGATTGGAACCGGCAGCACAACGGGTGGCGCCGGCATTGCGGACAATTGGTCTTATCCCGCCGTTAGTGATGCCCGCCGCTGGGGCTGGCGGTATGTCCGCCGCCCGTGTTGGGCGTTGCGCCGCCCGCATTGCCATTTCCACCGCCCCCGCTCGGCATCATTCCGCCCGTGTGAGGGGCCATTCCGCCCGTGCCCGGCGCCATCCCGCCGCCGGCTTGGGGGGAGCTGGAGGACTGCTGGCCATGGGGCAATAGGGTTGGTCCACCCGCATTGGCGACGCGAGAGAAACCGGGGCCTTGCATTCCGTTTGGCCCTGGCGCTCCGTGTGCACCGCTGAAGGCATTGCCGCGAAATTCACCGACCGCGCCACCCACGGCATAATGCCCGCCCAAGGTTGCTCCCGAACGGGCTCGCAGCGGCTGGTGGGCTGACAGCAACGGCTGCTCTTTCGCCGCGTCGCCTCCCATCAGAATCGAACCCGGCGCCATCGAGTGCATGCCCCCTGCATGCGGGGTGAACAACTCTTCCGCACTCGCGGACAGCGGCGCCCCGGAGAGCATCGCTCCGGCGCCAGGTTGGAAAGGCATGCTCCTGATCCTGCTTCCCGCCGTTATCGGTACATGGTTCACATTCTGGGGGCCAATCATCAGTCCATTCTGAATCGTCCCGCCGGGGACAGTGGTCACAATGCTTCGTCCCGCCCCGCCAAACGCGCCCAGTGGCGCCCAGCCAATCCATCCCGGCCCCGAATACCAACTGACCAAGGCCGGAGACCAGGAGGCATCATAGTTGCCCATCATCCAAAACCAGCCGAAGCCGGGGGAAAAATTCCAATTGCCGTAGTGATAAGGCAGCCAGCCCCAAGGCTCTCCGCCAATCCACGAGTAACCCATGCCCGGGTACCAACTCCACATTCCCATGCTGTAGGGCGACCAGCCCGCCGACACGAAAGGCGACCAGCCATAGCCGAAACCGGGGAAGAACCCCCATTCGCCGTAAGCATTGAGATCGCTCCAGCCATAAAGCGGGCCTTGCGTTGATACTGCCGAGTCGCTGAGCGAAAGTTGCGCTTGTGTATCGCGCTGGGACGTCCACTTGTCCCAGGAATCCTTGACGATTCCCTGCTTCGCGTTTAAGGCCACTTCTGTGGCCTCTGGGTCAAATTCCAGAACTTTGTCCTTGCCCAGTTTTACCGCCTTCGAGAGCGCCTCGAACTGCACGGAGCCCGAGAAAACTTCCACGCGCCCTTTGCTATGCTCAAGGTCCGTGCGGAATTCGCTCTTGCCGATCGGCGCCAGCGTCGCTTCCGCAATCTTTATGCTGTACGCATCGTGGTGTTCAGGCAGTAAATGAAAGGTCGCGTACCCTCGTTCAAATGTCAGGCGATTCAGCTTGTTGCCATTCTCATCCATCGCCAGTTGATCGAAGATCGCTTTGGAGAATTCACCCAGGCGCGCCGTGGAGCCGTTTTCGAATTCCACCTCGGCATAACTATTGGCGGAAGTCGACAGCTCAAATCCTTCCTGGATGGGCGTATTCACCAGCGCCTTTGCCCATTCCGTGGAGGCGGGCCGTTTTACGCCCACGGTGCCGCTCACGTAACTCAGCCGTACCACGCGCACGTGGGAAAGACCCTTTTGCGCGAGCAAAATTGTGGGAACAATGAGGATCCCGACGACGAGGAACCCATAACGTAAGGCCTTGCCTCTCATATTTGGCCTCCTGCCTGAAGGTGACCCGAGTATACACCTTATTGACTTGGTCTGATTAATTATCTCTCTCTCCCGTCACACCAGGCGAGCGCTGCGATGCCATGCGTCACGTTTGCCCGTGAGATGCTTTTTCTGCTATTCCCTGTTGCCTTCCCGCCCGGATCATGGGACGCTGTGGAGCCTTGGGGCCGGGCAGGCCGGAGATGGCGCCAATCTTCTCATGAACTCCCTCGCGCCAACGCGCATCCGTTGGGTACTGGTTGGCTGGGTCTTTCTGATGGGGGCGATCAGTTTTATCGACCGCGTCAACATCTCCATTGCCGGACATTCCATCTCCCAGGATTTTCACCTCACGGACGCGCAGCTCGCCAAGATCTTCAGCGCCTTTTTCATCGGCTATGGACTCTTTCAAATTGCCGGCGGCTGGGCCGTGGACCGCCTGGGGCCGCGCCGCACTCTGGCCCTGGGGGCCGCGTGGTGGGCGGCCTTCACCGCTCTTACCGCCAGCTTTCCCGCTGGCATCGCGCATGCCGTCCTGATCATCTGGTCGGTGCGGTTCTTCCTGGGCGTGGGGGAATCGGTCATGTACCCCAGCTCGAACCGCTGGGTGGCGAACTGGATACCCACCGCCGAGCGCGGCTTGGCCAATGGCTTGATCTTCGCTGGCGTCGGGGCGGGCGCGGCCTTCACGCCTCCGATCATCCGATACGTTATGGTTCACCTGGGTTGGCGCGCGTCCTTCTGGGTATGCGCCCTGCTGGGACTCGCAGCCGGCGCGGCATGGTATGGGATGGCGCGCGACCATCCTGACCAGCACCCCTGGGTGAATGACGCCGAAAGGAAATGGATTCACCAAGGCATCCCTCAATCTGATCCCATCGACGCGCCCAAACTTTCGTGGGGCGCCATGCTGGGGAGCAAGGACGTTTGGACACTTACCCTCAGCTACTTTTGCTACGGATACACGCCCGCGATTTTCTTCACCTGGTTCTTTATCTACCTCACCCGGGTTCGCGGCGTGAATCTTCAAATCGCCAGCTATTACTCCATGGTGCCTTTCATCGCCATGTCACTGGGCTCGGCGTCGGGCGGCTGGATTGCCGATGCCGTTTGCCGGCGATTCGGCCGCTGGCGTGGACGCTGCGGCGTGGCGGCCATCGGCATGATCGGCGCGGGCGTCTTCATGGCCGCCGGTTCGCATGTCTCGAGCGCCGCCATCACCACCGTGATTCTGGCGCTGGGCGCGGGTTCGCTCTACATCGCGCAAAGCTCCTACTTCGCGCTCTCCGCGGACTTTGGAAAAGGCTCTGCCGGCTCGCTTTCCGGGTTTATGAACATGGGCGCCCAAGCCGGCAGCGCCCTCACCGCCATTACTACGCCCGCTATCGCCGCGCATTCTAACTGGACGGCTTCCTTTCTTACTTCCGCCGCCTTCTGCGTAATCGGCGGCGCCCTATGGCTGCTTATCAATCCCAATTGCTCACTTAACACTTCCGCACCGCGACCGGAATCGACCGATAACTTCCTTTCTTTTAAGTAATTTATCGTTAAAATAGCCTAACTTGTTTGTTTTCATTAACTCCTGAGGTTAAGTTTTTTTGCCCCTTTGTTTTCAACAAACTCTGAGGTTCATCCTCCATTTTTAACATCTTTTTATATTGCTGACTTCTGTAGCGGGCTCCTTGGCTGGCGGTCTCTGTCTCCACTGTGTTCCAAAGCCTTCAGTACGGAAGGCACGGAGACGCCGCCGCGGCTCGCGCCCAAGCGCCGCCAAATTCCTTTCTGACATTTCGGCATTTTCTAACAAGATCATGACAATCTTGCCTCAATTCCTCGCAGAAGGGGGTTGCCGGAAGCGCGAACGCGCTCAGCCTTCAGCGCTCGGCAATCAGCGTTCAGCCTTCTGCCTACCATCGGCCAGCAGGCACCAGCCTCATGGACCAGTATACATGCGATTATTATCGCTGTCAAGAACAAAATGGGCTATGCGAGGCAGCCTATGCATCGGAAAAAATGTCCTAGCCAGACATTATAACCAGAGGTCCAAGGTGCGGGGAGCCAAGCGCCGCGCCCCGATGCATTGGGGCGGCTTTTCCAGAATTGCAGAGCCAAGTCATGGGGCCGCGCTGCACCCTGCCCGGCATGAATTCACGGAATGTCCGCATCCGGGCGAAGGAGCTTTCGGATATCCGAGTAAGGCAAGAGGAGTTCGGTGGGCCCCAAAGCCCAGGCAGTGATTGCGTATGAGCTAAAATAAAAGGTCAGACCATCGGCGCGGATAGAGAAATTCTTATTCAACTGGAAGCGGCAAGTCCTTAACGCAGAGCCACCACCGCCGCGTCTCGCGCGGGAATGCCTATGTTGACTTGATTATGCGTGAGCACGACATACTGTTTGCCCCAGAGGTCCTCGGCAGAGGTAAACTTACCAACGCTCGGCGCGAGAAAAATGCTTGCGGTTCGACCGTTCCGCGTGGGATTGATAATCCAAAGGTACGTCCCGCCGGATCCTTGATGCAGCCTAGCTTGCACACTGCTGTCGTCGTTCCTTAATTGCGGGGTAACTCCCGCCATCGGCAAGAGACCTGCGAAGAAACCCTTCGCGGCAGGAGAAGGATGCCGGTAATAGCCTGCGCCGGGAAATGAACCCATCAACAAGGTACGGCCTTGGCCGAACTTGTGCGCCACCGCGGCAACATGGTCATTCGAGTAGTGTCCAACCGCTTCGCCACCGCGCAACTCATAATCCTGCCGAAAATAGCGGCCCGGGATTTGACTACCCTTGATTTCAAACATCAGCCCGTCGGAAATGTCAGGAGTAAACTCCACGTAGCTTTGGCGCGCGCCAAATACCTCATCGAGTCCGTAATTGGGTTGCACCGTACCCACGTGGCCGCGATTGCCAAAGTAGGCGGGCAATCCCTCGCTCACCAATGTGCCGCCTTGTTCAACATACTTGCGGAGTATGGCGGCGGTTTCCTCTTTCAACATGACGGGATAAGGCAGATAGATGATTTTATAGAGGCCGATGTCGTGGAGCGCGACAAAATCCGGTTGAATACCAGAATCAAAAAACGCCTGGTATGCTCCGCGGATAGATTGAGAGTAAAAACTGGTCTCTCCCTGTTGGACGTAATTGAAGAGCTCAGACTCGGGAACAAAGGCCAACCCAACGTCTCCCCGGACAGGGTGGGATTTCCAGAGATCGGGATGCTCATTGGCCCATCGCGCCACGCGGCCGGCCATTTCCGCCTGCGGGGTCACCGAGCCGTCCATGGCGAATGGACCAAAGGCTCCAAACAAGGGGCCGTCCAGGAGAGGCCGCCACCGGCAATACAGAATGCCGCTCGCTCCTCCCGCGCAGGAGACGAGATTCCAGAGCCGCACATCTTCCGGGTCGGGAATACGCCCGTCCTCCCGCGGCCGATCGATGACTTGCGGCTGCATCCAGAGCGGACCTCCCTGCGCTTCCGCATGCCAGAACGGCTTGCCGCGGGCGCCGCAGCGAACGAGATCCAGCGCCTGGAATTGCTTCCAGGGTTCGTCCCCCTTCCGCGCCGCAATCCACGTCAGCCCCCAGACATCGACTCGCGAAGCTGAACGCCATTCGTTGTGCGTGGAAGAGGGCAGGGTTTCGAGCGTTCCTGCCACCCCGTGCGCAGTAATCAGGTGATTGGGGTCCAACTTGCGAAACAACTTTACGCGCCAGTCCAATAAATCAAATGCGTTATCAATGCGAAACTGCAACCAGTCCAGGCTCTCAGGATAGCCGGAGAACGATCGGGGCGGCTCGACGTCATCCCAGGTTTGGTAGCTGTATCGGAACCAAGCTTTGCCCAGTTGCTCGAGCGACCCATGTTGGGCGCGCAGCCATTCGCGCAGTTTGCGTTTGGTGGCGTCGCAATAGCAGTACATGGCGTGAGGACTTCCGCCAAAGTACGAGTTCTCGTTCCATAAGTCATAGCCGAGCAGGGCAGGATGGTGGCGATAATGTTCCACCAAAGCCGTTAAGAATTCCTCAGCCGCGGCCCGCACGTCGGGATTGTCGAGGCACAACCCCGGAAAGCCTCCCGTGGCGCTACTCGGAGATACGTCGCTCCCCACCACCGTGCCATCGCTCGCCCGGTATCGGGCACGGGCGTATTGACGATAAGCCCACTCGGGAGCGCACGAGTCGATTTCCGCGATGATGACCCGAATCCGGTTTTGCGCTGCAAGGTCCATCATGCGGTCGTAGTCATCCCAATCGTACTTTCCTGGAGCGACCTCAATTGCCGACCACATAAACCAGTGGCGAAACGTGTTCATGCCCAAGCGCGCCGCCGTCTCATGATCACGCGCCCAATCCTGCTCGGGCGGGTTCGATTTCCGGAAATAGACGGCGCCGTACGGGAAGACCGGCGCCCCCGCGTTCGCTCTCTCTTTGAACCCGCCCTGAGCACCACTCTCCTTGGACGTTCCAGCCGCCTGCCCCATGGCCGCGGTCAGGAGAGCCGAGCTCTGAATGAATTCTCTGCGCGTTATTTCCATGATTTTAGGCCTCCGCTCATATCTTGGCCCCACAAGTGGCCGATGGGGGAGTCGATTTCATTACGGTGCTTGACACCTGGCTACCGGGAAGCAAAGTTTCAGTGCGAATTGAATTAGTGTCAAGGCAAAGTCGAAAATTCCTACCCGCCCCGCATAGACATCAGGTTTTTCCGGTGCTACTCTGTGACCCGCAAAAATCTTTTCATTGCAAGGAGGTCATAAAATGAGGAATAAATCGGGCAAGTTCAGCGCGGGGGACGGCCCCAGCGGCCTGGATCGCCGCGCATTCTTGACGGGCGCGGGTGGCGCTGCCATGGCCTTCAGCATCATGAAGCCGGGACTGGCTCGCGGGTCACAAGTGAGTTCCAAAATCTCTCTCGGTTTGATTGGCTGCGGCGGCCGAGGCACGTGGATCGCCGGCCTTTTCCAGAAGCACGGCGGATATGAAATCACCGCCGCCGCGGACTATTTTGCCGACCGCGTGAACCCCTTCGGCGACAAGTTCAACGTGCCCGCGTCTCGGCGCTTCACCGGCCTGAAGGGTTACCGAAGATTGCTGGAATCGAAGGTGGACGCGGTGGCCATCGAGAGTCCGCCTTACTTTCACCATGAGCAGGCCGCCGGAGCCGTGGAGGCGGGCACCCACGTGTACGTGGCCAAGCCCATAGCGGTGGACGTTCCCGGCTGCCGCAGCATCGAGGCGAGCGCCAGGAAAGCCGAGGAGAAGAACCTTGCTTTCCTGATCGATTTTCAGACGCGCACCGATCCCTTTTACCAGGAAGCCATCCGGCGCGTGCAGAAGGAAGGCGACATCGGCCGCATCATCAGTGGTGAGGCGTCGTACGTGGCCGGCTCTCCCTGGCCGAAAATGATCCCGGATTTGATGGTCAATCCCCAGGATCCCGAACGCCGCCTGCGCGCCTGGGGAATCAGCCGGGCGCTCTCCGGCGACATCATCACCGAGCAGAACATCCACGCCCTGGACGTCATGACCTGGGTCCTCGACCAGCATCCGGTAAAAGCGCTGGGCACGGGCGGCCTCAAGTCCCGCACCGTCGGCGACGTGTGGGACTACTTCTCAGTCATTTTCTGGTTCCGCGATGACGTGCTGGTGACCTTCTATTCCAAGCAGTATGGCGAGGGCGCTGACGATATCGCCTGCACCATGTTTGGGACCGATGGCACCATCGATACGCATTACGCCGGCGACGTAGGGATCAAGGGCAAGGTGAATTATCGCGGAGGACGGGACGGGATGCTGTTCACCACCGGCGCCGTCCGTAATATCGCCACGTTCTATGACCAAATCACCTCGGGGAAGCACGACTACTCCACCGTGGCCCCCTCGGTGCGGAGCAATCTCACCACCATCCTTGGCCGAACCGCTGCCTACAAGCAGGCGGAGTATACGTGGGATGAATTGGTGCGGTCGGAAGAACAGCTCGACCCGCACTTGATGGGGTTGAAGGAATAACCCCACGGCAAAGATTGTAGGCTGGGGGTGACCCCCATGCTCTTCATTTAAGGGATTGAAAGGAACCCCATTTTACTGCGGAGGATTACAACCATGACGATCAATCCTAAGATCACCCGCCGCCGGTTCATGCAGGTGGCCGGCGCGGCTTCAGCAAGCTTGGCTTTGGGACCCTACTGGGGGTTCGGCAAAACCACCGTCATCAAGCCCCTGCGGCGCGACATGGGCCGGCTGCATTATCAGGCGACCACGCTCGGTCTGGGTGGACAAGCCTCGTTGCAATGGACGCCAGCAGACGTCGATCCGGTCAGAATCATCCTGAAGGCCTTTGATGTGGGTATCAACTACTTTGATACTTCCAACCAGTATGGCCCCAGTCAGACAAATTATGGGAAAGCCTTTAAGGAACTCCATTTGATCCCCGGCAAGGCCGGGTACGACGAATCCCGTCGCCACGAGATCTTCCTGACCAGCAAGACCATGCTGCGTTGGGCAAAGGGTGGCTGGGCGAAAGAGGGCTTGCGAAGCTCCAGCAACGGTCCGGCGGGTTCTCATGCCGTGGATGACCTGAAGCGCACGCTCTCGCAAGTCTTCGGCGATGGAAGTGGGTCCTATCCTCCGGGTTCTTATCTGAATATGATTCTAATCCACAATATCAGTACTATGGTGGAGGTCGAGGCGGTCTACGAGGGTTTGGACAAGCCGGATCCTTCCGCCGAAAACATCGGGGCGCTGGCGGCGCTGCTGGATTATCGCGATGGCACGAATCGCACAGGCCTTAATCCTAAAGAGGAAAAGCTGGTTCGCCACCTGGGATTTTCCGGCCATCACTCTCCCCCGGTGATGATCGAAATGATTCAACGGGACGGGCGCAACATCTTCGATGGCATGCTGGTGGCCATCAACGCCAACGATCGGCTGAGCTTCAACATGCAATACAATATCATTCCGATCGCGGTGGCCAAAGGCATGGGCGTGATCGCCATGAAGACGTTTGCGGATGGCGCCATGTACACGAAGGAAGCCGTCTTTTCCCACAAGGTCGAACATGTCGTTCGAACCGTTGGTAGCGACTCGCTGCCGAGCCGGCAGTTAGTGGGATACACTTTGTCGACGCCCGGCATTGGTACCCTCATCATCGGTACCGGACAAATCTCCGAAGATCCCAAGGCTTGCCAACTGACGCAGAATCTCTCTGCGGCGCAAATCGCGCCGAAGGGGCTCAGCGCTTCCGACCGGCTTGCCATCGAAAAAATGGCGAGCGCTGCGAAGGATGGCAAGACGAACTATTTCCAACTTCCTAAGCAGGAACTGACGCCTCCCCGGGAAGCCTCGGCCGAGCAGGAAATGCGCGAGGGCAAACGCGTGGTCAGCCTGAAGTGGCAGACGGCTTTTGCCGGCGACGAAGCAATCTCACACTATGAGATCTGGCGGGATCACCAAAAGATCAACCAAGTGGCCCACCAGCCGCAGACCAGCAAGAAGCCGTTCGAGTTTGCCGATGCCGTTCGCGACATGACTGCTCACACTTATCAAATTGCTACCGTCGACGCGGCGGGGCACAACGCCATGACAGGAGACCTCCAACTCCCGGCAGTTGCTTAGCAAGCGGGTGGCGGAGCAATCGACGCGCGATGTCTCCGCCACCCTTCGTTATTCTCTGCTCAGTTCGTTTATGGGTGGCCCCGTCACTCCCCTCAAGCCGTCAGCGTAACGTCAAGCGGATTCCCCGGCGTCACCGCAATTTCACGATCGAAAGCGACAAGGCGCCGCGCGGGCTCGGTTTTCAAACTCGCTCGCAACATTTCCGTCCCCAAGCGCGCCGAAACATTCTTAAACTGGCCCTTGGTGAGGCCGTTCACCGCCAAGCGCGCCACGGCGATCGAGCCCTCGGCCACCTGGACTTGCACGCTCTGGCCCTGCGGTTTTAGCGTGTGCGTGAAGCTGCCCCATCCTGAGGGGACCGACCAGAAGCAGCGGAACGCCTGGCGGCGTGTGCGCGGCATCAGAGTGAGTTCGCGCCGGGGAGCGGAATAGCGGAAGCCGCTCCAGGCCACAAAACAGCCCCAACTCGCCAAGGCACGCGCATAGTGGTGGCCGCACTCGGGCTCGTTCCAGGGATTGCGCCGCTCGCCATCAAAGCGCCGGCGTGTGGATTCCACGATGTTGAGCGCCTCCGCCGTCATCCCTTCAAACGCCAGCGACGCCGCAAGCTGGTACTCCAATCCTGTCCAAATCTCGCCGAAATAAGGAAAGGGAATTTCCGGGCGTTTGCCCCGGGGATAAGTGGCCACCACAATTCCGCCTTCATCGTTCAGGGCGTAGGTGCGCTGGAGATCAGCATACTCGCTCAGGTCCGGCCGGTAGTTGTACTTGTAAACTGACTTCAGCGTGGCGCGCACATGCGCTTCATCCAACAAATATCCCAGGCCCGCGATGTGCGCCTGGCATTGGCCCAGCAACTGATCCGCCAGGCAGGCCTCGCCCATCTGGTAATCCGGCTGGAGCGGGTTCGCGGCGCCGCCGACGCGCAAACCAGGGGCAATCTGGTCTGCCGGCCACCCCTCGACTTTTTGAATGTAGTACTCGCCGTTAAAGAGATTTTGGTCGAACCAGTGGCTGCCGCTCACGAAGAGCCGGTGATACTCGGCTGCCGAGTCCGCGTCGCCGAGGGCGCGCGCCATCTCCTCGCCCGCGCGCAAAGCTCCCAGGTAGTAAATCCCACACAGTGGATTAGGGCCGTAGAACTCCACGTCGTAGGTGTTGGACTGAACGCCCTCGGCAACTCCATCGCGGTTCGCATCCCAACCGTGTTCCACCCAGGCGAATTCCAACGCGCGCTGGGCGTTGGGCCACAGGCGGCGCAGCCAATCCGTATCGCCGCAGAGCCGCCACTCGCGGTAAAGCTTGATGAGGCAGCCCATTTGGCCGTCGGCTGCGGCCAGATGCAAAATCTGTTTGCCGTCCGGAAGGTAGGAGCGGAAACCCATCAGGCCGTTGGCCTCAGTGTTGCGCAGGAATTCCGACTCGCGCAACGAGTGCGCCAGCGTGGGGAAAAGCTGCGCGGTGGCCTGTTCGTAATTCCAAACGTGTGTGCAACTGCCGCGGCAGCATCCCTGATGATCGTTGCAACCTTCGAATCCATGAAACTCGCCGTCTGCGGTGCGGAAGCAGGTGTTCACGCGCAAAGTGGAAAGCGTGCTGGTGGCCGCATCCAGCAGCGCCGGCGGCAGCGTGGACGACTCGATCGCCTCGGCGAACGCGCGCGTGCGCGCTTCGAGCTGAGGCAGTTGCTCAGCGACTTGCCGGCTCACGTCCCAGGCATCTGTAAAACGCTCGGTATAGGCGTTGCCCACCACGGTGGTGTTGGGCACGCCTTCCGGAGCCGCCCAGCCGCAGCGCTCCGGCGTGCGATTGGGAAAATGCCACGCGAGCAAAAACGTGACCGCTGCCTCGCGCCGCGGGGGAACGGTTTGCGTCACCGCCAGGGAGCCCACGGGGGTGGCGGCCAGAGAAGTGGAGTCCAGCGCGCCATCGTCGCTGAAGTCGTCCCAGAAAGTCAGCACGCCATTCCACCATTGCGCCCGCTTCCAACCGTGCAGATAGGAGACGCTGCCCTCGGGCGCTCCCACGGCGCACATCGCGAACGTGCCTTTCAGAGGGTGGGAGGTCGCCAGGAAGGGGTTGTCCATGTACAAGCCGCACAGGCCCGGGACCTCGCGGAATGCCGCCTGCCTGCCCTCTTTGCCCACGGGATTCTCGATACTCCACGCGATGCCCACCCGGACGGGGGCGTTGTTGGGATTGCGGATTGTGTAGCGCAGAACCGCCACGGGCCACCCGGAGGCGTCGACGTCCAGGGGCACGAGCGGATTGAAGGCTTCGAGGCGGACCTGCACCGGCAACTGAGGATCGCCGAACGCGATGCGCGCGAAAGGGTACGCGCCCGTAAACGTGGCTTCGGCAAGACGCGGCAGGCCCGGAGCGTTATCGGCGCCGAGGCCGCTCGAGTTCATTTCGTAGGGCGGCTGAAGGCGCGATTCCAGCACGCGCGCCACGGGTTCGCGCTCTCCCACCTTGGCCCAAATGGCCGGAAAAGCGTAGCTCAACTCGTTTCCCTTGTCCGGCCGGTTGAAAATTTCCCAATCGCGGAGTTGCCCACGGCCCCCCAGTGAGACCGTGCCCGTGCCGATGCCGCCCAGCGGAAAGGCGATCATTTTCAGGTTCCGCCCCGCGAAGGTGCGAGGAAAGTCCACGGGAGCGAGCAGCGCGGAGGATGATTTTTCCCCGGCGCGCGCGCTTGCAGTAACCGCTTTGTTACTTTGTCCTGCGAACGATGGCGCTCCGAGCGTCGACGCCAGCGCGCCTCCGGTTGCGACTCCTTTTAGAAAATCCCGCCGAGCGTATTTCCTGCCTTTGCGTTTTTCGGCCATGCTCTCTCCCGCGCTCCATGGGCTTTTGCACAATCGTGTCGAGCCTGGATTCTCGCTCAGCATTAAACCATGTCAAGGGAAAAGGCTCGGGGCGGCTCGGACGCCGGCTGTGAAGGGGCGGATGCTCCAACTCAACCCTCGACCGCCGGGGCGGTCATGTAAAATGGTCGCCGGGTGGCCGCTATCCTTGCGCTGTACGCCTGAGCCCCGACGACTGAAAGGAAGATCAGACAAACCAGAGCAAAACTGGCACTGCGCACCATATTCATCATGGGCCACCTCATTGCAATGCTTCGGGATTCCCGGTGGGCGGCGGAGCGTGGTCCGCGTTGGAAGGAGGGCCCAGCAGCTCCATGAGGACAGGCTTCAGCGCGTCTGCCCAGACCTGATACCCCTTCAGGGTAGGGTGCAGCTTGTCCTGCGCATTCATCATCCCCTCCAGCAGCCTTCCATCGCTGCCGGCGAGCTTGCCGTTGATGTTCAGATAACGAATTGTCCGGCCGTCGGCGAACCTGGACAAATTGCTGTTGATTCTATCGATGGTGGGCATCAGGGCCATGTCGTCGTTTCTCGGAAAGATTCCCATCACGACGATCGTCGCCGCAGGAGCTTTCTCCCGGATCGTGCGCACGATCGCCTCCAGACCGCGTGTGACATCCTCTGCCTTGGCGTTTGGATCCCCCTGGAACAGCGGATTGCTGACGTTATTCGTACCGGCCAGCAGCACGACAACTTTGGGATTCACTCCGTCCATCTCTCCGTTTTCCAGGCGCCAAAGAATGTTCTGTGTCTGGTCGGCGCCCCAGCCGAAATCGGCCGCATTCCAGCCCTGGAAATTCTGCTTCCAGTTGGCAAGCAGTTGGGGGTAGTCGGTGGCGCCCCACCGCCGGGTGATCGAATCGCCTTCGAAGTACACATCAATTCCGCCCTGTTTCGCTTTCGCCAGAAGCTGCGAGTGGGCCACGAGCGAGTTTGGGTCAGTTCGAAAGACCGGCCGGTCAGCCGGAAACTGCCAGGGCGCCGGATGATAATCAAGGAATTTGTCCGCCCAGGAAATGAAGTATTTCCAGTTGGGAGCATCGGTGTGGCCGCCGTCATGCTGGCGCCAAGCGAGATGCCCATCCAGAAGTCCCTTATTCACCGGCGGCATCTTCGCGGTGTGATAATCCTCCGTTACGCCCAGATCTTTCGTGCCCAGGAGCCGAAACACGGGGCCCGCCGCCACGGTCGCCATAAAGCTGCCGCGCTGATCGAGCCATCTTGCGTCGCCTTTCTCGGGAATTCCGTAACTGCTAAACGTCAACCGCGGTGCGCACAATGCCATCAGCTCGTTCGAGTCAACCGGCAGATCGCCGGCGTTCCTGCTGCCGAACGAAGCCTCGGCCGCGCCGTACTTAAGGAAGTTGCCGGCCATCCAGTGATACTCGCCGGACCCCGTCAGATTCTCCACCTCCTCTCCGAAATTGCGTCGGTGCGGTTTGACGCCGCCCTCCCCGGAGGAACCCACCAGCACGACGGCGAAGCGAGTGTCGAAGGCCATGGTCACCAGCGCCGCCTTCCCATAGCGAGACACCCCTTCAACACCGACACGCTTTGCGTCCACGGCTTGATCTGTTTCCAGGAAGTCGAGAGCGCGGGAAGCGCCCCAGGCCCACGCCCGGAGCGCTCCCCAGTCTTCGGGCTTTCGCGGCTGCCCCTTATTGGTCAGACCGATGATTCCCCGGGTGAGGCCTGCGCCGTTGTCCGGCTGAATGCTGACCGGGTCAAGCAGTGCATAGCCCCATCCTCCGGCAATCAGTTGTTCGGTCGATGGCGGATCGGTGCCCAGCGCCGCCTTCAACTCGGGCCGGCTCGCGAGCATGTCTGCCATCCGCTTGCGAAACGCCGCGCTGCCGAACATGATCATCACGGGCACGGGCCCTTTCGCATTTGCCGGTGTCACCAGCGTCATTTGGATGTCCAGGGTAATCGCCGGGCACGATGAGTTGTCCACGTTTCCGACGAGCTGCCTTTCAACGACGGGGAAAACGCCGGTTGTCAAATTGGCGATGCTCGCGACGGTCCAGCGCACTTTGGGCACATCGGGCGGGATGCGGCCGACCACCTCGCGCTCGAAGTCTTCCACGATCTCCGGGCGCCGCCGCTGCCACCACTGACTTGCCGTCCTGACCCTCTGCCCGTTTTTCAACGTGAGCGCATCGGGCAGATCCGGAAACGGATTGGCACTGGATTCGTCGTAGTTGGCGTGATTGGGGGCATTTTCATTGCCGCTCGGCGCCGCACGGAGGGCCTTGATGCCGAGCTGGTCCATCATGTTTCGATGGTCCTGTTCGGTTGTCCAGTTCATCGGCGGGCAGCCGTGCGCTGCAAAAACCGGAGCGCCTGCGAGCGCGCCCTGAGTTTGTTGCGCCGTGGCCACTTGGCATACGAGAACGGCCAAAGCGCTCAGTGCGACGACGCGTGTTATCACTCGTGCCGCGCATGCGGAAGCAATCATGTTTTGACTCGCGAACAAATACTACCGGAGATTGATCGGGGGCGCTACTCCTCGCGCGGGGCGGAGTCCGCTCGCATCCGTCAAATCGCGCCTTTGTCCGGCCTTTTGGTCATAAAAGCTTTGGGCGTTTTGTCACCCTCGCCGGCAAGCTCGCGGCGCCGTTTCCTACCGGCAGGAAATCGGCGGCGGGAAGGCCAAGATTTTTTCCTACCCGTAGGAAATTCCGCAAGTGGTAGCCACGGTCAATGATTTCTTGACCGTGGGCTTTTCTCACGCCAGGTGTGACCATCGTTGGTGGCCGCAGTCGCGGAGACAATCCAGGGGCCGTTTGGCATCGAAGGAAGAACCCACGACCACAAAAGCGTTGACCAAGGTTACCCGCTTGATTCGGACGTTGGCTCAGGAGTAGTGTAGTCCCATCCGGCGTTGAAGCCCTGTGAGCGGGAAAGGGGATATACCTGGACCTAGACGCGAATATCCAAAAGGCCATTGGCTATGGCGAGGCCAACCGAAAGGTTATTGACCTCGCCCAGAATTGGTGCGCTCACCTCGAAGTTCAGAGGTGGGGGGGCACGGGCTTGGTCGAGATCGAAACCGGCCTGCCGATTGGTCACCGTTATTTTAAATGCCCGCACGCTTCTGCGGCAGGTATGGCAGGGATGGATCTGCTCGCAGTGGCGCTCGATTTCTATGATCGGAACTGCAGAGGCTGCGTCAACCGACTGCCCGTAAGGCTTCCGAACCTGTACACCGAGCTTGTTACCAAGCGGGATGAAGCCCGCTCCCGAGCCGAGGAGTCTGAGCGCCAAGCCTCGCAGCAAACTGCCCGAGCACTGGAGGCGAGAGTTGCCCGTCGCTCCGAACTCTCCACGGGATGCGATCCAGCAATTGCCGGCATCTTCGTTACCATTGACGAATTGGATCGCGATCCAACCGAAGAAAGGCGAAAGGTGCTTTTGGAAACGGCTCGGACTGTCCCCAATCTTTTTGATTCGCGGGTGCAAGAGGCGCTGTTTGAGCTTGCAGAGGCCGGGGGTTTTTCCAGAACCGAGTCGGCCATCGAGGTTTTGGATGCTGTTCCGGCGGATGATCGGCGCCTTTGCGCCTCTGCACTTCGAGCTTTAGCGCGGGGCGACGGTGTATTCATATCTGCCACAGTTGTAGCGAAGCACTTGGACAATGGTCACGCGGACCTATTACAACCCGCATTACCCACATTGATTCGCGTGGCTGCGCCAACGGGTGGATTTGTCCCGTTTTCCGGTTCTCCTGGGAAGCCTGAAGCGATAGTGGCAGCGTACCGACTCTTTCCAGACCTGGTTGTAAGAGCGGTGCGCAATGAACTCGGGGCGTCACACAAATATCAAAGAATTAAGGCCTCTGAGGCAGCCGCGATAATTGCTCGTGTTGATCCGTCCTTCGGACTGAAAATCGCCGACGCACTGGTAAGCTCGCTTGAATTGCCGGACGACCACTATGGAGAGGAGGGCTCGGCAGAGAATTCCGTAACGCTTGCCCTCGCGCAAATAATGCTCGACCACCCGGATCAGGTGGACGCTCTCGTCCAGCGCGAAGGTGCCACCGGGTCAGAGCGCCTCCGCACGGCGTTGTTTCGGGTTTATGAGAATATTCTCCGTTTTCGACGCCTTCCAGAGGGGCACGCCGGTACAAAAGCTGCACAGGAACTCGCCTATCGACGGTTTGTGGAACTGCTCCTCAAACGCCCTGACCATGAACTACTGACAGAGGTGATTTGGTTTCTCAGAGATGAGGCAAAACGCTTCCCACACTTGTTGGAACAGCACGCCGAAACACTGCTTGGTGCGGCTGCGCTAATTGCAACGGAATTGGACACTCCAAACAGCCCACTCCTAGATCTGGACCCCAGGCCAGACCCCTTGAAAGCATTCGAGAAAGAGGCTCGGTGGCAATGCCTGCACCATGCGCTGGGGGCGGTCGTCGAGGCCCTAGGGGTTGCAGCCGCGCGTAAGCCAGAGCCCATCGGCAAATTGGTGGTCGGCACCCTTGAATCTCTGGATCCGCAGCACGATTATCTTAGGGCGGCATTGGTGGAGTCTCTCGGCTGGATGGCTCGTAATCTGGCGGCATTGCCCACTATAGTTCCCTTTCTATACCAAGCAATGATGAGCCCGTCAACACGGGTCCGAGCGGCAGCAGCCCGAGCCTATGCCGAGATAGCCAAAAACCGCGCCGAAGATCTTCCGCCCTTGGTGCACGAGAGCTTCCTCCTACTGCTGATGGACCCCTACGTCGCTGTTCATAGTGCAGCAATAAATACACTCCGGGAGGTTAGCCTTCCCGAGGCTTTCACTCCGCGCGTTCTTGTTTGTCTTATAAATATCATTTTCGCGTATCGACAGAGTCGCTCCGACGACGCCATACTCTCGCTGGCCATCCAGCGATTCCTGGATCTCGCAGGTCCAGACCTTCCACAAAAGGCTTGCGATGTGATCGTTTCGGTCATAGATGGGATGACCACCTCAGCAGCAACCGACATTGTTATCTCTGCCCCGCCCGTGCTGCGCGGAGCGTCGAAATATGGAGAGCTTCTTATCAAGCTCATAAGCGACCCCGAGACTAGTGACTATCACGTCGACGATCTTCTTGACGAACTCGAAGAAATCTCCCCGCAGCAGATCCTCGCGGTCTCTGATCAAATCAAAGGCGCAGCGAGGAGCTGTGCGTCCGAAGATATCGACATCACAGACGACCTAGTCGCAATCCTCGGTGTAGCTGGAGCTTGGCCCGCTGCCGCGGAGATTGCACGCCAAGCGACAGAGCGGCTAAGCGACGACACATGGGATCGCCCCCGAAAACTGCGTAGTGCGGTCCGCCAAGTCGCCGCTGAAATTGAAGCAGCCGCAGCTTCAAGCGACCCCGCGTTAGTCGCGGAGCTTGCGAAGCGTTGGCGAGAACTGAAGCAAAAGGCCGAAAAAGACGATGAGGAGAACAAGGAGAAAAGGAGCCCTTTACCGGGCCTACGAATGCCGGGTTCAAGCAATTGAGGCCTTGGCTGCCTTATGGCGCGGCACGGGCTCGGCTGAGGCACTGACAAGCGCGGCCGCTGCGATCCGCTCCTCTTCGATGGAGGGCGCAATTGCGGCGCGATACCGTCCACTCGCAATGCTCTTGGAGTCGCTCTCCCACCTGTCAAACTGGCAGAGGGCTGTGCGGTCAGCGGAAATGGACGCAGATCGGTACTTGCGGTCTGCAAAGATACGCGCCAGGGACGTCGCTAAGGAGGTGAGTGAAGCTTCAGGTTCGGAGAAGCTGGCAAGTATCACACAGGCAATCGCCGAGATATCAGATCTCGAAGACGTGCCGAAAGTTGCTAGCCTCCTTCTTGGCGTTCCGCTCCCGCTGCCGGTCTTCTCTGAAATGCCAGCGCAAGTCGGCCGGGGCGCAGCACCCAGTGCCGAGAAGGAGCGTCCTGAGGTAATTGTGGCATTCACCTCGTTCCTATTGGATGGCTCGACGTTTAAAGAACCTCAAACGGTTGAGCCCAGCGTTGTCCACGATATCACCGTAGAGGCATCCATTTCCCAGTGGCCGGCAGCAGCTCTGGAGCTGCTCCTTGAACCGATATCAGTTGAGCCTTCGGCCTCATACCAATTGCCCACGTTTTCTATCAGTCGGCCAGTCGGCACCCCGCCCTATTCCGTGAGCCAGCAGGGCCGCATGATTCTACTGTTACCACAGGCCCTCGCCGCTCGTCCCCTTGAGTTCACGTATCGTGCTCGCTTTTTGCCGGACCATGGAGACTCCTCCGTGTTTGTCCAAGGTCAACGTAATCTTCGTGTGCAAAGCTACGATCCAAATCGAAATCCAATGAGCGGCTATACGGTAATAGATCGACGAATACTTGACATTCGCGATCAGTGCCGCCGTGCGCCCGCAATTTCGGACCGCGAACTCAATGATTTTCTTTTGCTCCTGACGGCAGTCGGGGCGATTGCAGGGCAGTCCCTGCAAGACAACCTCTTCCCAAAGTCGTACTCGGAGCGAGAATTCCAGGACAGGATCCAAATTCTCTTGCGCTCTAATCAGCAGATCGGTTCAGAGTTAGAGGAGCATCCACATGCAGGAGCCGGAGTAACTGACCTCTCATTCCGTGGCATCCGCCTTGAGCTAAAGGCAGATGACAGTCACCTGATGACCGTCGAAGATGGTGATCGTTTTCTCCCGCAAATTGCCCAGTATGTCGTAGGTAGCGATCGCCGCTTCGGCATCTTATGCGTACTAGATTGTTCTTCCAAAACCGGCCCTCCTGGTTCACCTGCGAACGATATTGTTCTGAAGGTAGTTCCCCCACCGACGGGAGGCAAATGGCCGATCTATTTGGGTGTCGTCATCATTCGCGGCAACCTTGCCAAGCCAAGTTCCATGTCTTGAAAGCTACAAACCCCGGCGTATGGCCGGGCTCGCTTGTCGCAGCTGCGGCCTGAATTACTGGATCTGGAAACAAACCAATTGGCTTTATAACGGCCAAACCGCCGCGATGCTCGGGGTGGGTGACGATCTAGACGTCTTGTCGCCCTCCCTGGCAAGCTCGCGGCGCCGTTTCCTACCGGTAGGAAATCGGCGGCGGGAAGGCCAAGATTTTTTCCTACCCGTAGGAAATTCCGCAAGAATCCTCTTGACAACATACCTTGCCTATGTGCTAGTCTGAAGGGAAGGTGTCAGGTGTCAGGTGTCAGGTGCCGGGTGACGGGATTTAAGATTCAGATTCAGGATTGAAGAGTCAGCAGAGCGGATTGACGAGAGACGATTTGCGCTTGCTAAGGGCCGAAAGCCGACGGCTGGCTGGCCACTAACCGCTGTCCAGCAACCGGATCCGCTTGGCGCCTTTCCACGATGTACCAGAAAAGCAAGGGGGTTATTTGTTTAGAGTCAGAATGTCTGAAAACCCCATGTCACTCAAATAAGGAGAGTTAGTTTGAAATTCGGAAGCCAGGCGCGAAAAAAGGGGCGCAGCTTTCCACGATGTAACGGAAAAGAAAGGTGTCATCTGTTTAGCGTCAGAATGTCTGAAAATCCCGATGTCATTCAAATGAGGAGAATTAGACTGAAATGCGGAAATCAGGGCGAAAAAAGCAACGCACCTTTTCACGATGTCCTAGAAATAAAAGGGGTTAAACGTGTACATTGATGACCTCTCAAAAATCTATGTTGTTGAAATTAAAATAGTAAGTTCATCCTCAGTAGGAAATGAAAAAAAGCGGGGAAAAAACTGTGGAAAACTCTTCTAAGCTACTGAAAACAAACGGACGGAAAATGTCGCTTTTCCACCTTTCCACGATGTTGATGAAAAAACAGGAGTTATGCGTGTTTTCCACGATGTCTATGAAAAAAAGGAGCTTAACTCAAACTGGCCGGTGAAAAGGAAGTTCGGGACGCATGGGGAACGGTGCCCCGCGTTTTGCCCCGGCGTGGCTTCACCCGCACGGTGGCGCCAGGCTAGTGCGGTACATCTATTGAAATTTTGCACCGGCTCGACGTAAGATGCCGCAGGGTTGCCGGAAGGGCTTCATGCGGCTGGCCGCCCAAACACACTTCGGCGAAGGAAATCCATGCTGTATGACGTCCGGAGTGGAGCATCCATTGACATCGATCGATGCGCCACCCGTGGGTCTTGCTCGTCACTCGCCACCGGTCACTTGTCACTGTTCTTAAGGGAGGTTTTCCATTTATGCGTCATCGGCTGAACCGCCGCCGGTTTCTGAAGCAAAGCGCCTCAACGCTGCTGGCTGCCTCGGCGTGGCCTGCGCGGATTCCCGCCGCCCAACCGCCGGCATCCAATCCCGCCCGTGAGTGGCGCGTTTATGGCGGCAATCGAGCCGGAACGAAGTACTCACCGCTTGACCAGATCAATCGCTCCAACGTGAGCAAACTGCAAGTCGCCTGGACATATCACACCGGCGACAGCCGCCTGAAGCCCTCCACCACCATCGAGTGCAATCCCCTGGTTGTGCGCGGCGTGATGTATCTCACCACCGCGCAACTGAAGGTCTGCGCGCTCCAGGCGGACACCGGCAAACTCCTTTGGCAGTACGATCCCTTTGAAGGTATGGAGGAGGATAAGCCGCGCGGAGTGAATCGCGGCGTGACCTACTGGGAAGACGGCGCCGACCAGCGCATCTTTTTTGTCGCGCGCGCCCGCCTGTGGGCGTTTGACGCCAAGACCGGCAAGCTCATCAGCGATTTCGGCCAGGGCGGCAGCATTGACTTAAAGCGCGGCTTGGGCCGCGACATCAGTGCATTGACTTACGACGTCACCTCGCCCGGCGTCATTTACAAGAACCTGATCATCCTGGGATCGATGTGCGGCGAAGGTCCCGAACCCGCTGCGCCCGGTCACATTCGCGCCTTCGACGTGCGCACCGGCGTGATGGCCTGGATTTTTCACAACCCTCCTCGCCCCGGAGAATTCGGCAACGACACGTGGCAAGGCGATTCCTGGCGCACTACGGGAGGCGCCAACGATTGGGGAGGATTCACGCTGGATGAAAAACGCGGCTGGGTGTTTGCTTCTACGGGTTGTGCGGCGTTCGATTTCTACGGCGGCCAGCGCCTGGGCCCTAACCTCTTTGGCAATTGCGTGATTGCACTCGATGCCGCCACCGGTAAGCGCATTTGGCACTACCAGGTGGTGCACCATGATTTGTGGGACCGGGACCTTCCCTGCCCGCCTTCCCTGGTCACGCTTAACATCGGTGGCAAGCAAGTGGATGCTGCCGTACAGCCCACCAAGTTCGGCCAACTTTTTATCCTGGACCGCGAAACCGGTACGCCCCTTTTCCCGATCGAAGAGCGGCCCGTGCCGCCCTCGGATGTTCCCGGCGAAAAGGCTTGGCCCACGCAGCAGCAGGTGCTGAAACCGCCGCCCTACACACGCCAGGTCTTTACGGAAGACGACATCACCAACATTTCGCCGGAAGCGCACGCTTACATTCTGGAAACCTTCAGGAAAATGCGCAGCGGCACCTGGCAACCTCCCAGTTTGCAAGGAACCATCGTTTTTCCCGGATTCGACGGCGGCTCGAATTGGGGCAGCGGATCGTTCGATCCCACGACGGGTTGGTTTTACATCAACTCCCACGATGAGCCGTGGATCATGACCCTGGTGCCCGCCCCGGAGGGCGCCGCCTATCCTTACTCGCACACCGGCTACAATCACTTTGTTGACCAGGAAGGGTATGCGGCCATCAAGCCGCCCTGGGGACAGCTCACCGCCTTCGATTTGAACCGGGGAGAGATCGTGTGGCAGGTGGTGCTGGGTGAGTTTAAGGAATTGACGGCGCGCGGCATCCCGCCCACCGGCACGCAGAACATCGGCGGCTCCATCGTCACGGCCGGCGGGATCGTCTTCATCGGTTCAACCCAGGATGAAATGTTCCGCGCCTTCGATAAGACCAACGGCAAACTGTTGTGGGAAGCGCAACTCCCCGCCGGCGGCTACGCGACCCCTTGCACCTATGAGGCCGGGGGCAAGCAGTACGTGGTCATCGCGGCGGGCGGCGGCGGAAAGCCGCGCACCCGCTCCGGCGACGCCTATGTGGCGTTTGCTTTGCCGTGAGCAATTTCCGGCCCAGGTGAGGTTGTCACGGAGGGCATTTGAACTTACCACCCTCGCCCCCCTTGCAGGCCAGGGAAGAAACATCCCCAGCTTTGGGTGTTGTCTTCATGACCGCAGGCTCCAGAGCCTCGTCAAGTAGTCGATTGCCTCGCCAATCTGCACAGCCGTGCTCAGCGCCTGCCCTGCCGCTTCGCGCCGTCGTCATCGCCCTGGTGGTCGCAGCACTCGCTGGGGGCAGGGCGTTGCGCGCTCGAGTCGAGGCGCCCGCACCGCACGCCGCGAAACCGCAGCCCCTTCCTTTCAGCCATAAGCTGCACGCGCAATTTCTGCAAGCGTGCCAGGATTGTCACCAGGTTTCACCCGACGGCTGGACCATGACCTATCCCCCTGAAGAAAAATGCCTGACCTGCCACGCAACCATCAAGGCGGACAGCCCCGCGATCAAGAAGCTGGCCGAGTACGCCGCGCAGAAGAAGCCCGTGCCCTGGGTGCAGATCTACGAAGTGCCGGACTACGTTTACTTCTCACATCGGACTCACGTCAGGAAGGCGAAACTCGATTGTGAAAACTGCCACGGCCCCGTCCGCGAACGCGACGTGTTAACCAAAGAGAAATCCACCTCCATGGCCGCTTGCATCAGTTGTCATAAGGAAAAGGGCGCCCCTACCGGCTGCCGCACTTGCCACGACACGATTTGATTGCGGAGAGGTCTGAATTCATGAGTCAGAATTTAGGAGTCAGAAGAAAGGCCCCCTACGAGGCTGGTTCCACCTCACTTCTAACTTCTCATTCCTGTCTCCTGACTTCTGAATCATTTGTGCCGGTTTTAGGAATCTTAGTGCGCCGCGTAGGTCTTGGTCATCCCGTTGCGGCTATTGGTCACTGTGAATCCGCCATCGAGTTCCGCGGAAACCTTGATCCAGCTTACGCTTGCGTCCTGGTCAACATTGACGATGAAAGGTTCGGGTGCGTTGTTTTCTTTGCCCGCATTCTGGGCGTAGTGCAACTGCCAGACGTCCTCCATGCCCGGCGAAGTGCGGATCGTCCGCAAAGCCTCGGGCGAGCCGCCTTTCGTCGCGCCGTTATTGGTAATGGCCACACGCGGGTGGAGCGCATCGACAATGGCTGGCGCGTTGGACTGATCGAGGCCGTGGTGGGTGCTGAGGTATACGTCCACTGTCCCCAGTTTGTTCGCCGGGCAAACGAGGTCCAGTTCCTTATTCCAGGTGAGGTCGCCGAGATCGATCATGCGAAACTTGCCAAATGTAATCACCATGCCAATCGACTGGGCGTTCTCGGAAGGGTCAGCCTCTCGACGTTGCGTAGTCGAGCAGAAGGGGTTCGGTTTACCGGCCCCCGCGAGCGGCCGCAGAATTGTCTGGCCGGTAGAGGCCACGACCCGCACGTTGATTCCCTCGAGGGGAATCTGGTCCCCTGCCCTGACGATCAAGTGGGACGCACGGTCCCTGACCTGCACGTAAGCGTGGTAGAGTTCGTCAGCGTCTTTTCCGGTTTCGACGCTTCGCCCGTGATCCACATAGGTGCCAATGGGAATGCGCTCGGCGAGTTGCGGCACACCTCCCACATGATCCCGGTGAAAATGGGTTATCACCAGGTAGTCGATGCGCGTGACGCCCGCCGCCTTGGCGACGCTCGAAATGCGCTCCGCGTCGCGGCCGTTGAAGTCCGGCCAGCCCGTATCCACCAGCATCGTTTGGCCGGAAGGAGACACGAAGAGCGTGGATTGCCCTCCCTCCACGTCAATGAAGTACACGTCGAGAGTGCCCGCCGCCCGCAACGGCGCGCTGAGGAATGCCAGGAAAACAATCAGGAAGAGTTTGCGCATGGATGGCATCCTAACATAGGCTGTCGACGGGAGAAATTGCAGCCTGTTCAGAATTGGAAAGGGGTGACGCACTGCACTGGCTATCAGGAACGAGCCGCGATGATGCAAGCCACCACCGTGGCCAAAGTCATGAGCCCAAAAATGGGGACAATGATGCGGCGCAGCGCCGGCCCACCGAGGACGGCAGCGATCCCGCCTTTCACCAGAGTATTCATCGCCCCCGCGACCAGAATTGACGCGGCAGCCGTGTTCTGGGCCAGCACCCCTTGCCGTGCCAGCCCCGACGCCGACATCGTGAACGCGTCAACGTCCGCCAGGCCTGCGAGGGCTCCGGCCACATACATTCCGGATGCGCCATAGTATTGATACGCCGCGCGGGAGACGAACAGAACCACCGCGAAGAACAGTCCATATTTGAGGGCGGTGCCCAGCTCCATGGGGTTCTTCACCTGCAGCACGCCTTCCGGCTCGCTCCCTTTCTGTTTCCACAGAAAGATCCCCGCGCCTGTGCCGACCGCAACCGGCAAGGCCATGGGGAGAATCAGGGCATAGGCCAGGTGGGAGGCAATCACCAGACTCAGCAACAACTGCCGGGGGAACATGACGGTCGAGGCGATCACAATGCCCAGGGCGAAGCATTTTGCCAGCCCCTCCCCGGCCTCGCGGGCCCTATGCGCAAGATCGAACGTGACCGCGGTGCTTGAGGCGAGACCCCCCATCAGGCCCGTCATGGCCACGCCCTGGCGTGGCCCGAGCCAATGCATCAAGAGGTAACCTATCATGCTGATGGCTGAAACCAGCACCACCATCGACCAGATCAAGCGTGGGTTCAAAACATTGAACGGCCCGTAAGTACGGTTGGGAAGCAACGGTAATACGATGACGCTGACAATCGCAAACTTGAGGATGGCGTAAAGCTCGTCTTCCGAGATTTTCTCCGCGAGGTGATGCAAGGGTGCTTTGTAGGAGAGCAGCAGCGTCGTGACCACGGCAAAGGTCGCGGCGGGAATCAGGAAACCCAGCGCCGTGAGCGCGCCAAGGATGAACGCAAGAATTCCGACGAACTCCGTCGTGGCGCCTTTGTGCGGGCCGCCCACCCTCGCCGCATAGAATGTGACCGCGATCGCGCACGTTCCCGCCAGCGCCACCGGCAACGCCCATGTGAATCCCGCCTGGGTCAGAAGACCGCAGAGATAACCGGTCAGGACGATGATGGGAAAGGTGCGGACACCTGCGAAGAGTGGTTCCGCTTCGCCCACCGAGTGCTCCCGTTCGATACCAATGAGCAGGCCCATGAGCAGGGCCATGGCGCCGTGCCACGCAATCTGTGGGTAAGTAGGCATTAGCTAGAAACCGCGTCGATGGAGATGTGCTCGCTGGCGTCACAACTGGCGTAGTAGAGCTCGACACTTAACTCCGGCCGCTCTTTGGCAAGCGCCGCCCGCGCGCGCCGCAGGTCTTCTTCCTGGCGCTGGCGCGGCTCCGTGGATGAATGCAGGTGAAACGGCAATGAATTGTACCAGCGGCAATCCTGGTGCTGAATCAGAATCAGGCGCTTCAGGTCATGTGAATCCACTAAATAGCGGAACCACTTCCAGCCTGCCCAGGAGAACTTCGGCAAGTATTCCACGAGCGTCAGGCATTGTGGTCCGCCAGGCAGCACCAGCAGGTCGTAATTCTCATCGAGGTTCAACTTGAGATTCAGGAATTCGTAAAATCCGGCTTGGAACCGGTGGTCGCTGCAATGGATGGCCAGCACTTCGGCATCCACCTCGTGCAGCGTGGAGGAGAGTTGAAAGCTCGGCATTAATCCTACCTCCGGGTGCATTGCTCCGGCGCTTTAATCCCAGTGTTCACTGAAGCGCGCCCGCTACTTCTTACCTCCGCTTGCTTCCGCCGGGGGCGCCGCCGGTTTCAACGATGCAGCCAACTTCTCATCTAAGCCGAGCTGCGAAAGCACCGTAGGAATATCCAGACCTAACGCCTGCAGTTGCTGGAGCAAGCCGAAGACCAGCGCCGGCCCCGTTTGCGCGATGCGCCCGATTCCCCCGGTGCCGTCGCCAGCCGCGCCGTTGCCCTGCTCAATCACCACCACTTTATCAATGTTGCCGAGTGGGGCCGCCACGGCGCCAAAAATCCCTGCTGACGCTTGCAGGACGCTGGGAAGTTTCTCGAGCAGGGTTTGCAGCTTGGCCGCGTCGTTGAACTGCCGCCACGCTTCCGCCTTTTTCAAGATGGCCTGCGCTTCCGCCACGCCTTGCGCTTCGATGGCTCGCGCCTGTGCCAGGCCCATGGCCTCGATCTTCGCCGCTTCCGCGCGGCCTTCCGCTTCCACCGCCGCCGCGCGGCCCAGACCTTCTTGCTTTAACTTTTCCTGCTGCGCTTCCGCCAGCGCAATCTGCGCGGATTTCTGGCCTTCGGCTTCCAGGATCGCCGCCTGCTTCTTGGCCTCCGCGCGCACAATGGCCGCCTGCCGCTCTGCCTCGGCCGGCTTGATGACTGTCGCCTCGAGCTCTTGTTGCTTGCGCAGGACTTCCTGCTCCTGCACGGCGATCTGTTCCTGCGTGCGAGTCTTCTCCACGCGCACTTCTTCCGCCACCACCGCCTGCTTGGCTTTCGCCTCCGACAGGGGACCGGCCTGCGCGGACTTGGCCTTTTCCATCTCAATTTCGGCCTGGTACTGCGCCTGCCTTACCTGAAACTCGCGATTCGCGCTGGAGATGTTGGCGTCCGCATCAAACTTGGCCTTTTCGCCTTCTTGCATCGCCAACGCAGACTTGATCTTCGCGTCGCGCGTGGCCTCCGCCTCACCGATGGTGCCGTCGCGTTTGACTTCCGCGGTGCGCTTCTTGCCCAACGCGTCCAGATAGCCTTCCTCATCGCTGATGTCCTGAATCGTCAGGACGTCCACGCCAATGCCCATGCGCTCCAAATCGAGCGCCGCCTCCGAAGTCAGTTTCTGGGCGAAACTGGAGCGGTCGCTGTTCACCTCTTCCACCGTCAACGTTCCCAGGATCGACCGCAGGTGGCCTTCCAGGGTTTGAAAAATCACCTTCTGGATGGTGTCATGCGTCATGCCCAGGAAGCGCTCCGCGGCTGCCGAGAGCGACATGTCATCGCCCTTGATCTTCACGTTGGCCACGGCCTTCACGGAAATCGGCACGCCCTTCAGCGTGTAGGCACGCTTGATTTCGAGGGGAATCGTAAAGACGTTGAGAGAAAGGTAATCCACCTGCTCCAGTAAGGGCCAGCGAAATGCCGCGCCGCCACGCACCATGCGATAACCCACGATGCGACCGTCGGGCAGCTTGTGTTTGCGCCCACTGAAGATCGCCACCGCGTTGGGCGGCACCTTGATGTAGTTTTTGGCGAAGCGGGAGATCGCGACCAGCAGTGCAATGGCGGCGATGGCCGCCAGAATAATGACAAAGGGCGGAAAGGGCATGATCATCCTCCTGAAGGAAAGTGGCGAGTCATGAGACCGCAAGGGCCGGAATACGAAATTCGAAACTCGATAATCGTGGCGAGTTTCGAATTTCGATTTTCGAATTTCGATCTTCGAGTTTCGTCTTTCGATCGCTTGTCACAAGTCACTGCTCCCCTACTCCGCGCGGTCCACCAGCACGACCTCTCCAACGATGGAATTGATTTTTACCAGAGTGTTGACCGGAATTTCCTCGTTATTCGCAGCGCGGGCGACCTTTTCCACCACCGTGTCGCCGAGCGTGCAGCGCACCTGGCCCATTCCCCCTTTGGGAATGGCAACGCTTACCTGCGCCGTGTTGCCCACCAGGTCGCCCGTCCGCACGTGGCTGGAAGCTTGCTGGCTGTAAAGAAAACTGGCGAAAACGTAGATCACTCCCGCGAACAGCACCCCACCTCCGAAGCCCATTGCGGTGCTCACGCCCACTCCGTAGCCGAGGTGAATGCCGATGGCGCCAAAACTTCCAAATGCTGTAACGAAGACGCTCATAATGCGACTGCTCAGGATGCTGGGGCCCGCACCGTGGCCGTCGGCGTCGTGGCCCAAGTCACCATGGTCGAACAGGTCACCCAGGATGGAACTGACGATCACAAAGACAAACCCGAACACTGCAATCGCCAGGAAGGTAACAAACGCCGATGTGTTTCCCAGAAGAATCATGTCGGTGGCCTCAGCCTCAGGAAAGCGCATTGCACCTCGCGAGGAACTGTCACTGCGCGGACGATATCGCTTGTAGTGACGGCTACTCTAAGGCCGGTTCGCGGCGAAGTCAAGGCGGGTTGGCCCGCCGAAGGCATTTCTGTCCGGGGGATTCAAGGCACGGGATACATGATCCATCCGAGCACTAGCGCCACACCCACAAAGGCCACAAACACTGTAGCGCCGTACAAAAGCCGCTCGCGCGGTGTGTCCTTGCTCAGGACTCCGAACACCACGGAGACGAGAAAGGCGAACAGAAGCATTGCGGGAAAATGTGGGACTGCCATTTTAGATCCTAGTGACATGTGACGAGTGACGGCCAACGGAAAGACGAAAATCGAAACTCGAAATTCGAAGCTCGCCGCGATTTTCGAGTTTCGATTTTCGAATTTCGGCCCCTGCCGGCTCGTCACCCGCCACTTGTCACTTCCTTCAGGGCTTTCTGCCCAGAGCAATGTCGTAAGTATCGAGAATCGATAGGGTGTTCAGCATGCCGGCCGCCACCAGATAGGCCGTACCGAAGTCGGCGCTCACAAACAGCGGATTGCCACCGCCATAGCCGAAAAAGCGCGCCGCCGGCATGGCCACGCCCACACACAACTCGCCGAAATAACCGAGCGTTTGGAGATAAGAATCTGTATTGGTGCTGAAAAACTCCCCTTGCATAGCGATGCCCATCAGGAACATCGTGATAATCGCGGAGAACAGGATCAGCGCACGCCACTTTTTCCCGAGCAGCAAGTGCCCCAGGCCCGGAACCATCCACGCTGCCACGCACAGCCGCACCAAGGTGGTCAGCTTGGGCTGAGCGCGGACAGAAGGTGTTTCTTGCGCAACTTTGTTCGCCATAGGAAAAGGATTTACGAGCGAGGATTTAGGATTTGGGCCTTGAAACCTCAAGCCTAAATCCTGAATCCTGCTCCACGTCTTTCAACCTAACACACCTTATCAAGGCGCGGCAAGGATGGGCACGATCTCCTTCTGGATTTCCCCGGTCACGCAAGCGTCGCGGGCTCCGGTGAACACATTCACTTCACTCCGGATGCCGAACTCGTGCAAATAAATGCCGGGCTCGATGGAAAAGCAGGTGCGGGCGATGATCCGGCGCTCGTCGTGGGTTTCGAAATTATCCATATTGGCGCCATTGCCGTGCACGTCTTCACCGATCGAGTGCCCCGTGCGATGCACAAAGAAAGCCCCATACCCGTTCCGTTCAATCACCTCTCGCGCTGCGTCGTCAACCTCGTAGCCGTAAAGGATGCGTCCGGCTTGCAGGGATTTCTGCACCAGGCTGATGGCCGTGTCGCGCGCCTCGCGGACCACATCAAAAACCTTGTTGTATTGCTCGGGAACCTTTTCGCCGACGTATCCCGTCCAGGTAATATCGAAATAAACGGCGCCGGGCTTATTCTGCTTGCCCCACACGTCCAACAGGACAAAGTCCCCGGCGCGAATGGGCAGCGACGCCTCCGCAGAAGGCGAGTAGTGCGGATTGGCGGTGTTAGCATTCACCGCCACGCAGGGAGGTTCGTCGGCGATCAGGCCGTTCGCCTCAAACAGCCGGACCATTTCCTGTTGTACGTCGTATTCGCTGATCTCCTTGCCGGCGCGCACCGCATCGCGAATGGCCGCGAACGCCACCCGCACCGCCTGGTGCACCACCTGGCCGGCAGCCAGGTGCGACTGCCATTGCTTCTCTGACCAACTCGCCTCAAACTGCTGCACCAAGTCCGCGGAAGAAACCACTTCTACCCCGCAACTCTTCACCAGCTCCACCGTGCCCGCGTCCACCAGCCCCACGTAAGGAATGTTGTTCAAGGCTGAGTATTGCATCGCCACGCGCTCTTTACCGTGCAGCAGCCGGCTGAGCCCTTCGCGTTGCTCGCGCCAGGAAGAATACCGGTCCTCCGTGCCCGGGAGGCCCGCGAGGTTGTGGGCCTCGATCCGGTGTACCAACTTCCCCGGCTCCCCTTCCTTTGGAATAAGGTAATACCAACGGCGAGTACACATCACGGGGTTAATATTGAGCACGCGGTAGGCAATGGGATCGCGGTGATGGTGGTCATAAAACAGCCAGCCGTCAACCTGGGCTTCACGGAGTGCGGTCTGAATGTCATTGAGATTCATCGGATAACTCCCTCAGCCACGAAAGGGTGGCACTATATGCATCAATACCACTGACGCGCCGTCCCAGCCCCTAGCCAGTCCCCTGCACTTCCCCGGGCTTAAAAACGTAATTGTAAATCACCATCAGCACGGCGCCCACTAATCCCACCGCCGTCACCACCCACCACATTTGCTGGGGCCGGTGCAGAACGTCCCCGAACTCATGAAGAAGGTATCCCCCCAAAGGGCCGGCGATGAAATACCCGATGGCAATAGGAAGGAACGCACAACCCATATAGAGCCCCTGCTGACCCGAGGGCGCAAGTCGCGAAATGTACTCGTAGTAACGCGCCGATTGGGTGATTTCGCCAAGCGCCAGCACGATCAGCGCCGCCACCAGTCCCAAAGTTGACGGATGGATGGCCAGAAACAGCCAGGACAGACTCGAAATGAGCAAACCCAGCGTCATCGCCGGAAAGGCAGGAATCTTGCGAGTCAGATAGGTTACCAGAATCTGGAAGCAAATCACCGTGAGCGCGTCGATGGAAAGCAGCAGATCGACATTGGCGTTCGGGTCCACGTAGCCCCGCAAGAACAAAGGCGCGGAAATGAATTCCTGCCAGAAGACGATATAAAAGCTCGAGAAGATTAACAGGAAGAGAACAAAGCGAAAGTTGCGCAGAACCACGAACAGGTTGCGGAGGGCGTCCGCAACGCTCGCCACCTGCGGTTCACCGGAATGATCCGGATCGTGAAAGAAGACCAGGGTGACCAGGAACATCAGGAAGACGCTGAGGGCAGACACACGAAAGACATTCTTCACTCCCCATCCCAGCCGCTTGCGCACCAGCCAGGCCATGACCGGGCCGAGTGTTCCACCGATATTCACCACCGTGTAGTAAATGGAATACCCTATGGAACGCACCTTCTCCGACGAAGCGCGTGCCGTAGTCCCCGCCACGCAGGGCTTTACGATCGCGGGTCCCAGCGCCGGAACCATCAGGATAGCAAACACCAGCCATTTGTCGCCGAGCGCCTGGCGCGCCCCTTGCATCCAAGAGGCTGAAAACGAACCCAGGAGAAAATAACCGACGGTCATCACGAGGTAGGCAAACATCAATGCGCGGCGAAAACCGAAGCGGTCCGCGAGCGTCCCACCGAGCACCGGCAGAAACCACACGACGAAACCAAAGGTCCCCATCATCCAGCCGGTGACTTCTTTCGAAAAATGCAGTTGCTCGCTCAAATAGATGGCCAGCACCGCGCTGGCGCCGTAGTAAGCGAGGCGCTCGAAAAGTTCCGTGAAATTCGCGACCCAAAAGGCGCGCTCAAATCCGGTGCGAATTTCTGCCAGGCGCTCGCTGAAGCTCAACCTTTCCTCCCGTCGACGGATGGTGCCGCCAAAGTTTTAATTTGCGTGATGCTCTCTTCCGCCGAGCGCCCCGTCACGCGCAGCAACTTGCGCCGCGCCTTATGGCCGGACAGGATCACCACACACGCTTGCGGCAGACGCAGGGCGCGGGCAAAAAAATGAATGCAAGCTTCATTGGCTTGGCCTTCCGTTGCGGGGGCATGCAACTCCAGGCGCAGCTCGCCGGAGGCGTCCACGGTCAACCGCTCACGCACGGCGCGGGGCTTTACCCGCAGCCAAAAGCTTACGTTTTCGCGTTCAACCTTGAATTCAGGCATAAAAGCGTCAGTTGTCATTTGTCCTTGGTCCGTTGCCAGCGCTCAGTTGTCAGTTTTCAGTAAGAAATATAATCTCACCCGGATAGAGGTATCCCGGAAGTGCAGAACTCACAGCGCATAACAATCAAAGGACCACCGGCAACGGACAACTGACCACGGACCAAGGACAGCTTTCATTTCCTCTCCCCAAAGATCGCGGTCCCAATTCGCACGATCGTGGCGCCTTCTTCGATGGCCACTTCGAAATCGCGGCTCATGCCCATGGAAAGCTCACGCAGGGAAACGTTGGGTAGATTCCCCCGTTCGAGATCGCATGCCAGGCCGCGAAGTTGGCGAAAGTAAGGCCGCACGTCTTCCGGATTTTCCAGGAAGGGCGGGATCACCATCAGCCCACGTAGCTCAAGTGTCTCCATCGGCGCGATCTGCTCCGCCAGGGCCGCCACTTCTCCGGCCCGAACGCCCCCCTTGGAGGTTTCTTCCCCCAAATTCACTTCGATCAGCACTGGCAGGCGCGGGCTGCCGGGGGCAGCGGCCTGCGCTAGTTTCTCCGCCAGGCGCAGCGAATCCAGCGAATGCACCCAATCGAAAAGTTCGCGCGCCGCCCGCGCTTTGTTGGACTGAAGATGCCCCACCAGGTGCCAGGTTGCGTCCAAATCAGCAAGCTCCAGGCGCTTGGACTTCGCTTCCTGCACGCGGTTCTCGCCGAAATCGCGCAGGCCCGCCTCAAACGCTGCCCGAATCAATTCCGGCGGGTGCGTCTTTGAAACCGCTACGAGCCTCACGTCCTCACGCCGGCGTCCGCTGCGCCGACAGGCAGCGCTGATTCGCTCCTCGGCCAGCGCGATGTTTTCTCGAAGGTTCGCGACCATCTCTACCGGCAAATTCAAGCCTGGCGGAGCCACCCGCAAATTTTTCGGACTTGGCGAAATGAAACCGTGCCATTCTATCACTGCCCGCACCGCATGTAGACGCCTTGTTACCACCGCGGACGGGTGTTAGGATGCGGCATTGGTCCGTTGTCCTTTGTCCGTGGTCCGTTGTCAGTTGTCAGTCGTCAGTTTTCAGTTAGGACCATGATCACGTTCGCGGGCGCATCTTGAAAACACCGTGCTGGCGCCGGTGACCTTCAAAGGACCACTGACAACGGACCACGGACAAAGGACAAGCGCACTATGAAACGTGGCCTCTTCATCACTTTTGAAGGGCTGGACGGTACGGGCAAGAGCACGCAACTTCGCCTTGCTGTCCAGTATTTGCGCCGATGCGGCCATCGGGTTCTGGTGACGCGGGAGCCGGGCGGAACGCGCACGGGTGAGCGCATCCGCGACATCCTACTGGCGTCGAAGACCGGAAAACTTGCGCCGCTGGCCGAGTTAGCGCTGATGTATGCGGCGCGCGCCCAACTTTTGCAGGAGGTGGTACGCCCGGCGCTTGCCCGCGGCGAGGTGGTGGTGAGCGACCGCTACAACACGGCGTCCTTCGCCTTTCAGGGTTACGGGCGCCAGTTGGGCACAGCCACGGTGCGCGCCTTCGACCGCGTGATTTGCGGGAAGGTTCAGCCCGACCTAACCATTGTCCTCGACCTCGAACCCGAACGGGCTCTGGCCCGCGCTCAGGGACGTGATACTCGGCGGCGATCCCGCCATGACCGGTTTGAGCAACAGAGCCTGGCCTTTCATAAGCGGGTGCGAGCGGGATATCTTGCCCTCGCGCGAGGGGCTCCCGGGCGCATTAAGCTGGTCCGCGCTGACCAGTCGATCGACGAGCTGCAACGCCAGATTCGCGCGTTGATCCAAGCGCTCCTCGCCCGGAGGGGCCGAAATTCGAAAATCGAAACTCGAAAATCGTAACCCGTTTTGGTAACGACAGGGGGGCCCACAGGCCGGTAGTGGGGTCTTTTGACTTGATTCAGCCCGGGCATTGTTAAATTGGATTTCCAACCTGACCCAAATCCTGCTCCATAGCTTCACGACTAGGCCAACACGCCGATTTGTAACACGGCATCCCACCCTCGGTGGTAGCGATACAAGTCTTACAAAATTTTCTGCCAGATTCGTCGCACGTGTCGGACTCTCTGAGTTGGCTCTGGGGATGGCTCGGACAGTACAACCTGTTTCCGTCATAGACGAGTTGCTGGACATTTCTCATAGTCAGACCCCCTGTTTTGGCAGTGTCCTAAATGTCTGTTGGTAGACAGTCCAATCTTGGGTTGCGCTTGGCGCCGGTCGGTAAGAGATCTTAGAAAGCGGCTCACTTTGGATATCTTTCGGTCAGCTTCTTCTTCAGCAAATCCTCATACCATGAAGGCGGAGGTTCATCGCCGGTCAAAGAGTCGATCACTTTATTAGCTTCCTTTAAGAAAGTCACGTACCATGACGGTGGAAACTCTCCCATTTTGCTAATCGCCGTTTCGATCTCGGCTTCCGACTTCCCATCTTCTCTCATCCAATCAGCCACGAACTCTCTTACCCTTGCTTTAACTTCAGATGTAGTTAATCTCTCAGGGGAAGAAGAGCAGTTAGGACATTTATTAGCGTACCCAGGTTTATCGGACGTCAGAATAAACTCTTCTCCGCAATCCTTGCATACCCTCTTATCTACACTCATTTTCTCGCCCTCTAGGTGGTTCTTTGCCAGCACGCAATCCAAATTGCGAGACTATACCAAATTTCAAATTGGGTCACCACCCAGGGGCCAGGCAATGCGGAATGAAGGTGTTGCTGGTGGTATACTGATGGTCATAAGTCCTGACTCGAAGACTACGGCGAGTTTCGAATTTCGATTTTCGAGTTTCGACCTGCTTTAAGACCATGGGCTTCGATTCCTTTCTCGGCAATCCGCAGGCGGTGGCAGCGGTCCGCGAAATGCTGGCGAGCGGGCGTGTGCCGGGAACCTTGCTTTTTGCGGGGCCCGAGGGCGTGGGCAAGAAAACCCTGGCCCTGATGCTGGCCAAGGCGCTGGTGTGCGAACACGGCGGCGCGGACTTCTGTGATCAGTGTGCGCGCTGCCGCAAAGCGGAGCAGATGTTCGCCACCGCGCAGGAGGATTTGGCGCGCCGCCGCGGAATCAAAGAATCGGCACGCCGGGTTGAAGGCCTGGTTTACTTCGACCTCCAAATCATCGAGCCATTGACGAAATTCATCCTCGCCGAACAAATCCGCCAGTTGCGCGCCGTCGCCTACACACGGCCGTTCGAGTCTCCGCGCCGCATCTTTATTCTCGATGAAGCCCATACGATTCATTGGCAGGCCGTGGACCTGCTGCTCAAAGTGCTGGAGGAACCCCCCGAGACGACGGCCTTCATCCTGATTTGCCCGAACGCCTTTGAGCTGCGCTCCACCATCCGTTCACGCTGCATGCGCGTCGCCTTCCAGCCTGTGGACCAAGACCTCATCCATGACTTACTGGCGCGCGAGAGGAAACTCACCGAACCCCAGAGGGCGCTTGCCGAGCGCGTGGTAGCAGGCAGTGTGGCCCGTGCCCGGACTTTTGACCCTGCCGAGTACGAACGCCGCCGCCAGCCTTGGCTGGATTTTATGGAAGCGATGGCGCGGCGCGGCGCTCCCGGTGCAACCGCGGACTGGCGGCTGGTGCTTGACTCGGCCCGCGCGCTGGCGGAGAATCGCGACGATTTCGAAGGAACGCTGAAAGTCGGCTATTCCCTTCTCTCCGATCTTCTGCACCTCCTGCTGGACCCGGCAGCAGACGGAGTGGTGAATGTTGACATGACGGCGCGCCTCAAGGGCTGGGCGCCCAAGCTGACTCTCGGCGGAATCGACAAACTCAAGGCCGGCCTCGATCAGGCTTACCGGCTGCAAATCCGCAACGTCAATCCTCAACTCGGGTTTGAGACGCTGGGCATCGAAATGATCTCCGGCCGCGAACCCAGTTCAACCTAGAGCATTGCTGCTGCCAGTCGTTCTGACCCGTCCTGCGTTTCCCCTGCACGGGGGAAAACCGGCAATGCCTCACATCCACGTCGGGCGGGTTTTCGCCGGGGGCAGGCAACGAGCAGCATCCACCAGCCATCCAACTCTATGAATCCCGAGCGGTCAGCGGTATTGGTTCAAAAACTAGACTGAAGCGTGCCCATGCCGATAAACGATTGCGACCGGTGTTTGCCTGTGTTACTATACGGTGTATTCGCGGCTGTTTTCCGAGCGCGGTCTCTGTTTGTTGGCCGTATGAAACCGAGACGCCAAGTGAAACGTCTCAGGTGAGCAGCGGCGACCCGCGCATTTCACCGGGGTAAACTTGAATCCTTGCCCGTCCGTTCGGGCTTCAGGAGCAAACCGACATGAATCGACGATTGATCCGTCCCAGTTTGTCCGATGTACAGGACCAAATGGGCGCACGCATGCAGCGCAAGAAACCGGCACCGCCAGAGCAAACCAACGCGGAGAATTTCTATTATCTGAAGCAGATGCAAGGCCGCACGCCTATGGTCGTGGTCTTGGACCAGGGAGAAACCATCCGCGGGGTGATCGAATGGTATGACAGGAATTGCATCAAGGTGCATCGTCCGAATGAACCCAACCTCCTGATCATGAAATCCTGCATCAGGTTTATGTATAAAGATGGCGAATCCCGGAATGGGGCAAGTAACGAAGGGAACAACCAGCACGCACAAGAAGCAGACTGGAAAGAATAGCGTGAGGAATCACGTCAGGGATGCGTCTAATCTGCCCTCGAAGAATTGCGCCAGGCGGATTTTTGAATTCCCAGACGAGCAGGGGCGGCGATTCCGTCAGGCGCAGTTGTTGCCCGCAGGGGGTGCCGTCCAATCCTCCATCCCGCTCGGCACTTGACAGGCTGCCGGGGCTCGCCTAGCATGAGTTTGTGCGCGCATGTCTTATAGCGGATTCCATCGTGAGAGTTCTCACTTTTTCCCACTTCGATCTGCAAGCCGTTCGACACCGAGTGCAGTTTTTGCGTACCCTGCGGAGTGCGAGTTGGCGGGTGGCGGGGGTGGTTCCAGCCATTTTTCTGCTCGTGTGCATAGCCGCGGCACAGCAGGAAGAAAAACCCAAGATTCCGGGCCTCGACAAGATCATCAGCGCCAACGAGCACTTGGCCTTTGCCGGCACAGTTAAATCGGTCGACGAGAAACACAATATCCTCAGCATTAATTCCGTGGAGGGAGGGGACACGGAGATTTTCCCCATCAAGCACAGCACCCATGTCGAAACCGCCGACGGCTTTAAGAAAAAGCTAGCCGTTCTCTCTCCCGGCACCCGCGTCATCGTGTATTACGACCAACACGCCGACCACCGCATGGTAACGCGCATCGAACTGCTCGCCAGTGAATCTAAGAAAAAGGAGCCGCACTCTTAATCCGTCAACCGACGGAAGGCTTGGCTCCGGATTCCCGCAGGACTACCATGCGCATCGGCATCACCTGCTATCCCACTTACGGCGGAAGTGGCGTGGTTGCGACCGAACTGGGCCTCGAACTGGCCGCGCGCGGGCACGACATACATTTCATCAGCTATGCGATGCCCGTGCGGATCACCGAAGCCGCCGATCGCATCCACTTTCATGAAGTGGAGATGCTGAATTACCCCCTCTTCGACCACCCGCCTTATACGCTGGCGCTCGCCACCGCCATGGCCAACGTGGCCGTAAACGAATCCCTCGACCTGCTGCACGTGCATTATGCGATTCCCCACTCGGTCAGCGCCTATCTGGCGCGCGCCATGCTGAAGCCGCGCCGCCTGCCCTTCGTCACCACGCTGCACGGCACCGATATCACCCTGGTCGGCTTGGATCGCTCTTATCTCCCCATCACCCGTTTTTCCATCGAGGAGAGCGATGCGGTCACCGCCATTTCTGAATACCTTCGTGAAGTCACGCTCCGCGAATTTGAAATCCGCCGGCCCGTCGAGGTCATTCCCAACTTCGTCAACTGCGACGTCTTTAGCCCCGCTAATGGCAAGGGCCGACGCGAGGAATTCGCGCCGGGGGGCGAGAAAGTTCTTGTTCACCTGTCAAATTTTCGCCCCGTCAAGCGCGTGCCTGACGTGGTTGAAATCTTTGCGCTTGTTCGCCGGGAAATCCCCGCCAAGCTTCTGATGATCGGCGACGGGCCTGACCGGACCGTGGCGGAATGGACGGCCCGCGAAAAAAAGCTCAGTGCCGATGTGATCTTCCTCGGCAAACAAAATCAAGTTCAGGATCTGCTCTGCTGCGCCGACGTGCTGCTCCTGCCCAGCGACATCGAATCCTTCGGCTTGGCGGCGCTGGAAGGAATGGCGTCCGGAGTCCCCGCCATCTGTTCCCGCGTGGGCGGCGTACCGGAAGTTTTCCGCGACGGCGTGGAGGGGTTTTTAGTCGAGCCGCGCGACGTTCAAACCATGGCGGCACGGGCCCTCGAAATCCTTTCCAACCCTGAAAAGCAGGCAGAGATGTCGCGCGCCGCCCGCCAACGGGCCCTGCGCAACTTTTGTAGCAACAATATTATCCCCCTCTATGAAGATCTTTACCGGCGCGTCCTTAAGAATGCCTAAACGCCCGCCCGGAGCTCGGGGACGTCTGCAGCCCAGGACAGCCCCCTTCCGAAACTTGCCCCTCATCTTACGCCCTAGCCCCACGTATCTTGCCCTTCGTTGTAACCTGCCCAGGCGAATGAATAGGGCATTTCCTTTCTCCTGACCAGTTCATCGCCGCTTGCCCACAGGAGAGGGAGAATACACTTTAACTAGTTGATTATACGATGGTTAATCATGAATTGCGACCAAGTTCGTGAAAATCACGGAGATGACATAAGCCGCGCGTGCACACGCGCACTGCCCCTCGCGCCGGTCCGCCCGGGACAAGGCTTATTCCCCGAACTGGCCACCTTGTCTCCCGCCCTAGCCGTATTTTCCCCAAAACCCATCTAGCCCTGCTAGCCGCTCCCTCCTGACGAATGCCTGTGAGGCGTGCAACCCTCCCACTGACATTCCCGGTTCCCCTTGCCCGGTCTCCTTTTCCCGCTTCACCCATACCTTTCGCCCCTACCGGCTAGGCCAGCTCGCGAGTCCCCCGGACGCCAATTTCACGCGCTCGATTATTGATCATCGCGCTATCGGAGGGGGTTTGATTCCTCCCTCCGCTCTGATTCCAGATTCAGAAGGCAGCAGGCAAACTCGTCACGATACGCACCCGCCAGCAACGCTCTTTCGTCGGCGCGCGAGCCGCTGCGAGGCCTGGTCGATAAACACTGTTAACCATAGGCTAAAGGTACTTCATTGTGTATATCTATTAGGTAGCCTAAAGGAAAAAGCCGGCCGGCCACGGGGAGATCCAACTCTCATCCGATGAGTTGGCTAACGTATTGAAAATAAGCAATATGGATTCGAGCTGTCGTATTGGGTAGCGCCATCCTAGCCGACGAAGCCTGTGTAGAGCACACTTCGCGAGCACTTTTGACAGTTTGCGCTAGCCGCCCTGTAGCCCGACTAGCCTCCTGCTTTCTTCAGGCAGAGTCGCCTCCTTTGGAGCACTCCTCCCCTCGCTCGGAAGCCACTTGCCAGGGCCTGTGCCCGCTGCGTCCACAAGGCAAGGGGGAGGAAACCGCTTGCCATGCCCGAGCCCGGCGCGGTGATCGCGCACATGCTTCCGTTGGCTCCGTAGGCTGCAAGTGATTACTTGGGGGTCACCTCACCTTCGTAGTGCTCCTTCCAAGCGTGGTTGTACTTATCCAAATAATCAGCGTCAAGATTGAACTTGATAAGGAGGCCGGAATCTTGGGCGATCCAAGCCGTTCCCTTACAGTCCTTGATGGTGGTCAGCACCGCGCGGGCTGCTTCCAGGCGCATCTTTTGGGAGGGGGTGGTGGCGGTGGTATCAAAGGTAAATTTATCCGCGGGGATGGCTCCCACCAGATCCGTGTTCGGCAGAGAAGTTACGCTGGATCCCATGGCGATGACCAAGTCCGGACTGGTCATTACTCCGAGCGTCGTCAAGTTCGCCATGCCCCAATTAAGTTCATCGCCCTTCTTGGCCTTGGAGGTCGTGGTGGTTGAGCCCCGCGTCTGGGTCAGGTCAATTTCCTCCGGGGAGATATCCGCTTGCAAAGCCACCGGGCCAACGTGAGGCGGCTGACTCTTGTCTTTACTGATGTTCTCTTGTCCCTTAAAGGAAAAGTGAAACGACCCCGTCGGCTTGTTCATCGCGTCCATCAGTTTATTGGCGCCGTCGCTGAGTCTTTTGGCATCGGTCATGTCCGGCGTAGAAGCTCTGGGCGCCGGCCCGGATCGCACCACGGGCGTGGAATTGTTATCGCAGGCCAAGAGAGCGGCCACCAGCATCCAGCCCGCAAGCATTGCAAACATTTGCAGATATGGGTTCACGTGCTTCATCGCGGTATGACTCCTAGCTAGCGACTTTGGGTTGCGGGCGACGCCACTGGCTTGCAGACTTCCGCAGTGGTGACCATGCGAACGCCAGCGGCGGCCATTTCCGCGAGCGCCTTGCTGCCGCCCTCCTCGGTGAGGGGCTTGATCGCATCAACCACCACGTCCACCTCGAAGCCTCGCCGGCGCAGAGCCAGAGCGCTCGCGAGCACGCAGTATTCCGTAACCACGCCGAACACCACGGCGCGCCGCGAGCCCAGGGCTTGCAGTATGGCGTTGAAGTTGGGATTGTCCTCCACCGAGTAGGTGGGCTTTTCAACGATGAATTGGCCCACCCAGCGCGCGGGAGGCTGGAAGACGCCGGGACGGCAGGAAATGACCACAGGCGCGGGAAATCGCGTTTCGGGAATGCGCCGTTGTCCGGGAGTGCCGAGGAGGCAATGAGGCGGCCAGATTTTGAATTCGGGGTCGTCGGGCGAGTGCGCGTCGGCCGAGGAAATTACCGGCACCTCATTCTCGCGCGCCCAGTTCATCAGGCGCTGGAGATTGGGCACGATCTGTTCCGCGCCCGGAACGTAGAGCCTCCCTGTCGGACACATAAAATCCACTTGCGTATCGACATCGAAAAAGACCAGGGGCTCACGGATGGCGCTCACTGCTCAAAGCCCTCCCCCTTGACGTGGTGCCTTCACCTCGCCGAAGTGCTGCACGCGGATTTCCTCCAGCAACTGATCGAGCCCCGCGCTCTTCTCGACGGGATAAACGGGCGCGCCCCGCAATGCCTTGGAAGCTTTCGGCAAGCAAGCGAGATTGGCCAGCGTGCGTTCGCGGATTTGTTTCACCGGTGGGGTCTGGGCCAGGCGGCGGCCTGCACGCATGACGGGTTCGAGCAGGGGCGAGGCCTGAGGATAATCTTCCTGGGCGCGGGCGAGCAAGTCGTGATGGTATTGCCCGCTCTCGGAAAAGCGGAAGACCTGCTTGCGGCCGGGCCAGTAAACCTTCTCCTCACTGAATTTGGTTTTGGGCTCCACCACACCCCCGGCCTCGGTCTCCACCAGCTTGTAAACCACGCTCAGTGCGGGCACGTCGCGCGAGGTGACAAGGTCTGTGCCCACCCCAAAGGAATCGATCGGCGCCCCACGGGTCACCAATTCTTCAATCTTGTATTCGTTCAAATCGCCGCTGGCCACAATCTTGGTGTCGCGCAAGCCGTGGCGGTCAAGGATTTCCCGAACATGCCGGCTCTTTTCCAGCAAATCGCCGCTGTCGAGCCGCACTCCGGGGACCATAGTTCCCAGCGTGGCTGCAATCTCCGCGCCCACCAGCGGATCGTAAGTATCGACCAACAGGATGGCAGTATCGGGAAAAGTCTCGAGCAACGCTTCGAAGCTGCGCCGCTCGCTGGGGAAGACCTGCGTCCACGAATGCGCTGCCGTGCCCGCCAGGGGCAGATCGTAAAGCGCGCCAGCCAGCACGTTGGAGGTGGCCACGCAGCCCCCCACACACGCCGCCCGCGCCGCACGCACGCCGGCTTCCGGCCCATGCGCCCGGCGCGTTCCGAACTCCAGCACGCCGCGGCCCCCTGCCGCGCGCACCACCCGCGCGGCCTTGGAGGCCACCAGGGTTTCATAATGGATAACCGAGAGCAGATAGGTTTCCGCAATCTGCGCTTCCAGCACCGGCGCCGTCACTTGCAGCAGGGGTTCCTCCGCAAAGACCAGCGTGCCTTCCTCAACTGCGCGCACGTCTCCATGGAATCGAAATTCCCGCAGATAGTCGAAAAATTCCGGCGACACGGTCTGGAAGGCGGGTTGCTGGCGCAGGAAGCGCACGTCATCATCAGTGAAATGCAGGTTCTCCAAATACGTGAGCGCCGAGTCAAGCCCCGCCGCCACCAGATAGGAGCGCTGCGGCGGCAAGTGGCGCACAAAGAGCTCGAAGGTAGCGCGGCATTCAATGCCGTGTTCGAAATACGCCGCCGCCATCGTCAGCTCGTAAAGGTCTACCAGCAATGCTCGATCGGTATTCATCTCACCTCTGGCCGTTATTTGCCCCTGATTGCCCAGCATGGGATTCTGTGCAAAACCTGCTTGCTAATGCGGCCACACCGCTCCGCAGCGAGGCTGCCGAATCCAGTATGTCGTCGAGGGTCGAAGAGAGTCAAGCGGGGGAATCGCGTCATCGGGTCATCGGGCCATCAGGTCAATTTCGATTGGCGATTGTTGATTTCTGATTTGCGATGTGGTCATGTGCCTCGGACTTCGGGAGGTGCTCCTCATCAATCGTCACTCTTCACTTGCCACCGCTTTTGTGAGCGTGCGATGAAGAAAACCTCTGATTTAGCAAGAAATTCAGCCCTGCCCTACATTTTTATAGTGGACAATCCATTACTATCCATTATTGACCATAATTGGTAGAATGATTCGCTTATAAGCGGTTTGTTTTCAATGACATGGCCTGAAATGCCATTCTCATCTTCAAATTATGTATTTGTTTTCATAAGCTTAGCCTGACCGATCGCTGCCTTTCGTCAGAATCTTGCTAAGGGGGGCGCGAGAAGCACGGGGTCGGGCTTGTGGGGGAAGGGCTGACGGAAAGGGCGGTGCGAGATGAAGCCTGGTAGCACGTTGGGGGATGCCGCGGTTCATCTTTAGGAAAAGGCGCAGTCGATCAAATCGGGGGTTTACGCCGCGCCGCGCTGCCCGCTGGCCGAAGGGGGGCGCGATTGTGCCCAAGTGGAAGAACCGTAGAAGCCGGCTAATGCACAACGAGGTTCGTCCCGGTTCCGCTTAAAGTAACCGTCTGCGTGCTGCCGGCCACGCCGTTGCTGTTCTCAGTGAGGGTCAGGGTGCCAGCGAGCGAGCCGGCCGCCGCAGGCGAAAAGGTCACGTTGATCGTGCAGGAGCCCTTGGGCGCAACACTGCCCCCGCAGTTATTGGTCTGGCCGAAGTTGGCGCTCGTGGCGATGGCGGTGAGAGTGAGCGTGGCGCTGCCGGTATTGGACAGCGTGACGGTCCGGGCGCTGCTGCGGGTTCCGACGATTTGAGCTGAGAAGGCGAGTGAAGAGGGCGCCAAGCTTACAGCGGGCGCGGGCACGGTTGCTGGCCCGGAGATCGGCTCAGGCAGGCTCGGAGGGAGCCCCGGAATAGGTTGCCCCGGGCCAGGGAGCGACGGCGGCCGAAGTGGGAGACTCGGAGCTTTAGGTTGCCCTGGGACCGGGGTCGACGGCCCGCGAGGCGGAACAACCGGAGGGTGCGGCCCACTCGTGAAGACCAGACCCATGCCGCTGAGTGCGACAGTTTGCGGGCTGCCGGTAGCATTGTCGGAGATGCTGAGGGTCCCGGCCGTCATCCCCGCCGCTACCGGGTTGAAAATCACCAAAATTGTGCAGTTATCCCCCGCGCTCACGGTGCTCCCGCAGGTATGGGTTTGGGTAAAATGCCCACTAACGGTGATGCCGGAGATCGTCAGCGAGGCGCCACCCGTGTTGGTCAGCGTGACGGCGTGGGGGCTGCTGCTGGTTCCTACGACGGCTGCGAAGCCGAGTGGAGAGGGAGACAAGCTCACCTCGGGCCCCGAAACCAGAGGGGGAATGCTGTCTGTGGTATGGATCGTCTCAGCGATACTCAGCAGCGTCGAGGCCATCACGGGAGGCACCATGTCGGTCGTATGGATCGTCTCATAGATATTCAGCACCATCGGAGTAAAGGCTACCAGGGGAGGCAGAGTGTCCGTCAGATGGATTACCTCGGCGATCGGGAGGTTAATCTGTTGGAGGGCAGGCAACGTGCCGGTGCCGATGAGGTTGGCGATCTGGGGCGAATTGCCGGCAGCGTCGGTCACGCTCACCTGAGCCGTGAGGATGTCCGGGGGAGGAGCGTTGACGAAAACGCCCCCTACCACGGGTGGATCGAAGGTCACCGAGATAGTGCAGCTCGAGTTCGCCGCCAACGACGCGGGGCAGTTGTTGGTCTGCGCGAACGCCCCCGCGCCGCTGCCGATGATCGAGATCCCGGATATGGAGACGGGATTAGCGCCGTTGTTCGACAGCGTCAAAATCTGTGGCGCAGATCCACCGCCTTGCGGCGCGTAGAAGGATAGCAGAAATGGCAGCAGCGTGACCGACGGTGGAGTGCCCGAGGCCGTACCGAGAAGCTGAATAGTCTGCGTTGCCGCAGTCTCGTTGAGCGAGTTGTCCGTCACGGTATTGATGCCGGTGAGCGCCCCGGCGACCAGCGGCGTGAAGTCGACGTTCACCGGGCATTCGTATCCAATGGCCACGGATCCCACGTCGTAGCAGTCGGCGCTGCCGGTGGGGTTGGTCACGTCACGCGTAAAGTTGGTGTTGGAAATACCCCAGGGCGGAATGGTGAAGGGGCTTTCGAAGAAGACGCGACCATTGTTGCCGGCATTGAGAACCGTCGTGGTCAGCGGTGCGCTGGCGGTATCAATCTGCTGAACATTGTTCCCATATAGCCCATTAAAGTTCATCACGGATTCGGAGACGTTGATCTTGCGAACCCCGCGCGACAACTGCATGACATAGATGTTGCCCAGACCATCCAGGCGGGCAAGCAGCGGTTGATCGAGCGAGGCCCAGTATGCCGATCCATCCCAGTTTCCGTAGGGGTTGTTAATGTCGCCGGTGTCATAGCCCCAAGCACTGTAGTTACCGGCGATGGTGGTAATGATCTGTGTGCCCGCATCGACCCGGCGCACAGCGCAGGCGGTGTCGTCCACCAGGTAGAGATTGTTGGCCGCGTCCAACGCCATGCCCGTCATGCCTCCAAAGCTCGCGGACAATGCCGGCCCGCCGTCGCCGACATCGCCGTAGCAGGTTTCATATCGGTAAGGGCTTACTACTCCGCTGCCGGCCACCGTTGTGATCGTGCCGGAGGGACTCACCATTCGCACGTAGAGACCTTCATTGATATAGAGATTGCCGTTGCTATCGAAGGCCAGGTCTCCAGGCATGATCTCGGCCGACGTCGCCGGACCATTGTCGCCGGTGTGACCATAGGTACCGTTGCCTGCGTAAATGGTAACGATACCGGTTGTGGCATCCATGCGGCGCACCACGGCGTTGTAAACCGTTTGACAAGGGTTTGTGGTACAAACGTATTTATAGGTGTCAGAGAAGTAAAGGTTGCCGCCCTGGTCGAGCGCGATTCCGCCGACCCCATAGAGCGTGGCGTTGGTGCCCGTGCAGCCATCGCCAAACGAGTCGGTCTGCGTGGGGCAGCCCACGCCCGTCGTCGTTCCCGGACCCGTGTTCTCCCAAATGACCGAGCCATCCGTTACCGTCTGGTTAGCCATGTTAGGAAACGATGGCTCAGTACCGCCGGAAGTTCCACCCTGAGTGACGGTAAAGAGAAAAGTTACGTTGTGGGTGCCGCCACCGCTGGTGTTCGGAACCGCCAGGGTTTCCTGAATGATGCTGCCCGGATAGAAGTAGGTGTTAGCTTCCCATCCATTGCCTTGGTTTCCGGTGTTGCTCAGGTTGCCGAGCACCGAGGTGATGATCTTGGTGACGGGGTTGATGTAGCGGATGCTGGGCGAACTGTTATCCGCGTTGTTCCCGATGTAGAGTCCACCGGCATTGTCCACAGCCAGAGGTCCGCCCACCTCAACATTTGCACCCAAGGCAGGCGTTCCGTTTCCGTTGAGGAACTGGTCATACCCCCCGCATACGAAGGGGTTACCGGCAAAGAGGTGGATGTTGCCGCTGGGGTCGACGTGCCAGATGACGAAGTTCAGGCTATCGGAGATATACAGGTTCCCAGCCGAATCCAGGGCCATGCCGTTCAGGAATCCGACGTAGGCATTCGCTGCCGGGATTCCGTCTTCTCCGGAGACTCCGGTACAAACGCCCCCACTGCCGCCCACATAATTGCTGATGATGCCGGGCGTCAGCGCCGCCAGCGGGCCCGTACCTGTGCCGGTCAGGGCGAAGTCATACGGCGTGCCTCCGCTCTCCGTGGTCGTCACCACCAGCGGGGCGTTGCGCGCACCCGGCGCCGAAGGAGCAAAGGTGACCTGAATCGAGCAGAGGGTTCCGGGGGGATTTACGGTTGCGCCATCCACGGTGCATCCGGTGATCGTCCCAACGGTATATTCTGTGAAGCCGCTCCCCATCCCGATCGACTGGAGCGCAAGACTGTTGTTCAACTGCACCGTAACGGCCTGCGTGGTGCTTTGACCAACCGCGGTGGCGGGAAACACCGTGTTCCCAACGGTGAAGCTCGAATATCCTACCGGCGTGTAGCTATGGCCGTTCAAACTCACCGTCTGCGTGGAGTACCGGGTACGTAACCCCCCGCCGGAGTCATCGTTCACGTTTAGCGTTGCGGAAAAGTATCCAGGCATGTTCGGCGTGAAGAAAACGTTTACGGTGCAACTGGCGCCCATCGCCACAGTCGCACCGCAGGTGGTGCCATTCACCGTGAATTGATCGGCCTCGTTGCCGGAGAATGTGAACGCGGAGGGATTGATTCCCGATTCAGAGAAGCATGTCGTTGGCGTGCAAAAAGTCAACGGCGCGTCGCCAGTGTTCTGAATCGTCACGGTGAGCTGGGGACTGGTGGCGCCTGGCGTCAAAGTCGCAAAGCTGTAGCTGCCGGGCGAGACCATCGCCACGGGTGCGATCCCCGTGCCGGACAAGGATGCCATCTGCGTCCCGCCTCCGTTCGTGGCATTGTCGGTGACATAGAGGAATCCACCTACACTGCCTGTCGTACCAGCGAGGAAGGTGACGGAGATGGTGCAACTGGCCATTGGCGCCAGCAGCGTGCCGCAGTTGTTGGTCTCTTGGAAGTTGTAAATGCTGGTGTAGATTTGCGTGATCAACATCGGCGTGGTGGTGCTGGTATTGGTCAGCGTCAGGGGCTGCGGCGCGCTCGCCGCCTCGTTGACCACCGCTATGAATAGTAGCGGGCTGGTGGCGCCGGTCAGCGTGGCTGTGGGATATGTGCCGGTCCCCGTTCCGGAAAGATGAATGGTTTGCTCGGCGAATAATCCGTTGCTGACCGTGTAACTGTTGTCGAAGTAGATTCCGCTACCGGTAAATGGCCCGTCCCCCGTAGGTTGAAAGTAAAGGGATATCCCGCAGGACGTCCCTGGGCCCAGATAGGGGTTTTCAGTCCCGCAGTCGGCATTAGGTTGGTAAGTCGGCGGGTTGGAGAACGGCGTCACCGCAAAGGGCGCAGTGGTCGGGCTGATCGAAAAGGCTGGAGAGTTTTCCGGCTGGAGATAGATCACCGACGGGTTGTAGACCTGGGGGTTCTCAGGGTTGATGATGTCGTTGTCGGTCAGAAAAACCGACTGCGCCGCGGTCGCGACGTCGATGTTCGACGAGCCGAAGACGAGGCTGCTCTGGGAGCCATCCACAAAGCGGACGCCATCAGCCTCCAGAAGGTAGAGGTTCCCTGCGCCGTCTACCACGAGGCCTTCTGCCCCATTCAATCCGGCCAGGGTGGCTGCTCCGCCATCCCCCGATGCGCTACAAGTGCCATTGCCCGCGACCAGTCTGGGAAGGTTCCCGTAATAGTACGGGGTGTACTCCAACACCTGGCAGGTGGCCATTGCCACCGTGTAAATATTGTCGCTGGCGTCTACCGCGAGGCTGGAAGGGATGGCGGCGGTCTCAAAGACCGTCTTGATATTACCCGTCAACGAATCCACCCGGCGCAGAGCCAGGTTCCCTCTATCGGCGATGTAGATGTCCCCGGCGGAGTCCACCGCCACGGACTGCGGAGCGTTCAGATTGGCCGCGCTCGCGAGGCCTCCATCGCCGTTACTGGGCAGGGGGGAATTGTTCGGGCCACCGGCAATCGTGTAAATGTCGCCCACCGTCGCCGTTGTGCCTGGAATCTCCACGCCGATCAGGTCGGCAAGCTGCGTGCCGCCCTCGTAGACCACGCGGACCGCGTTGTTGCTGTCGTCCACAATGAAGATGTTTCCATTCCCGTCCACCGTGATGCCGGAAGGGTAGTAGAGTTGCGCCTGCGTGGCCGGGCCCAAATCGCCGGAGAAGCAGCAGCCGGGGGTGACGGGGTTGCCGCCGTTGTTCAGCGTGCCCGCGACGGTATAGATCATGCCCGTCGCGGCATTCACCATGCGCACGGCCAGGTTGTTTGAGTCGGAGATATACAGGTTGCCGGCCGCATCCACCGCGACACCCACCGGGTTGTTCAACGCGGACTGCGTCGCCAGCACGCCATCCGTGCCCGCGCCGCCGTTATTGGTCAGGGTGGGCACAATGCCGGCGATCGTGTAAATGTCGCCTACCTTGGCCGTGGCGCCGGGATTCTCCAGAGCGATCAGGCTGGCAACCTGTGCGCCGCCCTCGTAGACCACGCGGACCACGTTGTTCCCCGCGTCGGCAACATAAATGTTGCCCAAAACGTCCATGGTGATGGCTGCCGGAGTGAAGAAGATGGCGCCACTGGCCGGGCCGCCATCCCCGCCGTACCCGCTCTGCGGAGGTGAGTCATTGCCCACGAGGTCGGAGATCAGCCCCGGCGAAAACACCCCCTTGGGGCCGGAGCCCGTGCCCGCCAGAGCAAGGTTCACCGTCACTCTTTGAGAGAGGGTCTGATCGTAGTAGGTCACCAACAACGGCGCGGAACGGCTGATCGGCGCCGGCGAGCTGCTCTGGCCGGGCAGCGCCGGCTTAAAGGTGATGGACAGCGTACAGCTCTGCCCCGCCGTATAGATTCCGCCGAATAGGCAGTTCGGCTGGCCGTTTATCGCGTACTCGGAGCCGGAAGCAATCTGGAAGGACTGAAAGAAGATGTTGTCGGTCGTCAACACGTTTACGGTCACCGTCTGTGCCGTAGTCTGGCCGAGCAGGGTCAGCGGAAAGATTTGGTTGGACAGTTGAAGGGGAGGGGCGGGACTGGTGGCGGTGATGACCCATCTGCCCGGCGCACGATTGTAGGGGGAAGAGAAGGTGATTTCGCCTTCGCCGTCAAGCGATCCATCGAGATTCAATAATTGGGACTCATCCCCGTACCAAGCCCTGCCGTTACAACCATTGTCGATGGAGACCCCTGTGGTGGTCGAACATCCCCCTTCATTACCGTAGTTGGGTGAGTCGACGGCGGTTGCGTACACCGTCCAGTTCGTAGGGTTTCCGTTCGCGTCGGTGCTGAGATCCACGAAGAAATTCGCCGAATTGCTCGAGGGAGTGATATTGACCATGGAATTATCGGTGACGGTGTAGGACGTCACGGTGGCAGAAATTAATCCTGTGCCGCCCTGAGTCAAATTGGCCAATTGACTTCGCGACAAGGTCGTCGTAAACGAAACGGTGAGGTAGGGAGACGTCCCATTGCAGGTATAGGCGCCATTGCAGGCAAAATAGGGATTTCCTGTGTACGTGTAAGTCGTTTGCCCCCGCGCGGAGGCCGCTGCGCCCAGCATGGCGATAAGGGCCGCCAGCACTCCCAGTCGCCGGGGCGAACCGGCGTGCCGCCATCGTTCCTGCGCCCGGGCTGCCTTCCTCGATTTGATGATCAGGTGAGACATTGCCTCTCTCCTTTCCACTCCGTCCTGGGCTGCGGGCCGGGATAATTAAGAGAAGCTCAGCGTAACGGTCACCGTGATCACCTGGCTTGTCACCACCGACAACGGCGGCGAGACATTCGTCGAGGTCAGAGCGACAATCCAAGCGTCGCGTCCTGACCCCGGGGTGAACGTGGCGCATGTCGAGGGAGGGATGTTGTTGTTGGTGAACCCGGCGAGCCACTGAGGAGAGGTGCCATAAGCCACTTGCGCGGGGGTGCCGCCCCCTTGACCACATACCGCCTCATACGTGGATACAGCGTTGATGGTGGTGAGATTGTAGCTCGACAGGACAGTGAAATTCCCTGAAAGCACAATGCTCACGCTGGGGCCGGGGTTAGTGATGTTATCGGTTTCGGTGAGGCCCGACTGACCGTTGGCCGGTAATGCAAAGAAGGGCCCATCCGTATAAATGGTTGCAGAAGAGTTGTACAGCATGAAGCAGCTAATTCCGGAAGGGGGAATGCCAAAGTTGTTGTTGCAATAAACGGTCGGGTCAGTCGCCGTGGTGGTGGTCGGCCCTTGGATGAAGGCAACTCCCAGGCCGCCGGCAACCAAATCTCCACCCAAGAGGCCCACCAGGAGTTGAGTACCGGAAATGCCGCTTCCGTTTGTCAGCGAGTTGTCGAACTCGCGCCGTTCGCCAAGGGACCCGTCCGGATTCTTCACCTGTAACACCCAGTGGCCGTGAATCCTGATGCCTTCGTTCCCCGGCTTGCTGGGGGCCGCTGCCTCTTTCTCTTCTCCAGCGGGTTTGGCCGCAGGGGTCGACGCAACCGGCGACGCAGCCGCAGCCGTGGAAGGCGCTGATGCAACCTGCGGTTTTGGCTGCGTTTGGGCCTGGTTAGCCTGCTGGGCGAAACCAGCCGGCGCGACGGACAGGATCATCAGAAGGGTGCATGCTGCAACCAGCAAGCGCGCGGGATGCGAATGGCTTTGCTTCATCGTCTGTTTCATGTCAGACCTCTCCTTGATTGAATTTGTGTCTTGGGTTGACCTTGGGCTTTGCCCTACTGTTACATCTTACTCCCGGTCGCGTGCGAAAGACATAAGTTTTCCATTTTCCGCTGATTAAACCAGCCTCAGCAGCCTCGCGTCTGTTCAAAAGTGCTCATTTTGGAGTGATCCAAACACCTGGTGAGAAACCCTTCGGAGGCCCGTCCGACACCATTCCGTTATAATACGATACCCATTCGATCTCTGTAGGGGGAGGACAACTCCATGCGGACAAGGAATTATCGTAGCCAGTCGAACCGGAGAGTCCTAAAGAGGATCATGCTCTCGGGGCTAGGGATAGTAATCGCCTTCATACCCCAGGGGAGGAACGCCTTGCCCAAGGGGCAAGCGGCAGGCGGCTCCACCCCATCGCGCGGCATGGAGAGGATCCAGCACGTCATCTGGATCATTCAAGAGAATCACACCTTTGACAATTACTTTGGGACATTTCCCAATGCAGATGGAATTCCGCCCTCCTCGTGCCTGCCGGAAATGCCGGGGAGCAAGAAATGCGTCAAGCCTTTTCATATGCCGGTGGGGCAGCCCCTACTGGACCTGGAACACAGTTGGGAGACCGCCCAAGCGGCATACGACCACGGCGCCATGGACGGTTTCGTATGGGTGGAAGGGTCTCCCTATACGATGGGATATTACGATGAGACGGATATTCCCAACTACTGGCAATACGCCCGCCACTTCACCCTCTGCGACCGTTTTTTCTCCTCGGAGATGACCGGGAGTTCACCCAACCACGTCTTTACGGTCGCGGCGCAGTCGGGTGAGATCAACAATATCGGTACGCTGGAGCAACTGGAAGACGATATGGACGACCCCGAGGGCTTCCCCTTCGAATCCATCGTGAAGAATTTTGAAATCAAGAACATTTCCTGGAAATATTACGTGGAGACCCAGCCCCGGCCCCCCGAATGGGCGGATGTAAACGCCGGCCTGGCGCGGCTGGCCTTCCCCGATCCCAAGGGCTTCACGCTGTGGAACCCCATGCCAGGGTTCAAGTCGATTCGCGACGATGAGTCGCGCCTGAACCGTCTGGTATCGCTCGATGATTACTACGTGGATTTGCAAAAGGGCACGCTGCCGCAATTCTCATGGATCATTCCCGACTTTCAGGACAGCGAACACCCGCCGGAGCCTCTCGACCAGGGCATGTGGTACGTTACTAAAATCATCAATGCGCTGATGCAGAGCCCCTACTGGAGCAACACCGCCATTTTCCTGACGTGGGATGATTATGGTGGGTTCTTCGATCACGTGCCGCCGCCGGAAGTAGACGCCTACGGCTACGGGCCGCGCGTGCCGATGATCGTCATCTCACCCTATGCCAAGGCGCATTACGTTTCACACTTCAACTACGATTTCACCTCCGTGCTAAAGTTCATCGAGGAGCGTTGGAGCCTGCCACGCCTCACCGCGCGCGACGATCGCGCCAACGACATGCGCGATTGCTTCGACTTTCACGCCCCTCCGAGAGCGGCGGACGTCATTCCTGTGCCTCTCAACATCCATTCTCATCTGCTGCCCGTACACATCACTTATCCGCCTTACATTTATCTTCCCCACCAGGATCGCTCGATGGTGAGAGGTGTGCAGAACAAAGGCACGCCGGCGGTGCCCTATATTCCCCCGGGGACGCACTGAGGAGGGAGGCCTTCGGTCATCTAATATGGAGAAGATCCGGGTGCTCGGCCGCCCACTCCAGATACTCGTCAAATGTGTAGAAGGTTCGATCGTAGTCGAGGACTCGGTCGTTCCAGGGCGTGTCCCAGGTGTAATCCCACGAGTCCTCGCTTCGCTCCATCCACTCGCGCAATTCCTTTTCCATCTGCTCGCGGATTCCCCGCGCGGCGGGATCGTCCTCCAGATTCTTCAATTCGTAAGGGTCGCGCTTCAGATCGTAGAGGACCCAGGGTTGGCGCTTCGAGCGCGCGTACATGTAGCGATCGTTGCGCACGCCTCGCCAGGCGAACGGAACCGTGGGGATGTGATAGGGAGCAAACACCTGGAAATAAGCGGAGTGGGGCGCGGCGCGCTTCTGGTCCGTTAGGGCGCCGGAAATGTCCGTGCCCTGCATTTCGCCGGGAACGGGTAGCCCGCAAAGGGCAAGCAGTGTGGGGCCCATATCCACGTGCGTGAAGAAGGCCTCCAGCCGGCGCCCGGGCCTGATGCGTTGCGGGAATCGCAGAACGCCCGGAACAGCGATCGACTCCGCAAAAGGCTGTTGTTTGTCGGTCAGTCCGTGCGACCCCAGCATGTTTCCATGATCCGCCGTAACCAGCACGATCGTGTTCTCCTCGAGGCCAAGATCCTTGAGCGCTTGTAGCAATCGGCCCACCTGCTCGTCGATGGCGGAAATCATGGCGTAGTAGGTGGCGATATCAGTTCGGCTGCCACCTCTGATCCCCTCCACCCAATTGGCGCGCATGCGGAGCTTCGCCGCATCGTACCTGTTCACATACTCGGGAGGCGCGGCGTAGGGAGGATGCGGCGGGCCCATCGCCACTTCCAAAAAGAAGGGCTTGCCGCCGTTATCGCGGAGAAATCCCATCGCGATGTCGGTCCAGGTAATCGCTTCAAATTCCGTGATAGGAATCGGCTCGCTGGTGTCGCGGAAATACTGGCTGCGGAAAGGAGTGTGGTCACACTCATTCGCGGCCCAGAACTGGAAGCCGTGCCTGCGCAATCCCGGAGGAATGAAACCCGGAAGCCGCTTGCCTCCGTCCAAATGCCACTTGCCGATAAAGCCCGTGCGATACCCCGCCCGGCTGAAATGGTCCCCCAAGGTGACTTCCAGTTCCACCATGCGCAAGTCGTTGATGGGAACAGCGTGGGCGTGGGCGAATTTTCCGGTCAGCAAATTCCCACGCGCCGGCGTGCAGAGCGGCGTGTTGGCGAAAGTGTTCGGGAGAAGAACTCCCTCCGACGCGAGGCGATCAATGTGCGGCGTCTGAACGTCGGCATTGTGCATGCAACCCAAATCCTGGCCGCGGAGTTGGTCCGCGACGATCAGGATGACGTTGGGCCGCCCCGCCGCGGCAGGCTCCGCGCGGGAAGCGTCCGGATAACCGGCCGCGCCCGCTAAAGGAAGGCTGGAAGCAACCTTTAGAAATTCGCGCCGGGTGCGCGCTTTGTTCGGCTTCATTTTGTTCACGATTCACTCCGGCGCCCTCCGGGATTACCACTCTTTGGAGGCTAGGTTGTGCAAAGCGCCTTGGACTGCGGTAGCAGCAGCTACCGCCTTCCGTCTTTGGTGCATACAGCAAAGGCGCAAGGGGTCGAGAAAGAAAGGCGGTAGCTGCTGCTACCGCAGTCCAAAGCAGGCTTCGTCTGCATTCAAATTCCATCTGTCAGCCGGCTGCAGAGCTTGGCTCTGCGCAATCCACGGCGCAATCCCTCACCCTCAGGCATCATCCTACTTTGCCACCGCCCTGGCCTTGACAATAATCCGCACGGGGCCGAGCAAGCCCGACTCCATCAGCGGATCGTCCTTGGTCCAATGCTTCCAAACTGGAAAAGCAATACGTCCGGTGGGTCTGGGCTGGTTGTTCAGCAGCCATTGCGGATAGCGCGCCAGCACCTCGCTGCCGGATTGCGGCCTCCATTCGCAATCGTCGGGCAATTGCTCATCGCCGATCAGCCGGTTTACCCAGAGGTTGACCACGCTGACCTCCAGATCATTCGTGCCCGCGCGTAGAACCTCGGTGATGTCGGCACAGAAGGGCGGCTTCCACAAAATGCCGAGGTCGCGACCGTTCAACTTCACTTGCGCGATCACCGCGACACGACCCAAATCCAGGCAGAACACGCGGTCAGGGGCCAGCATCGTCTTGGGCGCCTCGAATTTGCGGTGATAGGTCGCGGTCCCGGAGAAATACTTCACGCCCTGGTTGGGGTGATCGCTCCAGGAAATGAGCTGCGGCAGGGCGACGTGCTCCGGCGCGCCCAAACCTTTGGGGAAGGTCAGATCCCACGGCCCCTCGATTAGCAGCGGGCTGGGGACTGATGAAAGCTGTGCCTTGAGCTCATGCCCGGCAGCCGTCTTCAGCGCATAGACTCCCGGTTGCGCCACCTCGATGAAGTATTGGCCCGTCTTGCCAATATGAACGCCGATGGCCTCGTGCTGGAGTTGCATTTCGGGAACCGGTTTGGCGGCGAGTCCCGAAATCTCCACGCCGTCGCGCCGCAGCGAGACGACGCGGTCCGGACCTGGTGCGGCCTCTGCGCGGAAGACCACGAACACCGATCCGTGGGGATCCAGGCTGAGCGGAATCTGCGTACCATTTCGCCCCTCGTCGTAAACCACCACCGGCTCGGTTCGGCCCGTGTCCGGCCACCAGAGTTCCGGCCGCTTTCCCTTGGGGCGGAAGGTGCAAAGAAATCGGCGCGCTTCCGGAACGCCACTGGCCACGAAGTAGACCTCATCACCCCCCACGCTGCGGTGGATGTAACGAATCTCGTCGCCAACCGCCGTCTGGTGGCATGCGAAATCCGGAGGTGTATCCAGCCGGCGCAGCACGTCGGCGAGGGGCCGTCCCCATACGACGTTGCCTTTGCCATAGGCGTTATCTGTAATGTCAACGCCGTCGCACTCGCCCCAGAGTTCCGCAGCCAGTCGCTGAATTTCGCCATCGCAGTGCGGGTAGTCAGCCAGGCTGGGCGAAACCGTGGGCCGCGGCCCCACCACGGTCAAACCCGCTGCCACCAATTCCTTGATTTTTGCCAACACCGCCGGACGCATCGTGCGTGCCGGGGGCAAAACCAGGATGCGATAGCTCATCCCATTCGGCAGCACCAAGCGGCCATCGCGCACGGAAGCCTTGTACAGAGCTTCCGTCGGCAGATCGTCAAAGTCGTATCCCAGAGGGATGGGCGGGTCCATCTCCGAGCGTCGGGGGAAGGAGTTCGGCGCGTTCTCGGTGCCGAGACGGGCGATGTCCGCCACGAAGAGTCCGCTCTGAAGCAGGGCTTGACAGCGCGCCAGGTAGGACACCCACGCCCGGGATTGTTCAAACCAGGTGTTGGTTCTTTCGTAATGTATCCCGTACGGGCCCATGGTCATGCCAGGCGCGCGGTTCAACCACGGCTGGGCGGAGTAACGGTGAAAGACAAAGCGGTTGATGCCCTCGGTGAATGCCAAGTCGCCCAACGGCTTGAGCCGGTAGGGATGATTCTGCCACCTGCCGTCTTTGGGGTCGGCGGTAAAGGATTCCGCGGCGATGACCGGGTGGCCGTAAACGTGTCCGGACGATGCCATTTCTTTGTTCCACGTTTCGGTTTGTTGCCCCGTCCAGAATTCGCTCATGGGCACATCCGCGCGTGCCCCGTAAGGAACCTCATCCAGCGGGCCGGCGCTGTATCCCTCGATCGACAATGTCAGGCCGTGCTGATGGCAGATCTCCTGCATGTGCCCGGCGTAATTCTCAATCACCAGATCGCACACCACCCGCCGCAAGTCCCAAAGGAAGCGCTCAGAAACTTCCGCGCTGTCCACCACTCGGCCGGTGAGAACGGGAAAGTACGTGACCAGGTCGTAGCCACACCGCTTCTGAAATTCCTCGCGGAATCCCGTCGTCCAATTCCCGGAGCCCACTTCCCAACTGTCGATGTGCGTCATGGTCATGGTCTTTCCACCCACGGCGGCCTGGTCCGCGAGCAGCTTGCCCATTAATCCCTCGAACTGAACTTCGATGGCCTTCTTACTCATCTTGTCGCACTCCAACCCCATGCTCTCCATTGGGGCTGGGTGATTGTTTTTCCCCGTGGAGGTGTGTCCGTAGCGAACTACCGTCCACTTCCCCTCCGGCACATCCCAGGTGAAATTGCCGTGCGCGTCCATCTTCGCGCTCAAGTCGATCACCTGGTCGCGGAGTAGCATCTCATGCGGCGGAATCGGCGGCTCGTCGGGGTGACCGTCATGGCGCAAGTACATTGCCTTGCCGGAAATATCCTCAATGCGCGGTTCCGCGTGCAGTTCCACCCCACCCAGGGGAAATCCGTTCCGGTACTCGTTGTAAAACCATGGACCTTGAGCGGGTATGTGAATGCGAAAATAGCGGGCCGTCACCTTTTCGAAATTTATCGAAACCCCGGGCCACAATACCGTAAACGCGCGCAGGGTGCGATAATTCACGCCATCCTCGGAAACCTCCACCAGAGTCGCGAGGCGCGAATCCCACAAATCCAGCGACACTGTCAGGGCCTGCGCGGTGAAGGGCTGGGGGAATTCAATATTCACGTATTGCGGCTCACCCTTGGGGGCCAGGGGAATGGTCACCGTCGTGCCAGGGTTGCCGTCGAGCAGCTTGGCGAAATCGAAGGGTTTGCGATCCGCGCCATAAGTCAGGGTCGGCGAGCAATCCACCATCCGCACGCTTCCCGCCGGGCAAGGAAACGCAAGTACGGCAATATCCTGATAGTAGCCTTCTGTCGTTTTGGGTTGGGGAAGCGTCCCCGTGAAATGCTGGGCGCCCTGAAGCACCGTTTCGCTATACACGATCGCCTGCATGGAGAGCTCGGGCGTGATCCAGGGACCGCCGCTCCCGCACCATCCGCCGTCATTGTTCATGTTGATGGTGATGCCGTGGCGCGTGGCCTCCTCCATCGCGTGCTGGAGCATCTCCCTCCAGAGGGGGCTTAGGAAACGCGCCGGGCCCTTGGGCACGAACTGGTCAACCTCCATGTAAAGGACACCGTGAATTCCCACGCGCTTCATGGCCTCGAAATCCGCCGTGATGCCTTCACGCGTCAGGTTGCCGTCCGACACAAACCAGTAAACCCAGGGCCAAGCTCCATCAGGAGGCTCAAGAAATGCCCGCTGTAGATCGTCAGCGGCCCTGGCGTTTCCCTGGGCAAGAAGCAGACCTTGCTTGTTGCTCAGGCCGGAAATGGCTGGCACCGCCGTTATCCAGGTTGCGGAATCTCGTAAGAACTTTCGTCGATTATAAGAACTTGCCATGAGGGCACCTCGTCAGTGTTGAGATTCGGAGATGGTGCAATGATGATTTCTCCGAGGATGTTTTAGCCGGGACAGTGTAGCAGGGTGAGAGGTCAAACAGAATCCGTAAGGTGGTTTACGGCATGCAAATTTCGCCCTTAGAGAAAGCGGTCAAATTGGCGCGGACCTTCGGAAGGGCCGCCGACCGTGGGGACGTTGCTCCATTGCAAACCCGGACACGATCCATCGGTCGTATTACGCCCATGCCTTCCCATCCATAAAGGTTTGACAATCGCCGGGGCAGGCATTATCAAAGATAAGGCCAAGTCTCTGCGCAGGCGTTTTCGGCAAAGGGAAATTCAGGTAGTAGTTCAGTTTAAAGTTGTAGCGGCGAGTTCATCCGTCAATCGACGGACCAATTGGCGGCATAAAGCCGCCACCACAGACGGCGGGGGTTGTAGTGCGACAAGCGGAAAAGGCTAAGGTGGGAGTATTCGGGATTGGCTTGGCGGCTTACTGGCCGCAGTTCCAGGGGCTCAAAGAACGGCTGGAAGGCTACCAGCGCAAGGTGGAAGCGCGGATCGGCGAATGGGCATCCGTGGTGAGCGCCGGTCTGGTGGACGATGCGCACAATGCCCACACGGCCGGCGCGGCCTTTCGCAAAGCCGGCGTCGATTTGGCTTTCTGCTATGTGGGAACCTATGCGACTTCAGCCCAGGTGCTGCCGGTCATCCAGGAGGCGAAGGCTCCCGTGGTCGTCCTGAACTTGCAACCGCAAGCCGCGTTGGATTACGCCCACACCGACACGGGCGAGTGGCTGGCCAACTGTTGCGCCTGCTGCGTTCCGGAAATCGCCGGCGCGTTTGCCCGCTCTGCCATTCCTTTCCGGCAAGTCACCGGTATGCTCGACCCGGAACCCGATGTGCGCGAGCCGAGCGAATCAGCTTGGGCGGAAATCGCCGAGTGGTGCGCGGCCGCCAAGGTGATTCACAATCTGCGCCAAGCTCGCATTGGCTATCTCGGGCACCCCTACCCCGGAATGCTGGATATGTATAGCGACTTCACTCAGCACCAGGCGCAGCTCGGGACGCACATCGAGGTCCTGGAAATGTGCGACCTGGAGGCGCGCGTGAGCGCCGCGACGGGTGCCGAAATCGCGCGCAAGGCGGAGGAAACCCGCGGCATCTTTGACATCAGTGAGGACAGCCCGTCGGACCCGCTGGCGAAGAAGCCCGCCCCCGAACAGATGGATTGGGCCTGCCGGGTTGCCGTGGGGCTCGATCACCTGGTGGAGGATTTCGACCTTGCTGGTTTGGCCTACTACTACCGGGGAGTGGGCGGCAACGCTTACGAGCGGCTCGGCGCGGGTTTGATCCTGGGATGTTCCCTACTGACCGCGCGTGGAATTCCCTGTTCGGGGGAAGCCGATCTGAAGAACTGCCAGGCCATGAAGATCATGGATCTGCTGGGCGCGGGAGGCAGCTACACCGAGCTCTACGCCATGGACTTTCGCGAGCGCTTCATCCTGATGGGGCACGATGGCCCCTTCCACCTGGGAATCGCCGAAGGGAGGCCGATCCTGCGCGGGCTCGGCCTGTATCATGGCAAATCCGGCTTCGGCGTCAGCGTGGAAGCCAGCGTTCGCAAAGGACCCATCACCATTCTCGGCGTCACCCAAACGCACGACGGCCGGCTGAAGCTTCTCGCGGCGGAAGGTGAATCCCTGGCCGGGGAGCGGCTCAAAATCGGCAACACCAACAGCCGCCTGCGATTCGCGCTGGAGCCTGCGCCTTTCATCAACGCCCTGTGCAGCGAGGGGCCCACGCATCATTGCGCGCTCGGCGTCGGCCATGTCCTCGGCAAGATTGAGAAGGTTGCCTGGCTCAGTGGACTGGAATTGAAAGTCATCGGCGCGACGGTGAACCATGAAAGGTTCCGCTGACGGAACATCATCGCAGGAAGCCCGGAGAGGGGCTCGGGGGAACTGCATTGTGCGCAAGATTCATCTGCTTAGTCTAATCGCCTTGATCGTAGCGGGCCTGACGGCTGTGTGGTTTGTATCGTCCGGAAGAGCGCAGCCGCAGCAAGCACTTCGCTCCACCGATGAAATCAGTGGCCCGCAAGGCGAGACATCGAGCCACGTAACCTTCGCGCTCGAAGGGACGGCGCTCTTGACCGCGTCAGTCACCGATAACATTCGCGAGGAGCAACGCCAGCAGATCATTCGCTACTTCACTTCGCAAATTGCCGCCACACCGGCGAAGCGCGACCTCCTCTGGCGCACCAACTTCTCTTCCCTTAGCGCGTACACGGCCTCTGTCCAAAAGCACCGGGCGCATCTCCGCGAAGTGCTGGGCCTCATCGAGCCCAAACTAGGGACTCCGCAAATCAAGATTCTGAGCGAGGATGCGAACCTACGGATCGAGGACGTGACACTGCCGATGGACTCCGGCTTCGACGCTCGCGCCTTGGTTTTCTTCCCGCGCTCCGGACCACTGGCGGCCGGCATCATCGCCATTCCTCCCGCCACGGAAAGCCGCGAAGAGTTTGCCGGCATCGTGGAAGGGGCGACGCCGGCCGCATGGCTGAAGGCGCTCGTCGCGCGGAATGTTGCGGTGGCCATTCCCATCACCGTGGAACGCCGCGACGATCACCCCATCTGTAAGCAAGCGGGTGGCAAAAATCGCCGCAGAGTATTGTGGCGCTCCGGCTTCATCGTCGGCCGCTCCATGGTGGGGTTGGAGGTCCAGCAGGCTCTCGCTCTTCGCCAGTTTATGGCGGCGCAGGCGAATGCTCCGCGGAGCGCGATTGCCATCATGGGACAAGGCCAAGGTGGAATGACCGCCCTATATGCCGGCGCCGTGGATGAGACGTTTGCCGCCATCGCCAGTGTCGACTACCTTCAGCAGCGAGAGAATTGTTGGCAGGAACCCGTCGACCAAGTGCTCTACGGACAGCTCAAGGAGTTTGGGGACGCGGAGGTAGCAGCGCTGATTGCCCCGCGCCCTTTATTCATCGTCACGTCATCGGGAGGTGCGATTCCTCAGGTCAGCGTCAGCGCCGAATTCGCGCGCGCTCAGCGGTTTTACAAGGGACTGCACGCCCTCGAAAAATTAGTGGAGCTCGAGCCGCCGCAAGACGCTCTGGAAGCCACCGCGCTGAAAATCGCGGCGCAGCTCGGCGCGACGGAGAGCCGCATTCCGCCTGAACTAGCGCTGCAGATTCCGCTCTCGCAAGTTGACAAAGTACGGAACCAATTTTTTGAGTCCTGGTTTCAGTACTTGCAAAATCTTATCACCACCAGCAGCCAAACCGTCAAGAATTACTGGCAACTCGATTCCACGCCGGCGGCGGACCGCCCGCCGAAGGCGCAGAGGCTGCGCGCGCAGTTGGCTCAACTGGTGGGAGTGATTCCCATCGACAAGGTTCCGATGAATGCCCGCACGGCCTTGGTGGGGGAGACCGATAAGTTTCTGGCTTATGACGTGCTCCTGGATGTCGTACCGGGAGTGGAAGTGTATGGGCAGCTTTTGGTCCCGCGCGCGGTGGGTGGCGCCATGCAGGAGCGCCTTCCGGCAATGGTCTGCCAACACGGCTTTGACGGTGCGCCCAAATACGTCAGCGGCGTCGGGGGCCAGCTCGAATCCAACGACCATTTTTACCACCGCTTCGGACAGCGCCTGGCGGAACGCGGCTACGTTGTCTTCGCCCCTTATCTAACGGTTCCGGCGTCGCCTCAGGCGCCCGGCATCGTTCATCGGGCGGATCTTGTGAACCCTCTGGTGCGTCTGGCGGCCGCTCTCGGGATGATGCGCACGAGCATCGAACTGGCGAAGCTCCATCGCGTAGTCGATTTTTTGCAGTCATTATCTTTCGTGGATTCTGACCACATTGGATATTATGGGCTTTCGTATGGCGGATATTCAGCCCTTTTGATGTCGCCCTTGGAAGCGCGTTTGAAACTCACGGTCATCTCCGCGTTTTTCAATGACTGGCGCACGATGCTTACCGATACGACGCGCTACGGGGAGGCTTATTGGAGTCTCCCGGACGAAGACTTTTATAACTGGAACGTCCTCAACCGTTTTACGCACACCCAGATGATCGCGGCGATGTGGCCCCGCCCGGTGTGCATCGAATACGGCTCGGAAGATCGCGTCACAACTCCCGCGTGGCACCAGCGCGCCTGGCAGGAGGTAAGCGCCTTCGCGGAGTCATGGGGAATGCAGGACAAGATTGTCGACGACGATTTCCTGGGCCCTCACACGATCCACGGCATCGGCACCTTTTTCTTTCTGGATCGCTGGCTGCGCCCAGAGCGCGGTGCCGGCCGCGATTATGGCTGCCGCGATGACGATTACTGTTACCGGAATCTGGCGCCCGGACTCCATGGTTATGACCTGAGCTCGACTCCCGGCGTCCCCTACGCCACGCAATTTCTGGACTCGAACCCGGCGGCGACGATTCGCGGGAAATTCTACGTCGCCACCGGTTCGACCGTGTTCACGGGCATGGCCTTCAAGCTTGCCCGCACCGGGAATCCTGGAAACCTCATCGTTCGCTTCGGGTCGCGGGAAGGTTTGGCGGACTTGGGCGAAGCGAGGGTGCTTTCCAAGGATGTGTACCCGCAATACGACTTGTGGTACGAGGCTGCGCTCAGAAAGCCCGTTCGGCTTGACCCCAAGAAACTCTACTTCCTTGAGCTCAGGGCGGAGTCAGGCCGCACTCCGGAGGATGATTACGTGGTATTTGGACCCCAACCGCTCGGCGGCCGGGATTATCCCGCCGCTTTCGGCCTGTCATTTCGAACGCTCACACGGAAGGCAGAATGAACTCAATCCACAGATTGCTCAGATTTCGCAGATGGAGGCTTTGCGGCTTCGCGCCTTGGCGGGAGAATGTTCTTCCGTTTTGTTTACGATCCCTGAAAGGCAAAACAATTTCACGCTAAGGCGCGAAGGCGCAAAGATGGAGGTTGCCCTATGAAACGCAGAACATTCTTGCAAGGCACGGCGGGCGGATTCGGCGCGTGGGCGGGATGGCGCGGAAAACTGGCGAACGCCCACCCGAATGCCGCGCCCACCCCTGCCCCGCCGCGCGCGGACTTTGCCAGTGACGGCTTTCAAGCCCCGGAATGGCTGCATTATTCACAGCCCATTTATTTTGACGGCTACTCGCCGCCCGTTTACCCCCACATTAAGGACTTTGACGCCCGGCGGTTAGTGGAAGTGGTGAGCGAGTTGGGAGGAACGCTGCTGCGCTTTCAACCGATTGGTTATCGCGCCTACTATCCGAGCCAGGCTTTTCCGGTCCACGAGGAACTGGGGGGGCGCGATTTGATTGATGAGGTTTCGCGGGAATGCCGCCGTGCCGGCGTGCACCTGTATTGCTACACTGGCTACGGCACGCCCATGATGCTGGAGCCGGATTATCTCCAAGCGCATCCCCAATTCGCGGATTGGTTGTTGCGCGACCCGGAAGGCAGACCTTATGGGATCTATTCGCACCTCGGCTGGATGACTCCCATGCACATGATCTGCAAGACGGGGGATGTTTATCGCGCCGCTCTCCGCCAAGTGTCGCGGGAACTTTGCGCGCACGACATTGATGGTGTTTATATCGACAGCCCCAGCGAATTTTCTTACACGGGGATTTGTTTCTGCGCTGCCTGCCGCAGGAATTTCCGCAAATTCAGCGGCATGGATTTGGACCGCCTGCGCAATTTCGCCGGTCACCCCGGTCTGAGCAGTGATCCGGCGACGATGCCCGAGGACGCCGATATGCAGGCGCTCCAGGCATGGTATGCGTGGGGGGATCAACAAGTGCAGGAAGACCTGCTCGACCTTCGCAAGATCATTCACGGCAGCGGGAAGTTCATGCTGTGCCATAACGGCTCGACCTGGCGAGGGACCTCCCTGCCGCTTCAATACCGCATCCCGGAAGGCATCATGGTGGAGTCGAGCCGGGAAGTTCACGCCCGCCTGATGACCGGAATGAAGGGTGCGTCGATGGCGCGGCCTTATCGCAAAGTGGCGCAGATGTACCTGGGCAGCTACGGAGTTACGTGGTTCGCAGAGCCGCCCAATGAGCGTCCCTGGGTGGTCCACAACACGAACTTGGAAGACGGCGATGAAATCCGCATGGAGGGATTCACCAACCTGGCCTGCGGGAACACGCCGCTCTACGCCACCGCCAACCGGGTGTATTCCAAAGTCGGCAGCGGCAGCGCGCACCCGGCGCGAGAAGTTTACGAATTCATGCGGCGCGTGGAGGCAATCCACAAGGACAGTGTGCCGGTGCCTTACGTGAGCATCGTGCCCACGTGGGAGGCGCTCCAACTCTGGCGCACCAAGGGCAAGAGTTGGAACTGGCCGATGATGAGCCAGGGCCTGGGCCTTATGATGTTGGATGAGCGCATCAGCGTGGATGTGCACGCGAGCACCGAAATGAGCGAATCGTGGCTGGCCGAGCAAAAGGTCATTGCGCTGAGTGGCGCCTCGGGGGTCTCGGACCGCGATGCGCAGCTGCTGACGGATTGGGTGGAGGCGGGAGGAGGATTGCTCGCCACCTTTGACACGGGTTTGTATGACGACAATGGGCAATTAAGGAAGGACGGCGGCGCGCTGAAGAATCTCATGGGCGTGGAGATGAAGGGCGCGCCGCTCGGCTGCCAACCGGAGTGCTACTACCGCGTGAAGGAGAACCATCCGGCGCTGGGAGATTACGCTCCTGGCGCGATTGTGGAAGGCGATGGCCAGCTCGTACCCGTTGCCGCGGTGGGCGGCGCAAAGGTCTTGGCAGAGTGCTGGAATTTAGGAACGGAAGAGGTGCGGGGCCCGGCGATTGTCGCCAACAATTATGGCAAAGGCCGGACGCTTTACATCAGCGGAAGCCTGGAAGCAAATTATCTTTACGACCGCGTGAAGTCCACATCACGATTGTTCCTCTCGATGGTGCAATACCTGGGAGCAGGAACGCCGCAGCCGTTCCGGATGAAGGCGCCGAGAGGCGTCTACGGAGTGCTCCGGCGTGCCCCCAATGGCGACTTGGCGCTTTGGGTGCTGGCCAATGTGGGCTTCAAGGACGCGGCCTCCGGGCGGATGCGGCAGGAGTATATGCCCGTAACCGATGTTGAGGTCGCGATTCGCATCCCGGAAGGGCGGCAAGCGAAAGCAATGTCGCTCCTGCGCGCCGGCCAGGAGGCGTCTGCATTCCGGGTCGAAGATGGGTACGCGCTGACAACGGTTCCGCGTCTGCATATTGCCGAGGTCGTGCACCTCGTGCTTAGGAGGTGAGTTCAACTTCACCCTTGGGGCTCGCGAGGCGTGCGATCATCAGCGGTTTTACGCCTGGCTCGATTGCGACCTCAACGGCCAAGATTTGGCACGCGCGCGCCAAATCCTGCGCATCCGGCGATTGCAAGTGAAAGCGCTCGAGACGGCATCCTGACGGTGCGTCGGCGGCCGGGTGAAGTGAGTCGTGGCTCCATTCGATAAAGAAAGGAAGCAACCCGCCACGGTCGTCATGCAAATGAAACAATTTCCATCTCAGAACTTTGCCGTCCGGACGCGAGCGCGCGCCGTCATGAGGTCCGTCAATGGGGAAGCCTGCCGCTACCGCCACCTGCGCGAGGGCGGCAAGATCCGGCGCATGCACCGCCCAAGCAAGGAGTCTGGGGTCAGGCAGGGTGAGCAATTGGGTGAACCAGGTCGGCGAGGACTGTTGGGGATCGGGCGCGAGAATTTCCAGATAGCTGCTTGGCCCGAGCGCGATGAGCGCATTCCGTGTGCCGCGGCCGGGATGAACACCCCCGAAAACCGCGCGCACTCCCGTCCGCTGCTCGACCCAGGCTACGCCCCGGTCGAGGTCATCAATTCCCAGGATGATATGGTCGAGACCGGTCAGCATGGTGCCTCTTTCGGAAGGGCCTGGCATCAGCCCAAAATCATTAACCTGCCGGCGGCAGCAAAAAAACCTTGACACGCCATCTGTATTAGTGTATTAGTACAGCATGTTGCTGCACATCAATCCTTCCTCGGGCGTCCCCATCTACCTGCAGATTGAGAATCAGGTGAAGCACTACATCGCTTCCGGCGCTCTGAGGCCGCAGGAGGCGTTGTCTTCCGTACGTCAGGTGGCCGCGGACCTGCGCATTAATCCCAACACGGTGGCACGGGCGTACCAGAACCTGGAAAGGGATGGGGTGTTGCAGACGGTCCCGGGCGGTGGCACTTATGTGGCGGAGAACCCTACGGGTCTGCTGAAATCGGAAAAACTCCGGCGTCTGCGGCCGCATGCCCGGCAGATGGCCGTGGAGGGCACGCAACTGCGGCTCGATCCGCAGGAAATCATCGACCTCGTGTGGCAGGAGTTGAACGCACTGGAGGAAGCCCATGAACGACATGGCGATCTGGACCGAAAAGCTCGTTAAAGTGTATTCCCAGGTCAAAGCTGTTGACCAACTCAGTTTGCACGTCCCGCGCGGAGGCATTTACGGTTTCCTGGGCCGCAATGGCGCGGGTAAAACATCCACCATCCGGATATTACTCGGCTTGGCGCGGCCCACGGCGGGCGAGGCCACCGTCTTGGGATTTCGCATCGGGCGCGAGCAAGTGGCGATCCTTGAACGCACCGCATACGTAAGCGAGAACAAAGCTCTCTATGGCTACCTCACCGCGCGGGAGCTGGTGCGGTTTACACGGGGGTTTTACCCCAACTGGTCGGACGAAGCCGCCGACAGGTACGCGCGCTCCTTTGAAATTCCCATGGACCGTCCTTTCAGCAAGCTTTCGCAAGGCAACCGCACGAAAGTTTATCTGCTACTGGCACTCGCGCAAGGGGCCGAATTGCTGGTCCTCGATGAACCGGCAACAGGGCTCGATCCCGTAGCGTTGGATGAATTCCTGCGCGTCCTGGTGGCGGACGTGGCAAGCGAAGGCCGCACCGTCCTGATCTCCTCTCATCAACTTTCCGACGTGGAGCAGATTGCCGACCACATCGGCCTGATCGACCACGGGCGACTGTTGCTGGAAGCGCCGTTGGATGACATCAAGAGCCAGTTTCGCTTGGTCACCGCCGCCGGCAATGCCCTGCCCCAATCCAGGTCCGCCGAGGTCGTGTCCGTGACGTCCGACGGCAACTTCTGCAAGTACCTCGTGAAACAAAATGCCGATGCCTTCGCCGCTGATCTTCGCCAGGAGGGGGCAACCGTCATGGATGTTTCTCCCCTCGGTTTGCGGGAAATCTTTCTCGAGTTGGTTCGAAAGGAGGAGGCATGTACCTCTTGAAATGTTGGCGGGATACCCGCAGCCGTTTCATCTTCTTTTTAATCGTCATCGCGGCAGTTGGTGTTTTCTCCACGATCATCGATGGCCCCACAGACGTTCAGACACGCGGTGTGGTCCATCTATGGTCAGATGTGGCTGATGTTCTCGGAGTGTATTGTTCCATCCTGGCTTTATTGGCGGCTCTGTCTTTGGCGGCGCCGAGCATTGGTCAAGAGTTCAAAGAACAGACGCTGGGATTCCTACTCACGCGACCACGGCGCCGAAGATATTGGATCTGGACATGCTGGGTAGTCGGCGCCTGCGAACTAGGGTTAGTTATCTTTATCGCCGTCGTGGCCACCTTCGGAACCGTCAGCTTTGTATCCGGCCGTGTCTACACTTGGCGCCTCCTGGTCGCAACTTTACCGATATTCATCGGCACCGTGGCGGTATATAGCCTGACATACCTTTTGACAGTACTCACGCGCAGCAGCGAACAAGGGATCAACTACGGCATGGGAATACTCGTGGCTGACTTGGTTCTCCCCATCGTAGGACGCTACTGGCATATCCACTTGTCCTCGGTCGGTAGTTTCATACTGGCGGGGTGCGAATGGACGACGAGTCATAATCTGGCCTTTCCTTTCGGCAAGCTCATCATTTATGCCGTCGTTGCTCTGGCGTTTCCCCTTGCCGCGCAGTTAGTCTTGGAACGCGCCGAGGTGTGAGCAAGTGTAGCGCGGCCCTCCACGCTACGCCGCTTCGTTTGCTGTTAAAGAAACGTCTTCAACCGCTCCAGAAAATACCGGTAATTCTCATACGGCGTATCGGGCGTGGCGCTGTGGTCGAGCATGGGGATATAGCCGCCGTCGTCGATGAGGGGTTTCACACGCTCCAATTCCTGGTCGATGGCGGCGCGCCCCACGGTCAAGGGCCGCTTATCGATTCCGCCCCACATGCGCAGCTCGCGCCCGTATTTCTTCCGCACTGCCAGCACATCCATGTCCGCCTGAACCTCGAAGGGGTAGAGGATATCGATCCCGGCATCCATCCACACCGGGATGAGCGGATCGATATTCCCGTCGCTGTCCAGCCCGAACAGGTGCACGCCGTGGGCGCGGCCGAAATCCACCACCTTCCGGTAGCGCGGCAGCATAAATTTGCGGCCCAATTGCGGCGAAAGCAGCGGGGCCGTGTGGTAAGCCATGTCCTCCCAGAATCCAAAAACATCGATGTCCGTCTCTTCCAGGATTTGCGAGAGCATTCCGATCAGGAATTCCGCGTCGGCGTCCAGCATCTCCTCCACGAAGGCGGGGTCGTCATAGAAAAGTGTGCAAAGGCGCTCCACGCCCACCAGATTCCGCAGTGGGCCGAAGAACCCTCCCCAACGGTCGGCGATGACCACAAAGGGGAAGTCGCGCTGGCGCAATGCGCGCAGTCGTTCGCGCCAGTCAGGCCCAATGCGCTGGGTGAGGTCCGGGCGCATTCTTTCGCGCCAATATTTGCGGAAGTCTTCGCGGGTTTCCACCGGATAGCGGATGAACTGCGGCATGGAGCTCAAGGGATTGTTCTTGAATTCCCGCATCACGATGCCTTGCGGGTCCACGAAGGTCACGTGTTCGTCGTCTTCCGCCAGAACCTCCCGTGCAAAAGGAGGTTGGGGCCAAAACCAGGAGAATTCCACCAACCACTTGTCGCAGCCAAAGTCGGTTTGGCCCGCAACGTACCCGCCTTCCTTAGTCCATCTTTCGGCGGTCTCCGGCCAGGTGGGCCACATGAATTCATAGAGCGGCGCGCGATCCACCGCTTGGTATTGCATCGTGCCCAGAAAGCGCTCGCGATCGTTCATAGGATTTCAAACGGCAAGAGCGAATGGCCCTCAAGCGGCGAACTTATACCCTTGCCCGTGGACGGTGATGATGTACTTGGGCTGTTTGGGATCGTTTTCAAGTTTCTGCCGCAGCCAGGCCACGTGGACGTCCACAGTGCGCGTGGAAGGCGCCGAGGCGTAACCCCAAACTTCCTTCAAGAGTTCCTCCCGGCTCACGGTCCTGCCCCGATGTTCGAGGAGATAACGAAGCAGTTGGAATTCCTTGGTGGAAAGCGCGGCGGGTGAGCCATCGCGGAACACCTCGGAACGCCGCATATCGATGCGCAGCGGTCCACAATCGTAAAAGTCCGGTCCGTCGCTGCCTGCCCTGCTTCCCCGCCGGAGCAGGGCCTCGACGCGCGCCAGGAGTTCGGGCATTTCGAAAGGCTTGGTCAGGTAGTCGTCGGCGCCGATCTTCAGTCCCTTCACCTTGTCGGCCATCTGGGTGCGCGCCGTGAGGATCAGGATGGGTGTATTAAAACCGCGTTGGCGCAGCTCCTGGCACACCTCAAAGCCCCCTTTGCCCGGCAACATGACATCCAGAATGATGAGTCCGGGGTGGATTTGCGTGACTCGTTCGACGGCATCGGTGCCATCGTAAAGCGCATCCACGGTGTAGCCCTCGCTGCGCAGGCGATCGCTGAGGGTGAGCACCAGCCCGGGTTCATCTTCGACCAACAGGATATGAGAATTCATGTTGCTGTCGGATTCTCCTTGGGCGCGTCCGCCAAGATTAACACACCGGGACCCTTTCCGGAGGCAGCAAGATTCACTTGGCCGCGGGGAAATGCAGCGTGAAGACGCTTCCTTCGCCCAGTTGGCTGGTCACGGTCAGCCTTCCCCCCATCGCCTCCGCGGCTTCCTTGGCCAGGCTCAAACCCAATCCGGCGCCGTGAGTCTGCGAAGCCCGAGCGGCATTTCCCCGGTAGAAGGGTTCGAAGATATGGGGGATCTCGCCGGGATCAATTCCCTGTCCTCGGTCCTCGACGGTGATCAAAACCTCTCCCGCCTCCGGTCCCGACCCGGGGTGGGCGTGAATGCCCATCCAGCGTGCTCCCGCACCATACTTCAAGGCGTTGGTCATGAGATTTTGCAGGCAGCGGCCGAGGGCCTTGGGATCCGCCATGACCGGAGGAAGGTCGGGGGCAACTTGCTTCTCGACGGTGAAACCCTCAGCGGTGGTGAGATGGGCCAAATCCTCTACGGCCGAATCAATGGTCTCCGCTACCGGCACGGGGCGCGGTTCGAATTGCCGCTGATTGTTGCGCGCCGCGGCGAAGAGCAGCACCTGCCCGATCATCGCGCCGAGGCGCTGGGCCTCATTGCGGATGAGGGCGCCATACTGTTTTACTTGGGGCTCGGACTCCACCACGCCGTCGGCGAGATTTTCCGCCGCCGAGGAGATGACGCTTACCGGAGTGCGCAGCTCGTGGGACACTCCGGCGACAAAATCCATCTGCATTTTCGCCAGCCGCCGGTTTCTCAGCGTCCAGACCAAAACCAAGGCCATGCTGGCTGCCAGCACCAGCAACACCCCGAAGCCCAGCAGCAAGTCCCGTCGCCAGATCATCGCCCCCGCTTCCGCGAGCGAACCACCCGGATGCCGCACCACCAGTCGCCATTCCGCGGCGGAGGCATCAGCAAGGATGGGCGCGGCCAAAAAGCCCCGCGCGTGCCCCGACGACTCACGCCCGGCTCCCGGGAAGCGGAAAGAAGGAGGCGGGATCCTCTCGCGTCTTGCCGTGCTGCCCGGCTCGCGGGAATCTCCCTCGCGGGACTCCAGTCCCCGCCCTCGGCGTGTGCTGAACAGATGCACCGTCTCATCCGGAGAACTCAGGAGGTCCGCGGAGCGGCGCGCCTCCGAGGAGTAAATGAACTGGGGGGGGTGCGCGGCATCCACGATAGCCACATCATAAAGAAGGCCGTTCGGCCCGCCGAAGTACCTCTGGGCAAGTTCGGGAAGAAATCGCTTCAGGAAGACCTCGCGGTTCAGTTCGACAATCATGAATCCCGCGGGCGAGGGATCCGGCGGGCGATCTCTTCGATTCCTTCGATTGCGCCAGCCCGGTTGGGGAATAGGCCGCACCATCGAAAGCGACGCACCTTCAACTCGCCACCGCAGCCCCGTAGGTCCGAAATCCCCACCCCGCGAGGTTAGCGTGGTGACGAGATTGGAAGTGTCGCAGAGAACTCCCAGGCGTGCCGGGCAAGCCGTTCCCTGAAAAGTGTCTTCCTGGGGATCGAATTGGAGGAACGAATAACTTTCCCCCTTGGCCTTTTCCCAAAGATAATAGTTGGCCACCAACTCCCGGTGGTCGGACGATCGTGCCCAATCCCCGCATTCCTGGGCAAAGAGATCTTCAATCGCGGGAGCCTGACCCGGCGGGCGGTAGGTGAAGCTCGTGCAGATTCCGGCCAACTCCCGATGGAAATCCTCGCGAAACCCGTTCATGCCCGCCTGGAGCGCAGCCTGCTTCCTTTCGAGTTCGGCGGTCCGAATCTGCTGGCTCCACCGGAATTGCAGAACCCCTAATACCACCAGCAACGCACTGAGGCCGGCAATAATCCCCAAGGCGCCCAGCGACTGTCGGAGTTTGGTGGCCATAGACTTAATCTTAGACGATTTAGATGCTGCCTGCGCTACATTCCCTTTGGATCGGATCATCGGGTCATTAAGTGATCGGGTGATTTGAGATTTGTGATTTGAGATTTGTGATTTGAGATTTGCGATTTGTGATTTGCGATTTGTGATTTCCGAAGTCAGCAAATTGATTCATCTTCTCAGGAAACACTGCCGATAACCGAAGCGGAGTAGTCTGTCACGAGGGGGTTAGCCGTCGGCGCCGCCATCTTTCCGTCTTTGAGTTTTGCCTCTTCTCGTCACTTGGCACTGTCCACTCGTGTCATGAAGGTGTTTGGCTGTCGGCGCCGCCATCTTCCCGCCCTTAGGCTTTGCCTTTTCTCGTCACCAAGCACTCATCACTCGTCACTGCTCCTAAGCACTCGTCACTCTCCTCTATAGCCTCTTCAGCTTGTCACTAGCCACTAGGCACCAGCCACTGCACTTCCCTAACTCCATTTCTTTTCATCAACATCGCCAGAGAGCGATTTTAACTCATTCTTTTTCATCAACATCGCGAGAGAGCAGTTTTCGGACATTTTTTCTATACGTGTTTTCAATAACATCGCCAGACTTACCTTCATATTTTCCCCCCGCGATTTTTCTCCCCGGCTTCCGTGGCTCAAGCTAACTCATTTTAAATGAGTGAGATAAAGCCTTGAGAGATTTTGATCCGCAACTTATAACCCATTTATTTTCTAGTATATCGCCAGAGCCACGACCCGTTTTTCGCCACTCGTTGCCAGAGCTTCCATTCGACCCTCCTAGCGTTTCCAACCGCAAACACGATCGAGGGGCGCACGCGGATGAACCCTCCTCGATAATCAGTTTTCCGTCATCAGTTTTCATTAACGCCCAGCGCAGTCGCGGGAAACGCTCCGGCACCGATGGCTGAACACAGACAACGGCCTCTCCGTCCTCTCGATATTTTGCCCTCTCGCTAGGGAAATTTGAGAGGCGCCCAGCACCGGCAGGACGCCGGCACCTACCATTACTATAGCCTATATGCCTCCCGTTTGTCAAGAACTATTTTCGAGCCTATTTGCTATGCATCCTAGTCTGCGCGACGGAGGGAAGAACGTAGCCCACAGCACAAGCGCGCGTAGCACGGACCGGTCTTGTAGGGCTAACAGCTTGTAATTAGTTGGGGTCCCCAACCCGCCCACGGGGAACGCGTAACGCGCCATTGATTAGCGGTCGCGTTAGGGCAATAATGATAGCCGTGGCGGATGAGGCAGCAGACCCTCCATCAGGGCGGTAGGATGTTTGGGGCTGCAATCGCCATCCGCATTAACTCCTCATACTCAGAAACCGCCTGCCTCGCTGGGCCGATGTGCCGGTGCAACGGTGACGGCAGACGGGACGACCAGGCAGGTTTAGGTTGCAGACCACTCCTGCAATCCTCCTTCGTCTGACGCGGTGCGCACATGGAGCCTTCCGAGAAGCGAACGAAAGCTATGCCGGCTGGTCCCCTAACCGAGTGGGAGCATCGCGCCACCCTGGATTCCCTCAGAAAAATCACCTTGCTTTATGCGATTAGCTTTTTGATTCTGACTACAGTAGTGGTGGGTTTCATCTGGCATGACTTGCACGCGGAATACCTCGACACTCTCGCCTACTGGAATGTGCAGTTGTCCACATCTGCCGATGATCGGGTCAGGATTAGCGCCTTGTGGCTGAACGAACGACGGACGGACACGCTAGTCGTAGCCGAGAATTCTTGGACGATCCGGCTGCTCACTGAGGGGGGAAGGAAAGGCCCCGTGGCGGAATTGCGGCAAGGGGTGGAACGAGAAATCGCCCGTATTGCCGCCGTCAATGGATTCCTGGGGGGCGCAGTCGGAGATGGAGATTGTCGGATCGTGGCGCAAGCGGGCATTCGGCCGGAAATGGCGCAAGGCGTCCAGGAAGCATGCCAAGGGGTCCGTCAGGCGGGCCAATACCGAGTCGATACGTTTGGCATGGAACAGGGTCATGTTTGGCTTAGCCTTTCGGCTCCTGTATTGACGGAAGACCAAGCCTGGCGAAAGGCTCCAATCCTCCGCCGGAATGTCGGATCCGTGATCATGGTGACGGAAAACTGGCAGGATATCGTTCCTACCTTCGCGTCGGTGAGCGTCCCCAAGAGGGCCAGTGAGACTTTCGTTGTGTGGAAGAAGGCTAGTGAGGCCTTTATTTTTTCTCCGCGCCTCAACGCCCGGGGAGTGCAGTCGTTCTTCCGGGGGCTGCTGACCGAGTCAACCTTCGAGTCGCGCGCGGCCCTTGAGGGCGATGTAGCATTTGGCGAATTCATCGACTATCGCGGGCGGCCCGTGTTCGGTGTGGCGCGGCGAATCGGGCCGCTGAACTATAGCCTGGCGCGCAAGGTCGACCTTGATGAAGCACTGTCGGGGCACCGGCGCCAGTCAACGCTCGAAGTACTTGCGGGGGCGCTCGCGATTCTGCTGTTTGGGTTTGCCATGGTGGCGCTGCACCGGCGCGCCACGACCGAAGACCTGAATGAGAAGCTCAAGCAGCAGCGCGCACTCGCCGGGCGGCTGCAGATGGCGCGCGAAGAAGAAAGGAAGGTGGTAGCGCGGGAAATTCACGATGAACTCGGCCAGGCTTTAACGGCCCTCAAGATCGACTTGAGCTCTTTGTTTCATGATTTGCCGGCGGATAAGAAACAAGTGTCGGAGTCCATCCTGAATCTCATCGACCAGACGATTCAGTCTGTACGCAGAATCTCGACAGAACTGCGGCCGGGGATTCTCGACGACCTGGGTCTGGTGGCGGCGGTCGAATGGGCGGGAGAGGAATTCGAGACTCGCACTAGGACGAAGTGTCAATTGGACTTGCCCCAGGAAGATATCTTCATCGACCAAGAGCGCGCCACGGCACTCTTTCGCATCCTCCAGGAAACCTTAACCAATGTGGCGCGTCACGCGAACGCCACCCAGGTGAAGATACGACTGGCCAAACAGGGAGGCGGTCTGACCCTGGAAATCCGCGATAACGGCAAAGGGGTCAGCCCTGAGCAACTTTCATCGGGCAGGTCGCTGGGAATCCTGGGAATGCGGGAGCGAGCTTCGCTGCTGGGCGGCGAGCTCACGATTAGCGGCGCTCCGGGCCAAGGGACGGTGGTGAGTGTCCGGATCCCCGATGCACATCAAAACATGCCGGAGTGACTCCAGTGATTAGAGTTCTCATTGCCGATGATCATGCCATTCTGCGCAGGGGGCTAAGGGAAATCTTGGTCCGTGAGCTGGAGGAGGTCGTGTGCGGCGAAGCCGAAAACGCCCAGGAAGTTCTCGACCTCGTCCGGAAGCAAGAGTGGGACCTCGTGATCCTGGACGTGACCATGCCGGGGCGAAGCGGGCTGGACGTCATCCGGGATCTGAAGCCTTTGCAGCCCAAACTCCCTGTCCTGGTGTTGAGCATGCACCCGGAAGACCAGTACGCCAAGCGGGTGCTGAAAGCCGGCGCGTCCGGCTACATGAAAAAGGAAAGCGCGCCCGAAGAATTGATTAAGGCGATCCGAAAGGTACTCGCGGGCGGCCGGTATGTGAGCCCGGCATTGGCGGAGGCGCTGGCCTTGGACCTGGGCCGGCGAGCTGACCAACCTCTTCACGAGAGGCTGTCGGACCGCGAACTTGAAGTCCTGCGGTTGATGGGCTCAGGAAAGACCGTCTCGCAGATTGCCGAGGTGCTGCATTTGAGCGTGACGACCGTGAGTACCTATCGTGCGCGGATTTTGGAGAAGATGAGCATGACCACCACCGCCGAGCTGATGAACTATGCGCTGCGCAATCATCTTGTGGATTGAATCCGTCGTGTAGTACAAAACACGACACCCGCCTCCTACGCAACTCTACACAAGAAACCCATTTGCCTCGATAGCGCCCGCTCTCTCGGGACTGTACGATTGAAATCGAGGCCCGATGAGAGTCCTAATCGCCGATGACTCGCAAGCCCTCGTGCAACGCCTGACGTCGAGGCTGATGGAAGTCACCGGAGTGGAGATTGTCGGTCACGCGGGCAACGTTCGGGATGCGCTGCGGGAAATTCGCAAGGCGAAACCCGACGTCGTAATTCTTGATATCTGCATGCCGGGGGGAAGCGGCATCGACGTACTCGAAAGCTTGCAGAAGGATCAGTCCCCGCCGCTGGTGATCGTGCTGAGCAACTACAGCGATCGGCAATATCGCCGGAAATGCCTCCAGAGCGGGGCGTGCTTTTTCTTCGACAAGTCTTCTGAATTCCACAAGGTTGCCGAAGTGCTGCGAAGTCTAATGGAGGCGGCTTGAGCTTGGACCGGGGCTGGCCCCAGGGGCGAGTGAGTGAATTTTTTTAAGAAGTGGAAAAAAATGAGGGAGTCGACGGAGCAATACGCCGAGGTTTTTGACGAAGCCCTGGCGTTGCACTGCGTCGGTGGTGACAGGGAGTTTCTCGCCGAAGTTGTCGGTCTGATGCAAGCAGCATGGCCGACCCTGTTGGCGGACATTCAGGAAGCGATGGACCGGCAAGACCTTCGTGGCGTTGAGACGTCCGCGCGCCTCGCCAAAGCCGCAGCGCGATACGTCTCGGCGAGAAGGGCTCATGAGTCCGCCCTTCAACTCGAGACAGTGGCCGGCAAGGGAGATTTGCCGGCCGCCCGAGAAGCCAGCGCGCGCCTCGAGCAGGAGGCCGAAATACTCCAGTTGGCCCTCTCCACGCTCGCAATCCCCGGGCAGACTCAGTGAAGCCGATCTTCCCCCGGACGTTGGCAAGGGTTTTATTCGTCGGCTGGCCCACCAAGAGCCAGGTGATCAACCAGAAGGAGTACAATGAGTTTGGAAGTGCAAATTCACGAAGTGGACGCCCACTTGTCAATGAAGGCAGTGGGCCAATACAGTCTTGCCAATTTGCAAGACCTTTTCGATAGAGTGAAAGAAGCGAGTAAGAAACGTGCCAACCAGGAAGTAATCCTCGATGTCACCGAGGTCGCTGGGACCATTCCCCTTGTGGACATGTATGTGCTTGGCGAACATTGTTCGCGATCTTGGAACGCGTTCAGAGTCGCGATCGTATCCCCAAAGGAGGGGCTCAACAAGTTCTTCGAGATTGTCGCCCAGAACCGAGGAGTACAAGTAGCTGTGGTTCCGAATCAAGGCGCCGCGATGGAGTGGCTAGAATAATCGGCGATAATTATTTCGAAGGTCTCACAAGGATCGTTGTTCCATATTTTCCCCTCATCATCCTGCCCTTCCAACCTCTCCATGAGGAGATTTCGATCTGTTGAAAATCGCAGCTCGGGGGCCTTGCGGTGAGCTTAACGTGCGGTCGAGCTGCCCTGGAGTTCCAGCACGGTGACCGAGTGTGCCGGGAAGCTGTAAGAAAACGCCGCCTGCCCCACTTCCAGTGCGCGGTGGGTGATATTCACGTTGTCAGCGCTCCCGTATGGATTGAACGCATCCCAACTCTTGCCGTTTAGCTCGTAGACCTGAACCGGCGTGCCGGCGGGCTGCCAGTTCTGGAGATGAATCCCGGTGGAAACCGCCTCATTCTGCGCCGAGTTGACCACCGCGAGGTAAACCGTGTGCCCATCCGGTCCCCGTGTAGCGACGGCATCCAAAGCAGGAAGTTGCGGATTAAAGGCTACCGACGGACTCGTTGTCTCCGTCTTCAAAACTTCGCTGCCAATGTGGTTGGCGTAAAGAACGTAGGTGAAATAAGGTGGCGTCAATTTAATGCCCACAGGGTTCACCTCAATGAGGCCCTGCACGTTGATGAGCGAGCACGGCTCAGCGAGAAAAATCGTTTGCGAATGGCGCAGAAGCGTATTGAACACGCCGGCAAAGTACAGCGCGTTCGCCAGGTGGTAATCGGGGTCTTTGGTCTCCGGAAGCCACCAGGAGTTGAACTCGGTTATGGCAAAGAAAGGATCGGGGGGCAAAAAGCTGCCCGGCGCGGCGATATTCGCTTCCAGTTTGCTCTTGAACTGCCCAGGCTCTGCGACGACCCCTTGGTAGAAATTGTTTTGATCACCAATCACCTCGCCCTTGTGCGGAGGGCCGGTATAGATGGATACGGCGAGCAATTTCACGGGCGCGGACTGAAGCAGGTCCCGCACCCATTGCGGCCTTCCCACGGACGACGCCATTACCTGGATGGAGGGATCGATTTTCTTCATGGCATTCTCAAATTCCTGAAAGCGCTGGGTATAGTCACTCAGCTTCGTATCGCCGGTATATTGCCCGCTGCAAAAGGCGGGAGCTTCATTGCCCACGGCCCAGAGCTTGATGCCGTAAGGCTGAGGATGCCCGTTTTGAGCTCGCAGGCGTCCCATCGGTGTACTGGCGGAGCCATTGGCGTACTGCACCCATTGCGCGGCGTCCTGGGCCGTACCGGAGTTGTAGTTGGTGGTGATATGCCCGTCATATCCCAAAATGCGGGCGAGTTCCATGTACTCATCCGTTCCGAAATCGTTGGAATTCCACTCATGCCATACGCTCGACCAGACGGTGGGCCGCTTATCTCGCGGGCCGATCCCACCCTTCCAGTTGTAGTAATCCGCGTAGCAGCCTCCCGGATAACGCAGCACCGAGATGTGAATCGGGCGCAAAGCCTCAATCACGTCGTGCCGCATTCCATCAACGTTATCCGCCGGCATGAGCGAGGCGGAATCCATCCAAAAGCTCCCGCGGCCCACAAAGCCAATGCGCACGCGGCCCTGTGAGGTATCCTCCGGCGCGGTGAACTCCGCGGTGTGCTTCTCCCAGCGGTCATTCGCGACATCAAAGTCCTGGTGGAAATATAAGGGCCCACGCAAGCTGTCGAATTCGACGAATCCTTTTCCTGTCCCGTGTTTCCTCAAGTACACGTAGAAGGCATAGCTTCGACCCTTGGCAAGCCGCAGCCCGACTTGGTAAACGCTGGCGTGATTGGAGCCTGGCCCAGCGAGCTCGATGCCTTGTGAAGCGCCGCCGCCGTAATAAGTGCCATGGTCGAGGTAATACCGGTCATTCACGCCGCGGCCGTTGCGCAGCTCCCAATAACGGTCCTGCACCCGCTCTTCCGGCGCCCACTCGGAGGCGACGCCGTTGCCGTCCAGGTCGCCCTCCTCGAACTTTCGATCGCGCAAGAGCTCCGCTAGCAGACCGTCATCAATCGTGTTGTGCTCGTGCTCGATGAACTGCCCGAAAAGATAGTGAGGCACCTTTCCGGCGACTTGGCTTGCGTCCACTTCGATGGCGCCTGCAAGCGCCGGGCCCTGTGCGGCGCGGTTCGCTGGAGTTCCCCACACCGCAAAATAGCCAACGGCCACCGAAACGCACAAAAATGGCGGGATAACGGAAATGCTCCTTGGTGTCCGCACAGCGGGACCTCCCTGCTTGTGAATTCTCACGCGGAGAGCACGCACACCGGATTATAGCCCATAGCCATGGCCACAGCCGGCGTGCGGTGTGGGGCGTTTGGTGTATAGTAGCGAAAGGATCGCTTCGTATGGCAATCAACTGAGGTTGGGTGGATGTTAGGGCTCGGAAAGATGCGGCAGGCGTGGAGGAGGCTCGCGTGGGCGGCGATCTATTATGGCCCCAAGCGCGACATCACTTTGCAGACGGCCAACGGCCTCCTGACCTTCAGCAGCCGGGATTGGATGATCGGCAAGATCCTTTATCTCCACCGCAGCTATGAAATGAAGGAAATCGATGCGGCAGTCAAGTTATTGCACGAGGAGGGCTATCTCCCCGGCGGCGCCTCTTCCACGGTTCTGGATGTCGGCGCGAATATCGGGATGATCTGCATCGCACTGGTGCGCTTGGGCCATTTCCAAAAGGCGCTGGCGTTCGAGCCCGCGCCCGGCAGCTACAAGCTCCTGGTGAAGAACGTTGGCCAGAACAACCTTGCGGCCCGGATTACCTGCTTTCCTTTCGCGCTGTCGTCAATGCGCAGCGAAGTTGACCTGGAACTGTCGCCTGACAATTCCGGCGACCATCGAATCCGACACACGAAGAGCCAGGGAGCCTTCCACGAGGAATTACGCCCGACCGTGCGCGTCGAGGCCAGGACGCTCGACTCGGTATTTGCCGAGAATCCGGAGTTAGACCCCCAGGAGGTCTCGGTGGTGTGGCTGGATATCCAAGGCCACGAGGGTTGCTTCCTCGAGGGCGCTCGGGAATTTCTGGCACGGGGTACGCCCACCGTTACCGAGCTGTGGCCCTATGCCCTCGCTCGGTCCGGCTCCGAACCGGCGCGAGTCCAGAGCCTCTTATCACAGTTCTATACGCACTTTTATCTGCTCACCGCCAACGCCGCAGAAAAGCGCCCGATTTCTGCGATTGGGCAAGTGTTTCAGGAATTTTCGGGCCCGAGAGAAATGTGCCAGGTGATTCTGGTAAGAGACCGCTCGGCAAGCTTCGCGCGGATCTCCGCGGGATGAGGGTGACAAAGGCGCTCGAAAATTGCGGATGGTAAGAAAGCCTTGCTTAATGACGAGAAAACTCAATAACGCACTCCCCGGCTTAAATGTTCACACGCGGGTTCACAAACTTCTATTGCGCTGATATAATTGTTGATGTATCGTTCTTGGCGTACGACTCTGCCCGAGTTGCGATCATCGCAAGTCCATGCTTCGCGTTCAGGTTAAAGTCGAAGAAGCCGCGGCGAAAATTGTAAAAGCGACTTTAACAAAAATTTTCGCCCCCATAAAACCTCTATGCGGCAAATGCGCATCTCAGGGTGCGGTGGTTGATGAGCGCACCTTTCCGGAGACTTGAGCGAGCTGGAAGCTTTTGGTCTTTGCGTGTTGGGGACTTGCCGCGCCAACGCCGGTTCGGCTGCTGAACGCACGGGCGAAGCCGCACGGCCAGGAAGACGGAGTTTCCGCCGCTTGGTGGCGGCAGGGCCGGAATCAGAGAAGCGTTCTGCCGCGCAGGATGAGCCACCGTCATGGGGGATCGCACGATCCGCAGGTTTCGGAGTAGCCCCTAGCGCCACGCTCCAGATAATGGCAGCGAATTTGAGACGAGAAGTGCGATCCGATTTCATCAAGCACTGTTTTTAAAGGTTGCAACCGAGAGTGAGTCGAGCCCACCGGCCGAGATGGGGAGTGGGAAGTACGCCGGGCAGAAAGCGCTCAACGCCCAAGCCCCCACCTACCCCCGGCTGAGGAGTTCGCCTCGGGAGGAAATTTGCTTGGGAAAGGGACACGTGAAGTGAGGCTAATTTACACGTTCCTGCTCGTTGCCTTTTTGATGGCACCATCCGGGATGGCACAATCCACTCCCGACCAAAAACCCGCCCCGCCGGAAAAGACCACCAGTTCCAGTGAGAGTGCCGATGTTACCGGGCCCACGGCCTTTGTGCAGGTCTCGGGTAATCACTCGGAACTGGGCACAGTGCTTACCTACGATTTCAATATCGGATACAAGTGGAATGCGCATGTCTCCACCGATATCGGCGTACCGATCATCAGCACTCGCACCCCGTTTTCCCTCGTCACCACGTCGGACTGGCGGGATACGACGATTCTGGGGACGCCCTACATCGACGTCCGCTACGACACCGTATACAACAAAACGAACATCACCACCATCCTGACCGGTGCGGCCGGCTTCAATATGGTCAAGACGTATTCCAACGGCCGGATGACGGCGGATTGGTTCAACCACTTTGATCGCAACTACCAGATTCTTAACTATGACGCCGTTTTCACGCCCTTTCTGAATTTCGGCGCCGGCACGGGGACCGTAGACCGGCAGGTGATGCCCCGGCCTTATGAACTCTCCCGCCCTTATGAAACCCTGGGCTATATCGGCAATGGTGAAATCGGCGGAGCTTTTACGATCCTGAAAGTTTACAAGTTGGAAGGGTCTGCTTACGGCCTCTCCCCGGTGGGACCGCAGAAGGTCTATAGCCGGCTGGTGTCGCCGGATTCGATCCTGGGTGGGGACGGACATTGGGGCCGTTATTGGGATGAATTCTTCGAAACCGGCGGCGGTCTTGTCAACACGTATGGAGCGGGGCCATCGAAAATTGCCCGTGACAACGGCTATGGCATTTATCTTGACGTCAACCGTTACAAGAATGTGACCATCCAGCTCGGCTATACGAGGAGCGTCCACTACGGTTATGGTTCCGCTTTCCTTATGCTGCGCTATAACTTCACGGGCATTTTGCGGAGCTTGACGATCGGCGAATAAGTAACCCTTCGCCCGAGGACGGAAAGAATCAACAGATTGATTCCGGCGGTCGCCCGTCGCAAAACCGCTCTCCAACCAACCGAGCGACCCCGAAGCAACGACATGAGGGCCTTTGAAAACTGAGAGCCGGTTCAGATTATTTCTTCTTCCTTTCGTGGTTGGAATGTGCCTGGGGCATTCCAGCCCCGGGCGCGCAGGCACTCCCGCCTCGCCCGGGAAGAATTATGTTCCGTCCGCAATCCGGTCCTACGTGCTGCCGCTGAGTTTTGAGGCCAACCAGGGACAGCAGGTCGATCCGCAGGTCAAATACTTGGCGCGGGGACAAGGTTACACGCTGTTCCTCACCCCGGACGCCGCGGTACTTGGCCTGCGAAGCGAGGGCGCCGGAAAGCCCACCGCTTGGCTACGCCTTGTCCTGCAAGGCGCCGCCACCACGCCCGCTATCACCGGGGAAGAGAAGCTTCCGGGCCAGAGCCATTATTTTGTAGGGAACGATCCAGCGCGGTGGCGGACGAATATCCCGACTTTTGCCCGAGTCCGCTACCAGCAAGTGTATCCAGGCGTGGATTTGATCTACTACGGCCGGCAGGGGCGTTTGGAAAATGATTTCCAGGTAAACCCCGGAACCGACCCCAAAGTGATTTCCTGGCGCGTGGAAGGGGCGGAAGGAATTCGCGTCAACTCGACCGGAGATTTGGTCCTGACCATGGGTGGAGAAGAAGTGCGCTTACAGCAGCCACGAGCATATCAACTGGATGGTGAGCGACATCGGGATATCCCCATCCGCTACCGGGTTCATGGCCAGAAGGTCAGCTTCGCGCTCGGGAAATACAGTCGAGATCAGAAATTGGTCATCGACCCTGTCCTTACCTACTCGACTTACTTGGGGGGCAGCGGCGGCGATATCGCTTACGGCGTTGCCGTCGACTCTGCGGGCGACGCCTACGTGACGGGCATCACGGCCTCCACAAACTTCCCGACCACCTCCACGGCTTATCAGCCGACGTACGCGGGCGATGGCGACGTTTTTGTCACCGAATTCAACGCCGCCAGCAGCGGGGTCGTGTTTTCAACCTACCTCGGGGGCGCCGGGGTCGATACACCTGCCCAGATCCTAATTGACAACCAAAGAGCTAAGGCCAGCGGGAACCTCTTCCTAACGGGGAGTACGACCTCGAACAACTTCCCTACCACCTCCACGGCATTTCAACCGAATTTTGGCGGCATTCAGGACGCTTTCTTGACGGAGATGAAACCGGACGGTAGCGCTTTAATCTACTCCACTTACATCGGGGGTACGGGGACCGACTTTGGCGCAGCCTTGGCGCTCGATTCGTCGGGGAACGCCTACGTGGCGGGGTCCACCAATTCAACGGACTTTCCTACCCTGAATCCTCTTCAGCTCGGGAATGCGGGTAGTTATGATGCATTCGTGACGGAGGTCAGCCCTACCGGGGCGTTGGTGTATTCCACCTACCTTGGCGGTTCGGGAGCCGATAATGGCATCGGCATTGCGGTAGACAGTACTGGGAACGTGTACATCTGCGGCTACACCTACTCATCTAATTTCCCCACCCAGAATGCGCTGCAAAGCTCGCTGGCTGGAGGCTCCGATATTTTTGTTACAAAGTTTATGCCGGGCTCCAGCGCCTTGCTGTTCTCCACTTATTTGGGCGGATCATCCATCGACCGAGCTCTTGCTATGATCGTGGATTCCAGCGGAAATATTTACCTGACCGGCGACACCCAGTCCAAGAATTTCCCTGTGACGACCAACGCATATCAGTCCACGCTTCTGGGCACCGACAATGCCTTTTTGACGAAGGTTGCCCCAGGGGGCACCTCCTTGGTTTTTTCCACGCTTTTAGGGGGCAGCGGAACTGACCAGGCAACCGCGATGACGTTGGACTCCGCGGGGAACATCTACATCACGGGCTTTACGCAGTCGGACGATTTTCCCCGGCTGGATTCTTTTCAGAATGCGCTGGGCATATCCGGTGCGGGGACTTGCGGGTCAACGAACCTCGAGAATCTCCCCATCAATACTCTCTGCGCAGACGCCTTCGTAGCTGAATTCTCACCCTCGGGAATTCCTGTATACTCTTCGTACCTGGGGGGAAGCGGCACGGATTCCGGCCAAGGCATTGCCGTGGACTCCTCGGGCACGACTTACGTGGTGGGCCAAACCTTCTCGGCGAACTTTCCCGCCACTGCCGAGTCCTCCCCCGCCGCCACTTCGAGCAATCCCTCCACCACCGCGGCCTACCAGTGGCTTTTCGGAGGCTCGAGCACCTTCAGCAATGCCTTCCTGACCAGGATCAGTCCCAAGGCTTTTCCTTCCGTGGCGCTGATTCCCCAGCAGATTAACTTTGGGAATGAGCCGCTCGGGCTCACCAGCACTCCGGTCACGGTCACGCTGACCAACGAGAGTAGCTCCGCGTTGAGTATCACCGGCACCACCATCGGTGGGGACTTCCAGCAGACTAACACCTGCGGAACTTCCGTTCCTGGGGGGGCAGGCACGTGCACCATCCAGGTTACTTTTACGCCCACCTCGGCAGGGCTTCAGACCGATCAGCTCACCATTACCGACAACGCGGATCTGCTGGGTAACCCGGTCACCCAAGCTATTACGGTCACGGGAAACGGCGTCCTTCAGGGGGGGTCATTACTCCTCTCCCCCACCTCTCTGACGTTTCCAGCGCAAACCGTCAACACCACCAGCTCCAATCAGTCGGCTCTTCTAATTAATAACGGCAATCAAGCCGTCACCATTACCGGCATCTCCACCAATGGCCCTTTCGGACAATCCAATAACTGCGGAGCCAACCTTCCCACTGTACCCGCGACGCTGAACGTGGGCCAAACTTGCACCATTGAGATCAGCTTTACTCCCACCACCACGGGGAGTATCAGCGGCAGTATCATAATCTCGTCGACCGCGGTCAACACCGCAACGCTGCAACTGACGGGCACAGGGAGCCCAAACTTTGCGCTTTCCTCCAACGCCCGATCGAGTGTTATTCTCATCGGCTCTACGACTGCGACTTTTACCGTCTCCGCGACGGGCCCTAGTACGCTCCAGGGCACCATCGGACTGTCTTGCGGCAGTGGCGCCACGTGTAGCTTTAGTCCGGGTTCCATTTCACCCGGGCAATCAAGCACCCTCACCGTTTCGGGCCTTTCGTCAACCTCGGCGAATCCTTTGAACTTTACGGTCAACGGTAGCATCTCCGGGGAGACCTCCAGCCTTTCTCTGGCGATCTTTTTTGCCGACTACTCGCTGGCGGCGACGCCTTCCGGCACCACCGTGACAGCAGGCAACAATGCCACCTATACACTCACCATTACGCCCACGAATGGATTCAACAATTCTGTGCTCTTGAGCTGTCCCCCTGCTGCCCCGGGTATCCCTGTGGGAACAGTATGTTATTGGAACCCCCCTATCTTAACACCGTCGGGGGTGACGGGAACGACGGCCACCAGCACGCTGACGATTACCACAACGGCCCAATCAGGGCTCTTTCACCCTCCGCCCCCGCCCCGTATTCCGCCCGGATTGGCGCGGTGGATTCTTCTTTTGGCCCTGCTGGCGTTGCTGGGCACGATCGCCACAGGTTTTGGCAGGTCCCAGCCATGGATGAGGCCCCGCTTAAGGTTGGTAGTTCTATTGGTCGCGACGGTTTTGGTTGCCTTGGGAGTGGGATGCGAGAACTATGTAAATCCGATCAATATCAATCCTGTGGTGACGGGGACACCCTCTGGCACCTATAGCATTGTGATGACCGGAACCCTGGGAAACGGCAGCGGTGTTACGCGGACAACCACGGTGAACCTATCGGTTCTACCCTGATTCTAGCGGCAGCGCTGGCTGGCCCTCGTCCCGCCGCCGTAGGGCGTTGGACGAATGGAACAGAATCTAAAGAATTGGGATTATCTCCGAGGAGGACTGTCGTGATTGCAAGGAGCGGCACTGCAACCTGCGCCCCAGGCGCAAACCCCAGCGCCATGAAGAGAGGCCGGCGCCTCCCGTATGGCTTGCTGTTGATTGCACTCTTGGTTGGCGCGGCCATTCTGCAAAAGGACGGAGGCGCGGGATTCCCCACGGCCCCGCCTCGCTCTAACGCCCAATGGGCCCACCTCTACGCGGCTTTGCCGCTGAGTTTCGAGGCGAACCGTGGGCAAACCGACCCGAGCGTGAATTTCCTCTCGCGAGGCCGAGGATATGCTTTGTTCCTGACCGGCCGCGAGGCCGTGTTGACGCTCCAGAAACCCGTCTCCACCGCCGACCGGGAGAAACCACCGGCTACGGCCGCCGCGCTCCGGCTCCAGTTGCTGGGCGCGAATGCCCACGCCATCGTTTCCAGTCAAGACGAGTTGCCCGGCAAAGCCAACTACTTCCTGGGCAACGACCCCAGCAAGTGGCGCAGCAACGTTCCCACCTACGCAAAGGTAGGGTACAAAGGCGTTTATCCCGGCGTCGACCTGGTTTATTACGGCACCCAGGGAGGAGAACTTGAGTATGACTTTGTCGTGGCGCCGGGCGCTGACCCCAAAGCCATCGCGCTGGGGATCGAAACGCAGGGACCTGCCCCGCTCCGCATCGACTCGCAGGGTGACCTCGTCGTCCGCCTGGCGAGCGGCGATGTGCAATTACACAAGCCCGTTGTTTACCAGACAGAAGCGGGCAGTTCGCAACGGACTACGGACCACGAACCACGGATACCCGTCGAGGGACATTACGCCCTGGACGCCCAGAACCACGTTCGCTTCGAGCTGGGCCCCTATAACCACAACCGGCCGCTGGTCATTGACCCGGAGCTCATTTACGCCACCTACTTGGGCGGCAGTGGAGGCGACATCGGTTACGCCATCGCCGTTGACTCCAATCTCGACGCTTACATCGCCGGCGTCACGAACTCTTCCAACTTCCCCTTCAGCGGCTCAGCCTTTGGGACCAGTTACAAAGGAAATGGCGACTGCTTCGTGACCAAACTCAATTCCGCCGGAACCGCGTTTCTCTATTCCACCTATGTGGGCGGCAGCGGGACCGATACCGCCACCGCCATAGCGTTGTATAATGGAGCCGCCTTCATCACCGGTTATACCAGCTCTACTGACTTCCCCGTCCAAGCCCCGGCAGGCAGTGGCACTCCGGAACCTTTCCAAATGAATTATGGCGGCAATACCGACGCCTTCGTCACCCAGCTCAATACGACCGGCAGCGCCCTGGTTTATTCCTCGTATTTGGGCGGCAGTGGCGCCGACTTCGGTCAGGGAATCGCCGTCAACCCCTCCACCGGCTTCGCTTACGTTACGGGCTCGACCCAGTCAACGAACTTTCCCACCACGGCCGGCGCTTTCCAACCGAACCTCAAAGGGTCGCAGAATGCCTTTGTCACCGAGGTGAATTTCACGGGTGAGGCGCTTCTTTATTCCACCTATCTGGGAGGATCGCAAGCGGATGTCGCGCAAAGCATCCAGCTTGATAATTCCAGCCCCCCCAATATGTATATTGCGGGCTACACCTTCTCGTCGAACTTTCCCACAGTCTCGCCCATACAAGGAAAGGTCGGGAGCGGAGCGAATGTCTTTGTTTCCAAGCTGAACGGCGCAGGCTCAGCCCTGACTTTCTCGACCTATTTGGGGGGCTCAGGCGATGATCGCGCCTATGGGCTTGCCTTGGACGGCTCCCAAAACGTTTACATCACGGGCGGGACGACTTCGACGAATTTTCCCACCACCAGCGGCGCCTTTCAGCCCTCGCTGCATGGCTCTTCCGATGCCTTCATCTGCAAACTGAACTCCGCGGGGTCCTCCCTGATCTACTCGACATATTTGGGGGGCAGCAATGCCGATCAGGGAACCGGCATTGCGGTGATTCCCAGTGGGGCGTCCGCCGGAGCGGCCTTCGTCACGGGCTACACGGAATCCACGGACTTCCCCACGCACAATCCGGTACAAGCCATTCTGGGACTCAGCAGCATCACCACCTATTGCGGGACGGCTCCCTGCGCCGACGCTTTCGTCACCGAGCTCAATGCCGCAGGAAACGCCTTGACCTACTCCACTTACCTGGGTGGCAATGGCGCCGACTTCGGCCAAGCCATCGCGCTGGATAGCACCGGAGACCCTTACGTCACCGGCAGCACCGATTCGACTAACTTCCCAGCCATTTATGGGGGCTCTTATAAGTCCACCCTGACCGGCACGGTCGGCAACGCATTTGTCGCCAAAATCGATTCCGCCAATAACACCAATATCTCTATCGTGCCTTCCACCGTGAACTTCGGCAACGAGACCATCAGCGTCGCTTCTCCCCAGCAGCAGATTACCATCGTCAACCCGAGCACGGCGCCCCTGACGATTACCTCGATTCTCGTCGGACCCGTGGGCTTATCCACGACCGTATTTACGGAAACGGACAACTGCCTGGGTACGATCCCCCCAAACGGCGACTTTTGCACAATGGAAGTGACCTTTACGCCCAACAGCACCGGCTCAGTTACCGATCAAATCACCCTCACCGACAATGCCGGAGCAATCCCTGGCACCCAACAGACTATTACGTTGACGGGAAGCGGGGTGACGGCGGCTACTGCGGTCACGGTTCAACCCACCAGCCTTTCCTTCTCCAGTCAGAGTGTGGGGACCATAAGCTCGCCCCAACAAGTCGCCGTTACCAATACCGGCTCACAAACCTTAAATATTTCGAAAATCTCGGTGGGAACGAGCACGGACTACTCCGAAACCGATAATTGCCTCTCCGCGCCGTATAATGGCTCCCTGGCCATAAACCAGAGCTGCACGATCAACGTGTCGTTCACTCCCACGGCCACCGGCACCCGAGCGGCCACTTTGAGCATCAGTGACAACGCCACGGGCAGTCCGCAGGTGGTGGCGCTTACGGGAATAGGCGCCGCGGCCTTCACCCTCTCCTCCCCCAATGCTGTAAACCCCACGATAATCGGGAGCACCCAGACAACCTTCACCATTGAAGCGAACGGGCCCACCGGGGCCAACGCTTTTACCGGCGCCATCACTCTGGCCTGCTCCGCCGGCACCACCTGCAATTTCGTCCCGCCCACCATTTTTGCCAGCGGGGGCAGCGGTTCCACGAGTGTCATGACCATCAGCAACCTCACGACCTCGCTTTCCAACCCTTATCTCTTCACGGTGACCGGAACCAGCGGCTCGCAGACGACCACCCTGCAGCTTAGTCTCGGGTTCTCGGACTATACCCTGACGGCTAGCCCTTCGAGTGCCACCGAGCCGGCGGGCACCCCAGCAGCCTTCAAGATTTTCGTCAATCCCTTGAACGGCTTTGGTTCGAGCACGGTATCCAGCGGTCAGCAAGTCCAACTGCTTTGCTCTTCGGGGCTGCCGGTCGATGCCACCTGCACCTTTACCCCCAATTCCACCGTCACGCCCAATGGCATCAGCCCCAGCAGTGTCAACCTGACCATCAACACGGTGAAGTATGTCCCTCCCACGCATACTCTGCCTCGCTTCCCCAATGGCAAGCTTCCGCCGTTGATTTTCGGGCTCCTCAGCCTTGCCGGGCTGGCGTCCCTGGCACTGGGCAACAGACGCCGGGCCCGCCGCGGATGGCTTGGGTCGGGCTGGCTGGGGGTACGCCTGGCCACGCTCAGTCTGATCCTGGCATTCAACCTGGCGCTGGCAGCCTGCCGCGCGCCCACGCTGGTAACGGCTGGGTCGCCCACCGGGGGCTACACCGTTACCGTCTCCGGCACGTTGGTTTCCAACACGGCGGTGGTGCGCTATACGACTTTGGCCTTGGCCGTGACTCAGTCGGCGCCTTAAACTGCGCACATGAAAGCAGTATATCTTACCGGTTTGAGGCAAATGGAGCTGCGCCAGGCGCCGACGCCTCGCCTGGGCGGGCCGCGCGACGTCTTGCTGCGGGTTGACACGCTGGGCGTGTGCGGATCAGACATCCACTACTACACGCAGGGGAAAATCGGATCGGGTGAAGCGCTGTTTCCGCAACTCCTCGGCCACGAGCTCGCCGCGACCGTTGTAGAAGTCGGCGCGGAGGTCAAGAGCCTCCATCCTGGCCAGCGGGTAGCCGTTGACCCGCTGGTGGCTTGCGGCGAATGTGACCAGTGCCGCGCCGGACGCCCGCACACCTGCCGCAAACAACAATTTCTGGGCAATCCCGGACAGTTGCCCGGCGCGCTGGTGGAGTACCTGGTGATGCCCGCCGCCTGTTGCAGCCCGGTTCCCGACTCGCTCAACGACGATCAGGCCGCGCTGGTCGAACCGCTTTCCATTGGCGTGTACGCCGCGCAATTGGCCCAACTGAAGCCCGGGGCGCGCGTGGCCGTTGTCGGCACAGGCCCCATCGGTTTGTGCACCCTGCTGGCGGTTCGCGCTCAGACGCAGGCCTCCGTTTACGCCACCGATCTGGTGGACGAGCGCCTGGCGGTGGCGCGCGCCTGCGGGGCGGCCTGGACCGGCAATCCCCGGCGGGAAGACGTGGTGGCAGCCATCCGTCACCTCGAGCCCCTGGGCATGGACGCGGTGTTTGAATGCGCGGGTGAGCAGGAGGCAATCGATCAGGGTCTCGAACTCCTGAAACCCGGCGGCACGCTGCTCATCGTCGGCATTCCCGAACTTGATCGCATCAGCTTGAACATCAATCTGATGCGCCGGAACGAGTTGCGCATCATCAACGTGCGCCGCCAAAACCATTGCGTGGAACGCGCCATCGAACTCATCGCCGAAGGGCGCACCGACGTCCGGCCCCTGGTCACCCACCATTTCCCCTTGGAAGAAACCGCCCGCGCCTTCGAACTCGTCAGCGCGCGCAGCGACGGCGTGGTGAAAGCCATCATCCGCATCTCACCGGAAGAATAACGCCCCTTGGCCACGGTCGGCGAAATTGTGCTGCCACCCCATTCTTGGAAACCTGGAGGGATCGACCGTCCCTGCCTTTCAGAATCTCAGCCGTTTTCGTATTCTATTGTGCGCAGAGAATGACGCGGCTTATACTCCCCACTCATCGGTCAAGGCTAGGAGTGAGTTGATGCAAGAATTGGGGAAGCCATTGGCCGTCTAGATCCTAAATCCTGCCTTGGAGAGAATCATGCCCTTTGCGCTTGACCGTTTCCGCGGGATCTTTCCCGCCGCACTTACCATGTTCGACAAGGACAACAACCTTGACGAGGAAGCCACGGCGCGCCATTGGGATTGGCTCATCACCCGGCAGAGCGCCGACGGGCTGGTGATCACCGGAACCAGCGGCGAATTCATTGCCTTGAAGGACGAGGAACGCCTGCGCCTGTTCCGCCTGGCCCAGAGTGTGGTGCAAAAGCGCGTGCCCGTCATTTTCGGCTCGGGCCACTACAGCACTAAGCTCACCATCGAGATTTCCGAAGAGGCCCAGAAGTACGGAGCAGATGCGTTGATTGTGATTCTTCCCTATTATCAGCGCCCGAGCAAGGCGGCTGTCCTGGAGCATTACCGTCGCGTCCGCAAGGCCACCCATCTTCCCATCATGCTCTACAACAACCCGCACAACTCCGCTTGTGTTGAGCTGACCCCTCGCGAGATTGCGCAACTGGCTGATGAGGATGTTTTGCATATGGTTAAGTCGACGTTCGGAACCGTGGAGCCAGTGCACGACTTGAGCTACCTGGTGGGCGATCGCATGGCCATTTTTTACGGGTCCTTCCTGGCGGCTTATGAAGGCCTGTGCGCCGGGGCGCACGGGTGGATCAGCGGGGTCCTGAATATCTGTACCCCAGCGGCCAAGGCCATGTACGACGCGGTGGTGGTCCGCAATGATGCCCGAACGGGCTTGGCGATTTGGAAGAGAATTCTTCCCCTCGTGCATCTTTACACGCATCAACAAATTGGCCCGGTGAGCGACCTGGCAGCTTATCGCTCCATCTTGAATTCCTGGGGGCTGCACGGCGGTTATTGCCGCGATCCCTTCTTTCCTTTGGATCAGGCGCAGGAGAAAAAGCTCTTTGCGATTCTGGAAAGGACCGGCTGGAATGACCCGGATCATGTCCTGGATGGCGTGTAGTAGCCATTCCCATGGGCAAATGGTCCTCAGGATTTCCGTGCCGGCATCATCCACTGGTTGAAAGCCATGACCCTTAAAGTTGCCATGATCGGCTATGGCGCGGTGGGTTCCATCCACGCGGATAAGTTGGCGGCCGAACCCGGGGTGGAATTGAGGGCGGTTTACGGCCCTAAACCCGAGAAAGCATCCTCCTTTGCTTCCACCCATGGAATCAAGGACGCCTGCGCGACCCTTGCCGAGGCCGTCGCCGGCGTAAACGTTGCGATCGTCTGCTCTCCCTCGGCGCTGCACTTTCAGCAGGCGTGCGAATGCCTCGAGCGCGGAGTGCACACGCTGGTGGAGTTGCCCCCCTGCCAGACCGCCGCGGAAGCAGAGGCTCTCGGGGAATTGGCGCGCCGGCGCGGAGTCTTGTTGGGATGCGCCCACACCAGCCGCTTCCTGGCTCCCTATGCGCGGATTCGCGAAAGCATCCGCGCCAACGTTTTAGGTCCCCTCCAGGAGTTTAGCTATACGCGCCATCACCACCTCCGCGAGCGAAGCTGGGCGGACAATGCCCTGCTGCATCATGCCGCGCACCCTGTGGACATTTTGCTTGACTGGTGCGGCGGCCTGGAACCACGGGGCTGCGTGGCGCTGCCGGATGCCCTGCATGCCCAGACGGTGGCCCTGCTGGGAAGACTTCCCTCCGGCGGCCCCGCCACCATTTCCGTCACTTACAGGTCGCGGTTGCCTCACGTCCGCATGTTAGTTGTGGGAGAGCATCACACCCTGGAAACGGACGGCTTCACCTATTTCCGGTCTGACCTGGCGGACCTGCATTTCGCAGGGAACGCACAGCAGGTTTACGAGCAGGCCATCCGCGATCAGGATGTGGAGTTCCTGCGCGCTTGCCAGGGCCAAGGGGGGTTCGTGCCGTGGGAAGAAACCCTTAAGCTCATCCACACGATGGATCGATTTCAAGCCCTCGCGGGCACAACCTGATTCGGCACGGGTTGAGCCACTGCAATCACGAGAAAAGGACGCAAGCTTAGACCGCCATGAGCCGGATCACCGGGATGAGGATCGGGCGGGGTGATGCGCGTTTGAGGGAATGCCATATTTCGGGTTCCGGTATAACATGGGAATTTAACCATGCGTATTGAGTGCGAATAGACCATGGCGTAACGCCGACTGAGGTAACGATGAAAGTAACCGATATTAAAGCGCACGTGGTGAGGCTGAACTTCTGTAACACCGTGATCGTGCAAGTGGAAACAGATGAGGGAATCACCGGTGTCGCCGAAGCTCTCATGAAGCGGAAGTCGCAAACCATCGCGCAATCGATCCTCGAGCTGAAGCGCTACCTGGTGGGGAAAGATCCCACAGAGATTGAAACCCATTGGGAGCGCATGTATCGCGACTCCTTTTGGGTGGGCGGGCCGATGCATTGCACTTCGATCAGCGCTGTGGACTGCGCCTTGTGGGATATTCTGGGCAAATCTGCCGGGTTGCCGGCGTACAAGTTGTTGGGAGGACCGACGCGCCGGCAGGTGCCGGTTTACTGCCACTGCCCGGCGGGGGAGACGCCCGAGGTATTTGCCCAAAACATCAAAGCGAGCAAAGCACGTGGCTACCGCGCCGCCAAAACCACGTTGCCGCTTTTCTACGGCGCCAAGCACTCTAGCGACCGTAGCCGCTCCCCGGGCAGCGCTTATTCCGGCACCCACGGGGAGGTTGATGCCCGCTGGAAGGAGACCGAGTTGCTCGACCCCTCGATCTTCGGGCGCATTCGCGAGTTCCTGCTGGCGGCGCGGGAAGCGGGTGGCCCGGAATTCGGAATCGCGGTTGACTGCCACGGGCGATTGAATCCGAAACAGGGTATCCGCTTGTGCCGCGAACTGGAAGACCTGAACCTGCTGTTTCTGGAAGAACCTGTGCCACCGGAGGGCGTGGAGGAGTTGTGCCTGGTGCAACGCGAGACGGCCATCCCCATTGCCGCGGGAGAGCGATGGGCCACGATCTACGGAGTGCGCCCGTTCCTGGAAAAACATGCCGTCGACATTCTGCAATGTGACATTGTTAATTGTGGCGGCATCACGGGACTGAAAAAGATCGCAGCCCTCGCCGAGGCCCATTACGTGGGCATGGCCCCGCATAATCCCAACGGGCCGGTCGCCACCATGATCAATCTCAACTACGCAGCGATGATTCCCAATTTCCTTATCCTGGAAACCGTGGGCTCCGAGGCCGACGAAAGGATTGCCGGCGAGTTCCTCAAGAACCCCATCCGTATGGAAAACGGCTATATGCCCCTGCCCTGCGGTCCCGGCTTTGGCTTTGAACTCAACGACCAAGCCCTCCAGACGCGCCCCCCCGTCGCCGAAGAGGGCACCCGTTAGGCCGGTTACGGCCGTCCCGCGCGGCGCAAAAGGTTGAATTTGTGACCGCATCATGGGAATCTACTTGTCGACCCTGAAGTAAGCAACCAGACCTGCGCCGCCATGGAAGATAAATCCTCCCAGCGTTTTTCCTCCCGAACGTTTTGGATCTGCATTTTGTTATTTGCCGCTACGGCGATTATCTATGTCGATCGCCAGGTCATGGCGTTGACCGCCGAGAAAATCATTGCCGAATTTGGGATCGATCAGCAGCAATGGGGAAAGGTCCTCGCCACTTTCCGTTACTCGTACGGAATCGTTCAGCTCGTGGGCGGATTCTTGGTGGATGCCTACGGGCCCGTAATCGTGTTTCCCGCCGCCAGCGGCCTTTGGGCCCTGGGGGGATTATTGACCGGTCTGGCCACTAGCGTGGCTATGCTCGCCGGATGCCGCGCCCTGCTGGGCATCGGTGAGGCGTTCAATTGGCCCTCGGCGCTCAAAGTCACCAACGCTCTCGTTTCTCCGGAAGAGCGCCCCCTGGCCAACGGAATCTTTAACAGCGGGGCGGCGGTGGGCGCCTTGCTCGCCCCGATCATCGTGACGCTGATTACCGTGTACTTTAGCTGGCGAGCCGCGTTCGTGGCCACCGGGACGCTCGGCGGAATCTGGGTGATCGTCTGGCTGTTTTATACGCGCGGCAGCTCTGCGCAACTCAAGGGGAGCCCCATCGCACTCCATGATGTTCTGCCCGTCGTCCTTCACCTCCTCCGCCGGCGGGGATTCTGGATGCTGGCCCTGGCGGGAATGACCATCAACACCGTCAACTATTACCTGGCGGATTGGGTCCCCCTCTATCTGAAGACCACGCGACATTTCAGCTTTGCGGCGGGAAATATCCTCTCCATCGTGGTCTATGGCGGGGTTTCAAGCGGAAACATCCTGGCGGGTCTGTTCGTTCGCAACGTCGTGGCGAAAGGGCTGAGCGTTTCCACCGCCAAGCGCTGGGCCATGCTCATCAGTTGCGCGTTGATGGGTGCCGCGGCCATGGCGGGCCTCACTCCCTTTCGTTACCTGGCCGTGGCCCTGTTGGCGCTTACCGGAATGGGAACGGGCGGGCTCCTGGTTATTTACATTACCCTGGCCCAAGATCTTACCCCCCGCCATGTGGGGATGACCTCAGGGCTTCTTGGCGGCCTGAGCAATCTTGCCTATGGTTTCCTCAGCCCCTATGTGGGAATGCTGGCCGACCTTCATATGAACTCGCTGACACTCGTTCTGATGGGCACGCTGCCCTGGGTGGCCTTCTTCGCCCTCTTCTGGGCCATCCCGAAGGAAACGTCATGATCGATGCCTACACTCATCTCGATGTCACTTGCGCGGACCCGATTGCGGATATGAAAGCGCGCATGGCCCACGCGGGAGTCGAAGGCGCGCTGGCGGTGGAAACCTGGAAGGGTGATAACCTTCCCTGGCTCCAAGAGATGATGGCAGAGCCCTCGCCACAGTTTCGCGTGGTACCGTGCTTCCGGCCGGATCAGCGGCGACCTTCCCGCGACGTTTTCCAGAATGGCGCGGTCATGGGTCTGCGCGTAAGAACCACGGATCTGCACGAATTGCAAGACGGGGCAATCTGGCTCGCAGCTTCCGGGAAGTGGCTGGTGCCTCACGCCGAAAACGGCATTGGACCTTTGGCAAAGGAACTGCTCGCTCTCGCTCAGCGCACGCCGGGCTTGCAGATTTATCTACCCCATCTCGGATGGCCCCGGCAAAATGCAATCGACGACCTGGAATGGGAAGCAGCAGTCTCTGAACTCCACGAGATTCCGGGCATGGTGGCGGGCATTTCCGCGATAGCCCATTTTTCACGAGAACCTTTCCCCCATCCGGATGTCGAGGATTTCGCGGCGCGCTTGATCGAGATATTCGGACCCGCGTCCGTCGTGGCGGCAAGTGATTATCCGCTGTTTGAGAAAAACCTGTATACCGAGTACATGCAACTTGCGCAGTCATGGGCTCGCCGCGCCGATGCCCGGTGGTCGCCGCGTTTCGAGCGGGCTTTTGACCGTGACGGAGGAGAAAAGATTCCATGAGCGGAGAGATCAAGCAAGGTGACAAGAAGAAACTGGGATTCATCGGTGTCGGCGTCATGGGCGAGCCGATGGCATCGAACCTTTTGCGGGCTGGATTTGAGCTGACCATCTTTGACCGGACGCGCAGCAAGTGTGAAAAGCTCGTCCCCTTGGGCGCGAGCATTGCCGATTCCTCCCGCCAAGTCGCGGCAGCAAGCGAAATAGTGATCACCATGGTGCCTGATACAGCCACGGTTGAACAGGTGCTGTTTGGCGAGGACGGCGTCGCCGCTGGTTTGAAGCCCCGCGCTGTAGTGATTGATATGAGCACGATTTCTCCCCTCGCCACCATGGAGTTTGGAAAGCGTGTGGCGGCCTTGGGATGCGAAATGCTCGACGCGCCGGTGAGCGGCGGCCCCAAAGGTGCAATCGCAGGAACGCTGGGAATCATGGTGGGCGGCCCCCGCGAGGTTTTCGATCGGTGCCTCGCCGTCTTTCAGGCCATGGGCAAAACCATTACCTACACCGGCCCTCTGGGCAACGGACAGAAGACCAAGCTGGTAAACCAGCTTGTGGGCGCTACCAACCTTTTGGGGGCAGTCGAGGGTTTGCGGCTGGCGCGCAAGGCGGGCCTGGATGTGCCCACCACTTTGGAGGCCGTCATGAGTGGAGTGGCCAATTCCTGGATGCTGGCGAACCTCATCCCCCTGATCTTGAAAGAAGACTTTGCTCCCGGCTTCAGCATCCGCTTGCAACATAAAGATCTCAAACTTCTCACCGATTGGACCGCCAGCCTGGGTGGCGACTTCCCTGCCGCACAGATGGTCTTCGCGCTCTTCTCCCGGGCGATGGAGATGGGCCTGGAAAGTCAGGGCAACCAGGGCCTTATCAATATCTGGGAACAATAGACCGTAAAGCGCCTGCACGGACTCGCCGACCCTTCTTCCCCCCTCATGTCGCCGCAGGAAACCGTCGATAAGAACAACGGAGGCACAGCGCGGCGTAGCCGCAAACAACGCCTCTCGTAGGGGTATCCCTCGTGGGTGCCCTTGAGGAGGGCACGCTGATCGCTTGAATTCCGGATGATGAACAGAAATCAGGCCAAAGTGAGTTGGCCCAAAGTCGTGGCTAGGCGTGGATTATTGCCCCCGGCCGGCCCCGGATTCGAAAAACCGGTCCAGCTCGCCTTCCACCAACTGGAGTGTCTCTTCGCACTCCAGCACGAGGGACTTCATTCTGTCCCAACGCAAATGGAACACATAGCTGTGGCGGAAAAAATGGCGAAAATCCAGATAAGCATCCAGCCGTTCTACCAGGGGCTGAGAAATGGCCGCCGGCCCGGTTCTTCCCGGCTGGGCCATCAAATCCAGAAGTTCGCGGTGCCACGCCTGGCCTTGGGGCGAGCGGTCGTAACATTCTGCGGCAATACGCTTAAAGATGTTTTCAACGCCGTTATAGAAGGAGTGAAGCATGGCGGCAAGCGCGGAAAGCTCGTGATCATTCGGAGGGTTCGACGCGCACTTTTGGAGAAGCGGGCGATAATGCTCCAGCAGGTGCTGTAACTGTCGCCGCTCGACCGCCCACTTCCCCCGCAAATCATCCCACACGCAAGAGCTCCTGGTGGCGTTTCAGGTATTCCGTGAAAGGGTTATCCTCATCCAAATCGACAAGATCAACCTGCCGTCCCAAAGCCCGGCTGGCTATTCCCATGGCGCGGAAAAAGACCTCGGGCGGCAAGCCCGAGACCGCCAGGTCAACGTCGGAGTCAGGGCGCATCTTCCCCTTGCTTGCCGAGCCGAAAACGTACACTTCCTTGGCTCCGGCGGCCTTCAGCGCCGATGCCGCCTTGTCAACTAATCCCTTCATTTCTTCGGTCATGGTGTCCTGCCTGACCATAGTATGGCAAACCGCGCCGCCTCCGTCGAGACAAGAATGTGCAGTCAGATCCCTCCCCTTGCCGTCGTCGATGATGGCACGCGCGGGTAATGCTTGGACGACGCGATCGTAGGGTTGCCTGAACAGTGGCCTATCCCGAATGGGAATCTCATCTGGGTCTGGCTCTTCCACGTCTTTGTCGGCTTCGTAAATCGGGTCCGTGTCGCTCATGATCTCCCTTCGGGCTGCCTAGAGGGTTCGATGGGTCTGACGAGATCCAAGAAGACATACTTGATTGGTACTGCTGTGGCTGTGACCATGAAGGCCCTTCCCTGTTCCCGAGTATATAAGCGTCGGAGTTCAGGAACAACCTCGCGTACCGCTAAGCGGTCCATCAGACAGAAACGTTTTTCAAACCCAGCGGCGATCCGGCGTTTCCCAAGTGGACCACGTGCTTGCATATAAGCGCCTAGAAGGTCTGCCGATTTGGCAGGTTGGCGCGAACTTTTGTTATTTCGGGGGGCTGCGATTTCCGGAAGGGACTCGTGGGGAAAACAAAAAAAGTCCGAAGTCCGGGGTCACAAGATCAGTGACGAGTGAAGAGCGACGATTGACGAAAAACAGGACGCAGGTGTCAGGGGTCAGGGGTTGGGGGGTCGGGGATTAGGGGCTGGGGGCTGGAATTGGAGATGGCAGATTCAAGATTCAAGAGTGGCGATCGAGGTATGGGGCGCCGCGCGAGGGATGGGAGATGGCAGATTCAAGATTCAAAAGTGGCGCGGTAAACCCGCCGCCGCGAAAAGCTCTGCATGAAGCTGCTCGCTGCCTACTGTTTGCCGTCTACTGTCTACTGTCCGCCGCCTTCTGCCTACTGCCCTGAACCGTCTGCGCCAGCGTGCCTCTTGCGGCAAAGCGGCCGCGTTTTCCAGCGACTGACTTCACGCGATGGTTCGAGGCGCCTGGTCGACGGCGTGCTGTACCTGCTGCCGCCGCGGCCGTATTCACCAACATTCGGAGTGCCCTGTTCACCGACTGCGAGTCAGGGAAGACGTCCGCTAATTCATGCTCGATCAACACAAGGTTGGTCCCGGCAGTTGCCTCCCGGTAGTACTTGCCGCAAACTCCTCCCTTTAATTGCGAGAGGTCATACTCCAGCCTCAAATCGTCATTAATTCCCTTCGCCGACGCCTTCTTCATATTGCTCGCTTTCAGCCGCGAGTGGCGCGAACGGGCTTGGGATTCTTGGCACGGCGCGGGGCACGGTTGGTCGACTGCACTGCCTTGTCAGGCGGGATGTCGGAAGGGATGTTCGTCCGGGCAAGCTGCAAGAGCAGCCGCAAGGCTTGATTGACCGAGGCTGAATCGGCGAACGCTCTGGCCACATCGGGCTCGAGAAACACCACATTTGTGCCGGTGCGGTAAGCCTCATAGTGCTTCCCACGAACGCCCTGGGAAAAATCCTACTCGCGTCGCATTGCGTCGTTATCGTTTTGGTGAGCGTGTCGATTCATACTGTCTCCGTTCTCTGGGGGTCGCTTCACGGGCGTTGATGATTCGGGTTCGCCCTTCGGGTTCAGTGTACGCGACCACGAGCAGGCGTGCTGTGCTGGCCTACTTTCTAGCGAGGCATTTCGTCCCCTTCGCGGGGCGGTTTTCCGCGCCGGCGCCGCATGATCTTGTCGAAGGCCTTGAAGTCCGCCCGCGCTTTCCGATCCTCGAAATACCGGGCAGTGCGCAAGGCCGAGACCTTTTCCGCCACCGCCGTGGCCACGAATTGGTTGATGCTGGTTCCGTCCTCCTTGCTCAACCGCTCGACGGTTTCCTTGAGCGACCGGGGCAGTCGCAGCGGATAAGTTTTGATTGCGCTCATGGCTTAATCCTCCGAATCGCTTCGCGCGGAAGCATGATTTCAACTCCAAATTGCGCCGGAACCGTTCCGAAATCCCGCACGTTGAACGTCACCAAGGCGTCGGCTCGACCGTTGATGGCCGCTTCCAACACCATTTCATCGCTCGGATCACGAAGCTGAGGCCGCCAGAGAAAATGGGTCGTCACCGCCTCGGCGAGGGCCACGAGTGCCGTGAGAAAGATCTTCACCTCGCGCTCTGACAGCCCTGCGGCCAGACGGTGCTCCGTCCGGCTTATGACAGCTTCGTATTCCAAAGCCAGGGGCATGCTCGCAAGCAGCGTCGCCCGGCCCTGCCTTGCCGCCCGCAGAATTGCCGCCGACGCTCCGCGCGGGCTGCGCATCGCCGCTACCACCGTATCGGTGTCTAAAACTACCCTCACGCTTTCCACAATATCATATCATGGGTGATATCACAATGGCATGATACTGGAGAGCAAGTGTTGCGCGGGCCCGTCCGGGGGGAGGGCAGAAGTAAAGTGGCGAGTCTCGAGTGGCGAGCGACGAGAAACAGGGGTCAGGGGTTGGGGATTAGGGGCTGGGGGCTAGGGACTGGAATGGGAGATTGCGGATTCAAGATTCAAAGTGGCGGGGTAAAGCGTAGCCGAACCACCGCGGCATTTCGAACTGCGGGCATAGGAACAGTGACAAGGGGCACAAACAAGAGTCGGGGGTCCCGTTGATTTCAGGGCTGGTTCGGGGGCGAGGTCGGGGCTGGACGCGTTCGGCGAGGCGTCGCGCCCGCGGGAGGACGCAGAATGATCGGAGGTGTGCTTGGAACCACCCGTTGGTCGACATATTCTAACAGGCTTTTCTTGAGGTTCTGTACCTCTGCCGAAAGCAAAACGTCGGCGGGGAGGTCCTGAAAGCGCCTTTCAATAGTCGCTTTGAGGTCCTGACGGAGTCCCAGCGCTTGTTTGTCGAGGTTATCCTGGGTAGCGCGATTCAGGTGATCCATTGTGTCGTTCAGCCTCACCAACTCATCATGATTAAGTTTGGATTGCAGAGCCGCATAGTCATACGAGTTGTAAATCGGACCGGTGCACTGGACCATTTCATAGGTCCAGTCTTCGGTGGCGTCAATCGGAGTATGCGTAAGCCTCCCTTCGCAGACGTACCCGCCCCTGCCCATGCGGATCGACTGGTTCGGTTCGGCCACCACCCGGATTTCTTGTGCGCGCAGAGTTCCGGTATTCAACAGACAGAAGAGTGCAACAGGCGCTGACCATGACCCAAAACGCGCCGTGTTCCTGATTTCGCTTATCGAGGTAACTCCTTTATTTCTTGGTGTACCGCAACCGCTTTTCGTAGCGGCGGGAGAATTCATCCCGATTTCATCGGGACCCCGCCACTTTTGAATCTTGAATCTGCCATCTCCCATTCCAGTCCCCAGCCCCTAATCCCCGACCCCCGACACCTGCTTTAGGCAGCTTAGGTGAACCGTTTCCTTTGCAGGAAGAACAGGGCCAGCAGATAGAAAAGCGCGGAGAGCGCCAGCGTATAGCCAAAGGAGTAGAGCAGGTAGAGCCAGTCATGGGCAGGAACGCGGAAGCTGGAATAAATGGCCCCGGTTTTCGACTCGAAAGCACGGGTCATGGGCACCGTCAGGTAGAGAAATTGGAAGATGTGCTCCAGGCCTTTCAACAAGATGGTGCCCTTCGCCGCATCGTGAAGGGCATTATGCATCGTGATCCGCAGGTAATAAAACAGGGAAGCGTTGAAGACCAGGGCAAAGGCCACGGCGATGGCGGGGTGCACAATGGTGGCCAGGAAGATGAAGTACGCAGACATTCCCACCGCGGCCAAAAAGGTGTCGAGGGAGATAAAGGCCAGGCCGGCGCGAACCGGGACGTGCCAGAGGAACGACAGGGCCACGGCAAAAAACAGGACAAATCCGGTGAGCAGGAGCGAAACCAAAGCGGAAGCCAGAAATGCCGAGCCCAGCCAGAGCGGCGGCGGGCAGGGCTTGGTGAACACCATCTTCAGGCTGCGGTCGCTCAGGTGAGAGGACATGACCAGCAGGCCGAGGGCGGCGCCGAAGACGATGAGAAACATATTGAAGGTTCGAAAAATGTCCCTTAAGGAATCGAAGCTGGCAACTTTGGAATTGGCCAGGATCGCCGGCAGAGAACCCAGCGCGGTCAGCAGCAGAACGACCAGCCCAAACGCCAGCAGCAACCGGCTACGGCGAAAGTAGGTGAGAAGCGTCAGGGTGTTGGCGCGCAAAAGCTCTCCCATCAGTTTTCCTTCTTCTCCCCCGGCGCATCGCCTTTGAGGATTCGAACAAAAGACTCCTCCAGCGAGGCCCTTTGGAGCGAGCATTCCAGCACGTGCAGCCCGGTCTGCCGGGCGTAATCCATGAACTCAAAAAGCTGCGCTTTGGGAATACGGCCGCGCACCGTGTTGCCCTGGCGCTCCGTCACCGTCAGGTAATCCGGCAGGCCGCCATTCGATTCCAGTGCCACGGAGTAAAGCTCCTGGTCAAGCGTCATCAGATTGTGAAGGTCGTCCTGGGCGATGACCTGGCCCTTTTCCAGGATGGCGACGTGGGTGGCCAGCATCTCAATTTCCGACAGCACATGCGAGTTCATCACGATGGTCGCCCCACGTTTGTGGATATCGCGCAGGATTTCGCGGAACTCCCGGACGATGATGGGGTCAAGACCGCGCGTCGGCTCGTCAAGGAAAAGCAATCGCGTTTCCCGAATCAGGCACTGGGCAATTCCCACTTTTTGCTTCATACCTTTCGAACACTTGGCCAGCGGTAGTTTCTTGAAGGGCCCCAGTCCCAGGCGCTCCAGGATGTCGTCAACAGCCTTCATCGGCAGGCGTTCGCCGTAAAGCGAGGAATAATATCGCGTCGCCTCCTCGACCGTGAGGTAAAGGTGGTAGTGCGGCTCTTCCGGCAGGTACGCCACCGAGGTGTAAAGCGACGAGCCCAGTTCGGGAGGCCGCCCCATGACTTCGATCCGGCCGGAAGTGGGCTTGAGCAGGCCGAGGAAACAATACATCGCCGTCGATTTGCCCGCCCCGTTCTGCCCCACCAGCGCGAAGAAATCGCCCTCGCGCACCTGAAGGTTCATGCCATCGAGTGCGCGAATTTTCGGCCCCACCCAGCCGCGGCGAAAATGCATGTGGAGGTTTTCCGCAATAATCACATCGACCCCATGCAGAAACGTTTGTTGAGAGCCATCATGATCTGAGCATCCGTCTGGTTTGCAAATTTCTCCGCCGCCAAGGCCTTCTTGATCTTGGTCGAAGTGTTGCACGTGCAGTCCGCGACGCGCCTTTCACACCCGCAGGGACAATCCATGTGGGCGGCGATGCGCTTGCCGCGCTCATCCAGCTTGATCGATTCTTCCTTGGGGGGTGGCGGCGGCACGGGCGCCGGGAAAGGCGGCTGTTTCGCCACCTGCTTTTTGTATTCCTCCGCCGAAATGGCGACCCCGCTCTTGGCAATTTGGCGATTCGCCTTGAGGAAGCTGTCAAAGGCAACCTCGGCGTTGCCCAGCCCCCCGACTTCGTAGAGTTGCACCTTGCCGTCCACGCCCACCAGCACGGTGGTGGGATAAGCATTCACGCCATATTGCTTTCTGATTTCACCTTCATCAATGCCGACGGGAAAATCCAGCTTCGTCTCCTTGAAGTAGCCCTCCACGACGTCGGGCTTTTCCTCGGCGTCAACAGCCAGCAGGATGAAGTCATCGTTCTTGTGGGCGTTGTAATAATCATTCAGCTCCGGCATCTCGTCGCGGCAGGGCTCACACCAGGTGGCAAAGAAATTGATGACGGTGACCTTCTTGCCAATGTTTTCCGAGAGTTTGAAGGTCTCGCCCCGCGTGGTCTTCAGCTCAAAGTCGGGAGCATACCTGCCCTGCCAGTTGGCGCGGCTCCTCATCCCCCAGCCGGCATCTCGAAAATCCTTCTCCGTCGGCTCAGGCTTTACCTTCCAGTGGATGGCGCCTACAATTGCCGCCATCAACACAATCAACACCGGCAATACCGGAGACTTCACACTGCCTCCTGCGGGGTTTCAAGCGGACTCGGAATTAATTGTTGGCACGACGCTGCGGGCAAAGACGTCAGGCGTGAGGCACAGGCCGGGAGTCGCATGTTGTGTGTCCATTCTCAATTGCTGGGGGTCTATCTTTGCCTCCCGTTTTACCTCTGTCAAGCCAATATTGGACGGGCAGCACGAGAGCATCGCCGACCTGCAATGCAGTGCCGACGCAAGGTGAAGGCACTTCTGGCGTCTACGACGGCCAGCCATGCTCGCGCAGTGGCATGCAATCGTTCGCCCGGACGCTGACGGAGGGGCAAGAATGTCGCAAACCGCCCCATCGACCCGCTTGGAAATCGGCGATGCTGAAAGACCGCTTCCTACCGGTAGGATTCTTAAAAGAAAAATTGGAAATAATATCCCTGTCTTAAGCAAATCCGTCGGCATCTCCCCCGGCGCTGACCGTCAACGTGCTAGGCTACAGTATGAAGGGCGGCGCCAGCGTGGAATCGCGCAGCACGGTGAGGCGCCACTTGGCGGGCAGTAGACAGTGGACGGCAGTTCGCAGTCGGCTGACTCTTGACTTCTGGCTCTCAGACCCTAGCCGACCACTGTCCATTTTCCGATGCCGCCCGCAAAATGACGAAAAATCAGCCCGCGGTTTGAAACGATGTGCCAGATAATAAAGGAGTTATAAGTTAATAGGCCGGATCGTGTAAATTTGTATCTTATTGAAATAAAAAAAGTTAAACTGCACAGGGGCGTCAGGTTCTCAAAAAAACACTATATATATCGAGGATGATCGATGCATGTTATTGAAAACAAACGGATGGAAAATGCCAGTTTTGGGGTCTGAAACGATGTTTATGAAAAAAAACCAGTTACGGTGATTTTGAAACGATGTTGATGAAGAGAAAGGCGTTGGGCGCAAAGTCGAGAATAGCCACTTGGGCGCCGAAAAGCTCGATCACGTTCTGCTCACTCTTGCATCGGGTGCTTATGCTTCTTGGGGCGCTTGTTGTATTCCAGGATTTTCTTGCGCAGGCGGATGGATTGAGGTGTGACCTCGACGAGTTCGTCTTCGGCGATGAACTCGATGGATTCTTCCAGAGTGAGCGGGCGAAAGGGGATCAGGCGAATGGCTTCGTCGGCCACCGAGGCGCGCATGTTGGTCTGTTTCTTTTCTTTCACCACGTTCACATCCATGTCGTCCCAGCGCGAGTTCTGACCGACGACCATCCCTGCATAAACCTCCAGCCCCGGCTGTACGAACAGCTCGCCGCGCTCTTGAAGGTTCCACAGCGCGTAAGCAGTGGTGCGGCCGGCACGGTCGGCGATCAGCGAGCCGGTGAGGCGCGCCGGCAAATCGCCCTGCCAGTCAACGTAACCGTCGAACAAGGTATTCATCACCGCCGTGCCGCGCGTCGCTTTCAGGATTTCACCGCGCAGCCCGATGAGTCCGCGGGAAGGAATGGAAAATTCCAGACGCACCCGGCCGCTCTGCGCGTGCCCCGCGCCGTGGCTCACAATCTTGTGATTGATGCCCTTACGCATGCCGATTTCCTGCATCAGCACGCCCACGAATTCCTGGGGAACGTCGATGATAAGTTGTTCGGAAGGTTCCCGGAGCTTGCCGTCCACGATATGGGTGATGATTTCGGGCTTCCCCACCGCGAGTTCGTAACCCTCGCGCCGCATCATCTCGATCAAGATGGCCAACTGGAGCTCGCCCCTTCCCAGCACCTTGAAGGAGTCGGGGCTGTCCATCTCCTCCACGCGGATGGAGACGTTGGTGAGCAGTTCCTTGTCGAGCCGCTCGCGCAAATGCCGCGAGGTTACGTACGTCCCATCGCGCCCCGAAAAGGGCGAAGTGTTTACCGTAAAAACCATGGAAATGGTGGGCTCATCAATGGGGATGTGCGGCAGCGGCGCGGGGGATTCGGCGCTGGTCACGGTTTCGCCGATGGTAATGCCCTCGACGCCAGCGATGGCGACGATGTCCCCAGCCTCGGCGGAATCGAGGTCGGTGCGGTCCAGTCCCTCGAAGCCATAGAGCTTGGTGATGCGGGTCTCTTGAAGGCTTCCGTCCAGTTTGGCGATGGCCACTTCGTCGCCGCGCCGCAGTGTGCCGGAAAAAATGCGGCCCAGCGCCAGGCGTCCGTGGTACTCGCTGTAATCCAAGTTGGCAACCAGAAGCTGAAGCGGAGCGCTCGCGTCGCCGGCGGGGGCAGGAATGGCGCGCAGAATGGTTTCGAAGAGCGGCTGAAGGTTTTCCGAAGCTCCGTCCAGGGATTCGCGAGCGATGCCGTTCTTGGAGATGCAGTAAAGGACGGGAAAGTCGAGTTGGTTTTCGGCGGCGTCGAGATCGATGAACAGATCGTAGACTTCGTTCAAGACTTCCTGCGGACGCGCGTCATTGCGATCAATCTTGTTGATCACCACAATGGGAGGCAGTTTGGCCTCCAACGCTTTGCGCAACACATAACGAGTCTGCGGCAGGGGGCCCTCACTCGCGTCGACCAGCAGCAGCACGCCGTCCACGAGTTTCAGGGCGCGCTCCACCTCGCCGCCAAAGTCGCTATGCCCGGGGGTGTCTACAATGTTGATGCGCGTGCCGTGATAGGTGATGGCGGTGTTTTTGGCCAGGATGGTGATGCCGCGCTCGCGCTCCAGCTCATTGGAGTCCATAACCCGCTCCACCACGGGTTCACCCTGCCGGAAAATGCCGCTTTGCCGGAGCATGGCGTCGACCAGCGTGGTCTTGCCGTGGTCCACATGCGCGATGATGGCAATGTTGCGAATCGATGTGTTCAAACTAATAGAATAGCAGTGATTGATGAAGAGTGCGGGAAGAAAGTCGGGAGCCCTGACTGAGATTTTGCGCCAATCTAAGTGAGAGAGTCTCAGGCCGAGAAATGCAGAAACTCCAGGCCGTACGTGAAATCCACGGGCAGGCCCCCGCCCAACAAAAATTCCTATCGACCCCGAAAGGGATTGAACCCTTATTCTCAGACCAGCAACTTGTATTTCTCCGCCTTGCGGTAGAGCGTGCGCCGGTCAATGCCCAGGATTTCGGAGGTTTTCACCTTGTTGCCGCCGGTGACCTTCAGGACGTGCGCCAGGTAGCGCCGCTCTACCTCCTCCAGGGACGGCAACTCTGCGTAGAAATCTTCCACCCGTTTGATCTCGGGGGTCTCCGTGCGCACTTTGTCCGGCAAGTCCTCCGGCACGATCACGCCGGTGCGGTTGAGCGCCACGGCGGATTCGAGCGCATTTTCAAGCTCCCGCACATTTCCCGGCCAGGAGTAATTCATCAGCACGGAGAGCGCCTGCGGTGAGATGGAAAGAGCGTGCTCGCGCTGGCCGCCCAGCTTCTTCAGAAAGTGCTCGACGAGCAGGGGGATGTCCTCCCGGCGCTCGCTTAGCGGCGGGATGTCAATCTCGATGACGCGCAGGCGGTAGTAGAGGTCCTGTCGGAACCTCCCTTCCTCGACGCATTCCGCCAGGTTGCGATTGCTGGCGGCGATGATGCGCACATCCACTTTGACGACTTCATTGCTGCCGATGCGCCGCACTTCCTGTTCTTCCAGGGTCCGCAGCACATCGACCTGGAGCGCCGGGCTCATCTCGCTCACCTCGTCCAGGAAAACCGTTCCGCCGCTCGCCTCCTCAAAAATTCCGCGCTTTTTCTCCGTCGCGCCGGTAAAGGCGCCGCGCACGTGCCCGAAGAGTTCGGTTTCCAGCAGGGTTTCGGTGAGCGCGCCACAATTCACGGCGTAGAAGCACAGCTCGGCGCGCGGCCCGTTGTAATGGATCGCCTTCGCCACCAATTCTTTCCCTGTCCCGCTGGCGCCGCAAATCAGAACGGTGGAACGGGAGTCCGCCACCATGGCGATTTTCTTGTAAATCTCCAGCATCTTGGGGGAGTTGCCCACCAGGCTGGAAAGTTGCGCCTGGGTTCCCAGTTGCCGCTTCAGGCTGCGATTCTCGCGCAACAGTTTGCGATTCCCCAGCGCCCGTTGAACCTGCAAAAGCACTTCGTCAATCTTAAAGGGTTTGGAGATGTAATCGAAGGCGCCCGCCTTCACCGCTTCGATGGCGGTTTCCATTGAGCCAAAAGCCGTAATCAGAATGACCTCCGACTCCGGCTGAATCGCTTTGTAGGCGCGTAGCACGTCCAAGCCATTGAGGCTCGTTCCCAGACGCATGTCGCTGATGATGACGTCGAAGAATTCCCCCTTGCCGATTTCCATGGCTTCTTCGCCGCTGCCGGAGGTGTTGACGCGATAGCCCTCTTCGCTCAGGACTTCGCGGAGCAATTCCCGCGTGTCCGCATCGTCGTCCACCACCAGAATGTTTGCAGATTTTTCAGTTTCCATATTCAAAGGGCTTTTATGAATAGTGAATAGTAAATAGTGAATGAAGTGCGGCCAGGAAGCATTCACAATTTACTATTCGCTATTCACTATTTGCTATTCAAGACCCACTCGTCACCGTAGCTGTAACTGGCGCTTCCACTTTCTCGCGGCAATCCAGCGGCAACCGGATCGTAAAGGTGGTTCCGTGGCCCGGTTGGCTTTCCGCGTGAATGGTGCCGGCGTGCTGGCGAACAATCTGGTCACAAATAGCCAGGCCTAACCCCGCGCCGGTCCCGATTTGTTTGGTCGTAAACATGGGATCGAAAACGTGCGCCAAAGTCTCACGCGCCATTCCCGTGCCGGTATCCGCGACGACCACTTCCACTTCGCGCGGCTCCTCGGGGGCGGGCGCCCGCAACTCGATGCGAAGCTGGCCTCCGCGCGGCATGGCATCAGCACTGTTATTAATCAAGTTCAAGAATACCTGGTGAAGGTAGCCGGAATCACCGTAAATCTTCGGGCAGCCTCTGGCCAAATTCGTTTGCACGCGGATTTTTCGCATCTCCAAGACTGGCGACGACAGCAAGATAGCATCTTCCAGCACGCGCCCCAGGTCCACCAGTTCCAGCCGCAGTTCATATTTGCGCGTCCAGGAAAGCAATTGCCGCACGGTTCGAACGATGTTTTCCACCTGCTTTTCGATCACGAGGAGCCGCCGGGTAGTGGACTCATCATTGCTCTTGCGCCGCGCCAGCAACTGCACATGCCCGGAAATAGAATTGAGGGGCGTGCCGATTTCGTGCGCCAGACTGGCAGCAAGCTGTCCCGCCACGGCCAGGCGTTCCGAGCGCGCCAGGTCTTTCTGCGTCTCGAACAGTTCCTCGTTGATGCGCCGCAATTCCTCATTTCGGTGCGCCAGCTCGCCGGTCGCTTCCTCCACTTTACGGCCCAGTTCATTGCTGAAATTCTCGATGCGCCGCAGCATGCGGTTCAGGTGGGCGGCGAGCAATCCAATCTCATCCCAGCTCTGGAGCCGCGCCCGAACGTCGAGCTGCCCGCTTTCCGCCGATTCCATCACGCGAATCATTTCCTTTACCGGCTGCCGCACGGCGCGCAGGAAGAAGAAGTGAATGACCAATACCACCACCACCAAACTTGCCAGCATCAACCGCAGGTTCCGCAGCACCAGGTCCCAGGTTACGGCGTTCAGGCTGGACCGGGAAACGGTGAGAATCAAGCAGCCGATCGGCTCGCCTTGCGCCCTCAGGGTCGTGCTGATGATCCACGACTTGCGACCCTCGGTTTCAAAGCTTTCTTGATCTCCATTCGCCCGGAAGTACTCTTTGTAATTTTCCACATTGGGGAGGTTGTCGAGCTCCAAATGCTGACCCCCCGGATTGGTGGTAGCGACCAGGTGATGACGGGGGTAATGCACAAAAACATCGGCCTGGATGATGTCCGCCAGGTCGTGCTTCAGTTGGTGCAGAGCCTGAACGAGAACGTCGGGCCTGGCCAACGTTTCAGGGGCGGCAATCTGGTCCGCCGTCAGGCGCGCCTGGGCCAGGGCCCTGTAATAGAGTTCGCTTTCCACGCGATCCTGCGTCAGGAAAGTGGCAAGGAGAGTCGACACTCCGAGGACCACCATTACGGTGACGGTAAAGATGGCGGTTATCTTGACCTGCAAACTCAGTCGCCCAAACATCCCACTCCCCTCAAGCTACTTTCAAACTATCACTGAGTATACCGGAAGGCAACACAACCCGCGCGGCCAGAAAGCTGTCCATGCGGCCGGAAAGGTGTGCATCAGACGTGGAGGATGGCGGTCCGGCTCAACAGATACCCCCGGAAATACCTTGAATAATTTCGTTGTTTCGCCCAAGATTCGAAATCCGTGCTTGTGCCCGGGGCGCCGTCCATGTTGAAATGCGACCCCCTGTACAGCTAAAAGTGTTACGGCGTTTTCTGCAGGAGTTCTAATTTCGAGCCGTGACGTTCAAAGATTTGCGATTTGCTCAAACCTCATTTTCAAACTCTGTTGACCCGGCTACAACCGCTTCTTAGTCTTGTGGCAATCGGCTGCCTCTACCTCAATGCCTTCGTTCTTCCCCACACGCCGATCTACGAGGGAGATACCGCGCCCATCTATTTATTGGAAGCCACAAAAATGTTCGGGGGCCAGGTAATCTATCGAGATTTTTTCCAGTTTACCCTCCCTGGTACGCAGGTGTTTTACCTCCTACTCTTCAAATTGTTTGGCGTTCGCGCTTGGATTCCCAGCGCCCTGTGGGTGGTACTGGGGATCGGATTGGCGTGGACGTGCGTCGTGATCTCGAAACAACTTCTGAGCGGTGCGTCGGTGTATCTGCCCAGCCTGCTTTTCCTGGGCTTGGCATATTTCTCGGAGCCTGACCCCAACCACCATTGGTTCAGCACCTTGGCCTGTATGGCGGCCATTGCCGCATTGATGCCCAAGAGGAGCCCGTCCCGATTGGCTGCGGCCGGGGCGCTTTGCGGCTTCGCCACCATATTTACTCAGTCGCGTGGGGTCGTGGCCATTGCGGGATTCGCCGCTTTCTTGCTTTGGGAGTGCCGCACGAAAAAGCAGGGCTGGGGACGGCTGATCAGGGCTGGAATGTATCTGGTCATTCCCTTTCTCGCCACAACCTTGCCCTTGTTGGCTTACCTGGCTTGGAAGGTTGGCCCCGGACTGTTGATCAACTGCACGGTCGTTTTCTTAATGAAGTACTGGTCCAAATGGTTTTGGGGAACTCGATACGTCTACGGGGCCGACCTGCCGGTTGGCTTGCCGCTAGGGATGGAGGTTGGGGCTCTGTTGATGTGGATTTTCATCCATCTCCTGCTGCCCTTCGTCTACATTTTGTTTTACGTGCAATATCGCCGCCGCGCGCTTGCGCAACCCGAAGAACCGTGGGACCGCCTCATGCTCATTTGTATCCTCGGATTTTTCTTGTTCCTGGGTATCGCTTTTTCTCCGGTATGGTTCAGACTGATTTCGGTGGCGCCGCCGGCCTTGATCCTCTATGTCTGGTTGATCAAGGCCCCGGCCAAACTTCCACGCGCGCTCACGCGCCTGGCCTGGGCCGGCGGACTGTTTGCTTTAGTGATCCAACCGGCTGTCGTGCAAACCGGCTGGAAGGGATATATCGACTCGCCCACCGGCCGCGCGGCTCTTCTCGATCCCGGCCACTACGAAAAATACCACTGGCTCCTGGCGCGCACTCACCCCGGCGATTTCTTCTTCCAGGCCGATGATTGTGATGAGTATTTCCTGCTCGGTTTGCGAAATCCGGCCGAAGTATCTTTTGTTACTGACAGCACCTACACGCGGCCCGAGCAGGTGCAAAATGCCATTGAGATGATCGAGAAGCACCGGGTGCGATTCGTGATGTGGTCCGCATGGCTGGACGTCCCCCGCAGCCCCGGGGCGGACGGGAGCGCTGAAAGGCCGCTGCGCGCTTACTTGCGTGCTCATTACCATCCGGTGAGGGAATTTGATGACCAGTTTGAAGAAGCCTGGGAACGCAACCGGTAGCCAATCGCGGGAGGAAACATTACCGTACCCTCGCAAAGGAGGGACGCGGGTGCGATATTCGCGCTTCCAATTCGTGCCAATCTCTGGGAAACTTGCAAACCGTGGGACATGAGGGACGCGATCCCCAAAATAATTGGAAAACAGCATAGGACAATCCGTGAAACCCGCAGGGCCTCGCAAATGGTACATATTTGCGTGCTTGACGATTCTGGGGCTCACGCTGACCTCAAATATCGAGAGCTCGGCGGAACGGGCCTTCATGGCGGAAGACGACCTCATTCCGGTTGACTTCCCGGTCTTTTACCTGGGCGGAAAAGTTGCTTTGCAAAGGGGCGCCATGCCTCTCTACTATCCGCCCGCCGACCGCAGCCAGGGATATACCCTCTTGTTTAAGTACGCCGACGCGGCAACTCCTTGGGCGCAAATGGCCCAAACAGAGGGTCTCGGCCGAGTCCTCCAATTCACCAATCCTCCTCTTTCCGCGCTGCTCATGGCGCCTTTCGCATTGATGACATGGCAGTCGGCTTATATCCTCTGGCAAATCATCATCATCATTTTAACAGCGGCCGCAATTTTCCTAACCTTAAAGCTTCTTCCTCCCGGATCCCAATTGGCGACGTTCGTAATGATCTTCGTGGCGGTTTGTTGCTTCTTCCCGTTCCGGAACACCATCGCTTTTGGCCAAGCCAATGCCACGATTCTGTTTGTTTGGACGTTGGGTGTGTACCTTCTCAATCGGCAAAGGCCCATGGCTTCTGCCCTGTGCTTCGCCTTGGGGACGGTATTGAAGGTCTCGCCGGTTGTCGCCGTGCCGCTCCTCGCCCTCCGCCGGCAGTGGCGGTGGCTCGCTGCTTATGTGGCGGGAGTTGTTGCCTTCACCGCAGCTTCCATCTGGGGGTTAGGGTGGCAGACGAACCTGACTTGGCTAACGGCAATCTACCCGAGTATTTCCTCGGGGGTGGGAAATTGCTTCAACCGCTCATTTGCGGGCCTCGTTGACGCGCTGTGCGGTCCCAACTATTTCGCCAACCTGGTCCACGCGATGCAATGGCCTGTTCCTCCTGGACTGAGCCTTTTCGAGAAGGCATGCAGCCTGGCGATCGGTCTGGGCTTCATTTTCTGGTGTTGGCGAATAAGAAGAGATGCTAAGGGTCTGACCGACGAACTCATCCTGTTACCGCTTGTTTTCCTTCTCGCCGCCCCCTTTAGTTGGGCTCATCACTTCCTTTTGGCGGTTCTACCCTTAACGTATCTTTGGGCAAAGGCGCGAGAGGCAACCACCGGTGAATTGGTCGCGCTCTATCTCAGCACGTTGGCCCTGGGAACTGAACTCCCCATATACGTCGCCGCCTTCACCTCCGTGGGGAGCCCCCACCTCATCATCGTGGCCGTCGCCCTTTGGCCGGCGGCCACCTGCGCCATTATTTGGGTAGGCATGCGCATGTATGTCCGCTCACAAGTATTTGACTCACAACCTGGCGCGTGGGAAGGAACCGCCTGAGGCTCAGGGAGAGGGTGCGAAATTCGCGCTTCCAATTCGCCCCAATTTTTGGGAAACTGACGAACCCTAAAACGTGAGGAGAGCCGCCTAAATCCGAGTTGGAAAACCGCAAAGAACAATCCGTGATACCCCGAGAGCCGCGGAGATGGTACATCTTTGCGTGCTTAACGATTCTCGGGCTCGCCTTGACCTCCAATATCGAGAGTTCGGTGGAGCGCGCCTTCCTCCAGGAAGACGATCTCATTCCGGGTGATTTCCCGGTCTTCTACCTGGGCGGAAAAGTTGCTCTGGAAAGGGGCGCCACCCTCCTCTACTACCCGCCCCCCGACCCCAGCCGGGGATACACGCTCTTGTATCAAGATCCTGGCGACCGCACTCCCTGGGCACAAATGCTCCGAGCCAACGGCTTCTCCAGGATGCTTCGATTTATCACCCCCCCTTTTTCCGCCGTGCTCATGGCGCCTTTGGCCTTGCTTCCATGGCAGTCGGCTTACATCGTCTGGCAAATCCTCACCATCATTTTGGCTGCGGCCACTATTTTCCTGAGCTTGCGGCTGCTTGCTCCCGGACCTTCGCTGGAAATGTTTGTCTTGATGTTTGGGGCGGCTTGTTTCTTCTTCCCTTTGAGAAACACCCTGGCTTGTGGCCAGGTCAATGTCAACATTCTGTTCCTTTGGACGCTGGGGGTGTACCTTCTCAAACAACAAAGGCCGATGGCTTCTGCCTTGTGCTTCGCCTTGGGAACCGTGACCAAGATCTCCCCCATTGTCGCCGTGCCGCTCCTGGCTCTGCGCCGGCAGTGGCGTTGGCTGGCGGCCTACGTCGCGGGAGTGGTGGCTTTCACGGGGGTTTCCATCTGGCGGGTAGGTTGGCAGACCCATTTGACCTGGCTGACGGTGATTTACCCGAACATTTCTTCCGGTGTGGGAAATATCATCAACCGCTCATTTGCAGGCCTCGTCGATGCGCTGTGCGGTCCCAGGTATTTCGCCAACTTTAGCACCACCATAGAATGGCCCGTTCCCCACGGACTGAGTCTGTTCGAGAAGGCATGCAGCCTGGCGATCGGCCTGGGCTTCATTTTCTGGTGTTGGCGAAAAAGGCGAGACGCCAAGGGCCTGGTGGACGAACTCATCCTGTTGCCGCTTGTCTACCTTCTGGCCGCGCCCTTCAGTTGGTCTGATCACTTCGTCCTTGCGCTTCTCCCCTTGACGTATCTTTGGGCGAAGGCGAGGGAGGCAACCACGGGTGAATTGGTCGCGCTCTGTCTCAGCACCCTGGCCCTGGGAACTGAACTGCCCATGTACGTTGCAGCCTACACCTCCGCGGGAGGCCCCAACCTTATCATTTTGGCCATCGCCCTTTGGCCGACGGCCACCTGCGCAATTATCTGGGTGGGCATGCGCATGTACCTCCGCTCCCAGGTGCTTGACCCGCACCCAGCACTTTCGCAGTAAACTATTCCCTCGGATCGCCCAGCCCGGAGGTCTAGATGGAAAATCGCGAAATCGCTGCAGTCTTCGAGGAAATCTCCAACCTCATGAGGATTCTACAGGATGATCCCAAGTGGACCTTTAAGGCCGCGGCCTACGATCGCGCCAAGCGCTCCATTGAGAGCTATCATGAGCGCCTGGAAGACATCGCGCGTGACCCCAAGCGTAAACTCACCGACATTCCCGGCATAGGTCCGGACCTGGCCAAGAAGATCGCCGAGCTCGTCGAAACCGGCAAGTCGAGCTATCACCAGGAACAGCTCGCGAAAATCCCGCGCGGCCTGCTCGATCTGCTGCAACTTCAAACCGTCGGCCCTCAGAAAGTACGGTTGTTTTACCAGCAAGCGAACATCCGCAGCGTCGACGAACTGGAAGCCGCCGCCCAAGAGGGCCGCCTGCGCGACTTGCCGGGAATGAGCGAGAAGTCGGAGGAAAACATCCTGAAGGCCATTGAGGTCTTCCGGCGTGCCGCGGGGCGCTTCCTTCTGGATACGGCGTTTGAGACCGCCGAAGTGCTCACTGCCTGGCTGCGCGATTCCCCGGCCGTCGAGGAGGTTACTCCTGCCGGCTCGCTGCGCCGCGGGCGCGAAACGGTGGGGGACCTCGACTTGCTGGTGACGGGCCGCGAACCGGCCAGCATCGCCGGCCACTTCGTCAAGTTTCCCGGCATTGCTGCGATTCTGGCCAAAGGCGAAGATAAGGTCAGCGTAAAGCTCAAGAACGACCTGCAAGTTGACGTGCGTATGCTTGAGCGCTCCGCCTGCGGCGCCGCGCTGCAATACTTCACCGGCTCGAAGGAACATAACGTGGCTCTACGCGACCGCGCCAAGCGCCACGGATGGAAGCTGAACGAATACGGCCTTTTCCACGGCGAGAAAGTTCTGGCCAGCCGCACGGAAGAGGAAATCTACGCCAAACTCAGCCTCCCCTGGATTCCCCCTGAGCTGCGGGAAAACCTGGGCGAAATCGAGGCGGCGGATAAGGATGCGCTGCCCAAGCTCGTCGAGCTGGGCGATATTCGCGGTGATCTGCAAATGCACACCACCGCCTCGGACGGCCACGCCAGCATCGAAGAGATGGCCGGCGCCGCGAAACAACTCGGCTACCAGTACATCCTCATCACCGACCACTCCAAAGCCGTGACCGTCGCCAACGGCCTGGATGAGAAGCGCGCCGCCGAGCATATTCGCAGCATTCACGCCGCCCGCAGAAAGGTAAAGGGTATCGAAATCTGGGCGGGCTCGGAAGTGGATATCCTCAGTGACGGCAGCCTAGATTATCCGGACGAACTCCTGAAGCAATTTGACATCGTGCTGGCCAGCGTCCACTCGCGCATGACCATGCCCGCGGAAGAAATGACCACGCGCCTCCTGCGCGCTCTGGAGAATCCTTACGTGCGCATCCTCGGCCACCCCACCGGCCGCCAGATTCTCCGGCGCGACCCCTTCCTGTTTGATCTGGAAAAGGTCTTCGCTGCGGCCAAGAAACTCGGCGTCATCCTGGAGCTCAACGGCAACCCCCAACGGCTCGACCTCTGCGACCGCCATGTGAAGCTGGCGCGCGATCGCGGCATGAAGATCATTATCTCCACCGACGCGCACGACCCTCAGCACTTCAAGCTGATGCGCTACGGCGTCATCACCGCGCGCCGCGGCTGGATGGAGAAGTCGGGTGTGCTGAATACACTTCCCCCCGAGAAACTTCTCGCCAGCCTCCGCCCCCTGCCGCGCTAGTGTTCCGTTCCGCTCAAGATTTCCCTCAGACGCCAGCTTACAGCCGCCCATGTTGGATGCGCGGCGAAGTCATAAAAATCTTCTCCAAGGGCACAGGATGCAAGTAAGGCTTCCCGTGATGGAAGTCGTCGATATTTTGCATGAACTTTAGAACCACCTCCGTCCCATCGATCATCTGTACGTTGATCCGGTAGAGCACCCCGAGGTCGGAGGGATCATCGATGATCTCGGAAAACTTTGTGGCCATGGCGATCGACATGTGATGCGCTTCGTGGAACATCTCCAGACTGTGATCTAATTTCTGGATGAATTCCGCAGGGTTTTCTGCCCGGGCCCGGAACGCCGCGTCGAACTCAAGATAGGCCTTGTCCAGGGCGACGAGAGTGTCCAGGTGCATGGCGTAAGCTTCCGTCTTGTTCCGAAGGTAATCCAGTTCGGCGCGGCTGCCCGGCGCCGCAACCTTTTCGGCCTGTTCAAAATGAGATAAAGCCTGACGAAGCAGCTTCGCGGAATGGATATAGTAAAGGGGTTCGTCGCGCGCGACGTCGAGAAGCCCTGCCCAGCCTGCAAAAGTCGGACCGTCGTAAGGGTTCCCTTGTTCCGAATACGGCCGGATGACGCTGATTTCGCGGGGCAGGCCGCAGCAGGGGAAATTCCCCCGGCCTGTCCAGCTCATGTATTCCTCGTTCTCTTCCAGGGTCTGGTACGCCTTCAGCGCTTCCGGCGCCGCAGCCTCGCCAAAAATTCGACGGGTGTAGGCGCGATAAAACTCGTCAGGCGTCAGATGAGGGGTCCAGCCTCCTTCCGCCATGTATCTTTCGTTCTGCTCCATCCCGCGGGCGCGATTGACTTGCGTCGCATGTCCTGTCACGCTGTTTTCCAAAGCGCCTTCAAACGTCCGGTCCTTATAGTACATATTCACGCTGAATTGCATGCCCAGCATGCTGCCATCATCGTCGGAGCGCGTGATTACAGTGCGTTCGCGCTCGCCCATGCCCCCGTAATCACCCATGGGCACACCCATAGGCGTCCAAATGCCGCGGGAAATCATGTCGGTCAGAGGGACGTTTTTGGGAAACATCTTGTCAATCAGCGGGTAGACGAACCCGCGTCCGAAGGCGCCAATGCCCACTTGCGCCTGGGGATTGATGCGGTCCCGCGCCTCCAGCGCACTGCGAATCAATTCCAAGGAACCGACGTCGGAATCCACCACGCGGTCGGCGTTGCGCTCATAATGAGCGTAGGGCTTCCAGTGCAGGGTCTCGTCGGTGAAAAGCTTGGGCCGCTCTTGCAAGGTGTAGGCGCGGCTGCGAGGGTCGTCGCACACGGGATAAAGCTCCGGAAACCAAAGGAAATAACCCTGCGCGCCGGGATAAGTGGCAAAAAGGCTGCGCATGCGGCTCTCGTTGATTTCGTGCGCAATGGGATCGTCCGGGCACATGTAAGCCCCTCCCAAAATCGGCTGAAAGGGCAGGTCACCCGCGCGGTTGCCCGCAAAGCGCCCCAGGTTGGGCGGGATGCTGACCGGATCAATCGCCAGCCAAGTGTCGATGTGGCGGGTCTTGGCGTAAGCGATAACGGCGCGTAGCAGATCCTGTGCCTTGGCGGAAGCCTGCTCGGGCGTTTGCACGTCCTGCAACTCCGGCGGGGCAATGCGCGGGTATTTGAAGTGCTCGCGGCCCACCGTCAGGTCCTTGACCAGAAACGATCCCTGCGATTCCCGCCAGAGCATGTAGCCACTTTCCTTCACGGAAGCGTCGCCCAGGAAATTCTTCTCGCCCCGATATTCGTAAGTCAGCCAAGGCGTGTTGGGGAACCAGAATACTTGGAGATAATTCATCCGCATCTTGGCCATCTGGTCGAGGGTTCTTTGCCAGTCCGCCAGCGACCACATCGTCTGGTTAGGATAGCAATTGTCAACATGCACACCGCGCCGACGAAAAGCGGGTTCGACGCGATCGTCTAATGCCGGCAGCGGCACCTCGGACCGTTTCTCCGGCAGGATATCTTTGGTCAGCAGGAAGACGAATCCCAACCGCTCGAGAAAGTCGTAGCCTGCGTACATGGTGCCGGCCTCCTCGTTCCCACCTATAACCAGTGCGGGCCGCCCCTGGAGGGTGATGCGGCGCAGAAGGTAGCCTTGCGATTTCAGTCCGCCAAAGTCGATCTGCCGGCGATGGGCCGCGTCGCCTACCAGTTCGTTCCCCGCGGGCCCGCCGACCAGCAAAAGAGTCAGGCCCTTCGCCTGCCGACCCACGTCGTCCGCGTTGATCACCGCAAGCTTCGTGCCGGACAGCATTTCGATGTAACGCTGCAACTCGCCCGCCACGAATCGATCGGAAGCACTGGCGTGGTTACCCACCACAATGAGCGAAGCCGCTTGTCCGTTGGCGGCAATCATCCCGCTCAGGTTTTTCGGTGGCGCCGCATTCACCGATGCATGAAGCATTCCTGCTGATACGAATAGGAAACAGAGCTCCACGACGCGGCAGGATAATCGCGAAGCGCAAATTTTCTCTCCCCTCTTCGAACGCATTCGGGAAAAGGCCATCCGTGCGCGCACATTTCTAAAGCCATCAAAATAACTCGCCATACCCACCTCCTGAGGCATTACGCCAGCAAAGCGCCAAAAGCCTAATCCTTGTTGAACATGATGTCAAAAGGCATCACTAGAATGGCTTATCACGAGTGCGCATCTCTGCCACGCCAACCGATTCGGGACAATCTGCTAAACTGGATGCGTGTTGATTCCATGACTCAAAACCTATTGTTACCCGCGGCGATTATTTTCGACATGGACGGCGTGCTGGTTGACAGCAACCCTTTCCATCTTCGCAAGTGGATGGATCTCTTCCAAGCGCACGGTATTCTCTTTAATGAGCAAGAACTGCCCAAGATCGTCCTGGGACCTCCCAATGAGGTGACTTTTCGCCGGTACTTGGGCGAGGACCTCACCGGCGAGCAAATGGCTGAACTCAGTGAGGAGTTGGAGGAAAACTTCCGCCGGGAGATCGGCCCGCATGCCCGCGCTTTTCCCGGGGTGCAGCGTTTTATCGAAGAATGCCGCGCACAGGGAATCACCATGGCCGTGGCTTCCGCCGCCATGGGCAAGAACGTGACCTTCCTCATCTCAGCGCTTGGGCTGCGGAATTACTTTCGCGAAGTATTGACGGGTGACGATATCTCCCACCCCAAGCCCGACCCTGAGATCTACCTGAAGACGGCGAACAAGCTGGGGGTAGACCCCGCCGCCTGCGTGGTCTTCGAGGATTCCTTCGTCGGCATCGAAGCCGCCAAACGCGCCGGGATGAAATGCGTCGCCATTGCCTCTACCTTCTCCGCGGGGGATCTTCGTCGCGTAACGCGCGCCGATCTGATTGTTCCCAGCTTCGAAACGGTCTCACTCCAAACGCTGCACCATCTTTTTGATGGGGCAGGCGCGTCGCCGGGCACGCGGCCGAACTGATTCGGCCGACCCGCAAGAAGGCAGAGTTAGGCGCTCGGCGCCAGACCCCGTACGCGCAGTCGGCGAAATCCTCGCCCTCCGTGGCCCCTTCAACCGGAATCGTCGGCAGGACTTCCCCAAAGCCCCTTTGTGAGAGAGAATGGCCTCTATGAGTGGAAGAGTCCCAGAGCGGAAGACCATCTCGGGATTCGTCGCTTGGCTCACTAGCTTGGCGATGCTGCCGGTATGGGGATTTCTGGCCCTGGGGCTGTCGGTGGTGGCGGTAGAGGCGGCTGCACCCCCGTCCCAGCAGCCGGTGAACGGCCAGGCCGGCGTGGAACTGCACGTGGCGGTCGTGGACGAGAACGGCACGGCGGTTCCTTCGGCGCACATTACCCTGACTCCCCAGCAGGGGACGGCCGTGCACGGTGAAACCGATTACGCCGGCCGCAAGGAATTCTCCGGCCTCGTCGCGGGCGACTACACACTGCACGTCGAAAAAGAAGGGTTTTTCGCGGTCACCCAGCCGGGAATCCTGGTGGGAGAAGTGGCCAGCGCGGAGGTGACTCTGAACCACATCCGGGAGTTTTCCGAGCAAGTGAACGTGGTCTATTCGCCCCCCGCCATCGACCCCGTCAAAACCCAGGCAAGCGAAACGCTGAACAGCGAGCAAATCATTGACCTGCCCTACCCGGTGTCTCGCGATATTCGTTATGCGCTGCCCATGCTGCCCGGGGTGCTTCAGGATTCCACCGGGCAGCTTCATGTGGACGGCGCCAGCACGCGCCAGGTGTACGACCAGATAGACGGCTTCAATGTTTCCGATCCCGCCACCGGCACGTTCCAAACCCGCATCAGCGTGGATGCCCTGCGCTCCGTGGACGTGGCCAGCAGCCGCTACTCAACGGAGTTTGGCAAGAGTTCGGGCGGCGTCATCAGCCTGCGCACGAGTACGGGCGACAACCACTGGCGCGTGACCGGCACCGATCCCTTCCCCGGTTTGGATGACCGGCGGGGCATCCACGTGAATAACTGGACGCCGCGCGGCATCGCCTCAGGCCCCATTCGTAAAGACAAGGCGTGGTTCATGGACGCGGCGGAGTTGGAATACGACCAGACCATTTACACCGAACTGCCCGCCAACGCCGACCGTTACGCGGTCTTACGTGGGAGCAACCTTTCCAAAGTGCAGATGAACCTGGCGCAGAATAACAACCTGACTGTCAGTCTGCTGATTAACTCCCTCTATTCTCCGCATTCGGGCTTGGACCCGCTTGACCCCATCTCCACCACGCAGCGGTACTCCACGAATGCCTACTTGTTCAACGCTAAGGATCAACACCTTTTCCAAAACGGCGTGCTGCTGGAGGCGGGTGTCGCCACCAGCACCTTTTACACACGTTTGGTACCCATGGGAACCCAGACCTACGTCATCACTCCCAACGGCACCAGCGGCAATTACTACCTCACCAATCATGGCCAGGGTGGGCGCACTGAGGTCATTGGCAACGCGTTCTTGCCGCCTCTGCACAGGAGGGCCGGAAAGCACGAGGTCAAACTCGGCGTTGATTTCGACCGCCTTAGCGATTATCAACAATACAGCCGGCAGCCTTACATGGTTGAACGCGCCGACGGCACCCTCTCGCGCAGCGCCAGCTTCACCAGTGCCCCGCCCTTCACGCGCTATGACGTGGAAGAGAGCGGCTATGCGCAGGATCGCTGGACAATAACCCAAAGGTGGCTGCTGGAGCCAGGCGTGCGCTTCGATGCGGATCAGATTGTCCGCGGCGTGGTGGCTTCCCCGCGCCTCGCTTCCACGTTCATGCTGAAGCGGAATGGCGACAGCAAAATTTCCGCAGGCATTGGCGTCTATCGCGACCCCAGCAACCTGGATATTCTCACCCGCTCGCTCACCGGCACGCGGACGGATTCCTTCTACGACTCCACCGGCGTGAACTTGCTTCAGCCACCTGTACTCAGCACCTTCACCATCAACCCGAACCAACTGCGCTTCTCCTACGTCGATAATGCCAGCGTGGCGCTCGAACAGAAACTGCCGCGGACCACCTACCTGAAACTTGAGCTGGGGGACCGGCGCGCCCGCGATATCTGGACCTTCATCAATCCCGGTGCCTCCACTTTGCCCGCTGGCCCCTTCTCCGGACAGTTCACTCTGACCAACAACCGTCACGACCACTATGAGGCCGCCACCGCGACCTTTCGTCATGTCTTCAAGCAAAACCACGAGGTTTTCCTTTCGTACACGCGCTCGCGAGCGCTGACCAACGCCGACTTCGGATACAATCTTGATAACGTCTTCTTCAGCCCGCAGGCGGGCGGACCCCTGCCCTGGGACACGCCCAATCGTATCCTGTCGCATGGCTGGCTGCCTTTAACTCACAAGATTGACGCTGCATACACCCTCGATTGGCGCACCGGCTTCCCATTCACCTTGATGAATAACTCGGAAGAGGTGGTGGGCGCGCCGTATTCAGAGCGCTTCCCCACCTACTTCTCACTCGACTTCAGTTTGGAGCGGCGGTTCACAATCTTTGGATTCCAATGGGCGATCCGTGCGGGCGTGGACAACATCACCGGTCGGAGCAATTATTCCGTCGTCGATTCCAACATCAACTCACCCCACTTCCTTACCTACTCGGGAGCTTTGGGACGCTCCTTCATCGCCCGCATCCGGCTGCTAGGAAGAAAGTAGCCGCCGCCATTTAAACCGAACCGTACAACTGCTGCTTGGGGAAAGCCCGGGGGAAGTAATAGACAAAACCGTGGTGCCCGTGTAGGATACGTGCAAGTTCCGTGAAGGCAACGACACACAAAACAAGGGGGGTAATCCATGTCCATTCTGATGTTGACGTTTGCGGCCTCCAGCGGCCATATTTCTCCCATCATCCCGGCGGCCCTGGTGGTGGTCGGTGTGATTCTGTTTCTCCTGGGCTTCTTTAAGTATCGCGAGTACCGGCTCCTGGCAGATACCCCCCAGGTCCCCATCCGCAGCGTGTCCATGGGACTGTCCCACGTTGCCGGGACAAGCACCGGCGGCCAGCCGTTAACCAGCCCGCTAACGCAAGTCCCGTGCTATTACTACGAAGTGAGAGTGGAAAAAAAGGTTAAGAGGGACAATCAGGAAACGTGGGAGGAAACGCATAAGGAAAGAGCGGAAGTTCCCTTCTACTTGCAAGACGAAACGGGATTTATTCTGGTGAATCCTCAACAGGCGGAGTACAACCTGCCGCGTGCCTTCTGGGGTGAACTCCGGCCACCCGCTATGCTGTCCTTCGGCCACGCCCCCCGATCGATCGATGAATCACTCGGCGTCCCGCCCCCCACCGACGAGCATTTGAGGGCCTATCTGAACGGCCAGTTCAGCCAGGCGCGGGCGGCGCTCCAGGGTTCCAACATCCCCGGGGCGAAGCTGATGGACAAAGGGCTGGCAGTCGCCGAGAAAATGCAAATGCTCGGGGTCTCGATCGGTTCGGGCGGCATCAGCATGGATTTTGGAAATCATGCATACCGTTTCACCGAATATTGCCTACCCGCCGGTCGCCCCACCCATGTGCTCGGCACTTGTGCGGAAAACCCCAACCCCGCCGACGAGAACGACCGCAATCTCATCAAGAAAGGCGAGAACGAAAAGACCTACCTCATCTCCACAAAGTCCGAAGAAAAACTCGAGGGGAGCCTGCGCCTCCAGGCCTTCCTGATGATTTTTATTGGCGCTGCGCTGATTGTGGGCGGGGCCGCAGTGGCCCTCCATTCCGCCCATATGCTCTAATCGCGGGCCATTAGCGAGGACTTTTCGCCACCGAGCCGTCTACAAAAACCGTGAAAGGAAGGTTGGAGGCGCGGGTGAGAATCGAACCCCAACGCACCCCCTGTTTTCTTTAAGTTACAGTAAACATGCGTCAATCCTGTCGGCTGTGTCAGCCAGAGAAAAAAGATTAGCACAAAGATAGCACAAAATTGGGTATTTAGAAGAACGTCTAAATATCCCGCACAGAGCAAGCAAGAAGGCGCACACCGGGGGATTGTGAAGTCGGAATCGTGCAAGAGAGGGCCGGAGGCTCCCTGCCACCCCCCCCTACCCCTTCGGCTTAGGTACTACTTATCTAGCCTCAGATATAGGTAGAAGCCGATGACACGGCAACCCTACTTCCCCTTGGCGTGGCCCGCCGTCCTGTTTCCTGCCAAGCCTGGACGTGCTCACCTACCGGGTAAGGCAATCCCCCGTCCTGGCAACCGGCTTGCAAGGTAACAAGCGGCTTTCCCATTCCCGAATTTGGCGAGGAAGGGCAAGTCGGTATGTCACAATGTACCGGAACTGTGACATTCAACCCCACCCTGGCGCTCGCAACCCCTTGCATTTCGGTGGTGACATTTTCTGTCAACCGCCTCAGTAATGTGACATTGGGGCGTATTATCTGCTTCCGCATGGCCCGCGCTTACCGGCCAAGTGCGCAGAATGACGCAAGGTGTGGTAAATTTAACGCAACACATGGGAAGTTCTGTGTCATTTGGCGCACATCCCGGCACAACCAAAGGTGCTAACCCGTTTCCTTGTAATGTCACATTACGGATGCGTAAAGTGGCATTCAAATTGCACTGTATTTTTCTGTTTGCGCAGGAAAACTCAGCCGGGGGTGTTAAGATGGTGGGCAATAAAAGAAAGGCTGGAACGGGGGCGGCTGTGAATTGGGAGAAGTTCTTTTTTCCAGATATTACCCCAACCCGAACGAATCGCGTATTTCGTCGTTTACTGACGCGCCGCGACTGGCAATTCCTGAAGGGTTGCAAAATCAAGGCCACCCACCGATAGTCGGTGAAACGCAAGGCCACAGAGCACAGCGCGGGCGAATTCCTAGAGGAACGCCCGCGCGCTAATTGCTGTGACCCTCAAGGGGTTGAATGATGAAAATCACGATTGAGAGCACCACGAAAACGGTGAAGATTGGCGAGGTTGATTGTAGAGTCTGGGAGGGCAAAACCGAGCAGGGGGTTAGGTTGGTAGCCTTCATTTCAGGGATAATGGCGCGCAAGGGCGAGGATGTATCGCTATTTGAGTCAGAGCGAAAGCAGTTGCGGGCGCCTTCGGGCGAAGCGGCCGGCCTGCCGGATCGCTTGAGCCCTCCGGCCCCACAAAGACAGGGGAGGGTGGAAACATGCGAAGCAAGAGAACGGCACTCACCACAGACGAACTCTTAAGGGTTTTGAAAACCGCGAAGGAACACAGCGCCCGCGATTGGGCTTTGCTCGTAACCATCTATCGCCACGGGTTGCGCGCGTCTGAGGCAGCCGCGATAACTCTTGGCGACGTTCAAAACGGCCAGCTTACCGTGGAACGTAAGAAAGGGTCGGTGACAACCACACAACCAATTTTTGGGCATACCGGCGCCCCATTGCTTGACGAAAAAAAATCCCTTGCCGCATGGCTCAAGGTCCGGCCCGAAGATGGGTCTGACGCGCTATTCATTTCCCGCAAAGGTGGGAAACTTTGCCGAGAGCAAGTCTATCGCATCTTCCGAAAACACGCGGAAGCCGCCCGGTTACCCAAAGAAAAACAGTTTGTCCATGTACTCAAGCACTCCCTGGCGAGTCACCTAATCGCGGGCAATGCGAATCTGGCAATGGTGCAAGTGGCCTTGGGGCACGCCAGCCTTTCCAGCACACAAGCCTATGTCCATGTCTCCGACCAGGAGGCAGCGGAAGCCAGCCGAAAGGCGTTAATGTCGCTGTTCTGATGCCCACCACGGCAAAGCAGCGAAGCCCACTCCCAGAAAAGGGGTGGGCTTTTGCTTTTCCCACCCTTAGCCCCCACAAGTAGACTAATATCAGTTGCAACTGGAAAAGGAAAAGTTGCAACTGGATTCCCATACGTCAAATTGTCCATAAAATATCGAAATCCAAACCCCTCACAATTAAGGGGTTATTGGTTTGGTACGAAAAGTGCCTGACATCGCGAGAAGAAGAGAGTATTTTGGCTAGCGTAGGATACAGTAGTCCGCCGCGACCGCGCAGCAAGATGCGGACGGGCAGGCGAGCGCAAGGCCCACAAGGGAAACTGTTAAGCAGAAGTCCCGCCACGAGCGACCACATCGGACGATTGTAGACGGTAACACGATTCTCGCATTGAGACTTGACCCGACCATGATCCTGGTCGGAAGCCCCAAAACAATTTGAACGGCCCCGGCCCCCCAAGGGCCGAAGCCTGCCATATCCAAAGGAGCGCACATGGAGCCTTTGTTAACCATGAGAGCATTCTGTACCATCCTCGGCATTCAGACCCAGACCGGCTATAAGTGGCGGCGCGAGGGAAAGCTGAAAGTTCTAAAAACGGGGCGATCAATCCGTGTTCCGAAAACCGAATTGTATCGCGTTATGGAAGACACCCCGAGCTTTCGCGAGCAATGCGCGCGCGAGGCCGCCGTGTTCCTGACAGAGCACCCCGACTATTTCCCCATCGCGGAGAATGAAGTCTTGATGCTGAATTATTTGGATGACCACAATCTGCCAGTGACAGCGCAAACTTTCTCCGCCGCCTACCAAGATTTAAAGGAAGCGGGACTTCTCGAACTCGGAGACCCCTTCTGGACAGCCTACTTGGAGGCGCTCCACAGCACCTTAAAGCCTGTACCCGAGGAGGCCCCCAATGCCCGACCCTAACCTCACAGGAATTCTTTCGACAGAAAACCTGATAAATTCCCCGTACTCTCAAGGGCAAACGCCGCCGGCGAACGCGCAACCTGCGCCAGCCGCACCAGCCGCACCAGCACCCCCGCCAAAGCCGAGTAAGGCTCAAGAGATTATTTACGGTGCCTTGAAGGCAATGGCAGGGCCGGATGCCAGCGGCAAGCCACGCCACGGACTCGGCCCCATGCTGGGGGGAATTTTGGGCGGTGCCATGACCGGGCTGGCTGCGGGGGCCAATCGGGAGCCCGGGCAAGCGGGAGGGGGCTTAGCGGCGGCTGGCAGGGGGTTCCAGGCGGTCCAGCAGCAGCAACAGCAGCAAAAACAACGGGCTTTCCAGAACCAGCAGGAAACCGACAAAATGCAGCTTGAGAAGGCCGCGAATGCTCGGGCGCAGCAAGAACTCATCATGCGCCAGCATGAAATGGGGCGGCTTGACCAGCAATTCCAGTTTGAAAAGGACAAATTTGACCAAGACAAATTGAACCGTTTAGCCACGCTTAGGGTAGAAAATAACCACATCAAAGATAACCTTCTGAAGCTAAAGGCCCAACCGGTCGCCGGGGCACCAGAGGCCGCGACCGATGAAGAACTAAAGCAATGGGCGATGAAAAACATGGGTGCGGCGCTGGGCCGATTCGACACGCTGCCGATTCAGGATTTGGAAACCGGCAAGTGGACGCTCTACGAGGTGCCCAAAGAGCAAGAAATGACCGTCCATTACGGCGGGAAAGAGTACACCGTCCCGGTTGACCCGGCCATTCTTGTCAAAGCCGCGCAGGACGAAACAAAGGACAATATCGAAAAGGTGAGGGCAGAGGCCGACAAACTGAGGGCGCAGGCGGAGGCTACCAGGGCACCCATTGAGGCCAAGGAACGCGAACAAACCCTCCAAGAGCGCAAAGACGAGCTTGCTGAGAAGAGGCGCCACAACGAAGCCACCGAGGGCAAGACCGCTGGTGGACAAACTGCGTCTGTGAAAAAGACGGAGCCCACCGTATCGCAGGGGATTGGAAACCTTTTGCGCGGGAAGGATTTTAGCGCGCCCATCACGACCACGACCCAGACGGTTCGGGGAGCGCAGCCCGCTGTACCGGCCCACATCCCCGCTGGGGCAACCGCGACGAATCCGGCAACGGGCGAAAAGATCATCATGGGAGGTGACGGACAATGGCATCCAGCCCAACAGCAACAGTAACGCCCGCCGCGCTTCCCCCTGGCTTCACGCTCGATAGTTTACGGCCGCAACCACCACAGCCACAGCCCGAGCCTCAGAGCGGCACATTACCACCGGGATTTGAGCTTGACGAATCACAACCGGGCCTTGCATCGCGGGCTTGGGAAGCAGCTAACGCGCCGCTGGTATCAAGGGGAATACTCGAAAAAACCCCAGCTGGTGCAATCGGCAATGCGCTGCGATCATACGCGAATTACAAACTGCCACAGGAGATAGCAAGCGGAAATCCCCTTCGCGCTGGCTTGGCTCAATTTGTGTCGGGTACGATAGGCGACGTAGAAGATTTTGAGCGGTCCCTTTCGAGTCCCGTCAATCTCGCCCTTTTAGCTACGGGGACTCCCGAGGCCAAGACTGTCTTGGGTTCCATTCCGGGCTTGGCGAAATCCGTCACGGCAGCGCGAACCCTCCTGCTTGGATATTTCGCGGGCCGGGGCACACAGGAAGCACTTACCGGCCAACTCCCCAATGAATCAGAAGCCGACGCTTACGAGCGCCGCCTGTTCGGTGTAGCTACAGCCTTTGCGGTGGGCGCCCACGCCGCTGTTCAAACGGGCCAATTCATCAAAGAATCTCTCAGCCGAACCTTCGGCTTGAATGACGATCTGTCCGGTCGGGTGGCCGAGAGGGTTCAGAAAATCAACTCGGCGCGCGCCTTGTCAGACGAGTATGACGAGCGGGATCGGCTCGCACAACAGGCCGATAAGCAGAGCCTTGAGGATGTGCGACAAAGCATCCAAGAACGGGGGGCCATCCTCCAAAAAGACTTTGCCGATGCCGTCCACGCGGAACACGTCAGGCTAGGCGCGATATTCGACCAGATTGAGGAGAAGGCCGGAGATACGCCGGTTGTAAGGACGGACACGATTTACAAATCGCTTTTGGAAGGAATAGAGCAGCGCGGCATTCCCCACGATATAGCGCATGAAACCGCACAGGGAATTCTAACGAAGTACGCGGGTGGCCCGAAGGAACTGAATTGGGCAGAAACAAAGGCCGTCCGCAATGGACTCTGGAGAGAAGCGTTAAAATCAAGCACGTCACGTCCGGTTGCCGCCGCCATGACGGACACCATCGACAAAATTCTTGGTAGTCAGGAATATATTGCTGAGAAGTTAGGGGTCGGTGACATTCACGACGAAGCCCGCAGAGATTATTCCCAACTCATGCGGGACACTATCCGATCTGGAATCGGAAGGCGTTTGCTCGCACGGGCCACCGTGGATGATGAGATAAACGCCCGCCGATTGGCCGCGTTCACCAGCACACCGGCAAACGTGGAGATTGTGAAGAGGCTATTCAATGCCTTCGGGGTGGACACTAAGCCGCTGGACAATCTCCACGCCGACCAAGAACGTCTACAGACCGCCATCAAGGAAAGGCGCAATCTTGTTTCCCCGGAAGATCGGCAGGCTGTGAAGGCCGCGCTCCGCTCAGCCATCCGGCCCGAGCCCGGAAACCGGGCGGTTGTTCCGGGGGTTGATTACGAGGAATTGGCCAGCAAGAGCGCCGAAGAATTGCGCCGGCTGCGCGTCGAAAAACTTATGCAGGCTGCGCGCGCGCGGGGCATGACCCGGCCGGGACCATATATCATGTTAGGCTACGGTTTAATCCGTTTACTGATGGGTTCCCCATTCGGGGTTTTTATGGCCGGTTACGGAGGAGCTAGGCTTGGAGCCGACGAATTGATAAGAAACGAGCGTTACGCCGCTTGGCTGGCTTCTGAAAGCGGGACCGGAGATGTGGCGAAAATGACGACCGCCTTGAAAGCCATCATCGGCATGAGTGGCAATCAGGCGAGGAATAGGGACTCTGGGGAGAGGTTTCAGTGAGCGGCTTATCCACCGTTCGCGAACCTTTCCAACAGAGTTTTTGGAATTTTGAACAGCAATTCCACAGTGACCACTGGGATTGAGCTTGAATGGTCATTGTGCAAGCCCGATGATCTAATAGCGCGTAACGTCAGAAAAGGAAAAACGGAAGTCAGGCAGCCCCGCCGCTAGCAAGCGGGCTTTTCGCGGTTCCTTCGCGCAGCCACCACCTCCCCGGTGATCAGCAGGGGCATGGCAGCGCGTCCCGGTTCCCTAGCCTGACTTCCGCCCGAATTCTAACATAAAGAAGTGAAAAGGGGATGGATATGAAGGAGCATCTCGAAACTGACATCGCCGTGGCAAGCTTTCTCACGGTCCGAGGGTTCAAATTGACCCACCTAAAACAACTCGGACCCCACCGCTACGGCTTCTCTTTCGCCGATCCCGACTATACCGCGGCGAAAGAGGTAGACAGCTATTTCGCTGGGGCGAACGCCGAGGCGAAGGCGCTACTCGATACACTGCGAGACCTGAAGGACCGACTTTACGCCACGAAGGGAAATCGAAATGGAAACGATCAATACACCCACCGTAATAATCCCACCGCCTGAATGTTCCGAAGGCACCTCACCGTCCATGCCCGAAGCCGGCCCAGCGAGTGACTACAAGCCCCCATACATGCGTTGGTTTGAGGGCGATTTCTGGGCTGACCGGGCCGTCATCCGCATGACATGGTTGCAGCGGCACTTTTACCGTGCGTTGCTCCTGGCGTCATTCCGCTGTGATACTCGCCCGTACCTTCCCGACGACGATGCACAGTTGTGGGTTTTGGCCGATGCCAAGAGCGCAAAGGCATGGAAAGAGAATCGTGAAGCTGTGCTTGTCAAATTTACACCCCTCACCGATGACAAAGGGCGACCCGTACTCAGCAACAAGCGCGTGCTGGAAGAATGGCAAGTTGCGAGCGCCAAATCTCAGATAGCAAGGCAGAAAGGGATACTTGGACGCAAAAAGCAATTAGCTGGCAATTCGGAGTCTCGGGCTACAGCCCAGCCGCAGCCCGGCATCAGCCCAGCATTAGCCCAACAGAATCAGAGTCAGAATCAGATAACAAAATCAAAAGCACAAAAACCCTCTTCGTCACCTGACGGTGACGGTGTGCGTCTTGGCTTCGATGTCTTTTGGAAGGCGTATCCACGGAGAACGGCAAGGGGCGCCGCACTGAAAGCCTGGCTCAAACTGAAACCCGACGCGGACCTGCAACAGAAAATTCTCACGGCCATCGAAGCGCAGAAGAAAACGGATCAGTGGAGCAAAGACGGGGGCCGGTTCATTCCACACCCGGCAACCTGGCTCAATCATACCCGCTGGCTTGATGAACAACCAATCTTGAGTGACGGAGGAAACGCGGATGAGCGAAACAATCGGTACGCCAATCGAGACCGCATTATCTGTGAGACCTAAAACTCTTGCAGAAGAGATAGAGATGCTGCGTGCCAGAGATGCCAAGAACGCCGTCATCCGGGAAGAAAACGAGGCCCGCCGCAAAAAGGAAGAGGCGGATTTTCAAGCGAGGTTGGCAGCGAAGCAAGCAGAAGCCGAGGCCCGACTGGCCGAGAGGACCCTGGCACGATGCCGGGACGCGCGGGAGATTGTCAATCAGGCAATCGAAAAACCGATGTGCTTTCAGGACCGCAACCGGCTTGTGAAATCTGTGTCGGACTGGAATCCCGAAATGTGCGACTTCCGAACACCAAAGCCCACCCACCCAGAATGCATAGATGAATCTCCGCATCGGCACTGCCGGGAGTGTGGATGCGTGCTTCCGGTGGACGTGGTGATCTTAAAACTCAACACTGGTCTTGTCGATGCGCCAAATGACCCATGCATGGACATCACGCCTATAGTCTCTCAAACGCCGGCAGGGGGTTGGAAGTATCGCGAAGACTTGGCGGGAGACTTCCCGTCAGAGCATTCGGCCTTTTGCCACGATTGTAAGCGAATGGCCCAATTCAGGGATTTCATAGTGATGTCCGGGTGGGGCACCAAGGCCAGTTGCGATAAGTGCAAGGACGGTTGGGTTGTGACCGGCGACAAGAACGACCTTCCATCATGCGGTCTGCGTCTTTGCGATTGCTGGATAATGGGCAAGATCGACTCCGACTTTCAGGGGGCATCCTTAGCGCAATTTTCCGAGCCGATACGGAAAGCGGTTGGTTCATGGTGGAACAACCCCGGATACGGTCTCCTACTCACCGGAGATGCTGGCACTGGAAAAACCCACTTGGCTTGTGCGATTTTCAAGGTGTTCTATCTTCAGACGGGTTGGCGCGATGCACTCTTCCGGCGATGTAGCGATGTGTTCATGCAGATCAAAAGGACGTTCGATGGTGGGAATAGAGCGGACTTCTTCGGCGGAGAGCCCCACGGTGAGGCTGGTATCTTAGACCAGCTTTGCAATACCCCGTTGCTCGTATTGGATGATGTCTGCACCGGCAGTGGAAGCGGTTTCGAGCGGCGCGACCTCTACGACATCCTAGACAGACGCCGCAACGGGAAACGCCTTACCATTGTGACTTCAAATTTCGGGCCGGACAAGATCGCCGTGCATTTCAAAGAAGAGGGCGAAGCGCAGCGAATTGCCTCCCGTATCGCCGGGCTCAAGGAAATAACCCTGTCTGGACAGGACCGGCGACTCACACCGGCAGACCGCAGAAATGGGCCACTATGTGCGGTCCCGCAGGAGCGCTAATTCCGGCTGGCCACCGGAGGGACGAAGGATGCCCGGTAAGTTACTTAAAATGCAGAGGTGATTTGAGATGAGAACAAGAGAGATCGTAAGAAGCGCCCGCCTGAAAATCAGTGAGACGCGAAGCCGCCAAGACAAACAGTTTTTGATTGATTTAATTGCGAAGCTTGAGCGGGCCGAAACCGAGCTTCGGAAACTTAGGCTGACGGCGCAGAATGCCCTCTCAATGCCAGCGGGCAAAGCACCGACATCGAACAACCTGATAAACATAAGCGCCGCCCGGGAAGCGGAATTTACAAAGCGCATGAGGGCCTCACTCCGCGAGGCAGAGGAATACGATGCCAAAAAAGCAGCCGCATTGTCGGCTTCCCCAGGAAAGCCCGAAGGGGCCAAGGAATGAAACTCGCTCAGGAAGAGATCGCCCGGGTTCGCACGCTTGGCCTTTACATCACTGAAAGGTGTGATGGGTGCGGCAAGGTTTTGAATCAGTGCGTGCGCTACACGATTACCGGCAGGCTCGAAGTCTACTGTTCGGCACAATGCCGCGACACCGCATTTTTCGGGAGTACAGAGAAGGCCGAAAAGCATTCCCGGCCCGGCCGGTGCGCGTTCTGCGGTGGATCGCTCGCGGACAAGCGCAGAGGGGCGCTTTACTGTAACCCCAAGTGCCGCATCCAAGATTCCAGATTGCTTCGGAATGCGGCGAGCCCAAATAACGCGAACAGCGCCATAACAGAATCAGCGGTTTATGCTGCCTGAAAACGGCGGTTGGGGCAATCCCCTTGCCAGCGCATTTTGGCCTTTCAGAGAGGCTTTAAATGGAAAATGGACTTGAGAAACTTTTGACCAGCGAAGCAAGCGCGGCCCGAAACTGGGGGAAGCCGTTGCCTTCTTATGATTCCATTTTCAAGGCTCGAATGGCCCTCAAGCTGGGGAAGATGCCCCCGGCAGAGCGTCAAGCCTCTCTTATACAGCCTCAGCGGGTGCCCGCGCACAGAGACTTCCTCACCATTCCCGAGATTGCCGAGCGGTGGCGAATCGCCCGGCCCACGGTCTACAACCGACTAAGATCGGCCCGCGTGAAAGTCTTGGACTTCGCCTCACACACCGGGCGCGGTAGGAAGCTCGTACCCGTGGGGGAGGTATTGAAGATTGAGGGGCAGCAATTCAAGAGGCTTTGACCTTGAAGGTGGCCATAACAAGCGCGTCGAGGCGGTCCTGCCGTGACTTCACCCACGGCGAATAATGCTTCTCTGTTGTCTTGATACTCGTATGCCCGAGCAGCCGTGCGACTTCCTCAAGGGGAATCCCCGCATTGAGCCACGCTACGGCGGCGGTATCCCGCAGTTGGTGAGGGTGGCCCTTCGGCATCCCGGCCTTGCGGAACACTGCGCGGAGATCGTGCTGCCAGTTGGTAACGGCGCTTTCCGGCTTGCCGGTCCCGGTCTGCCAAAAGACATAGCGGGAGTCGCCATTCACTACCCCGAGCAATTCCTTGGCAACATCAGGGGGAATGGGAACCGATACATCAACCCCCGTCTTGGCGCGTGCGGTTACGATGCGCGTGATTCCCTTTCGGGAGTCGCGCTGAATTTTCGAGCGTTCAAGGCAAACCGCATCCCTGATTGCTAAACCGGTGTACCTCATGCACCGAATCAGCGCATGAATCCGGGCGGACTTAATCGCGTCTGGAAATTCCTCGGGGATGGTTTCGAGGAGCCTTTGGAATTGGGCATCCGTTAAAGGCAGGGTGGGAACTTGCTTTGCCTTGATGGCCGACATATCGGCGGCGGGGTTGCGCGGGGTGAATCCCGAACTGTGCGCATAGCGGAAGAAAGCCCGCAATCGGCCTTGTACTCTCTGGCGCGTGATGGAAGATGGGTAATCATCTCCCCATGACGCCCGGAACTCCGTCAGGTCGGGCAGGGTGATTTCCGGCAGGTAGAATTTACCGCGGCGTTCGGAGAAGTCCACAAGCCGGGCCAATTCGCGCTGGTACTTGCCCAGCACCCCGGCATTAACATTCTGGCCTTGCTTGTCGCGAAGAAAGGTTTCAACGGCCTGGCGCACGGTTGCCGGGCGGTCGGGCTGTACCGGCTTCCCCGCCACCTGATAGGACAACTCGACTTCCCGCTTCACCCGTTCGGCGCCGGCCCAAGTCTTTGACTTCGTGGCGCGGCGGTTCTGTTTACCCTGGTAAGTCCACCTGAGATGCTTCCAGCAATCGCAGCGTTTGTAGAACTCCTCCCCGGTGTGTGGACAGCCGAGAGAATGCCTCACGAAGATCGTGATGGTTGGCGCGTCCATGCCCCGAGCATAGCGCCTCACGACTTGGGATTCAAGCACAAAATTAGCACGATCCGAAGGCGGCGAAAACCGTATGCTTTATTTTCAGTACCTTGGGGTTGGAGGCGCGGGTGAGAATCGAACTCACGCATAAAGGTTTTGCAGACCTCTCCCTTACCACTTGGGTACCGCGCCCGATGAGAAGAGTAGCTAGTGGTTAGTGTCCAGTGGCAGTCGAGGAGTGTGCTCTTCGCTCACCACTAGTCACTAACCGCTAGCCACTGGGGTTTATGGAGCGGGAAATGGGATTCGAACCCACGACTTCGACCTTGGCAAGGTCGCACTCTACCACTGAGTTATTCCCGCTCGCCAGTGCTAAACCACACTCCAGCGCACCACCAAGCAAATTATAGGAATTCCCACTCTGCGGTGTCAAGCTGCACAATTTGGACACTCCGGGGACATGAACTTGAATGTCTTCAACAAGACCGCAAAGGGTCTCCGCAAGGAAGCAGTAAACGCCCTCGCAAGGGCCTGGGAGCAGTCGAACGCTATCAAGTCGCCCTCGCAGGTCATATGATGGGAGCAGAAATAGGGTACGCTTTTGAAGGGGTTTCCCAAATGTTGAAAGGATGGAGCGGGAGACGGGAATCGAACCCGCGACGTCCAGCTTGGGAAGCTGGCATTCTACCGCTGAATTACTCCCGCTCTATGAACGTGCCTCACTGGAGTCTCCCTGAGGCACCTTACGGCGTCCGAAGCTGCGACTCTAACCCTATTCGCTCTTGTTTGCAAGTGGTATGACTTCCGAGTGGTGTGCCCAGCGTTTTTCATGTGTGGACTACCAGGACCGGGCAAGGCCCTAACTGGACCACCCGGTAGGTTGTCGAACCAAATACCGCGACATCCAGGGCATGTCGCCCTCGCACGCCCATGATGATCAAGTCGGTTCGCGACTCCAATGCGAATTGAATGATCTCCCGATAGGCCTGGCCGATGCGAACGGCGGCCTTCGCCTTGCCATTTTTGCGCGCTTCGGGGGTAATTCGTTTCTCCAGGCGCTCAAGCACTTCTACTATTACCTTCTCAATCTCAACTGAACCTGGGGTTTCCTCCAACACATGGAGCAGGGTGAGCTCGGCGTTGTACTCTGCTGCCAGGGTGATGGCATGGTCCCAAGCCTGCTCAGAATTATCGGAAAAATCCGTGCAGTAAAGTATTCGGTGGAGATGGATAAGCTCCGGCTCTCCTCCCGCAGTGACAAGATCGTTGGCAGGCTTGCCTACGACTAATACCGGACAGCAGGCTTTTCGTAATACTTTCTCTGTAACTGATCCCAGCATGAGATGGTCAATCCCCCGCAGACCATGGGTTCCCATGACGATCAGATTTATTGCATGCGTCTCGGCAAAGTGGAGAATCAGATCTGTCGGTACGCCCTCACCCGCGCTGCATTTCGGTTGTATCCCGCGCTTAGCATTATTTCTCGCAAACTCCTGAAGCTGCTGTTCGGCGCCGGCGCAAAGCTTTTGACTAATCTCGCGGGTGGAGTCGGGAAGAGGATCCAAAGTAAAGGCGGCGGGCAGAGGGCCTACCACGTGCTGCAAGAACAGAGTGGCCTTGTAATGCCAAGCCAGCGACTGTGCATAATGGTAGGCCTTCAGCGAAAATTCCGAAAAATCAATGGGGCAAAGAATGCGCTCAATTTTCAGCATGGTTTTGCGAATCTCCTTCCCTGTCGGTCACTTCAGAGGGGGTCGGCGGTCTATTTGTTACCTTCCAGGGTGCTCCTGATGGACGTGAGCGCCTTTTGGAGATTTGAAACTGCCCGACCCACTGCCGCCCTGCGAACGATCGATCCCTTGGGGCCGGTCAGACCTGCCTGCTCGGAACCCAGGGCCTGGATCAGATAGAAGCCCGGTTGCTTCGGGTCGTCAGAGTCGCGGACGCAGATGGCGAGGTCCAAGGCGGTCTCGAAGTAGTGGCTCGAATAGAGTTGCTTTTGAGCAATGGCACGGGCTATCGGGTCGGCAGGGCCCCCGCGCATGGACACCATGTGCACGATGCGCAACGTCGGCTTCAATCCGAATTTCACTTTGGCCCAATAGAACGTCTCCTCGTAGTTCGGGGGCTTCGCATGAGGGTACATGAGAAGGTAGTGGTAGAAATCCGGCACTTGTTCTGACAAGGCCTTGCCGTAGCTGAGCAGGTAGGCAAATTGCTCGGGCACCGCGGTCGGGTCACGCTTATCGTTATAAACCCCCAGGGCCTCATTGCCTTCGCGCTGGTAGGCAAGCACGCGCTCCAGGGCCGTCTCCTGTAAGTGTTGATTCACTTGGTCATCCACGTCGGGGGCAGACCAATCGATGATTCGGTGAAGCTTTTCGATGGAGGTCGCGGGCATCTGAATCTGACAGTTGCCGGGTTGGCAACTCTTCAAGGCCTTGATGTCATCGCTGTCGAATGCAAAACCCTTCAAGTCGGAACGCTGCGGAGGAACGGTGAACACCCCAAGCGCCAAAAAGCCGGGAACCTTGCGCAGGCGGTCGAAATCGCGGGCAAACTGGAAGTAGGTCTCAGGAGCAACATGGATATAGATCGCGCCAAACACCAAGACCTCCGACGGCGTGCGGGGCGGAAGGGCCTTCGTGACCGCCTGTCCGCTGCGGATGGCGGCGATTTGATCCTCACTCAGTCCGATGTTCTGCCGAAAGAACGTTTGCAGATGAGAGTTCGACTGAGAAAAACCGGGCAGGGCAATCACGGCGAACAAGGCCAGCAAACCAGCAGTCGGCATGACTTTTCTTATCATGGCTAGTTTACCTCACGAATGATGCTGCATCGCTCTGACGTCTGAATCACGGCGCGACGTGGACCCACCCGGCTTCGACTTTCGTCTCGAAGGTGCGGAGGGATTCCGTTCGGACGTGCTTCATCTGCATGGCGACGTGCTGCAAGAATGCGCCCAGTCTCGGCGGAAGGCTTTCATTGCCCAGATCCCCTGGAACCGGGCCGGCAAGGGCTTGGCCGGTGGTGACGTCGAACTGGGCGCAGTGCATGGCGCAGGTGACGAACTTCCCGTCGAGCGTACCCATTTCCAGCGGGGCATTCATGTGTCCGCAGCGTCGCTGGATGGCGTAGAAAGTTCCGTCGCAATTGCAGATGACGATCTCCTGTCCGGCAAGCTCGACGGTTTTCGTCCCGCCGGGAGCAATCTCATCCATGCGTATTGCGGGAATGAATTTGTCACTCAAGGCCCACGTCCTTTGGCGAAAGTTGGGGCAAGCTGTCCGGGTCGATAACATCCTTGTGGACGAACAGGCCGCACCAACAGCGTTTGAGAGCGTCGAAATGTTCCCGGTGGAATGGAATGCAGGGGCAGACGATTTGCATGTCGCGCGCGCGGTCGTGGCGCAACGGCTGGCAGGGGCAAAACGGGATGCCGTGCTTGCCCTCCAGCATCACCTCCTGTTCGAGCAGAAAATCCACCAAATCCGCGTCGGGCGTGAACTTGAAGCCCAACGGCTCGACGACCTTAGCGAAGAAGTAGTGAAGCGCCTTTTTCCTTGATTCAGCTTCCATTCAACGCCTCCTCACGATCTCAGCGCGCTCGCATAGCGATCCGGCTGATAGCCCGAGATGACCTCGTCGCCGATCTTGGCGAACGGGAAGCCCGTGGCGCCGGCGGCATCGAGCTCCTGCAAAATCCTTCCCTGGGTCGCCTCGTCGGCGAGATCGTAATCGATGTAGTTGAAAGGGATGTTGCGGTCGGTGAAAAACTTCTTCGCCTTGCGGCACCAGGGACAAGTTGAGAGAGTATAGAGAGTGACTTTTTTCATGCGTTTTCCTTTCAGCCGAGATTAACGAGCAGTTTGCCCGCCTCGAGCTTTGTGGGGTACACCGTGAGACCAAGTTCCGGCGCATTAAGGAACCTGCCGGTTCGGACGTCGAAACGCCAGTCATGGCATGGGCAAACAACCGTGTAACCTTCCAGCCTTCCCATGAACAGCGGACACGCCATGTGCGCGCACTTGCCGGAAACGGCGTAGACCGCGCCGCCGACACGCGCCAGAAGGACATTCACTCCCAGCGGATACACCGGCGCCATCTGACCCTCTGGCAACGTGCTATCGTCCATTACGAACGTCCAACCGGGCGCACGGCTCGGGGTGACACCTGTCGTTTCCGGCAATTCTGGTTCGGACTTCATCCCTGGCTCCCCACTCGGAGTTCTTGCAGCATCTGCTTATTTGGATGCACCGGCGCCTGCCGATGGCTCCATGCCTCAACCGGGGGTTCCTTCGCAAGCTGTGCGCTCAGAAACCAAACCTGCTACTCGTTGGTGCGCAGGACTTCGGGGAGGGTTATGGGCCGGGCTGTTGATCACTGCCGCCCGGCCGCCCTTCATCCCTACTGTCACATCTTCCGCAGGCCAAGAGCCAGTGCAATCCAGACCCAACCGTAAACGATCAGGTCAATCCCCACGAAAAGGCCGATCGCATAAAGCCCCGAGATCGGCCACTGCGCCAGGAGCAGACCACCCAGGACCGTAGTGATCACTCCATTCGCTACTTGCCAACCATAGCCCGGCAGATGAGCCCACAATGCGGTAATCAATTGATACAGTCCGGCGACCAGAAAGAATATCGACATCACCAAGGTCGCAGCTTCGGCGCCGATCGACGGGCTCTTCAAGAACAGCACTCCGGTTACTCCGAAGAGAATTGCGAACAGCAGGTGCAGGAAGAACCCTGCCCACTTCCCCACCATGAACGCCGTCACAAATTCAGCGATGCCTGCAAACACCAGCATCCAACCGAAAAATACCATCGAGACCACCGTGGAGGTTATGGACCGGACAACCGCGGCGATGCCGAGCAACATCAGCACGATGCCAAACGCCAGCAACCATCCCCAGTGGTGAATCATCTCCGGGGTAACTTGAAAGATCAGTACATCAGTTACATTTGACATTGCCTTCTCTCCTTAGGCGAATTCTTGCTTTCAGGCGCAACTCTTTTAAACGACATCATGTCACATTGCAAGGCGAAGGCCATTTCTAACCTCTTGAAATTGTTGGAGATACTCGGACCAGGAGACACGATCCATTCGCGAATTCGCGAGTTTCGTGAAAATTAATTCGCGACAGTCAGCGGCAACGCGGTCCGGCAGCTAGACGAGGGGGGAAGCGATAAGGGTTGCCTAGGCCCGATTTACCAGGACTACGACACTTCGGGCCTCGACCAGACGTGTGTTCCCGAGTACGTCTGACTCAGAGCCGGGGTCAACGATGTCGTGAGGCGAAGGCTGGGCGGTGTCCACGGCCAGGCACCAGCGTCTGCCCGGCACAACGGGTAATTCAAATTCCAGGCTTTCCCAGAACATGTTGAACATGACGTGCAAGTCGCAGTCTCCGCCGAAACCTGCCAGCGTCATGGCGAGAGCGCGCGCGTCCGCATCGTCCCATCCAGGACTGTTGAGTTTCGTGCCGTGCCACGATACGTCTCTTAAGCCGCGCTCGTTCACCGCGCCATTGAAGAACTGGTCGCGCCAGAGTGCTGCGTGCATCTTCCGGAAACGAATCATGGCCCTACAGAAGCGGAGCAAGTCGGCATGCTTGTTCACCAAAGTCCAGTCGAACCAACTGATCTCGTTATCCTGGCAATAGGCGTTGTTGTTACCTTTCTGTGAACGACGGATCTCATCGCCGGCCACAAACATAGGAACGCCACGCGAAAGCAGCAGGATCACCATAAAGTTGCGCACCTGACGGTTGCGGAGCGAGTCGATTTTGGGATCGTCGGAATCACCTTCCGCGCCACAGTTCCAGCTCAGGTTGTCGTTGATGCCATCACGGTTGTCTTCGCCGTTCGCCTCGTTGTGCTTCTCGTTGAAGGAGACCAAATCGTTGAGGGTAAAACCATCATGACAGGTCACGAAATTTACACTATTCATCGGTGACCCGCCCCGTTCCTGATAAATATCAGCGCTCCCACCCAAGCGCGAGGCGATGGCGCCCACGAGCGCGGGATCGCCTCTCACGAAGCGCCGGACGTCGTCGCGATAGCGGCCGTTCCATTCCGCCCACCGGTCGCCGGGGAAATGCCCAATCTGGTACAGGCCGGCGGCGTCCCACGCTTCTGCAATCACCTTCGTATCGGCCAAGGATTCATCCAGCTCGATTTGCCAAACGAGCGGGGGGCGAGCGGCAGGTGTCCCGTCTTCACCGCGCGAAAGGATGGATCCTTCGTCGAAGCGGAAGCCGTCCACATGGGCTTCCCGAACCCAGTAGAGCAAACACTCGACGATCATCTTCACGGCGATGGGGTGGTTGCAGTTGAAGGTGTTCCCGCATCCGGAATAATCCAGGTAATATTGCAGCGCCCAAGGGACGAGCAAATAGTAGGTACGGTTATCGATGCCGCGAAAAGAGTAGGTCGGTCCCTGGTGGTTGCCTTCATCCGTGTGGTTGAAGACCACATCGAGAATGACTTCAATCTCCGCCTTGTGTAGAGCCTTGACCAAATCCCGGAATTCGCGCAAATGGCCGCCGCTTTCGGGGTGGAGGCAGTAGGAGGATTGGGGCGCAAAGTAGCCTATAGTGCTGTACCCCCAATAATTGTGGAGGGGCTTCCCGTCGACGAATCTGAGCACCGCGGTCTCGTCGAAATCAAAGACCGGAAGCAACTCCACGGCAGTGATGCCGAGGCCCTTCAGGTAAGGAATCTTTTCAATGAGGCCGGCGAAAGTCCCGGGATGCCGAACCCCCGAAGTCGGAGATTGCGTGAAGCCGCGGACATGGGCCTCATAAATGATGCATTCCGCCATCGGACGGTTGAGGGGCGTGTCACCTTCCCAATCATAGCCGGAATCATCGATGACGACGGATCGGATGGACGTCCTTACGTTATCCTCCGGCGTGCAGGCGCTGCCACGATCCCAAAGTGTATTGGAATTACCGTGGGCGTAGGGGTCGATCAGGACCTTGTTTCTGTTGAATCGCTGCCCGGCGGAGTCAGATGGGCCATCGACACGGTACGCGTAATGCACGCCCGGTTTCAGACCGCGCACAAAAGCGTGCCAGAAATGGAAGGTCTTGTTTACGTAAGGATCGAACCGGATCGTTTGGAAGGGCTCCAACGAGTCGTGAGCTGAAAAGAGGAGCAGCTCGACGCCCGAGGCATTCGAGGAGAAAAGCGAGAAATTCACTCCCGAAGGTGAAGGCGTAGCCCCCAACGGATGGGGAGAGCCCGCCTCAACCGGGAATGGAACATGCCTGGCGGGCTCAGCAGAAACCAAGCTGACCATCGCGCTTTCTCCGTCTGAGTGGAAATAGGGCTATTTCTTTTGCACCCTCTTCAAGGCCTCCCGCAGGGCCTTGTTCTGAGGGTCGAGGCTCAGAGCAGCTTGATATTGCTCGGCCGCCAAGTCAAGCTTCTTTTCATTTTCATAGAGCTTTCCAAGCCACTCGTAGGCCGAGGAGTGTGCGGGGACTTCGGAATTGTCAGGCACTGTGTTGAGGTAGGTGCGAAGATCATACTCCGCGGCCGCCGAATCCTTCTGTTCTAAGACCAACACGACACCGCGGTAATAGCTGAGTCGGGGGTCGGAAGGGCCGATCTTCGCGGCGACATCGACGGCTTGCTCCATATGCTCGGAGTCGCCCCGATCGCGAAAGTAATCCGCAGCTTCGAGGCAGGCGCCGATGCAGTTGGGCCCCGATTTGAGGATTTGTTGATACTCCTGGTTTGCTTGCTCGAACTTCTTCTTCACGGCGTGAAGATCAGCGAGGGCCAACGCCCCTTCCAACGGATCCAGGGCCGACAGGACGCGAATCTGCGCAAGGGCATTCCCTTCCCCGCCGCCGAGACTGCCAGGAGCATTCGCCATAAAGGCAATGAGGTCGCGCTGAGCATTGATATTGGTGGCATCCAGCCGGACCGCGGTCGCAAATTCCTGGTGGGTCCGGCGCGCCAGGGAAAGAGCGGAAAACATGTTGGAATGGCTGCTCTCGTCGGCTTTGCGGCCAAAGCCCCGGCCCAGCCAATCGTGATACGCGGAGAGCCCAGGATCCAGCTTGGTGGCGTCCTCCAAGCTCGAAATCGAATGATTGAAATCCCGGATCTCAAATAAGCAACGGCCGAGCCAATAATGAAGGGAGGCGGCCTGCGGATTTCGGTCGATCGCGGCTTTGAGCGCCTCCGCCGCCCGGCGATACTGCCCGGCGTCGTAAAGTGTCTTAATATCCGGCGGGAGTGCCTCAAGCCCTTGAGGCAAAGCCCTGGCTGGGCACATGGCCAGCAATGCGGCAATGGTTATAAGAATACTCCCGACCAATTTTTTCCTTCTCACTGCCATTCCTTCTTTCCCTATTCGCCTCAAACTCGACCAGGAGGGAGCCGAGACATAGCCATTTTATAACCTTTCCGCCGAGGAAGATGAGACATGCGATATTGCGCCAACTCATCTCCGCTGCGCGGACCGATATTCATCACGGCTTATGGAAGATGTGTTTCTTAATGTCGGGCCAGAATTCCTCAAAAGCATTGCCCGCCAAGTGTCCGCCGAAGCCTTCCGAAGCGCGTAAGAGCGCGTCGTGCGTATTGGCTTCGCTGTTAACGCGCCAAGTGTTGGTGACGAGGTTATTCCCGAGAAGCGCCATGTAACGGGCATAGGCGGGCCCGAAGCTGCCGTGGCCCCCGCGGGCAGCAAACGTGAGGCGTAGGACATTTCCAACGCGAGCCTTGAAGGACCGGTCCGGCACGCGAAAATAACGCGGATCTTCCCGGAGGAGAAAACCAGCGCCCGCCTCGATGGCATTTCCCGTGACGCTGCCCGTCATACCCATTCCAAAGCGGTCGGCAAAGCCTCCCCAGTGCGGCCCATACTCTTTGGGACGGACGGGAGCCGTTCCCAAGGCGGCCGCGAAAATCCCCCCGGCCAGATTCGACGGGTCCAGCGTGTTCGTAGCGAACCAGCGGAAATTTTGTCGAGGTGTGAGAGGTTGATACTGTGATTCCAGCGTCTGCGATTTCAAAGGTGTGAAGAGGGAGAGGAAACGGGGACCTTTGGGCTCGTGCGGCTGCTTCAAAAGGGCCGGGTGATGAGGCGCAGTCTCGCGCTTGGGTAGAATGGACTGGGCCGAGGCAACGAGATTCGTCGCGAAGACAATGGCAATGAGAATTGCGTACCGCATCGAGAGCGGGGCGCTGCGACGTTTTGTTGTGCCACATCCGGTCGGTATTCGCATTCCTTGCCCATCCGCCCTACTTTACGCCTGTCGCGGGCATGTTCAATTGACTTCGGATCGCGTCACCCGATACGACGAGCTCAACCCGGCGGTTTTCTTGTCGCCCCTCGGATGTGTCGTTGGGGGCGATCGGGTTGGTTTTTCCGAAGCCTTTGGTACTGATCGAATCGGATGAAACTCCCTGCGACACCAGGTAATCACGAACGGCGCCGGCGCGTTCCTCGGAAAGCTTTTGGTTGAACTCGTCGCTGCCGATATTGTCCGTGTAACCATCGACCTCCAGGGTGAGCCCCGGAAAAGAGAGCAAAATCCCCGACACTTTGGCCAGCTTCTCACGCGCCTCGGGCTTTAAATCGTACTTGCCGAACTCGAACAGAACATCCGACATGTTCATGATCAGCCCGCGAGCGGAATCTCGTGTCTGGAGAACCGTGTTCAATTCTTGCTGGAGTCTGGCGCGGAGGGCCGCTTTTTCTCTCTCGGCTTGGGCTGCCTGCAAGCGCGCCTGTTGAGCCTGCGCTTCGGCGGCTTGCTTGGCGGCGTCAGCTTGGGCTTGTGCCTGCCGGGCTTGTTCAGCTTGTTCTTTAGCCCGGGCTGCGGCCTCCGCGTCGGCTTGGGATTGGGCTTGCGCCTGGGCAGCTTGGGCTTGCGCCTGGACAGCTTGAGCTTGGGCCGCGGCGGCATTCTCCCGGGTTTGCGCTTGTTCCTCCGCGATCATCTTGCGGACGGTGATCAGGCGCGCGTCCTCAGCCGTCTGCGCCGCTTCGCGAGCGTCGGTGATGGAGTCTTTCCGATCGCCCTTGCTGGCATAGAGACTTTCGGCGTTCTGCAAGTCCAAATCAGCTTTGCTCAGCGTGTCCGCCGCATAGGTTTCCGCCCCAGCCCACTTGGCTATGCGAATGGCATTGCGCGCCTCGTAAATTTCAATCGGAGTCTTTTCATCAACGGCCATGGGGGTCAGTTCGGCTGGATTCACACTCGCCGTGTATTGGCCTCTCCTCAGCAATTCGAACTTGGCGTCGACCTCTTCAACTATTCCGTTAGTCTCGTTGGTGACGAAATTCTCCATCACCACCACATCGCTCGGCTGCGTCACGGCAAAGTGGGGTTCGGCCGTCACGACCATGCCGAACGCCTGCAGGTCACTCGTCACGTCTAAACTCGCGTTCCCATTGCGGTCGGGCAAGACCTCTCCGAGGTTAACGGGGCGGCCTTCCGGGCTGATGGCCCAAAGGGCATAAGTCATGTATTCAGGGCCGAAGCGGTTGGCCGCTTGCATGTGCCTGAACCTTGCATCCACTTCGATGGCGCCTGCCTTGCTCTGCACGTGGGCCTCGCCGCTCGCTGCGGGCATCAGGCTGGTGCCGAGGAAATTGACCTTGGTCTCACCACTCCGATGGCGGTAGTTGATGGCTTTAATGGTTCGCGCCACCACCACGACCCGGTAAATCGGCACGTGGCTCGGCTGCTGCGCTTCTGGCCCGCTCTGCGCATATAGACCTGTTAAACTGAGGAAAAAAGCCAGCAAAATCCCCAAATATCGTTTCATAAAATTAGCCCCCTTCGTTCGCCATGATCACCCGGGCCGCCAATGTGAAGACCACTCTGGCGCTTACAGCAATTCATGCCTTCACCTGCCTGAGCGGCGGATCGGCGAGAGCCGTCGGGGTGTTCCGGCCCGCGAGATATTCCAGCCACACGATTCGCAGCACCGCGACGGCGGGTACTGAGAGGAACACGCCCGCAATGCCTCCCACTTGACCTCCCACCATGAGCGCAAACACAACGGTCAGGGGCTGTAGCTCCAAGCTGTTGCCCATGATGCGCGGTGAGTTCACATAATCCTGCACAATCCTCCAGGCGACCACCAATGCCGCCATCCAGATCCAGTGCGCGTGACTCAGGTAACCGACCGTTAGAATCGCCGCGGCCGAAATGATCCATCCCACCATCGGAAGGAATTCCAGAGCGCCTCCTAGAAGGCCCAGCGCAATTGCGTAAGGGAATCTCAAGAGGAGCATCGAGACGCTATAGAAGCCGAAGGAGAGGCCCGCCAGGGCGAGCTGGGCGCGCATGTACTTGCCCAGCATCGTATCAACCCGCCGCAGGATTCGTTTGAGCAGGGTATCCTGCCCCGGCTCAACGGCTTCGATCATGGCATCCATGATCGGGCGTCCGTCGCGCAAGATGAAGGCGGCCAGAATGGGAACGGGCAAAAGCCAGATGGCGCTCGCAGCGACATACGCTATGGACGCCGCGCTTCGCTGGAAAACTTGGGCGACGAAGTCATGATTCTGAGCCACCAAATCCTCTAGCCGCTGTAGCTGGGCAGGGCTCAAGCCATGCTTGCCCTCCAGACGAGCGGGAGGCTTTCCACTGGAAACGTCCTGGAAGACCTGGGCCGCAGCCGCACTCAGGTTTCTTACTTGCGCCGCAATGTGCGGACCCAACGGGTACCCCACGCTGCCCAGCACCAGAGTCGCGAGCAAGTAAACCTCGATGATCGCCCAAGTGCGGGTTTTCCGGCCCAGCCGCGAATGCTGCTGGACCCACGTGACCGCCGGTTCGAGCAAGTAGGCAAAGAGCACGGCGAGCACCAAGATGAGGAAAGCCCCACGCGCTACATAGAGGATCGCTGCCGCAATCACGAAGAGCGCCACGGTAGTAACGGCATTGCCGGTACGGTCGTCGATCGAAAACATACGCCTCCACTCCCAAGTTCCGCCCTCCGCGCAATCCCTCGCCTTGCGCGCCATGTGCCCAAGGGACGATCAGGCCGTCTTGAAGGTTTTCGCCGAGGGCAAGCTGTGAATCGCGGCCGCGAATGCGATCAAGGCCGAGCCGGAGAAGATGAGGTCCACGCCGATCACGATACCAATAAAGATGGTGCTGGCCGTAGCCCAAGTGGCCATGAGGTAGACGCCCAGACCGACAGAGACAAGTCCGGCAAAGACCGTCCAGCCCCACCAGGGGAATTGAATGACGCTCGCCCCGGTTATGCGGAACAGCCCGCCCACGATGAACAGTACCGCCAGCACCATGGTCACGCCTTCCGCGCCTGCGTTCGGGTGACGAATCAGCAGGTATCCGACCCCTCCGCCAATGATCGCATTCAACAGGTGCATGAAAAATACGGGCACGGTGATGACGCGAAATGCACTGATGAGCCAAAACACGCCGCTGATCGCCAGCACCCAGCCCAACGCCAGGATCGAGAAAGTGGTTGCGGTCTGCGCTTTGACAATACATACGGCGCCCAGAATCATCAGCAGAATACCTAACACCAGGAACCAGCCCCATGATTTTCTAACTTCTTCTAGCCCCGCCATAAACAGATCAGAGATTGCTCCCATTGTTTTGCTCCCTTCGCATATTGAGTTTTTTCTATCGCTACTGCCGGCGCGAGCCGTGCGGTAGCGCCTTGCCCGCTTTCACCGCAAGAACACCTCCGCGGCATTCCTCGGAACCGAAATCGGTTTCGCCGACTTTGGATCAGAGCTGAACTTCCCAAAAACCGCGAGATTCTCTCGGAAATGCTTGTTGAGTGCGTCGACGCGTTGCTGATTGCCGGGATGGTCCGACAAAAGCTGCGGCACGTTCCCCAGTTTGGCATTCTGGAAATCTTGAAAGAGCCACACCAACCCATACGGGTTATATCCCGTTTTGGCGCAAATATCGGAGCCGGTCAGGTCCGCTCGTGACTCATCTTCGCGCGAGTAGCTCAGGGAATGGAGTTTTCCGAGCAGGACGATCCCCAACAATTGGAGGCGATTGGCGCCCAGCAGCACGGCGGCGGCGATTTCCCGCTCCGCGATTTTCTGCTCCTCTTCCATCAAGGTCATGGTGTCGTGATGAATGGTGTGGGAGACCTCGTGACACAGCGTTCCGACGAGTTCGTCCGTGTTCTTTACAAAATACAGAAGCGAATCGACAACGTACACGTTGCCGCCCGGAGCTGAGAAGGCATTCGGCTGGGGTTCATGCACCAGGTAAAACTTGAACGGGTGATTGTAGCGAGGCTGTGCTGCCCGAGTGATGGCATCGGCAATCGGATTCAACGTGTCGTAAAGGGGGGACGATTGGATGATTTCGCCCTTGGCTTTCAGTTGGTTGAAGACTTCTTGGCCCATCTGCATTTCTTCGTCCGGCTTTTGTCCTTGCGCCGCTGAGGGGGTTCTTGCCCCTGCCAGGCACAACGCCACGGCGATGGCATACAAGACCGGCTTTCGAAGTCGTGAAAGTGCATTCATGGTGTATCTTCCCCCGAGCTGACTCGGCCTCCGCTATTCGCGATCAATCCTGCCTTCAGTCCAGCGCGTGTGCAGAGTATTCACAGGCACATTGGGGCTCGACTCTTTCAACTTCCGCCAAAGTTTTCTAACAGCGCCCTATCTCCCACGCTCTCAAGGGCTTAACCAAGGAATCCATTTCCCCCAGCTCCATTGCTTCCTGATAGCATTCGATGTCAACGCAACGCGTCACAATCAAGACAGGCAAGCCGGCGTTCACCTCGGTCGCGCGCATGAGGACGCAGCTCCCTTCGAGGTTGGGAGTCCCCTGACATACGCTCGCAAAGTGGAAGACTTCGTCACCCAGGCAGCGGATTCCCTCCTGATAAGGACTGCACCGGCGCACCTGATACCCATACGCTTCGAGGATCGTGCGACAAGATTCATGACCTTCAGGGTTTTCGTCCACCAGGAGCGCTTTCCCTCGTACGCTCGCTTTTTGGTTATGGCTTTTCATCCCCATAAGTCACCCCTCGGTAGCGGCGATCCACCCCGGTTGAAGTCCGGGATCGATAGCGCATCGCGCCCTAAGCCTTTGTTCCTGTCACCTTGGATTTCAAGGCGGCTGCCTTGGTCTTCAGGATCTTAACCTTGGCCTTTGCCTGGGCCTCCGCTGCCTGGCGCCGTTGCTTGGCTTTTTTGAGCTGCGCCTTTATCTTGGAGTCGAGTTGGTTGATCTTCTCCTGGAGCTTGGCCTTCCGCTCAGCGTGAGCCTTGGCACGCTCGGCCTTCATTTGCGCCAGGTCGGCTTTCATGGCCGCGGTGTCCTCTTCGTTCACCGTTTGCTCCGCTTCGGACAGGGCACGCCGGAATACCTTTCCCCCGAGCGCTTCCATGCGGGTGTCCACCGGAGTCGTCCAATCTTCTTGTACCTCCGCGACCACTGCGAACTTGCCCGGTTGCAGTTGCTGTTTCACGTCGTCAACGAAGTCTTCACCAACCCTGGCATTGTCCAGGTCCACCGTGCCGCCGACAGCTAACCCCGCAGCAGCGCCAACCGCTGCGCCAACCGGCCCCCCGAGAAGACCGATGAGAGCTCCCAGGGAGCTTCCCACCAGAGTCCCGAGCGGTCCCGGGTCGTCACTTTGCCTTACTGCCGTGCTGCCATCTGCATTCCTGCCCACCACGGCGTAGGCGTAAACAACAATGCTGCCTTCGCCATCCAGTTGAGTAAGCGCCTTCTTCCCTTCGTACGCTTTGGGTTCCGAATCAAAAACAACCACCAGCATTCTGTCCATGGCTTTGCTCCTTTTCGATTTTATACTTTCTTCCCAATATCGCTTCGCCTTCATCATTGCAATGCGAGCGCCAATTGGTAAGCCCTTGAAAAGCCTCGATTTGCGCATCACAAAGTCGCGATATCTTCGCGAATTCGCGAAGATATCGCGAAAAGCAGGCTCTGGGAGGGGGCTCCAGCAACAAGCCCTGGAAGGGAGTAGTGACTCAATTTGATGTGCCACGGCCATCTCGACCCTCTCCGTACACGGGCGGGAGAAGAGAAAATCCCCTTCCCCTCCTTGGGGAGGGCGGTCCCCCAGGTGGGGGACCCGGTGAGAGGTTGCTTGCAGGTCTGGGGCAGGGAAAGAATCAAGATTTCATAATCTTAAAGACCACATGCACGGCACGTGCCAATCCTTGGAGGAATTTACCCGGAGTGAAACCCGCGGGCTCAGGACAGGCTCTAAAGCTGCATTGAACGTAGAGGCGCAAATGCGGCAGTTCACTACGCTTGCTCTTCCGTAAGGAAGAACTTCCTTGTATAGAGGAGGAAGACGAGAAGCGCCGTCATCCCCAAAATCACGCCAACCCAGACGACCGACAGTAACTCAGGGAATTCTTCATAGATGCGGAGTGTCTGGTCATTAAATCCCATCTCCCTGTATAGTTGCAGCATGTCCGGGCGGCGGGCATAGGTAACCACCATCGAGATTGTCCAAAAGGTTGCGTTAAACAGAGCAACTTCCCAGCCGATGAGCTTTTGCCGGAAGATGGCCCAGGCAGCGTAACCACTCAGAACCGAGTAGGTCAGCAAAACCAGAAAAGCCGCCGCTCCGTGCAGAATGACACCAAACACAAAAGTCACATGCACGAATAGAAATGCAAACAATGAGAAAGCACCGAGGGCCTGCCATACGCCCAGTATCCACAGTGGAACCGGGAGTCCGGGGACGGGAGTTCCTCCCGCCGCAGCCGTCGCGGCTTGAGCCCCTTTCTGTGCGAGGCAAGTTGCCCTCACGCTCTTGCGAGAATAAAAGAACAAAAATATTGCGGGCAGTAAGACCATCAAGACGGCCATGAAGGCGATCATTCCCACCATCATGGCGTGCTGAATCCCTGGTGGGACATTGCCGGCCTGCTGGCGCATGATGGCGGGGAAGATGAACGCCATCATGAGCGTGCCGAGAAGACCGCAGGCCAACCAGAAACCACTCACCACCAACATCAATATGCGGGCCCAGTTCTTGCACCGAATCGAACCAATCCCGGCCGTAACGAACACCGCAGCCAGGAGCCCGTATTGAAGGCTCACCAATGCCATGAGGGCGGGCCGTGAGATGGGGCCTGCGGGCATTGCACTTGAGGGCATCCTGGCCGCCGCCGGCCCGAAGAACACAAATGCTGAAAGCACGATCATGAGCAGGAATCCGCAACCCATCAGAATCTCGATGACCCCAAAAGCTATGAGCCAGCCTCGCCGGTTCTTGTAAGGAGGTGGAACTGCGACAGGCGGTATTGAATCCATAATTAATTATCCCGGTTCCATTTGAATTGAAAACCCATTCGCTCGACGTATACACCCGAAGGCAGGGAAATACAAGCGACGCAGGGGCGCAGCCTGGCAGGTGCGTTCTTGAAACCTCCAGGTCATTGGATTTACAATGCCTTCGCCATTTGAGAATCGAGTTACACACCAAAACGGATGACGGAGATTATGCATGGCTTTGATTCAATTCACCAGGAACCATTCTGACCATTCGACGGACAAGGGATATCAATTTGAGTTTTTCTGCGACCGCTGCGGGAGCGGATTTATGTCGGCCTTCAAACCCTCGATGACGGGTTACGCAGGCAGTGCGCTGCGCGCCGCCGGCGACTTGTTTGGAGGGGTCTTTGGGCGCGCCAGCTCCAGCGCCTACGAAATCGAGCGCGCCGTGCAAGGGCCCGCCCACGACAAAGCATTTCAGGAAGCCGTAGAGGAAGCGAAGCCCAATTTCCGCCAGTGTCCCAAATGCGCCAAGTGGTCCTGCCTCACCCTGTGTTGGAACCAGAAGCGCGGCCTTTGTTACGGCTGCGCACCCAATATCGAAACCGAAATCGCTGCCGCCCAGGCGCAAGCTACCGTGGAGCAGATGCAGCAAAAAGTGCGCGGGCAGGATTTGACCAAGGATCTTGACTTGACCTCGGAAGCTGCGGCGCTCTGCCCCAGTTGCGGCGCCCGCACCCAAGGCGCCAAGTTTTGCCCCGAGTGCGGCAAGCCGCTCCATGCCAAGAATGAGTGCCCACGCTGCGGAACGAAGTTTGATGCGGGAACTAAATTCTGTCCGGAGTGCGGCCAGAAGATCGGGTGATCCGGTGATCGGGTGATCGGATGAACAGAGGAAACCCATCACACGATCTTGGCGCGTCCGAAAATGAACGATCTCGCGCCAAGACGCGGAACCACTCGAGACGAAATACCTTTCATTTGGTTTTATCGCCTATGGGGGTGAGGAGCTGGCCACTCAGCACTAACCACTGGCCACTCATCTGAACATGCCGGCCTTTTCGGGGAAATTTCAGTACTTGAATTCGGACGGGTCCGCCCTTCAGGCAGGCCCCTGCCGGGTGTCGTTTGAGACGGAAACGTTTACGCTCACGCCCGCCTCGGGCGCGCCGCTGGCTTTTGATCTCGGCGACATCGATACCCTCCTCCCAGGCGACTACGAACTGACCCTAACCCTCTACACTGGCAAGAAAATCCTGCTGAACCAGTTTGGCAAGACCTTTCAGAATCTCGGTCACGACCTGCTGGAAGCTTACCGGAAACGCCTGCTGCAATGTCTGCTGCTGGAAGACCTGGAAGAGATCACGCGCTTCGAAGGCTCGGTGCGCTTGGAATCGCCGGAGCGCGCGTTTTCGAGCCCGGCGGAGTTCCGGCTTTTCAAGAGCAATCTCGCCGTGCTGCCCGCTCAGGCCACGGGTTTGCAATGGCGCTTCGCGGATATCGACGCGGTAAATTTCGACCAGAGCTCCTGGACCGTGAGCGTGGAGTCCGGCGATCAGCGCCTGGCCATCACCAAGCTCGGCAAGCGCACGGAAGAATTCCGCGATCGCCTGACTAGCGCCCGGGAAGAACTCGTGCAGCAAGGCGCCGAGACGGTCCACAGCCTGTTCCCTTTCCTCGATCCGGATCAGCTTCAGCAGGCCGCGGCGCTGATGACCGAAGGCCGTGCCGCGGCGCTTGCCAAGTTGCGCGCTCTGCATCCCAAAGTCGATCAGGCGCTGGCGACCAATGTCGTGGATGACAAGCTGAAGCCGTACCTCGAAGCCCTCATGGCGCATGTGCCGGCGGGGAATTACTACGCGGGCTTCAAGCTGCTGCGCGAAGACGAAGCTTCGACGGAAAAAAAAGAACAAGAGGAGGAAGCCAGCGTCGCGGACGCCGAAGCCATGGGGGAAGACACGGGGGACGCCTCTGTAAAATCCGGCGCTGAGGAAGGGGTTCAGCCCATCCTGCACTGGTTCTTCCTGCCGCTGGCGGCCCAGCCGGGAGCGAAGGTACCGGGAAACCTTGTGGCTTGGGAAGCCACCTCGCGCTCCGGGCGCGCCACGTATTTCTTCCGGCTCGTACCGCCGGAGCAGGCGGCGCAGTTGCAGGATGCGTCGAAAAGCCCGGCGCTCATCGAAACCGCCATTCGGCAACTGAATCGCGCCATTGTTCTGCTCAACTTCCGGCGTGAGCCCATTTACCTGCCTGACGATTCCCTGCTCCTCCAGCCGCGCTTTCGGCGTTACGCCATCGCCTGCCGCAAGCTGCCGGAGCTCGTGCGGTTGCGCTCGTCGTTTCTCGGGCGCGCCATCCATGCGTCAACCGATACGTGGCAGAAGCAGTTCGAAAGTTATCTCACCCTCAAATGAAAGGAGCGTCGGATGAAAAGGAAAAAACTGGCGCTGCGCCTCATGGGCGTGACCATACTGATCCTGAGTGCCGTATCCGTGACAGCAGCCCAGAACGGCTATTCCGGCACCTGGGTGCTGGACAAGGGAGCCTCGAAAGGTTTGCCTTCACACGTCAAGGCCTATGACATGGTCGTTGCCCAAGACGGGCAGCAGCTTGTTGTTACAAGCCAGACCGAAGGCCAGGTGGCGGTGGGGGAGCAGGGCTCACGAAAGTCAGCAGACACAAACGCCCTCATTCGGGCAGAAACCCCTCAGGGACCGAAGACCGCCGGAGAATTGATGGTGGGAAGCCCCGGCACCATGGGTGACAGTAGTCCGAGCAACGGGTCGCTGGCCTTTCGAACGGTGGTTCCACAAGTGACTTATACGCTTGACGGCAAAAAGACCACCGTAACCCTGATGGGATTTGGCCAAGCTACGCTCATCGCCAAGCCGGGCAAGAACGGGAAGTCCCTGGACTTGTCGATGACGCACCAGGAAACGGTGGGTGGACAATCGCTGACGGCCCTGGTCGCCAAGGAGCGCTGGACACTTTCCGACGACGGTCAGGTACTCAAGGTGCAGCGCACGGTTTCGACGCAGCAGTCGTCGGAAACGGTTAATCTCACGTTTCGGAAAAAGCCGGCGGCACCGTGACGGCATTAACGTAATTCCAGTTGCGGAGCTTGCGTGTTTTGACCGCAACGGCGCGAACGCGGAGTGATTTGACGACAAGCGCCCATTTCACTGCGTGCCCGCCCTTCCGCGTTAAAGCCAGGATCTCTTGACCGCTCGCTACGCCCCGGCCGCTACCACTTTTTGTACGGCAGGAACTTTCCGTTGTAAGTCACTTTCACCCGGTCGCCGTGCCGGTCAGGGACGCGTTCAATGTCCAGGGTGAAATCGATCGCGCTCATAATGCCGTCTCCGAACATCTCATGGATGAGCGCTTTGATCGTGGTTCCGTACACCTGGGTAATCTCGTGGAAGCAGTAGATCAGTGGATCGACCGGGACGGCGGCATCCAGTGAGCCTTTCATGGGGATAGTTTGCAGGGGCTCGGCAAAGACCCGGCCCAACCCAAGGCAGTCGATGGCCTTCTCGGCCTCTTCCTTGCTCATCGTCGCTTGACCCAGCAGGGCCGCCGTGGTCCAAACTTTGTGCCGGCCGACGGCGCGAGCAATTTCTTCAAAGGTGAGCCCGCGCTCCTGCTTGACGCGCAGAATCGCTTCCGTTGCTTCTTGCCGAGTTATAGGTTTACCTCCTCGGGTGGATTCAACCTGTAGTCTGCCGTCAGCGCGGGCCAAAGTCCAGTGGGCCGAAGACGCAGACCCAATGCACGCGAGGTCCCCGCGGACGACAAACTCCCGTGACAAAGCCTCCCAACTGGCGTAATATCAGGGTTGTTACGAGAGGTGTGGGAGATTTCTTATGACGGTGATCGAGCTTCCCGATGAACAAGTGGCGGCGCTGAAAGTGAAAGCCGCTGCGGAGGGTCTTTCTCTCGAGGCCTGGCTCCAGAAGCTCGCTGAACAGGGACGTCCGGCCAGCCACCCCCACCGGCACATTGCTGACGTGATCCTCGAAAACATGCAGGATGTACCGCCTGAAATTATGGAGACCATGCCCAAAGACGGCGCCAGCCAGCACGATCATTACATCTACGGTTGGCCCAAGAAAGAGGCATGACCGCGCTTTTCGCCGATACGTAGTATTGGATCGCCCTGGCCGATTTCACCGACAGCGCCCACCGGCGCGATTTGGCCCTTACCTCCGAGCGGGCAGACTCTCTCCTCGTCACCACGGATGAGGTGTTGGCCGAGTATCTTACCTTCTTTGCGACAGCTCCCGAGCCGATGCGCCGCAAAACTGTTACAAACACCCAGCACATTCTCGAAGACCCAGGTGTCCAGGTCGTTCCGCAGAGTCGCGAGTCGTTTCTCTCCGGCATGGCTCTCTACGCAGCGCGGCCCGATAAAGGCTACAGCCTGACGGATTGCATCTCCATGCAGACGATGCGCAAGAAAGGACTGACCGAGATTCTTACCAACGACCGGCATTTTGAGCAGGAAGGTTTCAGGGCGCTGTTTCGCGACTCGTGAAAATGGGTAGCGCGGACCACCGGGTTTGTGGTCCGCGTCTTTTCGGCCCCGTGATGGAGCGATCAAATTCGTGCGCGCGGATCGAAGTGGGGCGCGTCAATGCAGTGTCCGTCAGCCGACGGATCAGGGAGAAAAACCCAAGCTGTCGGGTAAAAAGGGTGCAATGCGCACGCTCGGCTGAAGGCTCGCGCCAACAAGGCGAAATCACGTTCGGCGAATTTCTCTCGCCGCCTGAGTAGGCGCGCGACGGTAAAGAAATCGGAGAGAAAAGGACGCTGGAGGTCCGACACCGCGATAGGATACGGCACGCTGGGGATAATCGCTACGGAGAAGACGCGGACCGCAAAATCGGCGGTCCGCGCTACCTGCTCCTCGGGTGGATTCAATCCGTAGTCTGCCGTGGGTGCGGCCCAAAGTCCAGTGGGCTCGAAGATGAACATCCAAGGCCCACGAGGTCCGCGCTTGCCGCTCGGCGGATCATTGTCCAGAAATGGGGTTCGGGTCCCCAAAGGGGACTTCCGGGTGGGCAGGAAGTTGCACTTCAACGAATAGGCCGTTACAGGTCCGGGTGGACGTCTCTGAATGGGTAGCGCGGACCACCGCTTTTGTGGTCCGCGTCCTTTCAGGCCCGTGATGGAGCGATCAAATTCGTGCGCGCGGATCGGAGGGCATTCTCACGCGGTCGACGATCAAACCGCAGCGTTCGATTTGTTCCTCAGCGCTCATGCCGGCGTATTCGTTGTAACTTGACCATCGCCAATCTTCCGGGCGGCTGACCAAGCCGGCCCTCACCGGGTTGAGGTGAATGTATTCGACCTTCTCGTTGTATTCCTTGACGGTGCGCAGGGCGCGGTCAAAGAACCGGGGTTGCCAGAGTTCGCCGTCGGCGCCCCGGCGCTGGTTGACCGCGCTCGTCGAGCTCTGCTTCACCGACTTCATAGCCAGTGAAATCGTTACCGGATACACCGGCGCGCAAATGCAGTGCCAGTGGTCGGGGAGAAAGACCCAAGCTGTCAGGTAAAAAGGGTGCAGTGCCCGCGCTCGGTTGAAGGCTCGCGCCAACAGGGCGAAATCCGGCTCGGTGAATTTCTCTCGTCGCCGGAGCAGGCGCGCGACGATAAAGAAATATCGATCGGAAAGAAAAGGACGGCGGAGTTTCGACACCGCGATAAAATACGGCACGGCGGTGATAATAGCTACGGAAAAGCCGCGGACCGCAAAATCGGCGGTCCGCGCTACCTGCTTTCAAACGCTTACTTGCTGGCCATTAAAATCGGCAGGCGCTGGATCAGCGCAGGGGCGTGAGCGAGGATCTGCCTTTCGGCCTTGGGCGCCGGGTATTCGATAACCAGACCGGGGTCCTCAAGACGCAGGAAGCGAACCGTGCCTCGGTTTTCGTGCCTCTCGATGATCAACGCGCTCTTGCCAGAGTAGCTGTCGCCGGGGGTCGGAGACGTAATGAATATTGCCCGCTGGTCTTCCCCACGGACTACCAGGGTGTGAGGGGGGCCGTTGGGGCTGGAATTAAGTGTGAACGAGTAGTTTCCGGGGGGCAGAACGGACTGTCCCCAGCGGACTTCAAGGGGCAGATTGAACTTATACTGGACTCCCTGCGCGTTGGCCAGGCTAGCGCCCGCACACGCGGTCAGCAGAGCCAGCACCGCAAATTTCACCAGTCTCAAGCTTCGATTCGTTTTCATGATCATCCTCCTCATTTGAATTTGGCAACGATGCTGCATTTGTTGCCTCATCTCTTAATCCGCAAATGGAGGGTGAAAACTGTCATGTCCGGCAAATATTTTTTCGGTAGGGGATCAATTCGATGTAGAGGCGGCTTTACGCCGCCATGTGGCGAGGTAAACTCGCCGCTACAGCGGTAAGGGCACGCCTTGGCGTGCCCCTACCATTTTTCCCAGCCGGTGGCGGACAGATGTGATAAGTTGTTACCACTCGGGGTATAACAGGGTCCTCAAGAGGATGTATGGCCGAGACCCCGGCACACGACATCACGCAACTACTCCAAGCCTGGAGCGCGGGAGACGAGCGGGCGCTCGACAAGCTCATGCCCCTGGTTTACCAGGAGTTGCACCAGATGGCTCAGCGCCACATGGCGCACCAGCGTCCCGGTCACACGCTGCAAACCACGGCCTTGGTGAATGAGGCTTACCTGCGACTGGTGGATGCCGGAAAGTTGAACTTTCAAAACCGCGCCCACTTTTTCGCCGTCTCCGCCCAAATGATGCGGCGCATCCTGGTGGATTTCGCGCGGCGTCACGGTTCCCAGAAGCGTGGCGGCGAAGTGCAACGGGTTTCTTTGGAGGAAAGTCTGGTGGTTTATGGGGAGCGAGGTGCGGATCTCCTGGCGCTCGACGACGCTCTCCAGGCTCTGGCCGCCTTCGACGCGCGAAGAAGCCGGGTGGTGGAGCTGCGCTTTTTTGGCGGACTGAGCGTGGAGGAAACGGCGGAAGTGCTCCGGGTCTCACCCGAAACCGTGATGCGCGATTGGAAGGTGGCCAAGGTCTGGCTGCTGCGCGCGATGAGTGGAGAGAAGCAGAATGAAGCCTGAATGTTGGGCGGCTCGCTGAAATCTGTGCCGAAGGCACCTTGGAGTGCGGTAGCAGCAGCTACCGCCTTTCTTCCTCCGCCCCATGCACATTTGCCGTATGAACCGAAGGCGGAAGGCGGTAGCTGCTGCTACCGCAGTCCACGGCGCTTCGCGCGGCAGGAATGAGGCGGGGCCCGGCTGCCGCGCGCGATGAGCGGAGAGAGGCGGGATGAAACCTGAACGTTGGGAGCGAGTGACGCAGATATATGGCGCGGCTCTCGAGCGCGAAGGGAGCGAGCGCGCGGCTTTCCTGCGGGATGCCTGCGCCGGGGATGAGGACCTCCGCCGGGAAGTGGAGTCGCTGCTCGCCTACGAAGGAAAAGCCAAAAGCTTTATGGAATCGCCCGCCGTGGAGGTGGCGGCCAAGCAACTAGCACGCGGTGGCCCGTCGAGCGAGGACACCGCCAGCCTGAGCGGCAAGACGCTTTCCCACTACCGCATCGTGGAGAAACTGGGCAGCGGCGGCATGGGGGTGGTTTACAAGGCCCAGGACACCAAACTCCCGCGCTTTGTCGCCCTGAAATTCCTGCCGGAAGTGCTGGCGGAGAGTTCCGAGGCGCTGGAGCGCTTCAAGCGCGAGGCCCACGCCGCTTCGGCGCTCAATCACCCCAACATCTGCACCATCTATGATGTGGACGAGGACGGCGGCCGGTCCTTCATCGCCATGGAGCTGTTGGAGGGCGAGACCCTCAAGGACATGCTTGCTGGTGCGTCGATCGCTGATCGACGAATCGGCGGTCAGAGACCGCCGCTACAATTGGACACGCTGCTCGACCTCGCCATCCAGATTGCCGACGGGCTGGACGCGGCCCACGCCAAGGGCATTATTCATCGGGACATCAAGCCTGCGAATATTTGGGTCACGACGCGCGGCCAAGCGAAGATTTTGGATTTCGGCTTGGCGAAGTTAACGTGGCATGTAGCCAAGGGTTTATCCCGCCCCGGAGAGGGTGAGGCCGTATCGCCGCCTCTACAGGAAGCGACCGCGCCGACGAATGATTCCGAGGGCAGCCTGACCAGTCCGGGCATGGCGATGGGGACGGTGACCTACATGTCTCCGGAGCAGGCGCGGGGCGAGCGCCTCGATGCGCGCACCGACTTGTTTTCACTCGGGGTAGTGCTCTACGAAATGTCGACGGGACGCCCAGCCTTTTCAGGCGAGACCTCAGCGCTAATTTTTGACGCAATATTGAATCGCGCGCCGGTCTCGCCCATCAGTTTGAACCCCGCCCTGCCGGTGAAGCTCGAGGAGACTATTAACAAGGCGCTCGAAAAAGATCGCGACCTGCGCTGTCAGACAGCCGCCGAGTTGCGCGCCGACCTCAAGCGCCTGAAACGTGACACGAGTTCGGGGCGAGTCGTAGCGGCGGTCCCTGACCGCCGCCGAGAAGGCAACGTAGCGCCGGGCTTCAGCCCGGCACGTGCCGACCTGAAGGTCGGCGCTACAATCGGCGGTCGGAGACCGCCGCTAAAATTTCTGCTGACTGGCGCGGCGCTGCTTCTCCTCGCAGCCGCGGCGGTAGCTGTGTGGCGCTTTGTCAGCATACCAGCGCCAGCGCCGCGGCCGGTCGAGAAATTCACAGTAACTCTGCCACCCGGAGATGAATTGGCAAGTCTTGATGCCCAATCGGTCGCCGTGTCGCCGGACGGAAGCGACCTGGTTTATGTGGCGCGACACGACAAAGTCACACAACTCTATATTCGCCCTCTCGACCAGCTTGAGGCCAAGCCGCTCGCCGGAACCGATGATGCTTCCACTCCGTTCTTTTCGCCGGATGGCGAGTGGATCGGCTTCAAGCCCTTTTTCTCTCTGAAGAAAGTCTCGTCAAAGGGTGGTCCACCCGCGCTAATAGGCGGCATAGGTGGCCATTACGGTGCCACTTGGTCGGAAGACGGCACCATCATCCTCTCAGAAACCACAGGCGGTCGGTTGGTCGAGGTGCCCGCTGCGGGCGGCACGCCCCGTCCACTCATGGAACCTGAACACGGTGCAGGCCATGAGTTGTATCACTGGCCCCAAGCGCTGCCTGGCAGGGCCGTCCTGTTTAACAGCTCAAACGGCTCCAGTTGGGACCAGCCTCGAATTGAGGTGTTCTCTCAGAAGACGGGAGAGCGGCGGGTGCTGCTGGAAGGAGGGACATGCCCTCGCTACGTCCCGCCGGGCTACATTGTGTTCCAACGCGACGCGCAATTGATGGACGTTCCGTTTGACCTGAAATCGCTTAAGATCACCGGAGAGCCGGCACCGACGTTGGTGCACATCCGGACGGACCCGAAAACGGGCGCCGCCCAGTTCTCTCTCTCGAACAACGGAACACTCGCATACGTTCCCGGCGGCGCAGTCGCCCCGGAGAGCCGGCTGGTTTGGGTGGACTGGAAAGGGAACGAGGAGCCGATTCCTGCCCCTCCCCGCGATTACAATTTCCCCCACCTCTCTCCGGACGGAATGAGAGTGGCCGTTCAGGACAGGGCAGACAGCGCCGATATCTGGGTGTATGACTTGGCTCGCCAAACGCTAACCCGGGTCACGTCCAACGAGAGCATCCGCCGCCTCGTATGGGCGCCGGACGGCAAGCGGATCGCATACGGGTCACAGCAGGGTAATGACCACAACGTATTTTGGATCAATGCGGATGGCAGCGGCGAGGAACAGCTCACCGCAGGCGATGGAATGCAATTGCCTTACTCCTTTTCTCCCGATGGGCGATTGCTGGCGTATTATGGACCCGGCCCACGGGCCAGTGATCCGAAAGGAATCTGGATCGTACCTTTGGCTGGCGAAAGGAAGCCCCAATTTTTCCGCCCCGGGGCCGTACCCGAGTTTTCGCCGGACGGACACTGGATCGCGTATTCATTGTGTGGCGGCGGTTCGTGTCAACTCTATGTAGCTCCGTATCCCGGACCCGGCGAGCAGCAACAAGTTTCGGTGGATAGCGGATGGGAATCACGCTGGTCCCCCGACGGACGCGAAATACTTTGGGCCTCGGACGGGAAAGTGATGGCGGTTTCGGTCACCCCCGCTGGGTCGACGCTGAAGCTTGGCAAACCCCAGTTTCTCTTTGAAGGCAATTTCGACGACGTTACTCCTGATGGCAAGAAATTCCTGATGGCCAAGCCCATACCGTCGCCGCCGGTCACGCAAATTAATGTGGTCCTGAATTGGACGGAAGACTTGAAACGCGCCAGTTCGACAAATCTCAAACCATGATTGCTCGCGGCCTAAGGGCGCGCCGCCGCCCGCTTGGGCAAAGATCACCTGCTTCTACTTTCCCGGCCAGAATCAGCCAACCAGGCTGGCGATAGTTCCTTTCACGGGCGGCCATCTCGCCATGGTTTTCCCGCTGCCGCCTACGAGTAGCGTTCCCGTTCTTTGGACCCCCGATGGAATTGCACCGGGCCGGCCCCTACGGCGTGCTACCGCTAATCGAAGCGTTGCCCTTCATTGGACCCCCGACGGCAGCGCCATTTCGTTCGTCAACAATGTGAATGGCGCCGGTAACGTCTGGGAGCAGCCGTTGGCGGGTGGCCCGCCGAAGCCCGTAACGCATTTCACCTCGGACAAGATTTTTTCGTTCGACTGGTCCCCCGACGGCCGCCTTGCTCTCTCCCGCGGCACAGCAGCGACCGACGCGGTGTTGATCAAGAATTTCCAATGAGGGGCAAGAAAACTTGCACATTATAGAAATGTAACTTCTGGCTCCCAAGTCGCCATCTGGGAACTTACCGTGCCTCTATCCGATCACTTGGTTGTGTAGTCGCTTTATCGGAAAAGTGATCGAAGCCCAAAAAGTGGTAGGGCAGTCAAATCCCAGATCATCAATTGGCGGGCGTACGCCAGAAACAGTTCGGACAATTAAACGCCCTCCCAGGAGATTTTCACCTCGCGGTAGGAACCATTTCTGACTTTTTGTCATATTCAATATTTCTTGGAATATGTACTCATATTTTACTTGACAAATACGATAGCTATCCGTATAATTGTTGGTAGGCCAGCCCCAACTGGCTGAAAGGGCGCAGACCTATTCAAAGGGTCGGCGTAAACCATATTAGAACAGTAGACGGTAGACAGTAGACCGTAGACGGCGGAAAGCGGGGGGCTAGGTGCTGGGGAAAACCTCCAGAACCCAGCCCCCAATACCCAGAACCCCTGGAGGCATTCCATGTCACTCATTAAGAAACACGAAATGACCGAGAAGAAAGTGGCCGCGAATCGGCGGAACCAGAAGCTTTCCCACGGCCCGGCGACGGAGGAGCGCCGCGAGCGCATCCGCGCCGCCCTCCGGCGCTTTGGTTACAACGCGCAGGCGGAGGAGGCTGCGATGCGCGCCCTCGGCGAAGATCCAGCCGACTTCCAGGAACTCCTGGAAGCGCTCTGGGAGGAATGGAATCCCACCGGCGCCATGCAGGAGGGCGTGGTCATCCGTCTGGCGCGGGCCATGTGGCTGGCGAATCGCGCCGACCGCATGCAGGAAGGCTACGCCCTGCGCCAGGCCCAGGACGTGAACCGCGAGCGGCAGGACCGCCTGCACGCCAAGATGATGCGCCTCAGGATCACGGCGGACAGATTGCGCTTGCTCGTTCAAGCGGTGGCGCACAAGCATTACGTCACCACCCCCGAGGACCTCGAGAAGATGAAGAACTTGCACCAGGAAGGAGTGTTGAAGGAAATGAGCGAAATCGCTCTCGCCCTCTTCTACCAACTGCAAGCGCCGGGCACGGGTGAGGACGGAGAATACGAACTGGACTCCTTCGAGGCGGCCCAAAAGGTCGTTGGCCAGGTGAAAGAGATCTTTGGTATTGGTACGCGCCCCCCGTATGCGCCCCAAGCGAACGTCGCGCCGAATTCCGGCCAGCCACAGGAAAGCCAGCACCCCGCGCAAGCCGGCGTAGCGCCGGACTTTAGTCCGGCACGTGGCAACCTAGCGCTGGACTTTAGTCCGGCGCTTAAGGTCGGCGCTACGCAAGATGAGCAGCAAAAGCGATATCCCTACATCACCGCGCCGGAATGGGAATCGCGTGAGCGCCCGCGCCAACTTCTGGAAAACCTCCTCACGCGGCAAGCGGAGAGTTGCGAGGCGCAGCGCAAGGCCATCCTGAAGGAGTCTTTGAAGGGTCCATCGCCCTACGAACGCGCTGCGGAGATCGCGCCGACCCACCCCAACGCGCGCCTGATGCGGCGAATGCAGGATTCCAACCTTCGGGAAGCCCGCCGGCTCACCAACCTGCTGCTGAGGATTAAACGCTATGAGCGTCAGATGGGAGCTTTAGAAAATACCGCGTCTTGCCATGATGTGCCGGAAAAAAAGGGGGTTCGCACTGAATGGCCAGAATCTTACAAAAATCTATGTTATTGAAACTAAAATGGTTAGTCAATCTTCGGTGGCCGGAGTTGTTGGGAAAAAAAAGGGGGTAAATCATCAGGCTAAGCTTCTGTAAACTATTGAAAACAAATGTAGAAAAAATGCCTACTTCTCGCCTTGCCAAGATATTACTGAAATAAAGAGAGTTAAAGCAATTTTGCCGAGATGTTACTGAATATAAAGGAGAAAGGCGTTGGACGCGGGGACGCGAAAATTTGAGGCCTGCGGTCGGGATGGTCATCTTGGCGACGGCGTCGTATTATTTTCCGCGCCGCGGCGCGTTCCGCAAGGACCAACCCAGCATGATGCGCGCTTGAGGCGAAGGTTGAAATCGGCAAATGTTCTTCCCGAATTCGTGCTCTATTCCGGAGGTGCTGCATTGTTTAAGAGTTGTCATTGGCCAAAAACAGTGCTAGTTTTTATGGCGATGGGGGCTTCCATCCTTCTTTTCGTTGTACTCCAGGCGGTTGGGCCGGCGGCCCAGCTTTCCACAGCGGTGGTGGTGCGCGTCAGCGGGGCGGTATCCCAGCCCTTGGCCTTATCGCTTCAAGATTTGGCCGCCATGCCGCGGACCAAGATCACAGTGAAAGAGCACGACACTATGGCGACCTACGAGGGTGTGGCACTGACGGAAATCTTGCAAAAGGCCGGCGCCCCGCTAGGAAAGCAGATGCACGGCAAAGCGCTGGCAAGCTACGTCCTGGTGACGGCCCGCGACGGATACCGCGTGGTCTTTGCCTTGCCTGAACTTGACCCGGACTTTACCGACGCGTCGCAGCATATCATCCTCGCGGACACCGCGGACGGCAAGCCTCTGCCGGAAAAGCAGGGCCCCGTGCGCATCGTGGTTCCGAATGAGAAAAAGGGAGCACGATGGATTCGCATGGTGGAAAGCATCGAGGTGGTCAAGCTGCCCTGAGGGTGGCACTGCCTGATTGTAGGGGTACGGCTTGCCGTACCCTCTTGGTTTGGTCGCGCGATAAAAACGCAAAGGGTACGGCAAGCCGTACCCCTACAACTGGGGCGGCAGAGCCCCAGGCGGAAAGGTATTGGCGAGTTGCGAAGCGTTTGGGTCTTGCAACACACTCCCAGCGAAACTTTGGGGACCATCGAAGACGCGCTGCGGGGCCAACGAATCGGGGCTGAATACATCGAAACTCATGCCGGCAAGCCCGTGCCGGGCGGAATGGCTGACAAAGCGGGCCTGATTGTCATGGGCGGGCCGATGGGAGTCTACGAACAGGCCAAGTACCCTTTCCTGCGCAACGAAATGCGCCTGATTGAATCCGCTCTCACCATGGGGAGGCCGGTACTGGGAATTTGCCTGGGGAGCCAGTTGCTTGCGGCTGTGCTGGGTGCGGAGGTGAAGAAAGGCAAAAGCAAAGAACTGGGTTGGCACGCAGTGACGCTGACCGAGTTCGCCGCCCAGGATCCGCTCTTTGCAGGCGTCAGACCTGAGTTCTGGCCTTTCCACTGGCACGGTGATGTATTTTCGCTTCCGAAGCAGGCCGTGGGCTTGGCTTGGTCCCAGCGGACTCCGTGCCAAGCCTTCCGTTACGGTAAGAACGCTTACGGAATTTTGTTTCATCTGGAGGTGACGGCGGAGCAAATTTCCCAAATGCTTTCAGCCTTTGCGGAGGAGCTCCGCGAGGCAGGCGGCGAGGCTGGGGAGATTACGGCACAAATTCCGCGGCATCTGCCGGTCCTAACGGAAATTGGCGGCGAGGTATTTGGCCGGTGGGCTTCGGCACTTTGAAGGAGTTAGAAGTTAGAACCTAGAAGCCAGAAGTTCGGAGACGGGATGGTCGATCCAACCACATTCTTCTAGCTTCTAACTCCTGGCTCATGTATTCTTGCTTTCATTCGGGCTTTTTTCAATTCAAGACTCAAGGAGGAATCTATGGCGACCACTACTGCTGCCTTAGACGCGCAAGTCGCCGTCCGGGCGACGAAGCTTCTCATCAACAACCAATGGGTGGAAAGCACTTCGGGGAAGTCCTTTCCCACCATCAACCCCGCGACCGGGAAGGAAATCTGCCCCGTGGCGGAAGCCGATGCGGCGGATGTGGACAAGGCGGTCCACGCCGCTCGGACAGCTTTTGAAAAAGGGCCATGGCGCCGCATGGCGGCTGCGGAACGCGGACAGTTACTTCACCGCCTCGCCGATTTGATTGAGAAAAACGCCGACGAGTTGGCCCGGCTCGAGTCGCTCGACAATGGCAAGCCCTATCAGGTTGCCAAGCACGCTGACCTGCCGCTGACCATCGCCTGCTATCGCTACTACGCGGGTTGGGCTGACAAGATCCAAGGCAAGACCATTCCCATTGCGGGAGATTATTTCTGCTACACCCGGCACGAGCCCGTGGGCGTGGTCGGCCAGATCATTCCCTGGAATTTCCCTCTCCTCATGCAAGCCTGGAAGCTGGGGCCGGCGCTCGCCGCCGGCAATACGGTGGTGCTGAAACCCGCTGAGCAGACTCCCCTCACCGCCCTGCGCGTGGGCGAACTGCTGATTGAAGCCGGATTTCCGCCAGGCGTGGTCAATCTTTTGCCGGGGTATGGACCCACGGCCGGCGCCGCCATCGCCTGGCACCACGGCATCGACAAGGTCGCGTTCACCGGCTCGACGGAAGTCGGCCATCTGATTATGGAAGCGGCGGCGAAGTCCAACCTGAAACGCGTCACGCTGGAACTGGGCGGCAAAAGTCCCAACATTGTCTTTGCCGACGCGGACATGGACGCGGCCATCGAAGGCGCCCACTTTGCGCTCTTCTTCAACCAAGGTCAGTGTTGCTGCGCGGGCTCCCGCCTGTTCGTGGAAGCCAAAGCCTATGACGAGTTCGTGGAAAAGAGCGTGGCGCGCGCCAAAGCACGCAAGGTGGGCGACCCCTTTGACCCTGCGAGCGAGCAAGGTCCCCAAGTCGACGACATCCAGTTCGAGAAGGTGATGGGCTACATCGAAGCGGGAAAGAAGGATGGGGCGTCTCTGCTCGCCGGCGGCCACCGCGTGGGCAATCGCGGCTTCTTCATTGAGCCCACTGTCTTCGCCAACGTCAAGGACGACATGAAGATCGCCAAGGAAGAGATCTTCGGACCCGTCATGAGCATCCTGAAGTTCAAGGACATCGAGGAAGTCGTGGAGCGCTCCAATCGTACCGAGTACGGATTGGCGGCTGCCGTCTGGACCCGCGATATCGGCAAGGCTTACGCCATTGCCAACAGCGTGCGGGCCGGAACGGTGTGGGTCAACTGCTATGACGTCTTTGACGCCGCAGCGCCCTTCGGAGGCTTCAAGCAATCGGGCATCGGGCGGGAGCTCGGCGAATATGGCCTCCAGCAGTATACTGAGGTCAAAACCGTTACCGTGAAACTGCCCAATTAGGAGTCGAGATTTAGGATCTAAGATTTAGGGCCTTGAATTTTGAATCTTGAATCTCTAATTTGTGATTTGGAATTTGAGGCTGCCACCGGGGCCACGCCTTTTCGAGCGCGTGGCCCCTTTTTGTTTCGGGAAGCGAGACCGTCAGGAGGGAAGAACTCCCGCAAGTGTCTAATCCGGTTTCTTGGGCGTGGAGCCTGCCAGCCGCTGCCGCAACGAGGCCAAAGCTTCCGGAGCCCGCTTCGCCATCCAGTCCTCATACTTTTCCGCCAGCGCTTCCAGGTTTTTCCAAACCATGGGGTTTTTGTTTTTCTCCCTCAGCGTGGGCGCCACGTTCCTGACCTTGTCCCAGATAATCCAAAATTCCGTCGTGTTTTCGAAGAAGAGGTCCTCTTTGATGAGCCCGTGGTTCACCAGCGAAGCGGCCATGTCCCAATAGGAGATCGTCATGCGGAATAACGCATTCTTCTCCGAACCCGGGGGGGCTTGCGCAAGGTAGTCCTCAAAGGATTTTGCCTGGAACTCGCGAATAAACCACTCGCGTCCTTGCCGCAACTTGGCTTCGCGCCGCAAATCGTAAAGACGCAGTAACAACTCGGCATCGAAATTGTCGGGATGCTCTTTCACTGGTTCCTCCCTCAAAATTCCTTTGGATAAATTTTCCCTCGATGCTGAACGGCCGGGGGATGTTCATCGCCGTCACCTTGCATCGCCTGCAACGAGCATCTTATCACGGAATGCACAACGCCCTGAGCACACCCGCATCCACTACGCGGAAGCATCAGGAACGAGGAGATCGGCCAGCAGCCCCAGTACTTGCCGCTCGATCATGTCGCGCACATTCCGGAAGGATTCAATGCCCCGGGCGTAAGGGTCGGGGATATTCCAATCCACCACGCGTCCTTTGAAACCCGCGGGGACGGGGCACTCGACTTCAGATCCCATGCGGACCACCACGTCCATTTCCGCCACCGGAAGGTCACCCAAACCCTTTGAGCAGTGCTCGTCAAGGGAGATTCCCTTTTCGCTCATTACCGTGTAAGTCTCATTGACGATCGAGCCGAAAGGATACGAGCCGGCGCTGAATGCCTGCAACCTGCCGTCGCCAAAGTGGTTTGCCCACGCCTCCGCCATCTGGCTCCGGCAAGCGTTGCCAACGCATACAAACAAAATCTTGACAGGATGGTCGATTGAAGGGCTCATCGGGTTACCGGGAGATTCAGTGATTTGGTGACCTGGTGGTTGAGTGATTTAGCCATTGAGTTAGCCGGCGACTGGACCCGACTCCCAAACCTGTCTAGCAAAGAGAACGAATTCTAAATCACTAAGTCGCAAAATCGCCAAATCACGAATTCCTTAATCACGCAGTTTCTTCAAAAAGTATTGATGCACAGTTGGGTCGTCCGTCAGCTCAGGGTGAAAAGTCCCCGCCAGAATGTTTCCCTGCTCCACCAGGACGGGCAAGTTCCCGCACCGGCCCAGCACGCGCACGCCCTCGCCAACGCGGCGGATGATCGGCGCGCGAATGAAGACCATCTCCACGGGATGGTCGGTAAGAGCGGGACACTCTCCCACGTGCACCGAGCTGTCGATCTGCCGTCCGTATGCATTGCGTTCAATGGCGATGTCGATCAGGGCCAATCTCTCCTGCGGTGGATTCAAAACTTCCTTCGCCAATAATATCGCGCCCGCGCAAGTGCCGTAAATCGGTTTCCCCTGAGCAGCAAATTGCTTGATGGCCGTGCCGATGCCCTCCAGGGCAAAGAGTTTCAGCATGGTCGTGCTCTCGCCGCCCGGCATAATGAGCCCACTCACTGCCTCGAGGTCCGTGGGGTGCTTCACCAGCATCCAAGGCGCCGCCATGCTGTCCAGCATTTTGGCGTGCATGGCAAAATCGCCCTGAATAGCGAGAATTCCTACCGGTTTGTGGCCGTTGTTCATGGATGTTGTCAGTAGTCAGTTGTCCGTGGTCAGTCGTCCGTGGTGGACTGCCCTCCCTACCACCCGTGAGTTTGCACAAATGCTTTGGCGCTCAATTTCTGGACATCGATTGCGCGCTTGGCCGACGGAACCATTTCAAACCTGTACATACTCGGTCGTCGAGGCCGGCTCTGGGAGGGGATCGCCATGTTCCTTCAGGCTGGCCACGTGCAGATCCACTGCCTCGCGAATTAACTGCAGCGCCTCCTCGCGTGTTTCGCCCACGACGGCACAGCCAGGAAGGTCGGGTACATAAGCACCAAAGCTATTTCCGCCTTTTTCGATGACTACCAAGTATGTCATTTTTTATGTCCTTTCAATCCAGCCTGCTTGAGGATGCTGTTTAGGGTGCCCGGTGGCACGTCCAGATTTGGCTTGCCGGCAACCGTCACAGTTCCGGGCTTGATCGAATGCCTGTACTGCCGATGACTTCCCACCGTTCTAACCAATCTCCAGCCGTCCTGCTCTATCATGTTAACCACGTCGCGAAATTTCACATTGGCCTTTCAAAAGAGTCAGTCTCCCAAGAGCCGTACCCATTCACACTTCGCATGTGTCTTCGGGTACTCTGGCAGCCAAGGCACCTGCAACGGACAAAGGACTACGGACAATTGACAGTTCTTACCACCCTCGCGTTTGCAGCAGCTCCTTGGGATCAAGTTTCTGCACGTCCAGGCCTTTCATGGCTTCGCCGACCTCGGCGGAGCATTCGGCCACGACTTGCGGCTCATTGTAATGGGTGGTGGCGCGGACGATGGCCTTGGCGCGCTGCGCCGGGTCCGACGACTTGAAGATTCCGGAGCCCACGAACACCGCCTCTGCCCCAAGCTGCATTACCAGCGACGCATCCGCCGGAGTGGCGATTCCACCCGCGGAGAAATTTGGCACCGGCAGCTTGCCGTTTTGGCCGACCCATTTTACCAGTTCATAAGGGGAACCGAGTTCCTTGGCCTTTGCCATCCATTCCTCTTCCCGCAAAGTGGTGAGCTGGCGAATCTCGCCGGTGATGGCGCGAATGTGGCGCACCGCCTCGACGATGTTGCCGGAACCCGCTTCTCCCTTGGTGCGAATCATGGCCGCACCTTCACCAATGCGCCGCAGCGCCTCGCCCAGGTTGCGCGCGCCGCACACAAACGGCACTTTGTATCCCCACTTGAGGATATGATTCTCCTCGTCGGCCGGCGTCAGCACTTCACTCTCATCGATGTAATCCACGCCCACGGCTTCCAGCACCTGCGCCTCGGCAAAGTGGCCGATGCGCGCCTTGGCCATGACCGGAATGGTCACGGCGGCCATGATTTCCTTAATGATTTTGATGGAGGCCATGCGGGCCACACCGCCTTCCTTGCGGATGTCCGCCGGCACACGTTCCAGCGCCATGACGGCGCAGGCGCCCGCGTCCTCGGCGATCTTGGCCTGCTCGGCCGTGGTGACGTCCATGATGACGCCGCCCTTCAGCATTTCCGCCAAGCCCACTTTTAATTTCATTTGCTGATCATATTCCCACATGGCTCAACTCCTTCTCAGTTTGAAGATTTCTTGGCCTCGGCCCGTTTCCTTTTTAGTGGCTCCGGCCGCAGCGCCGCGTCCAACTCGCCGCCCAAGCGCGTAATGATACCGGGGAGCGCCCGAATATCCGCAAGCGAAGTCCGGAAATTCACAATGCAGGCGCGCAGGACAAATGTTCCGCCGATGACCGCGTTCGTCAAGAAGGCTTCGCCGCTCTTCTGCAAGCGCCCCAGCAATTCGCTGTTAAGCTGGTTGAGATATTCCTCAACTTTTTCGTCCCCCGGCTGGAGGTCGCTCGGCACATAGCGGAACGTCGCGATGCTCAAGCCTTGCCGGAAAGCCTGCAACTCGGGATGGGCAGCGGCGAGTTCGAACAGGGTTTTCGCCAGGCGAATATCATCGCCAATCATGCGCGCATAACCTTCGCGCCCCACCTGGCGAATGGCCAGCCAGATTTTGAGAGCGCGAAAGCCGCGGGAGTTTTCCGGCCCGTACTCAAAGTAATTGACCGCCTCTTCTGCATCTTGCAGTAACTGGTAGTACGATGGGCGATACTGGGTGAAGGCGTCGCGCAGGGCGGGTCGGTCGCGCACCAGCGTGCATCCGGCCTCCAGCGGCGCGTAAAGCCACTTGTGCGGATCGACGGCCACGGAATCGGCTTCACGAATACCCCGCAAATCCGCCGGCGCGTTCGGCGCGACCGCCGCGAACCCGCCATAGGCGCCATCCACGTGGAACCAGAGCCCGTGCTTGCGCGCAATGGACGCAATCTCCGGCAATGGATCCACGGCGCCGGTGCTCACCGTACCGGCCGTGCCGATCACCAGGAACGGCAAATCGCCCTGGGCCTTGTCCGCGCAAATTCTTTCGCGCAACTCGACGGTATTGATCTGCTGGCCGGAGTTTACAGAAATCCAGGAGATAGAATCCAGCCCCAGACCGAACAGGTCCACCGCCTTGTGAATCCAAGTGTGAGTTTCGGTGGAAGCGTAAACGCGCAGCCGACGGGCGCCCTCGCCGCCCAGTCCGTGGGTGCGCGCATCCCAGGGGAGCTGGGCTTTGCGCGCGGCCAAGAACGCCACAAAGTTGGCCATCGTTCCGCCCGTCACCAGCACCCCGCCTGCCTCGCGTGGGTAACCAATCATCTCGGCGATCCAGCGGATGGTCTGTGCCTCAATCTCGCTCGCCATGGGCGACAGCACCCAGCCTCCGACATTGGGATTGACGGCCGCGGCCAGCAACTCTCCCAGCGCGCCCAGGGGAGCGGCGGGCGAAGTAATGAACCCCATGAAGCGCGGATGGCCATTGAACAGCGAATGCTCTACCAGCAGCCGCGTCGCCTCCTCCAGCAAGGGCCCAGCGGCGGTTCCCCGCTCGGGTAGCAAGGAGTCTCCCAAAATGGCCCGAATTTCACGCGGCGATTCGCCAGGACTCACGCGCCGGCTGGGCAGCGAACTCAAGAATTCCGCGACTCGATCGACCAGGCGATATCCGAGCGCGCGAAATTCCTCCGGACTCATCTCCAGAGGAGCATTCCGCGGTTCGGCAATTTGATTGGGCTCCATGGCTCCCATCATCCTCATTTCCTTGTTTCCACCAACCGTGTTTATCCCGTCATGTGGTCCGTTATCTGACAGATAAACTCGCCGCTGCATCGTGCCATCGAGCGGCGTATTTGAAGCGCGGGGTTCGTTCCCGAGCGCTCGAACAGTGACAAAAAACCCGACGGTTTTCGCAAAATACACGTGCTTTTGTGTAAAACGTCGTTCGGTTATGTAGAAATGTCGCTTTTTTCCTCGGCCAAATTGTCATCTTTTTGTTTGTTTTCATACACATTCCGGCTTCCAACGTCATTTTATTAACATCTTTTTTTCAGGGCTCGCTCCCCTGTGCCACTTTTCCCCCTCCGCCGCAATGATGGAATCTCTCGTGCGCCGCATGATTTGTCATGCGTCTTCCGCGCCGGTCTGGGCATTCGTCCTTTCCTCCGGGCGACTCGGTGCAGGGGCCGTGTTCCGCACCCCTGTCTACCTCACAGGCTAATCCCGAGCCCAGGTGTCTTGTCAAGAGAATTCTGGGCTGTTTTCCTACCGGTAGGAAAAGATTTTACAAATTGGCTTCACTTTTTCCTACCCGTAGGAAACCCTGAGTTGCGGGTTTCCGATATTCACCTCTCGTGGCGCCCTCTCCCCCCAGTCCGGCTCCGCGCGAGAAATGCAGAAACTCCAGGTGGCGGCGTAAAACTGCCACCACATCAAACCGGCCCCCGCACGGGCGCGAATATCACACCAGCGCCACGCTTGTACCCACCGAGGAACTGGGCCTTCCCTTCCTCGCCCGGCGCATCTCCGCCTTCAGCAATTCCCCCAGGATGGCGGCGCCCTTCTCAATTTTATCATCGGGCAGAGCCGTGTAACACAAACGCAGCGCGTTGTGCTTGGGATTTTGAAAATAGAAGTAGCGTGCCGGAGCAAAGGTCACGCGGCGCTCCCGCGCCTTGACGAGCAGTTCCTCGGCATCCAGGAACGCCGGCAGTTCCACCCAAACCGACATGCCGCCGTCCGGGTAGATGACGCGAACGTCCGGTGGGAAATGCCGCTCGATGGCGCGCCGCAGCACATCCTGCTTGTGGGCATAAACCTTGCAACTTTTGCGAATCCATTTGTCCAGCCAGCCGCGGGCGCCCAATTCCTGGACCACGGCCTGGCCCAGCAGGTTGGTGTGCAAGTCGGCGCGTTGCTTCGCCCACTGGAGACGCTCGATCACGGGACGCGAAGCTACCAACCACCCCACGCGCAGGCCCGGGAACCCCACCTTGGAAAAGCTGTTCAGGTAGATCACCAGCCCTGCTGAGTCGAGGGCTTTCAGAGGAGGGATTTGCCGGCCGCGGTAACGCAACGCACTATAAACGTCGTCCTCGACGATGGGAATTTGAAAGCGCAGAGCCAATTCGAGCAGCCGCTGCCGCGCCGTCAGCGGCATAGTGAAGCCGGTGGGGTTCTGGAAAGTCGGGCTACAGAAAATCAATTTGGCGCGCGTCTGCTCAAGCAGGGACTCGAGCGCGTCGAGATCCATGCCCTCCGGCGTAACCGGAACACCAATTAATCGGACGCCAGGCGACTCGAAAACATTCCAGAGGCCGGTGTAGGTGGGATTTTCACACACCACGGTTTCGCCCGGGGATATCAGCGCGCGGCGCAGCAGGTCCAACGACTGCTGGCAACCGTGGGTCACCAGGACTTCGTCAAGCTCCACAGGAATGCCGTCGCGCCGCAGGCGCGTTTGCAGATAAGCCTTCAAGGGCTGGTACCCGCCGGTGGAACCGTATTGCACCAAGCGTCCACCCTCACGCCGCAGGACGGCATCGGCGGCCCGGCGTACAAGGTCAGGGGAGGTCAATTCTTCCGAGCCGTGGGCGGCGGCAAACGAAATGACCCCTTCTTCCCCGGAGCTCGCCATCAAGCGCCCCAAAGAATCGTCGCGCGGTTCCTCGGGAAAGAAACTCTCCCAGAAAAGGTCGTGGGAGGGCCCGCGCGGGCGACCGTGGGGAGCACGCAGGGTCTCCGCCAGCGGGGTCACGAAAGTTCCACGCCCCACTGTCCCCTGAATCAGGCCTTCGGATTCGAGCTCTGCGTAAGCGTTGCCCACGGTGGTCCGATGCACTCCCAGTTGATGAGCGAGCTCGCGGCTGGCTTCCAGGCGATCGCCGACCTTCAGCCCGCCGTTCAGGATGCGTTCGCGAATCTGATCGCGAATCTGCACATAGAGCGGTTTGCGGATGCTCGAATCCAAAGTTACCAGCATAGTGGCTCAACTCCTTTGGCCTGATGACCAGTCCAATTTAGAACTGAAACGAATTATTGTAAAGAGCCAAGTAGGCCAAGTTTGAAGCGGGCCAATTCCGCTATAACCCATCATTGGGGAAAAGGCGATCGAGCGCCTGCTCGTCCCACCAGTCCTCGACCAGGCGATCATTTAACACGATCGAGTAAATGCCCGACCATGATTGCTGCCAACGCCAGCCCTTCGCCGTGCCTGGTGCGTTTCGTTCAATATAGGCGGTGGCGTTTACCGGGGAGAGAGGCCGTGAGCAGTGGGGACACTTTGGATCTGCCGATGAACGGAATGCACCTCCACACGGACATGGCTTCAGCAAGACCTCTAGATCTGACGTTATCCGCTGATGGATGCGGAGGGCCGCGCGCTTTGCAGCCTGCGTCAACCCGCTGAGATGAACGGTGAAGGAGCATTTGTCACAGTAGGCGTAGGACGAATCATTGAAACCATTGTGGATGATTCGATAGCAGAACGTGCCACCGCAGTGTTCGCAACGACCTGTTGGGTTACTCATTTCTTGTGACCTTGGATAAATAAGGGGTTTGCTCCCGAGTCTCGAGTTTCGAATTTCGAGTTTCGCCTTTCTAGGGCGTGGGGCTTTGCTTCATGCGCTCGCGCAAACGGTCACGCAGGTCGGGCGGAGTGGAAGGGTTACAGGCCACCAGGAACCACAAAGGCTCGTCTGCGTCTTCCGCCATGGCCCGCAGTGTGGCGGCAGGTGTGTGCGGATGGCGCGCCACATTCTCCCGCACGGCCGCATAAGGATGTGACGCCATCTGTTCCAGCAATTCCGGCGGGGCTTCCGCGTGCTCGGTCAAGACGCGGGCAAGAAGGTAATCATCCGCGTGCAGGGCGGAGCCAATCCGCAAGAGTTTCAGCGAGGTGGTCCGAGGGTCGCGGGCCTGTTGGAACTTCCGGTCCCAGGCGGGACTGAAGAGGTTCAGGTCCTGCGTACGCGCCGCAATCATGCGCTGGAGTTGGCGAATTTCCGCCAGCTTGCGCGCGCGGGGAAGCTGGGCGCGCTGAACCGAGTGAAGGACCTCCAGCAAGTGAGCGCGCTCGCCAAAAACCACCTGGGAGCCGCGATGAACCTTCTTAATGCGGAACTTGGCGCGCGTGTCTCCAGCCATCAACGCCTCCTAAAAGCAGTGATGAGTGACGAGCATGATTGCCGATTTTCGATTGCCGATGGACGATTAAGCAAAATCGAAAATCGACAATCGACCATCGGCAAATTCCTCACTCGTCACTGAATCTCTGAAGGAACGGATTCAATTCGCGCTCCTCACCGATTGTGGTGGGCGAGCCGTGCCCGGGAAACACCGGCGTCTGATCGGGAAAGATGAGCAGCCGGTTGCGTATTGACCGCAGGATTTCGTCCAGTGAACCGCCCCAAAGGTCCGTGCGGCCAATGCTCCCTTGAAACAGGGTGTCACCGCTCAGAATCCGCTGGTTCTCGCCGGGCAGGTGGAGTGAGAGACTGCCCGGAGAGTGCCCCGGCGTATGCAGAACTTCCAAACGCAGCGAGCCGCAACGGAGCGAATCGCCCTCTTTCAAAAACTGATCCACGTCCGTCGCCCCCGGCGCCGGCACGCCCAACCACTGGGCCTGCAAGGCCAGGTTTTGATAGAGGGGCAAATCACTTTGGTGCATCAGGACCGCGGCGCCGGTGGCCTGCTTGAGTTTCTCGATTCCCCCCACGTGATCGATATGCGCGTGGGTGGCGACAATGTACTTCACCCGCAGGTGATGCTTCGCCAGGATTTGTTGGACCTGCTCAATGTCGTCGCCCGGATCGACCACCACAGCTTCACCGGTGGACTCATCCCCCAGAATCGAGCAATTACAGGCCAGCATTCCCACCGGAAGAATTTCATGAATCATTGACGTTCACCCACCTTAACCAACAGGATTCGCCCCACGCTCGAATGTTCCATAGTACTACTGAAATTCAAATACCGCGACGTGCTGTGCCGGATTAACCCATCCCAGAGGCTGCCGCAATTTTATCTGCACCTTTTTCGGCATCCGGCAATCTAAAAAAGTAGTTTCGAGGTTCGCAAGGAAAGGATGAAATCCGTGGACAGACTCAAGGGGAAGCGAACTCTCATAACGGGCGGCACCAGCGGCATTGGTTTTGAAACCGCTCACCAATGTTTAAACGAAGGCGCGCGCGTCGCCATAAAATGAGCAATCTTCGACCAAGACGGCTGGTGTAAAGCCTGTACACCAGCAAGGAGGCGTCCATGCACGAATTCCTGATTCCAAGAAGAAGATGTCTCGAAATCGGGGGAGCGGCCGCGATCACGGCGCTGGTTCCCGCGCAATTGTTATCCCACGACAACAACGGCTGCGCGCCGGCGATTCCAAACGGCACACCGGCCAATGGGGGCCCGTGCCCGTATCCCATTCCGTGGTTGGACAAGAATGGCAATCACAATCAAATGCCCAAGCCGAACGTCGAGTTAAGCCACATTTTCCATTTCAAGGGGAAGTTGGCGCGCTGCGCGGGATTTACGGGAATGGGCACGGACAACCATGGCAACCGGCTGGCCTGGGGTACGGCAACCACCGACTTCAGCTACATGGCAGGCGAATACTGGGCCGCGCGCGCGGCGCAACAGGGCGTCTACGCACACATATGACTGACGCTGTTCAAGGGGCAGGCTGCCCCTCAGAACCAGATCCACGATTTCCATCCGCCGATTTCTCCGGAAGGAATGTACTGGGTCGCGCCGGTGCCTGAGGGCGGGCTCACGTTCAGCTCCGATGGAAAAACCGCGACGCTGGTCATGAAGAACGTGCCCATCGTGGACCAGCCGAAATGGCCATCTCTGGAGGCGACCTCCACGCCGGCGTTCATGGACTACAAGCTGCTGTTCAAGGCTGGGGACGAATCGGAGAAGTACGAGGACGCGACGCGCTGGTACCGGTTCACGGGGGTCAAGGCAAGTGCGCAGTTGGAAGCTACGGTGCGCGTCCCTTCGATCGGCTTTGAATTCAAGACGGACCCGCTGGAGACATCGAAGGCCGATTACGCGGTGATGGGCGAAGAGGTGAATGGGAAGTACTACGGCTAGTGATTGGGTGAGGTGGTTGATAAAGCCAGGCGCGAACGGCGTTGCACACGGGGCATCCTCAAATCGTCATAGGCATGGACGCTATAAGGACCAAGCGGCCGGTAGTTCCGGTCCGGATCACCGCACCTAAGGAGTCGGATATATGAGGGAGACGCATAGTTCAAAATCACTCGGGTTCCGCGGCATGGCATTGATAGCCGGTGCATTCGGCGCGGTCGCAGTGGGCGCCTTCGCGATTGGCGCATTGGCCGTTCGGCGGCTGGCCATCGGCCGCGTCGTGGTGGGGAGCGCCGAATTCAAGTCCCTTGAGATTCAGGAGCTTACCGTAACCCGGCTGCGCGCCGCTGAAGTCACCGTAAGCGAATCTCTCAACCTGCCCGCGAACAACAAGGAACGATGACCTATGCCGCAGCGATCCTGGCGCCGGCGGGCGTCTTTTGCCGGTTGCGCTGCAACGGGAAGGCAAAATGGATGCATCAACGGAAATGAGGCAGAAAGCTGACCTGCGCGATTATTTGGCGGCGGAGCGAACTCTGCTTGCCTGGATTCGCACAGGTTTGGCTCTGATGGGATTTGGATTCGTGGTGGCCCGTTTCGGGCTCTTCCTGCAACAACTCCAAGTCATCCAACAATCTTCCTCAGCGCAGTCTTACGGACTGTCGCTGTGGTTCGGCACCGCGCTCATCGCCGCTGGAGTGATTGTGAATGTTTTTGCCGGGTGGCACCACACCCGATTGGTCCGGGAAATGGATCGCGGGGATACGGCACACTCTCATCCTTCCACCCTGGCTGTGACGATTGCTTTCTTCCTGGCATTGGTTGGGCTGGCAATGGCGATCTATCTGATTTCGGTCCGAGGTTCCACTCGTTCACAGTTTAAAAATTCTAAGGAGGTATCTATGACGCCCAATAGTGACAACGGAATCGTGAACACCCCCAGCAGTCATTCGGTGGATCAGACCGTGGATAAGCTTAAAGCCATGCTCCAGGCGAAAGGCGTCGCTCTGTTCGCGCTGGTCGATCACAGCGGGGAGGCAGAAAAAGTCGGAATGAAGATGCGACCTACTAAACTGTTGATCTTCGGCAATCCAAAAGCGGGAACTCCCTTAATGCTGGCAGCGCCAAGCAGTGCCATCGATCTCCCCCTGAAGATCCTGGTCTGGGAAGACGGCGAAGGTAAGGTCTGGATTTCCTACAACAGCCCGCAGTATCTCCAAAACCGGCACGGCATTCCACAGGAACTGATACAAAACATCGCGGTGACAGGGATGTTGGCCGCCAAAGCCGGGGAATAGTTACAGCACGATTCCCATGAAACTCAGCAGCCCTCCGGTTGACTTGGCCAGCGCGGATTTCTATACTCGTTTGGGGCTGTTTCAGGACAAATTCCGTAAAAGGAGCCTTACGGCTTGGAGCGCATCTCTTACTTTGCAGTGGCTTAGACCTCTCGAAAATAAAGGAGCCACCATGGCGGCACTCAGCAATGAAGCGATTCAACAGGGTTTGACGAAAATGCAAGGGTGGTCCTATCAAGGGAAAGACCTTCACAAGAAATATACGTTTAAGTCATTCTTGCCGGGCATCGAGTTTGTCAATAAGATCGCCGAGGCGGCCGAAAGCGCCGGGCATCATCCCGATATCACCATCAGCTACAACGTGGTGGGCATTAGTCTTTCGACTCACAGTGAAGGCGGAGTAACACAGAAGGACTTTGACCTGGCGAAAAAGATCGATCAGATCCGTTCGGCGCTCCCTTGACCCCTTACTGCGGCCAAGCCGGCATTCCGGGAATGTTTGCGCGGGCGATGGCCGATGTCCATTTCGCCACCCTCGTTCGCGGGAGATTTCTGTCTCGCCAATGTGCGAAACTTCGTTCTTGTTCTCGGGAGGGGAAAGCGCTTAGAATCCACTCACATTGGGGACAGCCATTATGTCGACGTTCATGCAGTGGGTTCACGTGATGGCGGCGGTAGTGGGTTTGGGAGGAATGGGCTTCTTGCTCCTCATCTTGATCCCTTCTCTGGGAGTCCTCAGCACGGAGCAACGCGAAGCGCTTTCCAGGGCCGTGGCGGGGCGATTCCGCTGGGCAAGTTGGAGCGCCATGACCCTGCTGGTGCTCTCAGGTATCTACAACACGCGCTACTACTATCGGGAGGTACCGTGGGGTCCAGCGTGGAAATTTCTGACCCTCAAAATCGTCCTGTCCTTCCTTCTCTTTGCAATTGTCCTGGGAATCACCATTCCCTTCCGATTGTTCGAACCACTGCGGGCCCGCCGGCGGATGTGGCTCCTCGTCGCCTTCATTCTGGGCGTCGCTGTGGTCCTGATTTCCGCATACCTGCGGCGCGGGTAAAAGGAATGTAGACAGAATACGGTAGACGGTAGCCAGGGAGAGGAACCTCGAAACGCGGCCCTGTATGACGTATACCGTCTTCAGTTTGCCGCCTTCCGTTTCTACGTGTGGAAAACCGCTTCTTTGAAGGAACCGCGCTGCCTATCGATTTTCTTTTGCAGCATGGTGATGGCGTATATAAGCTGCTCGGGCCGAGGCGGGCACCCCGGCACGTACACATCGACGGGAACGAACTGATTGACGCCTTGCACAATGGCGTAGTTATTGAACACCCCGCCGGAGGTCGCGCAGGCGCCCATGGAAATGACCCACTTGGGCTCCGGCATCTGCGCATAGAGCTTCTGAATCACGGGAACCATTTTTTGGGCGACACGGCCGGCGACAATCATCAAATCCGCTTGGCGCGGCGAAGCCCGGAAAACCTCCGCGCCAAATCGCGCCAGGTCAAAGCGCGAGGCGCCCGCCGACATCATCTCAATGGCGCAGCACGCCAGGCCGAAACTGAAGGGCCAAATCGAAGACCTGCGCGCCCAGTTCACCGCCCAGTCAAGCTTGGCGAAGATGAGACCTTCAAAGCCGGATTGATCGCTCGTTGCGTTTGGAATACCCATTCCGCGTCTATTATGCCACGCGACGGCGCTCTGTTCAACCCCAACGTGCGGTGAGGAGATGAACTCGCTTCCTTGCATTCTTACGGATGCAACAAGATCTTACCGAAGAATTCGCGGCTCTCCATTTTCTGCTGCGCGGCTGCCGCTTCTTGCAGCGGGAATGCGGAATCGATCACCGCATGCAATTTGCGCCGGGCGATGAACTTGAGGGCATCGACGAGTTCCCCCTTGCCTCCCATGAACGAACCGAGAATCGTGCGTTGGCGGGCGAAAAGGCCCTGGCCATTCAGCTTGAGGTCCGCGCCAGTGGTCATGCCGCAGGTCACGAGCCGGCCATAAGTTGCGAGAGAATCAAAGCAAGCCTCCCAAACCGCCGCACCCACGTGATCGACGACCACGTCGACGCCGCGCTTGCGGGTCAGGCGCTTCACTTCCTCGCCAATCGACTGCCGCGTGTGATTGATCACTTCATCCGCGCCCAGCGCACGGGCTTTTTCCAGCTTCCAATCCGCGCCCGCCGTGGCGATGACTCGCGCGTCCACGAGTTTGGCGATTTGAATGGCCGCGCTGCCTACGCCTGAGCCCGCACCGATCACCAGCACGTCCTCGCCCGCTTTCAACCCCGCGCGCGTAAAGAGCATGTGCCAGGCGGTGAGAAAAACCAGCGGCACGGCGGCGGCTTCGTCAAAGCTGAGGTCACCGGGAATGGGAAGCACGTTCATCTCCGGAGACTTCACGTAATCCGCGTAACCACCGTCGATGAACACGCCAAAGACCGTGAACTGGCGGCAAGCGCTGTCCAGGCCCTTGAAGCACATCTCGCATTGGCCGCAACTGACCCCCGGGCAGAGCAGCACGCGGTCACCAGGTTTTACGTGCGTGACCAGCGACCCTACTTCGGCGACCTCGCCGGAAATATCGCTGCCCACAATGTGCGGCATCGGTATGCGCCACCCCGGCACGCCGCCGCGCACCCAGATGTCCAGATGATTCAGCGCGCAGGCCTTCACCTTTACCAGAACCTCATTGGCCAGAATCTTCGGGTCCGGCGCATCCTCGTATTTCAGGACCTCCGGGCCGCCGTGTTCGTGGAATCGAATCGCCTTCATGGTGCGTTCCCTTCCCTCTCGCTTGACACTTCAATTACATCACGTCCTTTTTTCTGGAACCTAGGTAATAAAAAACCTCCAAGTGCCTTGATAGCATGCCAAGGCCCCCCAGCGCAAAGCCACCAAGAATAATGAAGGACAAAATCTTGAGGCTCGGTAGTATCCACCAGCCACTAAGGATTCCATATCCGCCCAGGATCAGCTCAATGCCGACGACAAACAACCCGCTGTATAGACTCCACTTGAGGATGCTTGCAAGCTCACGTTTCGCTCCAGCACTTTGCCGTCTGTTGCCCATCGCTATTATCCTTCCGGCGGGTTGCAAGGGTGAACCGTCGGGCGACCAGGGGATTGGGGATCACCCAACGCGGATTCTACTCCTCAAGACCTGCGACTGGAAGCAGCTTCAGGACTTAGCAAAACCTCCGCAAGCGCCAGTGCGTTGACTTTGCGGCGCGCGGCGCATAATCTTAGATTCCTGTATGGATGTCTTTGAGGAAATCGTTCGGTTGCGGAAGGCGGGGCGCAAGGGCGCGCTGGCCACCATTGTCGAGGTACAGGGTTCGATTCCCAGCCACGAAAGCTCCAAGATTTTGATTCGCGATGATGGCTCGATTGCCGGCACGGTGGGCGGCGGCTGCGTGGAAGCGGAAGTGTGGTCAGTGGCGCAGGAAGTGATGCGCGAGGAGAAGCCTCGGCGCCTGCACTTCAATCTGAACGCCAACCCCGAATACGACAACGGCCTGATCTGCGGCGGCTCGCTCGACATTTTTATTGAACCCATTTTGGCCACGCCCACGGCGTTCATTCTCGGCGGCGGGCACGTGGGCTTGCAAGTGGCAAAGGTGGCGAAAATTGCCGGTTTTGACGTAATTGTGGCCGACGACCGCGAAGCCTTTGCCAATAAAGAGCGCTTTCCCGAAGCCTCCGAGACTTTCGCCGGGCCGTGGGAAGAGTTATTTCCTAAGTTCAACATCAACAACCACACCTACCTGGTGCTGGTGACGCGCGGCCACAAAGGCGATCTCGATTGTCTGCGCTGGGCCATAACCACGCCGGCGCGCTACATCGGCATGATCGGGAGCAAGCGTAAGTTCATCGAGATTTGCAAAGTCCTGGAGCGCGAAGGTGCGCCGGCGGAGCGAATCGAGCGCGTACATTCGCCCATCGGGCTCGATATCGGCGCGCTCACACCGGAAGAAATCGCCGTCGCCATCGTTGCGGAAATGATCGCGGTGCGGCGCGCCACCACGCCCAGCGTTCCCTCGCTGGCGTGCAAACCGAAAGCCCAGCACACCACATGATTGCCGGCCTGATTCTCGCCGCCGGAGAATCCCGGCGCATGGGGCGCGACAAGGCCCTGCTCACCTACCGCGGACGAAGCTTCCTTGAAACCATCGTGAATAATCTCGGCGCCGCGGGGATCGAGAAGATCACCGTCGTGTTGGGCCATCACGCGGAAATCATCCAGCGCGCGCTGAACCTGGCGGCCGTGCGAGTGGTGGTCAACCACAATTATCAGCGGGGACAAACGTCTTCACTGCAAGTGGGGCTGGCAGCGGCGGTGGCAGATTCGCCGGAAGCCGTCGTGCTCTGCCTCGTCGATCACCCGGCCATCTCTACCGAGGTCATCGGGAAACTGACAGAACGTTTTGAATCGACTCACCCGCCTGTCCTCATCCCTACCCATGAGGGCCAACGTGGCCACCCCATCGTCATTAACCGGACGTTGTTTCCCGAGTTCCTGGCGCTCCCACCTGAAGAACCCGCCAATACGGTCATCCGTAAATACCGCGACGCGACACAATTTGTGGAAGTCGCCGACCCCGGCATTCTCCTCGATGTGGACGACCCCGCCACCTACAATCGGTTGGTAGAGGGGAGAAAGCAGTAGGCAGTAGGCAGAAAGCAGAAGGCGCCAGAATCTACTCGCCCTTCGGCGGATTGTGAGAGATGGCCAAGCCGGACCGTTTGATAATTGAATGGTGACTGATGAAACGGGTTACTTCAGGTTGGCCGACCATCCGGGACTTGGGCGGTTCATAAACTATGCCCCGCAGGCGTGTCATATAAAAAAGAGGTTGATGCCGGTATTTCGATTGGATTGAGCGCGCGGACCCGGCTGCGGCGGCGTGATTGCGGGTCCGCGGCAGCTTTGCTTCATTGAATTCTGCACCGAGCTTTTCTGCTACAATTGCGCCATGTTTGAGCGTTTTACCGAAAGCGCCGGGAGCAGTATCTTCTACGCGAAATATTGCGCAACTTCACTTGGCTCAAGTTTCGTCAGTTCTGAGCATCTGTTGTTGGGGATCTTCGCCGAAGAAGATTTGGCAACACACCTGTTGCGACCTGCGTCCCTTGCGACCATTATTTCCCAAATAAAACAGGAGCGATCGTCTGGGCCGGGCACGTGGCCCGAAGGGGCTAACTTACCTCTGAGTGACGAAGCCAAGGAAATCTTAAGGCTCAGTGCCGAGGAGGCTGACCGCCTTCAGGACAAGAACATTGGCAACGAGCATCTTCTAATGGGCCTGCTCAAGGAGGGTAAGTGCTACGCTGCCGATTTATTGATGAAACAGGGAGTCTCACTCGAAACGCTCCAGGAGCAATTGGCGAGTGTAAGGAAAGATCCTTTCCAGGCGCCAAGGACAAGCCTGCGCCATCTTCTTCCGGGGGACCCCACCTGGGCTGAACTCGGGATACCAGAGGGCTATGCCTGGCCCCAGCTTGTCTTTAACCCTCCGGCCGAGACTATGATTCTTCAAGTCAAATGCCGCCACATTTGGCTTCCGACACGCCTTTTCATCAAGCACAAAGATGCGGAAAAGTATATGCAGCTTGGCACTCCTGACGAAATGACATCCTATGAAAGTCCAGTCACTTCTCTGAAGCAGCCTCTGCTGGCCTTTAACGTGATGACTTGGCGAAAAAGTGAGAGCGGTGTTGGCGGAGATTGGAAAGAACTCCAGGTTATTGATCTTAGAACTGGAATTGTTCAGAACTCCATCAAGCACGGTGAAGTGATTTTGCCTGAAGGCTTTGACCAATGCTCGGTGGGCGATTTGCTGGCAATGTCAGATAATGGCGGGCAGGTATACGTGAGGGCCCTTCTCTCAAATGCTAGCCAGTCAAGGATAATACACGTTTTGGCGATCCTCGATTTGAATTTGAAGCGCTTGGACCCGATTTCAACACTGCGAGGCGTTTTCTTCTAGGAGGTCTTCAAACTAACCTTCTGCCTTCTGCCTTCTGCCTTCTGCCTTCTGCCTCCTGCCCTCTGCCTTCTGCCTCCTGCCTTCTGCCTACCTGCAAAAGTGCTTTGCGGCGATGCGTCTTTTTTGGAGGCTGATTCGTATTCCGATTAGAATGGGACACAGCCTTTGCCTTTTCGTGAATTCGATGGAACAGGAAACCCGAGAAATCGCGCGGGGGCTGCGGCGCCACGACCCTGACCTGCTGGACGAGCTGATTGGCCGCTACCAGTACCGGCTGCCCCGTTATCTCTGGACGCTTACGGGCAACCGCGAGGCGGCCGAGGACCTTTTCCAGGAAACCTGGATTCGGGTACTGGAGAAAAGTCACCAATACAATCCCCGATGGCGATTCGAAGCCTGGCTGTTCTCTATCGCGCGGAACCTCGCCATCGACCTCTTGCGCCGGCGCCAGCCCGAGAGCCTGGAAGCGTTGCTGCATCCCGGCGACGAGCAGGCTGTGCGGGAGTGGCCGGACCGCGAATCCGCAACGCCGTTTGAAACCGTGTCCGCGGGCGAGCAGGCAGAACGCGTGAGGGGCGTGCTGCGGCGTCTTCCCCCCGAGGCTCGCGAAGTGTTGGTGTTGCGGTTTCAGGAAGATTTGGATTTAAGCGAGATTGCGGAAGTAATCGGAGCACCGCTCTCGACGGTGAAATCGCGGCTCTATCGCGGGCTGGAAACGTTCCGTAATCTCCTGGAGGAGGAAGAGGTATGAATCCCGAAATCCATGAACGTGCCTGCCACCTCATCGATGCCTGGCAAGTGGAGGGAATTTCCGCCGCCGAGCGCGAGTGGCTGGACGCGCACCTGGCGGAATGCCCGGCATGCGGGGCCAGGGCGCGGGCCAACGAGCGCGTCCTCCAGGTGTTGCGGTCGAACACCGTAATCGTTGATCCCGCGCTCGTCAGCACCACGCAGGCCCGCGTGCGCTGGCGGGCTCGCGAGTTGCGGGAAAAGCAAGCCCGCCTGCGCGCCTTGTGGATTTCGTGCGGGCTTTCCTGGCTCCTGGGAGCAGTGACGGCGCCGCTGCTTTGGGAAGGCATGGCTTGGTTGGGGCGCCAGTTCGAGCTTTCACCCGCGATCTGGATGACCGGGTTTGCACTCTTCTGGGTTGCCCCGGCCACCGTGGTTGGCGCGCTCGTCGCGTGGAGGCACTCGCACGCTTCCAGCGCGGGGAATCACCCTGAGGCTTGGGAAAGGTGATTGGGTCCGGTTCTTACCGCGGCGGAGGCATAACCGGACTTGTAGGACTTGTAGGGGCCAGCAGCGCTGGCCCCAGGCCGAACGCCCTTCGGCCCTACAAAGTAGGGGCGCCCCTTGTGGGTGCCCTGGCGTCGGCCATGCCGACGGGGAAGGCAGGCGCGAGGCCTGCCCCTACGAAACCTAGCGGCCGCCACGAGCGGCCAGAAGAGAAATGAGATGAATTACACATCCCAAGGTAGATTCGATATCCGTGAAGAATTCAGGCTGATCCCCAAGACGCTGGTGGCCGTGGCGGTGCTGGTTTTCTTGGGGATGCATGCCCTCCTTCTCCTCGTGGCGTTTCGTCACGACCCGCACGCCCCGCCGGTGGCCGTGCAAGAACTGATCGCCGCCCTGGCGGGGTCGGTTCTGGCCTTCTTCATCATGCTCATTGGCTACGTCAATCGCGACGCGAAGCGCCGGGGCATGAACCCCACGCTTTGGACGCTTCTGGTGATCTTCATCCCCGACGCCATCGGGTTCATCATCTACTTCGTGGTCCGGGAACCCATCTGGGGCGCGTGCCCACAATGCGGCGCCACGGTGAATCCGGCGTTCAACTACTGCCCCAAGTGTAAATTCAATCTTCATCCCACCTGCCCGCAGTGCCATCGCACCATTGAGGCGGGGGCTACATTCTGTCCTTACTGCTCGGCAGACCTGAAGGGGCTGGCGAGCTAGGGGTCAGGTGCCAGGTGCTGAGAGCTGGGGCCCCATACCGGCAACCCCTCAAATGCTTCCCAGACTGGTGACAAAGCCGGCCTAAGCCGCGATTTCTTACCCAGCCGAAGACGCCGGCGTTGGTGGATTTGGAAAGTCTGACGGAAATCAAATCCCTGTTGACAGCAATATTAAGGGCGTGTTAACTTTCCACTTTCCTTAGGCGGGACAGCTCCGCAAATCGGCTCGTTGTTGGGCTCCTATTGGTCAGGCTTCGCTCGGGGGTAGGCTGATTCACCGTCAGCCGCGTGCAGGCAATGGGAGACATCGTTTTTGCACAGCCCGGAGAACCCCTCTGGATCGATCAATCCAGCCCGCAACTCTGTCCTGCACGATTCAACCCTCCTGTTGTAACTAAACCCGGTCACACTTATTGCAAAAGGGTTGAGGATCCTATGAAGATCTATTCCCCAACGAAATGACTTTACAGAAGGGAGAACATTCATGTTCCGCGATTGCTTGGTGAGAGTTTTGGGGATCAGTTTATGTTGCCTTTTGGGCGTCGTCGTCTTGGCCCCACGCTGTGGCGCTCAAGAGATGTCCGTGGCAACGATCACGGGAACGGTAGTCGATGCGAGCGGAGCTGTGGTGCCCGATGCCTCCATCGACATCCTGAACCAGAACACCGGCGTCAAGCTAACGACCAAGAGCAATGCCGCCGGTGAGTTTGTCGTCCCGGAACTTCCCATTGCTGTTTACACGGTAACCGTCACCAAACAGGGATTCAACACTTATTCGCAAATCGGCATTGAGTTGCACCCGGGAACGGTGGCCACGGTAAACCCTACCCTTCAGCCGGGGAGTGTGGTCTCCACCGTTTCGGTGCAAGCCACAGCCACCACGGTGCAGACCAGCACGCCCGAGGTCGCCAGTGAGATTTCGTCCGAAGAGGTGTACACGCTCCCCTTGAACGGGCGGAACTTTCAAACCCTGGGTGCGCTCATCCCCGGCGTCATCAACATGGCGCCGGACAGCGCGCTCGGTCAGGGCAACTTTCAAGGTACGGTGGCCATGTCGGTTAACGGGATGGGAAATGCCGGCAGTGTCTATTATCTGGACGGGGCCTTTGACATGAATGGATCCACGGCGACCATCCAGCCCAACCCGGACACCCTCCAGGAAGTGCGTGTGCTCGCCAACAATTATGGTGTCCAATACAACCTCCAGGGATCCAGTACGGTCATCATGGAGACCAAGAGTGGAACCGATCAATTTCACCTGACGGCCTTCGAATATGTCCGCAACACCGACTTTAACGCGCGCAATGCTTTTTTTTCGTCCCCGTTGATTATGCATCAGAATATTTTCGGCGCCACCCTGGGCGGCCCTTTGTTCATCCCTGGCCATCGCTCCAAGAGCCCCCGGACATTCTTTTTTGCCAGCATACAGGCGGCCATCCTCTCCAATGCCAATACCCTCACCGGAGCCACCCCGACGATGGCCATGCGTCAGGGTGATTTCTCAGCCATATGCCTCACGGGGTTTACCGCCGGTCTCTGCAACGACAAGAACTCTTCGGGCGCCAGGATCAATCAACTTGTCAACCCGTTCAACGGAAATACGCCCTACCTGAACAACAACATCACCACTACCGCAAACTATGCCACGCTCAGCGCCAACCCGCTTGCCCTTATGAACGCCACGGAGCCCCCCCCGAACTACGTTTCGCCGACGGGGGCGATCACAAACTACATTAATGTCAACCCTATTTACACGCGGACCCGGGACGACGAATTAAAAGTTGACCACGACTTCGGTACGCGGAGCCGCTTGATGGCGGAATATATCGACAGCCGCCAACTTTACAGAGCTCCTTACGATACGGTCATCTCTTCATCACCGTTCTCGACCACTCAGACAGTAGAACCGAGCGAATGTCAAACCGGACACCTGCGGCTCACCACCACGATTACCCCCTCCATGGTGAACACGGTGGGGGTCTCCACGGCCCAACTGGTGGTCACTATTGACTTCAACGGGATCGTACAGCAGAACGAGGTTCCCAACTTCAGCGAGAACTTGCCGTTTAAAGGCGGTTACAATTCACAGTTCCTTCCCACGATCGCCATTACCGGAGGATGGGCGTCGTTTGGCGGCCCTTCCCAATACCCTCTCTATCATGCTTCGACGATGAACAACGAGTTTTCGGATGACTGGAGCTATCTGCGGGGCCACCACTATTTCTCGGCTGGCCTTACTTTCCACAAAGGGACCAAACGGCAGAACTCTTTTGCCCCCACCAACGGGTCATGGTCCTTCAGCGGTCAGTTTACAGGGAGTGGGGTCGCGGATTACCTCCTTGGAGATGGCGCCACGTTCACCCAAGCCAGCTCCCAGCCACGCTTCTACGCTCACAACTATATGTTCTCTCCCTATTTCCAGGACCAATGGAAGGCGACTCGCCGCCTCACCATCACCGCGGGCGTTCGCTGGATGGAATTGCCCGGCACAAATCTTCAGCCCGGCCTGGAGGCGGTCTTTAATCCTGCCCTGTATAGTCTTGCCGCCGCTCCGACCGTAAACAATAACGGCACCATAACCCTCACCCCTGGCTACAGTGCCACCAACGGGCTGGAGTTTAACGGCATCAACGGAGTCCCCTTGAATTTTACCACCGAGCACTGGTCCTATTGGTCTCCGTCCGCAGGTTTTGCCTGGGACATCTTTGGCGACGGCAAGACGGCGCTCCGCGGTGGGTATGGGATTTCGTACAATAATCAACCCTATCAATCGTTTTGTGCGAACCCGTGTGCGATCAATCCACCACTCATCCAAACGGCCAACTTGGTTACCCCGACCTTTCCCAACCCTCTTGGGGCCGCCTCCAAGGCGCCCACGCTCCCGAGCTTGAACAGCGAGGATCTCAACGATAGAACGGCGCAAATACAAACCTTTAGTTTGAGCTTGGAGCACCAGTTTGCCGGCGCCTGGTTCACTTCCATCACCGGGGCTGGCGATCTCGCCCGGCACCAGACGGCGGCGTGGAATGTCAACCAGCCACTCCCGGATCCGCCCTATCAATTTAATCCGGTGATCAACGCGGGGACGGTTAGTCAATACCTCTACAGCCCGTTCTATGGTTTCGCAGGCATCAGTCAAATCGAACCCGCGCTGAATACGAATTGGTATGGGCTGGAAATCGGCGTGCGCCACCCGGTCGGACACAATGTGTCCCTCACCGTGGCTTACACGTGGCAGCATGATCTGTCTGAAATCAGGGGAAACACACTGTTTAATAATGAGGGTGGCCCCGCCAATGTTTATGCGCCGGGAGATGACTACGGAAACGCGGCCATTAATGTGCCGCAAAGCTTTTCCTTTGGCTACATTTGGAATCTGCCGTGGTACCATGATGCGCATGGATGGCAAAAACAGGTGCTGGGTGGATGGCGGTATTCCGGCTTGACTACGATTGAGAGCGGGTTCTCGCAAAACCCCGGTCTGAGCATCGCCCATCCGGGCCTATCGAATCGTCCCAATACTGTCAGCGGGACCATAGTGAAGGGTCCAAAAACCCTCGGTGAATGGTTTAACACCGCTGCTTTCGCCGCCCCTGCCGCTGGTTATTTCGGAAGTGCTGCTCCCGGTGACATTTATGGGCCGGGGCTAGTGGACTTCGATATGGCCATCTACAAGGACTTTAACTTTCTCGAGCGGCACAAGATCGAATTTCGAGCCGAGGCTTTCAATGTTTTCAACCATACGAACTTCAACGGCGTTTCGACGAACTTCGGCTCAGGAACGTATGGCACCATTACATCGACCCGCGATCCGCGTATTCTTGAACTCGCTTTGCGTTACCAGTTCTGAAAGGATGAGGACGAATACTGACTGGATTCTCAGACCCGGAAGAGAGCTCCGAGATTGAACCCACCGACTAGGATTCTATATGGTTGGCAGAGGATAGGACGATGGATCGCGACCTTGCTGGTCCTGAGTGCAGGCCCGCTATACCTGGCCGGGCTTCCCCAGGACCAGCAAGGCCCGAACGTCATCCTCATTGTTTCCGACCAACTTCAGGCCGACAGGATTCATGCTTACGGTAATCCCCGGCTGACGACCCCCCATATCGATCAGTTGGCGGCCAGAGGGGTACGCTTTGCGCGTTTCTTCACCGTAGGGTCGTGGACCGCTCCCTCCTTTGCCACGCTCCACACGTCCCTGTTCCCTTCACGGAGCGGCGTGACGCTCCTTTGGCGGCCGGGCATGCCCGTGCTGAACAAAGACGTCCCGGTGATGACCGAAATCTTCAAGAATCACGGTTATTACACCACAGCCGTGGTCAATAACAGCCTGGCCGGGCAGTCCTTAACCGGGCGCGGATTTGACGAGTATTATGAAGGAGCCGCGGTCGCCCTGGACGTGACGGAAAGGGTGGGACTGGGGGCGAATTCCCTTTACACGGCGCCGACCACTGTAGAGCGGGTGATCCCTTGGCTCGACAAGCACCATGCGCAAAGGTTTTTCCTCTACGTACATTTCTGGGAACCTCATTCCCCCTACAATCCTCCCCGGGAAGACGACATCTTTAAGTCCGACGCTTATCCTTACATCTCGGATACGGGTTACGACGTCGCTCATGCGCCGTTGAAACGCTTGGCCATGCTGGGCGATCAAAGGGCCATTGAACGGTTGTATCAGCTTTACGACGGAAAGATTCACTTCGTCGACCGATACATTGGCCAATTGCTGGATCACGTGCACGACCTCGGGCTGGATGGAAACACGGTCATCGCACTCACCTCCGATCACGGGGAGTTGATGTTCTCGCATCCCAAGGATTTCCTGACTGCCGACCACCGCTCGCTGTACGACGAAAACCTGCACATCCCGTTTATCGTTGCCGGCCCGGGCGTCCCGCAGGGCAAAGTGGTTGACGGGCTTGCCTCAAACATTGATTCCGCGCCCACGCTGCTCGACTTGGCGGGCCTGCCCCCACTGGGTGATGCCGAGGGGCACAGCCTGGTTCCGATGATCCGGGGTGAGGTTCCAGCGGTCAATCCGTACATCTACGCCGAGGAGGACTTGGGAACGCCCGCGCGGTCGGTCCGCTCCGAAAACTATAGGCTGATCAAATACCTCTGGGACGAGAAAACGCAGCTTTTCGACCTGAAGCGCGACCCCCGCGAACAGATCGACGTGGCCCAAGAGAATCCTTCGGCTCTGGAAGAACTCTCGGCGCGACTGAACGAGTGGATGATGGTGAACCAGCCCACCCGGGAAGTTCAACTCCGGCGGTGGAGGATCTTTACCCAACCCGAAAAGGAAATCACCATTGATGACCAAACCATCGGAAGCCGATTCCTGATGACCGGAGGCGGATGGCACAACGATGTGGCCACCGAGAGCGGCAATTGGGAAGTGGGCGCCTTCTGGACGGAGGGCGGCGATGGATCGAAGACGGCCATGTGGCGGAGTGATAATCCGCTGATCGGGACGTACAAGATTTCGGTCTACTACGGCCATCCGGCCATTGGGCATTTGGCTTCCAACGCGCCCTTCACGATCGTTTCCGAAGGCGGCTCGAAAACCGTGCAGGTGGACTTCAATCGCGACGCGGGCGAATGGAAGGTGCTGGGAACGGCAACCAACCCTCATTACGTCAAGCTGACCAATCAGGCAGACGGCGCGGTCATTGCCGACGCGGTGAAGTTCGAAAGGGTAGACTGAACCGCCCGTCGATCATTTCCAAGGCACCGAGGACGCCTGCCTCGGTCCCCACGACAACCGTCCGAAGAAACCGAGAGGTGAGGCCGAGCAGCGCTCGGCCTGCACGGTGTTGGGAACCACCACGGGCGCAGGAGTTGGATCGGCCCCTAAACCGCCGCCGCCTCCACGAGAGCTTTTCTCGCCCGCTGACGACAATATCAGCCATCCGATACAAAGCTGCTTGGCCCGCATCCGGCTAAGGTGCTAGTATTGCCTCCAACGTTATGACCGGTCACCATCTCATAACACCCACGCATCGCTCCATTCGCAAATATTACGAAAACGGTTCAGTTAGAGCGGAACAGTGCTCCCTAATTTCGGAATTGGAGATTAATGCACAATCGTCTTGGGGGGTGATAAATGATAGAAGTCATACGAAGCCTCGCTCTGGTGCTCCTCCTGAGCGCGTCCTTGATGCAGGGCGCCGGGTTGGCCTTCGCCGCGGAACGCCTGACCGCTGCCGGAACGGTTGTCGATACCGACGGCAAACCCATTGAACACGCAGCAGTCATGGTTTACTCGGCCGGTGTGAAGAAGGGCTTCAACCTCTTTTGCCCAACATGCTACGTGGACTGCGGCAAGCACACCTTTACCGGCCCCGACGGAACGTACAGTATTGCCGGCCTAAACCCCGAGCTCGTATTCAATCTTCTGATCGTTCGCGAAGGTTACAACGCCACGTTTCTGAACAAGGTCGATCCGGAGAAGGGCCCCGCCCCGGCAGCCGTGCTCAAGAAACGAATTCCTCCCGCGGATGCCGCGCAAGTGGTGCGAGGCAAAGTTGTGGATCGAGGGGGAGTACCCGTCCGCGACGCCTTGGTGGAGCCGCAGGGTGCGTTTCTCCGCGGAGGGGGAGCCGCATTCGGAGGCCCGGGATGGATCGACCTCATCGCCGTCACCAACGACCAAGGCGAGTTCGAGATCGCCTACGGGAAGCCTCTGGCGGCTGCGATGCTGGAGGTATCTCCCCGCGGGATGGCGCCCAAACTCGTGAAGGCATCCGCCGGGCCCGATCGCGAGACGATCACTGTCAGCGAGGGGGCTATCATTCGTGGCCGTCTAATGCAAGACGGCAGACCTGTGGCCAACGCCGAGATGGGTCTCTCGACCCATAGCCACGTTGCTGGGGAGGTTTTTCCAGAGGTGCGCATCGGAACGGATAAGGATGGACGATTCGCATTCACCAATGTTCCACCCGGCCGGATCTGGCATCTCTACGGCGAGATGGAATCGCTTGCCCCGCTTGATCTATCCGCGGAAACGATTGTGTGTGCAAGCAAGGATGACGGCCAGGTTACCAATGTCGGTGATATTCCTGTAAGGCCCGCCTACACTCTTCGCGGCAAGATAGTCCTGAGCGATGGAAAGGTAATCCCGCCCGACATGCGCGTCAACCTATACTCTGATCGAGGCAGTCAGACTTTGATGCTTGCTCCCGACGGACAGTTCGAATTCCGGGGGCTCGGTCGAGGCGTGTACCGTCTTTCCCCGTCCGTGAAAGGCTATGAAGTGCGCAACCCTGAATCGATGGAGATGTTGATTGAAGGGAACGTTAGCGACCTGGCAGTGATGTTACAGCCGGCAACTCCTACAGGGCAGTCAGCCAGGTAGCCACGGGCAGTGGATTGCTGACTGTGAGCCATCGTAGCGCAGCTCCACGACCGTCTCCGGACACACCTGGCTGCACGGGGCAAAGGGCGGGCCGAAAACTTGAGGTTCCATTTTGGCCCCTCAAGTTTGAGGTCGCAATTTGCGACCTCAAGATCATCTCGCCTTTCTGCCGGCAAGCACAGGTTCTCCGTGGTTAAAAAGAGGACTAAGCCGTGAAGAATTTGAAGTCACAAATTGGCACCTCAAATTTGGCGGTCCCGCCGGAGCGAATCGAGCGGGGAATACTGCTAATTCGCGGCCAAAGGGTCATGTTGGACGCGGACTTGGCGGAGCTTTATGATATTCCGACGAAGGCCCTGAATCAGGCGGTCAAACGCAACGCGGGCCGCTTTCCCTCCGACTTCATGTTCCGCCTCACCCACAAATAGAAGCAGGAGGTGGTCACAAATTGTGACCACCTCGCCAAGTTGAAATTCTCTCCGGCCTTGCCCTCGGCCTTCAGTGAGCATGGAGCGCTCGTGTTACAGACCCGCAACACAATAGGTCCTGCGCAAATTTGCACCGGTCACGGACCAAAGCTTGCCCGGCTTACCCGGCGCAGCATAGCAACGGACAGAACCATCGTGACACGCCAAAACGATCTCGTTGCGGCCATCTCGATCGATGTCGCTGACAAACGGCTGGAGGATATAATCAGGAAGCGCTTCTTTCCAAATAATTTCCCCATGAGGATTCACAACGTAGGCGTCCCCATAGGATGGTTGACCCTTCCGGAATCCGTACCCGCTGGGATTACTGGTCGTCACCACAACGTCCAATTGGCCCTCACCCGACAGGTCTGCCATGGCAGGATCCTGGCTGCCGAGCCAAGTGCGGGAGACGGGTGTCGTCCACTTTAGTTTTCCGTCCGCCAGGTCAATACAACGAATTTCATTCCTGTCAACGGCCAGGCTGCCGCCGTCGCGGGTACTCGTGATTCCCACGGCCTCGGGCTCTCCATCTCCGTCGATATCTCCCACCGCCATCCCACTACAGCCAAAATCGGCTCGGTATTTGAGAGTTCCGTCGCCTCGGAAGCAAAATAGCCCGGCCCATGGCAATCCCGCGCGGTGTTCTAAGTCCAGTTCGACCTTGAGAATCTCCGGACGGTTGTCCCCATCCACATCGATAATAACGGCCGGAGTGGACCCCATGTCGCCTTTAATCCCATTCTTGCGCCACAAAAGCTTCCCTCTCCCATCCAGCGCGAGCAGGGAGGAACTGTGATCCTCGTTAGCATACTCCGTCCCAAGCACCAACTCCGGCTTCCCATCCCCGTTGATATCACCGCATGCCATACGACCCCAACAAATCGCGATGTGATCGTCATACACCCACTTGAGTTTGCCATCTCGAGCCCGGAAGCAACGGACCGCCGCCGCATCGCCGTACACCAATTCCTCCAGACCATCGCCGTCGACGTCCGCCATAACGCAACAGCCATTCCCGAAAAACTGATTGCTGGTCGGCTGACTCCATATGATCCGGCCGTCACGTGCACTCGCCAGACGCGCTTCGCCGACCGAGCCCGGGGTGGAAGGACCCGATGCGTAGAAGATTGACGGGCCAATTCCGCGCGGTTCCAAAAAGTTTGGGAACACGGAAATTCCCCCGCTATCGGCTTCCTGCTTGAATATCTGCCGGCCCGAAGCACTAAGCGCCGTCAGGAAACCGCGATGCGGCGGCGGAGAAGAGTGATAAAACTCCTCACTCGTAAGGAATAGGCGCACCTCACCATCCACCTCGCCGGCGATCACGCCATTATTCTCGAGTCCGGTCTGAAATCTCCATTTCAGGGGATACTCCGCGCGCGTGCGTCCGGCGACGATTTTGCCCGCAAGGTCAACACCGGCCGCCCACGAAGCAGCTTGTAAGAAAGACCTGCGGCTCCAATTCCGAGTTGAGCTCACGTTATCACCCCCCTCTCGCGAGCAAGCTCCATTCTACGCGCCTGAGGAACTGCTGGGATAGCTAAGGATTCAGGTGACCAGCGACAAGGCCGCATGAAGCTCGCCCCGAGGCCGAATGCCCTTCGCCCCTGCACAATGAGCCTGAACGCTGTTCGTCACTCGTGGTATAAGGAAGGAATCATGGACCATCCCACGAAGACCAGGATTATTCCCCCCATCACGCGCCGAGAGTTCTTGGAAGGCACCGGCAAGGCCGCATTGGTATTGACGGCCATAGGAGCAGAGGGAGCGCAGAAGAAGGAATCCCGGCCGGACGCTCTGGCCGAGGCGTTCCGCACTCCACCCGACTGGGCCCAACCCTGGGTTTATTGGTGGTGGCTGAACGGCTACGTCACGCGCGAAGGCATCCTCAAGGATCTCGACGAGATGAAGCGCCAAGGCATCGCGGGAGTTCTGGTGTTCAACGCCGGCGGCGGGCCGACGCCCAAAACCATCCCGTTCATGAGTGACGAATGGCGCGACTTGTTCCGTTTTGCCGTGGAGGAGGCCGGCAAGCGGGCGATCGAGGTCAGCCTGAACCTCTGTAGTGGATGGAATGCCGGGGGGCCGTGGATCGCCGCCGAAGAGGCTCCGCAGGCCTTGGTCTTCTCCTCCCTTCGCGTGCGCGGGCCGCAGTCGTTTGCCGGCGTGCTGCCGGAACCCAAGCATGATGACCCCTACTACCAAGACGTCGCGGTCTTGGCCTTTCGGCTGGAATCACGCCAGCCCCATGCCTCGACGGCGGGGGAGTTTCCTCCCTTCTATCGTAGCGATTCCGTTGTGGACCTCTCGGACCGCATGGAGCGAAACGGCCGGTTGGCATGGCCAGCGCCGGAAGGCGAGTGGCTGATCCTGCGTTGCGGTCATACGGTCCTGATGCCACTGGGGCGGGCCTACATCAAAGAACGTGGGCCCTTGGACAAGGGCTACGAGATCGATCCGCTGCGCGCCGACGTGATGGACAAGCACTTCGCTGCCACGGCCGGCAAGGTTCTCGCGGACGTCCAGCCCTGGGTGGGGAAGACCCTCAAACATCTGCACATCGACAGTTGGGAAATTGGGAAGCCCAATTGGACCTCCGATTTCCGCAATGAATTCAGGCGGCGTCGCGGCTACGATGTGCTGCCTTATATGGCCGTCTTGGCGGGGGAAGCGGTTGATAACGCGGAGGTGACGGCACGCTTCCTGGAAGACTTCAACACCACGCTGGGCGATTTGACCGTGGAGAATTATTACGGAAGGTTTGCCGAGTTGGCGCATCAGCACGGTGTGGGCATCCATCCGGAATCGGAGGGCTACCAGAAATCTTGCGTGGATTCCCTGCGGGCTCTGGGGCAGAGCGACATCATGATGGGAGAATACTGGTCGCGCGAGGCCTCGCCGGAAGGCTACATCCACCAGTTGACCGCGGCGCAACTTCGCTGGCACAACTCCATCAAAGAAGCCGCCTCGGCGGCGCACATCTACGGCCGCCCGATTGTGCAAGGGGAGGCCTTCACGTGTTTGGGAGCAGTAGACTGGTCAGAATTTCCCTTTGCCCTGAAGGACATTGGCGATCGCGCCTTCTGCGCCGGGTTGAATCGCAATGTGCTCTGCTTTTACGTGCATCAGCCGGATGCCGAGGCCATTCCCGGCTACCATTGGCCGCGCTGCGGCCTGAAGATCGATCGCTTTGTAACCTGGTGGCCGATGAGCCATGCCTGGCTCCGCTATCTCACGCGCTGTCAGTACCTTTTTCGCCGGGGCCGCTTTGTTGCCGATGTTTGCTACTTTTGCGGCGAAGAGGTTCCCAACTACGTGCCGGCAAGGCAAAGCATGATTCCGCCTTTGCCCCCAGGTTTCGATTGCGACTCCATCAACGCGGAGGCGCTGCTCAGCCGGATGGCGGTAAAGGACGACCGGTTGTGCCTGCCGGAAGGTCTCAGTTATCGCCTGCTGGTGATGCCCTATCGGCCGTGGTCCATGCCTCCCGACGCTATCTTCCTGTCTGCGCAGAACGCCTACCCGGGGCCGGGGAACGGGTTGCCGGTTGGGGTGTCCGCCCGTGTCTTGCGGAGGATAAAAGAGTTGGTGCAAGACGGCGCAACGGTCCTGGGTCCAAAACCCCTCCGCGCGCCCGGCTTGAGCGGTTATGCGGATGCCGACAAAGAAGTAAAGCAACTGGCTGATGAGCTTTGGGGCGAGACAACGAGCGAGGGCGCCGGTGAACGGAGGGTAGGCAAAGGGCGGGTGATTTGGGGCAAGCGCCTCGAGGAGATTCTTGTCAATGATGGAGTGCCGCCTGACTTTCAGTTCCGAAGCGATCAATGGGCGACGGACCTTCAGTACATTCATTACACTTTGGAGGGGACGGAACTTTACTTTGTTTCCAATCAAAGCTTGCGCACAGAGAAGGTGGAGTGCCGGTTCCGAGTGAGCGCCTTGCAGCCTGAACTTTGGGATCCGGTCACCGGGGAGATTCGCGACCTTCCGGAATTCCGCATGGATCGCGGAGTAACCTCCGTGCCCATGGAGTTCGCGCCGCGCCAGAGCTTTTTTGTGCTCTTTCGGAGGGCCACGGAATCGGCTCTGTCGCGGGGGAAAACGGGCGAAAACTTTCCAAGAATGGAAGTGCTGGGGGAGATAAGCGGGGCGTGGGAGGTATCGTTCGATCCCCGATGGGGTGGGCCGGAAAAGGTGACCTTTGAGAAGTTGGCGGATTGGACGGAGCGTCCCGAAGAGGGCATCCGTTACTATTCCGGGACCGCCACTTACCGGAAGTCATTCGATGCGCCCGCCAAGGAAGAAGGCAGACGACTTTTCCTTGACTTGGGCGTGGTGAATTATCTCGCCGCGGTGCGAATCAATGGGAAGGAACTCGGCGTGGTGTGGACGGCGCCGTGGCGCGTGGAGATTACGGACGCCGTCAAGCCGCGTGGGAACTCTTTGGAGATCGAGGTCGTGAACCTTTGGCCAAATCGCCTGATCGGAGATACCACCTTGCCGCCTGATAAGCGGTTCACCAAAACCAATGTTCTGCCTGACCCCGATTGGCCCTTGCTCCCCTCAGGCCTGCTGGGCCCGGTTACCCTGCGAAGCATTTGACGTAAGGCGCCCGTTGCGGGCGCCCAAACGGGCGGCACAAGGCCTGCCCCTATGACAAAATCCGGAATCCGCTCGACAGGAAACAACATGCCTACGCGATAATAGGGAAGGGCTTCCGACGGGGCACGGCGCGAAATCATTCGTTCGCCTCCCGTCATCGCGGAATGCCAATTTTGGAGCGGAGAATTTCTATGAAAAAATTGGAAATTATTCTCTCGTTATCTTTGCTCGCTTTGGCAAGTTGTGCTCACAAAACTCCCCCGGCTGCACCCGTGGAGAAGGTGGCCGTAAAAGTTGATTGGGAGAAAGTGGCGGGGGTATCGAAGGCGAACGCCACGCTCCAGGTGGTCGTGTCCCCCTTAATAGCCCGCAACTCGCCCACTCACGACAAGGTCTTTGGGGCTCTTAAGGACCTCGGGTGCGACTACGTCCGCTATGTGCCCTGGCTTCCCTACCCTAAGCTGGCGGTGGCGGAGCTCGAACCCCCGGCCAACGGGAAGACGTCCTGGGATTTCTCCCTCATCGACCCGTACGCCATCGACTTTGCGCAGGCTGCCGAGGGGCATTCGACCATCTGGAATTTCAGCACCATCCCTCAGTGGATGTTCAAGACGGATAAGCCCGTGGCATATCCCGCCGACCCGAACCACGTGGTTTGGAACTACGAACAGGGGACCGAGTTGCGCGACCCGAGCATGAAGGAGGTGGCGGATTATTATGCCCGGCTGGTGAGTTGGTACACGCAAGGGGGATTCACCGATGAGTCCGGCCAGCGCCACGAATCCGGCCATCATTACAAGATTGACTATTGGGAGGTGCTCAACGAAGTTGACAGCGAACACCACATGAGCCCCCAATTCTACACCGCACTTTACGATGCCGTGGTGGCCGCAATCCACAAAGTCGATCCCAAGATCAAATTCGTGGGAATGGCGCTGGGCGGCCCCAGCGCGCACCCGGAGTTTTTCGAGTATTTCCTGGATCACGCGAACCATAAACCCGGCATACCCCTGGACATGATTTCCTACCATTTCTACGCGGTGCCATCTTCCGACCTCCGATTCGAAGATTGGCCCGACAGCTTTTTTACCCAAGCGGAGGGCTTCCTGAATGTCGTCCGCTATATTCAAGCTACGCGGCAGAGGCTGGCGCCCGAAACGGCAACGACGGTCGATGAAATTGGCGCGATTACGCCTGATGACTCGAAACAAGACCAGCCGGGACACGTGACCCAGCCCATCCCCGACGCCTACTGGAACCTCTGCGGGGCTCTCTATGCTTACGTGTACGGGGAGTTGTCCCGTTTGGGCATCGAGGGAGTCGGAGAATCTGCCCTGGCACAGCTCCCCACTTTCTATCCCAGCGTCACGATGGTCGATTGGAATACCGGACAACCCAATGCTCGCTACTGGGTCTTGAAACTTCTGCGTGAGAGATTCGGTCCGGGAGACAAAATCGTTCAGACCGGCGCCCTTCCTTACGTTTACGCTCAGGGTTTCATCGCCGCCGATGGCCAACGCAGATTCCTTCTCGTCAACCGGCGCAATCGGCCGTTTGAAGTGTCGCTCCCCGGTGCAACGGGAGCGACTTTTGAGTCGGTGGATCAAATTACCGGTTCCAATCCACCCGCCAGTACTCGCCTGACCGGAGATACGTTGACCCTGCCCGGCCTCGCCGTGGGAGTCGTCAGCCTCGCGGGTCATTGACTTGGGCGGAAGAAGGTAGCCCTCAGAACCCGGCCCGAGCATCTAAATCCCATTCCCAAGGATGATGGTGGGATCATGGGTTATGAGGGTTCAGCGCGGTGCTTATTATTGGACATTTTGTCACAGAGGCGGCTTCTTGCCTCCGTGTGAGTGTCAAGTAGCAGGTGTCAGATATCAGGGACTGGGGCTCGCCCCACCCTGACGCACCGTCCGGTTCGCCGCGGACCCGCAGCCAACAAGGGCCCAGCGCCGCCAAGGCCAATCGGAAATACTGCTATTCATGAGTCCCCCCGCATGCTGATCAAAAGTCTAGGAAAAAGCCGACCGCTGGAATAATATTCGAAAGCGGGGGTACCTACCGATGCAGACGAGGAGGACGTTTCTTGGCGGGCTAGCCGGCGCCGCTTCCGGACTGTTAATCCGAAGCGGGCGCGGCATGGTAGCTCGGCCCACAGACCGCAAGCCGAATCTGCTGTTTTTGATCGCCGACGACCATGCGGGCTACGTTCTTCGCGCCGAGGGAAACCAGCGGGCCCAAACCCCGATCCTTGACCGGCTGGCTTCCGAAGGAACGCGATTTGCCGCTAATTACTGCAATGCTCCTGTTTGTACACCCTCTCGCCAATCGATTCTGACCGGACAGTTGCCGCACTCGGCGGGTGTGACGGTCCTGAGCACTCCTCTGGATGAGAACAAGCCGACCTTGGCAAAAAACCTCGACGCCTCGGGATACGCAACTGCCGTCTTCGGGAAGATGCACTTCAATCGGCCCGGAAGCCCCGGTATGCATGGCTTCCAGACCGCTTGCACGGAAGATGTCGCCGAAACTCGCTGGTTGCACGACGTCGGTCCCGAGCAGGTGCCCGAGGGCATTCGCACCAAGCCCCGGTGGAGGCCCTTCCACGATCCCGCGCGCATCTGGCTGAATGCCGACAAGCTTCCCTTCCCCCGGTTCGAGGCGGGCATGAAAAATACCTGGACAGCGCAACACGCCTGCCAGTTCATGACGGAGCATCGCAACGACCCGTTCGCCCTGTGGGTGAGTTTTCAGACACCGCATTCGCCTTTCGATTTCCCCATCGAGGACCGAAATCGCTTCGATCCCCAATCCTTTACGGTGCCGGAGGTTGGTCCGGAGGATCCTCCCCAGATTCCGCTGATTTTCCGCAGTCTGAGTGCGGCGGACAAGCAAGGCATCATCGCGGCGGATTACACATCGGTGGCTTTCCTCGATCGTAGCGTGGGAACAGTGCTTGCCAGGCTCAACGAACTCGGACTGGATCGCGACACTTTGGTCATTTACATGGCCGATCATGGCTACAGCCTGGGCCAGCACGGCCGCTTTGAAAAACACTGCTGCTACGACCCGGCCTTGCGGGTGCCCTTGATGATGCGCTGGCCCGGCAGGATTGCTCGCGGCGTGGTGACGGATTTCACGGAATCCGTGGATGTCGGCCCCACCCTCCTCGACCTCCTCGGCGCCGAACGCTTCGAAATCAATCACGGTCAAAGCCTCCGTGCCTATGTCGAAGGTAAGCGGGTAGAAAAACCCAGGGAAGAGATATTCAGCGAATATCTCGAAAACGAAGAAGCGTGCGTTCGAACGAGAGAGTGGAAGTTCATCCACTGTAGCGGTCGGCGAGCCCGCACGGATGGATATATCACCGACAACCCCACGCCCGGCCGTTACGTCCGTTTGTACGATCTCTCCACTGACCCCGGCGAGTTTCACAACGTGGCGGATCAGCATCCCGCCGTCGTGCAAAAGTTGTCTTCGGATATGCTGGCGGTTTTCCGGGCAACGCATCCCGAAGCGCACCAGGAACCCGAGAAACTCGCCCAGGCGGATGCCATTGATTGGTATCTACGACCGCGCGATGCCAAGCCCTCTCCGGGGCCGTCGTCGAAGTGACACAGGCACTCTTGCCTGTGCAAGGTGCATGGAATGCACCAGCCTTGGGCACAGACAGGAGTGTCTGTGCCACGAGCACAGGCGGGAGTGCCTGTGCCACGTCAAAGGAGGAATGTGAAATCCTGCGCAGCAGTAGCGGCAACCGTGGCAATTCTTTGCCTCTCCCTGACCGCGCCCGGTGCTGCGGAGGAAAGCGTCCGCATGGTGCCCAATGTTCCTGTGCCCATGCGCGACGGCGTAATCCTGGCGGCCGACATTTACCTGCCGGCGCAGACGGGGCGCTATCCAGTGCTCCTCGAGCGCTCGCCCTACGGCAAGGCAGGTGGGAAGGGATCGGGGGTTTACTTTGCGCCCCACGGATATGCGGTGGTGATTCAGGATACGCGTGGCCGATACGATTCTGACGGCGCCTGGTACGCCTTTTCGCATGAGCCTGACGATGGACAGGACACCATCGCCTGGGCGGCGCGCCAACCTTGGTCAAACGGCAAAGTGGTAACCATGGGCGACTCCTACAACGCCATGGACCAATGGCTCGCAGCAACCCGCGACGATCCCGCGCTTGCAGGGATGATTGCCGGCTTCTGTCCTTCCGATTTATACGCCACCACCATCTACCCCGGAGGCGCGTTCAAGCTCGGCATGATGGCGTGGGCCATCCAAACCGGCAAGCACACGTTGCTCGGCGCAGGCGACTTCCTCCACTGGCCGGAATTGCTCGGCCACCTTCCCGTCAGCTCGGCGCTCGAGGAGGTAGGCTTCCATCAGCCCTTCTATGACGATTGGATCGATCACCCCTCCTATGATGAATATTGGCGGGCGATGGGCTGGGTGGGCGTCCCCAGGAATCTCCATGTGCCGGTATTTCTTTACGGCGGCTGGTACGATTTATTCCAAAAAGGCACCATGGAAGATTTCCTGGGAATCGACCACGGCGACAGCGCGGCCGCGCGAAGCGCCGAAAGACTGGTGTGGGGACCCTGGGGACATGGCAAGTACGGGCCGGTCATTGGCGACCGGGACTTCGGCAAGCAAATCGTGGTGAAGTTGCGCCCTAGGGAACTGCGTTGGCTCGACCATTACGTCCGCGGTGTGGAAAACGGGGCCGAACAGGATGCGCGCGTGGACATCTTTGTGCTGGGCCGCAATGCCTGGGAGCAGTTGCCGGATTGGCCTCAGCCCGCCACCCAGCCGGTTCACTATTTTCTGAGTAGCAATGGACACGCAAATGCCTTGACAGGAGATGGCGCCCTGCTGGATACACCTCCCCCTGAAGAAACGATGGATCGCTTCACTTATGATCCCGCCGACCCGGCGCCGACCCACGGCGGGGGATACTCTCCGAACCTCATCCCGGGAATGTGGGGAGTTCGCGACCAACGCCCGGTGGAAGAACGTTCCGACGTGCTGGTGTATACCACCCCTCCCTTCTCCCACGATGTGGAGGCGGCGGGCCCCGTCACGGTACACCTCTTTGCGTCGAGCGACGCTCGGGACACGGACTGGACCGCAAAGGTCCTGGACGTCGACCCCAGCGGATATGCCATGAACCTGACGGATGCCATTTTGCGCGCCCGCTACCGCAACTCCTTCGAGCACCCTGAGTTGCTGACTCCCGGAGAGGTTTACGAATATAAAATCGACGTCGGTTACACCGATAACGTGTTCCTGAGGGACCATCGCCTGCGCCTGGAAATCTCCAGCAGCAGCTTCCCCGCGTTCTCGCGCAATACCAACACCGGAAATCAACCCGAGAAGGATGCGCAGTTCAAAGTGGCCCATCAGACCATTTACCACGGGCCGAGCCGCGCCTCCTATCTGGAGTTGCGACAAAGCAAGACAGCAAATTGACTGTAAGGGGAATTCGGGGCGCGCTCGTATTTCCAGAAACCCCAGCCGTCAATGGTGTATTCCGTGGCGGGCATTGCGGTCCATAGCGCCTCAGACCCGATCAGGACAGCGCTTGCTTGTAGCTTTGAATGTGCGTATGCTCGTAGTCAGGATATAAGACCAGCAAGACCGCAAGGAGCAACCGTCATATGCCTGGAGTTACTACCAAGGAGTTCGACGAATTTGTGAGGCGAGAGAAATCCTCTGCTGCCGCTCAGTCACAGATTGACTGGGATAAGGAACGCAGTGAATGGATTGCTTATTTGGACTCACTTTATAAGAAAATCGAGTCGTTTCTTAAGAAATACAAAGACGACGGTTCGATTCAGACCGAGTACAAGGAAGTGGACCTTTACGAGGAGAACCTTGGCACTTACCCGGTGAGAAAGATGCTCATCCACATTGGACGGCGAGTCATCAAGCTCACCCCCGTAGGGACGTTGTTGATCGGATCGAAGGGCAGGGTGGACGTGGAGGGACCATCCGGTAAGGCGGCGCTCGCTCTCGTGGATAAGAACGCCGTTGGTCTGCGTCCGGTGATTCGCGTTAGCATTGTTGAGCCCAAAGAAAAACGCGAGCCTGAAGTAGAGAGTTCGAGGAAGATCGTATGGGTCTGGAAGATTGCGACCCCGCCCCCCGCAGTTAAGTACATCGAGTTGAGTGCAGAGTCATTCTACGAGCTGATCCTGGAAGTCAGTAATGCCTGACAGGCTGGTCTTTTCCAAACAACACCCCGAATTACAGCACCTTGCACGTTGGTACAAGGACGCGGAAAAGTCGCTGAGGCTTTACTTTAGCCCCGCCGCACCCTCATTCTCGGTCACATTCGCCAACTACACACCA